>CDZS01042563.1_pt1 | contig 116311 bp, 100 predicted proteins | sample 557751 | NCBI WGS metagenome assembly CDZS01 (sample SAMEA3182113, study PRJEB8094) | gut metagenome | biome: human; feature: gut; material: Stool; isolation source: human stools | place: Canada | collected 2013-05-07 | reverse complement strand
TTTTTTAGTGATTTACATGGTATAAAGGTACTCATTTACAGCGACAACAGAAAGGAATAAAGAAGGTATTACTTCTCATTTACATTCTCTTTTTTTCATACAAACTCAAATAGCTTCAAGCGGAAAGTGGAAGGGAAAAGAACGAGGTATATTTGCAATGTCCAAAGGGGAAAAAAGCGAAAATCTTCCGGCAAGCCCATGATGGCAGAGCAAATTAAGAAAAGCATGAGAAGAGGATTCGGACAGCTTTCCCCAAAGGATCATTAAATAACCTTGTTTTTTAACTTTAAAAAAATGATTGATTATGGGAGTACCATTCAAAAAGATTCCGCGGAGAGATCCGCGAAAGGAGGATGCGGTGGCAAAGTTTTATCCGCAACTGGTAACGTTAGGGGACAATGCCGACCTGGAAGACGTGGCGTACGTGATGAAGGAGAAAAGTTCACTCACCTTGGGAGATATCAAAAGTGTAATCACCAACTTTGTAGAGGCGCTGATTGACAAGCTGTATGGCGGACAATCAGTGAACATCAAGGATTTCGGGGTGTTCAGCCTGTCGGCACGGACCGTCGGAGTGGAGAAAAAGGAGGATTGCACGGCTAAGAACATTAAGGCCGTGAAAATCAATTTCCGACCATCAACCACCATCAGACCGGATGTGACGGCAACACGTGCCGGACAGAAAATTGACTTCTACGATTTGGAGGCATTGGTAAACAAGGACGGAAGTTCGTCAGGTGGCAACTCTTCCGGTGACCAGGGAGGATCCGGTAGCGGCGAGGGAGGACTGGATGAAAATCCGCTGGGTTAAAATATCACTAATCATTTAATCAAAGAATATGAAAAAGTCTGTCTGGGATAAAATTCTCAAAATAGTGATTGCGATAGCTTCGGCTATAGTAGGAGCATTGAGTACCAATGCTATGAATGTATAGAGAAAAAGCGTGCCGATGAATCATCATCGGCACGTTTCTTTTTGCCTATATATAATAAAATCACTCTAATTCTATTAAAGATGCCACTTTATCAATAAAGTGTTTAGTCGGTTCCATCATTGAATCTACATCTTCCCTTGAAAAATCAAATAAATCATTATAATCTCCTTTTGAGCGCCAATTCAGCAACTTTGCATATACTCGGAATTCATCAATTGAGACAATACCCGGACGTACTATCTGTTCTGAAAATTGTCCTATAACACCAGAATGTGACTTTACAGAAGAGCTTTTTCTAATCTATAACGAACATAAGCCGTCATATTCTCATCAGATTCATTCATAACAATACTGCTTCCGATTGAACATTCTGATAAAATGGAGTAATAGAATGACGCGAATGCCAATCCTTCATACCATAAGCAAACAATTGAATTGCTTGCCCTGTCTTAACAATCACATCACAAATATGATCCATAAATTGTTCTTCTTCCTTAAAAGTCAATTTCTCTTTCGGAGAAAGAACCAATACATCCCAATCTGAATCATCGTGCGCTTCGCCACGTGCACGAGAACCGTACAACCACACCTGCGCCGCAGCATCGACCTCATGTACATTCTGCTTTATCAATTCTAACATCGTTTGATAGTCGACTTTCATAATGCCTCCTCTTTTCTACAAAAATAGTATTTTTATAACAGAAGACCAAATAAAGCCTATAAAAACACATTTGTGCAAACAAAACGTGCCGGAGATTAAATCGTCCGGCACGTTTCTTTTTTATTGAAATATCATTTATTGATGTTGTTCTCTCAGCAAATCATTCACCGTCTTTACCGGATTGAACGTACTCAGAGAAACTTCTACAAACACCGTATTCCAATCGCTCATGGCACCGTTCCACAAACCGGGAAGTTCAAGTGCTTTGAGTTCTTTGCCATTCTTTGATTTATAAGAGATGAAACCAGTAGCCTTATCTACGAAATTAACAAGATCAAATTTATGACCCTTATAATCGCGCACAGCACAAACCAAATCTACAGGATTAAAGTGCGTACCCTTTTCGAACATCTCTTTTTTCTCCGGATCGTCCATATCAATTTGAGAACTTTCAAGAATTTGCAGAGAAATAGTACCGTCACTATTATATGCCAGGAACGGACCGCCACCCGGCTCGCCTACATTTTTCACCATACCGCATACACGCATCGGACGATTCAGTTTCTCTTTCAGATAAAGTACGAGTTCAGCATCTTCCAGATTCTTGGTCTCAGGATTTTTACAGAACAATTTCTTTTGCAGGAATTGCAGAATTTCAAGCACTTGTTCATGAGTATATCTGCCGCTATCCAAAAGTTCCAAATAAGCAAATGCTTTTTGTTGCAGCGCCACTAATACTCCGGCAATCAACTTCTTATACAACACGGTGTCACCTTTTAGTTTATCAGGCACTACATTGTCGATATTCTTGATAAAGATAATATCTGCATCAAGATCATTCAGATTCTCGATCAGCGCACCATGACCACCCGGACGGAACAACAACTTGCCGTTATCACGGAAAGGCTGATTATTCATATCGGCAGCAATAGTGTCCGTACAGGGTTTCTGTTCAGAAAAAGTTACATTGTAATCTACACCGTATTTCTTGGCATAGACAGCTGCTTTGTCTGCCACCAGGTTTTCGAACAAGCGGCGATGTTCAGGAGAAACGGTAAAATGCACATTGACCTTTCCATTCTTGTTAGCAGCATAGAGAGCACCTTCCACAAGATGTTCTTCCAATGGAGTACGGCTTCCATCTTCATATCTGTGGAATTTCAACAAACCTTTCGGAAGCGCACCATAATTCAGTCCTGCCGCCTCAAGCAATGCAGCCACTACAGCTTTATAATCACCCTCAGCAATCAATGCGGGAATGTTCTTCTCGAATGCTTTCTCACAGGCGGCATTCAAGTCATTATAGAAAGCAAACTTTTCAATCTGCTCAAAGAATGTTTTTTCGAATTTAGTTTCGGGCACATCATAATCAGCCCCAAGAAATTCGAATAAATTCTTGAACATACGGCTTGCCGCACCTGAAGCAGGAACAAACTTCACTACTACTTTATCTGTCCGCGTATATGCATCCCATGCATCGAGATAGAGCTTCTGCTCTTCTGCTGCAGGTGCCAGAATACCTTTTTCCAATGAAGCGGCAGCAGCCAGCTTTAAGTACGGGAAACCTTTCTCAAAACAGGTCAGCTGTTCAGCTATCTGCTCTTCTGAAATACCTTTTTGCCTAAGCAACTCTTTGTCTTGCGGTGTTATCATACTATCTATTTTTTATTAATTGATTGCCAAAAATACAAAAAAAGCACAAGCCTTATAATAGAAAGGAAGAAAAAAACTACCTTTGGGCAACAAAAATGGACAATTATGGAAAGAGATGAATTTTTCACTACTGAAGAGAAGGAATTGCTCTTCTCTCTCTACAGAAAATTATTGCAGTTGACCGGTGAGACATTACAGAAAGGTGACTGTAGAAAACTGAAAACACATCTTATCAACTCTATAAAGGATAACCGCGTTCAGCGTGACACTTTCGGACTGAATCCACTGGTTAAAGATATGCAGACTGCCGTTATCGTGGCCGAAGAAATCGGAATGAAACGGGCGTCTATTCTGGGCATCATGCTGCACGAAAGCGTGAGAAACGGAGCTTGTACCCCCGAAGAAGTGCAAGCCGCTTTCGGTGAAGACGTGGCAGGCATCATCCGCGGGCTCATCCGTGTCAATGAGCTTTACTCCAAAAGCCCGACTATCGAATCGGAAAACTTCCGCAACCTGTTGCTTTCTTTTGCGGAAGATATGCGTGTGATCCTGATAATGATTGCCGACCGTGTGAACATCATGCGGCAAATCAAAGACAGTAAAAATGACGAAGCCCGTCGGCAAGTGGCAAATGAAGCGGCCTACCTGTACGCCCCCCTCGCCCACAAACTGGGTTTATATAAGCTGAAATCGGAACTGGAAGACCTTTCGCTGAAATATACGGAGAAAGAGGTTTACTATCATATCAAGGATAAGCTGAACGAGACAAAAGCGTCCCGTGACAAGTATATTGCCGCCTTCATCGCTCCGATGCAGAAGAAACTGGAAGAAGCCGGATTGCATTTCCACATCAAAGGGCGTACAAAATCCATTCACTCCATCTATCAGAAGATGAAGAAGCAGAAATGTCCGTTCGAAGGGGTATATGACTTGTTTGCCATCCGCATTATCCTGGATTCGCCTGTAGATAAAGAAAAGCAGGAGTGCTGGCAAGCATATTCCATTGTAACAGATATGTACCAACCTAACCCGAAGCGCTTGCGTGACTGGCTATCTGTACCAAAAAGCAATGGTTACGAGTCATTACACATTACTGTAATGGGTCCCGAAAGCAAATGGGTGGAAGTACAGATACGTACCGAACGTATGGACGATATCGCCGAACGGGGGCTCGCTGCTCACTGGCGTTACAAAGGTGTAAAGGGAGAAACAGGATTGGATGAATGGCTGACTACTGTCCGTGAAGCATTAGAAAACTCGGATAGTAACGGGTTGGAAGCTATGGACCAGTTCAAACTGGATTTATACGAGGATGAGGTTTTCGTATTCACTCCGAAAGGCGATCTGTTTAAGTTAGGTAAGGGAGCCACGGTGCTGGATTTTGCTTTCCACATCCATAGCAAATTAGGATGTAAGTGTATCGGTGCGAAAGTAAACGGCAAGAATGCCCAATTGCGGCAAGTGCTGAATAGTGGTGATCAAGTGGAAATTATGACCTCGAATACACAGACACCCAAACAGGATTGGCTGAATATTGTAACCAGCTCCAAGGCACGTACCAAGATACGCCAGGCATTGAAGGAGATGGTTGCCCGCCAACATGCCTTTGCCAAAGAAACGATAGAGCGTAAATTCAAGAACCGGAAAATAGAATATGATGAAGCCGTAATGATGCGCCTGATCAAACGTCTCGGCTTCAAGACAGTGACAGACTTTTATCAAAGCATCGCAGATGAAACACTGGATGTGAATGAAATCATCGATAAATATCTGGAACAACAGAGGAGGGAAAGTGATACGCATGACGACATCACATACCGCAGTGCCGAGGGATATAATCTGCAACAGACACAGAACGACGAAATCACCCGTTCGAAAGAGGATGTACTGGTAATTGATCAGAATCTGAAAGGACTGGACTTCAAGCTGGCACGCTGCTGTAGTCCGATTTATGGAGATGATGTTTTCGGTTTTGTTAGTGTGACTGGCGGCATCAAGATACATCGTAGTGACTGCCCTAACGCCACACAGTTACGTGAACGATTCGGATACCGGATCGTAAAAGCACGCTGGGCCGGTAAATCGCAAGGTACGCAGTATCCGATTACGCTGCGCGTTGTGGGACATGACGATATAGGCATTGTTACAAATATAACTTCGATCATATCCAAAGAAAATGATATCTCATTGCGCTCTATCGGTATTGACTCCCATGATGGTTTATTCTCCGGAACGATGACGATTATGGTAGGTGATACAGGACGACTGGAGACACTGCTCAAAAAGCTGAGGACGGTGAAGGGAGTGAAACAAGTTTCAAGAAGCTAAGTTAGCTACGAGTGACAGGCTACGAGTGACAAGAGTTTACCCCAGACTGAAGACCCATCTACCCGCAGACTAACGTTTAGTCTACCCTAGACTAGACGTTAGTCTAACAGTTAACAAATACTAACAAAAAGAGGCAAAGTGAAATATAGTTTAAAAAAACAGATCCGCAGTTTCGGATATGCCTGGAAAGGTATCCGGCAATGTGTAGGGAAAGAACAGAACTTAAGTTTTCATCTCATTACTACAGCAGTGGTGATAGCTGCCGGTTTTTTCTTTGGCATAACACGTACGGAATGGATAGTCATTATCTTATGTATTGGCGTGGTAATAGCCGCAGAATTGTTTAATACAGCCATTGAGAAATTGGTGGATCTGGTTTCTCCCGAGCGTCACCCCATTGCAGGGCAGGTAAAAGACATTGCCGCCGGAGCAGTGCTGGTGTGCGCTGTTGCGGCGGCAATTATCGGAATTATTATTTTTCTCCCGTATTTAAGTTAAGAGAGAGGGGAAAGGAGTTAATATGAATCCGATAGATTGGCGGATTTACAAGTTTCATCTTACTTTTTTCCTCTTATAATAAGGATACGTCAGCAAAAAGAAAAAAGCCAAAGCTACCAGAATTCCAATACCGATTACCTTATAAATCAACTGAAAATCAGTATATAGATAAACATCTGCAATACCGGTCCCATCTGCAAATTCAGAATACATTTCTCCATGATTCGATAGAAAACAACAAACTGCAAGACCAATCAGAATACCGGTTTCCATAGCCAAATGGCAAGTTGTATTCGCTGTTCCCCGTTGACAATGTTGCGAGAGCTTAACAAATATCTTCGTAAAAGGTATCGTAAGCACTACCAGAACAACGAAAAAAAACAGTGCAGCATAATCCCCTTGTTTGATTAACAATAATGCAATCCCGGGAATAAAAGCAATCAGTACCAAATTGAGGGCGGGAAGCCAACCCCGCAACAACAAAAAACGGTCAAGATTGCAATGCCCCACTCCTATCGGTGCACGGAAAGCTACATATACCCGCAATGCAAATAGAATACTGAATATACTGCATAATATAGAAAAATATGCCGTCATACTGAAACCTTTGAGCTGGAACATCCATATTCCCGCTGCCACTCCTACCAGCATACCCAAGCGGGCTGCCAGTGCAAAGCCCAGATTTCCGGCACTACGGCGCGAAGCAGTAGTGATATCGATGGCCACCGTAATGCCTGCCGTCGCAGCCAATCCGAATGCTCCACCCTGCACAGCAACAAGCATCAGCAACCTCGGAAAAGTATCGACAAAGATATAGCCTAAAGTCGTTCCCAAAATCACAAATATGGAATAGACAAGTACACGTTTCCGCTTATACTCATCTCCCAGATATGCATGGAACGGCCCCACCAGGAACATCGCCGCTGCAAATACCAGAAACATGCTGCCAGCCTGCCCTGTGGAAATGCCCAATCGGGACATCATCACCGAGGGAAGCACCGGGAAAAGCATGTAGATGGATGCAAAAAGCAGGAAATTGGCAAAGCATATCCTCATAAAGCCCAGTGACCAAAGATTATCAGTATTGCTCTTTCTCATTCGGGAAATCTAAGTTCTTGACATCAGATACATAACGGCTGATAGCATCAGTCATCACAGTATGCAGATCGGCATAACGACGCAGGAAACGAGGACGGAAACCATTGTTCATTCCCAGCATATCCTGAATCACCAACACCTGACCATCTACTCCACCACCAGCACCGATACCGATAATAGGAATGGTCAGTTCACTTGCCACACGTTCGGCTAAAGCGGCAGGAATTTTCTCCAGTACAATGGCAAAACAACCGGCTTCTTCCAGCATGTGAGCGTCACTGATCAGTTTTTCAGCTTCCGTATCATCTTTCGCACGAACCGTATAAGTACCGTATTTATTGATAGATTGCGGCATCAGTCCGAGATGTCCCATAATAGGAATACCGGCACTGAGGATACGCTTCACCGTACCTATAATTTCTTCACCACCCTCCAGTTTCAGAGCGTCTGCATGACTCTCTTTCATAATACGGATAGCCGAAGCAAGACCTTCCATCTCATTACCTTGGTAAGATCCAAAAGGCATATCTACCACCACCATAGCACGTTTCACACCACGAACTACGGATTTTGCATGATATATCATCTGGTCGAGGGTAATCGGAAGCGTAGTCACATTACCTGCCATCACATTACTGGCAGAATCGCCTACCAGGATTACATCCATGCCTGCACCGTCTACAATCTGTGCCATAGTATAGTCATAAGACGTCAACATAGATATCTTTTCGCCTCTCTGCTTCATCTCTACAAGGCGATGAGTAGTCACTTTTCGAGTGTCATCTGAAATATAACCAGCCATAATTTTAATTATTTAGTTATTGATTGCTTTTTCACCACAGATTACACAGATTGGCACAGAGCAATATCATCCTCAGCATATTATCTGTGTAAATCAGTGTAATCTGTGGTGAAATCGCCGCAAAGGTAATGCTTTTTCCCTTTACTTATGCAATTCTGTTAATTTATCGTAAGTGAACCCTTGGAAATCATCTAAAACATAATGACACAACGGAACTATTTCTTCGCGTGAATTGGTAGTGGCCAAACCTATTACTGTAGCTCCGGAAGCCATACCCGCTTTCAGTCCGTTGAAAGAGTCTTCGAAAACGTAAGTTGTTTCCGGTGTGGTGCCAAATACTTTCATGCCAAGCAAGAAGCAATCCGGTGCAGGTTTGGAAGCTGTGAACATTTCAGCCGTAAGAATACGGTCGAACATAGTTTTGATTTCGGGTTTGGCACGATATACAGCTTCCATCTTTTTATCATTGGAACTGGTGACCACAGCCATCTTTACACCATTGCGACGGAGATCGGCAATAAAAGATTCTACACCGGGAATAAATTCGAATGTCATTTCCTGCTCAAAGCGGTCGAGGCCGGCGGTAATTTCTTCCTGTTCTTTAATCATACCGGGAAAGAAGGTGTTATAGATATACACCAAAGTTTGTCCCTTTACGCGGCTTTCAAGGTCTTCCATACCCAAGTAATCTACTCCCATTTTGTGCCAGAAGATGCTATACTGCGTCTCTGTGTCGACAACGACACCGTCGAAGTCGAAAAGAACGGCGATGTTTTTTGTTTCAGTCATATAAACTTCCTTTTACCTTATAATGTTAATACCTTATCAATTACGATACAAAGGTCTGAATAATCCTTGAACAGAGCAAATAAATGAGTAACTTTGCTGCAAATACAGATACGCGGACGGCACGGACCAGAGCGGACGAACGCGGATTCATTACTTTCTTTAGATTAATAGTTATGGATAATAACCCTCACATATTAGGTACCGAACGTATAGGTAAACTGCTGCTACAATATTCTATACCCGCCATCATCGGTATGACGATTACTTCACTGTACAACATCATCGACAGCATTTTCATCGGTCACGGTGTGGGTGCAATGGGTATTGCCGGATTGGCCATTACTTTTCCGCTGATGAATCTTGTGGTAGCATTCTGTACATTGGTGTCGGCAGGTGGATCTACAATCTCATCCATCCGTTTGGGGCAGAAAGATTTGGATGGAGCTACCGAGGTATTGGGAAATACGCTGATGTTTTGTCTGATCAATGCTGTTGTTTTCGGCGGACTCGCCTTTTTGTTTTTGGATGAAATATTAAGGTTCTTCGGTGCCAGCCAGGATACACTGCCCTATGCCCGGGATTTCATGCAAATTATTCTTGCAGGAACACCTATTACTTACACGATGATCGGACTGAACAATATCATGCGTGCCACGGGATATCCTAAAAAGGCAATGTTGACTTCCATGGTAACCGTGGTTTGTAACATCATCCTTGCTCCTATCTTTATCTTCCATTTTGACTGGGGTATTCGCGGAGCTGCCACGGCAACCGTTATTTCGCAGTTTATCGGTATGGTGTGGGTAGTGAAACATTTCCTTGATAAAGACAGCTTTGTGCGCTTCCGCCCGGACTTCTGGAAACTAAAGAAGCGCATCATCAGCAGTATTTTCTCGATCGGAATGTCACCTTTCTTGATGAATGTGTGCGCCTGTGTCATTGTGATTATCATCAACAACTCTCTGCAACGCCACGGAGGTGATATGGCCATCGGAGCTTACGGCATCATCAATCGCCTGCTCACTCTCTATATAATGATTGTATTAGGATTAACCATGGGTATGCAGCCCATTGTGGGATATAATTTCGGGGCACAGAAGCATGACCGTGTGAAGCAAACCTTGAAACTGAGTATCTTGACCGGTGTGTGCATCACGAGCAGTGGTTTCCTCATTTGCGAGCTTTTCCCGCATGCTGTGTCCGCTATCTTCACAAACGATCAGGAACTGATTGACATTGCTTCACGCGGTGTTCGCATTTGCGTGCTGATGTTCCCGTTGGTGGGTGCGCAGATTGTTATCGGTAACTTCTTCCAAAGTATCGGAAAGGCTAAAATCAGTATTTTCCTTTCACTTACCCGGCAACTCTTATATTTACTTCCCGGTCTGATCTTCTTCCCCCGCTTTATAGGATTGGATGGTATCTGGACCAGTATGCCGGTGGCTGACTTTTTCGCTTTCCTAACAGCACTTGTAGTGTTATGGACGTATATTCGAAAGAAAAACAAAGAGAGTATCGCGTAAGTAATTTGTACCACTCAAACAGAAGGTATAACCTTCAACTAAAAAGGGTGTAGCCCTAAGCACCAAAGGACTACACCATCCTTATCAAAGGGTGTAGCCATCCGATCTGAAAGGCTACACCCTTTTTATTCAGCTTTACAGATAGCTGTAGGCAAGGTTAAAGCATTAAATTACCTCTATTCGCTCTTGATGCTCTGTACTGGATTTTCATTGGCAATGCGCCAGGCTTTAAGAATCACCAGAAGTACAATAAGCACCAATAAGCCCACTGCCAGCAGAACAAACCACACCGGTGAAGGCAGTGTACTATCGGCAAACTGTTCCAGCCAGACACCGGAAACATACCAGGCAAAGCCGGTGCCGAGGATCACCGCACCAATAGCCACTTTTAGTATGTCCATTGCCAGTAAGCTAAGAATAGAAGGAGCTTCGGCACCATTCACCTTACGAATTGCAATTTCTTTGGAACGACGTTGAGTCTCATCGTTCACATAGCCAATAAGTCCCATGAGTACAATAAAGAAAATGCAAAGAGAAGTGATCCATACAGTATTACGGAAACGATACACATTGCTGTAATTTTCCCGTTGGATATCCATATAGGTTATAAACTCCAATGCAGCTTTCGGATATGCTTCTTTGACAAACTCATTCAGTCGCGCAAGATTTTCATCTACAGGTTCTTTTAAGCGGACGTTGTAAGAACCGTTACGTTTATCCGAAAGGATGAAAGCCGTACAAGTCTGTTCCATAAAAAAGCCCATATTACGCACATCTTCTACAATACCCACCACCGTAGGTTGGCTATCAAGACCCACCCATTGTGCATTGACTGGTAAGCGTTGTCCCAAGGCTTTATCTCCCCACTTCATCGTTTCCACCACTTTACGACCTATTAATGCTTCGCCGATATGTTCAGGCCAGGCACCTTCCACCAACTGCATACCTACTGTTTGCGGAAAGTCTTTCGCAACGTTCTGGAAGTGTAGCGGACAAAGGAAATTACCTTGAATATCTGTCAGCCCTGTAGTGCTGTAATGTGAAAGCAGCGAATTACTATTACGTGCTACAGACTCCACATAAGGTTGCCTGCGAATGTCATCTTCCACTCCTTGTCCGCTCAGATTTTCCGTGGTGCGCAACTGCCCCACCGCTAATCGCTCTGTGCGAAAACCAACACTTCGTGTCATCAAATCATGATACTGCCAAATTGTAGTAACCAACACTCCCAGGATAAAAGATACGCCAATAAACTGTACGAACAACAACCCCCGTTTCCATGAACGCTTACTGTCAGTATATCTACGGAAAATCTGTGTTACAGGAATATTAGCAAACATTCTACCCGGTAGAACACCTGCGACTAAGAACAACAGAAGTACAGTCAGACCGGGAACCCACAGATTTTGCCAGGTAAAGAGTTCTGCAAGGCGGACATGCAACATATCCTCTATCCCTTCACGGAAAATATACATCAACACCAGACAGGCTATAATAGAAGTAGCAACTAGTATTCCTGTTTCCCACATGAACATACCCAACACATGCGTTCCGTCAGCACCACAACACTTATGTACTCCCACTGCTTTGGCACGACGGCTGAACGAAGCCACTGCGGCCAGCACATAATTCATGATAGAAACAAAGAAGATAGAAAAGCCCAGTACACCCAGTATTACCAGACGTCGTACATTGTCAGGAGAACTAAGATAGATATCCGGCAATGGCAAGATGCTGAATTCCATTACATCCGTTCCTTCTTTAGTCTCGGTATAACGCTCTACGGCTTTCTGTATGCGATTATTCATCGCCTCTACGCTTTCAGGACTTTTCAGGCGGAAAAGAACGTTATAAATATCATTCGACTTCCATGTGCCACGTCCATAAATATATTCTTCAAGAGTAGGCAGTGAAATGACTGTGTTATGCGGATATACCGTATTGCCGGGAACATCCTGATAAATACCACGTACAGTGACATCCAACATTTTACTCATAGAGAAAGTCTTTCCAACCGGCTCCTCGTCACCAAAAAGTTCGCGTGCTTTACTCTGTGAGAGAAAGACAGACAAAGGTGTAGCCAATTCGTGTGGGTCGCCACGTAATATTTCCAAGCCGATGGTCTGGAAAAAAAGCGTATCTGCAAACATGACCTGCATATCTTCCAGTTTCTTATCGTCAATATAGCAGTCGGGCTGATAGAAATTAACGGAAAGACTGGCAGATTCTATCAAATCCGGCAATGCCTCCCAAAGATCAGCGGCGGCAGGGCGAAAAGTGCTGTCGTCATAGTCTTTATCAGGAATTCCATCCTTCACCCTGCGGCAACGCATTAAAGCTACATTTTCCGGATCTTTATAAAAATTCTCATAACTCAATTCATAAGCTATTTGCGAGAAAAGCAAGATGCCTATCAGCAGCCCTAGTGTCAGGGACACCAGTTTAATGAAATTACTACCCCGCCCACGAAGCAAAATCTGAACCGTATAATAAAGTTGTCTCATATCTTTCTTTTTTTACTCGCTCTTAATACTGTTTACCGGATTTTCGTTCGCTATCCGCCATGACTTCCAGATGACGCAAGCGAGGATAAGTAACAGGATAACTAATGCTATCAATATATATACCGGCCAGGAAAGCGGCACTTGTTCGGCAAACTGATCCATCCACATTCCATTGATATATGCTGCAGATATAATGCCGATAATAACAGCCGGAGCCGCTACATAAAGGACATCTTTCGAAAGCAACTCCAATATTCCCAAAGATTCCGCCCCATTCACCTTACGAATAGCGATTTCCTTGGAACGACGACGTACTTCGTCTGTAGTATAACCAATCAGGCCCATCAGCATGACAAAGAACATAGTCAATGCCGCCAATATCGTGGCGTTACTGAAGACACGAACCGGATTATACTTGTTCAAAATCTGATCTTCCATACTATAGAAGTCAACCGTCTTGTCAGGATAAGCCTCAGAGACGTCCTTGTTCAGACGACGTAAATTCTCGGCAAAGGGTTCCTTGAGACGTACATGAACAGTATTACCAAAGGTACGGGTATAGCCAAACATAATGACATCCTGTGGCTGATAGAAAGAGCCTATATGGAAATTCTTCAGCACACCTACTACTTTCAAATTTCGACCTTCGGCACGCAACGGATGATTCAGCGCTTTGTCTCCCCAACGCATCCGTTCCGCAAAAGCCTCATTCACGACTATTTCGTCCGATGCACGCGCCGGACGCCCTTCCTTCATCGTCATCCCCATCATCTTAAAGTAGTCTTCAAGTGCATAACTGAATCGGGTCGAGAAGAGCGATTGTCCACCCTCACCTTCAATCATTGAACCGCTATAGCTCCATACTGGGGTACTGACAGCAGAAGATACCTCCTCCACATAAGGCAGTCCGCGGAAGAATTGCAAGGCAGGGCCACTCGCTTCTTCACCACCGAAATAAACATTTCCGATAGCAACACGCTGTGGATTGTAGCCCATATCTTTATCTTTCACATAATTGTACTGCGCCATCACCACATACATCAGTCCACAAATGAAGGCCACACCCGCAAACTGAACGAAAAGTAACGGACGTTTCCACCCCTTCTTACCTTCTGTATAGCGGCGGAACACCTGAGACACAGGTATGCGGGCAAACAGCCTGCCTGGCAGAATTCCACCTACAATGAACAGAACCAGCACCACAACAAGCGGCACCCAGATACGATCCGGTGCAAAAAGTACACTCAACTTGGCTGCGGTAGTATCTTCTATGAACTCCTGGAAATTGAGTAATATCAACCCCATCAACACCAAGGCCAGCGCAATAATAATTCCCGTTTCCAAAAGAAACATTGAGAACACCGTACCTCCACTTGCACCGCTGCACTTATGCACACCCACCGCTTTGGCACGATACGTGAGCGAAGAAATAGAAATGAGCACGTAGTTCAGTGACGCGATAAAAAGAATAGCCAGAGCTAAGATACTCATAATGCTGTCCATGCGTTTCACCTGATCTTCGTCACGATACACATCACGGATAGGTTTCACAAAAGCAGTGTAACCGTATGCTTTCTTATCTTCTTCCGGCCGATACTTCTGTATCATGGCATCCAGACGGGTATTCACCACTTCCTTGTCAGCTCCCGGACGGAAACGGATATATTCGTAATAGCTGTCGCCTCCGCGCCAGGAATAGTTACCCCAGTCACGGCTCCAAGCCGTAGGCATGGAAATAACAGCTTCCGGACGCATAGTAGCGTTCTCGGGCAAATCGACATAAGTGCCCTTTACCGTCAGTTGCAACTCCTTATTATAACTAATGACTTTTCCAATAGGATTCTCACCACCATATATTTTCTGAGCCAAATCGTCACTCAAAAATATGACATCGTTCTGCATCAGATCTTTTTCCGGATTGCCACTCAGTACCTCAATACCCATAGTCTTGAAAAAAAGTGAATCGGCTAATATTTTCCGGGCATCGATGCGTACACTGCCATTGTAAAGTGGTGAAGAAACAAAATACGCAATGCTGGCAGCCGCCTCTACCTCTTTGGGAAAATTCTCCAAAATGGCACCTGCCACAGGACCACAGTTTTGTTTTTGCGGTTCAAATTGTTCACCCTCAGCCGAAAATATGGAGTATATCTGATAAAGATCATCATAGTCCTTGTAGCAAGTATCATAGCTTTGTTCAAAAGCCACACGTGAAAACAGCAGAATACTCATCGTCAATCCCAATCCAAGGGAAATGACTTTGATTATATTCGAACCGCGCCCACGCAACAGGGTACGTATGACATAATATAGTTGTTTCATAGTTCAATCTCTTTATAAACTTATACTCCTTGTGCCGCAATACTGGCCACCACGCTACCATCAAACAAATGTATCGTACGATGTGCAAACGAAGCGTCATGCTGAGAGTGTGTTACCATAATAATCGTCGTTCCCTCCCGATTCAATTCCGTCAACAGATTCATGACTTCTGCACCATTCTTAGAATCCAGATTACCGGTCGGTTCATCGGCAAGTATTAATTTAGGATTAGTTACCACAGCACGGGCAATAGCTACACGTTGCTGCTGACCACCGGACAATTGTTGCGGGAAATGCTTGGCACGATGGCTGATATTCATTCGTTTCAATATATCCTCCACCATCCGACGACGTTCGGAAGCCTTAATGCCGAGATACGTCAAAGGCAATTCCACATTTTCATAAACATTCAGTTCGTCTATCAAGTTAAAGCTTTGGAATACGAAACCTAGTTTACCTTTCCGCACACGGGTACGTTCTTTTTCTTTTAGGTCTCCGACTTCCTGTCCCAGAAGTTTATATGAACCTTCCGTCGGATTATCCAGCAATCCCAAGATATTCAACAGGGTTGATTTACCACAACCTGACGGTCCCATGATGGCTACAAATTCTCCCTCTTTCACCTCAAGATTCACATGGTTCAATGCTACTGTTTCTACTTCCGTTGTACGGAATACTTTGCTGATGTCATTAATTTCAATCATGATGTTTATTATTAAAGTCTTATATAATATTCTGTTTATATAAATGCAGAAAGTATGCCAAAACTTAATATTCATTCATTATCAACAATTTATCTTTTTAAACGTATACAAATAGTGTCTAATAATTAGACACCTCCGTCTAAAAAATGGACAATTATGGAAATTAGTACAGCACGAAGGAACAGAAAAAAGGAAAATAAGACAATCATTTATCTAAAAGAAAACTCTATCTTTGCAATCAGTTTTCAATCAAAGAGATTATATAATATTAATATCATACACATGAAACTATCTAAACTCCTGTTCATTCCGCTTACCGGCCTGTTTATGGGCGGTTGCGATATGATAGATTACCATCCTTATGATGTCCGCATCAGTGGTCAGACAAATATAAATAATCGTAATATAGAAAAGATAGAGGCCAATTGCAAGGATAAGGCAACTATTCGTTTTGTCACTATGGGTGACTCCCAGCGTTGGTATGATGAGACCCTGGACTTTGTCAATCACCTTAATAAACGGGATGATATAGATTTTGTCATTCATGGCGGAGATTACAGCGACTTCGGTGTTACAGACGAGTTCCTGTGGCAACGTGATATCATGAATAAGCTAAAAGTTCCCTATGTCGGTCTGATCGGTAATCATGACTGCCTCGGTACAGGCGAAGAAACTTTTCGTATTGTATTCGGTGACCCCAATTTTTCTTTCATAGCCGGTCGCATCAAATTCATTTGTCTGAACACCAATGCTATCGAATTCGACTACTCCCGCCCCATCCCTGACTTTGAATTCATTAATGCCCAGTTAGATGATCGCCGCGACGAGTACGACCGTACTATCTTCTCCATGCATATACGACCGTTTTGCATGGAGTTTAACAATAATGTAGCTCAAGTGTTTCAATATACCATTAAGCAATTTCCCGGCTTACTATTCTGTACTGCTGCGCATGAACATCGCGTATTCGAAGAAGATTTTTTTGAAGATGGCGTGATGTATTACATGAGCGACTGTATGAAACACCGCAACTATTATATATTTACTGTAACCCCTGATGGATATGAGCGTGAAGTGGTCTATTATTAAAGCACTGACGTGCTTCCTTCTTGTATGCTCATCAACCGGCTATGCGCAAGAAGCCAATACAATAACCATAGAGCCACGCCGGGTATTCAGAGATACCGTTATCATCACAAAACATGATACCGTGTGGCTGGAGAAAGAAAAAGTAAAAATAGACAGTGCCGATATCAGTAATAAACGTTCCAGCCGTTATGATAAGCGTGTCCATCGCTATCGTAAACACTGGGAAAGCCTGATACCAACACATACAAAGCTGCAATTTGCCGGTAACATGGGATTGCTATCTCTGGGTACAGGATGGGATTATGGAAAACGGAATCAGTGGGAAACGGATATCTTTTTCGGTATTCTGCCTAAGTACGACTCCAAACGTACCAAAATCACCATGACTCTGAAACAGAACTATATGCCATGGAGTATAGCTCTTGGAAAAGAATTTGCTGTCGAACCACTTGCATGCGGCATGTATTTCAATACAGTATTCGGCAATGAATTTTGGACACATGAGCCCGAACGTTATCCAAAAGGTTATTACGGCTTCTCATCCAAGGTACGCATTCATGTATTCCTGGGACAACGTCTGACTTATAATATTCCCCCACGTTGGCGTCTGGGAGCAAGAGCCGTTACTTTTTATTATGAAATAAGTACCTGTGATCTGTATGTAGTAAGTGCATTCACCAACAAATATCTGAAGCCCAAAGATTATCTCAGCTTATCGTTCGGACTGAAGACACAACTCTTTTAACCTTCTCTATAACCACAAAGTCATGTCTGCTCACGCGGACATGACCTCAAGAGAATTTATGGAATCGAACACATGTTATACAAACTCTTCAACCATGTACATATCTGTGACGAAGTCGTCAACAATGTTACCAAGGTTCTCGCAGGCTTCATCAGGTGTTTCACCGTACGCACTGCACATGATATTACTTTTCAAATAGGCGTAATAGCCGCCATCGGTAGTTGCCTCAATAGCATAATCATTTCTATTCAGTTTCATATCTAACTCCTTTCTTTTTTATTACGATGCAAAGATGGAGATTCAGTGTTACGGAAACATGTATAGGATATGACAATGATGTAAAAATGGCAAGGGCTGCATCTTCTTTGTGCGAAGTGCAGCCCTTTACCTTAGATCTTTAGATATCCTATATTTAATAAGAACGAGCGAATAAAGCACGACAAGCAGAAGGTTTGCCTGTCACCATACAGGTACCCGGTTCTTTGTCATCATCCAAGAACGTTTCGAAAGGAATACAACGGATAGTTGCTTTTGTTTCTTCTTTAATCTTCTCCTCTGTTTCAACAGTACCATCCCAGTGAGCAAGAATAAATCCACCTTCTTCAATCTTCTCCTTGAATTCATCATAACTATCCACTTTCGTGATATGAGAGTTACGGTAGTTAAGGGCTTTCTGATAGACATTAGTCTGGATTTCTTCTAACAGGTTCTTTACATATTCTTCGATGCCGTCGCAAGAAAGAGTTTCTTTCTCCAATGTATCGCGACGCATAACTTCCATTGTATTGTTCTCCAAATCACGACCACCCATAACAAGACGTACCGGCACACCTTTCAGTTCATAATCAGCAAATTTGAAACCCGGACGTTTGTTATCAGCATTGTCATACTTAACAGAAATACCCATAGACTTCAGTTTAGCAACAATGCCTGCCACTTTCTCGTTAATCTTCTGCAGCATCTCTGCGTTCTTATAGATAGGCACGATAACCACCTGTATTGGAGCCAGATGCGGAGGCAGTACAAGTCCGTTGTCATCAGAATGAGTCATGATCAGTGCACCCATCAGGCGAGTAGATACCCCCCATGAAGTAGCCCAAACATATTCCATTTTGTTTTCCTTATTCACGAATTGCACGTCAAATGCCTTGGCGAAATTCTGTCCAAGGAAGTGCGACGTACCACTTTGCAAGGCTTTCCCATCCTGCATCATAGCCTCAATGGTATAAGTATCCAGTGCACCGGCAAAACGCTCATTAGCTGATTTTACACCTTTCACTACGGGAACTGCCATGTATTTTTCGGCAAATTCGGCATATACATTCAGCATACGTACAGCTTCTTCTTCAGCTTCCTCACGGGTAGCATGTGCAGTATGCCCTTCCTGCCACAAAAATTCAGCAGTACGCAGGAAAAGACGAGTACGCATTTCCCAACGCATTACGTTGGCCCATTGGTTACACAAGATAGGCAGGTCACGATAGGAATTAATCCAATTCTTATAAGTATTCCAAATGATGGTTTCTGAAGTAGGACGGATGATCAGTTCTTCTTCCAACTTAGCTTCCGGGTCCACAATAACTCCGCTACCGTCAGGAGCATTTTTCAGGCGATGATGAGTAACGACTGCACATTCCTTTGCAAAACCTTCCACATGTTCTGCCTCACGGCTGAGGAAAGATTTCGGAATCAACAATGGGAAATAAGCATTCACATGCCCTGTTTCCTTAAACATATCGTCGAGTTGACGCTGTATTTTCTCCCAAATAGCGTATCCGTAAGGTTTAATCACCATACAGCCACGCACAGCTGACTGTTCTGCCAGGTCGGCCTTTACCACCAGTTCATTATACCACTGCGAATAATTCTCGCTGCGTTTGGTCAGGTCTTTTAATTCTACTGCCATTTTATTTTGTTTTTTAAAGTTTTTCGGATTATACAAAATGAGGAAGCCACAAATCTGTAACTTCCCCATTTTTCGGCAAGAGCGGCAAACGAGGCTCGAACTCGCGACCCTCAGCTTGGGAAGCTGATGCTCTACCAACTGAGCTACTGCCGCATTGCTTTCTTAAAAAGACGGTGCAAAGGTAAAAGAAGTTTTTTTATATTCAAAAATAAAAATGTACTTTTACAGCCACTAAAGTGAAAAAAATATGAAACGGATCATACTCATTACCGGAGGTGCCCGCTCCGGTAAAAGCAGCCATGCGGAAAAACTGGCGCTAAGTCTCTCTCCTACTCCTGTTTACCTTGCTACCGCACGTATTTGGGATGAAGAATTCCGACAACGCGTAATCCGCCATCAACAAAGACGCGGACCGGAATGGACAAATATAGAGGAAGAAAAAGAGCTAAGCCGTCATCAATTAATCGGAAGGACTGTCCTGATAGACTGTGTTACTTTATGGTGTACCAACTTCTTCTTTGATGTAAATGCAGATACAGATAGTGCCCTGACAGCTGCCAAAGAAGAATTCGACCGTTTTACAGCGCAAGATGCTACCTTCATCTTTGTTACCAATGAAATAGGTATGGGAGCTACTTCAGAAAATGAAATTCAGCGTAAGTTCACAGACATGCAAGGCTGGATGAACCAGTACATCGCCGAACACGCTAATGAAGTATGGTTGATGGTATCGGGGATTCCGGTAAAAGTGAAATAGAGAGAGGAAAAGATGATAGAATGGTAAGATGATAAGATTCAAAGTTATAAATATTGCATATGAAAACATTTAAGATAATACGTCCGGACGAGAATATCCGTCCAGCATTGATTGATAAAATTAATAATCTGACTAAACCCAAAGGTTCATTAGGTACTCTTGAAGAGCTGGCCTTGCAAATAGGCTGGATACAACAAACTCTGTCTCCTACCCTGCAACATCCACAGAATATAATCTTTGCCGCTGATCATGGCATTGTAGACGAAGGTGTCAGCCTTTCGCCCAAAGAAGTTACCTGGCAACAGATTAGTAATTTCTTACATGGAGGTGCCGGAGTGAATTTCCTTTGCCGACAGCATGGGTTTACCTTGAAAATAGTAGATGCCGGTGTAGATTATAATTTACCTTATGATACAGGTATCATCGACATGAAAGTACGGAAAAGTACTCGAAATTATCTGCATGAAGCTGCAATGACAGAAGAGGAAATGGAACTATGTCTGGAGCGCGGTGCAGAAGTGGTACGCAATTGCCATAAAGAAGGTAGCAATATACTCAGTTTTGGGGAAATGGGTATTGGAAATACATCTTCCTCATCCCTGTGGATGACTTGCTTTACAAATATTCCTCTGGAGCAATGTGTAGGTGCGGGAAGCGGACTGGATAATGTTGGTATCCGTCATAAATATGAAGTATTAAAACAGTCATTAGATAACTACAGAGGAGATCGTTCTCCCCATGATATCATCCGTTATTTTGGAGGCCTGGAAATGGTGATGGTAATAGGTGCTATGCTTCAAGCAGCCGAACTTGGAATAGTTATTATGGTAGATGGATTCATTATGACAAACTGTATTCTAGCTGCCAGCAAATTATATCCGGAAGTACTGCATTATGCTATTTTCGGACATTGTGGAGATGAAACAGGTCATAAACTACTACTCGATCACATGAAAGCCAGACCGCTTTTAAATTTAGGTCTGCGTTTGGGTGAAGGGACAGGTGCCATCTGTGCATATCCCATTGTGCAGTCCGCCATACGTATGATTAATGAAATGGATAACTTCGCGCATGCTTCTATAACAAAGTATTTCTAAACGTATGAAAGTCCTAGCAGCATTCATCTTCTTCACCCGGCTTCCTTTTTGGAGAATCAAAGAAGTCCCGGCTAAATACTTCAAACGTATTGTTCCATACTGGCCATTAGCCGGATGGCTGACGGGTAGTATTACGGTTGGAGTACTGTGGATAGCAGCTCAGATACTTCCCATTTCCATCGCATGGGTACTTGCCATCCTCTCCCGATTGCTTATCACAGGCTGTCTGCACGAAGACGGACTGGCTGATTTTTTTGATGGCTTTGGTGGAGGCACCACCAAAGAACGGACACTTGCCATTATGAAAGATTCCCAGATAGGAAGTTATGGTGTCATAGGATTAATAGTCTATTTCTTGCTATTATTCTTACTTCTGGAAAATCTACCTTTGAAACTGATTTGTGTACTCGTAATTTGTGGCGACTGCTGGTCTAAATTCTGTGCTTCACAGATCATCAATTATTTGCCTTATGCACGGAAAGAAGAAGAAAGTAAGGCAAAAAATGTATATGACCGCATGACCTGGCAAGAATTACTGACGGGATTCATCTGTGGATTTTTACCTATTATATTATTCTTACCGATAGATTTCTGGCCGGTTATGATCTGCCCCATTTTGACATTCACCCTATTGTATCGGTTGATGAAACGTCGTCTTCAAGGTTATACAGGAGATTGCTGCGGAGCTACATTCCTGCTTTGTGAGCTTTCATTCTATTTGGGTGCATTAATCTTGCTGTATGCACACATCAAATACGGTAACCCGAATTTTATTAATGTTTATTTAAAATAATAATTATATGGAAGTTATTTTTATCAGACATACCTCGGTAGATGTCCCTCCCGGAGTGTGCTACGGACAAACAGATGTTCCTTTGCGAAACAGTTTCGAACAAGAAGCTGCCGTCACATCCGGAAATTTAAAATCTTACCGTCCGAAAGGGAGAGATTTCGATTATGTATATACTAGTCCGCTATCCCGTTGTGTACGTCTTGCTACCTACTGCGGATATCCTGATGCCGAACGTGACAACCGAATTATGGAAATGAACTTCGGGGATTGGGAAATGAAGAGTTTTGATGAAATAAGTGATCCAAGACTGAAAGAATGGTATGCCGACTACATAAACGTACCTGCTACAAACGGTGAATCATTCGCCATACAGTATCAACGTGTCGCCAGTTTTTTGGATGAACTGAAAGAAAAGAATTATGAGAAAGTAGCCATATTTGCACATGGAGGCGTATTGATTTGCGCCCAACTTTATGCAGGAGCTATAAAACAGGAAGAGGCATTCAGTGCTTTGACTCCCTATGGAGGAATCATTCAGTTAAGACTTGATTAGATATCCGAATACTAAACAAGACCAATGGTCCTTCTGAAGCCCCTTCCTGCACCTTATAAGTACCATTAAAGGCATGAATGAAGTGCGCATTGATTTCATGACGGATCAATGCTGTCTTGTTTTCAAAGCGTGCTTTGGCCAAAGGCGTACCTGTCACTTTAAAGAACAACATATTCTTTTCTTTATCGTGTCTGATCCGAATAGTAATATTGTATGTATTCTCATCATTCTCCGATGGTATCAACAGACTGGACAACAAGGAAGAAAACCTGTTTTTATCTATACTTATCGCCATACTTTCTATATCCGTCTTCAAACGAATACTCACTCGCCCATTATCGGTATGTTCTGCAATGGCTATTTCTTGCCGACACAAGGCCATCACTTCACACTCCTCCTGTACATACTGTGTCTTACCAGATTCCAAACGAGAAAGTTCCAGGATACTATTGACATACTCCAACAGATTTTCCGCATTTTCCTGAATCATTTTACCATATTCCACCTTCGCTTCCGCAGTGAGTTCTTTCGACTCCGTCAAAAGTTCGGCAAACCCTACCACCACATTCAACGGAGTACGTATGTCATGGCTGATTTCAGATTGCAAGCGATCTTTAGTAACATTATCCGCTTCTGCCTGCATAGCCGCATTTGCCGTTACTTTTTCAGCCACAGCAATCTTCCGGGACAAATAACGAGTATAAAGATAGAACAAAAGCACTAACACTAACAATGTGATAAGAAACAGGAAACCACGCTGATAATTGGTATCCTTTATTTTCTGCTTTTCCAGAAGAAGATCATCAATATGATAGATTTCCTTCATTTGTCGTAACTGATTTGCTGAAAAAACATTATCCAATGAATCCTGAGTCCGTATCAGGTAACGCCTGGTTTCAATAGCTCCGTCAATATCACCCTTATCAATCTGTGTAGATGCTTTATAATTAATGAAAGTAGCGAATATGGAAGCATCATGATTCAGCACCACGGAAGTCACCTCATCTATCAACGCAATACTTTTATCATATTCCTTCGTACGAGTATAATACTGTAACTGAACTAACTGAACATTCAGCCAAAACGCTATATCGACATGACTGTCCAGTAATGCTTTAGCCTTATCCATATGTTCCAATGCCACAGGAAAATTCCCCTGTTCCATAAAAAGAAACACATATTTAAGTTGGCAGTCGATTTCAAAGTTTGTCCAATTCTTACGGGCTTCGGGTTCACGGGAAATGATTTCCTGCAAAGTCTCATCCATCTGTTTGAGATAAAAATGTTTCAGACTATCCTGCCCGGCATTGCTATACATTCGGATAATGCGTGAAAGGATATCCACACGCAAAGCAGCCTTAGTCTGTGGGGTCAAACGCTGACAAGCTTTCTGGAAGATCTTCAAGGCTTCATCTCCTCTACTGGATATTCCATAAGCACACCCCAGACTATTGTACGATGCAATTTCTCCATTATTACAATGATGTTCCAAAGATTCTTTTAATGCTTCCTTAGCTATATATACAGCCTTCTCTACCTGTCTCTTGGAAGCCAATGCGCGACTGATAGCGGCCTTCTGCTCCAGATAATAGTCATAAGTGCCTACTTCCGGAGCATACTTTTTCAGTTCATTCACCCAATAAGTCAGGCTGTCCGGATCATGTAGTTTATCATAGCAGGAAGCTAGATAATACGCTCCCAGATTTTCATACGTCACATTCTTCTGGGCACGGGCTTCCTCGTACAAAGCGGTAGAGAAAGTTTTGTTATAAGGGGGATATTGATGCCTGTAAGCCATATCACGTAAATAAGTAAGTCTGACAAGTGTATTCGGCATCGCATGTGCTATTTTCAGAATACTATCCTGATATTGCTGTGCATTGGCATCTTCTGCATACAGCACACAAGAATATAGCATACTCAGCAAACAAAACCATATTACTACGATATATCTCATCATACAGCATCCTCCCCTTTTGATTTATACTTCAACGGATGTGTAAAGCAGAAACGTGCACCTTGCGTATAGTTGCTGTCCACCCATATTCGTCCCCTCATATAGGTCACAATCAGTTGACATATAGAGAGCCCCAAACCACTACCCTGTGCAAAGTCATTCAGTTTCTCAAAACGCTCAAAAATCAAGCCCTGTTTCTCAAGCGGGATACCGCAACCGGTATCGGTTACAGAGAAGAAAGCCGTATTAGGATCGGATAATTCCAACTTCAATACGATAGAACCTTCTTTAGTAAATTTAGTGGCATTCACCAACAGATTAATCAAGACCTGTCGAAGACGGGCATCATCCGTATCTATCATCAGTTCAGAAAGTTCGGTATCATAACGTAGTTCCACTTCAAGTTTACGAGAAGCAGACACTGTTTCCGAAGCCTCTCTACAAAGTTTCACGGCATCATAAGGACGTATATTGAACGTTATATTATCATTCTCAAAATCAGAAAAATCAAGAATATCATTAATCAGTTTCAAAAGCTGAAAAGAGTTAACTTTAATGATTTCACAAAACTCTTTACGAGACTCTTCGTCGAAAGAGTCATCATCTGAAGCCAATACAGCCGAGAAGCCAACAATGGCATTAAGCGGGGTACGCACTTCATGGCTCATATTAGACAGGAACATATTCTTCTTCTGGATAGCCCGTTCCGCCTTCCGTATCATTACTTCCTGCGAATGTTTCGATTCTTGCAGACGGAATATCTTCTTCCAACTGAGATACAGGAAAAGAAATAAGACCAGCGTGCAAACAATAATACCTCCCAAGTAAAAACGATAGGAAAACAAGCGGTCACGCTCGTTCTGATAAGTCAGCCGGTCGGCTTGGAAGCGGGTGGTCAACTGATCTATCTCTTTAGGATAATTTTTCTCAAAAGACGATTTAATGTATGAAAAGACCAAACCGTATTGCTTATATGCTTCTTCCTTACGCCCCATTTTCACAAGCAGGTCAGCCTTGTCTTGCAGGACTTCCTTGTACAAGCTACTGTTGATTTCAGCATAGTCCGTATGTAAAAAAGCATCATAAGTTGTCAGAGATTTCTCATATTCACCGATACGTTCCCAATACATAGCCTCGGCTATCAAGAAATGTTGCATAATACCCGGAATCAGTTTTTCCCTCAAATGCTCCACTTCATCCAAGTGTTGGCGAGCTGTCTTCACAGAACCCTTAAACAGTTGACAATAGGCATTGAAAATATGTCGGACAGCTTGCTCCTGTTCGGAAAGACTATCTGCGGGAAAACGATTCAGGCGGGTCATGAAATATGCTGCCTCCGTAAAATTACGAATACGAAGATTGTGCTCTACTAATTCCAACAATAACATCCGGACATGTATTCCCTCACCGGACATTTGATCGAACATCTCTAATGCCTGTACATGAGCACTTCCTGCTTCCTGGTTTCGTCCGGTATAAGAATACACCTCACTAATGGCATTCAGTGCAAGAGCTGTTCCCAAAGCATGCGAGAGTGCACTTGCTTTTGAATACATCTGCTCACTCCAATCAATGGCCAGGCGTATTTCTCCACGAAAAAGATATGATTTTATAAGTATACGTTCCAGTTCAAAGTACGTATTATATTGCTTGGTAGATTCCAGATAATTGAGGATACTATCCAGATTGATAGCCGAGCTTTCTTCCTTTGTCAGATAATCAAAGCCCATACTGTTGTGAAAAGCAGATATCACTTCATCTTGAATGGTAGCACGCTCGACTTCTGCCAGGCTATCCTCCCCTGCTGATAATGGGAAAACGCATCCAAAGCATACTATATGGAGAACGAAATATTTCAGTAAGTTTCTCATGAAGTTTGTTTGTTTCGTGCTGTGTGGTGTTTGTGCTGCCATTCACCGCATACGCTGGCAAATATATTCAATATTTCCCAAGAAGCCAAAAATTGTGAATGACTAAATGAAAAAAGAAATCAAAGTAGTAGTTATTATCAGAATTACTATCATTATTCCTTCGGCACGGCGATTGATACGAACAGCTACTTTCATGTCTTCCGTGGTTAAAAGACGATCATTGCTACCAATGTAAGGCTTCCAGACTTCTTCACCGAAATAATTGTGCGGACCTCCGAAACGGCAATCCAGAATACCGGCAAGAGCAGCCTCGGGATAACCGGAATTCGGGCTGGCATGTTGACTGCCATATATTCCAACGAATCTCAACAGAGCCCCAAACCGGCCTCGAGGAAGAAAAGCAAGTATCATGAGAAAAGCTGTCAAACGGGCAGGAATATAATTGGATACATCATCCAGGCGAGCGGCAAAACAGCCGAAAGCACGGTAACGTTCGTTACGATAGCCAATCATGGAATCCAGAGTATTCACCATCTTATAGGCAAGCATACCGGGAATACCTAATAACATATACCAAAATAGGGGAGCAATTACTCCATCACTCAGATTCTCTGCAAGCGTTTCAAGTGCTGCCGTACGTACTTCCTGTGCAGAAAGTCCGGAAGTATCACGACCGACTATACGAGCTACCTGCTTCCTGCCTTCTTCCAACGAACGATCTACAGCTTCGAATACCATACGAACTTCACGGATAAGTGTGGTACCCGCCAGACAGAAAAAAATGGTAAGTATCTGTAGTGCCAGAAGTAGTCCCGGAGAAAATGACGCTATCCAGTGAAATAGATAGTATGCCGCAAAATAAACGGCAAGAACAAGAACAATAGCTACGAAAGCACCTTTTAGTCCTCGTCTTGAACCTTTATTCAACAGATGTTCGCAGAATGAAATCATCTTTCCGAATGCAACTACAGGATGAGGCAACCAAACAGGGTCTCCCAGCCAGCGATCAAGCAACCAGGCAGCAAGCAAGGGCAGGCTGAGGACAAATACGGTGTTTAAGATAAGAAGAATATTTTCCATTGTGATAACATGTAATTGGGGGCTTTTCTATACGGTTATGAATAAGACTCACCACAGATTACACAGATTGACACAGATTTATTAATCTAATAATCAGTAAAATAGAATCTGTGTCAATCTGTGTAATCTGTGGTGAGTCTTATTCATTCCTATGCCGATATGTATTATCAATAAGTCGCAAACCATTGTTCTATAGCCTGTACGAGCCGATCATTTTCCTCAGCTGTCTGGGCAGCAATACGAAAGAAATGTTCATCCAGACCTTCAAAATTAGAAGCATCGCGAATTAGTATGCCGTGTTCATTGGCGAGGTAATTCTTGAGAGCAGAAGCCTTGCCAATGCGAAGACGAACCAACATAAAATGAGTTTCCGTCTCCCATACCTCAAGACCGCCCAAGCTCTCCAAAGCATGACGTAAACGAGCCGTCTCCTGCAAATAAACAGAAATATTCAAGGGATTAGGCACATCGTAAGCCAGCAGATAGATTCCAGCCTCAATAGCTAACTGATTGACAGACCAAGGCATACGATGAGTACGCAAACGACTGAGCAAGCCTTCGTCAGCAGTTATATATCCCAGTCGTAAACCCGGAACAGCATAGCGTTTCGTCATGGAATGAAGCAGCAGGACATTCGGAAAGTTGACTGCTTCATCTGGCGAAAACAAAAGCTGTACAGTAAAGAACTCGTAAGACTGGTCGATAACAAAACAAACCTGCGGATTACGGGTAATCAATTCTTTCAGATAAGCTTTCTCTATGACCGTACCGGTAGGATTGTTAGGATTACAAAGCCATAGCATACGGATATCAGGCGGTAAGAGATAATTGGTTTCTGCTGTCGGAAGCTTATAGAGTGACGTCACCCGATGACCATGCATGCGGCAAGCGTCAGCATACTCACTGAATGTAGGTTGAAAAATGGCTGTATTAGTACCACGAAAAGTTTGTGCTATAAGATAAATAGCTTCTGTAGCACCATTCGTCACACAAACAGAGGCAGCAGTAAGGTGATACTTCTCTGCCAGACGACCTTCCAGAGTATAAGGTTCCGGTTCCGGATAAGAAGAAATACCGCTGATACAGCTACACAAATGAGCCTGAAGTCCGGATAAATCTACACGATTATACACATTGGAACTGAAATTGGCCGTTATAGGCCGCTCGAATTTATAGGAATCATCTCCGTGTCCTTCAATCATGAGTTGTCAGTATTTTATAAATAAGTGGCAGATCAACATGACTACGCACATGGTCGGCCAGTTTATTGTATTGTTCTTCTTTGAATTGATGATAATCGAAAGATTTTCCCGCATCGGCAATCTTGTCGGCAAAAGGTTCCAGAAGGAAGTCGATGAATGAGGGATTGTCAAGAATACCGTGGATATATGTTCCTATACAGGTACGATCCAGGAAATAACCGTCTGCACCGCCATCTTCCAAAAGATTCAGAGGGGAAACCGGTGCATCATAAACAGGAACGGTGGTACCCATGTGGATTTCGTAACCTTCCAGATTTGCCTGCATTCCGTCAGTAGACAAATGACTGTTTTCCCTTGCAGCAGCGGAAAGGCGGAATTTTATTTGCCGGGTAATCTTCTCTCCCGTCATATGTGTACTGACAGGTAAAAGCCCTAAACCGGGTAAACGTTCTATTTCTCCTTCCACATGGTCAGGATCACACACTTCCTGTCCCATAATCTGATAGCCGCCACAAATGCCCATAACGGTGGCGCCTTCACGATGGGCACGTATCACAGCTTGTGCCACACCATTACGACGCAATTCGTGCAAATCGGCAAGGGTACTCTTGCTGCCGGGTAATAAAATGATATCGGCTTTCGCCAATTCATCTACATTATTCGTATAGAAAAGATGTACCCGGGGATCGCGTTCCAACACATTAAAGTCGGTAAAGTTACTGAGATGGCGCAGCAATACAACCGCTATGTTTACTTTACCCTGCTCTGTCTGCACGGATTTTGTGGCAAGGGCCAGCGAATCTTCTTCCTCGATATAAATATCCTTATAATAAGGAACAACGCCTACCACAGGGATACCACAAAGTTCTTCAAGCATCTTTACTCCGGATTCGAACAAACGGATATCACCACGAAATTTATTGATTAGTATGCCCTTGATCCGCTCCCTTTCGTAAGGACGCAGCAACATTAACGAACCATAGACACTGGCAAAAACCCCTCCCCGGTCAATGTCTCCTACGAGGATCACATCTGCTCCGGCATGTAAGGCCATAGGTAGGTTTACCAGATCCGTATCCCGAAGATTTATCTCGGAAATACTTCCGGCACCTTCCATCACAATGGGGTTATAACGGGTGGCAAGACGGTCGAAAGCTGAACAGACCTCGTGACGCAACTCTTCACGACCTTCAACACGGAAATACTCATAGGCACTACGGTTACCGATGGGACGTCCGTTAAGTACCACTTGCGAGGTATGATCAGAAGAGGGCTTCAACAACAACGGATTCATATCTGTATGGCAGGGAACTCCTGCCGCTTCGGCCTGAACAGCCTGGGCACGACCTATTTCCAGCCCTTCAGGTGTAGCATAGGAATTAAGTGCCATATTCTGTGCCTTAAATGGTGCCGGATGATAGCCATCCTGACGGAAAATACGGCAGAAAGCCGCGGCAATAATGCTTTTACCTACATCACTACCGGTACCGGCAAACATAATAGGATGAAGTTTCTCCATAAGAAAATGTTTTTTAGAGAGGGCAAAGATAATGCAAATCGAGTGCAGAACTTTCATGCTTGCATGAAAAAGTTATGCTGAGGTATTGGTAATAGGTATTAAACGATCCTTGTAATAGGTATTAAACGATCTCTTTAATAGATATTAAATGGTCTCTTTAATAGGTATTAAACGGTCTTGGTAATTATCCGAACAAAAAGAAGCTTTCATTTTCATGCCGCCATTGAACAATAGAAACGAACGAGTGTTTGAGATAAACGAACCTAAACCAACAACTTGACGTATGAAACATATTTTATTGATCGTTCTGTTGGGAGCAAGCCTATCTGTGACGGCGCAAACGAAACTCTCCCTCAGCTACGACGACGCCCTACAAATGCTGCAAAAAGGCAATCAAAGCCTGAAGATTGCGGACAAAGGTATTGAAACAGCCCGCACAGAGCGGGATAAACTGAATGCTTTGTGGTATCCGAGCCTACAGGGAGCCGGTACGTATGTCCACATGTCCGAAAAGATAGAAGTGAAACAACCCCTATCCCAATTCACAGATCCGGCAAAGGATTTTGTACACGACATCATACCGGACGATAAATTCATTAGCGGAATACTGGATCAGATAGGTAGCTACACTCTGGCTTTTCCTCTTGCTCCCCGTAATTTGACCACTGTAGGCTTAACTGCCGAATGGGTGGTCTTTTCCGGTGGAAAGCGTATACGGGCAGGCAAAATCGGAAATCGGTTGATTGACCTTGCCCGGGAAAACCGTGCACAGACAGATGCCACACAACGAACCCTATTGGCAGAAAGCTATTACGGTCTCAGCCTCGCCAAAGAAGTTGCAGCAGTCCGCCAAGACACTTATAATGGTTTGAAACAGCATTATGAAAATGCTCTTAAACTTGAAGCTGCCGGAATGATTGACAAGGCCGGACGCCTCTTTGCACAAGTGAATATGGACGAAGCCTGGCGGGCACTGGAAGCCGCACAGAAAGAAGTAACAGTCGTGGAAAGTGCTTTACGTACCTTGCTCAATCTGGAGGACACCTGCAAAATTGAACCTACGTCTCCTCTCTTTATCAATTCCACACTCCCGGCAAAAGAGGAGTTTCAGCAGACTATGCGTTCGGGAAACTATATCCTGAACCAGTTGTCACTACAACAGAGCATTGCTAAACAACAATTACGTATAGACCAAAGTGGTTATCTGCCTGACATTGCCCTGTTCGGCAAACAAACGCTTTACGCCCACGGGATACAAAGCAACCTCGTGCCACGCACGATTGTCGGAGTAGGTTTCACCTGGAACCTTTTCGACGGATTAGCAAGGGAGAAACGTATCCGCCAGTCGAAAATTACCGAACAAACTCTTGCTTTGGGAAAAGATAAGGCACAAGATGACCTTTCAGTAGGCATAGACAAACTATACACAGGATTACAAAAGGCACAGGATAATGTACAGGCACTCAACTCAACCATTGCCCTGAGTGAAGAACTTGTACGAATTCGTAAGAAATCCTTTGCCGAAGGCATGGCAACCAGTACCGAGGTAATAGATGCTGAAACCATGCTTGCCACCGTTAAAGTAGCCCGCTTGGCGGCTTATTATGAATATGATGTAACACTAATGAACCTGTTGGCACTTTGTGGTACACCGGAACAATTCAGAAACTATGCTGTTAAATGATAATTTAGCAGCGAGGGAATGGGTACGCGGACTACGCGGATAAGGCGGACCGAACGCGGACTTTAATCTTTTAGACGCGGATGACACGGATGACGCGGATTTTTAAAGCTGCGCTATACATACCGGCATATCACACCGAAGGAAAAAAGAATCCGCGTCATCCGTGTCATCCGTGTCTGAAAGATTACTTGCACGCCGAAGGAGAACCTTGCTCCAGCGCTACGCTGCTAAATTATCATTTAACTGTACAACAAATATATAACAATTATGGAACTATCAAAAAAAAGCATCAGCATCGCATTTGTCATCATATTGGCAATCACTATATTAGTCTCTCTCTTGGGAATGTTGCTCATGAGTCATCAGCCCCTTGTGCTCCAAGGACAGATAGAAACAACCGAAATCCGTATCAGCGGTAAACTTCCCGGGCGTGTAGATTCATTCCTTGTCCGCGAAGGCGACTGGGTGCAGGCAGGTGATACACTCGTCGTCATCAATAGTCCGACGATAGAAGCCAAATACCGGCAAGTAAATGCCTTGGAACAAGTTGCCCAGGAACAGAATAAGAAAATCGATGCCGGTACCCGCCGACAAATCATTGCCACTGCCGGGCAACTCTGGAATAAAACCAAGAGTGACTTGACCTTGGCACAAACAACCTACCAACGCATCCTGGCACTGTACAAAGACAGTGTTGTCACTTCGCAACGAAAGGACGAAGTAGAAGCCATGTACCGTGCCGCACAAGCCGCCGAACGTGCCGCCTACGAACAGTATCAGATGGCAGTAGACGGTGCACAAAGTGAGGACCGTGCATCGGCACGAAGCATGGTAGATGCAGCACGAAGCACAGTGGACGAAGTTTCCGCCCTCCTTGTCGATTCACGCCTGACAGCACCGGAAGACGGACAGATTGCAACCATATTTCCTAAACGCGGAGAGCTTGTGGCACCGGGTACCCCTATTATGAATCTTGTCGTCATGAACGATGCACATGTTGTACTCAATATACGCGAAGATCTGATGCCCCAATTCAAAATGGACGGAACATTCCGTGCGGAAGTCCCGGCTATCGGCAAAAAAGATGTGGAATTCCGTATTTATTATATCAGTCCGTTGGGCAGTTTTGCTACCTGGAAATCAACTAAACAGACAGGAAGCTATGACATGCAGACATTTGAGATACACGCCCGTCCTACCCAAAAAGTAGAAGGATTGCGCCCAGGAATGTCAGTGCTATTGACCATAGATGATTAATATATGTAATCATTGAAATAACTTTGTAAATGATGAAACATCCATTATATAACGTACTCTGTCGCGAACTTCGCCGCATGACTTCCCGCCGACTTTATTTCGGGGTATGTCTCGTGCTGCCCCTGTTCTGCCTGTTCTTCATGGCAACCATTTTCGGCAGCGGACAAATGGAGAATATCCCTATCGGCATTGTCGACCAGGATAACACCGCCACATCCCGGCAAATAGTGCGAAACATTTCCGCTGTACCAACCTTTAAAGTAACCCGGCACTTCACCGATGAAACAGCCGCCCGACAAGCCGTGCAACGGAAAGAAATCTATGGTTACTTGTCCATCCCCACGGGCTTTACCCAACGGGCTACGACAGGAATGAATGCCACACTCTCTTATTATTATCATTATGCCCTTCTTTCCGTAGGTAGTGAACTGATGGCAGCTTTTGAAACGGCACTGGCACCTGTCGCCCTCTCTCCCATTGCTATGGAAGCCGTCTCTTTGGGAGTCAGCCAGGAGCAAATCACCACATTTCTCCTACCCGTGCAATCCAGTATGCACCCTCTTTATAACCCTGACCTCGATTACTCCATTTATCTGAGCCAGCCTTTCTTCTATGTCTTGTTCCAGATACTTATTCTATTGATAACGGTTTATATCATAGGTAGTGAATTGAAGTTCCATACGGCACAGGAATGGCTGACAACAGCGCGGGAAAATATCCTCACAGCAGTTGTCGGGAAGTTATTGCCTTATACTTTCATCTTCTCCGTAATCGGTATTTTCGCTAACTATATTCTATACGGTGTACTGCATATTCCCTTCCATGGAAGTCTGCTGATGATGAACCTTATGACAATACTCTTTATTATTGCCACACAGACACTTGCCGTATTCATCTTCTCTATTTTTCCACGGATAGCTTATATCATCAGCATTGTATCCATGGTCGGTTCACTTGGTGCCACACTCTCCGGAGTCACTTTCCCAGTGACGAGTATGTACCCTCCTGTACATGCCGCATCCTACCTGTTTCCTGTCCGTCATTTCACGGAAATAGCACAATCCATGCTCTATTTTGATTCGGGATTCGGGTATTACTGGCAATCGGCAGCCATACTTTGGCTTTTTCCGTTGGTGGCGCTACTGATACTACCTAGATTGAAACATTGGATTCTGAAGGATAAGGAAGAACTTAGTATTTGTGAGAATGAAACACCGCTTCCCCGCGTACACAACACTCCTCACTACTCAATAGCAACTGTCATTTTCCGCGAATGGCGCTCCATCAGCACCAATGCGGCTATACTGTTAGTACTAATGGGAGGTATCTTCGCTTACGGACTTTTATATAACTTGATGTATGCTCCCAACCTTGTGCGGAAAACACCGGTTGCCATCGTCGACAATTCCCATTCCGCCCTCAGTCGCGAATATATCCGTCTGCTCAATGCCACCCCACAAGCATCAGTCTATGCACTTACTCCGAACTATCTTGAAGCAAAAGAATGGCTGAAACAGAGTAAAGTAGATGGTATTCTTTACCTCCCCGCTGACTTTGATGCCCGCGTCGGTCGCGGTGAACAATCAGTCTTTACCGTTTATGCCTCCACGGATGCTTTCTTGAATTTTAAGAATCTACAAGAAGCTTCTTCCCGTGTAATGCTTGCCGTAAACGATGTGCATCGTGCAGAAGGTGTTGTATTCTTACCTCCTCAGGGACTGCTGGCAGTAGCCTCATCGGCACCTGTAAACGTGTCGGGTACAGCCTTATATAATTATACCGAAGGATACGGTTCATACCTCATCCCCGCTGTTATGATTGTCATTATTTTTCAGACATTATTAATGGTGATAGGAATGGTGACGGGAGAGGAGTACCCGAAGGGGAAGATGGTAGGTAAACACAAAAAACTTACTTGGCTTCAAGCATTATATAACATTTCCGGAAGAACTTTCGTTTACGTTATGCTTTACTTCATCTTTGCCTTATTCCTGTTAGGCTTGCTTCCTCACTTTTTCAGCATTCCCAATATAGGAAATGGCAGGGATATTATTACGATGATGATTCCTTTTCTGTTAGGGACAAGTTTCTTTGGGTTGGCGGCATCACGCTACTTCACTGATTCAGAAGCTCCCCTGCTGATGATTGCTTTCTTCTCCGTAGGATATATTTTCCTGTCCGGAGTTTCCTACCCGCTTGAACTGATGCCATGGTACTGGCAGGCAGCACACTATGTAGTTCCGGCAGCCCCTGCCGTGTTGGCCTTTGTCAAATTGAATTCAATGGGAGGAACCCTGGCGGACATTCGTCCGGAAATGATAACGCTGTGGATACAAGTTATAGTATATTTCCTGTTGAGTCTGTGGGTCTTCAAAAAGAAGGTATTCTATTTTAGGCATTAAGGCTGTTTTCTCTTTCTCTTATAAGCAAACGCTTGCCATCGTTCCTCGTCCCATCCTTGTCGCTGCATCTCCATGCGTGCCATGACAAAGAAAAGGTCAGAAAGACGATTGATAAAGCGCAAAATATCTTCCGGTACAGAGTCTTCCCGATTCAAAGTCCAGAGCCGTCGCTCGGCACGACGTGCCACGGCACGGGCAAATTGCAATTGCGCTGAAATCTGGGTTCCCCCCGGCAAGAGGAAATAATCATTATCTTCCAACTGAAGCATCATGGCGTCCATAGCCTGTTCGCACTGCACAGTCATTTCCGCTGCATGCAGTGGGTTCGGATTACCGCTCCCCGGACGTTCAGGATCTGCATCCCGCAATGCAGAAGGAGTAGCAACGTGGCTCATCACTACCATTAACTCACGTTGTATATCATGCAACAATCCCTGCCAAACATCATCTACCGGCAGCAACGACCTGACAATACCTATTACAGTGTTCAATTCATCAATACAGCCGTTAGCTTCTATACGGATATCATCCTTCGGAACACGTTCTCCACCGTGGATACCTGTCATTCCCTTATCTCCCGTTCTGGTGTAAATCTTTCTCATGATACTAAAATTTTAGAATAAAAACGGATTTCCCGGGACCGGTTCAAACAGTCTCATGAATCCAGTCTCTCCCCAATATAAATGTGTATAACTTGCAATCAGATTCTTATAGTGATAGACCGGTGTGTTCACCGGCTGTCCCTTGGCATTATATACCTGTGCTGCCGAGGTTAGTTCCTCATCCGATTCAATGACCTGCGAGTAATGGAACTCATGCCCACGTATCTTCATTCCTCTAAATTCAAAGCTCCTATACCCCAGTGACAAACGCATATCACCCTTAAATGCGGATACCTTGACGGGCAGTACACCTGCCATATTGTACTCCATACGGGTATCAGTACCTGTCATCAAAACAGATGTAAGATACATCATCCCCCCACACTCTGCCAGTGTATATCCACCTCGCTCTATATAGTCTTTGATGGAGTTCATCACATTCGTTGCCGCACTCAGTTGCCTGGCACGGTTCTCCGGATAACCTCCGGGCAGGTAGAGTATATCCACATCATCCGGTAGTACAACGCTATTATCCTCCGGATCAAAATAAGTAACTTTCCCCAAGCCATTCAACCACTCCAGATGTTCTGCATAAATAAATGAAAAACTCTCCTTATTGCGGGCAATCCATATATTCATACTGGCAAGCACTCTCTTTCTTCTCTCCAGTTTATCAGGAACATCCACACTTCGTCTTGTCATCTCCAGCAATAACTCAATATCCAGTTGACGTTCCAGTTCTTTCATCATTGTTTGGGTGATACTTCCTTTCTCTTTCCGGCTAAAGTCCAGTCCCAAATGACGACTTTCTTCTTTCAGCACATCATACTTCCGCAAACACCCGAAACAAAGAATATTCAGATCTTCGCAGATTTCACGCAGCATCTCTTCATGCCGGTCACCGCCCACCTGGTTGAAAATGACACCTACCACCTCCACTTGCGGATCAAAATCCACATATCCTTTTATCATTGCCGCCAATGAGTAAGCCGCCGCCTTGGCACTTACCACCAGCACCACAGGCAGACGAAGCACCTTTGCTATCTCTGCCGACGAGCCTTTACTACGGTCATATCCGTCAAACATTCCCATCATGCCTTCTACAATACAAACATCCGCATCTACTGCATGATGATTATATACCTTACATACATGATGCTCGGAAGCCATAAAAAGGTCCAGATTGTAAGACGGAATTCCGCAAGCTTTTTCATGATACTTCGTGTCGATATAATCCGGCCCGCACTTATAGGGCTGTACACGTAGTTTTTTCTGCGTCAATAACGTCATCAGCAATCGGCTGACAGTGGTTTTTCCAGTGCCCGAAGTAGGCGCCGCTATCAGAAATTGGGGAATATTTCTTATCATGCATACTTGAGTTAACGAGTTAACAAGGTAACAAGATACAAGGGCAAAAGCCTTGTCAACTCGTATCTGAAATCCTTGTCAACTAAATTTCTTTCCCGCAAAGGTAGTATATATTCCCCAAAACTCTTACCTTAGCTGCCCAAATAAAAGTAAATTACTATGATTACTGAAGAACTCAAGAAATTATATTGTACGTATACCGGACACGAACCGGAAACTATTGAAGAACTTCCTTCATCCGGCTCCAACCGTCGTTACTTCCGCCTTATGGGCACCCCTACCCTTATCGGTGTCAGCGGAACTTCCCTCGAAGAGAATCAGGCTTTCCTCTATATGGCAGACCATTTCCGCAAGAAAGGACTGCCCGTGCCACAAGTCGTAGCAAAGAGTGATAACGATGCATTTTATCTACAGGAAGACCTGGGAGACACTCTCCTGTTCAATGCCATCGAAAAAGGACGCAAGACCAGTGTCTTTGATGAAGAAGAGAAACAGCTTCTGCGCAAGACAATGCGCCTGTTGCCAGCCGTACAGTTCTCCGGTGCAGACGGAATGGACTTCTCATATTGCTACCCACAATCAGAATTCAACAGCCGCAGTATCTTATGGGACTTGAATTACTTCAAATACTGTTTTCTGAAAGCTACCGGAATGGAATTTCAGGAAGACCGCCTGGAAGATGATTTCCAGAAGATGGCGGACGTATTGATGCGCAGTAGTTCGGCTACATTCATGTATCGTGATTTCCAGAGCCGGAACGTTATGATTAAAGAAGGTGAGCCATGGCTCATCGACTTCCAGGGCGGACGCAAGGGGCCTGTTTATTATGATGTGGCTTCCTTCCTGTGGCAAGCCAAGGCCAATTATCCTGAGAGCCTTCGCAAAGAGCTTTTAAAGGAATATCTGGACTCCCTGTGTAAATACCAGCCTGTGGACGAGAAATATTTCTATGCTCAATTACGTCATTTCGTATTGTTCCGTACCATGCAAGTGCTGGGTGCTTATGGCTTCCGTGGCTATTTCGAGAAGAAACCCCATTTCATCCAAAGCGTCCCCTTCGCTATTGAAAACCTGCGACAGCTATTGCAGGAACCCTATCCCGAATATCCGTACCTCTGCCATGTGCTGAAAGAACTTACCGAGCTGAAACAATTCACTGACGACCTCCAGAAGCGCCGCCTTGTAGTAAAGGTCACCAGTTTTGCATATAAAAAAGGTATCCCTGAGGATTCAAGTGGCAACGGTGGTGGCTTTGTATTCGACTGTCGTGCCGTAAACAACCCTGGTAAGTACGACCGTTATAAACCCTTCACCGGACTGGATGAACCTGTTATCCGCTTCCTGGAAGACGATGGAGAAATAACCACGTTCCTCGAACATGTATACGGTCTGGTAGATGCTTCCGTGAAACGATACATGGAACGTGGATTTACAAACCTTTCCATTTGTTTCGGATGCACAGGCGGACAACACCGCTCGGTTTATTCAGCACAACACCTGGCAGAACATCTGAACCAGAAATTCGGAGTACAGGTAAATCTGATGCACAGGGAACAGAATATTGAACAGACTTTTAAAGCGAAAAACTAAAGAATAAGTAGAGGATAAGAATATTGGTCTAAACTTTCGATAATTCAAGAAATAAAAAGAATGAAAGCAATGATATTTGCCGCAGGCCTCGGCACCCGCCTGCGCCCACTGACAGACAATATGCCCAAGGCACTTGTCTCCGTAGCAGGCAAAACGATGCTGGAGCGTGTCATCTTAAAACTAAAAGATGCCGGCTTCCATGATATCACCATAAACATCCACCATTTTGGAAGTCAGATTATAGACTTCCTTCGTGCAAACCAGAACTTCGGTGTGGATATTCATATCAGTGACGAACGGGGTGAACTGCTGGATACCGGTGGTGGTATCAAAAAAGCCCGTCCTCTGCTGGAGAGCAACGAGCCTTTTCTTATACATAATGCCGATATCCTGACAGACCTGGATCTCAATGCTTTCTACCACCACCATCTGGAAAGTGATGCAGATGCCACTCTACTCACCAATCACCGGAAAACATCCCGCTATCTATTGATGGATCAAGATAACCGCCTTTGTGGTTGGACGAATATTTCTACAGGCGAAGTACTCCCCAAAGAACTCGATTATCCCAGCGATCATTATCAGTTGCAAGCTTTTGGTTGCGTCCATGTTCTTTCTCCCTCTATTTTCCGCTATATGGAAGATGAACGCTGGACAGGGAAATTTTCCATTATTCCGTTTTATGTGGATATCTGCCCGAAAGCACGCATTCAAGGATTTCCTATAGACAGCGAAAACTGGTTTGATGTGGGCAAGCCAGAGACACTGGCAAAGGCAGAAGCCTATTATGCGTCTTTATAAAACAGGTTTCATCTTCACCAACTGCCCCTGGGCATCAAATAAGTATTCGTAATTGAAAGAACCGTAAATACGATACTCCCAGCGGGCACTTTTCTCAAAACGGCGACTGTCATCCAGGATGGTCGCCTGATAGTCGGTCTCCAGTTCATGAATGAACTCTTTAGATTCCGGGTCCGGGTATCTATAAGTGGGGACAATTACACGTATATCGGGATATTGCTCTCGCAGATTTTTGATTTCTGTACGGACAGCATCTTTTTCATTGGGCTTCAAAAAAAAGAGTAAACACACGGGATGTCCCTGCCCTGCAATGTCCGAAAAGAGCAAACTGTCTTTCTCTGCATACTCCACTTGTTTGAAGTCAATAAAATGATCTCCCGGCTTCAGGCTACGGGTAGCATCCAGCATCCGTTTCAGTCCTATCAATACAGATGTACTGTCGCGCATTTGTGAAGGAGTTTTCTGATACAATGCCTCCAGTTCATCCGGATAGATCACTGCCCAACGATCAAACACCATCCATCCAATTGCGTTCCGGGCATTGTCGAATACAAATTGCCGCGTAGCTTCCAGCGGAAAATCATCTTCATGCCAAAGTTTCCAAAGACGTACGTTTTGTGAATGGGGATTGGTACTTTTATCCGGTACAGGCATTGTCGGTGGGACTACATTTGTCAACGTCAGTTTTCCTCTTTCTGGATAAAAGAAATTCATGCTACCGGGATGCTCCATTCCATAGATATGCAACGTATCTTCTTTTCCGGAAAATGAAACTTCTCCGTTTCTGATAATAGCGAAGTCCAAAGGAGCTTTCCCATAATCACGGTCACCCGTCATACGGTCGGCGCCATATCGCCACAGGTAGACCGTATCTCCTTCGTGAGCGTCCAGTCCGGTGCAATGCACAGTAAAAGTCTGTTCTTGCGATTGACAACTGATGAGTCCCAGAAACAAAGAGTAAAATATCCATTGATTGATTTTCATAAAGCCCAGATAGATTGAGTAAACAAACACATTGTACAAAAGAACAATCTTTTCAGTAAAGATGCAAGCAAAAAAGACAATATATAAAAGCAATTGTTAATGAAATATCCATATATTTGTGACATAACATTAAAAAGACTGACTATGAAACGACTGAGATTAGGACTATGGGCATGTTTCTGCTTTTGTGCAGCCACCACCCTTATGGGACAAAACAAGGTGAAAACAACTGCCGAAAAGGTAACGCTGTTCATTGACGGTGCCCAAGTGACGCGTACCAAACAAGTAGATATTCCGGCAGGAAATTCAACGCTCATCTTCACCGGATTATCCCCCTATATGGATGCACAAAGTATGCAGGTCAGTGCCAAGGGAAAACTCACCGTTACGGCAGTCAACCGGCAATACAACTATATAGACAGCCTTGCCGTCAGCGAAAAACAACAAAGCCTGCAAAAGGAACTTAAAAAAATAGAGAAACAGCAGAAAGAACAGAATGCCGAGCTTGGACTTATCAATGCCGAATATGAAATGCTGAAAACAAATTGTTCCGTCAACAATAAGAATACCACTATTTCTCTGACCACTATCAAAGAAGTGAATCAATATTACTCCGGACAATTGAAAACTCTGAAAACAAAAGAACTGGCTATCAATGAACAGATAGCCGAACTTGCCATCAAACAGGGACAACTAAACTCTGAACTGGCACAACTAAGCGGTAAATCTCTAACCCCGATGAGTGAAATTATGGTCAATGTAAATGCGCCAGCAGCTTGCAAAGCTACATTCACTCTGAACTATTATGTAAAAAATGCCGGTTGGTTCCCTTCCTATGATGTTCGTTCCGGTAGCCTGGCCGAGCCTATCTCCATCGTTTACAAAGCCAATATCTTTCAGAATACCAAGGAAGAGTGGAAGAACGTAGAATTATCCCTTTCCTCCTCTAATCCTTCCACCGGAAGCGTAGCCCCCACTCTGTCTACTTACTGGTTGGATTACGGACTTGCAGCACCACGCTACAATTTGAATCTTAATGGAAACACTGTTTCAGGAATCGTTCTTGATAATGAACGTACACCCGTAATAGGTGCTACCGTTACCATTCCGGGAACTACGATAGGAGCCATAACCGACATAAACGGTAAATATTCCATAACTATTCCCAATGGGCAAAACAAACTTCAATTTTCATATATTGGCTATCAGACTCAGACCAGAGATATACAAGGAAATATTATGAATGTTACCCTTCAGGAGGATACACAGGCTTTGGATGAAGTAGTGGTAGTAGGTTACGGCGCTGAAAGGAAACCACTTATGGCAGGTGCTGTCTCCGGTCTTAAGGTAAACCATAAAAAAGATATTCAATACGAAGAAGAGGCCAGCATGGCTCTCGACGTTGAACAAAGCCAGGGACAGATGGGCTACGAATTTGAAATAAAAGTGCCCTACACCATTCCTTCTGATAACAAGCCTGTAGTTGCTGAAATCGGTCATTACGAATTACCCGCTTCCTATACTTACCAAAGTACTCCGAAGATAGATAAAGATGCTTTCTTGATTGCCCAGGTAACCGATTGGGAAAAGCTAAACTTACTTGAAGGCGAAGCAAATGTTTACTTTGAGAATACTTTCATTGGCAAATCCATTATGAATGTCACCCAACAGAACGACACACTATCTTTCTCTTTAGGTCGTGATAAACGTATCATGATACAGCGTACGAAAGAGAACGAATATACCTCACGCAAGTTTATGGGTTCCAATCAGACGCAATCCATTGCATGGAAACTTTCTGTCCGCAATACGCGTCCCGAACCTGTCAATCTTACGCTTTACGACCAACTGCCCGTATCACGCAACAATAACATTACCGTAACAGCAGAAGAAATCAGCGGCGGCAGTCTGGATGAAGCGAAAGGTATCATCACCTGGCAAATTACCTTACAACCCGGCGAACAACGTGATTTAGCTTTACGCTATAAAGTGAAGTACCCTAAAGGGCGAAACTTAATAATAGAATAATGCTTTTCTTATGACTCTAAGACAGAAAATATCTGATATTCCCCTGTATCTGCAAATCCTGATAGGAATGATTACCGGTATTATCATCGGCCTCATCGCCTTACAGGTAGACGGTGGTGATACATTCATCCGCCACTGGATACAGCCTTGGGGACAAATCTTCATCCGCCTTCTCCAACTGATCGCCATTCCCCTGGTCTTTATATTCTCTGATAAAGGGAATGACCGGACTGAAGGACATCAGTAAATTTTCCCGTATCGGCGGAAAGACCATCGGAACATATATCTGTACGACTGTAGTCGCTATCCTCATAGGTCTTGCAATGGGGCTACTGGTGCAACCGGGCAAACTGGTAAACCACGAACAAGTAGCCCATCTGCAAGAACAGTTCATCCGTGCCATGTACCCCGTACAACTGTTTGCCTTCACAACAAGTAGTAGTGCCGCCACTTTGCCCGTAACCCTGAAGACTGTAGAACAAAAATTAGGTATTTCAGAAGAAGTCAGTTCATTTGTCCTGCCTGTAGGCGTTACCATAAATATGGACGGCACTTCCTGTTATCAAACCATTGCCATTCTTTTCATCGCACAAGTTTTAGGGATCGATCTGAGTTTCTCCCAACTCTGTATCATCGTTGCTATGACCGTACTTTCTTCTATCGGTACCCCGGGTATCCCCGGAGGCAGTTATGTCATCTTGGCAATGGTGCTCACTTCCGTAGGTATTCCGGTAGAAGGTCTGGCATTGATATTGGGGGTGGACCGACCATTGGACATGCTGCGCACCGCAGTAAATGTAACCGGAGATGCAGCGGTATGTTCCATTATTGACAGATAATTCATCACATTAGAATAGTTGCTAAAGTATTTTCACAAATACCTTCTGATTTCTAAAAATATCTTTATCTTTGCAATCGGAATTGGCAATCGGAAAGTATATCAATGCGTCCGACTCAAGGGAATCCGGTGTAAAACCGGAGCTGTACCTGCAGCTGTAATCCTCATTAAGAAAAAGTCTGTAACCACAAAAGCCACTGACGCCGCAATGCGATGGGAAGGCGATACAGACAGGGGAAAGCCAGAATACCTACCAACTTCCATTACTTGAGCACTTAGCTTTCAGGATTAAAAGCGATGTCACCCCTATACTATAATTATAGGCAAAACTATTTTTATTCTTCCGGGTCATTAGTATTCGCATACAGAAGCGATGTGCCGTTACGTTTTTATTAAACAGAAAATCGGCAAACGATGAAGCACAAGTATTTACTTGGAGCGGTGTTTGTGTGTGCGGTGCATTCTGCCTCCGCCCAAAGCATCCTCGAAAACAAGAATGAAGAAGAACTGTCACTTATGTTGCAGGAAGTAGTAGTGACCGGTACAGGTACCGAACATTACCTGAAAGACGCGCCTGTGCAAACCGAGGTTATCTCGCGTAAAATGCTGGATAGCTACGGTGCCTCCTCCCTTGAAGACATACTAAGTGGGCTATGCCCCTCTTTCGACTTCAGTTCCAGTGACATGGGGTCGAATATGCAATTGGGCGGATTGGGAAACGGCTATATCTTGCTCCTCATCGACGGCAAAAAGATACATGGTGACGTAGGCGGGCAAAATAACCTAGGACTGATAGATCCGGCACGCATCGAACGTATCGAGATTGTAAAGGGAGCCGCTTCGGCACTCTATGGCAGCGATGCCATTGCAGGTGTAATAAACATCATCACCAAGAAACATCGTGAAAACGTTCTGGTCACAAACACCACACGTGGCGGATCATACGGCGAATTCTGACAATCCAATGCTTTCCAATTCAAGTCGGATAAATGGACCTTTGCCACCAACTTTCAGTTGAAACATTCCGACGGATGGCAGAACACTACTTACGAAGACCCAAATCGATATGAAAAGCCTGTCACCAATTCCATCAATAAAACCGTGAACCGATATACCGACTGGCAAGTTTCACAACACATCGACTATCAGGCTACCCAGACACTCAGCCTGTATGCAGACGGTAGTTTCTACCGCAAACGCGTATACCGCCCTTGCGGAATACCCGATTACAAAACATACGATTTCCTTTATCGCAACGCTTCAGCCTCAACAGGTGGTAAAATGAAGCTAAAAAATAATAATAGCATTACAGCCGATATACATTATGACAGTCATGCCTACTATTATGCCTATACCCACGAAACCTGGGACAAAGAATATGACGATAACGGCAAGGAAATCAGTTTCCCGTATTCTCCCGGTGACAAGGGTCTGCAGAGTGACCAAAGCCGTCTGCTCATCCAGACTAAAGGAATATTCAACCTCCCCTATTTCAACCGTTTGAGTGCAGGAGTTGATATGGAAATAAACTGGCTGGATGCTCCCCGCCGACTGGACGAAAAGAATGTTTCCGACAACACAGGTTCCTTTTATCTTCAGGATGAGTGGTCGCCTTTTAGTCAGCTGAACATCACAGCCGGTGCACGATTAACACTGAACAACAATTTCGGTATGCGCGCCACGCCCAAAGTGTCGGCTCTCTACAAGCTGGGCGACTTTAACCTGCGCGCCACTTATTCCGAAGGCTTCAAGACTCCGACTCTGAAAGAACTCCACTACCGTTATATTCGCCAAATGTCTCTCGTTATCCTAAACTTAGGTAACAAAGACCTGGAACCTCAAACCAGCCGTTATGTTTCCGGTGGTGTAGAATACAACGGTACTGACTTTAGTATCAGTGCCACAGGTTACTGCAACTGGTTAGACCACATGATAACTCTTGTGACGATTCCGACCTCTCAGGCTCCAGGTGACCTCGTCGTCACCTACGACCCGGCTCGTGTTCGCCAATACCAGAATATGGATGACGCACGCACCTGCGGCATAGATATCAACGCCAAGTGGATGCCTTTCAAAACGCTTACCTTGGCGGGCGGTTACAGCTATCTGGACACAGAAGCGAATCAGTACGATGAAGAAGACGAAGTGATGAAACACATCGTCATAGATGGTATGGCTCACCATCGCGGCACCGTCAGTGCCGTCTGGAATTATGATCGGAAAAACAGCAATTATCGACTCAGCGTAGGTCTGTATGGCCGTTTCCAGAGCAAACGCTATTATCAGGATGACGGTAACGGCAAAAGCTATCACCTCTGGCGCCTGAACACACGCCACCAGTTCAACCTGGGCAAGCAATGGGATGCAGAAATCAATGCAGGCATTGACAATATACTGAATTATTATGAAACGACCTACCATGGACTGAACTACGGAACAAACACGGCAGGAAGAACCTTTTACGTCTCATTGATGGTACAATTTGGACAGAAAAAGAGAAAAACCACATAGTATTAACCCTTTTAAAAACAATTAATGACATGAAACAATTCAAGTTAATGATGATGGCGGCACTGGCTGCTCTGATGTCTTTCTCCGTAGTATCTTGCTCGGACGATGACGATGACTCGGCACAATCCAAACATGATAAGAAAATGGAAGCTGTATCTGCCGAAGTAAAAGCTAACAAAAAGCATGACATTGCTTTGCTGCTTGTTACTTTCGGAAGTACTTGGGACGCACCGCAGGAAACCTTCAAAGGCATGAAAGAACAATTCGCCAAAAAGTTCTCCAACATGGATGTCTATTTTTCTTTCACTTCAGAAATCTGTATGACCCGTTGCGCAGCCAAAGGCTGGAACTATTATGCTCCGTCTTTCTATCTGGAAGCTATCGGACTTGCAGGTTATAAAACAGTTTGCGTACAGTCTTTACACGTTATCCCGGGTGAAGAATATCTCCGGGTGCAAAATTCCGTGAAAGACTTTCACTACAGCGGTGACCACCCTGAATTTGGAGATATAAAGGTATACTTGGCCGGTCCGTTGCTGGAATCGGAAGATGATGTGAAGGAAGTGGCAACTATTCTGCACAAAAACTATAAAGCAAAAGTAGATGCAGGCAAGATTGTTACGTTCATGGGGCACGGTAACCCCGAAGGCTGGAACTACGGAAACGGTAACTCCCGCTACACCATGTTGGAAGAAGAACTTCAGAAGACTTACAGTTCCAATTATTTTGTGGCAACGGTTGATATGGAAGATAATTATGTAGATAACATGATTTCCCGCATGCAAGCAGCCGGAAAAGCATCGGGAGACGTCATCTGCCATCCATTGATGTCCATTGCCGGAGATCATGCCAACAATGACATGAAAGGCGGCGTAAGCGAAAACGATCCCGAAGAAGGAAGCTGGCGTTACGAACTAAACAAAGCCGGATATACTTGTCCACTCAGCAATTGTGATATCAAAGGACTGGCCGACTATTCTGAAATTGTAAACGTATGGATCAGCCACATGTCGGCAGCCCTACAGAGTGAACCGATGTATGACCCGGACGCAGAAGAATAAACATTAATCTCTCTCTTTAATTACTTCTTGAGAAGGTGTATGGCGGCAGTTTACTGTTCGTTATACACCTTCTCTTTATTATTAATTCAGGCACTAAATCTCATTAATAAATATTAATGCGCGCCATAATAATATAGATTACACGCATCTTTTTAATTTTCAGATTGTTTATTCAAGTGATATTGAAACAAACGGAACAAAAAAAGAATAAGTTATGAAAAAAATTATCGTATTATTGATGTTAGTTTTTATAGGTGCATCTACAACAATCTATGCACAGGAAAGTAAAAGTGAAAGTCGCCGTGCTGAACGTAAAGCCCAACGTGATGCAGAAAAAGCTCGGGAGAAAATAGAAGAAGAACGAGCATACGCTAATGCTGCACAAGCCATAAAGGATAGAAAGTTTGTATTGGAAGCGGATCGTGTGACATTCAAAAGAGGCCGTAGTGCTTTTGTTACATCCAATACCAATTTTATCCTTTTAAATGGAGATCGGGCATCCGTACAAATTGCTTTCAACGGTGCTTTTGCAGGTCCTAATGGAATTGGAGGTGTTACAGTAGATGGCACTGTAGGTGAAGTAAAAACCACCACTGACAAAAAAGGGAATGTAACTTGCAATTTCAGTGTGACAGGTATAGGAATCTCTGCACAAGTTTCCATCAGACTCACTCATGGCAGCAACAACGTATCCGCCACAGTAAATCCGAATTTCAACTCGAATAGATTGACGCTGGATGGCAAGCTCATTCAACTGTCCGAGTCGAATATATTTAAGGGACGGTCGTTCTAATAATTGCCATTGAACACTTGCGGCTGCGATAGCCTACGCTTGTACAAGTGAGCGTTCACACTTGCACAAGCGTAGGCTATCGCAGCCGTAAGTGTTTCTTATACCTTCTTATACCCCCCAATATAGAACTTTTTTATTTATCATTTATTCTTTTGATACCTTTTTATACACTCTTTCATTGTTTTTTCTTCTGAATTTCATATCTTTCGCTTTATAAACGTACAAATACATTACTTTTCAGCCTGTACTTCTATTTATGTTATAAAAAACATTTTCAGATATTTTCATTGTTCAGACTGACTTTTTATATATCTTTGCAGCGTTTTTGGTTTCGCATCTCCTTGGCTCTATGGGAATGCGATGAAAAGGGAATCAGGTGCAAGTCCTGAACAGACCCGCTGCTGTAAAATCCTTTCAAAATCTTGAATATACTCCAATAGCCACTGTCTGCTGGTCGGATGGGAAGGCATTCAAAGATGGATAAGTCAGAATACCTGCCAAGAACAACATAGTTTTAATGCTTTCGGGAAATGAAGCAGAAAAACATCGAGGCTGGTAATTCTTTATCTTTCATAAAGAATTCTTTTTCTCTATGCACATACTCCCGTAAAGTAAGTCATAAATGCTTTAACTAAGAGATTGAAATGAAAATTATTTCATGTGTACTATTTATGTTAACCTGTTTATCGCAGATAGGTGTAATAGCGCAAAATACGATTACTCTATCGGGAAAAATTACAGACCAACACGGTACCCCTTTATCATTAGTTACAATTGCAGTAGAAAATACCACATCCGGAACTTATACGGATGATAACGGACGGTATTCCCTGAAAGTATCACCTGGAAAATGTACACTTGTCGTATCTTTAATAGGTTATCAAACTGTAAGGTCCACATCTAATATCCAACAAAACAAAACGCTCAATTTCACATTGGAAGAAAGTGCTGTTACTTTGAACTCCGTTGAGGTTTATGGAAAGACACAGACACAGAAAGTGAAAGAAGGAGTTTTTTCCGTCAATGCTCTCGATATAAAACCTATAGTAAATTCGCTAAACAACCTCAATGACCTGGTAAACCGTACAACAGGCATTAAGGTGAGAGAAGAAGGAGGTGTCGGTTCAGACTTTGATTTGTCTATAAATGGTTTATCCGGCAATTCTATTCGCTACTTTTTAGATGGAATGCCGTTGGACACTAAAGGAAGTGGAGTTTCACTTGCTAATCTTCCGGTGAATATTATAGACCGGATTGAAATATATAAAGGTGTGGTTCCTGCCAGCTTGGGAACGGATGCATTGGGTGGTGCCATCAATATTATAACCAAACAAGAAAAGAAAAATTATCTGGATGTCTCTTATGGCATCGGTTCATTCCATACGCACAAAGCAGACTTGAATGCACAATTTGTAGAACCTAAAACAGGATTGATTATCCGACCTACTGTGGGAGTAAATTATTCAAAGAATGATTATAGGATGAAAGACGTGCAAATGCGGGATGAGAGTGGGGACAATTTCATATATGGTAATCCTAAACGCTTCCACGATGACTACTTCTCCTTACTGGGGCAGATAGAGATAGGAGTTGCCAACAAGTCATGGGCAGATGCATTCTTCGTTTCCGCTTCCTATTCCAAGACAGATAAAGAATTACAGACGGGGGCTGTCCAGACCAAAGTATATGGAATGGCGGAAAGAAATTCAGATGCCTGGAATATTTCAGCACATTACCAGAAGCGTAATTTCATTCTGAAGAATATGCAGCTGAATGCAGCTCTCTCCCAGACTTGGGATCACTCATTGACCGTGGACACCACCTACCGAAAATATTACTGGGATGGTGGATACATAGATGGCCAGCGTAATGAAATTATGGGCAAAGAACGATCCATGCGCCATTATAAGCGCCCACTGACTGTGGTTCGAGCCAACCTGGATTATAAACTGAACAATCATCATAACTTTAACTTGAACTATCATCTGAGTCGTACTGGCAACGACCGTTATGATGATTTAGATACCACTTTCGAGCCATCCAACGATGTTGTGTCCAAACATATCCTGGGCTTTTCCTACAATCAGTCGTTATTAGAGGGCAAGATGGAGAATGTGTTTTTCATAAAGGATTATATCAATCACCCGAATATCCGGCAGACCGATCAGCCTAGCGTGACCGGTTCTGAAGCGGTACAAGGTTCCACAACCAAGAACTATCTAGGCTACGGTGTCGGACTTCGGTACACTGTAGCGGAAGCTTTAGCCGTGAAAGTGTCCTATGAGCATAGTGTGAGACTTCCCATCGCACGCGAACTATTGGGAAACGGTACTAATGTCTACGCCAACGTAGCACTGAAACCGGAAAACAGTGATAACTTCAATGCCGGTCTATTCGGTACGTGGCATCCGGGTACCGGACATACCTTCTACTACGAAGCAAGCGGATTCTTCCGCAAGGTTGACAACTATATTCAGAGCGAAGTTGCTGAAAAAGAAGGTACAATGAAATATACCAATGTACCCGCAGTCCACATTAAGGGTGTGGAAGGAGAGGTACGCTACGATTGGCAAGGTAAGCTGCAACTTGCCAGCAACGTCAGCTATCAAGATGCCCGCGACCAACAGAAGTACAAGAATGGCGGAAAACCATCGGCTACCTACGACAACCGTGTACCCAACCGTCCTTGGTTGTTTGGTAGTGCGGAAGCATACTATACTTTCCGTAACGTGGCATTACCAGAAAGCAAGCTACGCCTAGGTTGCACTTATCAGTGGATACACTGGTATTACCTTTTGTGGGAGGCTTATGGTGCCACTGAAGGCAAGGCACGCATTCCGGCTCAACATATCTGCAATGCTGATATTACCTACTCATGGAAACGCGGACGCTACAACATTGCTTTAGAGTGTACCAATTTCCTCGACAAGACAGCCTATGATAACTATAAGTTGCAAAAACCCGGACGTGCTTTTTTTGCCAAGTTCCGATTATTCATTAACTAATCATTAATAATTATTCAAGATGAAAAAAATCAAATTTACACTCTTGGCCTTTATGGCAGCCATGATGGCAATCTCATTTACGGCTTGTTCTGATGATGATCCTACTCCTACTCCAGATCCGGGTATCAATGAAGGTGATTATCACTTCGACCTTTTTGTAACCGTAGGTAAGCATGGTGGTATGAGCAGTAAAAACACTACTATTGTCACTAGTACCAGTACATTGACGGCTGATAGAGGTGTCATCACCGTTGAAGGAGTAGGATCGGAACTCGGAGATTACTCTATGGAGTCTATCTCAAAAGGGAAATACTATTATCAAATCCCTGGTTCCGCTGACCGCTTCGTAAAGTATCAGATCAAGAATAATAAAATCGATGTGATTGTAGAGCGCCCTTTCAAGACTAATACTTATAAAGTACGTGCCTACACACATGCCTGGATTGACGATAACACACTCGTTATCATATCTACCAACGGCGACAAGGATAAAGTTCTTTATACGAAACTGAAAGCAGACGATTTAACTATCCTTGATGAAGGTGAAGTAACTATACCCGCTCCTACCGACTGGAAAAAGCTGACAAGTTCAGGTATTCTCACCTACCGCAAGTCAGACAATAAATTATATTACTTCTACTACTGGAAAGAAAAGGCAGGCCAAACTGTTGCAAGTGAACAAGAGCCTAATTTTCATGCAGCCATCATCAACCCATCAACTATGAAGGTGGAAAAAGATATTATTTCTCCCGTTGAAGGTGAAATGGCAGGAAGTGCTTACGGAGAATTGATGCAGGACTGCGTAGCATATGACGAAGCTGGTAATCTTTATCTGGCTTGTTTCCATGAAGAAGCAAGCGGTCTTGAAAAAGGTATGTTGCTGCGTATCAAAGCAGGTGAAACAGAGTTTGATACCTCTTACAATGGTTATTCCAATGCAGATGGTAAGTTGATGACTGTTCAGTATTTAGGAAATAACAAAGCTCTGGTATATGCTCGCAACGATAATGCACCTATTAGCGACAAAGCTGCTGCTGCAGGAATAAAGAAACCTACAGTTATTGATGCATTCTCACATTACTATGCCATCATTGACCTTACTACTGGAACCAAAACTCGCCTGAGCTACAATGGCAAAGAAATTGCTTACAGCGGTGGCCGCTTCTCGCAACGTTCCGTTATCTTTAACGATAAAGCCTACATCGGTGTAGATACAGAAGAGGATGCCAATGCTATTATCTATATCTACGACATTAAGACCGGTACCGTAGAAAAGGGAGCAGAAGTGGAAGGTAAATTCTACTTCGACATGATACGTGTCGTTGAAAACGATTAATCATCATATATTCAGGTACAGGTTATACGATAACAAGAATCATTAATCTCTTTCTTGTAATTTTCGTATAATCTGTACTTAAAATATAAATTGACACATAACCTTTTTCAAAATATTTAAAAAGCATCATTTCTACCTTATGAAAAAGCTATTTATCCTTTTATTTCTTTGCAACCTCACTTTCCTATGCTCTGCGCACGAGGGGGAAAACTTCGTAGCAAGCGATATGCTCGCAAGTATGAAACCCGGTGATAAAGCCGCCCTGCTGATGGTACACTTCGGTACTACACACGATGATACCCGTGCCCTGACTATTGACGCTATCAATGCGAAAGCCCGCGAAGCATTCCCTGATCTGGAAATGCGTGAAGCCTTTACTTCCCGTATCATTATCCGTCGTCTTAAAGCACGCGGCATCGAGAAACTAACTCCGCTAGATGCTATGCTCCGTCTGCGTAGTGAAGGTTACACACATGTTATTGTGCAAAGTTCGAACATCATTGACGGCGTAGAAATGGAGTCACTTCGTCGAGATATGGAGAGCGTACAACCTTTCTTCAAGGAAATCCGTATCGGCACTCCCTTGCTTTATTCAGTGGAAGATGCAGAAAAGGTAGTTGAAATATTGAATAATAGACTCACCAATACGCAAAATCAAAAAGCATCCGCTAAGAAAGGTGAGCATTTCGTACTTGTCGGTCATGGCACCTATACTCCCAGCACCGCCATTTACAGCCAGATGGACTATATGCTGAAAGCTAACGGACTGAGTAACTTCCACGTAGGTACCATCGAAGGATATCCTTCATTTGAGACAATGCTGGCACAGTTGAAAGCCGGAAAGGCGAAACAAGTTACCTTGGTACCATTTATGTTCGTAGCCGGAGATCATGCCAAGAATGACATCGCCGAAGATTGGAAAAAAGCACTCGAAAAAGAAGGCTACACCGTGAATGTCCGTATGGAAGGACTGGGACAAGTACCCGAGATACAGGAAATTTTCATCAACCATATCCGCTTTATGCTGAAACATCGCATGCTGAATATCATGGAAAAGAAAGCCGGATATGCTGCCGGAAAAGATGTGGAATAACAGATGAATATCATTACCAAATTAATGTACTCTTTACATAGGATACTGGGCACACTGCTTTGTATCCTATTTCTTATGTGGTTCCTCTCCGCTTTTGTGATGATGTACCACCGCTTTCCACGTGTCAGTGCAAAGGAAAAACTACAAAAGCAAGAATTACTCTCCACCTCAGGCGACTCACTGCCTGATATCACTTCTGTCCTTTCACGTCTGCCCAAAGGAGAAAAAGTGAGAAAACTCACCTTAGACCGCAGCCTGGGGCAAACAATCTTCCATATCCGTACCAACAAAGGAATACATGAACTTCACCTGGACCCATCGGACACATTGTTGATTATCGACAATGAACATATCCGGCAAATAGCCTCCTTATGGTCCTCCTCCCCCATTGCATACATTGACACTCTACATACACTGGATCAGTGGATACCTTTCGGTGAACTGAAAAAGGAAATGCCCATTTATAAGATACATTTTGCTGATGATGCAAAAACACAGCTTTACATAAGTTCACAAAGCGGAGAAGTATTACAACTTTCCAACAGGAACGAACGCTTCTGGGCATGGCTGGGAGCTATTCCCCATTGGGTATATTTCACTTGGCTACGGCAAGACGCCACATTGTGGAGTAAAACCGTTATTTGGTTATCCGGCATAGGTTGCCTTATGGTAATTGCAGGGATATGGGTTACAGTCGACGTATGGCACAGGACACGTAAGAGTCATCGCCAAGGGTTCTCACCTTACCGGAAGAAATGGTATCATTGGCACTATGTCAGTGGCATTTTTTTCGGAATATTCGTATTGACCTTTACTTTCAGTGGCATGATGTCCGTTGCCGACATTCCGGAATGGATTCATAAACCGGCTTTGAAGAGCAGTCCGCTACGTACACTGCAAGCAAAGGCGCCCCAACCAGAAGATTACACGCTGGATTATCGCACCGTGATTACCAGTTTCCCGAAAGTTCGGCAGATAGAATGGAGCAATTTCCGGAAACATCCCTACTATACCGTTAAAGATGGAAAGGGAGAACAATATATTGATGCTACGGATAGTGTACTACATACTCTGCAACTTCAGGAAAAAGAGATTCGGGAAGGTGTGGAAAGTGTATATGCTGCCGACAGTATTCCGACACATCAACGTCCGGAGATACACATGACACTATTGAACCATTTTGAAACTTATTACCGCGATATGAGTAGTATGTATCGTGGACGAAGTCAACTTCCCGTCTGGAAAATAACGGTGGATGATCCTGACCGGAGTGTTTTCTATATTCATCCAGAAACAGGTATCATCCGTTATGTCAATACCTCTTCCCGTTGGAAATACTGGAGTTATACGGCTATGCACCGGATGCGTCTGCCGGGCTTGAATTCAAATACCACTTTACGTAAGACAGTACTATGGATATTACTACTGGGTGGAACAGTGACTTCAGTAACCGGTATAGTGTTGAGCATAAATTATGTTCGAAGAAAATGTCGCAAAAAACAAAAACGCTTACTATGAACAAGAAAAGAACAGGAATAATCCTTGGCTGCATAATCGCCGTGGCCATCGCTTGCTTTGCAGCCTACAATTATTGGTGGGCACCTACCCGCATCCTCATCATCAATCCCCTGCCCGCACAAGCAGCAGACATCGCACTGAATAATGATTGTAGCCATATCCGCGTGAAGTGCATCAAGATGGAGGAAGTGAAAGACCTTTCCGGCTATGATGCCATCATGATGTACGGACGCGGATTGTTTCTGGACGAAACACAAGTAGCGGAACTGGAACGGGTAGCTGCCAAAGGTATTCCAGTTTTTACCAATGCGCTAAGACACTTCAACTTCATCGTCAACCACAATATCACTCCTGAACAACAGGAGACCCTGCAAATGTATTTCCAAAATGCTTGCAGACAGAACTACAGGAATGCTTTACGTTATCTGCGACACATCTCCACTCCTCATCGACTGGGTGACCGTTCTTTTGAAAATCCCATAGAATTACCCAACAACCTGTTTTATCATCAGGAATACGGTCAATACTTCAAAACTCCGCAAGAGTTGACTGAATATCTGAGACAAAAACAGCTCTATCACGAAGGTGGGCGCAATCTTGCTTTTATCTCAGGCATCAGTTTTCCGGTAGAAGGTACCCGCGCCCATGTAGATACCCTGATCTCCCGTCTGACACAGGCAGGTTTCAACATTTATCCCATCACCGGTAGCGGTAAGGGACGCGAAGACCTGATACGTACCCTTCATCCCGACGGATTGATTTATCTGCCTATGGGACGTCTGGGAAATGACTCGCTCATTAACTGGTTACATCAGGAAAATATTCCCCTCTTCATGCCTTTCCCACTGGTACAACCGCGTGAAGAATGGCTGAACCCCAACGTACCTGTAAGTGGAGGTACACTGACGGCACGTGTAGTAGTACCCGAAATAGACGGAGGCATGGCCCCCTTATGTATTTCCACACAAAATGAGAATGAAGAAGGATATATTCTGCACACACCGGAACCGGAACAGATGGATGCTTTAGTTGAGCATATCAGCAAATATATGTCTCTTCGCGATAAATCCAACAAGGACAAACGCGTCGCCATCTGCTACTTCAAGACACCCGGTAAAGATGCCTTACTGGCAAGCGGCATGGAGGTGATTCCTTCTCTTTATAACTTCCTGAAACGCTTGCGCAATGAAGGATATGACGTAAGCAATCTGCCTGCCACCGTAGAAGAATTCGGAAACAGGATATATCGTGACGGCTCTGTCATGGGTTCGTATGCCAAAGGGGCACAGGAACAATTCCTGAAAACAGCACACCCTGTATGGCTGTCTACCGGACAATATGAAACCTGGGCAAAAGAAGTGATCCTGCCGGAAAAGTACAAGGAAGTGACTGACCGTTATGGAGACGCTCCCGGCAATTTATTAACCACGGAAGACAGTATCGCCATTGCCTGCCTGCGATTCGGCAATGTGTTATTGTTTCCACAACCCCGTCCGGCATTGGGAGACGATGATTTCAAACTGGTACATGGCATGCCCGTAGCGCCGCCTCACAGCTATCTGGCACCTTATCTGTATATGCAGAAAGGTTTTAAAGCGGATGCACTGATACACTTCGGTACACATGGAAACCTGGAATATACCCCGGGAAAGAATGTGGGCTTATCACAGGCAGACTGGTCGGAAGCACTGGTAGGTAATCTGCCGCATTTCTATTTCTATACTACGGGAAATGTAGGAGAAGGTATTATAGCCAAACGGCGTACACATGCTGTACTCGTCACTCACCTGACTCCGCCTTATGCGGAAAGTGGCATGAGACAGCGATATAACCAATTGTTGGAAGATATTCATAAACTTCTGGATGAAGGAACGGAAGGACATCGCATGCTGGGAATGCGCGTCAAGAAAGAGACTGTTCGCCTGGGACTTCACCGGGACCTGGAACTGGATTCCGTACCGGACAACCCCTATACTGCCGAAGAACTGGAACGTCTGGATGCCTTTACCGAAGAAATAGCTAATGAGAAGATGCTGGGTGCATACTACACGATGGGTGAACCTTATTCGGAACGTGACTTACTGCAAACCACCCTTGCCGTCAGTGCAGATGCCCTGGCTTACGAAACGGCCAAAGCTGACCGGGATAAAGGCAAGATTACTACGGAACAATTGCAAGACTTTACATATATAGCCCACCATTATCTGCCAACGGCAAAGAAACGACTGACGGCTATGTTACAGAATCCGCCTCGTGATACGGCTACCATTGCCCCGGACCTTCGCCCCGCATTGCGCTATCGCGAACAACTAATAGCTTCTACTGCCAATGAATTCAACGCAATGGTGCGCGGTCTGAATGGAGGAACAGTTCTGCCTGCCCCGGGTGGAGATCCGGTATTGAACCCTAATGTATTGCCCACAGGAAGGAATATGTATAGCGTAAATGCTGAAACAACCCCTAATCCACGTGCATGGGAAGACGGAAAACGACTGGCGGAAGCAACCCTGAAACAATATACCGGCAAACATGGAGAATATCCGCGGAAAGTGAGTTATACTTTCTGGGCGGGTGAATTTATCACAACCGAAGGAGCCACGCTGGCACAAGTCTTCTGGATGCTGGGTGTGGAGCCTGTACGCGATGGCCAAGGACGTGTAGTAGATTTGAGACTTGTGCCCAGCGAAGAACTGGGGCGTCCACGTATTAATGTAGTGGTACAAGTCTCAGGACAGCTTCGCGACATAGCCGGATCACGTCTGAAGTTACTGACGGATGCGGTTCGCCTGGCGTCGGAAGCAAAGAACGAAGCATATCCCAACTATGTGGCATCGGGAACAGTGCTACAGGAAAAGTTACTGGTGGAAAAAGGGACTTCCCCAAAACGTGCACGGGAAATGTCTGTAATGCGTGTATTCGGTCCTGTCAATAGTGGATACAGTACAGGAATCATGGGATATACCGAGCATAGCGGATCATGGGAGGATGAAAAGGAAATCGCCCAAGGATATCTCAATAATATGGGTGCCGCTTATGGTGATGAAGATAACTGGGGTGAGGTTCAGAAAGATTTGTTTGCCTCTGCCCTCTCCGAAACGGATGTAGTGATTCAGCCGCGGCAGAGTAATACGTGGGGACCTATTTCATTGGACCACGTATATGAATTCACCGGCGGATTATCTCTTACTGTAAAAACACTGACGGGTAAAGAACCGGATGCTTATATGGCCGATTACCGTAATCGTACCAACCGCCGTATGCAGGAGACCAAAGAGGCGATTGCTGTGGAGACGCGGGCTACGATACTGAATCCGACATTCATACAAGAACGGATGAAAGGCGGTGCAGGTTCGGCACAAATGTTCGGAGAGATTTTCCGCAATATCTTTGGCTGGCATGTAATGCGTCCGTCGGCAATGGATAAGGAGATTTTTAATGACCTGTACCGGATGTACATTCAGGATGAAAATAAACTCGGAATACAAGATTATTTTCTCCGGGTGAATCCGGCATCCTATCAGGCTATGACTGCAGTGATGCTGGAAAGTGCACGGAAAGGCTATTGGAAAGCAAGCCCTGAACAGTTGAAAGCAACAGCTGCACTACATGCACAAATAACCCGTGAAAAGGGTGCCGCTTGCACGGAGTTTGTATGCGATAATGCCAAATTACAGTCGTTCGTTGCAGATAATCTGGATGCGAAAGAGAAACAGGAATTCAATCAGGATATGAAAGCAATATATGAAGCCGCTTCGGCCAATGGAAAAGATGTAGTATTGAAAGAAAAGAAGCTGACACCGGAACAGGTAGCGCAGAAACGTACTACAAACGGATTAGTGATTGGAGGCGTGGTACTGGTAGTGTTCATTGGACTGGTTGCATTAATTAAAAGAAGGAAAAGTAAATAACTTCATAATGATTAGTGTTTAGTGATAAGTGATTAGCACCATGCGGAGTAATAGCGCAGCCACTAATCACTTATCACTAAACACTAACAATTTACCATTCACCCAATAACTATGAATTACGTCATCCCCATATTAGCAATCTTCATCACCCTCAGCTTCCTGCTGAAGGTCGGCTTCTATCCCCGTTGGGGAACGTGGCTGACAGCACTATGTTGTGCCCTGTTTATTTTACTCATTACCCCTTGGGTAACCGAGCAATCTAAGACAGCAATAGCAGCCTTTTTTGCTTCCCGGGAGAAAATGCTGGATGTATCTGTTTGCATCACACTGGAAGCCGCCATCCTGATAACCTTTTGCTTCGACTGCTTCTCCGGAATGCGTACAAGAGACACTGCATTCAAACGAAGCGTCACCTTTCTGCTCCACCTTTACCCCGGTTTATTGATAGGTGGCGTACTATGCTATGTACTGGCTGAATTATTATTCTCTTTTCCAGGCATTGATTTCAATATGCTCTCGTGGACAGTAGCTACCACCACATTCTTGCTTATCGGTATCGGTGCCCGATTGCTACAAATCCTCTTGGGAGATAAAGCCTTGCGCCTCGAAATCCTTTTTATTGTAAATTTATTCATAGTCGTACTGAGCATCATAGCTACCGGCTACTAAATAAACAGTAACTACTAAAATTATAAATATCATTATGGAAACCATTTCAAACTCACTCTTCTGGATATCCAACGGACTACTTGTTCCAGTCATCGTATTATTACTCCTGTTCTTCCTCCGCGCCATTATCCTTGCCGGAGGTTTCTTCGGAGAATTCTACCAACGGATGAAACTACAAAAGCAACTCTCCGAAATGTTAGAAACCATCACTCCTGAAAACATTAACGAACAGTTGCAGAGCTTGCCCCAAGCCGGGAAACAACCTTTGCTCCGTTGCCTGAAAAAACTTGCCGAACACCGCGATAACGCTGCCTACTGCGAACGCCTGCTTGCCAACTTCGAAGTAGACGCCGAAAAAGAGCTGGGACGCTCGCGCACTTTCATCAAACTCGGCCCGATGCTGGGATTGATGGGAACACTGATTCCGATGGGTCCCGCCCTTGTCGGACTGGCTACAGGAGATATTTCCTCAATGGCTTACAATATGCAGGTAGCCTTTGCCACCACCGTGGTCGGTATGGTGATTGCCGCAGTCGGCGTCATCACTCTGCAAGTGAAACAACGCTGGTATGCCCGTGAAATAAATGATCTGGAATATCTGGACAAGACTCTGCGAAACAAAACCAATGAATAACCCTCAGCCTCATAAAAGAATATGAAACGAAACAGACTGCTCCATAACCAAACGGACTCCGACCCAATGGGTACGGTAGCGAACCTTTTTGATGTAGCCATGGTCTTTGCCGTCGCACTGATGGTTGCCCTCGTCTCCCGCTTCAACATGACGGAAATGTTTTCCAAAGAAGACTTCACTATGGTGAAGAATCCCGGAAAAGAGAATATGGAAATCATTACGAAAGAAGGACAGGAAATCAAGCGATACACTCCCAGCGAGAAACAGGAAACTTCCGGCAAGCGAGGGAAAAAAGTCGGTGTAGCCTACCAACTGGAAAGTGGAGAAATTATCTATGTTCCGGAATAATGATAGACATCCGTCACCCTTTGAATAAAAGTTAAAGAGTCCATACCTATAAACAAGGGTTTTTAACAATAGAAATACCCATCAGTGGGTATTTTCTTGCCCTTATCTTCCCCATATCTTTGCATTTCCAAACAAACGATAATTTTATGATAAAGCAAAGATTCTTAACGACTCTCTTAATGGGAAGTATCGCTGCCGGTGCATGGGCACAGGCTGATAAAGGTGAAACTTCCGTAGATAAAACTGTGGATTTGAATCCTGTAGTAGTAACCGGTACGGGTACGCACCAGCGACTAAAAAATACTCCGGCACCGGTATCCGTCATCACCGCCAACGAAATAAAACGTGCCGGAATCACGGATTTCCAACAAGCCATGACCATGATGGTTCCCTCTCTCTCCTTCTCTCCGAATGCGATGGGTTCGTATCTGATGATGAACGGACTTTCCAATAAATATGTACTGATACTGATTAACGGACGCAAAGTAACGGGAGATATCAGCGGTAATATTGACATCAGCCAGATAGACATGAGCCGTGTGAAGCGTATCGAAGTTTTAAACGGCGCAGCTTCTTCGCTCTATGGTTCGGATGCGATTGCCGGTGTTATCAACATCATCACCAACCAGCCGAAAGATGAGATCTCCTTCACCACCAACAGCCGTTATACAAGAAAGAATCAGTTTTCACAAGGCCTCAACCTGGACATTGCCAAAGGAAAGCTCGCCTCTTACACTGCTTATAAGTACGATCACTCGGATGGCTGGCAGAACAGTGGCCTGACCGTAGACAAGAATGATGACCTGGTTGAAACCCTCGATCAGCTTTCCATCGGCTACAGCATGAATAACTTTTCTCAGCAATTCACCTACGATGCTACGGAAAAACTCTCGTTCTATGCCAATGGCGGATATTACTGGCGTATGACCGACCGCCCTGCCAAACGCGACGGCATGACAGGCGGAAATGATTATAATACGCATTACGAAGGCTACAACTGGGGTACAGGAGCCAAGTACAGACTGAATAAACGTTCCTCCATCCAGTTGGATTATGTAGGCAACAATTACACTTCGCGCTACAAATACATGCTGGCAGCCGGTGATTACCAGCCGGGTGACTACGCATTCACCAAAAGACAGAAGTTTCATGATGCCGAACTAAAAGGTATCTTCGGTTTCACCACCAACAGTACCACTGTCTTCGGAATGGACTACCGCAAGGACATTCTTGTTCGTCCCGATGCCGATGTAGACAAGGGAGTATATACTTTGTCGGGCTACGGACAGCATGAGGTAAAACTGTGGGATCACTTCACGGGCATTGTCGGTGCACGCTATGACTATCATGAACAGGCAGGCGGACGTTTCACCCCGAAAGTGGCAGCCATGTACAATATTGGAAACTTCAACGTACGTGCCACGTATGCAGCTGGTTTCCGTGCTCCCGGCGTAGACGAATTGTATTACAGCATGTTCAAGAAAATGGGTAGCAAATACACCATCTCCATCGGTGATGCTGACTTGAAGCCTGAACACAGCAACTACTACTCCGTCAATATGGAGTACCGCACCAACCGTTTCAGTGCCTCTGTTACGGGATATCTGAATTATCTGACAGATATGGTGTCTTCCAAAGTAACCGCATTCAATGATTTGTCCGCTGAGGCCCAGCAGCAACTGAAAGAAGAATTCCCCGAACTGGCAGACTTATCATCTACCAAGAATGTGAACCTGAAAGAATACATCAACTTTGAAAAGGCTACCGTCCGTGGTTTTGAGGTGAGTTTGTCAGGCAATCCGTTCGCCGGCTTTACCCTGAATGGTAACTATACCTACGCTTATGCCCGTGGTAAAGGTGAAGAAGGCTGGCAAAACATTCAACGCAGTATCCGCCACACGGCAACTATCAGCGGAAACTATGCACATTCATGGGGTGACTACACCATGAACCTCAACCTGAACGGCCGTCTGCAAAGCAAATGTTACTATCCGGGAGATGCCGACGGAGATGCTCCGGGTTACGGTATCTGGAACCTGAACACCCGCCACTCCTTCGACTGTTTCAGCAGTTTCTTCCTGGAACCCGGTATCGGTATCGACAATATCTTCAACAAGAGGGATATGAGACCTCTGACGAAGAACTTCACCCTGTACTCACCGGGACGTATGTTGGTGGTGAGTCTGACTTTAAAACTAAAGAATTAACGCATAACAACTTATTATTGATATGAAGCATCTTTTCATCACTCTTTGTTTACTGAGTGTGGCTCTCTTCTCCTCTGCACAGGGGGAGAAGACCGCCCTTCTCATTACCCATTACGGAAGTTCGGACCCTGATACGCGTGCACTGACGCTCGACGTAATCACCCGTGAGGCAAAAGAAACTTTTCCGCAGTTTGAAGTGCGCGAAGCGTATATCTCTCCCATCGTTCGGCGCAGGCTGGAGAAGCAAGGCGTTCATAAAGACAGTCCGGTAGACGCACTGCTGAAACTCAGAAGCGAAGGATATTCGCATGTACTGATACAGAGTACAACACTGATTGAAGGAAGTGAAATGACTTCCGTCCGCCGCGATGCGGAGAGCGTGAAGCCCTTCTTTAAAGAAATAAAAGTAGGTAATCCATTGCTTTATACAGTGGAAGATTGCGAAAAGGTTATCGAAATTCTGACACAGGAACAGCCCGGAAAGAAAGAGGACGTCATCTATGTGGGACACGGCAATCAATTGCCAAGTACCGCCACTTACGCCATGCTGGACTATATGATGAAAGCCCACGGACTGAAAAACTTCCACGTCAGCACCATCGAGGGTTATCCTACACTGGACGCTACACTGGCACAGTTGAAGGAAACACGCCCGAAACAAGTGACATTGATACCGTTGTTGCTGGTATGCGGTAATCATACAAAAGAAGACATCGTCGGAGTATGGAAACCGGAAATGGAAAAAGCAGGTTATCAGGCCAATGTCCGCATGCAGGGACTGGGCGAACAACCCGCTATCCGGAAGTTATATATGGAACACATTGAGGCGTTGCTGAAATAGCTACACCCTTTCCCTCTTATGGCTACACCTTTTGCCCCGGATGGCTACACCATTCCAGGCAAAGGGTGTAGCCCTTTTTACACCCTTTTATACCCGAAATTTAGAGAATAGAATGTATCTTTGCATGATAGAAATATAAGCGATATGAAACAGCCAAAGATAATAGTTGCCGGCATCGGACCGGGCAGCGAACAAGACATTACGCCTGCGGTTCTGGAGGCGGTTCGCGAAGCGGATGTAGTAGTGGGATATAAATATTATTTCCGTTTTATCCAGCCTTATCTCCACCCTGAAACAGAATGTATAGATACGGGCATGAAGCGGGAACGCACTCGTGCGGAACAGGCATTTGAATTGGCGGAACAGGGAAAAACAGTTTGTGTCATCAGTTCCGGTGACGCGGGAATTTATGGAATGACTCCGCTGATTTACGAGATGAAGCGGGAACGGAACAGCAACGTCGAAGTAATTGCCTTGCCGGGTATCAGTGCTTTTCAGAAAGCGGCTTCACTGCTGGGTGCTCCTGTGGGACATGATTTCTGTGTGATTTCCCTCTCCGACTTGATGACACCGTGGGAACGGATCGAGCGTCGTATCCGTGCGGCAGCCATGGCTGATTTCGTAACGGCTGTATACAATCCGAAAAGCGAAGGGCGGTATTGGCAACTCTATCGATTGAAAGAGTTGTTTCTCGCAGAAGGACGCGCTCCGGAGACTCCGGTAGGTTATGTACGCCAGGCCGGACGGGAGGAACAGGAAGTGCATCTGACGACACTTGCTGATTTCAATCCCGAAGAAGTGGACATGTTTACGGTCATCCTGATCGGTAATTCGCAGTCTTATGCGTGGAACGGCAAGTTCATTACTCCCCGGGGATATTATAACCGTCCGGATAAGGATGAACAACCGACTAAGGGGATAGGTCAGGACATCATGATACAAAGTTTCCGGACCATTGAGTCGGAACTAAAAAATAAGAATATTCCTCTGGATCATAAATGGGCTTTGCTGCATGCCATCCATACTACGGCTGATTTTGAAATGGAAAAGCTGCTGTATACGGACAAAGGTGCTGTGGAAAAGCTTTATCAGAAAATAGCAGACGGTCGGTTGAAAACGATTGTTACGGATGTGACGATGGCTGCCAGTGGTATCCGCAAAGGAGCTTTACAACGGCTGGGGGTAGAAGTGAAATGTTATCTTTCCGATGAACAGGTAGCGGCAATGGCAGCGGAAAAAGGAATCACCCGTACACAAGCCGGTATACGTCTGGCGGTGGAGGAACATCCGGATGCCTTGTTTGTATTCGGTAATGCGCCGACGGCTTTGATGGAACTTTGTGATCTGGTACGTAAAGGAAAGGCTGTACCAAGCGGTATTATTGCCGCGCCTGTGGGCTTTGTACACGTACAGGAATCCAAGCACATGGTGAAGCCGTTCATGGAAATACCCAAACTGATAGTGGAGGGACGAAAAGGAGGAAGTAATTTAGCTGCAACGCTGGTAAATGCAATCTTGTGCTACAATGATGCGGAACAGTTAAGGCCGGGACGGGATGTGTAAATAGATACGCTATGATACGAAACTTTATTATTATAGGCATGGACGACAACCGGGAACCTTTCTTCCCGCCCGAAGTGTTGCGGCACATCCGGGAAGGAAAAGTTTTCTCCGGCGGCTTGCGGCATCGGGAGATTGTAGAGAAGTTACTTCCGGAAGGTGCGGAATGGATTTCCATAACAGTTCCACTGGATAACGTCTTTGCCCAATACGAAAACATTTTTGCAGACTTTGAGAAGAAGGCTTCCGATGCATCTATTGTCGTATTTGCATCCGGAGATCCTCTGTTTTTCGGCTTCGCCAATACGGTAAAACGAAAACTGCCCGATGCAAAGATACGCCTCTACCCGGCTTTCAATTCCTTGCAAACATTAGCGCACAGACTGGTGATGCCCTACGACGATATGCGTACCGTCTCTCTGACAGGACGCCCGTGGCAGGAACTGGACAAAGCACTCATAGAACGTGCCCACAAAATAGGTGTACTGACAGATCGGGAGCATACCCCTGCCACTATCGCCGCGCGAATGTTGGAATACGGATACACCGATTACACGATGTACATCGGTGAGCACCTCGGCAATCCCGAACGCGAGCGCATTCGCCGGATGAGTCTTGAAGAAGCCAGAAAAGAGACATTTGAGCATCCGAATAACTTGCTGCTCTGCTACGATACCCGTAGACGGTCAGCTACGACACCCGTAGACGATCAGCTACGGCATTCGTATACGGCCAGCTACGGCACCCATAGCAAGGAAACTCTCCTCCCTATAGATAGTCAGCCCTCCATAACTGAACAGCCCCGTCCCTTCGGTCTTCCCGACGAACAATTTGCCCACTTGGACGGACGTGCCCGCATGATTACCAAAGCTCCGATCCGCCTCCTTACTTTGCAGGCATTGGAACTGAATCGCCGCCGTGTTTTTTGGGACATAGGTTTCTGCACAGGCTCTGTCTCCATCGAAGCCCGCCTGCAATTCCCGCATCTTACGGTTGTTTCGTTCGAGATACGTCCCGAAGGAGAAGAACTGATGCGCATCAACTCCCACCGTTTCGGTGCGCCGGGAATCACATCCTTAATCGGAGATTTCCTGCAAACTGATCTGGAACCTCTCCCCCGCCCCGACGCTGTCTTTATCGGCGGGCACGGCGGAAAATTAGACGATATACTGGTACGCCTGAAAGAAGTATTACAGCCCGGCGGTTGCATCGTCTTCAACTCCGTGTCCCCCAATAGCAGGGAATTGTTCCGCAAAGGGGCAGAAAATGCAGGAATGTCTCTGCAACCCTCCCTGCACATCGCACTCAATGATTATAACCCGATAGAAATAATGAAAGTAACCTTATGAATAAGAATAATGAGAGCCACCCTATGAAGGTAGCTATTATACTGATTTCCGAAAGCAGTCTGCCCATTGCACGAACGCTGAGTAACGAGTTTCCCGACTCCGAAATAATCACTACGACTCCTGCACCCGACTGCACATACGTTTCTTTTTACGAAGAATTTATGGCTCTGTCTTTCCATCGCTACGATGCCTTTATCTTCATAGGTGCCATGGGCATCTGCGTCCGCACCATCGCCCCGCATGTGAAAGATAAACATACAGACCCCGCCGTGATCTGTGTAGACAGCACTGGCCGCTATGCCGTTTCCGTCCTCTCGGGACACATCGGAAAGGCCAACGAAATGACGGAAAACATCGCCCATATTCTCGGCGCTGAACCTGTTATCACCACCCAAAGCGACCGCACCGGCCTCTGGGCACTGGACACCCTGGGTGATAAATTTGACTGGGCCGCCATTCCCGGTGAGACGGAATATGGTATGATGAATAACATCATCAGCCTTTTTGTGAAGAAAGTTCCTACCGCCCTCTTCCTCGAAGTACGCGATCAGGGAACGGAATATCTGGAAAAGACCTGCCCGCCACACGTGGATATACATTACGGCTTATTCCGGGATGTAGACCTCAGCCGTTACCAGCTGGTTATACTCGTCACTCCTTTCCTGCACAACACGCATGACACCCCTGCACTCTTTTATGTGCCCAAGGTATTACATGTCGGCGTAGGTCTGGCACATCAGGCAGGTCCCGTGCATGACATCGTTGAAAACATCCTTGGTACGATGATTAACAGTACCTTCATGCCCCGTGCCGTAAAGTACATCGCCACCATTAACGAGAAACGCAACGAACCGGTCATTAAGGAGCTGGAACGTGCCTATCAGATACGCTATTACAGTGCGGAGGAACTGAAAGAAATCTCCGTCCCCAACCCCAGTCCGGTAGTAGAGAAGCATATGGGTACGCCCAGCGTTTCCGAGGCCGCCGCCTTTCTTTCCGCGAACGGTGGTAAACTTCTGTTGGACAAGCAAAAAGGCGGAAACTACACCATGGCCATAGCCATTGAAGAAGGAGTGCTCCGTTACTACGGACATATCGAAATCGTCGGCGCAGGTCCGGGTGATCCCGACCTCATCTCCGTGCGTGGAAGGCAAATGCTGGAGAAGGCAGATCTCATCCTCTACGCCGGCAGTCTCGTCCCCCGCGAACTGACATTCTGTGCCAAACCGGGTGCTACGGTACGCAGTTCGGCTTCCATGGACTTGGAAGAACAGTTTGCACTGATGAAGAAATTCTATGATGAAGGCAAATTCATCGTCCGCCTGCATACGGGCGATCCCTGCATCTACGGTGCCATCCAGGAACAGATGAACTATTTCGACCAGCATCACATGAGTTATCACATCACCCCGGGTATTTCTTCCTTCCAGGCTGCTGCCGCTGCGCTGAAGTCTCAGTTTACCATTCCTGAGAAAGTGCAAAGCATCATCCTTACCCGCGGTGAAGGACGCACCCCCATGCCGGAACGCGAACAACTCCACCTGCTGGCACGCTCGCAAAGCACCATGTGTATCTTCCTCAGCGCCGGCATTGCCGAACAGGTGCAGGAAGAGCTCTTACAGGAATATCCCGAAACCACTCCCGTTGCCGTTTGCTACCACCTTACCTGGAAAGACGAACGCATCTATCGCGGAGAGTTGAAGGACCTTGCCAAGATTGTGAAAGAGAACAACCTGACGCTCACCACTATGATTGTCGTAGGTGAAGCCATCGACAATCGCGAAGGCCTTTCCCGACTCTACGCCCATGAGTTCAAACATCTCTTCCGTAGATAAGAAGGGAGTGATATCACATTTTGTTCAATTAACAACTAAAAACAATGATATTAATATTAGGCGGAACCACCGAAGGACGCATCGCTGCCCGTACCCTTGAAGAAGCCGGAAAGCCATTCTACTACTCTACCAAAGGAGACGAGCAGGAAGTAACTATGCACCACGGTATCCGCCTGCAAGGCGCCATGGACGAACTGGACCTGGAACACTGTTGCCGGGAACATAACATTCAATTACTGGTAGATGCCGCCCACCCCTTTGCCATACAACTGCACCAGACCGTAGAGAAAGTAGCCCATACCCTGAACCTGCTTGTCATCCGATTCGAACGTATTTACCCGCCACGCGATGAAGAACACATCACCTGGTGCGATGATTTTGAAGATGCCATCCGGCAAATCAGGAAAGAAGATATCTTCACCCTCCTGGCACTGACAGGCGTACAAAGCATTGCCAAGCTAAAGCCCCTCTGGCAGGAAAGTGCCTGTTGCTACTTCCGTATCCTTAACCGTGAGAGCTCCCGCCGCTTGGCCGAACGTGAAGGTTTTCCCGAAAAATATCTGCATTACTACCATGCAGGCGAAGACGAACGCATCCTGTTACAGCAACTTCACCCCGAAGCCATATTGATAAAGGAAAGCGGACTTTCCGGAGGATTCAATGAAAAAGTGGAAGCTGCCCTTCAGGAAGGCATCCGCATTTTTGCAATCCGTCGTCCGCCAATGCCCGGAAGTTTTATGATAGTGAACGGTGAGCATGGTTTGCGCCGGATGATTGAAAAACATTTTCCAGATTTTTATCCTTTGCGTAGTGGTCTGACTACGGGTACTTGTGCAGCCGCAGCCGCTGTAGCTGCAACCTGGGATATTTTCAACGTTCAACGCCAGCCCCGACCCGCAGAATTCCCCGTTATTCTCCCTAACGGAGAAACCATTTATGTTCCCGTCGAAGAGCAAGAACTCTACCCGCATCCCAGCTGTGTGAACGATGACTGGATGCTGGAAGCAGATGCCACTGTCATCAAAGATGCAGGTGATGACCCCGATGTAACCAATGGCATGCAGATCAAGGCCAATGTTGCCGTGCCTTTCCGTTTTGACGATCCAACACCCGCAGAACTTGGTGCTGATGATTATACCGTTATCGTCTGTGGAGGCGAAGGTGTAGGCATTGTCACCCTATCCGGTTTAGGACTGGAAGTGGGAGGACCTGCCATCAACATTACTCCCCGCAAAATGATTGAAAACAATGTAAAGGCATGCCTTCAACGACTTGGCATTTCCAAACAACCCAATCCTTTTGCCGTCACTATTTCCGTGCCGGGTGGCGAGGAGATAGCCCGGCGGACTTTTAATCCCCGTCTGGGTATAGAAGGCGGTATTTCTATCATCGGAACTTCGGGTATCGTGAAACCTTTCTCTTCCGAAGCATTTGTAGATTCCATCCGCAAATCCATGGAAGTAGGTCGGGCAACAGGAAGCCCGCGCATCGTCCTTAATTCCGGTGCAAAGAGTGAAAAGTATGTCCGAGGATACTATCCCGAACTGCCTGCACAGGCATTTATTCATTACGGAAACTTCATTGGAGATACGATAAAGATTGCCGCAGATTTGGAAATCAAAGCGGTGACTTTGGGTATCATGATAGGAAAAGCCGTGAAGCTGGCAGAAGGCAATCTGGATACGCACAGCAAACAGGTGACGATGAATAAGGATTTCCTACGTGAAGTGGCCCTTTCTGCCGGATGCGGAGGGGAAACACTTGCAGTTATCGAAAAGATAACTTTAGCCCGTGAGTTATGGACATTACTCTCTGCCGAAGATTTGCAAGCCTTTTGCTCCCGTTTGCTCGAACTGTGCCATCAATATTGTGACCCGTTGCTACCGGAAGGAGAACTGACGATTCTGCTCATTAGCGAAGAAGGGAAAATAATTACATAGAATAAAAAAACAAGTTTTACATGTAGCCTGTCAGGCTGAAAGCCCTACGCTATATAATGAAAGCCCTTCAGGCTATATGCGAAACTTAAATTAAAAACCTCAAATATGAAACACCCTCAAATAATCCTCGTCACCGGCGCTTCTTCCGGTTTTGGAAGAGTCATTGCTACACAGTTGGCTGCACAAGGACATATCGTTTATGGCTCCAGTCGGAAAGCAGTATCCGATAATCCCGGCTTCAAAATGTTGCAATTGGATATTACTGATCCTGCATCAGTATCCAATGCCATATCGACAATTCTGAAAGAGCAAGGTAGCATTGATGTACTTGTCAACAATGCCGGGATGGGTATCAGCGGAGCTATCGAACTCACTACCGAGGAAGAGATACAACGTCAGATGAATACGAATTTCACAGGTGCTGTCCGTATGTGTGCAGCAGTACTACCTTTCATGCGCGAAGCCGGACACGGACGAATCATAAATATCAGTTCCATCGCAGGCGTCCTTGCCGTTCCCTTTCAGGCTTTCTACAGTGCATCCAAGTTTGCGATTGAAGGGTATAGTGAAGCTCTTTACCAGGAAGTAAAACCGCTGGGCATCCAAGTTTGCGTAGTCGAACCGGGAGATTTTCAGACAGGTTTCACAGCGCAGCGGCAAGTGAGCCAAACCACTCTTTCCCATCCGCAATACGGAGAAAGTTTTGCAAAAGCCATGCGAAACGTAGAGCAGTCTGAAAACAATGGTTGCCGACCGGAAAAGTTAGGTCAAGCGATCTGCAAACTGGTAAATAGCCGCCGCCCTACCTTCCGCACGAAAGTCGGTCCGTGGGAGCAAGTATTCTTTGCACGCATCAAACCTATGCTGCCATTTAGTCTGGTAGATTGGTTGATCAGGAAATTCTATTAGTTAGCTGTGTAACTCATCCCCTTTGGGCAAAACTTTATAGAATAACATTTTGTGTGTTCTTTCCAAAACACTACCTTTGTGGCATACCCATTCAAAAAGGAGGATGTATGACAACTTTTGAATTAAAACGTAGTATTTTGCAAGATATCAACGCATTAATGGATGATGAAGCGGCGATGCGCCGTATAAGTCGTTATATACGTCGTTTGCGTAATTCTACATCAACAAAAGATGTAGCACATGAAGACATGATTCCGTATACAATGAATGAATTACATGAGCGAATTGATAAAGCAGAAAAAGCGATCATCGAAGGAAATGTAATTGATTCTGAAACAGAAGACGCCAAATTAGCAGACTTCATGCGCACACTATGAAAATAAAAACTTATCCTGAAGCTACTCAGGAGCTACGCAAGATTGCCGCTTTTTGTAAACAGCAATGGGGCATTGAGATTGCACACAGGTTGATTGAAACCTATCAGAGAAACAAAAAACGTCTTTCTTCCAATCCTTATATGGCTCCAATAGAGCCTTTATTAGCAAATCGGGAGTATGTTTACCGAGGATTAGTCATTCATAAATATTGTAAGGTAATATATCGCATAGATGAAACTGCGGGCATAATTTATATCGTAGATGTATGGGATACCCGTCGTGAGCCCCACAAAATATAGCGCAGCCACTCGTAGCCCGTAGCTTGTAGCTCGTAGCTTATAATATTCCCCCAACAGGAATTGTATGTAATCATATAATTTATATCTTTGCGAGCAAATAAACATCAACCCCTTACAAGGTTCAAGTAATGAAACAGACTATTCTCACTATTTTCTTTGCAATCATAGCATTGGGAGCAAGTGCCCAATCCCCTATCTCCTTTCAGGTAAAAGCCGGAGTCGGTACCTCCAACTTCTATGGAGAAAATGTAGAAAGTGACACACGCATCGCCTACAAAGTAGGTGTCGGCATGAACTATGAGTTCAACCGTACATGGGTGTTTCAACCATCACTGAACTTCGTATCGATAGGTGCCCGTGAAGAAGTGGAATATGTAGGCAAAGTGAACATGAACGAGTTGTATATCCAGCTCCCCATCATGATGGCCGCCCGCCTCAACCTTGGAAAGAATTACAGTGCTTCCTTGAGTGCCGGTCCGTATATTGCCTATGGCGTAGGCGGAAAGACATCCGGTGAGATGGAGGAATATGATTACAGCAGTGAATACAATCCTAATAGAAGCTACAGATTCCGCATAGATACTTTCGGTAACCGGATAGATGACAAAATGGGAAACAAACGCTTTGACGCCGGCCTTATGTTCGGCCTCAACATCGAATATCACAAATTCATATTCGGAGCAGAGCTTCAATTAGGAATGATCAAGGTAAACGACCAGCTGGATAATCTATTGCAATCATCCGGCATTGAGAAATTCTCTCCCAAGAATCTCGCTTCGTTTTTCACCGTAGGATACCGGTTCTGATTTACAACTGCTCCGCCTGCTTTCGTTTCATTTCATTCAGTACACTGCATGTCAACGGTATGGCAAGAATGAACGTAAGAAGATCAGCAGTAGCCTGACACATTTCCACACCCTGCAAACCCAGATAATGAGGCAGAATAAAAATCAGCGGAATAAAGAACAATCCTTGGCGGGCAGAAGAAATAATGGTAGCCTTTACCGGTTTACGAATTGTCTGCAACATCATATTACTCATCACAATCCATGAACCCAACGGAAAAGTAATGAACTGCCAACGCAAGGCAGCAGCACCTACTGCAATTACATCCGGGTCTCCCTTACGGAACAGAGAAACAATCTCTTCTGCAAATCCCATGCCTGCCAACGCACACACCAACAAGAAGATGAATCCCACCTTTACACAAAACCAAAATCCCTGACGAACACGCGCATACAACCCTGCACCATAATTGAAACCGCACACCGGCTGGAAACCTTGTCCGAAGCCTATCAGGAAAGCATTAATGAACATTGTGATACGGGTAACAATAGACATGCCCGCAATAGCCGCATCTCCATAAGCCCCGGCAGCCACATTCAGCAAGATAGTAGCTACACTCGCCAGCCCCTGACGGGCAAGCGAAGGAGTACCACCACCAATAATTTCCTTTATGAAAGCCAGTGAAGGCGTGAAGTTCCTGAAACGGATACGGATATTGCCCCCCTTTCTGCACATATACAACAACAGGGAGAAACTACAGATCTGACTGATGACTGTAGCCAACGCAGCACCCGATATCCCCATATCGAAGACAAAAATCAGAATAGGGTCCAGTATCACATTAATCACCGCACCCGATACGATTCCTACCATCGCATACGCTGCATTTCCCTGGAAACGAATCTGATTGTTCAGTACTAACGAAGCAGTCATGAAAGGGGCACCCAGCAATATGATGCCCAGATATTTTTCCGTATAAGGCAGGATAGTAGGTGTAGAACCCAATGCCAGCGACAACGGGGTAAGGAAAATAAGTCCCACCACTGCCAGAAATATACCCATAAACAACGCCCAGAAGAAACCGGTAGCCGCCATCTTCTCTGCATTCCCAGTCTCCTGCGCACCGAGTTTCCGCGAAATATAGTTCCCCGAACCATGCCCGAAGAAAAAGCCCACCGCCTGAATAATGGACATGACCGAGAACACAATACCTACAGCCGCCGTCGACTGGGTATTGATCTTCCCCACAAAGTACGTATCCGCCATATTATAGAATGACGTAACCAACATACTGATAATCGTAGGTACAGCCAATGATACTATCAGACGGGGCACCGGGGTGGTAGTCAGATAGAGATAATTATCTTTTGTCGAATGTCTCATAAAATTTTCACAATCTCTGCAAGCAGTTCATCAATGGTTTGCACAGTCACCGCTTCGCCGTTTACGGGGTGCAGTACAAAAGTACCATCCCCTTTCAAATCTCCCGTTTCAATATAAACGTCCGACTCCACGTTTCGGTTTGCCAGAATACCATTTCTTTGCAAAGCTTTCCGCACCATAGCATATTTTTGTCCATGCCCGACAATACGGATCTGGGAAGTATACTCATTGTTCACCCGGAATAATCCTGTCTCCAGATCAAACACAATTCCTTTACGGGCAAAGAAACTACTGAGGGTTCCATCCAGTGAAAGGTCTTCGGGAGTTCCGATAGTCACCCCGTTCGCCTTATCCATCAACCAGATTTTATCCGCAATCTGCAAGGCAAGTTCCAGGTCATGGGTAGACAGGAAAATAGTCTTATCCGTCTGCCGGCTCAGCTGATGGAGCAATTGCATCATTTCCACTTTACTCGGGAAATCAAGAAAGGCAGTGGGCTCGTCCAGGAAAATCACCGGAGTTTCCTGTGACAGTGCCTTGGCAATCATCACCTTCTGCCGCTCACCATCACTCAGTGTATGCACCATGCGGTGTGCGAGGTGAGATATTCCGACCAGATTGATAGCATGATCCACTACCTCTTTATCTTCTTTGGAGAGTGTTCCCCAGAAGCCGGTATATGGACTACGTCCCAGACCGATAAGTTCCACAGAAGTCATATTGCGGATGTCGCACTTTTCAGTCAGGACTACACTGATCACTTTTGAAAGTTGTTTGTCCGTATAAGAGCCAATCTCTTTTCCCTGTATACGTATTTCACCGGATAACTTCGGTTGAAATGCGGAAAGCGTACGCAATAGTGTAGACTTCCCCACCCCATTTGCACCCAACAGACAAGTCAACTCCCCGCTATTGATTCCGGCACAAATATCGCTTGCCACAACTTTCACATCTCCTTTACCGGGATAGCCAATGGATAGTTTCTCAATATGTATAGTTTCCTGTTTCAAGACCTCTTTATTTTCAATTCTCAATTATTCTTCCAGTTCCCCTTTACGCTTCCTGAAAAGCACGGATGCTACCACCGGAGCACCTACCAAAGCTGTCACCGAGTTCACCGGCAAAGCTCCTTCAAATCCCGGCATACGTGCTATGAGGTTGCACACCAACGCCAACGAAGCCCCTACCAGTAATGTGGCAGGCATCAGTATCCGATGGTCGGATGTATGAAATATAGCCCGACAAAGATGGGGAACAGCCAGACCGATAAACATAATCGGACCGCAATATGCCGTCACAATCGCCACCAATACACCTGAACAGGAGATCACCAACAGGCGTGCACGCTTGATGTTCAGCCCCAGGTTCCGGGCATATCCATCGCCCAGCAGCAACAGATTCATTGTCTTTATCAACAAAAACGAGAGTGGCAACAAGACCGCCATGATACAAACAAACAGTATCATCTGATCCCCCGACACACGGGCAAAACTACCCAGTCCCCAAATGACGTATGCACGAATATCTTCCTCCACACTGAAATATTTCAATACGCCGATAATGGCACTTGCCACATAACCGATCATCACACCGATAATCAGCAGCGTCACATTTCCCTTTACTTTCTGTGAAACGTATACGATAAGCGCCATCACGGACAGTGCTCCGATAATAGCTGCAATGGACAACGCCACTTCTCCCATATATCCGAGCTTGCTCAATGCCACACCGCCCATCGCTCCCGATAGCAATACCACACAGGCTACTCCCAGGCTGGCACCCGAACTGATACCCAACACTGACGGTCCTGCCAGCGGATTCCGGAAAACCGTCTGCATCTGTAATCCACTCACCGATAACCCTGCTCCCGCCACCAATGCCGTCAATGCCTGCGGCACACGGGATTTCCAAATGATATTCTGCCAGATAATGGACTCATCCGTATTCCCCCATAAGATGTTCCAGACGGAACGAAAAGGAATATGGACAGAGCCTAACAGCAGGTTCAGTAAGAAAAAAAGGAATATAGATGCCAGTATCACCAACATCAGGAGCAGTGTCGGTCTTTTCATTGCAAACGTGCGTAGTATTTCGGTTGGTAATCAGGTAATAAATCGGGGTGGAACGCATGGATCAGATCTTCCAGTACTATTTCCGGTTCCATCGGCATACTTTCGTAGAAAGGTTGCTCGCGCATATTGCAATAAATAACGCCTTTGTCACGGAATGCACGGAAGTCGGCATAACGGGGATCAAGGGATTTCAAAGCGTCATATGAGAATGTACCGTCGTAACTATTCACAATACGCCAGTAATCGGCACTCTCCGCCTGGCTGTATACTGTTTCAAAATCCAGTGTAACGCCACCGGAACGGGGATCGTCCTTCAAGAAGTAATCGGCTCCCGCATCACGGAACAGTTCGGCCAGGAAGCTCTTACCGCCTACTGCATACCAGTTTCCTCCACGTATCTCACCGCTGAATACTACCGGACGCTTCTTCACATTGGCGGCCAGTTGTTTCAAGTCATTATAATGCTTTTCTATAGCAGCAAACTTTGCATTCGCCTCCTCTTCCTGTCCAATAAACAAGCCGATGAATTTAATCCATTCCGCCTGTCCCAGCGGAGTCATTTCCTTATATCCCAGGTGCGGAACCAAAGGTATTCCGATTTCACGCATCGTATCATATCCGCCACGCTTGAAAGGAGAGATAAAGATTACATCCGGATTCACACTCATGATCACTTCATTATCAAAATTACCTTCAATTCCTATTTTGGCTGTTTTACCAGATTTCAAGCGCTCATTCATTTCTTTGTTGAACAAATGTCGTGTACTGGTTATACCCACCACCTTATCGCAGGCTTCCAGTTTGATGAAATTGGATAATTGTAAAGAAGTCATGCAAATGGCACTGCGTACCGGTGTTTCAATCACGGTATAATCAGAAGGAATCCCTTCGGGTTTTGTTCCCCGGGGCACCAATGCATAATGGAAAGTATTACTACTTTCATTTTGAGGATCTCGCAAGTCCACCAAGCGGACATGATTGGGAAGATATTTCACTTCAAACCCTTGGGCATAAACCGGATAAATAGAGTCTGTGGCTGATACGGAGGCTGTGGTAGCCTGTAGATCAGTAGAATTTTGTTTATTTTTCGGGCCACAAGCCACACATAAAAGACTTAAAAGGGAGACAGTTATTGCAGTAGTTCGTTTCATGACAATAAAAAGGTATAGAATTCGAGCACAATATTCGTCATTTTTGGGGAGATACGCAAATACCCGTCCTATAATTTAACCGAATTTGTGCCCGAACACCTCTTATATAAGAATGTCTAAAAACTCATCAGATCATTCAATGCTTCGCTCATGCTGGGATGCGTAAATATATAATCACGCAAGAAAGTATATTCTTGTCCCGTTTTCATTACAATAGATACGATATTAATGATCTCACTTGTTTCCGGTCCGAACAGGGAACAGCCCAGAATCTTATTTGTATCGGCATCTACTACTACCTTAAACAATCCGTCAGTCTCACCTAAAGTACGTGCCCGCGGAATGGCTGCTACGGGAAGTGTATTCACCCTTATATTCAGTCCTTTCTTACGAGCCTCCATTTCACTCAGTCCTACACGTGCCAAAGGAGGGTCCATAAATACCGAATAACTCACAGGCTCACGGTCGTCCGTACGCCGTTCTCCTGCACCAAACAAATCCTCACGGATAATGCGGTAATCGTCCAATGAAATATAGGTGAATTGTAATCCGCCTTTTACATCACCAATGGCACGGATGGCCGGATTAGTAGTACGCAGCCACTCATCTACCATAATGGCTCCCCGTTCATTCACTTTCACGCCGGCAATTTCCAGATTCAACCCCGAAGTACTCGGACGACGCCCTGTTGCCAATAAGATAGCATCTCCTTCCAGATGATGGATTTCATGAGTTACAGCATCCTCATAAATCACTGTTGCACCGTCCACGGATTGTACTTTCGCGTTGAGATGGAAAGCAATACCTTTCTTTTCCAATACGGTCTGTACGCTGGCGGCAATATCCCTGTCTTCGCGGCCAATCAGTTCCGGATACCCTTCGAGTACCGTCACCTTCGAACCGAAAGAGGCATACATAGAAGCAAATTCCAAGCCGATATAGCCCCCACCCACAATCACCAGCCGTTCGGGAAGTTCTTCCAATTCCATAATGGAAGTGCTGGTGTATACGCGGGAATTCTCTTTTATTCCATCAATAGGTGGTACGATGGTTTCTGCACCGGTATTTATAAATATCTGAGAAGACTGCAATTCAATTACTTCCGTCTCCGTCCGTACTTCTACCACATCAGGACCGGCAAACGATCCGACACCTGTATACACCGTCACATTAGGATTATCAGCCAGATTATGATAGTTCTTATTCCGCAGGAAGGAAGTCACCTCTTCTTTACGACCAATGGCCTGACGATAATAGTCCTTCTTCTCTTCCCACGTAGCCTTTACCGGAGTTTCCTTAGCCAGATGTACCAACGTCTTTGTAGGAATACAGCCGATGTTGATACACGTGCCTCCATACATACGATCTGAACGTTCTACTATGGCAACCGTCTTCTGACGTTTTGCAAATTCGGCAGCCAGGGTCTTCCCACCCTTGCCGAAACCAATGATAATGGCATCATACTTTTTCATATCTTTATTTTTTTAATTGTTCCAGTACGCTCTTCGCACTGTCTGCTAATATAACAATTGCGCCGGCCAAAATGGCTGTATCTTTTATAACTAATCTTCCTGCACCGGTCAATAAAGGAAAACCGAACTCTCCACTGCCCAGATTAGGCACCCATACTTCGGGTGTGGTGACAAGGAAAGAAAGTGTTCCGAGAGTCATGATAATAGCAAGTCCCGCACCTACCAATCCTACTTTCGGCCAAAATATACCGAGGAATGTAAGGATACCGATGCTCATAATAAGAATACCCAATCCGTGAGAAAAACCATACGTATTATTCTCCTTGTGCCACTCATGCTTCGCGGCATCAAATTCTCCTTCTTTCAGCTTATACTCTTTATAGTCGGGAGCATCGTGTGTATAGAAGAAGCTCATAAAAGGGCTGTTTGCTACAAAAGGCACAATGCCTTCCGCTTCATAATTCCAGAACTTCAATCCGCCGATCCAAACGAAAATAACCAGAATTGCCACACGGATAAGATTGATACCTAACTTTTGAGTAGATGCAGCCAGTGTCAGGGCTGCTACGAACATAGATTTTAATTTTGTTTCCATACGATTATTGCATTAATTAATTGTTTTGTTTTCCTGATGCAAAAATCGGGGTTTATGTCGGAGCATGAAATGGCAATTCTGCCGTATCAGTTGGCAATATTTCCCGTTGTGTTCAATTTACGGAAATTCGATACACTTTCACCGGTCATTTTCTTGAAAAAACGGCTGAAAGTGGACAAATCTTCAAAGCCCAGCAGTTCGCTGATTTCCTTGGCACTTTTAGGGGTATAGAGCAGTAATCTCTTGGCTTCCGCCTCTATCCGTTCATGGATAATACGCAACGGAGAAGGCACTCCGCAGAAGGCAAACAAATTGGAGAGTGTCTTTGGGGAACGGAATAACAGGTCGGCATAATCCTGCACCTGCTTCTTTTCGCGGAAGTGCTGGTCAACCAGAATATAAAAACGGCGGACGATATCAAAGGCTTTTTCCTGTTCCGGCGTGACGCCACACTTTTCACGGGCAATGCGGGTACAGGTGATGATAAAACGTTTGAGAATGATACGTAACATTTCCTCTTGCAGATTATCGCGAACGGCGGACTCCTGCCGGAAGATACGAATAATGTCATTCAGGTTGGCGGATTGTTCCGGCAAAAGTTTCAGTTTCATCACCCGGGAAGAACCATGAAAAAGGAAACCGTTACAGGATACTTCGTCATCATGACCGAATATACAGTAGAAATTGCTGTTGAACAGGAAAGTGAGGTACTCTCCCTCCACCGATTTAATTTCAATATGCTGCAAAGGAGTAAGACTTATGATTTCGTCCTGTTCCAACTGTATGGGAATATGGTCTATCTCCAGAGTCAAGTTTCCACTTCGTACCCAAATGAACTTATATAAAGTAGTATCCTGTTGCAGTGCTTTATTTTCGTGGAAACAAAAGGTCATTGCCAAGTTCCCGTTCAGGCGGGTATTTAATTGATAATCTATCATGATGTTAAAAAGTTAGAGTTCTTTGTCGTATGCCGAAGTACAAATATACGCTATTCCGGAAGCTAATGCAAATAAAAGAAGCAATCTATTTCATCATCTCCGCTTTTCGTAACGCCCTACCCCATGTAAGGTCATATTTCGTTATAACTATATTTCAGTTTATGAGTAGAATATACAATCCCGTCCCTAATAAAATAGAGCAAGCCATATTCTTAAAAAGCATTTGAATAACGACTACACAGATACCCGATAGTATTTCCGGAGTGCCGTATGAAGGTGATAGAAAATCTATATCTTTATAGCAATAAACTACCAACATACCGAATATGGCTGGAGGTAGTACTCTACCTAAATAGTTTACATATTGGGGAGTGTGCGCAGAAGACCTGAAAACCCAGAAAGGAATCCAACGGGTAAGCTGTGTGACAAGCGCCACGATGAATATAGTAACAATTTGTTCTGTGACCGTCATGCCAGTTTCTCCTTATCCTTTGTAGTCAACCAACGCACCGTAAAAATAGTAGTGATAATCAAGATGGTGGGAAGCATGAAATATGTCTTGCCAAAAAGTAGAAGACATCCCCCCGCAACCACTAATCCTAATATGGAACTGCCGTGTGTGCGTTCTTTTTGCCACTGGCTAATAAATATCACAATAAACAAGGCTGTCATTACAAAACCCACTCCCTTGATGTCCACAACAGCTTTACAAGCAGAAACTGCACCAACAATAGTACCTCCTATCCATGATATATAAAGATACAACGAAACAAATAACATGAACCAATTCCGGTCTGTTCCCGGAGGCACATCTGTCATATAGTTTAACGAAAACGCTTCGTCTATCAATCCGGAAACAGCCCATAGTTTCTTTCTTCCCATTCCCCTATACTTTTCCAACATGGATATTCCATAAAACAGATGTCTTCCGTTCACTATCAGTGTCAGCAACAGGGCATAACCGGGATTGAACGTACTAAGCAATAAGCTGACGGTAACAAACTCCATTGAACCGGCAAATATAGTAGCCGCCATGCAGATAGGCCATATCATGTCAAAACCGCAGGAACGCATATACACCCCATATCCGACACCAAGAAAAGCTATACCAAGCATTACCGGAAATGCTTTTGTCAGTGCCAGTTTACGTGCATTATGAAAATCTTGATTTTTATTATTCAGCATATATATCGTATCTATAACTTTGTATTTGATTTTTATTCATATACATTTGTAACAGTTTGCAAATATACAAAAAGTGCCATTCATGGGAGGTGATGAATCCACTTTTTATTGTTTTTCAGTGAAATAAGACGGTCTGCCCGGCGCTGAACCCGACAAATCGGCAAAGGTTTTCCATGTACAGCATTTCACGGAAACAGGGAAACCGCGCAACTGCCTTTGATCCGTATTAATTAAAAAACACTCTATTGTAAAATCATAGGAATTATATACAAAAGCAGCTTATTATTCTCTTTTTTTCGTCGCTTTTTATTTACCATTCCCGTGAAAACAGAAGAGATGAACAAATTGTAATCATCAAAAATAAATCACAACAAAACCAACAACCCTATTAATAACGATAAACAGCGTTTTTAAAGAATAACAGAAACGTTTTTAAAGAATGTATCCAACGTTTATTAAAAACGTAAAAGGGGTACTTAAAAGCAAAAAGCGATAAATACAAACAAAAAAGGCGATAATCCTTATGAGGAAGTATCGCCTTTATCGTTTTTCGTATGTAATTATTCCAAGAACGAATATCCCAATTCTAAACAATAAAATTATATTACTAAAAACAAGAAAACCGGCAGTAATAATACATATCCGCCAAAGTCCGGAAAAGAAAGATTAGATTTTGTCATTTGCTAAGTTTTTTAGGTTTACTATTAAAGTTATGTTCTCTCCAAAACCCTACAAATATACTACATCAGGAAGGCGAAATCAAGTCTTTCAACCGTTTTTTCCAACAGTTTTCAGACTTTACACGCTAACCTTTTCTGGTACAGGCCTTTGCTTCATTAAACGGCAGACAAGTATATTGATAGCATCAGGTTGGCAAGCAAGCTATTATTGCATTCGGTTCATTAAAAAGTACCGTTGCATCAGAGCGTTTGACTTTAGTAAACAAGAAAAGGTAGATAAACAAGAAATCGGATTTTATTTTGTTTTATATTCAGAAAATCCCCAATTTTGCACTCCCCATAAAAGTTATTATGGGGGGGTGCTTATCACTAAACACTAACCATTAATCGCTAACAAGAAATGTCCAACCCCGTCATATTCGTATCCCTCGGTCCCGGAGAACCGGATCTTATCACCCTAAAAGGTTTGAAAGCCCTGCAAAATGCCGATTGTATCTTTTGTCCTGAAACTCGCACCACAAGCGGACAGATATTTTCGCGTGCTGCCGACATACTGCATGCGCTGGACATTCCAAATACCACCCTCTCCCGCTTTGCATTGCCTATGAGTAAGAAACGGGAACAGGCTTTCGCAGCTTATGATAAAATATATAGCGAAGCTTCCCTTCTTCACAAAGAAAATAAAAAAGTCTGTATCGTTGCCGAAGGAGACGCAGGTTTCTATTCTTCCATACACTATATCTTTGAGAAACTGCAAGCCGACAATATTCCTGTGCAACACATTGCCGGTATCCCCGCCTTCATTGCAGCAGGTGCTTGTGCAGGACTCCACATTGCCAGCCAGGAGGAACGTCTGACCGTCATTCCCGGTATCATTACCGCCGAAGAAATAGAGAAATATATGGAGGAAAAGACTACCATTGTCATCATGAAACTTTCTCAATGTACCGAAGAAGTTCACCGTTGCATCCATCTCCATCCCGAATATAACTATCATTATTTCGAGAATATAGGCACGGAAAAAGAGAAATACCTGCATGATATAGAGCTGATTTCGGCACTCTCTTTCCCTTATTTTTCACTATTAATCATACGCCACAGCACCTTCTGAGGCGCATTTAATACTATTTCGCACATCATTGGATTAATTTTCACAAAAATGCCTTACCTTTGCCCACTGTGTAATACAAAAGATTTATAGACATGAAAAGACTTACATTGTATATGTTTATGCTCGTACTGAGCATTGGTTACGTTTCGGCACAGGGGAAAGCTGATATTAAGTTTGATAAGACCTCACATAACTTCGGTACGTTTTCTGAAAATGATCCGGTAGTAAGTTGTGTATTCACATTCACCAATGTGGGCGATGCTCCGCTGGTTATACATCAAGCCGTAGCTTCCTGTGGATGTACAGTTCCCGAATATACCCAGGAACCCGTATTACCGGGCAAAACCGGAACCGTTAAGATTACTTACAACGGAACAGGCAAGTATCCGGGACACTTCAAAAAGTCCATCACTTTGCGCACGAATGCCAAAACAGAAATGATGAGACTCTTTGTAGAAGGAGATATGACACCGAAAGATGCAAAATAAGCATCTTTATATATAAGAATAAAGGAGAATTTTTCAATTCTCCTTTTTTTTTGCTTTCTTTGAAGCTGATTTGGATAAAATAAACAATTAATTGACGACATAATAACTATAAAACATAAAAGCAATTAAGAAACTATGAAACAAGAAGAAGAGAAATTGACCGGTCTACCGGAAAATGCATTCCGTGAACTGAAACCGGGCGAAGTCTACAACCCGTTGATGAGCCCTGACAAGAAGTACCCGGAAGTTAACCTTTGGTCTGTATTATGGGGTATCGCTATGGCTATCCTCTTTTCGGCTGCGGCAGCCTATCTGGGATTGAAAGTAGGACAAGTGTTCGAAGCAGCCATTCCTATTGCAATTATTGCCGTGGGCGTATCAGGCGCAGCCAAACGTAAGAATGCGTTAGGTGAAAATGTCATTATCCAATCCATCGGCGCCAGTTCCGGCGTTATCGTGGCAGGTGCCATCTTTACCCTGCCCGCCTTATACATTCTACAAGAAACTTATCCGGAAGAAATCACAGTTACTTTCACCCAGGTATTCATCAGCTCTCTGCTGGGAGGTGTGTTGGGTATTCTCTTCCTCATTCCGTTCCGTAAATATTTTGTAAGTGATATGCATGGCAAGTATCCTTTCCCCGAAGCAACAGCTACCACACAGGTACTGGTATCGGGCGAAAAAGGCGGAAGCCAGGCCAAACCGTTGTTGCTGGCAGGTATTATCGGAGGTTTATATGACTTCATCGTTGCCACATTCGGCTGGTGGAACGAAAATTTCACCACACGTGTATGCGGCTTTGGTGAGATGTTGGCTGATAAAGCAAAACTGGTATTCAAAGTGAATACAGGTGCAGCCGTACTTGGTTTGGGCTATATTGTAGGTCTGAAATATGCTTCCATCATCTGTGCCGGTTCACTGGCTGTATGGTGGATTATCATTCCGGGAATGTCCATGATCTGGGGTGACAGTGTGCTGAACCAGTGGAATCCGTCAATTGTGGCTACCGTAGGCAGCATGGCTCCCGAAGAAATTTTCAATTATTATGCCAAGAGCATCGGTATCGGCGGCATCGCTATGGCAGGTATCATCGGTATCATCAAGTCATGGGGCATCATCAAGAGTGCTGTAGGACTGGCAGCTAAGGAGATGGGTGGAAAATCCAATGTAGAGGCCAGCATGAAGCGTACTCAGCGCGATATTTCTATGAAGATTATTGCTATCGGTTCTATTATAACGCTGTTACTGGTATTCTTATTCTTCTACTTCGATGTGATGCAAGGCAGTTTGCTGCATACTGTAGTAGCTATTCTGCTGGTGGCAGGTATCGCTTTCCTGTTTACGACTGTGGCTGCCAATGCTATTGCAATCGTAGGTACGAACCCGGTTTCCGGTATGACGCTGATGACATTGATTCTGGCATCGGTAGTGATGGTATCTGTTGGCTTGAAAGGTCCGGAGGGAATGGTAGCCGCATTGGTTATGGGTGGTGTTGTGTGTACGGCACTGTCTATGGCAGGTGGGTTCATTACTGACTTGAAAATCGGTTATTGGTTGGGTAGTACACCCGCCAAACAAGAAGCCTGGAAGTTCCTCGGAACGATTGTTTCAGCTGCAACCGTAGGTGGTGTAATGATTATCCTGAATAAGACATACGGATTTACCAGCGGACAACTGGCTGCTCCGCAAGCTAATGCGATGGCGGCAGTTATTGAACCGTTAATGAATGGCGTGGGTGCTCCCTGGTTGCTTTACGGCATTGGTGCAGTACTTGCTATCGTACTGAATGCATTCAAAATTCCCGCATTGGCATTTGCATTGGGTATGTTTATTCCGTTACAACTGAACATTCCCCTCGTTGTGGGTGGTGCTGTGAACTGGTACGTAACCAGCCGTAGCAAAGATGCCGCTCTTAATGCAGAACGTGGCGAAAAGGGTACGTTGCTGGCATCCGGTTTCATTGCCGGTGGTGCGCTTATGGGCGTAGTCAGTGCAGCAATGCGTTTCGGAGGTATCAACCTGGTGAATGATGCCTGGGTAAACAATACGTGGTCCGAAGTACTGGCATTGGGTGCTTATGCATTGCTGATAATTTACTTTATCAAGGCTTCGATGAAAACCAAATAATAGAAATACAATGAGAACGATTTTATTTATCACAGCACTGTTTATGTCAACTCTGCTATCTGCTCAGAAGCCCGTTGAGATACCCTTGTGGCCCAACGGTGCTCCTAATACAAATGGCCTGACAGGAGATCAGGAAGATTTGAACGGCGGCCGTGTGGCCAATGTCGTTAATCCCACCATCACGGTTTATCGTCCGGCAAAGCCGAACGGCATGACTATCTTGATGTGTCCGGGCGGCGGATATGCCCGCCTGGCAATGAATCACGAAGGCCATGACATGGCATCCTGGTTCAACACACAGGGAATCACGTATGCCGTCCTGAAATATCGTATGCCGAACGGGAATCGCGAAGTGCCCCTCTCAGATGCAGAACAGGCTATCCGCATTATTCGCCAGCATGCAAAAGAATGGGATATCAATCCGAATCAGGTAGGCGTTATGGGAGCATCGGCAGGAGGACACCTAGCCGCTTCTCTCTCTACACTTTACAGTAGTGATGAAACGCGTCCGGACTTTCAGATATTGCTTTATCCGGTAATCTCGATGGTACCGGGTATTACTCATGGAGGTTCGCGCAAGAACCTTCTTGGTGATAACCCGACCAAGGAACTGGAAGATGCGTATTCTCTGGAACGTCGTGTATCTCCCCGCTCTCCACAAGCTTTCATCGTACTTTCTGCTGATGATGGCGCTGTGCCGCCCATGAATAGTATCGGCTACTTCCTTGCTCTCAACCAACAGAAAGTTCCCGTTTCCATGCACATCTACCCCATTGGCGGACATGGCTGGGGCTTCCGCGATAACTTCACTTACAAACGCCAGTGGACAGAAGAACTGGAGAAGTGGTTGCGTGACGGGGTGAAATTCGAGAAAAAATAATTAATATATCAACTCATGAAAAAATTGACTTTTATCACCTGCCTCGTATTACTATCCCTCGCCCTTCAGGCACAGGAAGACCGTTACGACCAGTTGACCAATCCGAAGTTGACCAGTATCAACAAGGAGGCTCCCCGGAGTACATTCACTTCTTATGCCACCGAAGAAGATGCTATCGTCAACGACCGGACGAACGGAGCCAGCCGCCTGTCCCTCAACGGGAAATGGAAGTTCAACTATGTGGAAAACTTTGCCGACCGTCCCACAGACTTCATGAACGTGCGTACTGAGGTGAACCGTTGGCCGGACATCAATGTGCCGGGCAACTGGGAATTGCAAGGCTTCGGTACTCCAATCTACGTCAACCAGCCTTACGAGTTCTGTTCTAAGGGTTACGAACCTTATTGGGACAAGCCTAATCCGCCTTATGTACCCAAAGACTGGAATCCGACAGGTACATATCGCCGCGATTTCGTCGTAGGTAATGACTGGGATGGAAAAGAAATCTTCCTCAGTGCAGACGGTGTGCGCGGTGCTGCTTTCTATTACATGAATGGCAAGTTTGTAGGTATGAGCAAGGATGCTAAAACTCCTGCCCGCTTCAACGTTACCGCCATGGTAAAAAAAGGCAAGAATATGATTGCCATTCAGGTACACCGTTTCTCGGATGCCAATTATCTGGAATGTCAGGACTTTTGGCGCATCAGCGGTATAGAGCGCGATATCTATCTCTATGCCACACCCAAAATCCATATTGCAGACTTTAAGGTAGAGACTCCGCTGGATCCTTATTACAAGGATGGTATCCTGCAACTGAAAGTGAAGCTTACGAACGAAAGTGATATAAAGTCTCCTTATGTAGTTTCCTATCGTTTACTCGATGATCAGGATCAGCAAGTAACCCAATCCTCTACCCGTGTGGAAGGTGATCAGAATGAAGTAGAATTCACGAAGAAAACCCTCCGTGGTGTAAAGCATTGGACAGCTGAAACGCCTAATCTTTATACACTCGTCATCAGCCTCAAGCGCACCAATGGCGAAGTAATAGAAGCTACCAGTTGCAAGGTAGGTTTCCGTACGATAGAGATTAAGGATAAGCAACTGCTTGTAAATGGCGTGCCTATCCTTATAAAAGGTGTGAATGTACACGAGCATAATGAATACACGGGGCATTACGTTCCGGAAGATCTTATGATTAAGGATTTCGAACTCTGGAAAAAGTATAATGTGAACACCGTACGCACTTGCCACTACCCGCAACAGGAACGCTTCTACGAACTTTGCGACCAATATGGCATGTACGTAATTGATGAAGCAAATATTGAAAGCCACGGTATGGGTTATAACCTCAATGTAGGTGGTACTTTGGGTAACAATCCGTTATTCATGAATGCTCACCTCGACCGTACCATGAACATGTACGAACGCGATAAGAATCATCCGTCTGTAATCATCTGGTCATTGGGTAACGAAGCCGGAAACGGACTGAACTTCTACGTTACTTATAATACGCTGAAGATGCTCGATAGCCGTCCTATTCAGTACGAACGTGCCGGATTAGAATGGAATACAGATATTTACTGTCCGATGTACTCTTCTCCCCAATCTATTGAAAAGTATGCCCAGAATAAGGAAATGACTCGTCCGCTTATCCTGTGTGAATATGCTCATGCTATGGGTAACAGTCTTGGCAACTTCCAGGATTATTGGGATGTGATTGAGAAATATCCGATATTGCAGGGTGGTTGCATCTGGGACTGGGTAGATCAAGGCTTTGCCGCCAAGACCAGCGACGGACGCAAATACTGGAATTATGGTGGTGACTACGGCGATACCGGAACTCCTTCCGATGGCAACTTCTGCATCAATGGTGTAGTTTATCCCGACCGCAGTATAAAGCCCCAGACTATTGAAATGGGTAAGGTTTATCAGAACATTAAATTCATTAAGTTCGATCCCCAAACCTGCACGGTGCAGATACGCAATGACTTCTCATTTACTGATCTAAATAAATATGATTTCCACTATGTCGTTCGCGATCATGGAAAAGAGATTTATAAAGGTCAGATGGATAATATCAATGCTGCTCCGGGTAAGACAGCTACCAGTGCATTCCTGCAAGGTATTCCTAAAGAAAAGAATACTACGGGAGATGTACGCATCGAGTTCTATGCAACCATACGTAATGCAGAACCTTTCTTACCGGTTGGTACGGTAATCGCACGTGAACAAACTTATGTTCATCCGTTCTTTAAGAAAGAAGTGGTACGCATGGATCCCGCTAAAGTAGATGAAGTCTTTTCACAGGTTGTTTTCAGCGGTGATGATTTCAAGGCTACATTTGATAAACAAAGCGGCTTGCTGACCTCTTATATCTATAAGAAACAAGAGTATATCCATAACGGTCAAGGTCCGCAACCTTTCTTCTGGCGTGCACCTACCGATAATGATTACGGAGCAAAACTTCCCACTCGTCTGAAAGCATGGCGCGAGGCCAGTTACCAGACACCTAAGGCAGAATCGTTCAATGTTTCTAAAGATGGTGACAAGTCCATTGTAAAAGTTACCTATCGTTTTCCGCAGGTAGATGCGCAGTGGGAAATTACCTATAAGGTATTTGCCAATGGTATTATCAAAGTGGATAATCGCTTTGTAGCCGAAGGTACGGAAACTCCGATGATACCCCGTGTAGGTTTGCGCATGCAATTATCGGAAATATTAAACGACCTTACTTACTACGGCCGTGGTCCGGAAGAGAACTATCGTGATCGTCGCACTTCCCAGTTTATCGGAGAATATACTACTCCGATAAAGGACTTGTACGAACCGTACATCCGTCCGCAAGAAAATGAGCATCGTACGGATATTTACTGGTGTGCACTCACCACTAAACAAAAAGCCGGTTTACTCTTCATTGCCGACCGTACGTTTGAACTGAATGCTTCCAACTATCTGCTTGGAAGTCTGGATAGCGGCGAAACGATCGACAATGGTGCTCCACGTACCAAGGAAACGAATCATCGTCATCTTACCGACCCACAACCTGTAAAACAGGTAGATATGTTTATCGACTATCGTATGATGGGTGTAGGTGGTGATAATAGTTGGGGAGCTATAGCACACGAACCGTATCTGATTCGGCCCGGCGTAGAAAATGCCATTGAATACGGCTTCTCCATCGTACCATTTGACAAAAAGGCGGATTACAAAAATTTAATCTATCAATATTAAATTTAATCTGTCCAAATTAAGGATTTATGAAAAGGATGTCGTACTTTTGCGACATCCTTTTTTATTTATATTAATAAACGAAAGAACAATGAAAACAATGATTACCCTCCTGTTCAGTGCGCTTTGTGTAGCTACTGTCAGTGCTCAGACAGATGAAAAAGACAACGCCATGCTGAACAATGGAATAAATTTTCTGGATATTCCTTACGTAGCACATACGTTGGAAGTTACCGATGGCGAAGAAGAACTTATCATCAATTGTGATGAAGTAGATTGCACCACCTTTGTAGAATATACTCTTGCTATGGCCCTCTCTCCTACTGAAGACGGACAGGTAGCTGAAGGCGATTTTGCTACCAATCTGCAAAAGATTCGCTACCGTGATGGAAAAATCAACGGTTATCCTTCACGCCTGCACTACATTGCAGACTGGGTAAACAATGGTGTTCGTAACGGTTTCCTGGAAGACGTAACAACCGCTTACAGCCCATACACCCAGAAAGTTTCTCTTTCCTACATGTCTTCTCATCCGGAACTGTACAAGCAGCTGAGTAATTCTCCGCAGAATGTAGCGAAGATGAAAGAGATAGAAAAGTCATTGAATGGTCAGGAATTCCATTATGTTCCCAAAGATCAGCTACCGTTTAATGGTCTGCCTTGGATAAAGAATGGTGATATCATTGCTATTACAACGAATACTCCGGGATTGGATGTGGCTCATATGGGTATTGCTTTCTATATTGATGGTAAACTTTGTTTGTTGCATGCTTCTTCTAAAGAAAAGAAAGTGATGGTTTCTAAGGTTGCTCTGGGACAGATGTTGCAAAGTAATGATAACTGGACAGGAATCAGAGTGTTGAGAATGAAGAAGTAAAAATTCCAATATGATATTATAAGAAAGGCGATGAAGATTTGATCTTCATCGCCTTTCTTTATTCTATTCCTCTACGATAATATATTCATCAATATTCCGTGTTTCTTTGCTGAAATTCACCCCAACTTTCACCAGCCTCTTGCCGTCCAGCATGTAAGGTATCAAATATCCCTTTTCTTCAATTTGTTTCAATGCAGCTTCAGCTGTACCGTCCAATTTGAACTCAAAAACATAGATGGCGTGAGGGGTATGAACCACAGCATCGGCACGGCCGCGACTACTACGCACTTCTGATTGGATGAATTGCCCCAGCAAAGTAAACACTACATGAAAAATAGCCTGATAATGACGTTCTGTATCATCACTCAACTCATACGGAATCCCTGCAAAGAATATCTTCAGACGTTCTATGAATGCCCCCACATCACCACTCTTCAATTCACGCATAAACTTAGCAATATGAAAACCGGATTCATCATTAGATACATTTGTATAGTAGGGCACCAGAAAATTCAGAAAACCATAACGGACTTCATCATTAGGAAAACCTAAAGTATATAATTTCACGTCATCATCATACCCCTTAATAGTCAAATAACCACTTTGGTAAATCATTGGAAGAGGATTTTACGATTCTTCACGATATTCAGAAAAAGCGGAAGCTAACACTTCTACCCCATCTATCAATAGACGTATATCATAATCGCTTTTTTTCAGCAAGTCAACCAGATAAGTCGGAGTTCCGGTCTGAAACCAATAGTAACCCAATTCTTCTGCATCGAATGCATTCAACACACTGAACGGATTAAACATCCCTGCACCTTCCGGATGAAAATGATAACCATCGTATTGGCATTCCATTAAATCAATCACTTCTTGCAACGATCTCCCTCTCCGTTTGGCAAGACGCTCCAGTTCCGGAAGAAAGGTCTGCTGCAGCTCTTCTCGGGTAATACCACACAGTGCTGCATAGGGAGATTTCATACTGATATCATTCAGTTGATTCAAGTCACTGAACACGCTTACTTGGGCAAACTTAGTTACTCCGGTGAGGAAAACAAAACGAAGATAACGGTCTGCACTTTTCAAAACGCCATAGAATGCTTTCAATATTTTCCGATACTCATCCAGCAAACTCTCATCCAAAATAGCTTGAAGCAATGGTTTGTCATATTCATCAATCAAGACAACCACTTGTTTTCCTGTCTGTATACATGCCTGCTCTATTATATAAGCAAAACGCTCTTCCGGACTACGATCTTTTTTCTCTGAACCATAGAGCAATTCCCACTTTTCTAAATACTGATTAAGCATAGCTACCAAATCAGCAGCGGTCTCATATTTCCGGGCATTCAAGTCAAGATGTAGCACAGGATATTGTTCCCATTTGGTTTCTAGCTTTTCAATGGCTAAACCTTGAAACAAATCTTTACGCCCTTGGAAATAAGCTTCAAAGGTAGAAAGAAGCAGGCTTTTGCCAAATCGACGCGGACGACTCAGGAAATAAGGTTTACCCAAATTTGCAATTTGATGAACCATAGCTGTTTTATCTACATAAAGATAACCATCTTTACGTATTTCCTCAAAAGTCTGTATGCCTATCGGCAATTTACGTATCTGTTCCATTCACTAAAGCCTAATTGGTGTATGACAAAAGTACAATTTATATTTCAAAAATTAGATGAATGACGATGAAGATTTCGCTATATACAATGTAAGCAGCCATTTTAGACGTTTCTATGATACTTCAAGCCCACGTTCCCTTGCCCAGGTATTTATATTACAATATAAATTGGTAGAAAAAAAATCTTCCTGTGAATAGGCATTGAACATACATTGAAAAATAGCTTTATTGTGTTATATTCTTGATAAATCATCATATTAGGAAGTAAACGAATGACATCATGCCCGCGGCAAACATAAAAATAAGGTTCTTCCTAACCGTTTCGTTCGAATAAAATTATTGAAATCCTCAAGCATATAACAATGGTAGCAGTTTCTCATAATCCGTTCGCCCCTTCCGTATCTCCATCTCGTACTTGCTGAAAATTCCATTCGTATAAATATCGTTGCGCTTTTCTGTTCACAAGACACCACATATAGTTTTTCCTATGCCCGAAGCGGGTCTGATCATATTAGTAGATGAACTCAAGAAATCATGAAACGAAGTTATTTTTTCATTTCGTTCTATTACTAAATTCGATTTCTCTATAATTATAACCAAATATTCAATAACGTTTTTTTAGACGAATATTGCATCTTTCAAAATATTAGTTTTAAATGATTCTCTGAACGATTCTCTGAAATTGACGACATCAACTTTATAATTAGTTAATTTCTCCAATTCCTCCTTAATAACGACTAAAGTAAAAAAGTCCGGCTCTTCCAAAATTACTACTACGTCCAAATCACTCGTTTCCTTTTGCTGCTTTCGAGCAAATCAACCCAAAAAGCCTAAAGTCTTTATGCCATATTTATCAGCAAAATTGACTTTAAATTTCCGCAATATATCAATGGCAGCTGATGTATTCATAATCTAATTTACTACCATTATTAATACTAAATACCAATATAGCACTAATTATTTAATCAACAAGAAGATAAAAGAAAAAAGCCGGAATGAACTCAATGAATCATTCTGGCTTTTTTAATAAAACTGTAATATTTCGCACCTATTATTTCTTGCAACATCCTTTTATCTGTTCCACAATATAAGCCACATCTTCATCCGTCACCCAAGGACCGGCAGGAATACATAAACCCATATTAAACAAACGTTCAGAAACTCCATTCACATAACAAGGATTAGTTGCATAGACAGGCTGCAAATGCATAGGTTTCCACAAGGGACGAGTCTCAATTCCCCGCTCATCTAATTTCCGACGGACTTCATCATAGTTAGTGCCGGTCTTCACTGGATCTATCAGAATAGTAGACAGCCAATAATTAGCGTTGAAACGATCATCAGGATTAGATTTCAACGTTATACCATCCACACCTTCAAAAGCATTCTCGTAAAGAGCATGTACATGGCGGTGATGCGCTATATGCTCATCCAATACGGTCATCTGACCACGACCGATACCCGCACAAATATTACTCATACGGTAATTGTAACCGATCTTTTCATGCTGGTAATGAGGGAAAGGTTCACGAGCCTGCGTAGCATAAAACATCGTCTGCTTCTTGGTGCTTTCATCAGGAACGATCAAAGCCCCGCCACCCGAAGTAGTGATCATCTTATTACCGTTAAAAGACAACACGCCAAAGGTACCGAAAGTACCGCACTTCTGGCCCTTAAACTCAGAACCCAAAGCTTCCGCAGCATCCTCCAGCACTGGGATTTCATATTTAGCGGCTATCGCGCAAATCTCATCAATCCTGGCAGGCATACCGTAAAGATGAACAGGAAGAATAGCTTTCGGTTTCTTACCTGTCTTTGCGATTCTGTCCTTAATGGCTTCTTCCAGCAAAACAGGGTCCATATTCCAGGTATCCTCCTCACTGTCGACAAATACAGGTTTAGCTCCCTGGTAAGCTACAGGATTGGCTGACGCACAGAACGTAAACGACTGGCAGATAACCTCATCACCGGCTCCTACACCAAGTTGGATTAATCCCAGATGGATAGCTGCCGTACCAGCAGACAAAGCAACAACTTCCTTATCCTGTCCTACAAAATGTTTCAGTTCATCTTCGAAAGCATTCACGTTGGGACCCAAAGGAACAACCCAGTTAGTATCGAAAGCTTCCTTTATAAAAGCCTGCTCCTTGCCGCTCATGTGAGCAAGGCAAAGATAAATTCTCTTGTCCATTAAATTATTTATGATTAAAAGAAAACGATTATAAACTTTTTATAATTCTGCATCTATTGCCTACAGCCAGAACATTATCCGGGATATCTTTAGTTACAACAGAACCGGCACCAATTACACTCCATTTACCGATTTTTACACCCGGAATAATTATGGAACCTGCACCAATCCAAGTACCCTCTCCTACCTGTATATTACCACAAAGAGTACAATGCGGTGAAATATGGACATAATCATCAATTATGCACTCATGATCCACCGAAGCCCCCGTATTAATTATACAATGTTTTCCAATTCTAACATCAGATTGTATAATAGAACCTTGCATTATTACTGTACCTTCACTCATTTCTGCTTCTTTCGAGATTATAGCAGAGGGATGAAAAGTAATACCAAAATCCACATGCACGTTCTCAGCAACACTCTTACGGATACTATTATTTCCAATGCTAATTATCAACGGTCCCCGAACCTCCGACGAATGTAATACGGGATAATTAAGAAGACTATGAATCGCTTCATTATCATCAAATAATGCTTCAATTCTCTCATTATTCGCACGTAGTATATCAATGATCACTTTGGCATGACCACTGGCACCATATAAATACATTATCTAATATTTCAATTGTTTCCAGTAAAAGGCTCCATGGTTGCTGAAGTATCAGAACTGATACCTTCGCGTACAAAGACTTTCTTTATTGTAAGAAATATAATTTTTAAATCCAGTAAAAAAGAACAATGATCCACATACCACACGTCCAGTGCAAACTTCTTGTTCCAACTGATGGCATTGCGTCCGTTCACTTGAGCCCATCCCGTAATACCCGGACGAACTTCATGACGGCGAGCTTGTTCCTTTGAATAAAGAGAAAGATATTGGGGAAGTAAAGGACGGGGACCAACCAACGCCATGTCACCTTTCAATACATTGAATAATTGAGGAAGTTCATCTACTGAAGTAGAGCGCACAAAACGTCCCACTTTTGTTAAACGTTCAGCATCCGACAATAACTTACCATTCGCATCCCGCTTATCCGTCATCGTCTTAAACTTGATAACCTTGAAAATCTTTCCATTTTTGCCCGGACGCTCTTGCGTAAAAAATATTCCGGTATCCTTATTGGTAAAGTGCAACCAAAGCATTACAAGTAGCAGTATCGGCCAAATAACAGCCAATACACAAAAAACGACTAGAAAATCTATCAATCGTTTTAAAAAAAAAGAATATATATTCATTTGGATAGTAATTGATATTCTGCCAACAATGCTTCCCAAACTTTATGCTGCTCATACCGTTCCACTATCATAGGCCTAGCCCGTTCCGCCATTTTCTGAACTTCGTCATTTCGATGCTCATAAAACCATTTCATTACGTCATAAAGAGCATTTTCATCACGTGGAGGAATAATCCTACCATTCACACCATCTTGAATGATTTCATTACAACCATTAATATCAGTAACAATAGCAGGAAGTCTCATAGCACCTGCCTGCAACACTACATTAGGAAAACCTTCGCGATAACTAGGAAATACTAATACGTCTGCAGCAGCAAAAAACGGTCGTACATCATTTTGAAATCCCCAAACTTTAATAGCAGAATTCTCTTTTATTATTTGTTGTACATCATCTGCTATAGGATCTAAATTTCGTTCAAAATCACCTACCAAATATAATCTAACAGACGGATAAAAGGTATATAATTTTAAGAAAGCATGAATCAATTCATTAACTCCTTTATCCTTCACCATACGTCCAACAAATATATAGTCAAAAGTATTCTCTTCTTTTATCAATTTCCGATGGTTCATCACTTCCTGACTACAATTGAAATATTCTACATCAATCCCATTGATGTTTCCATTCAAAATAACTTTTAATGGCTTACTTGTGATAGCATTCGCTATCAGTGTTTTTTTTACCCCCTCCCCTTCAGGGATTACTTTAGTGGCACAAGCACAAGTTACTTTCTCCATAGCAATAAGCAACCACCTAAACAAACCTGTAGCAGTTTCAAATCTAAGCCCTGTAACCGTATAAACACGACACGGAACTTGATTACACCACGCTGCTAACATAGCAAGCAAGCTTCCTTTAGGAGTATTTGCATGTACTATATAAGGCTTCTCTTTTCTAATTAGTTTTATAAGTTTACCAAGTGATATTACATCATCCCAAATAGAAATTTCTCGGTGCATTTGAATATTAACACAACGAATATTTTCTCGTCTTTCCACATCCGCCAAAAGATTTCCACTACTATCAGAAGCCACACCTATCACTTCATAATAATGAGACAGAAATTTTAATTGGCCTTTCAACAATATTGCCAAACTATCAGAAACAGTAGTAACACGAATTATCTTTTGCTTCATAGTAATCAGTCATTTTAGGCCTGTAAAAGCCTAAAATGAAATATTTTTAATTTTATTTCACAAGAAAGGGGTTATATCTATTTTGCCAAGCAATCCGGCTGCCGTTTGTGTGCAAGCAAGTTCTCCATGTCCTCTACCGCTGTATTCTTTATCCTACGAAAAAGATCGCTGATATACGTCATAGCGTCAAGTGCATGATTCTTTATGTTGGCAAAAAGAGACTGAAGGCGGGCAAAGTCCTCACCGGCCTCAGGACTGCCGACAAAGAAACTGTTATTCCGATATTTGGTAATACGCCGAATCTGCCTCTCGCATACGTTGTTGGACATGAGGTATGACACCAGTCTGGCATTGAAAGTAAAATCTTTAAAGATCGTCCTGCTTACATAATCTGCCAATTTAAAGTTATGTAGCAAAGATAGACCTTTCAGTTATGAGTCCTAAATTGAGTGCTTACCTCATTTATCACACAAGCCTCGATAAACACTCAAGTATTTGTTCACCATAACTTTAATATCATATTCTTTTGCACGAGAATGACATTTATTTCCAACTGAAATTGCAAAAGATTGATCTACAGATAATCTAAGTAAAATATCCGCTAGTTCTCTTTCATTTCCTCTTTGAAATAGAAGACCTGCACCATGAACCACTTCTCTTAATCCATCAACATCGCTTGCCACAAAAGGACGCCCAGACGCCATACCTTCAATAGAAGATAATGAAAGCCCTTCAAAGTAGGAAGATAAAACTATAATATCGGACATTTTCAATATTTGAGGAATATCATTACGAATTCCAAGAAAATGTACTCGTTCTTTTATCTTTAAATGCTCAGCCAGATTCTCGCATTTTTCTAGCCGTTCGCCATTACCCACTAACACTAAATGGAAGGTATCAGGCAATAAGAGCATTGCTTTTATTAGGGTATCCTGATCTTTTTGTTTTCTAAAACCGGCAACCATTGTGATGATTACAGAATCAGCAGTGACTCCCTTCAGTTCTGTTCTTTCAACGGCGGAAGATTCTTCGAATTTTACAATATCTATTCCATTATAAACTGTAATAACTCTATTATCCGAAGCTAAATAAGTAACCAATTCATCCGTTGCTTTTTCTGAAATACAGATTATTTGATCATAAAGAGCATAAACCAGCCGATCAACATAACGAAAGAAAAATATACTTCTTCGTCTATTGGTGGTATTATGTTCTGTTGTTACAAATTTCTTCTTTGAGCCCTTAAGTAACTTCGTAAAAGCAACCCAATATTGAGCAGGAAACAGGTGAACATGTATAAGATCATAATCACTTATATATCCTAATAAGTGAAAGATAATAATCGGATGATATATATTTTTCACCTTTAATGACATGACATGAACTCCTTTCTGCTTCATATATAATACGATCTCCGGCTTCACTTCCTTGAGCGAAAGAATATCAATCTCAACGTCATTCCGTCTTAACAAAGGAGTAAATTCTATCAATAGTATTTCGGCTCCTCCCACTTCCAGTGAATTAATGATTTGCAAAACTTTCATATACAACAAACCTTATTCTATTTATAAATATACCACAAACTCCATTATAAAAAAGCGAACTACTCATCAGCCTCCATTTATCTAAGACAGTCAAATCACTCCATCTGTAAATTAACAACTTTAATAGTAGCCTACCTAAAATACGCCGTAAAGCCCACTTACTACAATAAGTCGTATTTTTATTATTAAACAATAGAAGATGGAAATAGTCTAAGATGTCATTAACAGAGTACTCTTCCAAATCAAGCATTTTTATCCTATCAGATTGGCTCAAAAAGTAATGTAGCTTAGATAAAGTATCATTATTAATTATGTTCAATTTCTCAAGAGCTATTTTCTGAATACTTGAAATAATCAAAAAACGCTTCTTCGCATTCTTCATAGCAGTAGCAGTCTGAGAGCCATGATTAGTGCGATAAAAGTATAAGAAACAAGGTAAATTCACTACTTTATATTTCGGTATTATCTGCTGCCAAAGAAAATAATCTTCTGCATATATAAATTGCTCGTCATAATGAAACTGTTTCATCACACTGCTTTTTATAATGACCAAAGGGTGAGAAAATGGAGAGTTAAATAGAGCTTCAGCTTTAATATCTTCATAATCCAGAGGAAAATATTGTTTCCTTTTACTAACACCATTAAACCCGATATGAGAAGCGCCACACATTACTACATCCAAATGCTTCAATAGAAAGTTCATTTGTAATTCCAACCTTTTCGGATGGGCAATATCATCTGAATCCATCCGGGCAATATACTGACCTTGAGCCAATTCAACACCTCTATTCAATGTGTAAATTAATCCTCTGTTGCAATCATTAGACTCTATTCGAATCCGACGATCGGAGAATTTAGATAAAATGTCCAGAGAATCATCTGTAGAACCATCATTAATTATCAGAAATTCAAAATCCGAGAAAGTCTGATTTAGTATACTTGAGACACTCTTTTCGAGATATTTGCCAGAATCAAAAACGGGCATTAAAACAGTCAGTAACATACTATAGGAAATTAAGCATTTAAAATATATGATTCTATTTCTTCAGTATCAATAGAAAAAATAAAATCATAATTACTATTCTCCAATAAAGAAACATAATGTCTCATTCGCCAAGGTTCATCAATCATAATTTTCATTCCCTCGTATAGTCCAACTTCATCCGGTGAAACTAATAATCCATATTTCCCATCTTCCAGCAGTTCTCTGGTTCCTACGATATTAGTAGCTACTATAGGCTTATGTAAGACCATTGCTTCGCAAATAACCAATGGTAATCCTTCGAAATCAGAAGACATGACAAGCAAATCAGCCATTTTGATCCACGGATAAGAATTTTGTATATATCCGCAGAAAGTAACTCTCTCTCCGTAGTCTATGCTGGCTACCAATTTTGTCAGGTGGTCAAATTCCGGTCCAATACCCAAAATCAACAAATCGCAATCGTATCCACTCTTACATAATTTATCAAAAGCCATAATTAAACGATCAAATCTCTTCTGTTTAGACAAACGCCCCACAGCAACAAGAGTAAATCTCTTTTTCTTGAAAGGAATCAAGTTATCTGAATTGGCTATAATAACATCTACATCTATAGGATTATATATAACGGTTGTTTTTGATTCGAGATTCAACTCTTCAAATACAGTTACAAGACTACTTTTGGCATCATTAGACACAACCGCTATCCTTTCGACTTCGACTAAGACACATTTTAACTTCTCCTTTGGAAAACTCAAGTTATGCTTAGCTATATCTATGTGTATCCACGCAATACGGCTATATGCCAAATCCTTCTTCAACAGAAGGAAGGAGTTTAATCCTTCACAAAAAGAGATTGCACAATCATATTTTACAGGAAAAGTAACCAGTTTATTTATAAAAAGTGGAAACTTGGATAAGAAACGATTTCCTAAATATAAGACTAATTTTAAAAAAAATCGATTAACACAGTTTGAGTCAGGAGAAGCTTCACGAAACAAATAACGTATAGTTACATCTTTCGGTACTTTAGGCAAATAGACCCCTACTTTAGCCAATAGAAACAAAGTTATAGAGAACTTCTTTCTATCCATTTTTGTCAACAGAGTTAACAATACATTTTCCGCTCCTCCCCCACCGAGCGAATCTATCATAAAGAGTATCTTCATCATCCTATTAAAAAGTTATGATATGGTATTAAATCGGTTCCATTAGTCAAATACAGCCTCACGTATAACTGATAAAACAAGAATAGGAAATATAAACTAATAAAAAGAGTACGACTATTTTGAGAAATGATATATTTACTGATAATCGGCACTAAAATAATATCGAAATAGATAAAGTATAGTGAAAATCTCCCTGCGATTATTTCATTAAACAACAAGAAAAAATATACAAAATTTCCCAAGATATAGGCATTAATAAGTATATTTGCAGTTTGTTGCTCTGCAATTATTCTTTTTTTATAAATAAGAAGAATATATAAAAGAACTAATTTTATCAACATCCCAACATTGAATCCTATCGCTTTTCCATAATCCTCATTATCGACATAAGTGTCTATTTTAAATTGCAATAGAGGATTGTCAATCATAACAATATGAACAAGTAAAGACATTATCTTCCCGATGCAAAAACAAAAAAAAATTCCCAGAAAAGCCTTTTTAACACTAAAGTTGATGTTACGCAGAAAGTAGATTCCAGCAAATACAAATGCAGAGAAATGAACTCCTATACCCAAAAGAATCAAAAAGAAGAAGACAAATGGACGTTTCTCCAAATACTGTATTGAAAACCAGCAAATGGATAAGCCTAACCCCTGACGGATTTGTCCCATGTCCAAACTTACATATAATCCAACAAAAAGTATTGCATACGAAAACAAAGGATATGGCGAATATTTATTTATTACCCAAAACTTTAAACTTACACTTAGAGCCGCTATAAAAAGTAAGAATAGATTAAATCCTCCAATATATTTTACAAGCGCAATAAGTATCCCAAATAATGGCTCCACAAAATAAAAATTTTGCCAACTAATTTCGTTGAACATATTCTCATAAGATCCATAATCGGCTCCACACATATATCGCCCTCCAGCAATAAATATTAGGAGTAGTGCAATTGCAACACCCCATATACTATTTATTTTTTTATCAATAAAAGCGAAAGAAAATACAAAAAGAAAAAAGAAAATAATGAAATAAAACACGTTACTTATTTGATATATTTGCAGAATAGAGACATGTATTTTTTAGCAACAAGAACATCAGCATGATTTTTCTCGACAAACGCTCTAGAATTTGAACTAATTATTTTCAATTGCTCAACATTATTAATTAATTTACTCAAAGTATCAAATATATGTTCCTCATTGGGCAAAATATTCACAACAGGAGCGACCTGATCAAATCCTTCACGATTTTCTGGCTCATTACCACTTAAAACAATTTTCCCCATTGCCATACTAATTATAGCATTTATTCCATAACCATATCCCCAACATTGGTCAACTACGATATTACTTTTCCTCAAGACGCACACGTACTTCTCAAACTCCATTTTACCCTCTACAATTATTTCAACTTTTTCCGGATAGGTTTCACCAATTCGATTCAATGCCCTGAGTATAATATCAGTCCCTTTTTCCGGTCTATTAATTCCATGAAATATCACAATCTTTCTACCTATTCTATTTTCTTCACTATATTTATCAAGATTAATAGGCAAAGGGATAGTTGGATAAACATTTATATCAGAATCAGAAAACATATCACGATATGCAACAGCATAATCATACATAACCGGAATGACTCCCTTAGCAGAATACAAAACCTTATTAAACACAGAAACAAGTCTACCATGCAGAAAAGGGTTACTTTTCAAATTAATTGGAGGGTGATACCTAAATTTTGGAAAATAAGTCAAATAAGGAAAATCATCGCCACAAGCCGATAAATATATTTGTCCTTTATTGCTCAAAAGAAATTTTATATCTTTCAACGAAAATGTTGGTCGCCAGAATTCTCTTTCTAAACGAATAAATTCATAATGTATGATTATTGCAACATCAAAAAAATCCCTACATTTACATAGTCCCTTATGAAAATAATAGCTATCCCATATACCCCTCAACATCCAACTTTTTTTTAAAGTTATGCCAAATAATGAAAAGTTTTTCAGTTGAGGTAAATGTCTATCATTTGTACCTAAAGGTATATTTTTCCAACCATCGCCAGATGAAAAAACGACAGCAACATGTCCCAACTTTGAAAAGCCGTCTGAGAGATTTTTTGCAAATCCACTATATTCTCCAATTATCAAAACTTTCATATCTTATTCCTCACACCACTGATGCCCCATTAAAATTGAAACGAATTAAAAACAAAAAGCTATAAGCGTCCAAAATATAGTATCCACCACTTAGGAGAGACATCTGAAGGCATTTACCAAAATATTGAAACACGATTTTAATATTTATAATTTGATTTGAGACCTATAATATGTGGAAGTAGGTTCTCGTAATCGACTCTTCCGGCCTGGAGTTCTTTCATTACCCTTTGGAAGTAATCCTTGAACGAGCCCCCCGTCTGCTTACACGTTTCTATAAATGTATTATAGGTTGCTGAGTTCAACGCTCCTTGGACGCTTACATCCTAATTTGAGTGCTTACAAGCAAATATTATATAATTGAAAATTCTTCTGGTAGAATAATGCTTCTTTCGTTATGAGTCTTGAAATAATTGAGTAGAAAATGTTCGGTTTCAGCATTATATACCCTAATTTTACCGTATTTAATGAACTTCGCAGGGATGCCACCAATTATAGCATAATCATCAAGTTCACTGAAGTTTTTATTGATAAGGCTATTTGAAGTAATCATACATTTAGATGGTAATACTGTTCCACCCATAATAGAAGACCTATTAGCAATCCAAACATAATCTCCTATATAAATACTCTTAGCAGCAAGACTCTCAACTTTGCGCGTTGAAACATCAATAACAAAATGGAAATTAGTATCTAATAATTGAGACTCGAATGGCATACGAAAAAAATTACCCAAATAGACTTTATTGGTTACTATTACTTTTACATTAGTTCCCCAATAGCTATTTGATCCTATTTCTAATGTTCCATCCTTAGTTATAATTAGTTTAACGGATTTACTCATAACATTATCATAGCCATTAATAACCAAAGTACCATTAATAGTAAATTGTCCTTTCCCATTTTCAACTTTAACATATTCTAAGCTATGTCCAAATTGAAGCATCCCTCTCTTTGGCTCACAATTAAGAATCACCTTACCAGACAAACCTAAAAGCCTTACATTATGATATATAAATATGGGAAATCGCCTTGCTTGCGAAAAAGGCAACAACTTGAAGTTTACATATACCGTCTTGAAAAGATTTAATTTAGGGAATACATAAATCAAATCAACTAAAAGTTTTTTTAACATTACAATCATTTTCTTATTAATCGTTTTAAAATATTAGTTCGATTGTCTAACTCTCTTACACTATAAACCAACGAGAGAAAAAAAACAAAAGAGCCTAACACTAAATATAGAATACCAAAATCTAAATAGAAGAATATCAATAATGAAGCTACAAATAAGATAGCTGATACAGACACTATTTTTAGTATATTACTAGTCAATTTATATGCAACCAACTTTCTCATCATAAAGAATAAAACTATAAGATGGAAAACAAAATTAGTAGCATATGATATACCTAATCCTGTTATACCCCAGCAATTATAGCTTATAATATTGTTAAGCAAAAAGAATGTATTAAAAATAATTGCAGTTGTTATAAAAAGTTTACTTTTCTGTTTTGCAAACAGTATATATCCCAAAGAGGAGGAAAAGACTTTAAAAAAGATTCCGATAGAAGCCCACGCTAAATAATTTTCTATAGCTAAGAAACCATCAGAATATAATAATTGAATCCCTAATGAAGAACAAAGTACAAAAGCTATCAAAAGTGGAACAATCATCAAATAAGCTATCTCAATCTGGCTATTTGCTTCTTCTAAGACTTTTGAGTCATCGTTAGAAACGCCTGACAACCTAGGATAATAGTCTGTCCCCATGGCAGTGAAAATCATACCAAAATAAACTTCAACTATAGCAAAACCAGCTTGAAATAATCCTACTTCGTTTAATCCTCCAGTCCAAGATAAGTAGGCTCGAATAATATATGATGCTAAAATAGTAATATAGGAACTAACTAACATAGAAAGCCCAAAAGGAAGCATTGTTTTTGCATCCTTAATAACTTCCTTGACATTGAGACTAACTTCTACTGTTTCAACTTTTCTTATATAATAAGATGATAACAAATACAAAACAACAGAAGATATTATTAAAGAAGGAACAATTCCATTGGTTCCAAATGCATAATACAAAGGTATAGACAAAATAAGACCGCACAATGAACCAAAGAGTGCCGATTTAGCCAAATATACATACCTTCTCGTTCCCTGCAATATTACATTTTGCCCAGCAACAATCGCTGTCAATAATACTGTTATGGAAAGTAAGATAAAAGATGAAGTATACTCTAAATTCCCAAATGATAAATAACTTAATACCGGTGCAATGATGATTGTCAGTAATAGCCCAACTAATCCTAGAAATGAAATAACACTTTTTACTATTTTTGCAGATTTACTAATTGCCTGAATATTATTTTGGCTATGTAATTCTGCAATATTCCGAATAGCACTTTGAGGAAGCCCCAATGTTATGAGATTCTTAACTAACTCCGTCGTACTACTAAGAACACCTATCAATCCAATTCCTTCTGGCCCTAAAAGGATAGCTACAAACTTATTTTTTATTATTGAAACAAGTATGGTAAAAAGCTGAACACCACCAAGAATACCAGTTGACTTTACTATACTTATATACGATTTATTAGATGCCATCAGTGTATTTATTAATCACTTCTACCACTCTTTCAACATCTTCTTTTTGCAAAACAGGACTCATAGGAAGACTTAATTCTTCATTGTGAATTTGCTCTGTAATGGGAAATGAGAGAATGTTCCATTCTTTATAGCACTCCTGTTTATGGGGGGGAATAGGATAATGAATTATGGTCTGCACACTATTATCAGTCAAATATTTTTGCAACTCATCTCTCTTTTTAGTGCGAATCGTAAAAATATGAAATACATGCGCATCCCAATCTTCTACAATCGGAGTGATGATATCAGGATGTTTTATATGTTCAATATAATATTTGGCAATTTTCTTACGGATAGCCACGTCCTCATCCAGATGCTTCAACTTTACGCCCAATACAGCAGCCTGTATTTCATCCAAACGACTGTTACGACCACAATATTTAAACACATACTTCTTTTGAGAACCATAGTTGGCTACCGCACGAACGACTTCTGCCAATTCTTCGTCATCCGTTGTCACAGCACCCGCATCGCCAAATGCCCCCAAGTTCTTGCCCGGATAGAAACTATGACCAGCAGCATCACCTAGAGACCCCGTTTTTCGTCCATTAAACTTGCAGCCATGAGCCTGCGCATTGTCTTCTACGAGCTTTAGATCATATTTCTTACACAATTCACCTATCTTTTCCGTATAAGCACATTGTCCATACAGATGGACAATCAAGATCGCCCTAGTACGTTCCGTAATAGCAGCCTCTATTTTTGAATCGTCTATCTGATAAGTTTCAATACTCGGCTCTATCAATACAGGCTTTAAACCATTTTCAGATATTGCTAAGATAGAAGCTATATAAGTATTTGCAGGTACAATCACTTCATCACCAGGCTTCATTATCCCCATTTCCATGTATGCACGGAATATCCAAATCAAGGCATCCAAACCGTTGGCACAACCTACTGCATACTTCGTTCCTATATATTGGGCATAATTAGCTTCAAATCTTTCATTTTCCTTCCCTTGAAGATACCAACCGCTATCCACTACCCTATCTACGGCTTCATGAATTTCCTCAGCATACTTCTGAGTAATCTTTTGTAAATCTAAAAACTTCATCATTATAATTAGAATTTTAAAACAGTACCCGCCCAACTCAAACCAACCCCGAATCCGGCAATCATCACTTGCATATCTTTATGAATTATTTCATTTGTCAAACAGTCTTTCAAACCTATCAGTATAGTAGAAGAAACCGTATTGCCTGTTTCAGAAAGATTTATATAATATTTTTCTTTAGGCAGTACACAGACCTTCCGTATAGTATTAAGCATGAACTTATTTGCCTGATGAAAGACAAAATAATCTATCTCCTCCTTTTTGATAGCGTTTTTCTCAAGTACCTGCTTAAGCATCAAAGGAACAGCATCAAGAGTAAAATTAAAGATAGCACCTCCATTCATGTAAAGGTAGTCATCATAACGGAGATGCCCTTCATCATCTTCATCCGAATACCCTGTCCTGTTTTTATAACGAGATGCCCCAGTCTTTACTATTAGATTTTCCGCCCCATTACCATCAGTTCCCATAACAAAGTCTCCAATCTCAGCCATACCGTCAGAAGATATCAGACATGCAGCAGCTCCGTCTCCAAAAATAGAACGATTACTTTTATCCTGAGGATGCAAATATTTATTATACGTTTCTGATGTTAATAAAAGAATATTCCTTGCTATGCCTGCCAATATAAGGCCTTTAGCCAAAGCAAGACCATAGACACAGCCAGAACATCCAAGATTATAATCAAAAGCACCACTATTCTTTGGAATCCCCAAACGGTTCTGAAGCACACAGGCCGTAGAAGGTAAAAAATAATCAGGACTTTGAGTGCAAAGCATGACAAAGTCTATTTCCTTTGGATTGACGTGATACTCGTCAAAAAGTTTTCTCGCTGCTTTCTCTGCCATATCACCTGCCGTTTCATTCGAAGCAGCAACATGGCGGAAATCAACTCCTACTTTGGAAGCTACTTTCTCCACACTCCACTCTGGAAATAGACTGACTAATTCATCATTGGTCATTATTCTTTCCGGTAAATAATAAGAAATTGCTTTTATATAAGCCTTCATACTTTCAAATTATTAAAGTTCCTTCGCCCCCCCCGTCAAATCAATACTACTACCTGTCATCCAGGAAGAAGCATCGGACAAAAGATAAACTGCTAAATAAGCAACATCTTCCGGAGTTCCATAACGTTTCAACGGGTACTTTAATTGAGCCTGTTCCAGTTCTTCCTTGGATATGCCACCCTGCAAAATTAAATCAGTCCAAACCATCGCCGGGCAAATACTATTGACGCGTATCAGCCTCGGAGACAGTTCCAAAGCCAGACATTTGGCATAACTCAGGATTGCTCCTTTGGAAGCACTATATGCAGCATTTCCAATACTTGGAGCATCAGCCGCACGGGAAGCGACAAAGACGATAGAAGCTGCTCTGTTAATTTTCTTTTGTGACAACAATGCTGTCTGTAACAATATAGGAGCTTCTACATTAGGCTTAAAAACATACTGCAGATCATCTTGTGTTATTGACTTGCACAACACACGACTCCCCACACCGGCACATTGAACTATACCATCCAAATTAGAAATACTTCCAACAAGGTCATCAATGTCTTGTCGTACATTCAAATCGGCACAAATAATGGTATGCATCCCAGCAGACATCAAAGAAAAGGTTTCTTCCAGCTTCTGACGGTTACGTCCTGTCAATGCCACAGTAGCACCCATCTTAGAACATGTTATCGCAATCGCCCTTCCTATTCCGGAAGAAGCACCTGTAACAAGTACTTTTTTTCGGGAGAGAGAAAAAGGATTAAAATACAACTCTTCCATTATTTGGAAAGAACAAGTTTATACAAGTCTTCCACGGTGTCACAGGAACGAATTTCTTTACCTGTCACAACTTTATTGAATGAAGTCTTTACAAAGGCAATTAGAGACATAGCCACCAAGGAACTCCATTCATCCAATTCTCTGAAACGAGTATCCTTATCAAATACAGAAGCATCAGTTTCATCGAACTGATCCGCAAAATTCATTATAAAATCATTTAACTCCATTATTTATTCTTTTAAATTCAGTAATTGAAGTATTTTTTCTTTAGAAGCCTGATAATCTGATTTTGACAGTTTGAACAAATAATCCAAATCCGTTTCACCTATCATTTTAGCGCCCATCATTTTATGTATCTTTTGAACGTGACTATTGCCTTTCCTAACGTCAAAGAGGTCATTTTGTAATCCTATACAGTCAAACATAATATCACGCATAATCAGCAGGGTAGCAATGGAAGCTTCAACATCAGTGTCAGGTTTGCACAGCCAGCTTCCTCCCGTCCCGCAATCACCGTGGATATCATAGATTCTGTTCAGACCAAACGGACCATCATCATTAGTGTAGATAAAATAGTAGTCCTCCCCCTTGCGCTCCCTTTCCTTATAAGCTTTCATCCATTCAAGCTGTTTCACCAAATCATTATCTGTCTTATGAAGATATCTTGATAGCCTTTTATCTGTACGTAAGGAGAGTATGAAAGAGACATCCTGTTCCGTCACCAATCGGACTTTCACACCATAACGCTCCAACTCAAAATTCTTAGAGAATATATTCATTTCTGGTATTCTATAAATGCATTATAATCTCTGATATAATCACCTTCATCATAGCCATGAGAAGCAAGTACCAAGCAGATAGATCCTGATGAGAATCCTTGCTCAGCGGCCCAAATACCAGGAGGAACATGCAATCCGTAAAAGGGGCGATTTAAAAGTACAGTACGTTTATTAGTACCATCATCCAATATCACCTCATAACTGCCACTGGCAGCTATTAAAAACTGGTGACACTTTTTGTGGGCATGCGCTCCTCTGGCTTCCCCCCCCGGAATGTCATATGAATAGAATACGCGCTTTATATCAAATGGTACATTTACGTTACCATGAATCGGCGTGATATTACCCGAACGATTCTCTATCTTCGGAAGTTCAATAATAGAACAATCATAAACTGTAGGCTTATTCATATCAATCTCTTTTTAATGAGGTCTTGAACTCATTATAATCATAGATATAGTCAGTTCTATCGTAAGGAATTGAAGCCAAAATTAGCGCCAATGAATTAGTAGAAAAGTTATTCATTTCACGCCACAGTCCTTTAGGCACATACAAGCCATAATAAGAACGATTCAAAGAAAAAATCTTCTTTTCTGTTCCATCATCCAGTACAATGTCGAAGCTACCGGAAAGCGCAACAATAAATTCTTCATTTCTACGATATGCATGACCACCACGGACTTCGCCACCGGGGACATCATATATCCAATAAGTACGGGCTATTTTAAAAGGAATATTTTTTAATTCTTCAATGATAGACAAATTACCTCGCTTGTCTAAAATCTTAGGCAAGTCGAGAAGGTGAGCTTCTGAAACTTTCATGAGCTATCGAACTAATTATTTGCCAATACAGGAATATTCAATTCTATACATATACTTCTTTTTAATTTGTCATTCGTCAATATACTCCCAAGAATAGGGGTTGTCCACTACATTCTGAAACTCCTCAATAGCTTCTTGTTGTTCGGAAGTAAGCGATGCAGAATCCCAGGAAGCAATGATAGTACGACCTTCATCCGCCAAAGGCTCATCAAACACTTCACCATAGCAGGCAGTAAGCAAGCGAAGTTTCAATAATGAAGCGGGAAGAACTTCAAGGATATCCCAACAACGATCCAAAACTTCCTGGACATGCTTCTGCTTCTCACCATGATCTACGAATGAGGCATTGTAGCCCATCAGAAGCGCAAGGCAGACATTCGCCTGTTCTTCGACTGTAGAGCCTTGGGCACCGGAATCATACAAAGCCGTGGTCAGGCGATAAACTTCGCCATTACGACGGGAAAGATCGTCGCTATAGACAGGACTACCGTCCATACCCAAATACATCAGTTCGTGCGCAGCACGCTGAAGGGCAAGAGTTTCTTCGGAAAGAGACATAATGATTTATGATTTATAATTTATGATTTATCAGCCGTTCAAAAGCAACGACCGACCGTCAACTATTTGATAACTTCTATAAGATCGGGGTGGATAGTAGCCATGGCAACAGCAATGACGCCTTGTATCTCGACAACCACACGGCGATCACGCGCACCTTTCACTTTCAGGAAAATTCCTTCCTGACCCTCGAAATCACCACCTGTGACACGAACTTTAGTACCTTTAGACAGGTTCAGTTCATCGGGCTGGAAGTACAGAAGATGGTCATTATAGGTACCGGCAACGGCAATGAAACGCTGCATCTCGCTGTCCGAGATGATAATCTTCTGACCGCTACGGGTATCAGTGATATATTGCAAATAAGTTACCTGAGATTTTACACGCTTCACATCAGAAGGGCGGGCATGAACAAAAAGCAAGTTATGGATCACCGGAACCAAGGCACGAACCTTCTTCCCTTTCTTTATGCTGATCTTGTATTGCATGGGAACAAAACAGCCCATCCCCTCTTTTTCAAGTAGACGCATAGCATCTGGCTCTCTACGGTAGGTGGCACGCATTGCATACCATATTTCGGTTTCTTTATCCACTTCCATTTTAGGGGTTATTTCAGAAAAGGGTGTTCTCTCGGGGCTTTGAAACCCTTACACATCCCTGAGTTTCAATCACTTGCGAACGCTTTATGTAAAATACGGCAAGCTGTGCGTCCCTCTTGCCAACAGATTTTATGCAGTAGTTCATTACCTTGAAGGTAAAAAGCTATAAACGAATCAGTTAAATAGAAATATTATCTTTTAATCGTTCGTTTTTTATGCGTAAAGATTTTTAAAATCCTCAGGATTGAGATAGGTATAAAAAGAATTGATATTAACCAATATTTTTATAAAATCTTTATCACTTATATTCAATAACTTAGATAGATAAAACAGACATTACAAAAATATTTTTCATCAAACATTTTGTCAGTTAAAAAAACACATTTATCTTTGTGCACATTAAACGAACGTTTTTTGTACACCCATCAAATATTACCACAGCAATCTATATATCAAACACTTATCACCCAACAAACATCTTATTTTTCACTTATTACGCGTTCTATTTTCACTCTTCATATTTATCTTATACTTTTGCACCTTTTTTAACACTGCAAATATCAGTTAACAAACAATCAACATGTAAACAAAATGGAAAGTAATAAAAAAGCGAAGAATCTAAAGATTCTAACCAGAGAAGTAAGAACTATCGTATTGTAAAACAGAGAAATCTAAAGAGAAAAGGAGTGAGTGACGTCAGCATTATTAAAGAAGAATGGCTGGCAGAGCGCAAATATTTCGGAAAAAACACCCACATATATGTAGGTGCACTCAGAGCCTTCAAATTAGGGGCTTATAGAGGAATCGGAATCAAGACAATCAATGATTTAGCAACACATTTATTCGCAAATGGAGATATGTTAAAGCACAACAAAGAAGAAGGTATTCCGCTGAAATTAAACAGTTTAACTACAGAACTAAGAAAAGTGTGGGCAGTGATAAAAGTGGAAGATACGGAAAACATAGATCCTTATGGATATGACGTGACATTAAATCCATAATAGTTCATTCAAAAAAAAGAGGCGACCTTTGCACAAAATAAAAAAAAACGCAATGGAAAACTCTTTTAGAATGTCGCTATTCATGCCCCCTATCTCTCCGATAAAGGACAAAGCAACCGGAAGGATCGTGAAAAACGCCACGCTGACTCCACTACGCACAGTGGAACTCAACGAAGTATACAAGTTGGTCACTGCAAACGCGAAACTTGCCGCGCTCACGCTTGATGTACGAAACGCCGTACAGCAGGGTGACGACAGTGTCTGCCGCCTATTGAAGCAGCAGACACTGCCCTACGTGACCCCGTGCGGAGTCTTCACCCGACGCAGAAGCGACTGTATAGAAGAGACGTCAGGACTCGTGGTAGTGGACGTAGACCATCTCGAATCTAACGAAGAAGCAAAAAAACTGCGCCAACTACTATTCGAAGATCCCTATCTACACCCCGCGTTAGTGTTCATCAGTCCCACCGGAAAGGGCGTGAAAGCCTTCGTGCCCTGCGCACCCGGACAAAGCGCCACAGATGGAATCCGCTGGGTGATGAGCTATGTACACTGCATGTACGACACCGACCACCGGAATTCGGGTAAAGGAGTGGATACCTCAGGAAAAGACCTCGTACGCTCCTGTTTCCTGTGCCATGACCCGGAAGCGTTGATAAGAACTGAAAAGGACGAGTTATAAATTACGAATTACAACAACCAATGGAACCACTATCTTCATTACACCTCCTGACCGAAGCCGTCAGAAATGCGGGAGCAGACATCACTCCCAGTTATCAAGAGTATATACAACTGGCCTTTGCCATCGCCACCGACTGCGGCGAGGCAGGGCGTCAGGATTTTCTCGCCCTGTGCAGCCTCTCATCCAAGTATGACCATCGGGCAGCAGAACAACTATTCAGCAATGCGCTGAAGACCGGACATAACGACGTACACATAGGCACCGCCTTCCATCTGGCCAAGCTGTGCGGTGTGAAAATCGAATATGAAAATCCAGGCACCGTTGGTACAGTTGGTACAGTTGGTACAGAAGTTCGCCCACCTTCTGGCACACACACACGCACACGCGTAAAAGAGGTGTACTCACAAGAGAAAAATGACTTCTCTTGTGAAGAAGAAACTTCATCGGGCAGCGCTCCGCTGTCTCCTCTGCCCACTTTCGACAAGAACATCCGGTGGCCTTACCCCCTGGAACACATCATGAGTTGCGCCACCTCCGATGCCCAGAGCGACGTCCTGCTGCTGGGAGCACTCAACGTTTTGGGCGCCACCATGGGGCCGCACGTCCGGTGCGCATACGGAGGAAAGATGGTATCGCCCTGCATGCAGACGTTCACGTCGGCCAACTCCGCATCCGGAAAAGGAGTCCTGTCGCTGGTACGCCTGCTGGTAGAACCTTTTCACGATGAGATACGCAAGCAGGTGGCAGAAAGAATGGTGTGCTACCAACGCGACAAGGCAAAGTACGATGCACTGGGAAAAGAACGGGCAAAAGCCGAGATTCCGACACTGCCGCCCAACAAAATGTTCCTCATCTCAGGAAACAACACGGGAACGGGCATCCTGCAAAATCTGATGGACTCCGATGGCATCGGACTGATATGCGAAAGCGAAGCCGACACCATATCCTCCGCCATCGGCTCGGACTACGGACACTGGAGCGACACCCTGAGAAAGGCTTTCGACCACGACCGGGTGGCCTACAACCGGCGCACTGACAGGGAATACCGTGAAGTAAAGAAAACGTATCTTTCAGTACTTATATCCGGCACTCCCTCACAAGTGAAGTCGCTGATACCTACTGCCGAAAACGGGCTTTTCTCACGACAGATTTTCTACTACATGCCCTCCATACGACAATGGCAAAACCAGTTCGACCGGAACGACCGGAATCTGGAAGAGCCCTTCACCAAGATGGGGGTGGAATGGAAAGAAAAGCTGAAGATCATCTATATGGGAGGAATTTTCACCCTACACCTCTCCGACGGCCAGAAAGAGGAATTCAACCGGCTGTTCTCCCAACTCTTCACCCGCTCCGAATTGACAAACGGCAGCGAAATGTCGGGCAGCGTGGCACGTCTGGCTATCAACATCTGCCGCATCATGGAAGTGGTGGCCATGCTGCGTATGCTTGAAAGTGAAGATATAGCCACGTCACCACATCTTTCGCCCGACCCCGGCACTTCTGCCGATAATCTGAAAGACCACATCGTAAGCTTATGGAACCTTGACATCACTGAAGATGATTTCCACGCCGTGCTGTCGATGGCCGAATGTCTATATCGCCACGCCACCCATATCCTTTCCTTCCTGCCCGCCACCGAAGTAACCCGTCGGGGCAATGCCGACCGGGACGCACTGGTACAGTGTATGAAAAAGAGATTCACACGGATTGAATTCCTGCAAAAGGCTGAAGAGATGGGCATAAAAACCGCCACCGCTTCAACCTGGCTGAAACGGATGCTGAAAAACGGGCTGGTGGAGAATATGGATGGAAAAGGAACTTATCAAAAGCCCTGATAGATCTTATCAAAAACCTTGATATAACAACGTGCACTATAATATAAAACGCATACGTGCGCACGTGTGTGTGTGCCAGAAGACCGGTGAACTTCTGTACCAACTGTACCAATCCCCCGTTCCCCTTTGCGCTGCCGAACCTCACCTTTACACCGCTCAAGTCAACCTTTACGCCGCTCAAGCTCACCTTTACGATGTCCAAGCGAACCTCAGGGCTCCCCCAGTGCGCCTACTATCAGACTCACCTGGGCAGGCGTGTAAGAGCGCGAACGGGGAGAAAGCCCCAGGGCGGACAGGCCGGCACGCAAACCGGGATAAAGATCAATCCAATGTTTCAACTTACGGTAAGCAGCCTCCGGACAAAGATCGGGGCAATAGAGTTGGGCAAGTTCAGTACGCCCATAGGTACGGATTTCAAAAGAGTTCATATCTGATATTCATATGTTATATTTCATCAAAGATAGACATAAATCATGACATTATCAAAGATATATATGTAAATAACAGACTAAAACAGACCTCAATCGACTCTAACAGTCCGAAAGTGACAAACGCCTATACCGGCAATATTACCTTTGTATTGTTGAGTTCAACATCGTGAATCTTTTAAATTATAATTGTTTAATCTTTTAAATTATTTATCAAATTATGATTCGTTACAAAAAGTATCAAGTGACAGGCGAAAACAGCCTACTGAAAGGTCTCTGGTATGCGCGTCCCGTAATTGAAGAGACTTTCGACATTGAGAGACTTGCCAAACACATGTCCAACCACAATACTCCCTACTCGAGTGGTGTCATCAAGGGAGTGTTGACAGACATGGTTTCCTGTACCAAGGAACTTATTCTGGATGGCAAGAATGTAAAAATGGACGACCTGGCAATTTTCTCCGTAGGGATTGTCAGTAAAAAAGGCGCAAAATCTGCCGCCGACTTCTCATTGGCTAATAACGTAAAGGGATTGAAACTCCGCGCCCGTGCCACGGGTGAGCTGAGCAATGCTCAGATTAATCTGGAAGGACAATTGAAAGAGTCTTCCATGTACACCGTGGGAGGCAGCTCGTCCGACAATACTCCCGGCGGTGGTTCCGGAGGAGATGGCGGACTCGATGAAAACCCGTTGGGATAACTCCTGATTCGCATAAATTATAAATCATCAATCATTATGAATGAAGAAAAGAAGTCAAAAAACGTGTGGGGCATTGTCCTCAAAGTAATCATCACCGTAGCCACCGCCATTGCGGGAGCTTTAGGGTTAGGTGCCTGCAAGTAGCTATGCGCACGATTACCCTACTCATTATTCACTGCTCGGCCACGCCTCAGGGCGTGGGCCTGAGCTTCGAAGATTGCCGCCGCGATCACATTCGCCACCGCGGCTTCAGTGACATCGG
>CDZS01056533.1_pt1 | contig 138391 bp, 109 predicted proteins | sample 557751 | NCBI WGS metagenome assembly CDZS01 (sample SAMEA3182113, study PRJEB8094) | gut metagenome | biome: human; feature: gut; material: Stool; isolation source: human stools | place: Canada | collected 2013-05-07 | reverse complement strand
TTCAGCACATAATCTTTGATTTCCTGATAGGTCGCTTTCGTCTCTGCACTGGTTGCATCCAACTCATCTAAGTCTAAATCGATCTCTATCGTGTCATCTGGTTTTTGTGGGACAAAAGAACTACCGTCTCAATCCCGGTTGTCCAAGGGAACTGATCCACAGGGACACACCGCTGCACCTCATAGCCGTTTGCGATGAAAATCTCCAGATCCCGCGCAAGGCTCGTCGGTTTACAGGAAATGTATACCAGCTTCTCCACCCCATAACCGATGATTCTGGAAAGTGCTTTGGGATGTACGCCATCCCTTGGAGGGTCGAGAATGATAAAGTCCGGCTTTTCTTCGATTTCATCCAGTACCTTTAAAACATCTCCCGCGATAAACTCACAGTTCTCCAGTCCGTTTTGCTTCGCGTTTTCCCGCGCAGCAACAACTGCCTCCTCCACAATCTCCACACCAATGACTTTTTTTGCAACCGGTGCCATCAGCTGCGCGATCGTACCTGTGCCGCTGTAAAGATCGTAAACGATACTGTCCGGCTTTCCCTCTTCCTTTACCAGGCTGCCGACATATTCCCGCGCTGTCTCATACAGCACCTCTGCGCCGCAGGTGTTCGTCTGGAAAAAGGAAAATGTCGAAATTCGAAATTTCAGTCCAAGCAGCTCTTCATAAAAATAATCCCTGCCGTACAAAATTTCACTGCTGTCGCACTTGACCGCATCCGACATGGAGTCGTTCGTAATATGCAAAATTCCGGCGAATTTTCCGTTCAACGGAAGGGAAAGCAGTCGCTCTTTCCAGCTTTCCAGATCAACTTCCTGCTGCGTTGTCGTTACAAGCGCTGCAAGAATTTCTCCCGTCCTGGACGCCCTGCGCACCAGCAGATGCCGCAAATATCCCTCATGGGTATAGCGATGATAAAAGGGCGTCTTTTTCTCTTCAAAATAATAAAGTGTCTCCCGCAGGATCGCACTGTAGTCGTCGTCCACAAGACGACAGCCATCCACCGTTACGATATCATAAAAGCTGCCTTTTTTATGCATGCCCAGAGCCAGAGGCCCATCCTTTACCTCGTCTCCGAACGTAAATTCCATCTTATTGCGGTATCCGTAATAAACGGGGCTCTGACGGATCGGCTCGATCTGACAGACGCTCTGCTGTTTGAAAAGCACCGGCTCCAACAGCTCCCTGACCTGGTTTTCCTTTATCTTCAGGCTTTCTTCATATGGCATGGAAATATAGCTGCATCCGCCACAGATATTAAAATGCGGGCAACCGCCGTTTTCAACACCGACAGTTTCTATCGGCGATTTTTCCAGAATTTCCTTTAATCTGCCCTCTCCCTTGCCTTTCCGCACCTTCGTTACAACGACAGAAACCTTCTGTCCCGGCAGTGCACCTTTTACCTCGCAGATTTCTTCTCCATCTGCCGCACCTTCCAGCGGCTCCAGCACCACCATTGCACGGTTCGGGAATTTCACATTCCGCACCACGCCTGTCCTGATCTGTCCTTTTTTCATCTCTCCTCCATTCCACAAACATACTGCCATGCAAAAACATATTTTATTACAAAACGGGATGTCCCCACGAAAAGCGAAATTTCTGATTTTTCCGCTCCCGTAAGAACATCCCGTCATCTCCGGCGTGCGCAACCCTATAAAGTTTTATCTGCACACTTCCAAATCGCGTTCCTACCGTTCCAAACCAAAGGGAATTCAAACACTCAAAAACCGTGATCTGTCTGCTCCTGATGGCATGTCTCCGCGATCCTTAGTCCTCTTTTTTCTCTTCGGAAGCTTCTTTTTCAGGTTCTTCCTTGTCCAGATCCTCATCCTCAAAATCATCGTCAAAGTCGTCATCAAAATCTTCCAGATAATCCGGAGTCAGATAACGATATACTGCATAGGCAACTGCTGCCACAGCCGCAACGATGCCGATAATCGCCAGAATCCAGAGAATACAGGTCTTTTTCTCTTCTTTTTTCTTCGCCGCCTCTTTGTACTTCACCGCTTCCAGAATTTCATCCAGCTTTACCATATTATCTTCCATCCTTTCTGCTTGTTTTCATGATTCAGTCGTCGTGTTTATCATACCACCCTTTTTTTACTTTTACTATATGAATCCGGAAAATTTATAGTTTTTTCAGTTTTGCAAACGCCGCATACATAATCTTCTGACCCGCTCCGTCGAACTGGATCGTCACCTTGTAATCCCGCGGATCGTCCACGATCTCCGTCACCGTTCCGTCGCCGTATTTTAAGTGCCGCACACGGTCGCCAACACCATATTCCAGCGCTGTAGATTTTACAGAGCCCCTGGAAATTCCGTTCACACCGTTTAAGCTGCCAAGCCCCTGTGCGATAAAAGGCTTTCTGTCCTCTGCGGTCTTTTTCGGCTTCACAACTGCCCTTGGCTTTCCATAGCCGGTAAAGCTGCCGGTTGAAAAGCTTTCCCCGGAAAAGCCTGTTTTGCCTGACGCAGCGAAGCTGCCTTTAGAAGCGTTGCTCCTTGTGTCCGCATTCGACATGCCAAAGCTGCTATTTCCAAATCCGCTGCCGCCCGTCTTGCCGCGTCCGGTGGAGCCAAAGCCGTTCCATCCGCCTGTGCTCTCGCTCTTTGAGCTGCCGCCTCCAAATCCGGAGAAACCGGAAAATCCAGAAAAACCGCTGTAATCATCCGTCTCTTCTTTTTCAAAGGAAAACCGTTTCGATCCTCCTACCCTCTGGTCGAGCAGATTTGCGGGTATTTCCTTCACGAACCGGCTGACCGGATTATACTGTGTCTCACCGCGGATCATACGCTGCTTTGCACAGGTGATCGTAAGTTCCTCCCGCGCACGGGTGATTCCGACATATGCCAGACGGCGCTCTTCCTCAATCGCAGTCGGGTCGTCGTCCATGATGCTCATATAGCTGGGGAATATGCCATCCTCCATGCCAGCCAGATAAACGATCGGAAACTCCAGTCCCTTTGCGGAATGCAGCGTCATCAGAAGCACTTTATTATTATCGGATTCCACGCCATCAATATCCGCAACCAGCGCAACCTCCTGCAAAAAGCTGCTCAGCGTCGCATCCTCGTGTGCCGCTTCAAACGCAACCACCTTGGAAATCAATTCGTTGATGTTAGCGATTCTGTCCTCCGACTCCTCGTCATCCGACTCCTGCAACTCTTTTACATAACCGGTGGATTCTACGATATCATCCAACAACTGTTTTAACGTATAATATTCCAGCTTCGCCCGAAAGGACTGGATCAGCGTCACAAACGGCTCCAGCTTCGATGCGCTTCTGCCAAGCCCGGGGATCTGGTCCGCCTGCCGCAGGGCATCGTAAAAGCTCATTTCGTTTTCTTCCGCATATGCCTGCACGCGGTTGACTGTTGTTGCACCGATTCCACGCTTCGGAATATTGATAATTCTGCGCACCTGCAGGTCGTCCTGCCCGTTGTCGATCGTTTTTAAATACGCCAGAATGTCCTTGATTTCTTTTCTCGCATAGAAATTGACGCCGCCGACCACATCATAGGGGATTCCTTCTATGATAAACCGCTCCTCCAGCAGTCGCGCCTGGGCATTGGTCCGGTAAAGCACTGCACAGTCTTTATAATCTGCTGTCCGATTCCGTTTTCTTTTGCAAACATCATCTGCAATAAATTCCGCCTCTTCATATGCAGTATCCAACTGTTTAAAATGGATCAGGCTGCCCTCACCCTTATCTGTCCAGAGAACCTTCTTTTTCCGTTCTACGTTGTTTTGGATCACCTCGTTGGCAGCATCCAGAATCGTCTGGGTCGAACGGTAGTTCTGCTCCAGCTTGATGACCGCAGCTTCCGGAAAATATTTTTCATAGTCCAGAATATTGTTGATGTTGGCACCCCGGAACTTGTAGATCGACTGATCGTCATCACCTACAACACAAAGATTGCGGTATTTATCCGCCAGCAAACGGATCAGCTCAAACTGCGCCGTGTTGGTATCCTGATACTCATCCACCATAATGTACAAAAAACGCTCCTGATAATACGAAAGCACCTCTGGACTGGTTTTGAACAGCTCTACGGTTTTGACAATCAGGTCATCAAAATCGAGTGCATTGTTCTTTTTCAGAGCTGCCTGATATTCCTGATAAACGGACGCGATTTTCTGCTTGGAAAAATCTCCCATCGCGGAGAGCGCATATTCCGTCGGGGAAATCAGCTCGTCCTTTGCGGAAGAAATTGCGGACATCAGGCTCCGTTCCTTATAAACCTTCGTATCAATCTGCAGCTTTTTGCAGACCTCTTTGATGATGTTCTTGCTGTCATCCGTATCGTAAATCGTAAAATTTGTCGAATAGCCGAGGTGGTCGATGTAACGTCTCAGAATCCGCACGCAGGTGGAGTGAAACGTCGAAACCCAGATCTGTTCCGCGCCGTGCCCGATCAGATCGTCCACTCGTTCACGCATCTCCCCGGCAGCTTTATTGGTAAAGGTGATCGCCAGAATATTCCACGGCTTTACGCCTTCGTGCTCAATCAGATAGGAAATACGGTGCGTCAACACCCTGGTCTTTCCGCTTCCCGCTCCCGCCAGAATCAGCACCGGTCCCTTTGTTTTAAAAACAGCTTCCCGCTGTCTGTCATTTAAGGTATCGTAAATGCTCATAGTTCCCCACTGTTTCCTGTTTTTTTCCATCTATAAGTGTCTTTTCGATTTTAACAGATTTTAGTCTGCGATACAAGACGAAAGACGCTGTCTTTGTCCGCTTTACTTTTAGACTTTAATATGTTAAAATAGAAACATATGGACGAACAGAGTCCACTCCATTAGAAAAGTAAAGGAGTTAGTTGGATGAACAAAAAAATTAAAACGGAGGCCGTAGATCACCTGTTTGACGCGATCTTGAGCCTGCAGAACAAGGAAGAATGCTACGCATTTTTCGAAGATCTCTGCACTGTCAATGAGCTGCTTTCCCTCTCCCAGCGTTTTGAGGTTGCAGCCATGCTAAAGGAAGGCAAAACCTATCTGGATATCGCAGAAAAAACAGGCGCTTCCACTGCTACAATCAGCCGCGTCAACCGTTCCTTAAATTACGGCAACGACGGCTACGAGTTGGTTTTCTCCAGAATGGCAGAAGCTTCCGAACCCGATTCGGAACAGTAAGTCCCGCAGGTCCAAGAGGGGGTACCCTGCAACAGGATTTGGAATCGGATCCGGTGAACACTGTAATGCACACATTTTGTCTACATTACATGAGTAAAAAAGAGCGAAGGCTCCGGAAAATTTTTCCGGCGTCCCCGCTCTTTTTTGCTGCTTTTTTCAAAACGATCAGCGCTCCAGCGCCTTTTTTGCAAACTCTGTATTGACCAGATCTTCATATGCAACGCGGTTTGTCAGCTCGCCGCCCTCTTCCAGAATATCCTGCAGCAGAACAAATGCATCCTCCGAGAAAATCAGGTCGGTTTTCCATGTATCCTGCTCGACATAGCGTCTCACAATCGCCGTCAGCACCGCTTCGTCCGTTTCCGGGAACTGCAGTGCAATCATTTTCGCAATTTCCTCCGGCGTGCTCTGTGACACCTTTTCCATACCGCGCTGCAGTGCATTTACAAAGGCCTGCACGGTATCCGGGTGCGCTTCCAGATAGCTTTTTTTCGCAGAAAATGCTGTATACGGCACATAGCCGGACTCTTCTCCCAGCGAAGCGACAACATAGCCGTCACCTTTTTGCTCCAGGGCAGTTGCATGCGGCTCGAATTCTACTGTGAAATCCCCCTGCCCGCCGGAAAATGCTGCTGCCGTGGAACCAAAATCGATGCTCTGGTCGATGGAAAGATCTTCGGTCGGATCAATGTTATACTGCTTTAAAATATATTCAAATACCATTTCCGGCATGCCGCCTGCCCTGCCGCCCAGCACTTTTTTGCCCTTCAGCATATCCCACTCGAAATTCTCGATCGGTTCCCTCGCAACGAGGAAGTTTCCGGCACGCTGTGTCAGCTGTGCGAAATTGATCAGATAATCTTTGGCTCCGCCGTTTTTTGTATATATCGTTGATTCGGAGCCCATAAAACCGATATCCGCTTCTCCCGCCAACACTGCGGTAACGGTCTTATCCGCACCGAAGCCTGTCACCAGCGTCAGATCGATGCCCTCTTCTTTAAAATAGTTCTCTTCGATCGCCACATACATCGGCGCATAAAATATGGAATGCGCCACCTCGTTCAACGTAACCTTCTGAAGTTTCTTTTTCTCCCCTCCATCCGATAAATCTTTCTTCTGCCCGCAACCTGCCAGCATGCCAATCGTCAACGCCGCTGTCAGCGCCAGACATATCCATCTTCTTTTTTTCATAAGATATCTGCTTCCTTAACACATGTTTCTTTATCCTATGCGCTCCTATTGTCCCATGTGCTGTCCCTTCACAAAATGGTCTTTTTATATTGAGTTTCTTTTCTCTTGTCATCTGGTTTTGAATACTATATAATGAATTCATTAAACAATCTTCATTATCTTATGGAAAACAGGAGCATTTCATATGACACTGGAAACAGAGGATCTTTTACAAAGTATTTTGGATAGTCTGGACCGTATTGATTATATCCGTCCGGATGATATACCAGATATCGAATTATATATGGATCAGGTGACGACTTTTATGGATAGCCGTCTAAAGAATGCTGCCCGTAATCCCGAAGTGGACAAGATCCTAACCAAAACCATGATCAACAACTACGCCAAAAACGACCTGCTGCCGCCGCCCGTCCGCAAGAAATATTCCCGCGAGCACATGCTGCTTTTGATTTTTATCTATTATTTCAAGGGCATCCTGTCAATCAGCGACATCCAGACCGTATTAAAACCGATTACCGACCGTTTCTTTGCCGGAAACGAAGGGCTGAAGCTTGAAACGATCTATAACGAGGTATTTAGTCTCGAGCGGGAAGAAGTTGAAGTAATGAAGCAAGACGTCGTACGCAAATATCACAAAGCTCAGGAAACCTTTTCGGATGCTGCCGCAGAGGATCAGGAATTTCTGCAGACCTTTTCTTTCATCTGCATGCTCAGTTTTGACGTCTATGTTAAAAAAATGTTGATTGAAAAACTGATCGACAGCTGCAGTGCAAAAGAAACAGACACCACAGAACACCGCTCCCGTCACAGTCGTTCTGATAAAAAACAATAAAATGCACGCTCTGCGAGCATTCTATTGTCATGAATCACAGTAACTGCAGCGTTTGCAAACGCTGTACCGCTTCAGTTTGCAAACGGTACGTCTGCTTATAACAACGTGACTGTGAACAGCATTTTTTTTCATCTGCCACTTGATTCCTGCCTGGAAAGTGCTAAAATAAATCTTAGCTGAAAACGGAAGTATAGCTCAGCCGGGATGAGCGTTCGCCTCACACGCGAGAGGTCACGGGTTCGAGCCCCGTTGCTTCCATATCAGTACCTTTCATGAAAGGTCTGATTTTTCTTCATAAATTATGTTTGGGCTCGTAGCTTAGCTGGGAAAGCGCTGCGTTCGCAACGCAGAGACCGTGGGTTCGAATCCCATCGGGTCCATCCAAAATAAGCCGTTAGAATGTTGATTCTGACGGCTTATTTTCTGTATACACAATAGAATGCACGCTCTGCGAGCATTCTATTGTTATAAACTGTATAAAAAATAGGCTTCGCCTATTCAACTCCCCTGCCCCTCAATCTTGAGGGGTGGGATTTCTTTTTGTTACTATTTCATGCATAATAGTCTTATGAATGTTTTACAACAGATTTTTACTGACTATTATGAAGAAATTGAATATACTCTTCATCCCAGAAAAACTGAGATGGAAAATATCGATAAGATGATTCATTGCGGTGATCCATCTTTCGGTGGTGCCATGTACGGCTGTCCTCACTGCGGAAATCTTAAATTTGTTCCTTTCCGCTGTCATAGCCGTTTCTGCCCTACCTGCGGCAACAAATATGCCATGGAACGCACTACCAGTATGTCCTTTAAACTGGTTAATGTCACACATCGCCATTGTGTTTTCACAATCGATAAAAGTCTTCGTGAATTCTTTCTCAAGGATCGTTCTCTACTCGATTGTCTGTTTCACTCTGCAAACAGCGTTATCACCCGTATGTTTTACAAAATGAATAAATCCAAAAACTTCACACCCGGTTTTATTATGGTTTTACATACTTTTGGCAGAGATCTGAAATGGAATCCACATATCCACTGCCTCATATCTGAAGGTGGTTACAGCGATGATGGTTTTTGGCGTAATGTCAAACACTTTGATTACACTTTTTTACGCAATGCTTTTCGCACGGCTCTGCTCAATGAAATGGAATCCAAAATCGGTTCTTCTTTCAAAAAAGTGAAGGCGAAATGTTATCGTGAACACCAACAAGGTTTTTATGTTTATGCCAAACCCAACCTCTGCGATCCCAGAATTGTTGTAAAATACATTGGGCGTTATCTTGGTCGCCCTGTCATTGCCACATCCCGAATTGATAAATACGATGGTGAAATGGTCACTTTCCATTACAACCGGCATGAGGATGAACAATACATAGAAGAAACGATTCCTGCTATGGAATTCATCCAGCGTCTCATTCGCCACATTCCTGAAAAACATTTTAAAATGATTCGGTATGGTGGGATTTATGCACGTCACCGAGAAATTGATTCCAAACTCTATCGTGCCATTTCCAAAAGCAAACATCATATCTACCACAGCTTTAATCAGTGGCGAACTGCTATTTTGTCTTCTTTTGGGTATGATCCCTTGGTATGCCCTGACTGCCAGCATAGGATGGAATTCTTAGAACTATACTTCAACCACCAGCGCGTTTCCCTCGAAGAAATGTACGAGAAAGTAATGTCCAAATCTCGTGGAAAGCGTTCTTCTGCATGATTTTCTCGATTCTTATGTTATAATCCTCTAAAAGGAGGATGAACACCATGAAACCAGATATCGAGGCACTGCGTAAAAAATACATGGATAATCCGCCGGAAGGTATGACATCCCAGGACATTCGCATTATGAGCGAGGATGCACTTCTGGATATGGACTATTTCTTAAATGATGATGAACTTGATGACGGTTTTGGTGAAGAAGGTTTTTATATCTTCTAAGCCATCTATCGTCTGCTTGTTGTGCCCGCCTCCGTGCGGGCCTTTTTCAATTCAAGAGAGCGCCGTAGGCGGTCTTTCCTATAAAGTAAAAAAGAATCCTGCGAAGCAGGATTCTCCGCCTGCGGCGAGTCGCGCAAGCGACATTCTTCCATTCCGCTGCAGTGCGATCCGCGCGGAGCGTTTTTATTTCATAGGACGTATTTTCCTATGAAATAAATAACTTGAGCGGCTGCACCATCTTTTGGAATGGGGCAGCCGCCCAAGCGGGTTCCTATCCGAAACCTTTTCACCCGATAATTCTCTGAATATCATTGAACATCACAAACACCATCAGAACCATCAGTGCGACAAAGCCTGCGAAATGAATGATACCTTCTTTTTCCGGTGGAATCGGCTTTCCACGAAGTACCTCCAGAAACAAAAATACCAGTCTGCCACCGTCCAGTGCGGGCAGCGGAAGCAAATTCATCACGCCCAGGCTGACTGACAGAAGCATCGCCAGATTGACCATGTTCATGAACACGAGCATCGGTCCGCCGGGTTCTGCAGCTGTTTTCACCTGATCCACGATCTGTGCCATGCCGACCGGTCCTGCCACGTCGTTCTTGGACAACTTACCCTCTACCAGGGATTTCACGCTCAACACGGAATTTTTTATGCAAAAGCGCAGCTGGTACCAGGCATAACGGAACAGCTTTGTCCCCTTCGCCTCATCATAGGATGCATAATTCTGAAAGCCGACCAGATATTTACCTGCTTCTTCGTTATAAATCGGCGTCAGCGTCGTTTCATACTCCTGACCGTCACGCTCATATACCACTTTTACAGACTCTCCGGTTTTATTCAATGCCATTTCCAGGGAAATTTCCCGTGCCAGATTGATTTTGCTGTTAAACCGCAGGATTTTGTCTCCCGCCTGCATTCCGGCTGCCTCCGCTGCAGAACCCTCCACTACGCTGCCAAGCACCGGCAGATCTGCACCGGCGTAACCCGCAACCATAATTGCGAAAATAAATGCCAGTAAAAAGTTAAACAACGGTCCGGCAAAAACAGTGGCAATCCGGCTCCATACCGGCGCGTTCTGGAAATTTCCGCGATCCACATCCACCGGCACATTCTGCAAAGCGCCCCGTCCGGTTTTATCCGCCGGCGTGCCTGCGACAGATGCCTCTTCTTTCGCCGCTTCCAGTCCGTCTTCCCCTTCAAAAATGCATGCACCGCCCAACGGGAACGCCCGCAGCGCATATTCCGTTTCCCCCTTTTTAAAGCATGCAATCTTCGGTCCCATCCCGATTGCAAATTCATTCACACGGATGCCGTTCACTTTTGCAATCAGGAAATGACCAAATTCGTGTCCCATTACGATCACGAAAAAGATCAGTAAAAAAATGATGATTGTTCCGATCAAAGTTTCATCTCCTGCCTGATTTGTTCATAGGTCTCAGCCTCTGCCTGAAGGATCTGCACCACATCAGGATTTTCTATAGTATGATGATGCTCCATCGCCATTTCCAGGATTTCCGGAATCTGCACGAAACGGATCTTTTTCTGAAGCAGAAGCTTGACAGCCATTTCATTCGCCGCATTGAAAACGGTCGGCATACTACCGCCTTCTCTTGCCGCCCGATAGGCGAGCGCAAGTCCCGGAAACGTCTCGGTGTCCGGTGCTTCAAAGGTCAGCTGATGGATTGCAAACAGATCCATAAATGGCGCGCGCATCGGTCTTCTTTCCGGATAAACGAGGGCATACTGGATTGGCAGCTTCATATCCGGAAGCCCGAGCTGTGCAATCACCGCACCATCGTCATATTCCACTGCGGAATGCACAATACTCTGCGGATGCACAACAACCTGAATCTGATCAAGGGATACGTCAAACAGCCACTTCGCTTCCATCACTTCCAGCCCCTTATTGACGAGGGATGCCGAATCAATTGTCACCTTTTTGCCCATCGACCAGTTCGGATGCTTCAACGCATCCTCCAGCGTCATCTGCTCTAAGTCCGCACGCTTTTTTCCGCGGAACGGACCGCCGGAGGCTGTCAGCAAGATTCTGTGGATCTGATTATCCGCTCTTCCCTGTAAAGACTGGAAAATTGCGGAATGCTCACTGTCTACCGGCAAAATCGGAACCTTTCTTTGAGCGGCCAGCGGCATGATGATATGTCCTGCTGTCACCAATGTTTCTTTATTGGCAAGCGCAATCGTCTTTCCGCTTTCAATCGCTGCGATGGTCGGACGGATACCGATCATGCCGACCACCGCCGTAACGACAACGTCGCTTTCCGGGAAAGACGCGATTTCCAGCAGTCCGTCCATCCCGCACACGATTTTGACCGGAAGATCTGAAACTCTCTGCCGAAGGTCAGCCGCCGCTTCCTCACTCCACATTCCTGCGATCTGCGGATGAAATTCCCGAATCTGTTTTTCCATTAGATCGACATTCTGCCCTGCTGCCAGCGCAACCGCCTGTAAATCCTCATTATCCCGGATAATTTCCAGGGTCTGGGTTCCGATTGACCCCGTAGAACCCAATATTGCTACTTTTTTCATATAGTTTTCCTCTCCTGTACCCGCTTATACACAATTCCGGAAAAATCCGAAACCGTTTTTTTAATGAACCGCTCCGAGCAAAATGACCGAAAGGAAATAGATCACCGGTGCGGTAAATAACACACTGTCGAACCGATCCATGATCCCGCCGTGTCCCGGAATTATCTTTCCGTAATCTTTAATATCGTGATTTCGTTTGATTGCAGACGCTGAAAGATCTCCTACCTGGGAAATGACTGCACCGGCAGCACTGATCAGCGCAACCACCCAGATCATCGCATCGCTTCCGGTCTCCGGAATAAGAAACAGCCATGCGAATAATGCTCCCACCAGGGCAGAACCGACTACGCCTCCAATTGCACCCTCTATCGATTTCTTCGGGCTGAGCACAGGTGCCAGCTTATGTTTTCCAATTGCCATACCGGTCAAATAGGCACAGGTATCACAGATCCAGGAGCTGATAAAAATGAGCCACACCAGATATTTTCCCCAGCTCAGTTCCCGGGTCAGATAGATAAACGGAAACAGCACCCCCGGGTAAAATGCACAGAAAAAAACAGTCATCACCTGGTCTGCATGGTATTTGGGAAAATGGAACACATAGACGAACATCACTGCCAGAAACATCAGGACAATTGCCCCGATTCCCCAGAGAAAGTTTTTGGAAAGCATCATCGCTGCGCCATACAGCACGATTCCGCAGCCTCCCATGATTTCCAGCAGCGTAAATTTGCCATCTTTTTCCACATGGCACGCCTTAATCAGCTCGCAGTAAGCTGTCAGGGAAAGCAGCAGACACACCGCCCCCAGAACAGGACCTCCGCTGATCAGAAAAATCAGCGCCAGCACAACCAGCACAACGCTGCTGCCCAATCTCGTCCAGAACATCATTACTCCTCCTTCACCAGCCCATATCTTCTGTCTCTATGATTATATGCCTCAATTGCCTTTTCCAGCTCTGCCTTTGAAAAATCGGGCCACGCCACCGGTGTAAAATAAAACTCTGTGTAGGCCAGCTGCCACAACAGGAAATTGGAAATCCGAAGCTCGTTGCAGGTGCGGATCAAAAGGTCGGGCTCCGGGATTCCTGCCGTATCCAGCGCAGCACTGATCTTTTCCTCGGTGATTTCCTCCGGTTGCAGGGTCCCTGCCTGTACCTGCTCTGCCAGATTCGTCACAGCGCGGCGGATTTCATCCCTGCCGCCGTAATTGATCGCAATCTGAAAATGCAGACCGGTGTTGTCCTTTGTCGCTTCCTCCAGCTCCGCAATCCGTTTGCGGATATCATCATCGAGCCCGGTCTTATCCCCGATCACGCGCACGCACATATTGTTCTGTGTTGCACGCTTTAAGCAGCTTTTCATATAATTGCGCAGAAGCGTCATCAGCGCGGATACTTCATCCTTGGGGCGATTCCAGTTTTCAGTGGAAAACGCATATACCGTCAGATAATGGATGCCCAAATTCCATGCATCCTCGCAGATCTGTTCTACGGTCTTTGCCCCCTGCACATGTCCGTAGTTGCGCGGCATGCCCTTTGCCTTTGCCCATCTGCCGTTTCCATCCAGAATAATCGCCACATGATTCGGAATATTCATTCTTTCTTTTCTCCTATCTGAGAGAAGGGGACAAGCCCAGCCTGCCCCCTTCTCCCTCACTATTCATGACAATATAATGCTTTCAACGTGTACATTCCATTGTTCATCCTGGCAGAATGTACTTTTGTATCCGTTTTAAACGGTCATAATCTCTCTGGATTTTGCTTCTACCAGCTTGTCGATATCCTTGCCGAACTTGTCAGTCAGCTTCTGCAGCTGATCTTCCAGCTCCTTGATTTCATCCTCAGAAACGTCTTCCTTGCCCAGCTTCTTTAAAAAATCATTGCCATCACGGCGGACATTGCGGACTGCAACCTTTGCGTCCTCGCCCTTTTTCTTAACGTCCTTTACCAGCGCTTTACGGCGTTCCTCTGTTACCTCCGGGAATACCAGACGGATCACATTACCATCGTTAGATGGGGTGATGCCGATATCGGACGCCATAATTGCTTTTTCGATTGCTTTGATCAGGGATTTTTCCCAGGGTGCAATCTGGATCATGCGGGGTTCGGGAACAGTTACATTGCCCACCTGCTGCAGCGGCGTGGGAGAACCGTAGTAATCCACACGGATTTTGTCCAGTACATGCGGGTTGGCACGTCCTGCACGGATTGTCATGAAATCTGCTTCCAGATATTCACAGGTCTTTTCCATTTTTGTTTCAAACTGCTGTAATCTCTCGTCCATCTTGTTCTCCTATCCTCCTTATACCGTTACCTTGGTGCCGGTAAAATTGCCCTTTACTGTGTTGACAATGCTGTCTTTTTCATTTAAACCAAATACCCACATCGGCATCTTGTTGTCTCTCGCCAGAATCGATGCAGTCATATCCACTACCTGCAGGTTTTTCTCGATTACCTCATGAATCGATACTTCGTCATACTTCTTCGCCGCCGGATTCTTCGCCGGATCGTCGTCATATACGCCATCAATCGCCTTAGCGAGAAGAATAACGTCCGCCTCTACCTCAATAGCGCGCAGCACAACGCCGGTATCCGTAGAAAAATACGGATGTCCCGTACCGCCTGCAAAGAATACGACCATTCCTTTTTCGAAATATTTGTTCGCGCGATCCTTGGAAAACAGCTTCGTAAAGGAACCGCACTCAAACGGTGTCAAAATGTTGGTCATCATTCCAACCGAACGGAAAATCTCTGAAACGTAGATGCAGTTCATCACTGTCGCAAGCATACCGATCTGATCCGCTTTGGTGCGGTCAATGTGCTCGCTGGTACGTCCTCTCCAGAAGTTTCCTCCGCCGATCACGATGCCGACCTGAATGCCATCATCCACCAGCTGTTTTACCTGAAGCGCTACAGCCCTGACAGTATCCTCGTCAAAACCATGCTTCTTTTCTCCTGCAAGCGCTTCACCGCTCAATTTTAATAATATTCTCTGCATCTTTTCACCTTCCGTAAAACCGTAATATTGGCTCTGCATCGCTTACAAAGCCTTCTGCAGACAGTATATCATAGAATACTGAGAACGAAAAGTGAAAAATCTCTAAAACTGTAGTTGCAGTTTTCTCGCAGCTTCTGACGGGCAATCCATACAACGGCATGTATGCTCCGTGGATATTCTATTGTTATGAATAAAATGCTTTTCTTTTTTGAATTCATATGCTATAATGTATGTCATGCAGATGTAGTTCATCGGTAGAACATCAGCTTCCCAAGCTGAGGAGGCGGGTTCGATTCCCGTCATCTGCTTTTTGTATGCCCGAAACCCTGTAAACACAAGGCTTGACAGCCGTAAGGAGCTATAAGTCTTGTGGTTGGGTAAAAAACGGTGCGACCGTGAAGGTCACACCGTTTTTTTTGCGTCCAATGGCAGATTCTGCGATCATGGGTTCTTCCCAGCGTTTCGGAGCAGGCACGTCAGCCTATTGCCTACACAGTCCACTTTTGGGGACTTGGCGGTGGATTTCAAGGATACGGCGGTCAGCTAAGATCTTAAATCCGGCATTCACGAAGTAAGTTATCGTCCTGTATGTTAAATAGACCACGTCTTAAAAGGTGTGTGCGTTCTTCATGTACTCTAAATAAAGACTGAACAGCACAGCACAGACGGGAACGCTGAACAGCATCCCTAAGATGCCGAATGCTTCGCCGCCGATCCATGCGCCAAAAATCGGCACCAGCGCAGTGACAGCCACAAACGCGGAAACCGCACCGGCATACGGAATCCCAAGGACCAGCATTGTCATGAACCGCGCTTCGACGCTCTCCGCTGCTTCACAGCTCCTTTTTGCTCATAAAGTGGCGCTCCCTCCGTACTTTTTTGTAAGCAGATTTTCATGCAAGCCTGAAATCTGCTTACAAAAAAGTACGAGTGAACTGTAACGGAAATACTATTTATTGCGATTTCGTTGCAAAGCTTTTTGAAAAATAGTAACATAGACCTGTGATAAAGGAACTTTTTTTCAGAAAAAGGAGGATGGAATATTGAAAAAGAAACTTCTGGCATTCGCTCTCGCCCTCACCATGTGTCTGGGCTCCGGTATGACGGCAAACGCCGCAATGATTGTCAAAAACAATATGAGCGCACTGAATACACTGAATACAATAAACAAAAACACCTCTTCCGAGACCTCTCTGCACAAGGAAATTATGAAAAAGTACAAAATAACATATACCCCGGAAGCCCTTGAAGCTTTAAGGCAGGTTTTCAAACCCGAACGGTATGCAATAGCATATCCGGATGTTGCAAAGGCCTTTGGAAATGACTCAGAAGCGCTTTGGAACCATTTTGTTATTTTCGGTTTGAACGAAGGAAGATCTGATATTAATTCTGACTTCAATGTTTTTGCATACAGTTCCGCTTATCCGGATCTGCAAAAGGCGTTTGGCGACGATCTTCTGGCATACTATGTTCACTATGTAAATTTCGGCATCAAAGAAAACCGAAAATATACGACCATTGACGCAACGACAAAAGCCGGCTTTACAGTCAGCGGAATGAACGGACAGATCCTTGCATCCCCCAGACTGATCGTCCCTTCCAGTGTAGACAACAGCTCTGTTTCGAACATCCTGTCCTCTTTGACCTTACCATCTTCTGCCGCTCCAACCCCAGTGCCGACACCTGCACCAACACCGGAGCCGGCAACACCAGAACCGGAGGTCCCCTGCAATCATGAGTTCGACGGCAGGAAACAGATCACCGGAACAACTATGCACGGTCCCGTATGTGTCCTCTGTGGATATATCAACGAAGAACAGGCAGAAAGCTGTACCGTTGATCATTATACCGCTGATGATTCTTCCCATAAAGAAATCTGTGGTGCATGCGGCGGCGTTATAAAAGAAGAATCCCATCTGTATACCTATACAACCGAGACTGCCGAAGACGGCGTGCGGATTCACAAGGGAACCTGTTCCGTGTGTGGACATACAATGGATGGCGCATGTGTATTTGATCCGGACGGTATCTGTGAGATCTGTGGTCAATCCTGTACACATGAATACACCGTCGGGCAAAGTCTTGATGAATCCTATCATCAGCTGGTCTGTGAATTCTGCGGTCATACCGAAAAAGAAGAGCACCAAATTGGCGAATCTGCAGACAGTCAAAAATATTGCACCGCTTGCGGTTATTCCTTGAACGAATAAGTCTCAACGCCAACATCCAGAAAAGTCTTCCGTTTTTGCGGAGGACTTTTTTTGCAGCAAAAAACAAAACACCGCTTCCCCGTTTCAGAGGAGGCGGTGTTCCAAAGGAAACCACACGAATCAATTTAATTTGTTATTCGATCTAAAACTTAGCCTGTCGGCCATGCATCAAAGCTTGGGAGCTTTTTCAGACTGTAATGTTTCCTGTCTTGTTCCAACAGCCGCCGTGAATACAACTTCAACAACACCGCTGATAGAAGGAAGTGCAAAAGAAACTACATCGCCCTTAATAACAACAGGAAGCGCTACAAAGGTTCCGTCTGCTCTCTTGTACATTGCTCTGATGGTCTCATTTTCAGCAAGCTGGTATCCGCCCAGGATTTCTTTCAGGCTCTTTGCAATAGAGATAGAACCCTTGCTTGCTACCAGTTCACCCTTTGAATTCGTCAGATAAACATTTCTGCTGCACAGGTATTTTACCTTGCCTTCCCGATTCAGCAGGGAAATGTTTTTCTCACCACTCTTGTTGATGATTTTGACCTTTTTTGCAGTCAAAGCCTTTGTCAGTTCGCTGGCAGATGTTGTCGTTTCTGCTACAGTTGTAGGAGCTACAACCAGCTGAACGGAAGCCGCATCCAATGCCTGGTTTCCTTTTGCAGTTGCGAATGTTGTTCCAACTGCTACTGCACTAGTCGCGCTGGCTACACCGCTGACAGTCGACTCAGCGGTTCCAGCTGTTGCTGTTGCAACAGACTGATCAACGGTTACCTGACTAACAGGCGTATTACCTGTATTCAGAGACGGGCTGGGAGCTGCAAATGCTGTCATGCTCATAGAGCATGCGAGTACAAGTGAAAGAACAATTGCCATTTTCTTTTTCATGTCAATCATCCCCCTTTCGTAAAATTGTGTGGCTTCTGTTTTTATATTAACAGGCGGTGTCCCGTCTGCCAATACCGTTTTATCCGGCGTGCAGGTCAATCCGCCGCCTCTTCATAAAATACGTCCAGCACCAGTTCATACAGTGCTGTTTCATCGGGATAAAATTCTTCGAATTTTTCTCCCATTTTGACCGTTCCCGTCATGGAATAAAAATTGTCGTCCCCAAAGCTGTAGGACAGCGCCTGACCTGCCAGGTAAACTGCTTCATCCGCAGTCACATCCGTTACCATGTACGGTGTAATCTGTGTATACAATTGCAAAGGAAGCGTCATATCCTGCTTCATCGCTTCTTTTGCCTGAAGGATAAATTTCTTCAAATACTGCTTTTGACGCTCCAGGCGTGCTTCTGCACTCTGTTCCTGCGCCGTATCGCGATAATGAATAAACTGGTACGCCGCATCGCCCTCTAAATGCACCTCGGCTCCGGTTGTCCAGCCCTTTTCCAGTCCGTTTGCAGATTCCGGAATCACGACGTCCACACCGCCGACCGCATCGTTTAACTTCGATACAACCGACATGTTCAGTGCGCAGTAACCGTGGATCGGAAGACCATAGAACAGATTGGAAACTGCATCCAGGCTGTTTTCGCAGCTTTCTTCCAGACCGTCCCCGTAAGCGTGGGAAAGTGCAATCTGTGCAGTCTGTCTTCCGGAATATCTCCCGTTCTTATCATACACATTCATAGAAGCCATGGTATCGCGGTTGATTCCGATCACGCTGATCTTTTTCTCTCCCGGGTCGAGTACAGCCAGAAACAGTGCATCCGCCTGGCCGCCCTTAAAGAGATTGGAAGAAGCCTTTACTTCTCCATTTTTATCAATTCCTAAAAACAAAAAGGTCAGAATATCCTTTTTGTAGGTATAAACCTTTCCATGATACCGGATGCTTCCCGCCTCCAGCATCATCTCGCTTTCCGCTTCCGATTCAGCCTGCTGCATCAGCTCCGGTATCGCTTCCTGTTTTTTGGAAAGCCTGCTCTGACCGCTGTAGTTCATCCACAGCCACCCTGCCGATACAGTAATTCCAAGTAACAGAAGCACAAGTAACAAAATCAAGAAAAAAAGACCAACTTTTGAAATTGCGGAACGCTTTTTCGTCCTTTTTTTCCTGCGTTTTCTCTTTTCCTGCTCCATTACTGTTCCTCAACCAAAACTGCCTGCACCAGATACCTCTGATCCGGCTCGTCGCTCACACCGGTTTCCAGCGTAATCAGCTTGTCATCTTCCGTCACATCCATCGTATCATCGATAAAAGCATCGATCTGACGAATGGAAAAGACTTCTTCCAGATAATTGCGGAAAATAATCGGATCTGAAAAATCATATGCGGCAATCAGATGCCTGTCGTCATACGGATATGCTGCAAAAATGCGGTAGACAAGCATCTTCTCCGGCAGATAAATCCGCACTTCCCGATTTTCATCAAAAAAAGTACGATCCTGATACTCATGAAGCTTTCCAAAACGATCCAAGGTGTTATGTCCGTAAATCACGGTATTTCCATCAGAAAAATCTATATCGTTGGCTGTCTCTGTATAAATTGCCCCATCTTCCGCCTCTTCCTTTGCAACGTTATGGGTTAGATAATATTCATCGTCTATGCTGCTCTGCAGAATTGGCTGGCTGATGCCCGTTCCAGGAATTTCCAGCCACGCATATGCATCTGCATTCAGCGCGCAGAGCTCATTCAATTTCAAAGGAATTTCTGCATCCGACTGCAGAACCGCTTCCACCTGTGCTGCATCCACTGCTGCCTCTGCTTCTTCGATAGAAGTTTCCTCTGCAGAGCTGCTCTGCGTTATTGTCTCAGCGCCTGTCGTATCCGCCGTCTCCGGATTCGAAGAGCTGCATCCGGACAGCGTTACTCCAAAAACACAGATGCCTGTCAGAATTCCTCTCAACAGCCCGTTACAGGCTGCCGGTTTTCTTTTTTTCAAATTCTCCTCACATTCTGCCGCAATACGCAGCCAAATACCCAGGCAACAATAGAATGCACGCTCTGCGAGCATTCTATTGTCATGAATAAAATGTACACTTTGGGAACACTCTATTGTTATGAATCATTAAAACTGTCTTTTATCTGGCGCCCTTTTGTGTAAAGACCTCCAGGAAAGTTTTCAATAAAATCTTAATGTCCAGCCAGAAAGACCAGTTATCAATATACTCTACATCCAGCTTTACAATTTCTTCGAAATCCGTTATGTCGCTGCGCCCGCTCACCTGCCATATTCCGGTCAGACCGGGACGAAAGCTCAAGCGTTTCTTATGATATGGGCTGTACTGTGCAAACTCATCCAACGTCGGCGGACGGGTTCCCACAAGGCTCATATCGCCCTTTAAAATATTGATAAACTGCGGAAATTCATCCAGGCTCGTCTTCCGTAAGAAAGCCCCCGTCTTTGTAATCCGCGGATCATTTTCCATCTTGAACATCAGGCCGTTCATTTCATTCTGCGCCATCAGTTCTTTTTTGCGCTCTTCCGCATCCGCATACATGGAACGGAATTTGTACATTTTAAAAATTCTGCCGTTCCGTCCAACCCGTTTCTGTGCAAAGAAAATCGGTCCAGGAGACTCCAGCTTGATCATCGGCCCGACGATCACCGTCAATATTCCTAAAAATACACAGCCGACCAGCGCTCCGACCAGATCCAGCAGCCGCTTCATCGCCAGCTGCCCAACCGGTACAAAACGATTCGCATAGGTAATCGTATAAAAGCGCCCAAACTGCGTCAGAGCTTTCTGGCTCGCACCGGACAGCTCCGGAACAGGAATCCGGTAATGAATCGTCAGTCCCATTTCTGCCAGCGTTTCCAAAACATGCTTCATCTCTTTGCTCTGGGTATCCGCAACTGCAACGATCACTTCATCCAGAGACGCGCTTTTACAGTAATCGATCAGATCATCTGCCCCAGCTACGACCGACATTCCGCCGACCTCGCCATTTTCCGGTTTCTCGCCCAGAAATGCCAATCCGCAGAACTCATAGCTGTAATCCTTAAAATTTTTCATATCCATGACGAGCGGCACTGCGAACACATCGTCCGCAACCAACAGCGTCTTCCTGCTCTCCCGAAAAATCCGATACAAAGACGGCAGACATTTTTTCCAGAGCTGGTGCACAATCAGCATCAGGATACAGTCAATCAGAAGAAAATAGAAGAACACCAGACGCGAGTAAGCATCCAGCAGTCCCATAAAATACAGTACAACCGCCGCGCCCGCAAAACTGATTGCATTATTGCGAATCACACACATGCATTCATGCAGCGGTCCCCGCAGCATCATGTTCCGGTACAGGCTGCCAAACAGGTTCATTGCCAGAAAAACGACAAGCACTGCTCCGAGCAAAAGGCCGAAATCCATCCGGGCATCATCGCTCTCAAACAGCCGACCATTTCGAATATAGTTTGCCAGAATCAGGCTCACGACAATCGTCAGACAGTCCAGCAGCAAAATCATCAGATTCTGCAGATTCGATCTTCTCTGATACATTTTTACAGTCCTTCCATTTGATTGTAAAAGCTAGTTATATATTCTACACGGTTTTAAACTGCAATGCAATTCCGTGAAAACGTACTTTTCCGGCAGCAATAAACTTCAGAAAACCAGATTTCTCCGGGTTGGAATTAAAAAAAAGGGCTCCTTCATACGCTCTTTTTCTGTGTTTTCTGGTAGGCAGCAATTTCCCGGCGAAGCGGAATTTTCTATTTTCTTTACAGCTTGCTCACAATCCGATTGCGGATTTTGCGGGTCATGGAAAACGTGCCTGCGTCCACCTTCTGCATCCCCATCAGAATGGTCGTCTTTTCATTAGGCAGGTTTGCAAAGTAAACACCCAGCCAGCCGTCCCAACCATATTCATCCTGCATTGCAAGATAACCGCACTGCGCCGGATTTTTGCAGACGCGCATCAGGTTGCCGTAGCTGTAGCCATCCAGTCCGACCCATTCAGAAAATACCTTCTGAGAAACCGGCATCAGCTCCGGACTGGTAAAATACTTCGTCGTCTTTTCGCTCAGCACCCGCACGCCGTTTAAGCTTCCGCCCTGCATCAGCATCTGTGCAAATTTCATATAATCATCCAGCGTCGAAGCAAGTCCCGCACCGCCCGACTCAAAGGCAGGGGACTTTTCCATCCGGTTTGCAACGACCAGATGATCCTGCGTATAGCGCTTCAGTACGTTTTGACCATTTTGGTCAATTTCAGTCTGGTATACTGCCGCCAGTCGGTCCTGCTTTTCCTCCGGTACCCAAAACGCCGTATCCTTCATTCCAAGCGGCTCGAAAATTTCTTCTTGCAAAAATTCCCCGAACCGTTTGCCGGACGCAGCTTCAATAACCGCACCGAGCACATCTGCAGAGGAACCGTACTGCCAGCCCTGCCCGGGCGCATAAAGCAGCGGGCACTTTGCCAGTGCATCCGCCACATTCCTTGTCGTCATCGCCTCTGGCGTATGCATCCGTTCCTTTCCCTCTTCGAAAACGTGCTCATACATCCGCCCCGGCTCCGTCGTCGTATCGCCATAAATCAGCCCCGACGTCATCCGTAAAAGATCGACAACCAGCATCTCCCGTTCTCCGGGCAAAAGCGCTTCGCATCTGCCGTTGCGCCAGATTTTTTGTTCGCGGAATGCAGGCAGGTATTCTGCAACCGGCTGATACAGATCCAGCTTGCCGCGCTCCATCAAAATCATCGCAGCCGCTCCGGTAACCGGTTTCGTCTGGGAATATAACCGAAAAATCGTATCGCGCTTCATCACACGTCCATTTTCGATATCCGCCATGCCTTCCTGGCAGTCGCAGATTTCTTTTCCATCCTGCACCGCCAGTACTGTCACACCCGCTACACTGTTGTCGCCGATGTATTCTTTCATAATCTCCCTTACTTCTTCTGAAAGTCCCTTCATCCCCGTCTTCTCCCTTCTGAAATATACAGCTTTTCGTGCGATACACGCCACTTTTCAGGCTGTTTCCACCTGCTTTGTTTTCTTTTTATCCGGAAGCTGTACGCAGATCACCGCTGCAAACACGAGCGCGCAGCCCAAAAGCTCCCGCGCCGAAAGCTTCTGTCCCAGAATCACCCAGCCTGCCAGCACGGAAAAAACAGATTCCATGCTCAAAATCAGGGATGCCGCTGTTGGCTCCACTTTTTTCTGTCCGACAACCTGAAGCGTATACCCAACGCCGCTGGACAGAACGCCCGCGTATAAAACCGGCACGATTCCGGCAAATAATGCATCCCAGGACGGATGCTCCGTTAAAAACGCAAGCACCAGACAGATGACACCGCTCGTCAGAAACTGCAGACACGAAAGCTTTACGCCATCCACCTGCTCTGCGAAATGATCCACCACCAGAATATGAATAGAAAATACTAACGCGCAGCCAATCACCAGCGCATCCCCCAGTCCGATCCGAACGCTTCCGGAAATACATAGAAGATACATTCCGATTAACGCAACCACAACGCTGCACCATACCTTCACACCTGGAATGCGGCGCACAAAAATCCCGAGCAGCGGCACGATAACGATATAGAGCGTCGTCAGGAATCCTGCTTTTCCCACTGACGTATACCGGATACCAAACTGCTGCAGAAGGCTTGCCGCACACAGCGCGATACCGCAGCATACGCCGCCAGGCAAAAGCGCACCGGATTTATTTTTTTTCGCAAGAGCTCCTGTTGCGCCTTTTTTTTCTTCCATCCGTTCTTTTGTCCAGATCACCGGCAGAAGCACAACGCCGCCAATTAAAAACCGAGATGCATTAAACGTACACGGCCCCATGTAATCCATTCCAACACTCTGCGCCACAAAGGCAATGCCCCAGATAAATGCGGCAAGAAGCAGCAAAAAGCCGCTCCGTACAGATTCAAACTGCTGTTTCATTTGTCTTGTCCCCTGTTGTCACTTCGGCAGTCTTGCCACAATCTCTGCAACAATCTCCCGAATACTTTTGTTTTCACAGTTCACTGTAATGTCCGCATAACGCTCGTATAGCGGGACACGCTCATCGTAAAGCTGCTGCAGCGTCTGTCCCTCCCGCAGCGTAATGCCGCGTTTGCGCAGATCGCCCAGACGCGCTGCGATCGATTCGCACGACAGCTTCAGATAGATTACAACACCGATTTTTTTCAGATGCTGCATGGCTTCCCGCCCATAAATCACGCTGCCGCCGGTCGCAATGACAGAATGCTTGACTGCCAGCTCCGCATTGATCCGATTTTCCACCTGCCGGAAACCGTCGTCACCCTGCTGTTCGATGATCTCATGCAGTAAAAGTCCGGTTTGCTCCTGAATGACCAGATCGGAATCCACGAAATGATATCCCTGCTGCTTTGCAAGCACGACACCGACCGTGCTTTTTCCTGCGCCGGGCATGCCAATCAGTATCAGATTTTTCATAGGATTATTCTCCTAAATAAGCGACTACTTCTACTTCACATAAAACATCCTTGGGAAGCTTTTTCACTGCAACACAGCTTCTTGCGGGCTTTCCGGTAAAATATTTTTCGTATACTGCGTTAAATGCAGCGAAATCGCCCATATCATCCAAAAAGCAGGTTGTCTTTACCACATGGGTATAGTCGGTTCCGGCCTCAGCCAAAATTGCGCCGATATTTTTCATGACCTGCTCTGTCTGCGCCTCGATGCCTTCCGCTTCGATCGCTCCGTTTGCCGGGTTGATCGGAATCTGTCCGGATGCAAATAAGAAATCTCCTGCAACGATCGCCTGAGAATAAGGGCCGATTGCAGCCGGTGCTTTCACAGTTGAAATTACTTTAAACATGTCTTTTTCCTCCTCTGGGTACGTCCCGCTTCGGGGCTTTCGTTTTTTAGTATAGCACGCTTTTTCCTGTACTGTCACTCCGAAAATGCCACAGTCACATAAAATCCCCTTGGATTTTCTACAACGCTCGTCACATCGCCCTCCCGCGCGAGCAAACGTTCCCGAAACGGATAATTGCCCGACATCGCAAGGGACGGATCGATCGTATAATAATAATTGCTCGGAAGTACGCCCTCCGTCACGGTCACATGGTCGCCCTCTTTTAACAGACCCGGGCGCTCCATTTTAAACTCCATCATTCTGACACCCATACTTCGCCTTCTTTCTGTGCAAGCCTGCTTTCGAAACACTGTGGCTGCACACTTTCCATCCACACATGCCTCATGTCATGAGCTGCCAGCCGCCCCCTACGCGCCTTCCCTTTCAAACGCCGTTTCCGCATCGTCCGAGGTGCTTACCGCATACGCTGCATACCGCCCGGCGTCGCTTTCTTTACACGACACGGAAATCAGCACGCCGTCTGCCTCATAGGAAATGCTGCGCACAAGCGCCTGCTCCTGCAGTCTCGAAACCGCCGCACCATCCGTATACGGAATCAAAAACGTGCATTCCCGGTAATTGCCAAACAGCTTCTTCTGAATCAGCTCCAGCAATTCGGCAAGCCCAATTCCCTGCTTCGCAGACAGATAAATCCGATCGCCTAAAACTTTGGGAAGCTCGCTTTCTTCCATCACGAGATCGGCTTTATTCATCACATACAGACAGGGAATCTGTCCCGCCTGCAGCTCTTTTAACGTCTCTTGTGTCACCTGCATCTGCTCCCGGTGATGCGGATCGGAAAAATCGACCACCTGCAGCAGCAGATCTGCCGTGCATGCTTCTTCCAGTGTGGAGCGGAATGCCTTGACCAGCGTATGCGGCAGCTGGCTGATAAACCCTACCGTATCCGACAGCAGAAAATCCCGGTTATCTCCGGGGCTGATTCTGCGCACCGTCGTATCCAGCGTGGCAAACAGCATATCCTTTTCCAGAACCTTTTTCTCCGTGTCACCCATCCAGATGTCCAACATTTTGTTCATCAGCGTCGACTTACCCGCGTTTGTATAGCCTACCAGAGCCACCGACGGCAGTTCGCTTTCTTTCCGGCGCTTGCGCTGTGTCTCCCGGTCCTTTTCCATGACCTTTAATTCCCGGTTCAGCTCGCTGATACGCTTTTCAATCCTTCTGCGGTCGAGCTCCAGCTTCTTTTCACCGGCACCCTTGTTGGAAAGACCACCGCCGGCACCGGCACCGCCGCCCGCTCCGGCGCCGCCGCCCTGTCTGGAAAGCGCATCCCGCATTCCGACCAGACGCGGCAGAAGATACTGCAGATTCGCACTTTCGACCTGCAGACGGGCTTCTTTTGTCCGAGCGCGCCTGTCAAAAATTTCCAGAATCAGGTTCGTCCGATCCCAGACCGGAACCTCCAGCTGATTCTGCAGGTTTCTCTGTTGGGACGGTGTCAGGGAGTTGTCAAAAATCACGCAGTCTGCATCCAGCATGGAAACCAGATTTTTGACCTCTTCCACCTTTCCTGTCCCGATATAAAAGGCATTATTGACCATCGGAAGATTCTGCACAACCTGCGCCGCTGCTTCGATCTCACACGCCTCCGCAAGGTTTTCCAGCTCCTCCATCGAATGGTCAAAATCCAGATTTTCGTTTAGATTAACCCCTACTAATATTGCTTTCTGCATTGATACCTCCTGTTCAGGTTTTTGTTTGGGTGCTTTGTCCACCGTCCAGCTTCCGGATCAGGACGATATAAACCGGAATCAGTAAGGAAAGGGCGGTCAGCCATGCAAATGGAGTTGCAAAGCAGACGGCACGGTAGCCAAACGGAACGGACAACACAGACGCACACAGAATTCTCGCAGCCAGCTCAATCACACAGGCTGCAAACGGTGCCCAGGTATTGCCCACGCTCTGGATCGCGGTGCGGTAAACAAGCAGCGCCCCCAGAAAGAAATAAAACGGCACAACCGTGAACAGATAATCTTTGGAATACTGCATGATTTCCGCCGTCGGGTTTGTGACAAACATCGGGACAACGAAGCTCTGTCCCAGTAAAAGCAGCGCTCCCATCGCAAAATTCATCGCCGTCAGCATTAAAAAGCAATGCCATACGCCTTTTTTGATCCGGTCCATTTTGCCTGCACCATAGTTTTGCGCAACATAGTTGGCGATGCCGATTCCGACCGCGTTATCCACTAAAACGGAAAGCTGATCCACCTTGTTTGCCGCCGTATAGCCTGCAATCGCACTCGTACCGATCCGGTTGACCGCCGCCTGCATCGCAAGCTGACCGATACACATGACGGACATCTGGAATCCCATCGGGAATCCGACTTTTAAATGACACCATGCCGCCTCTGCAGAAAACCGCCATTCTCTCGCCGAAAGATGCAGGATTGTAAAACGTTTCAGCGCAAACACAATGCACAATGCCGCGGAAATTGCCTGCGCCAGCACGGTCGCCCATGCAGCTCCCGCCACGTCCATGCCGAACGGAACGATAAATACCACGTCCAGCACAACATTTAACAGCGAAGAAAAAATCAGAAAATGCAGCGGTGTCCGGGAATCTCCCAACGCGCGCAGAATATTGGAAATCATATTATAAAAGACCGTAGCGCCGTTTCCCAGAAAGATAATAAACAGGTAGGTATACGTCCGGTCGTAAATATCCACCGGCGTGTTTAACATCCGCAGAATCGGATGCACCATGCTACAGCACAGAACCGTCAATACGATTGTAAACAGCGCGCTGATCCATACAGACGCCGATACGGATTCGCGTACCTGCTTTTCATTTCCCGCGCCGAATGCCTGTCCCAGTAAAATTCCACATCCGCCGGTCAGTCCCTGAATGAAGCACAGCACAAAATATACAATCGTCGCCGTCGCCCCGACCGCAGCCAGCGCATCCGCCCCCAGCGTCCTTCCGACAATCATACTGTCTGCCAGCGTATAGAACAGTTGGAACAGATTTCCGCCGATTACCGGCAGTGAAAAACCGGCAATCACCTTCCAGGGAGTTCCCTGGGTCAAATCTTTTGTCCTATCCTTTGCCATCTTCTTTTGCTCCTGTTATAAGGTATCAAAAGATGCCTTACGGATTTTTTCACCTACGCATCCCGGCATCTAATCAGCCCTTATTGTATAGTAGGTTTTCCGGTTTGTACAGTTCTTTTTTGGTATGAAATTCATAAATGAACCAATACTGTTCTCAGAAACGTTTTCGAAAGGGAGATTAGAAAATTACCATGAATAAAACGACTGAAACTTCTTTCTGTTCCCGCCCTGCAGCACTGTTTGCCTGCGGCAGGCAGAGCATCCGTCTTCCTGTCCCGGTCTATATCCGCTCCAGCGCCTCTGTCGTCGGCAGCCGAGAAAAGCAGGGACCGCTCGGGGAGCTGTTTGACTTTGCAGGAGAAGACGACCTGTTTGGCTGCGATACCTGGGAGGATGCGGAAAGCAGTCTGCAGCGCGACGCCCTGCATCTGGCGCTCCAAAAGGCTGGACTGCATTCCACGGATATCCGATATCTTTTTGCAGGTGACCTGCTCGGACAGAGTATCGCCACAAGCTTTGGGCTGATGCAGTATGAACGCCCGCTTTTCGGGCTCTACGGCGCCTGCTCCACCTGCGGGCTGTCGCTCACACTCGCGAGCCTCGCCGTTTCCGGCAGCTTTGCGGATTTTGCCGCCTGCGTCACAAGCAGCCATTTCGCCAGCGCAGAAAAGGAATTCCGTTTTCCGCTCGGCTACGGCAATCAGCGGCCGCTTTCCGCCTCCTGGACTGTGACCGGAAGCGGTGCGTTCATCCTCGCAAACGCTCCATCTGGGCATGATCGCGCGATGATCACAGGCCTTACTCCCGGAAAAATTGTCGATTACGGTCTGCGGGATTCCATGAACATGGGCGCCTGCATGGCTCCTGCCGCCGCGGACACCATCCGGCAGCATTTCGAAGATTTCGGCACTTCACCGGACGATTATGACAAAATTGTAACCGGTGATCTCGGAAAAGTCGGACAGCGCGTCCTCTTAGACCTTTTACAGACCTCCGGTATCGACCTTGGGGAGCGCCATATGGACTGCGGCATCGAAATTTACGACTGCAAAAAGCAGGACACGCACGCGGGCGGCTCCGGCTGCGGCTGCAGCGCTTCCGTTCTGTCCGCATTTTTGTTAAAGCAGCTTTCCGAAAAAAAGTGGAAGCGGATTCTATTCGTCCCCACCGGCGCGCTGCTTTCCAAAACGAGCTACAACGAGGGGCAGAGCGTCCCAGGCATCGCCCACGCGCTCCTGCTGGAAGCAATCTGAGCGTCGCACGGGTGCGCATCCTAAGCGGAGCGTTTTTATTTCATAGGACGCATTTTCCTATGAAATGAAAAAAAGGCTTCCGCCCGCAGCACAATACTGCAGGCAGGAGCCTTTTTTTCCTATTTTTCAACGCTGAAACCAGCGTTTTTTACGATGCTTCGTGTTCAGGCTTCGAAGTGCCTTGCCTGCTCAGCTGCGGTTCATTTTCTCAAACCTGGGCAACGTCCTTCATGGAGAAGCTCATTCTGCCCATCTTGTCCTTGCCGAGGCAGACAACGGTAACCTGGTCGCCCAGAGTCAGGACATCTTCCACGCGGTCGATGCGCTCTTTTGCGATCTTGGAGATGTGAACCATGCCTTCCTTGCCGGGTGCGAACTCAACGAATGCGCCGAACTCCTTGATGCTGACAACCTTGCCCTTGAAGATCTGTCCAGCCTGGAACTCGGTGGTGATGATTTTGATCATCTCGATGGCTTTGTCCATCATTTCCTTATCAGTACCGCATACGGAAACGCTGCCGTCATCTGTGATATCGATCTTTACACCAGTGCGGGCAATGATCTCGTTAATGGTCTTGCCTCTCTGACCAACAACATCACCGATCTTCTCAGGATCGATCTTGATGGAAATGATCTTCGGTGCATATTTACCAACCTCTGCTCTCGGATGTGCGATGCAGGGAGTCATGATCTCGTTGATGATATATTCTCTTGCTTCTTTGGTTCTTGCAATCGCCTCTTCTACAATCGGTCTTGTCAGGCCGTGGATCTTGATATCCATCTGAATTGCGGTGATACCGTCATGGGTACCTGCTACCTTGAAGTCCATATCGCCGAAGAAGTCTTCCAGGCCCTGGATATCGGTCAGGACGATATAATCATCATCGGTATCGCCGGTAACCAGACCACAGGAAATACCAGCAACCTGCTTCTTGATCGGAACGCCCGCTGCCATCAGAGACAGTGTAGATGCGCAGACAGAAGCCTGGGAGGTAGAACCGTTGGATTCGAAGGTCTCGGATACGGTACGGATTGCATAAGGGAATTCCTCTTCCGAAGGAATTACCGGGCACAGAGCCTTCTCAGCCAGTGCACCATGACCGATTTCACGACGTCCGGGACCTCTGGAGGGCTTTGTCTCGCCTACAGAGTAGGACGGGAAGTTATAATGATGCATGTAACGCTTCGATACTTCGTTTTCATCCAGACCATCCAGCTTCTGAACCTCAGACAGAGGAGCCAGCGTACAGATGTTGCAGATCTGAGTCTGTCCACGGGTAAACATTGCGGAACCGTGTACTCTCGGAATGATATCTACTTCTGCAGCCAGAGGACGGATCTGTGTGATTGCACGGCCGTCAGGACGCTTGTGGTCCTTTAAGATCATCTTGCGGACGGTCTTTTTCTGGTACTGATAAACAGCCTCACCTAAAACAGCCAGCCATTCTTCTCTATCAGCAAAAGCCTCTTCCAGACGTGCTGTAATCTGACGGATATTCTCCTCACGAACCTGCTTTACGTCGGTAAAGACTGCCTGTTCCATCTCTTCGGGAGGAACGATCTCTTTCATCGCATCGAACAGCTCCTGCGGAACTGCGCAGCTGGTGTAGGAATGCTTCGGCTTGCCTACTTCTGCAACGATCTTGTTGATGAACTCAATCAGGGTCTGGTTTACGTCATGGGCTTTGTAGATTGCATCGATCATGACAGCTTCCGGAACTTCGTTTGCACCGGCCTCGATCATGATAACCTTTTCGCTTGTGGAAGCGACAGTCAGCTGCAAATCGCCCTTTTTCCACTGTTCCTGAGTAGGGTTGATAATAAACTCCCCGTCGATCATGCCAACCTGTGTCATTGCGCAGGGACCGGCAAACGGAATATCGGAAATGCAGGTTGCAATCGCAGAACCGATCATTGCCACCAGCTCAGGACGACACTCGGGATCTACGGACAGAACCAGGTTATTTAAGGTAACGTCGTTTCTGTAATCCTTCGGGAACAGAGGACGCATCGGACGGTCGATAACACGGCTGGTCAGAACGGAGTTCTCGCTCGCCTTGCCTTCTCTCTTGTTGAAGCCGCCGGGGATTTTGCCTACCGCATACAGCTTCTCTTCAAATTCAACGGACAGGGGGAAGAAATCGATTCCCTCTCTGGGCTTCTCACTTGCAGTTGCAGTGGAAAGCACGGTTGTCTCGCCATAGTGCATAAATGCAGCGCCATTTGCCTGTGCCGCTACACGGCCTACGTCTACGCTTAACGTACGTCCGGCCAGTTCCATGGAAAATGTCTTGTACATTCTGTCTCTCCTTTTCTTTTACCTTGTTGTTGGAAATTATTCCGAAAACGCTTCGGATGATGGAAAAAGCGAAAGACAAAGCTGCCGAAACTACTGAAAAACACACTGGCTTCAATGCGCTTGTCAGTGGTCTCGGAATTGCTCCGGTATTCGCTTTTTACATCGTGTGCAACACCCTGTCTGCTTGCAACAGCCCTAACAAAACACCTTTGTGCCATCGGGTTCTTTTGCAGCTGCAGCATATCGCACGAAAAACAGGGCAGAAAGCTGTACGGCTTCCGCCCTGTCTCCAAGTCTTACTTTCTGATGCCCAGTCTCTCGATCAGGGAACGATATCTCTCGATGTCATTCTTCTTCAGATAGTCCAGCAGACCACGTCTCTGACCTACCATCTGCAGCAGACCACGTCTGGAATGATGATCCTTCGGGTTGCTCTTTAAGTGCTCGGTCAGCTCCTGGATTCTTGCTGTCAGGACTGCAACCTGAACTTCCGGTGAACCTGTGTCGCCTTCGGTTCTTGCATACTCTTTGATGATTGCTGTTTTCTTCTCTTTGGAAATCATGGGTAAATCCTCCTTTAAATGTTAACCGCCTGGTACTAAGATATGGGTCGGAGTGTCCCAAGCCTGAGCACCGGCTGAATTCATACCTAATGACTATATCATAAAAAAATGGGGCTGTAAATACTATTTTCCGGAATTTATTCAGATTGTGACTGTATCACGCTGCCACAAAACAGCCCCTTTTTACGACAGCACCCGTCTGACGGAGTAAGGTGTCCGATAGGATACGTTTGAAATTTTAATGCCCGTTCTGGGGTTGCTGGCGTGGATAACCTGTCCGCCGCCGATATAGATTGCGACGTGGTTGATTTTGCCATTTTTCGCATAAAATACCAGATCGCCCGGCTGTGCTTCCGAAAGGCTGACCTTCTTGCCGCACTGTGCCTGGCTTCCGGAATGATGCGGCAGGCTCACACCATATTTCTTCATAATGCTCAGGACAAAGCCCGAGCAGTCCGCACCCTTTGTCAGGCTCGTGCCGCCCCAGACGTAAGGGTTTCCAAGAAACTGCTTCGCGTAGTTGACGAGATCGACCCGGATGTCAGAAACGCCCTGACCGTATTTCAATTCTGTCAGGCTGACCGCTTTTTCCAGCTTCTTTGCGATATCCACATAATCTGCGGAAACATATGCTGCTTCATCATCCAGCATGATCTTAACCCAATCGTCCTGAATGTCCACAACCTCAAGCTCTTCTCCCTCCGCTACCAGTGTAATGACCGGCGCATCCAGACTTCCCTCTTCCCGCACGCGTAAGCCTCCGGAATTGCAGACCGCCATGTTCGTCGCCTCTTTGTCCGCAAGATTTCTTGCTTTCTCTCCGGTCACCATATAGTCCGCCTTGACATACCCCGTCACTTTACCGGATTTGATCTTATACCAGCCATTTTCTTCGGAAAGCACGTCCGCGCCGCCGTTTTTTGGAAGCTTACCCACCAGCTCTCCGTTTTCAGACGGATCTTTACGGATATTCAGATAGTCATTGACCTTCGCAACGCCAAGATTTTCATAGCCGTAAATCTTTTTGCGCGTCTCTTTGGCATTCTGCGCCGCCTCAAGGCACGCTTCCGGATCCATGGATTCCTCCAGAAGCCCGCCGACGCCCATAGACTGCCCTGCGGAGTGAACGTTGCTCCCCGTAAAACCTGCATTCACTGTCATCCCTGCAGACAATACACAGAGCACAACAGTCAGTCCAAGTTTTTTCCAAATCTGCATTCAAATCCTCCTTCGTATTCTGACGGCGCAGGTGCAAAAACGTCTGCATCTGCGCGCCGACACTACTGCCCGGCAGCGCCAGGCGTGCTGCTCCAGCTTTACCGCGCGCCCGCTACGATATCCCTCTGCAGCTGCTCCTTTAATTCCTCCACGTCAGCAAATTTTTGTTCCGGGCGCTCAAAGGTCAGCAGGCGCACCGTGATAAAGCTGTCGTAAATATCCTCTGAAAAATCATAGATATAGGTTTCCACGCTCATCGGCGGGTGGTCGCCATGCTCCACGGTCGGTTTGACGCCGACATTGGTCAGCCCTTTAAAAACACCACTGCTGCATTCCACCTCCGAGCGGTACACACCGTTTGGCGGCAAAAGCTTGTCTGCAGGAGGCATCAGGTTGACGGTAGGAAATCCTATTGTACGCCCTAACTGTCTGCCGTGCACAACCGTTCCCATCACCGCATAGGGCGCGCCGAGCAGTCTTGCTGCCTCTTGCATCTTTCCTGCTTCCACTGCCTGACGGACACGGGTTGAACTGATTTCTTCCCCGTCCTCAAGCACCTTGTCGATGATCTTTACCTCGTAGCCGTACGCTTCTGCGCGCGCCTTTAACAGCTTGCAGTCCCCTAATCCCCGGTCGCCAAAGGACAAATCGGTTCCCGCAGCCACGAGCTTGGCCCTGATCTGTTCCTGCACGATCACACGCAAAAAATCCTCCGGAGAAATCGCCGCAGTCTGAAAAGTCAGAGGAAACTCGATCAGCACATCGATTCCGATCTGTCGAAACAGCCGTCTCTTTTCTTCCCGCGTCGTCAGCCCTTTGACTGCTTTTCCGGAAAAAAGAACAGCCGGAGGCGGATCAAATGTAAATACGACCGCCTGCAGTCCGCGCTTTTTCGCTTCCAGTATTTCGGAAAGCAGCGCCTTGTGCCCGCGGTGCATCCCGTCGAATTTTCCAATTGCCACTGCGGACGCCCCCTGCAGCAAAAAATCTGTCGTTCCGGAAATGATCTGCATTTCTTCCTATTGTTCCTTTCCCAAAAACATTTTCACGGGCTTTAATCGCTTTTCTTCCTGCTTCCAGGCATAAATCCCCGTAAACTGCCCGTCTGTATTATAAATGCGCAGCTGCTGTTCGGGTGCAAACGTACCTCTTTCACATACTGCCGCCGTTTTTTCTTTCGTATAAGGTATCACCAAATCTGCATAAAGCCAGTTGCCGTTTTCTAAAAGCTTCTGTCCGTCGCCCTGCACCTGATATGCATCCAGCTGTTCAAACACGCACTCCACCGGAAGAAGCTTTTCTTCCAGGCTGCCTTCTTTTGCAAACACTTCCAGCTCGGAAAGCCGATAGGCATCCTCAGCTTTGAAATTGCCGGAGCGTGTCCGTTCCAGCCGCTCCATCGCTCCGCCGCAGCCCAGCTTCTGTCCGATATCGTGACAGAGCGTCCGAATATAAGTGCCGCGGGAGCACGCCACGCGCATCGTCACGCGAGGCAGTGAAATGTCCTCGATTTCGATCGAATGGATCGTAATCCGCCTGCTCTTTCTCTCTACAACCTGTCCTTTTCTGGCGAGGTCACACAGCTTCTGACCATTAACCTTTAACGCCGAATACATCGGCGGAATCTGGTCATACGGACCGACAAACGAAAGGATCGCGCTGCGCACATCCTCCTCGCCTGCATTTACTTCCTTTTCTGCCAGAATCTGTCCCGTCGTATCCTGTGTGTCCGTCTCCACGCCGAGCAGCAGAACCGCCCGGTATTCTTTATCTTTGTCTGTTAAAAGGTCGCACAGCTTCGTCGCATTTCCCAGACAGACGGGCAGTACCCCGGACGCTTCCGGGTCCAGGGTACCTGTATGGCCGATTTTTTTCTGTTTGCAGATGCCGCGCAGCTTCGCAACCACATCGTGGGAGGTAAAGCCCGGCTCTTTGTATACATTGAGAATTCCGTTCATGTATTCTCCTTTGTTATTCTGCTTTTATCAGCTGCTTTTCAATCTGCTCCGACAGATTGTTGACGCAGTCATGCACGGTTCCCTGCATGGTGCATCCTGCTGCCCTGACATGGCCGCCGCCCCCGAAATAGGACGCGATCGCCGCCACGTCCACCTTTCCGTTCGAGCGGAGGCTGACTTTATATTCGAGTGTCTTCGTCTGATACAAAAAGATCGCACACTCCACGCCTTTCGTGATGCGCAGCTGGCTCACAATGCCATCCAGATCCTTGGGCACAACCTTGTAAAACTCCATCGTCTTTAAATCGATGGAACTGAAAATACACCTGCCGTCCATAAACCGGACGCTCTCCAAAAGTGCGCGCCCCAGCACCTGATTCTGCACATAGGTCTTTTCAAAAAACGTCTCATCGATCAGCTTTGAAAAATCGAATCCGTATGCCAGCAGCTTTGCAGCGATACGCAATGTATTCGGCGTCGTATTCGAATACTGGAATACACCGGTGTCATGCACGATACCAAGATACAGTGCCTTTGCAATCTCTGCATCCATATACTTTTCCTCCAGAAGCTCATAGACGAGCTCGGAGGCGGAGCTTGCATCCGGTTTGCAGTAATTAACGTCGCCACAGCCGGACGCATTGCTGATATGATGATCCACATTGATCGTCTTTTTCGCGGTCCGGAAATACTTTTCCGCATCCCCGAGCCGTTCCTTTGAGGTATCCAGAACGATGAAAACGTCATAGACGCAATCCTTGCTGCAGTCTGTACGGACATCTTCGATTCCATGAATGCAGTCAAAAATATCTGCAGGCTTTTCCAGATACACATCAATCTGTGCATCCGGCAGCGCTTTTTTCAGATACAGGTACATGCCCATACAGGAGCCGACACAGTCGCCGTCCGGACGTACATGTCCGCCGATGGCGATTGTATCCCTGCTTCCCAGCTCTTCCAGGATTTTACGCATCCTCTTCCTCTCCTTTTTTGGCGCGCTGGTCTGCCATTACCATGTCGATCTTATGCGACATGTTGACACCATACGCAATGGACTGATCCATAATAAAATGAATCTCGGGTGTATTGCGCAAATTGATTTCCTTTGCAAGACGTCCGCGGATAAAACCCTCTGCGCTCTTTAATCCCTCCAGCGTCGCGGCAGCCTCTTCCTCGCTGCCCAGAACGCTGATATATGCACGGCAGGTTTTTAAGTCCGGTGCAACCTCGACATCCACAACACTCGTCATGGGCGCAATCCGGGGATCTTTGATTTCTCCCCGGATCACTTCTGCCAGAACACGCTGCACCTCGCCGTTAATCCTGCTGTTTTTTACACTGTTCTTTCTCATGAATGCTCCTATATTGCGGGGAAATCCTGACAGATTCCCCCTTCTGAAAGCCTATCTCGGCACTTCTACCATTATATAGGCTTCTACTACGTCAAACTCCTTCATCTTGTCAAAGCCTTCGAATACAAGGCCGCACTCGAATCCGGCTTTTACTTCCTTCACATCGTCCTTGAAACGTTTTAAGGATGCCAGCGCGCCTTCGTAGATCAGCTCACCTTCTCTGGTAATACGCACCTTACAGCCTCTGGTAAATACGCCGTCCAGAACATAAGAACCGGCGATATTGCCGATTGCAGATGCCTTGAAGATCTGACGTACCTCAGCATGGCCGATGATCTTTTCTTCGTAAACGGGATCCAGCATACCCTTCATGGCAGCTTCCACGTCTTCGATCGCCTGGTAAATAACCTTATACAGACGGATATCTACCCCTTCCGTCTCCGCAGTCGCCTTTGCTGTCGCATCCGGACGAACGTTGAAGCCGATGATGATCGCGTTGGAAGCGCTCGCCAGCGTAACGTCGGACTCGTTGATCGCGCCTACGCCGCCGTGGATACATTTGACAACGATTTCCTCGTTGGAAAGCTTCGTCAGGCTCTGCTTGACTGCTTCCACGCTGCCCTGTACATCCGCTTTAACGATCAGGTTCAATTCCTTTAAATTGCCTTCCTGGATCTGGTTGAACAGATCGTCCAGGGACATTCTGGATTTGGTCTCTTCCAGTTTCTTTTCCTTGTTCTGCTCGATAAATGCCTCTGCGTAGGATTTTGCTTCCTTATCGCTTTCATGTGCCAGGAATACATCGCCTGCTTCCGGCACGTCGGACAGACCGAGGATTTCGACAGGCATGGACGGACCGGCTTCTTTGACACGGCGTCCCTTGTCGTCTACCATCGCGCGGACCTTACCGCTCGAAGAACCTGCGGAAACGAAATCGCCGACATGCAGCGTACCCTTCTGAACCAGCACGCTTGCCACAGGGCCGCGTCCCTTATCCAGCTGAGCCTCCAGCACAATGCCTCTCGCCATACGGTTCGGATTTGCCTTTAATTCCATCACCTCAGCAGTCAGAAGGATCATCTCAAGCAGCTGCTGGATCCCTTCGCCGGTCTTTGCGGATACCGGTACGAATACCGTGCTGCCGCCCCAGTCTTCTGCAACCAGTTCGTACTCCGTCAGCTCCTGCTTTACGCGGTCCACGTTTGCATTGGGCTTATCGATCTTGTTGACTGCAACGATAATTTCAATTCCGGCAGCTTTTGCATGGTTGATTGCTTCTACCGTCTGGGGCATTACGCCGTCGTCTGCCGCAACAACCAAAACTGCAATATCGGTCGCATTCGCGCCGCGCATACGCATTGCAGTGAACGCTTCATGTCCGGGCGTATCCAGGAAGGTAATCGCCTGACCATTGATCTGTACGGTGTACGCACCGATATGCTGCGTGATGCCTCCTGCCTCGCGGTCTGTTACGTTCGTCTTACGGATCGCATCCAGCAGGGAGGTTTTACCGTGGTCAACGTGACCCATAACACAGATGACAGGCGGTCTGGAAACCATATTCTCGTCTGCTTCCTCATCCTCTTTTAACAACTCTTCAATGACGTCAACCTTGACTTCCTTCTCGCAGATGATGTCGTAGTCGATTGCGATGTTTTCCGCGTCTTCATAGGAGATTTCCTGGTTCACAGTTACAATCTTGCCCTCCAGGAACAGCTTCTTGATGATGGCTGCAGGCTGCATCTTCATCTTTTCCGCCAGTTCTTTGATCGTAATGTTGTCGCCGACGGTGATTACCTTGATGGTCTCTTCCGGTTCAACCGGCTTGGGTTCGGGCTTGATAAAGCGTCCTGCCTTCTTTGCATTTTTCAGTGCTGCTGCGCCGTCTTCTTCGTAAATCGCGTCTCTTCTCGATTTCTTGTCGCGCTCCTGCTGGTTAAGACGGCGATCGTCTCTGCGCTTTTCCGTATCCTTTGCCGGAGCTTCTGCTGCAAAGCCTTTACCTGCTGCCGGCTTGCGGAATCGATTGTCCTGCCGTCCATCGCCGTTCTGAGGGCGTCCGCCATTTGAACCAGGACGGTTATTGCCCGCACCAGGGCGGCCACCGCCTGCAGGGCGATTATAGCCCTGATTATCTCTTGCACCGCCGTTATTACCCGGACGGTTCTGGTCTCTTCTTGCTCCATAACCGGATGTCCTTTCCTGACCCTGACCATCTCTGCGGGCAGACTGGTTTCTGTCACCGTTTCTGTTATCACGGTTGTAACCGGGTCTGTCTCCGTTTCTGTTGTCACGGTTGTAGCCAGGTCTGTCTCCATTTCTGTTGTCGCGGTTGTAGCCAGGTCTGTCTCCGTTTCTGTTGTCACGGTTGTAACCGGGTCTGTCTCCGTTTCTGTTTCCGGAATTTCTGTTATCGGAACGGTCTGTTCTTTCGGTACGGTCTGTTCTTTCAGTGCGGTTGTCGCGCTGCTCGGTTCTCTGAGGGCGTTCCATGCTCTTCTCCAGACGTTCCTTTGCCGCAGCCTCTTCTTTTTTCTGTGCTTCGATTTCAGCTGCCTTTGCTGCACGTTCTGCTTCTGCTGCAGCCTTTGCTGCCGCTTCCTTGGCCGCACGCTCTCTGCTCAAAAGCTTCTCATCCGGCATAACAGGCTGGGAAGGCTTGGTCAGGGGCTTGATCAGCGGTCTGCTTTCCATACGCATGCCGTTGTTGTTTCTGTTGCCCTGACGGTTCTGGCTTCCTCTGTTTCCATCATTTCTGCGCCCGTCATTTTTTGCACCGTTTCCATTATTATTTCTTCTGTCATTGTTTCCGGAATTGCCGTTCTTCATCCGGCTGTTCTGGGGATTGTTCACTACAATGATCGTCTTTGCTTTTTTATGTGCCTTTGCCTGACTGTCCTGTCCTGCAACTTCTTTGTTCATATCCTGTTTATCCGTTGTCTGTTCCTCCCGGCCCTCAGCCTGTACTGCCGCAGTCTGCGTCGTCTTTTCTGCCGTTTCCGCTTTCTCCACCTGCGCCTTCCTTTCTGTCTGCGCTGCCTGCCCTATCCTGCTGCTGTCCTTTTGATCGGACGGCTCCTTATTTGCAGCTGCGAACTTCTTTTTTACCCATTCTACCGCATCGCCCTCGATTGAGCTCTGCGCTGCCTTAACGTCCACGCCCTTTTCCTGTAAAAAAGTAATGACGTCTTTGCTCTTTATTTCAAGCTCCTTTGCGAGCTCGTGCACCTTTATTTTTGCCATTCATTTCCCTCCGTCTCCTTCATTTCCGTTTCCAGATACCGGTTTAAGGTTTTGGCAAACCCGGCGTCTGTTACCGCCAGGGATGCACGCATTTCTTTTCCCATCGCATGTCCCAGCTCTTCCTTCGTCCCGTATTCATAATACGGTACATGATAAAAGCTGCACATGTCCCGGAAATTTTTCTTTGTATTCGCTGAAGCGTCTGTGCCGACGATCACCAGCGCTGCGGTTTTGTTCTTGACAGATTTTTCTGTCATGAACTCCCCGCTTGCCGTCCGTCCTGCTCTCGTCGCAAGCCCCAGCAGGGAAAATACCTTATTCGGTTTCACTCTCACCAAACTCCTTTTCCAGGCTGTCGTAAACCTCATCCGGAATACTCATCTGGAAGGAACGCTCCAGTCCGCGGTTCTTTCTCGCCTTTTTCAGGCAGTCCAGACTTTTGCACAGATAGGCACCGCGTCCGTTCTTCCTTCCCGTCGCATCCAGCACGATCGGTCCCTCCGGCGTCTTGAGCACGCGCATCATTTCGCGCTTGTTTTTCATTTCGCCGCAGCCCACGCACTGTCTCATGGGGATCTTTTTATTCATCGCTGCCCTCGCCGTCTTCCTCGGCTGCTGCAGGCTCTTGTGTATCTTCCAGTGCTTCCTCAGCGCCTTCTTCGTAATCGTCCTCGTACTCTTCTTCCTCGTCGTCATATCCGTCATCCAGATAATCCTCGTAACGGAAGCCAGGAGCATCCTTTGCCTGTGTCTCGCTCTTGATATCGATCTTGTAGCCGGTCAGACGCGCTGCCAGGCGTGCGTTCTGTCCTTCTTTGCCGATCGCCAGGGACAGCTGATAATCCGGTACGACTACCTTTGCGGTGCGCTCGTCGGGATCTGCAAATACTGCAACGATCTTTGCAGGGGACAGCGCGTTCTGGATCAGGTTGCCGGGGTTTTCATCCCAGTTTACGATATCGATCTTTTCGCCGCGCAGCTCATCTACGATCGCATTGACACGGGAACCGTTCATACCGACACAGGCGCCGACTGCGTCTACGTTCGGATTGTTCGACCATACTGCGATCTTGGTACGGCTGCCAGCCTCACGGGCGATGCTCTTGATCTCTACAACGCCGTCGCGGATTTCTGTTACTTCTTCTTCAAACAGACGTTTTACAAGCTCCGGATGGGTACGGCTGACTAAAATACGAGGTCCCTTGGGAGTGTTCTTTACTTCAAGAATATAAACCTTAATTCTCTCGGTCGGCTTGAACACTTCGCCCTTTACCTGCTCACTCTCGTTTAAGATTGCGTCCGCCTTGCCCAGGTTGATGCTGATGTTGCGGCCCAGATAACGCTGTACAACGCCGGTTACGACGTCTTTTTCCTTTTCGAAATACTGATTGTATACAACGCTTCTCTCTTCTTCCCGGATCTTCTGCAGAATGACATTTTTCGCATTCTGTGTTGCAATACGGCCGAATTCTTTAGACTTAATCTCCACATGGATTATGTCTCCAACCTGCGCTCTGTGGGAAATCTGCTTTGCATCCTCCAGGGCGATCTGCAGGCATTCATCCTCCACGTCGTCCTGTGTCGGAACAACCTCTTTCTCCGCATAGCAGAGAAAATCACAGGTATCCCGGTCGATTTCCACCTTTACATTATCCGCTTTGCCGAAATGCTGTTTGCAGGCTGTGAGCAGAGAATTTTCGATCGCTTCGAACAGAGTCTCTTTGCTGATCTCTTTCTCTTTCTCCAGTACATCCAACGCTTCCTTTAATTCCTTATTCATTTCATCCTCCATTCCGCTGCTTTGTCGTCTGTTTAAAAATCCAGCGCCAGACGGATCAGTGCAATCTCTTTTCTGGCAAATGTCATTTCCTTTTCTGCTGTATCAATCGTAATGCTGTCCGCATCGTAGCTTTTTAATACGCCTGTAAATTCCCGGCATTTATCCACCGGCTTATACAATCTGATTTCCACTTCTTCGCCCAGGCTCTTTTCCAGATGCTTATCCTTTTTCAGCGTCCTGCCCAGCCCCGGTGAGCTCACTTCCAAAATATAGGCGTCCTCGATAAAATCGGCTTCATCCAGTTTGTCGGACAACGCGCGGCTTACTGCCTCGCAGTCACCGATGTTGACGCCGTCCGGTTTGTCGATGTAGGCACGCAGATACCAGTCGCTGCCTTCTTTCACATACTCCACGTCGTAGATTTCCACGCCGTTTTCCTCCGCGATCGGAAGCAGAATTTCTTCTGTCTTCGCTTCGTATGTTTCTCTTTTTGACATTCCTTCACCTTCCTTATTCAGTTGTCTGTGTTATATCAGCGCGCGGTTCGCTTCGCGGAGCTCGCGCTGATTAGCGGTCGTCAAATATCCATTCGCGCGAGCGCGATGGATATTTTCCTCGTCGCGATAACAAACAAGAGTGGGTTTTTGCCCACTCTTGCTCCAGTAACATGTATCATCCTCTTTACTCTAACATGTTCCAGACTGGAATGCAAGGGGTTCCGGCAAAAATGTTGCAGTTCACCCACTCATAGATGTTTGTGCAAGCACAAATCTATGCACAGGAATTTTCGAGGGAACTGTAACGCAAAAACCGGAATCCTTTACGAATTCCGGTTCTCGAAAACAGCTAGTAGGGGAATCGAACCCCTGTTTTCGCCGTGAGAGGGCGACGTCTTAACCGCTTGACCAACTAGCCATAACTGTTATCCTGTTCTTCCTGAAGCTCAGGAAATCTTTATCCTTTGCAGAAATCCGTTTCTGCAAACAGCTAGTAGGGGAATCGAACCCCTGTTTTCGCCGTGAGAGGGCGACGTCTTAACCGCTTGACCAACTAGCCATTCTTTTGTGTCACTTAACTGACGCTTGATTACTATACAATACTTTTTTCCAAAATGCAAGTGTTTTTTGCAAATTTTATAAATTTGCTGGTAGATAGTAACAGTTTTTGCTGCAGCCGCTTAAAAACAACTCCTGCTTCATCCGTTTTTGATAGGTTTCCCGGTCTTTGGAGGCATCCAGGATCTCCAACGCACGCTTCATCGCCCGGATGTCTTCCACCATCCGGTCCGGGTGGTTTCCTCTGCCTACAATTTTCAGATGGGTAATTCCCGCCTGACCCAGATCATAGAGCGCACACAGCCCACAGCCACTTTCGCCCAGGATTGGAGCATCGAAATCTGATTCCGGTGAATCCCATGTGCCGCCGCACTGTCTGGCCTCTGAGGTATATTCCCTTGAAGACGCGGTATCGTCCCATTCTTTGTGATCGATAAGGATGCTGTCCTTCCGCTGGCTCTTCCCTACACCGACCCGATACGGCACGCGGCACAAATATCCCATCTCGTCACAGTGCAGGGAATTGCAGAATGCCCCGGAAAACTGACACAGCTCATTTAATGCAAACGCTTCATATTTCATGTTTTCCAATCCGGGACTTCTTTTGGCACATGCCTGCGCCACAACCGCCATATCCTTCGGTCGCATCTTCCTTGGAAAGATGATTCTGCTGATTTCCATCTGCTCAAACAATCCTGTCATCGCGCTGTTGATTTCTCCAACCTCGCCGCTTAACGAAATCCGACAGCCGATCTTTTGCTGCCGAAGATATAAAATCAGCGCCGGGTCTGCGATAATATAATCCTCAAAACCAATTTTCATACATTTTTGAATTATCTCTGCGATTTCCGGATACTGCTGTGGAAGATAGTACAGCGAATTAAACGTCAGCTGCACGGGCTTTTGATACGCCCGCACCATCGCCGCCAGAATTTCCAGCTCCGAAAATGCACCCAGCTGCACGCTGCAGCATCGCACCTCCCTGCGGTTTAAGGACAGAACCGTCCCGTACTTTCTGTCCCACGCATAGGGAATGTAACCGCAGAAGCATTCGTCCGCTCCCGCTTCGATATATCGGATATAATCGTCAACCGAGCCAAGCCCCGCTGTAAGTTCCATGTGTGACCTCCATGCCGCGCACTGCACTCAAAGCAGATTCAGCACCGCGCGGTCAGGCTGCACCTCCTGTTCTGCTTCCCCAAACACTGCGTTTTCCACACTGCCCGTCTCCAGCGCCAGCAAAACCGTCTGATCCAGCGAAAACAACGAATTGTATCTTCCTGTCATATGCAGATGCTCCGGGTATAAAAACGTTTTCGTCTGACAGTATCCGGGACATTCCGTCTGTAGATACTGCCGTCCCCTGTTGTGCTCCCTGCACTGCGCATAAAGGGTACAGTATTGCGATGTGTTCGTTTGATAAAACGGAAGATGCAGGCTGTTTTTTCCTTCCGGGAATCTTTGCGGATACCCACAGCTTTCCCATTCATAGCGCACAAATCCAAGGCTTTTTTCCAGTGCCTTTTGATAAAAATCTGCATTCAGGCTGTTCTCTGCCAAAAGTCCGGTGTCCTTGTCCGGCAGGCGGCTTTTTAAATAGGAAAGCCGCGGATCTTTTTTCCGTTTATTGAGAAGTGTTCCCATGCACAGCTCAAACTGCTCCGGATATCTGCCTACAAGCTGCGCCATCCCCCAGTCATTGACGACGATCTCGATCGATCCGTTTTTCTGACACCAGCTTCGCAGGCTTTCCAGAAGCCGTTCCGCTTCCTTTAAACTAACCTCCGGCTGGCATGCAAACGAAACTGTCACGCCAAGCCTCTCGCTCCGCGCCTTTTCGAGCAGGGCAAACAGGATTTCTTTCTTTGGAAAGAGCAGACGGCAGAATTGATTTCCAAGGTAAATCCGATCCGGCAGGCGTTTTGCGTAAAACGCGCTGGCAACGTTGTTTTCCTTCCAGTAATCTGCCATAAAATCCGACAGGCTTTCTTTTAAATATGTCTCATACCATTCCGGTCTGTCCAGCTCCAGCGCGTAAGACGGATACGGCCGCAAAACCGCCTCCCAGTCCGTCTGCGCAAACCATTTTCGTTTCTGTTCTTCCAGGCTGTCGGCAAAGCAATCCTCTAATTCCACCGGATAACCAACCGTTGCCTCTGCAAGCCTAGCGTCATCCTCTTCCAGCTTCAGATGGATGTAGCGGGTATATTGCAAAAGAAGCTTCTGCACAGCAATCCGAAACTCCGGCGAAGTTACGCAGACCCGATAAAGCTGATAAAAGGAGGCAGCGCACAGCTTCTCCCTGTGCCCTTGCTGTGACAAAGCGGGTGCTTTTTCCAGCCCATACTCTGTCAGCACAAGTTCCTGCCAGAGTGCCTGCTCCAGATCGTAAAAGCACACCTTACAAAACGGTGTCACTATGCAGTGCTGCGGCGGTGCGGCATCTCGCAAAACCTGGTGCTGTGCCGGCACAGCATCTGTCAAAAGCTGCCTTGCCGCCTTTTTTTCCAGTCGAAACTCAAATCCGTTTTCCGAAATCCCGACCACCTGAATTTCCCGCTCCCCAAGCTGTGCAGTCAGCAGCCCGGACGGGATTCCTCTGATATATTCTTCCATTTTCATTCTTCCAGCTTCCGTCAGCCAACCATAAAATCAAACAGACTGATCTGGTTGGACTCCGGCAGATCCCCAAGAATGCCCAGCGTATCCAGAAGCTCCACAATCGTCTTACTCGCCTTGGAACGTTCCCGGAAATCATCCTTGCTCAAAAACGGACCTTTTTTCGCCGCTTCCACGATGGCGTCCGCCGCCTTTTCGCCCAGACCGTCAATGCTGTTTAACGACGGCATGATTTTACCGTCCATGATCTGGAAATTTCGGGAATGTGCTTTAAACAAATCGATGGGCAAAAATTCAAAACCGCGCGCATACATTTCCTGCACGAGCTTCATATCCTTTAACGACGCCTGCTCTTTCTGGGAAAGGCTGTCCGAACGCTTCTTGTAATCCGCCATGACCGCTTCCAGATGCTGTTGTCCCTGACACATGATTTCATAGGAAAAGGCGGATGCACGAATCGAAAAATACGCCGCATAATAAGCCAGCGGATAATTTACCTTACAGTAAGCGATTCGCCACGCCATCATAACGTAAGCCGCCGCATGGGCTTTCGGGAACATGTACTTGATCTTTTTACACGACCAGATATACCAGTCCGGCACACCGACCGCCTTCATCGCTTCTTCCATTTCCGGCTTTAAGCCTTTCCCCTTCCGCACACTCTCCATCGTCGTGAAGGAAAGGCTCGGGTCCATGCCCATGTTGATCAGATAAATCATGATATCGTCTCGACAACAGATCGCCGTGGAAATCGTCGCCTTGCCTTCCTGAATCAGCGTCTGTGCGTTGCCCAGCCACACATCCGTACCATGTCCTAATCCGGCGATTCGAATCAGGTCGGAAAAGCACTGCGGCTTGGTGTCCAGAAGCATCTGGATAACGAAATCTGTACCAAACTCCGGGATGCCCAGAGAACCAACCGGGCAGCCGTCAATCTGATCGGGTGTGATTCCGAGAGCCGACGTATTCTGAAACAGGCTCATAACCTGCGGATCGTCCAGCGGGATCTTCGTCGGGTCAACCCCAGTCAGATCCTGCAGCATACGAATCATCGTCGGATCATCGTGTCCGAGGATATCGAGCTTCAGCAGGTTGTGGTCGATGGAATGGTAATCGAAATGGGTCGTAACCGTATCTGTTGTCATATCGTTTGCGGGATGCTGCACCGGCGTAAAGGAGTTGATGTCCTCTCCCACCGGCAAAACGACGATACCGCCGGGATGCTGTCCCGTGCTTCGGCGCACGCCCGTACAGCCCTGTACAATCCGGTTGATTTCGCAGTTTCGTTTCTTGCTTCCGCGTTCTTCAAAATAATTTTTCACATAACCAAACGCCGTCTTATCCGCCAGTGTGCCGATCGTACCGGCACGGAACGTCTGTCCTGCGCCGAAAATAACTTCCGTATATTTATGCGCCTTACTCTGATATTCGCCGGAAAAGTTCAAGTCGATATCCGGCTCCTTATCCCCCTTAAATCCAAGGAACGTTTCAAACGGAATATCGAAACCGTCCTTAATCAGCGGCTCTCCGCAAACCGGGCACATTTTATCCGGCATATCGCAGCCGCCGTTTCCGGCAAAGGCTTTGACCTCCGGAGAATCAAAATCGTAATAATGGCATTTCGGGCACCGATAATGGGCGCTCAGGGAATTTACCTCCGTAATCCCCGCCATGAACGCCACCAGTGAAGAACCGACAGAACCTCTGGAGCCAACCAGATAGCCGTCCTCCACCGATTTCCAAACCAGCTTCTGCGCAATGATATACATTACGGCGAATCCGTTTTTGATAATAGAGTTCAGTTCCTTTTCCAGACGGTCCACAACGATCTGCGGCAGCTCTTCCCCATAAAGCTCATGCGCCTTGCGGTAACAGATTTCCGTCAAGGTTTTATCGCTGTCCGGAATAACCGGCGGACACTTATCCGGGCGCACCGGAGAAATCGTCTCTATCTGATCCGCAATCCGATTGGTGTTGGTAATGACAACCTCCTCTGCCTTTTCACTGCCGAGATACTGAAACTCCTCCAGCATTTCTTCCGTCGTGCGCAGATATAGCGGTGCCTGGTCGTCCGCATCCTTAAAGCCCTTTCCCGCCATGATAATCCGACGGTATACCTCGTCTGCGGGATCCAGAAAATGCACGTCGCAGGTTGCTACAACCGGTTTATTGAACTGCTCGCCCAGCCTGACGATTTTTCGGTTCATGTTCTGAATGTCCTCCACCGAGTTGACATTTTCAATCTTGTCGGAATGGATCATGAACATGTTGTTGCCGGTCGGCTGGATTTCCAGATAATCATAAAATTTCACGATCCGCGCAATTTCCGCATCCGACTTTTCATCCAGCAGGGCACGGTACAACTCGCCTGCCTCACACGCACTGCCCAGAATCAGTCCCTCCCGGTACTTCATCAGCAAGCTCTTCGGAATTCGCGGTGTCTTATGAAAGTAAGTCAGATGAGACTCCGATACCAGCCGGTACAGATTTACCCGCCCCACATCGTTTTTCGCAAGGATAATCGCATGGTAGGAAAACAGTCTCTTTACAATATCCGGACTGGAATCTCCCAAATGGTTCACATCCGCAAGGGTGTGACAGTTGCGCTGCTCCAGAAGCGGAATAAATTTTACGAAAATTTCCGCCGTTGCTTCCGCATCGTCCACTGCGCGGTGATGATTTTCCAGGGAAACACCCATCGTTTTTGCGACCGCATCAAGCGTATGCTTCGCCTGATGCGGCAAAAGCACGCGCGCAATGCCGACTGTATCCACATAGGTAGGATGCAGCTCGATATTTAACTGCGCCGAATTTTCCATAATAAAGCTCATATCGAAATTCGCATTGTGGGCGACAAAAATCGTACCCTCGCAGAATTTCAAGAACTCCGGCAGCACTTCTTCAATCCCCGGCGCATCCATGACCATTTCATCGTTAATACTTGTCAGCTGCTCAATTCGAAACGGAATCGGCACACGTGGATTGACAAAGGTGGAAAACCTGTCCACAATCTTTCCTTCCACCACCTTGACCGCACCGATCTCGATAATCCGGTTTTTAACCGGCGAAAAGCCGGTTGTCTCGATATCAAATACCACATAGGAATCCCGTAATACCTGACCCTTATCTCCGGTTACGATTTCCTTCAAATCATCCACCAGATACGCTTCACATCCATAAATTACTTTAAAGAAATCATTTCTGTCCGGATTTTCGTCTCCTGCAGCCTTACGCTTTTCTTTCTCCGCTTTCCAGAGGTCATCCAACAGATGGTTTGCATCCGGAAATGACTGTACGACGCCGTGATCCGTGATTGCGATCGCCGGATGTCCCCACTGATACGCCCTCTTGACAATATCCTTTACCTCGGATACACCGTCCATATCGCTCATTTTTGTGTGGCAGTGCAGTTCCACACGCTTGCGCACGGAATGATCCATTCTCGACGTGGTAAAATCCGAAATCTTTTTTACCCCGACAATCGAACCGACCGTCAGCTCGCCGTCAAACTTGTCCACCATCGTCAGACCCTTGATTTTGACAAAAGCGCCGGGCTTGATCCCCTCTTTTACCTCTGCCAGCTGTTCATTTAAGGTAAAAATTTTGATGGTCATCGTGTCAGTAAAATCCGTCACGTCAAAAATCAGGATTGTCCGCTCGTTGCGAATTTCACGCTGATCCATTGCGATGATTTTGCCGCGGATAACAACCTCTCCCATCTCACCGATGATCTCCTCGATCGGGATTGCTTCTTCGTCAAAATCCCGTCCGTAAAGCACATCCGGATTGTCACTTTTTTTAACGCCGCGGCGATAATCGCCACGCCCCTCCCGGTTGAATTTGCCTTTGCCGTATTTGCTCTGTCCGCCCGCATTTCTGCCGCCAGCCGATGCGGTACCGTTCGTGCCTGCCGCAAAAGCTGCCGTCTGTCCCATTGCCGGAGCACTCTGCCCTGCTGCCGGTGCATCCGGGCGCATCCGATTCGCTGCTGCCGCTGCCTCCGCAGGAACCATCGTTCCGCCCTCAAACGGAGCTTCCTGCGCAGCTGCGCCCATGGACGCAAGGTATGCTTCATAGCCGGCATCCATACCGCCAGCCTGCATGCTGCCTTCTGCCCTGTCACCCGGCATCGCACCATTTTGCCCTGCGATCCCCGCTGCACCATACTGCGCTGCGTTTCCGTCTGCGTTCTGTGCAGCATTGCATGCGGTGCCATCCTGTCCGCCTGCATACTGCGGCTGCCCATCGTTACCGGACGCGCTGTATCCGCCGCTCATTACGCTGGCGAACTGCTCCTGGCTCATGCCATAGTCCGTCGCAGCCGGACGAGCACCCGCTTTCGCGGCAATCATCGCCACTTTTCTTGCCAGTGCAATCTCTTCCTCCGCTTTTCTCGGATTTTCCTTCGGCTGACAGTAATGTGCGACCGCCTCCATCGGGATTCCGCACCGTTCACAGCAAATTTTTTCCAGAATACGGACAAGCTCGGGACAGCGTTCATGCGCGATTACCGTATCCGGCACTTCCAACACCAGCTTCCCCTCATCCGGGAAGGAAATATTGGCTGATTTGAACAGACTGTATTCCACCGGGCTGCATTCCTTTAATTCCAGTAAAATGCTCTCCTGATAGGTTTCCAGCAGGCTCTTTAGGTTGTACTGGGCGGACAGCTGAAATTTTTCCTGAATTTTGATCGTGATATTGCAGTTCGGAAACAGCTGCCTTGCAATCTCTTCCTCTACCCGGAAAATAACTGTTTTGGGGATCAGGCGTCCGCAGCTGATATACACCCTGATCAGATCCTTTTGCCGCGTGGTCGTCACCCGTTCTACCTTTACTTTTTCAAACAATGCCCGTACTTCCTGTTCCAGAACAAGCTCCGGAAATACTTCCATGAAACCTTTGGTCATTTTACTCTCCATTTTCGTAAATACTTTTACACCAAAAACGATTACTGTTCGTTCCAGTGCTCCAGTTCATACCGCAGAGTCGGAATAAATTCTGCCTCCGGAATCTTGCGGATGATCTGCCCTTTTTTGATCAGCAGACCTTCCCCGATGCCGCCTGCAATACCCAGGTCCGCTTCCTTTGCTTCGCCGGGTCCGTTTACGACACAGCCCATGACTGCAACCTTGATATCCAGGTTCGGGAACTGCGCTGCAAGCGCTTCTACCTGATTCGCGAGGCTGATCTGGTCGATCTTCGTGCGTCCGCAGGTCGGACAGCTGACAACCTCAATACCGCCTTTGCGCAGTCCAAGCGTCCGCAAAATCAGCTTCGCAGATTTGATCTCTTCTACAACGTCCCCTGTCAGGGATACACGGATCGTATCGCCGATTCCCTGATTTAAAATCAGTCCCAGACCAATCGCAGACTTGATATTACCGGAAAGAACCGTACCGGATTCCGTAATGCCGACATGCAGCGGATAAGGTGTCTTTCCTGCCAGCAGCTCATGCGCATGCACGCACATCATAACATCGGAGGACTTGATGCTGATAACCAGGTTGTCATAGCCAAGGTCTTCGATCATATGCACCTTATCCAGCGCACTCTCTACAATCCCCTCTGCCGTTACGCCATGATATTTTTCTACAAGATCTTTTTCGAGGGAACCGCTGTTTACGCCGACACGGATCGGAATATTGCGTTCCCTTGCAACACGCACTACTTCCGCTACACGGTCTGCACCGCCGATGTTTCCGGGATTGATCCGGATTTTATCCGCTCCGTTTTCCATCGCGGCGATTGCCATCTTATAATCGAAATGAATGTCTGCAACCAACGGAATGGAAATCTGCTTTCTGATCTCAGAAATCGCTTTCGCAGCTTCCAGCGTCGGTACGGTGCAGCGGATAATTTCACAACCAACCTCTTCCAGTCTGTGAATCTGCGCAACCGTCGCCGCCACATCCTCGGTCGGCGTGTTGGTCATCGACTGAATCAAGATCGGATTGCCGCCTCCGATTACACGGTTTCCAATTTTTACGACTTTGGTATGATCTCTGTACATAATGCCCTCCGTTTTATCGCTTCCGCGTTCTTTTTGTTCAAAAGCCCAGTTATTTTTATTTTAACACTTCCCCACAGGCAGTGCAATCGGTTTCCGGCGAACGAATTTTGCTGCCCGACGTGCAGACTTCTCCCGAAAATGCCGTCTCGCTACAGCTGTGCATCACCCGAAATGCATCCGGTTTAAGGAAGCCCCTGCACCTTTTTCGCATCAGCGCTTCTGCCCCATCACAAGCTCATACTCTCCGATTTTTTCGTTTCTACTGTACAGACTCAGCATAACCCGCACCTCGTCCCCGCATCCAAGGGTGTTTGGGTTTAATTCCAGAAACACCGGCTTTTCTGTATACAGTGCGGCATTTTCTTTTATCAGGAGCTTTCGCAGACTGCTATCCCGCAGGGTGATCGGAATTTTACCGGCTGCACGATCTACGCCTGCCGCCTTCGCAGCTACGGTCGCCCCCTGCAGCATCAGAACCGCCGCCAGCAGTGCAAACATCCACCTCCCCGGCGGTTTTGCCGTCCTGAGAACGCTCTGCAGCACTTCACAGTCCGCCGTCTTCTTCCGACGCACTTTTTGCCAAAACGGTGCTTTCTTTCCTGTATCATCTACCGTGCAAGCCTCCTGCAACGCCAAAAGCACCTGCAAAAAAGCCTCCATCGTCTGAAACCGTGCTTCCGGCTCCCTGGCTGTGGCACGCATGATAATCTGTTCCAGCTCATCGCCAACCTGCGGACAGCGGCTTTTCAGGGACGCAAACGCATAAGGCGGTCTGGAAAGGTCTGCCCCGCACAAAAGCGCATACAGTGTCCGTCCCAGACCGAACACATCTGTCCGGACATCCACACAGCGCTTTTCGATTTCCCGGCTCAGCTGCTCCGGTGCCGCATAGCCAGGACTCGCGGAAATGCCTTTTGTCACGGGTGTATGCGCTTCCAGCGCGCTGCCAAAATCGATCAGCCTGATTTTTCCATCGGAATCCTTCATCACATTTGACGGCTTGCAGTCCAAATACAAAAGCGGTGGCTGCATCTGGTGAAGCTTCTGAATCGCTTTTGCCAGACAGATCCCGATCTCGATCACCGTTTCTTCTGCAAAGGCGCCGTCTCGTTCCATCTGCGCCGCCAGCGTTTCCCCCTCAATCCATTCCATAATTAAAAAGCGCTCTTCCTCTTGTTCTACTACATCCACAATCCCCGGAAACGCCGAATCTGCCAGCTTTCCCATCGTAAATTCTTCCCGGATCGGAAAATCCCGTCCGACCTTTTTTGCCGCCCAAATCTTTTGCAGGCGCAGATCATACGCCCGGTAAACGGTTCCGGTTCCCCCGCTCGCTGTTTCTCCTTTTAAAATGTATTTTTCACCGATTTTTCGTTCTTTTTCCAGACAGATTCCTCCTTTTCATATCCGATCAGTACCGCTGTCATATTGTCCTTTTCCCCCTGGGCCGTCAAAAAGCTCCCAATTCCTTTCAGCCGCCGATACAGTTGCCCTGCTTCCCGTTCCTCGTACAGGCAGATTCGGAAAAAATCCGGAGGCGCTTTTTTATAAAATCCGTCCGTACACAACAACAGCATGTCCCCGTCGTCCAGCGTTCCTGTATACAATTGCGGCACTTCCAGCCCAAACGCCCCGACGCAGCGGCGCAGCACGCCGCCCTCTTCATGATCCTGTGAAAGCTGCCTGGTTCCGGTCTGTTTTTCCCGATTTAAGCAGCGTTTGCGGCAAAGCTGATACGCCCTGCTGTCCCCGAGATGCACCAGTACAAATCTGCGTCCGCGAACAAACACCATCGTTACTGTCGTTCCGCTGCAGATTTTTTCCTCCCGCTCGCAGCGCTCCAGCTTTTCCTGCATGTCTAAAAGCGCGTCGAGTGCCCGCTTTTTCATCCGTTTTGTCCAGAAAAGAGAGCGCATTTTCCAAAAACCTTCCCGGTAAAACCATTCCGTCAGCTGCTCTGCAACCAGACCGCTCGCGCATTCTCCTGCCCGCAGTCCGCCGATTCCGTCGCAAACCGCAGCAAATATGAGCTCCTTTTTGCGTGCACGAACTCGCTGCAGCGTAAAAGAATCCTCATTTACCTTGCGAAAATCTCCTTTATTCCAATACCACGACGTGATATACGCCATCCGTCCTCCCGTCTCTCTCCAAAGACCGGAACAATGATTGCTCTTTGAATTTCCCTGCGGTCAGAATATCCGCAGCCTGCGACAGAACGCCGCCAGCGATTATACAGGACAATAGAATGTCCGCCAAGGGTACACGCTATTGTATAGAACGCCCAAAAACCTTTCGATATCCGTATTATATCGTCCCGCGCATGCGCCGTCAACGGTGAAAAATACGGTAGTAATACGAATGCAAACTCTGTAAACAATCTATTGCCATAAAAAAAGGCGGGACAATGAGTTTTTGATATTGCCTCTCATTGTCCTGCCTTTTTTTGATCCGAACAGCCTCAGTTTCCGCACTCTACGCTAATTCGGTTGAAAATACCCATGATCTCGTCCGTGTTGAGCTGATTCTTTTCTTCCCCAACTTTATCCAGAACGATTTTTCCCTGATGCATCATCAGGATACGGTCCCCATATTCCAATGCATAGCGCAGGTTGTGCGTTACCATAACCGTCGTCATTTTCTTTTCCCGGACGATCTGATCCGTCAGCTTCATGACAATTTCCGCTGTTCTGGGATCCAGTGCCGCCGTATGCTCATCCAGAATCAGGAAATCAATCGGTGTCATCGTCGCCATCAGAAGCGCCAGTACCTGACGCTGTCCGCCGGAAAGGGAACCGACCTTTGTTTCCAGCTTGTCTTCCAGCCCAAGTCCAAGACCGGAAAGCATCTCGCGGTACGCATTTTCCCGGCTCTTTCTGACACAGCGGTTCAATCCGTAACCTTTTTCTTTCAGATCCGCAACCGCCATATTTTCCAGCACCGTCATATTCGGGCACGTCCCGGCAGAAGGGTTCTGGTATACTCTGCCGATTTTGCGGTGGCGCATATATTCTTTCTGACCGGTGATATCAGTTCCGTTTACGATGACCTTTCCTGCGTCCGCCGAAATGCTGCCGCAGATCAGGTTCAGCATGGAGGTTTTGCCGGAGCCGTTGCTGCCGACCACCGACACGAACTGGCTGTCTGGAATCGTCAGGTTAAAATCCTGAAACAGGCACATTTCATTGACTGAGCCCGGATTATAATATTTATCGATATGGGAAAGTTCAAGCATTTTTCCGCCCCTTTCGTTCCATGCTGACAACCAGAATGACTAAAAACAGTACCGCCGTAATCAGCTTTAAGTCTGTAGATTTTAATCCCATGCGAAGTGCAATCGCAACGCAGGCTTTGTAAAGGATTGATCCGATCACAACGCTGAACGTTACCATGCCAACCCGCACGTTGTGAAGCGCCTTGGAAATCGATCCGATTCCTTCTAACTTCTGATACAGACTCGTTCCGATAATTACACTCGCAAGTCCGACCACTACAGTTCCGGTTCCGACCGAAATTTCAAAGCAGCGCTGCTGCTGTGCAAACAGGCATCCGCTCAACGTAACCAGACCGTTTGCAATTGCAAGTCCGAGAATTTTTACTTTACCACGGTCACGTCCCATCGCCGTTACAATCGACGCGTTATCGCCAACTGCGCGGAGCAGAAAGCCGGATCCGGTTTTTAGATAAGCGTCTAAAAGCACTTTTACCGCAACTGTAATGACAACCATCACGAGTACGATTTTCCAGGACGCCAGTGCTCCCTGGCAGATTCCGTTGACCAGACTATTATCAAATACAGTTACTTCTTTATAAAACGGAAGGTTCGCCCTGCCTGCGATCCGCAAATTGACGGTGTAAAGAGCGGTCATCATAATGATGCCGCTCAGCAGGTCTCTTACCTTGAGTTTTACATGGATCAGACCAGTCAGTACACCTGCCAGCGCTCCTACAAGGAAACACACCGGAAGCGTAAGAATTGCAGGAACCCCATTTGTAATCATGACTGCCGTAATCGCTGCTCCCATCGGAAAGCTGCCGTCTACCGTCAGATCCGGGAAATCCAGTATTTTATAAGTGATATATACTCCCAGCGCCATGATCCCGTAGATCATACCCTGTTCGAGTGTACTGATGACCAGTTCCATGTCAGAACCTCCTGCTTTTTCTTTCTGTCCTTCTATTCTACTGTAACGGTTTCAAAAACCTCTGCAGCGTCCGCTTCGTAGTTTTCCGGGAAAGTGATGCCAAGATCACTTGCTACTTCTGTGTTAATATAAAGGTTTGCACCCTCGCATGCTTCATAAGGCATGTCGGAAGCCTCTGCCTCGCCCTTTAATACCTTTGCTGCCATCGCTCCGGTCTGTTTGCCAAGTGCTACATAGTCGATACCTTCTGCTGCCAGGCAACCGTTCTTTACCTGTTCTACTTCAGAACCAAATACCGGGATGCCCGCTGCGCTCGCTTTTGCCAGAACGGTCTGCAGACCCTGTACTACGGTATTATCTGTCAGGTTGGAAATGCAGTCTACCTTTGCTGCGAGGTCAGCCGCTGCCATATCGACGTCTGCCAGTGTATTGATGCCGGATTCTACGATTTCAAAGCCGTAATCGTCAGCCAGCTCTTTGTAGGTTTCAATCGTGCTCAGAGAGTTTGCTTCGCTTGTTGTATACAGGATACCGATCTTTGTTGCATCCGGAAGCACCTCACGGATCATTTTCAGCTGTGCTTCTACCGGAAGCGTATCTGCGGTACCGGTGATGTTGCCCTCCGGTGTCTTATCTTCTTTTGCAATTCCTGCGCTGACCGGATCGGATACAGCGGTGTAAATAACAGGAATATCGCTGTCCAGGCAGGAATTGTATGCGCTCATTGCGGACGGAGTTGCGATCGCACAGATCAGATCCACTTTCTGAGAAACGTAGTTATCGGAAATCATGCTCGCTGTCGCGGTGTCTGCCTGCGCATTGTCAAACAGAACAGTCAGGTTCACGCCCTCTTCGATGCCCGCTTCTTTTAAGCCTTCCAGAAAACCGGTTCTGCAGTTGTCCAGAGAGCCGTGCTCTGCGAACTGAGAAATACCGATTGTGTAGCTTTCGCCGTCTGCCGCCGCTGTATCTGCTGCTGTGCTTTCCGTATCAGCGGTGCTCTCTTCTGTCTGCACGGTTGTGTCTGCTGCGGTCTCAACAGTGGTTGCTGCGGTCTGTCCGCATCCTGTGATCATTGCTGCTGCCATCATTGCTGCTACGGTAAGTGCCATTGCTTTCTTTTTCATTGTGTTGTTCTCCTTTTCTAAAAACGATGATTGAAACAAAGAAGAAAAGGAAGGGGGATGCGAGTGTGGTGGCTTGAGAAGCTTCCCGCCCGGAGGGCTTCGTTTGTCTGGGAATTTATTCCCAAACAAACGAAAACCGTCTCAAGCATTTTGCTTGAGACGGTAATGTTTCATTATCGCGGTGCCACTCAAATTGACTGTTTCAGTCCACTCTGTTCACATACTATCATATGCGCCGGTCGGATAACGGGTCCGGATCCCGCCGGCACCTACTGTTGGTTCGGGGCCAGCCTCGAAAGTCCATTCCTCAAATGTTCCCATACTGCAATCCCACCGCCTGCAGCTCTCTGTAATGTTCGCGACTCTGAGTACTCCTCTTTCTCATCGGTTTCTCTTTGTTTTCTATACTGTACCTCACTACAGTCAAAAAGTCAATCCCCAGTTTGAAATTTTTCCAATTTCCTCCTGCAGCACAGCGGGAAGCATCCAAGACGGGATTTTGCAAATGGCGCAGGTAAACTGCGCCTCTACATCATTACTGTTCACACGCCGCCAGCACTTTTTCAAACGGCAGGTCTCCGCCGTACAAGTCCAGCGCGCTGCCGACTGTGATATGAATTTTATTCTGTCCGGCTTTTCGAATCTGTTCGATATCTTCCAGACTGCGGATACCTCCGGCGTAGGTGATCGGAATCCGGTTCCATCTTCCCAGCAGCCCGATCAGCTCCTGCTCGATTCCGCTGCGTTTTCCCTCCACATCCACTCCGTGAATCAGAAATTCATCGCAGAAAGAAGACAGCATCGTCAGAATTTCTTCCGAAAGCGCGACCCTCGTATAGGTTTGCCAGCGATCCGTCACGATATAATACTTCCCATCTTTCTTGCGGCAGCTCAGATCCAGAACCAGACGCTTTTTGCCGACAGCATCCATCATGCGGTTCAGATTTTCAAATGAAATATCACCATTTCTAAATACATAGGATGTCACAATGACATGGGATGCACCTGCATCCAGATACTCCCGGGCATTTTCTGCGGTGATCCCGCCACCGACCTGCAGACCGCCCGGATATGCCTGCAGCGCAGAAAGTGCCTGCTGCCTGGTCTGCTCGTAATAAGCGCTGTCTTTGCTGTTTAACAGGATGACATGACCATTTTTCAAGCCTTTTTCCTGAAACAGGCGTGCGTACCACGCCGCATCCTGGCTGGAAATATAATTCTCCTGCGCAGAGTCTCCCTGATCCTGAATGCTGCCGCCCACCAGCTGCTTTACCTTGCCGTTATGAATGTCAATACAGGGTCTTAATTCCATGATGCTCCCATTCTGCCGCTGTCTGCGGCGCTGTTCATGCTCCAACCGACCGGACGTTTTTCTTCGCGCCGGGTATAAAATCCGTCTTCATGCAGATACTGCATACAGGCACTGCCGCTGCGTCCCGCATTTTAATCCCTATTCCGCAGGCGCTTTGTGCCAAAAAACCGCGTGCGATCCATAGCTGTGAGAAGCATAAGTGATCACGCTTATGTTTCAAACTAACATCCACCCAGAAACGAGGAATTTCATGAAACGCAATTATTCCATCCGTCCCATCCTCCTGTTGCTGCTTACAGGCATCGTTCTGCAGGCTTCCTCCTGTCAGAGCGAAAAGTCCACCAAACACCCGGACGATATGGCGTCTGTCCGGTCAGATTCCTTTTTCGATCAGAATACCATCCCGATAAGCGTTCAGAAGCTTTTCCAGATGCCCGATACTCTCCTTTAGCTCGCGTCCAATATCCGTATCTGCCACAAGAATTCTTCGTTTTGCCGTTTCGATCAGGATATTGTCCGATACCATGTCCGTTTCGTTTCGGATCGCATCCTCTGCGGAAACGAAGGGCCTGTGCTCCACCAGATTCATGCCGTGAGAATTGGCAACAAGGGTATAGCCTGCGATTCCAGTTTTTCCCTGATAAGCCTTGGAAAAGCCGCCATCGATAATCAGTAACTTTCCGTTACATTTGATCGGCGTCTCCCCACGCTTGATCTCCACCGGAACATGACCGTTAATAATATGGGAACGATGCTCATCCAGTCCAAATTCCCGCAGGATCTTATTTAAAATCTCCTCGTTATCATACAGGCGATAATAAGCGTTTTTCGTTTCCTTATGTGTTTCCTTATCTGCGATGAAATATCGTTCAAAGGTCGCCATTTTATCCTTGCCGAATACCGGAGACTTCGGACCCGCCCAGATATACCAGAGGGTATCACGCCCTTTTCTGCGTTCTTCCTTATCCTGAGAGTAATATCCCTTGCGGGCATAGGTTTCCAGCACCTCGTAAAGCTTTTTGCCGCTGCAGAGCTTGCCATACACATTGATCTGTTCAAAATTTCCGTCCTCGTCCATCGGCACACAGCCATGATAGAGCAGGTTGGAATTAAAGATCTTATACATGCTGCCCTTGGCAAACAGGAAGCGCACATGCTTCTGGAGCTTCTCGCAATGAACAAAGGCATGCCGCAGGCGCTCTACTACCTGCTCCTCCTCTGCCGTCAGACGATACGGATCCTTCGGATCGACAGTCGGAAAATCAGAATCCAGCATTTCATATTCCTTATCTCCGATACGGACAGTTCCTTTTTCAAAGTCGATCTTATCCAGCAGCAGCCGGTCATCCATGTGATATTCCGGATGTGCCAGGATCAGCTGTCCCTCCAGCTTGAACTGAATGATGGCGATCGCCTTGTGCATCATCATGTCGAGCTTTAAGTCCTTGACATCGTAATCTGCCCCGTATTTGATGGAAAATACGCTGCAGTCCGAATTTTCATAAGTCTTTAGTGCAAAGGTCGCCAGGGGGATCAGGTTAATACCATAGCCCTCTTCCAGCGTGTCCAGATTGCCGTAACGAGCGGAAATCCGCAGTACCGTCGCCATACATGCCGTCTGCCCGCTGGCTGCACCCATCCACACAATATCGTGATTTCCCCACTGGATATCCACAGAATGATATGCACTCAGGGTATCCATGATGACATGAGGTCCCTTGCCGCGGTCATAGATATCTCCGACGATATGCAGGTGGTCGATGACAAGGCGCTGAATCAGGTTGCAGAGCGCGATAATACATTCCGGTGCCCTGCCGATCCGGATAATCGTATTGATAATTTCGTTATAGTAAAGCTCTTTGTCCTGAATTTCTTCTTTTTCGGTAATCAGCTCTTCGATGACATAGGAAAAATCGTGGGGCAGCGCCTTGCGCACCTTGGAGCGGGTATATTTGGAAGAAACGCGTTTGGTCATCTGCACCAGCCGGTGAATCGTGATCTTGAACCAATCCTCCAGCACATCCTGATCCTCTTCCTCCTGACAGACCAGCTCCAGCTTTTCCTGAGGATAATAAATCAGCGTCGCAAGGCTTCTTTTGTCCTTGACACTCAGCGTGTTGCCGAACTCCTCGTCGATCTTTCTGCGCACGGATCCGGAGCCGTTTTTCAACACATGATTGAACTGCTCATATTCTCCGTGAATATCTGTCAGAAAATGCTCCGTGCCTTTGGGCAGACTCAAAATCGCCTGCAGGTTGATAATCTCCGTCGCAGCGTCCGCAATGGTCGGAAACTGTTTCGACAAGCTTTTCAAATAAACCCTGTACTCAAAATTATTATCCATACGCCCTCTCTATCTGCCGCCTGGCGGCTCCCCCGGTTTCACCGTCAACAGTTGCTTTCTGTCTTATTTTCCCTCGATCACGCGGCTCATATCGTACATACCTGCAGGCTTACCTGCCAGGAACCTTGCCGCGGAAACTGCGCCTGTTGCGAACAGCTTTCTGGAATATGCCATATGAGAAAAGGTAATGACCTCATCCTGACCTGCAAAAATCACGTCATGGTCGCCGACAATCGTCCCGCCGCGCACTGCAGAAATACCGATTTCCTTTTCCGGGCGCTTCTCCCTGCGGGTCGATCTGTCGTAAACATATTCGTAATCGCCGCCAGCCGCCTGATTCATGACGTCCGCCAGCGCAATCGCCGTGCCGCTGGGGGCATCCAGCTTCTGGTTATGATGCTTTTCCACGATTTCCATATCATAGCCTGCCGCTGCCAGCACCGGAACCGCATCCTTTAACAGCTTCATCAAAAGATTGATGCCCATGGACATATTTGCAGAGCGCAGGATCGCAACCTTGCCGGAAGCCTCTTTGACATGTGCAAGCTGTTCTTCCGAAAGTCCGGTGGTGCAAAGCACACAGGGAAGATTTCTTTCTACACAGACATCCAGCAGCCCGTCCACTGCCTTCGCATTTGCAAAATCGATCACAACGTCCGCTTCTACATCACAGTCCTTCAGGGTTTTAAATACCGGATAGGTATTATGGACAGAATCACTCACATCCACCCCCGCAACGATCTCCATCTCTGCTTCCTTTGCGATCATCTCCGTAATGACCTGTCCCATGCGGCCATTGCAGCCGTGCATAATTACTCTGACCATGTTATCCTCCTTGTTCTGAACCTGGATTTCCTCTCTGTGGATTGCTCTGCTGTAACCCTCGCAATCCTGAAATGTAAAACAGACCGGAGCACTTTATGTCCCGGCCTGTCAAAAAGCCCTTATAATACACCAAATTTTTTCATTTCACGTTCAAGTCTTGCCGCATCTGCCTCTTCCATCTCTGTCAGCGGCATCCGCAGGGTTCCGGTGCACATGCCCTTTAACTGCATCGCCTTCTTGACCGGGATCGGATTCACTTCACAGAAAAGCGCTTCTACAAGGGGAACTGCCTTTAATTGCAGCTCACAGCTTTCTTTTACCTTTCCTTCAAAATAAAGGCTACAGATCTGGTGTGTTTCCTGCGGCGCAACATTTGACAAAACAGAAATCACGCCCTTTGCTCCCAGAGAAAGCATCGGAACAATAATCGCATCCTCACCGGAATAGAGATCCACGCAGCCATCTGCGATGCTCATGAGATGAGCTGTCTGGCTGATATTCCCCGTTGCATCCTTGACACCGACGATATTTTCCACATCCCTGCACAGGCGCACGATCGTCTCCGGCTGCAGCGTCGTACCGGTACGGGACGGAACGTTATATAACAGGATCGGCAGCTTTACAGAATCCGCAACCATCTTAAAATGCTGATACAGACCATTCTGAGTCGCTTTATTGTAGTAAGGAGTTACAACAAGAAGCCCGTCTGCACCGATCTTCTCCGCTTCCTGGGAAAGATAAACCGCCGTCTCCGTGCAGTTCGAGCCGGTTCCTGCCACAACAGGAATCCGATGTGCCACCTTCTCCACACAATAGCGGATCACATCCAGATGCTCCTCATGCGTCATCGTCGCAGATTCACCGGTTGTACCGCACACAATGATCGCGTCTGTCTGATTTGCGATCTGCTGTTCAATCACTTCGCCAAATTTATCATAATCAATCGAACCATCCGTATGAAACGGGGTGATAATCGCTACTCCGGCACCTTCAAAAATTGCCATATAAACCTCCTTGCGAGCCGTCCGGCCGCCTTGCTTTCTAACAGATTTTATATAGAATTATCATAGCACCCTGCGCCTTGACTGTCAATCAACAGGGAAAAACAAAACCCGCGCTGTAGAGAAGCTCCATTCAGCGCGGGTCTGTTTTTATTTAATTTGTTCGATATCAGATACATGGTCAGCGATTCCCAAAAGGCTGTCACACATCCGAATTCCAGTCAATGTCACATCCGTATCTGCACCGCGCAGAAAGATCAGTTCTCTCAACTCCTGCTCCTGCACGATCCCGCAGTCCACAAGCCCCAGCACCTCATCCAGTACCAACAGGTCGCATTGACCAGTGGTCAGCACCTTTCTCGCAAAGCAGATACCATTTCGAATATTCTGTGCTTCTTCCCTCTGTTTGTCTTCCGGAAGAGATAAAAAGTCAGCATCCGATTTCTCAAACCGGAAGATTTTGATCTCCGGTTCCAGCTGCCGCTCAAATGTAGAATCCGTCAGGCCTCTCCCCTTCAAAAACTGAATCACTACTACACGTTTGCCGGATGCGGCAGCAATCAACGCTTCCCCGAGTGCCGCCATCGTTTTTCCATAGCCGTCCCCTGTAAAAATCTGAACTCTGCCCATAGTCGGAATTCCTTTCCCGATTTGTCTTTTCGTAAACATTTAATGCCGCAGATATACTATATGATGTCGATATTCTAGCATACCTTACCCTAATCTGCAACTATATCAGTCCATCCGCTCCAGCTTGCTGACCGATACCTCATAAGCGATACGCTTTTCCAGCTGATCCTCGGAAAGCTTTTTCATATATTCCCGGCTCTGGATCCGTCCCCATACCGCACAATGGGCACCAACCTCAAAGCTGCCTGCATATCTGGCATTCCTGCCCCAACAGATGCAGGGAATGTAATCCGATTTTCCGTAAGGTCTGTTGACCGCCAGCAGCACATCCGCGATCTCCCGACCCAGCGGCGTCTTACGGTAAACCGGCTCCTTACAGATATAACCGTCCAGATAAATCTGGTTTGTCCGCGCACTTTCCTCCAACTCATCCACGAATGTGATCTCCCTTGCAAACACAGATAAAATCAGCTTATTCCTGCGTTCTTCATGGCGGTTATACGAACGGAACTGTCCGTAAATGCTTACATATTCCCCCTCGTAATTCGCATCCACGTCGATCAGGCGCTCCGATACCATAACCGGGATGATATCATAGGATTCGCTCAGCCGCGCGACTTCCACATCCATCATGTAAAAGCCTTCACCGAAAATCTCATGGCTAAACGTAAATCCGCTGATAATTTTGCCCATTACTGCTGCCTGGTTGTTTTCAATTACCTTATCTGTCATTTTAAAGTTCTCCCTTCTTGTTACAAGAATTTTTTCCTGTCATGTAATTCCATTTTATGGGGTTTCTTCCTAATTTATGAATATACGGAGGCGCACAATTCTCCTTTTCCCGACATCTGCGCCCGCTTCCGGCAGTTTTTTCCTTATTTTTGTGTCGAAAAACAGCTCTTTGGGCGTTTTAATGGTTGCATCAGAAAAAAAGCGGTGCTATACTTGTACCGTTTAAACCCGGAAATGATGAAATACGCGGACGGAATGCCGCAGTACAAGCCGCTTTGGCGGCGGAATGTGAGGAAAAAATGAGACAGAAAAGAGAAGACGTGAGAAACGTTGCCATTATCGCCCATGTCGATCACGGCAAAACCACGCTGGTTGATGAGCTGTTAAAGCAAAGCGGTGTGTTCCGTGCCAATCAGGAAGTGGCAGAACGTGTGATGGACTCCAATGCCATTGAGCGCGAACGCGGTATCACCATCCTTTCTAAAAATACAGCCGTTACCTACAACGGCACAAAGATCAATATCATCGACACTCCCGGACATGCCGATTTCGGCGGCGAGGTAGAACGTGTCCTGAAAATGGTAAACGGCGTTATCCTCGTTGTAGACGCATTCGAAGGTCCCATGCCGCAGACCCGTTTCGTTCTGCGCAAAGCCCTGGAACTGCAGCTTCCCGTTATCGTCTGCATCAACAAGTGCGACCGTCCCGAAGCGCGTCCGCTGGAAGTACAGGATGAAGTTCTGGAGCTGTTCTTAGAGCTGGATGCTACTGACGAGCAGCTGGATTGCCCCTTTGTTTACGCATCCGCGAAAAACGGCAGTGCGACGACGAACCTGACCGTTAAGAATAAGGATATGAAGCCTCTGTTCGACACGATCCTGGACTACATTCCCGCTCCTGAGGGCGATCCGGATGCTGGTCTGCAGCTGTTGATCAGTACCATTGACTACAACGAATACGTCGGCAGAATCGGCGTCGGCAAAGTGGATAATGGCAAGGTTTCCGTCAATCAGGAGGTTGTCATCGTCAACCATCACGATCCCGACTCCACCAAGCGCGTAAAGGTCAGCAAGCTTTACGAGTTTGACGGTCTGAATAAAGTAGAAGTCCGCGAGGCGGGTATCGGCTCCATCGTTGCAATTTCCGGTATTGCAGACCTGCACATCGGAGACACGCTCTGCTCTCCCGATGCGCCCAACGCAATTCCGTTCCAGAAAATTTCCGAGCCTACCATTGCAATGTACTTCATGGTAAACGACTCTCCCCTTGCCGGCAAAGAAGGAAAATTCATCACCAGCCGTCATTTGAGAGAGCGTCTGTTCCGCGAATTAAATACTGACGTTTCCCTTCGCGTGGAAGAAACAGATTCCACCGATAGCTTTAAGGTATCCGGACGCGGCGAGCTGCATCTGTCCGTCCTGATCGAGAACATGCGCCGTGAGGGCTATGAGTTTGCAGTCAGCAAGGCTGAGGTTCTGTACCATTATGATGAAAAGGGTCACAAGCTCGAGCCTATGGAACAGGTATATATCGATGTTCCGGAAGAGTTTGCCGGAAACGTTATCGAAAAGCTCGGTCAGAGAAAGGGCGAACTGGTCAACATGACCCCCGGCCACAGCGGCACGACCCGCCTGGAATTCATGATTCCTTCCCGCGGTCTGATCGGCTACCGTGGTGAGTTCATGACCGACACCAAGGGCAACGGTATCATGAACGCTATATTTGACAGCTATGCGCCTTACAAGGGCGATATCCAGTACCGCAAGCAGGGCTCCCTGATCGCATTCGAGGCAGGCGATGCCATCACCTACGGTCTGTTCAATGCACAGGAGCGCGGCACACTGTTTATCGGAGCCGGTGAAAAGGTTTACGCCGGAATGGTTATCGGTCAGACCGGTCGCAGTGAAGACATCGAAGTCAATGTCTGCAAGACCAAGAAGCTGACTAACACCCGTTCTTCCAGCGCCGACGATGCCCTGCGCCTTTCCCCTCCGCGCATTTTAAGCCTGGAGCAGGCACTGGACTTCATCGACACAGACGAGCTTCTGGAGGTAACTCCAAAGTCTCTCAGAATCCGTAAAAAAATCCTGGATCACACCATGCGCAAGCGTGCTGCAATCCAGAACAAGTAAGCAAAAAAGAGAGCCGCAAGGCTCTCTTTTTTGCGCTACTTTCAAATTTCCGTAAGAAAATTTGAAAGGTTCCTTTTTTAGGGCGCTACTTCTAAAAGTTCCTTTTTTACTACTATAAATCTATCTTTAACTGTTCCTTAATTCTTTCCTTTTCGGTTTGAAACAGCCCTTTTTTGATTTCATAAAACAATCTGCTATATGTATTTTCCCTATCTGATTTTTGCAGAATAAACATAATCTTGTCTGGTCTGGAGCAATATGCTGTGATCGGAGCGTTCAGTAAAGTGGTCGGAATCGCCGCTTTGGCTCTGTCCACTTTATCGCTTCCTTTTATTTTTATGCGCGCATCATACCCAATGACTCCGTTCGCATTTCCGGTAGCCATTTCAAAATCATTCTCGCGTGTTACTAAATCTTTTTCTCCAATTTTATAACATTTGCTGTTTCGTAAATCCAACATCTGCTCCAAAACAGCCAGCTTGGAATACATCGTTTTCCTGTCTCTCCGCGGAGTGCATGCCTTTTGTGTCACCATTCCATTCAGACATGCTTCATAAAATTCGACCGCATTGAACATTTCACTTTTCATTCCCGCCAGGTGCATGAAATTATGCTTTCCAAATCTGACCTCATAAAAATTATAACCTTCCGTTTTCTTTTCCCGAAACAGAAATAGCAGTGTCGTATCAGCATATTCGGAATATCGGACGGCACTGCGATGCAGGATCGCCAACACCTCTTCCGACGTCAATATTTTTTCGTTTTTTATGCCGTATTTCATTATTCTCCTTAACGTAAAAGAGAAACCTTTGTATCAAAGGTTTCTCCATTTTACCTGCAAAACTGGTTTCGTTCCGGTGCTTTGCCACCACTTTACGAGCCTTTCACCCGTCCGACCTTATTATTCTCTGGCTGAAGAGTAAATGCAAAGTTTTAACGTTGCCAGTGCAACGGAAGCAAACACCTTATGCTTCGTGTCCTGTTTCCAGGAAGAGAGTTTTCTCTTGGTATTTATATTATACACAAAACATCCTGGAATATCAACTGATTCCAAAATTTTTCATATTTTTATCCCCAGCAGAAATTTTTTAATCCTTCAAAATCAGCTCCACCGGGCAGTGATCCGATCCCAGAACCGTTGTGTCGATCTTCGCATCCTCCAGTCTGTCTTTCAAACTTTCTGACGTCATAAAATAATCAATTCTCCATCCAGCATTTTTGCTGCGCGCCTGGAAGCGGTACGACCACCAGGAATAGATGCCCTCCTGATCCGGATAAAAATACCGGAACGTATCGATAAAGCCATTCTCCTGCAGCTTTGTCATCTTTGAGCGCTCTTCATCCGTAAAGCCCGCGTTTTTACGGTTGGTTTTCGGGTTCTTTAAATCAATCTCCTTGTGCGCAACATTCAAGTCTCCGCAGAAAATCACCGGCTTGTTTGCTTCCAGCTTCTTCAAATACGTGAAAAAGTCGTCCTCCCATTTCATCCGATAATCCAGCCGAGCCAGACCGTCCTGGGAATTGGGTGTATACACTGTAACCACATAATAGTCCGGGTATTCCAGCGTGATTACTCTGCCCTCGTGATCGTGTTCCTCAATTCCGATGCCGTATGCGACCGACAGAGGTTTCTGCTTTGTAAAAATCGCCGTCCCGGAATAGCCCTTTTTCTCCGCATAATTCCAGAACTGTTCATAGCCCGGCAGCTTCATCTCGATCTGCCCCGCCTGAAGCTTCGTCTCCTGCAAACAGAAAATATCGGCGTCCGCCTCGTTGAAAAAATCCATAAAGCCCTTTGTCATACAGGCGCGAAGCCCATTCACATTCCATGAAATCAATTTCATCCCAATTCTCCATTTCTATTACAACTATGCTCAGCCGCCACGAAATACAGCTTCTCCACCTCTTCGATGCCAGCCTTCGCTGCGGTTGCCTCTGTAATTTCTTTTTTCAATCCGGGCACACACTCTGCCGCAAGCAGCACCGTCAGCTCCACCTGATCCGTGTAAACCGTGTCCTCCGCTTCCAGACCGTTCTGGCGCAGGATGTACTGAATCCTTCCGATTCCATTATAGTCTGTGCAGATTTTTAAACGGACGCCGTAACGCATCGTCCCGATTTTGGACGCGGCAATTCCTTCTTTTACAGCGCCGGAATAGGCGCGCACCAGTCCGCCGGTGCCCAGCAGCACGCCGCCGAAATACCGCGTCACAACGACTGCGACGTTTCTTACGCCCTCGCCTAAAAGCACCTCCAGCATCGGACGTCCCGCCGTCCCGGAGGGCTCGCCATCGTCGCTGCAGCGCGTCAGCTCCGCTTTCGTGCCGATGACAAACGCCGAGCAATTATGCCGGGCGTCCCAGTATTTTTTCTTCATCTCATCAATAAACGCAACCGCCTCTGCTTCGGATTCGACCGGACGGACGTTTGCGATAAAGCGCGATTTTTTTTCCACCAGCTCTGCCTGACCGCCCTCCAGCACCATCCGGTAAGGCTCCCTGACCGTTTCTTTTTCTTCCATAAAAATTCTCCATTCTACAGCTGCCCTGCGGTTTCTCATCTGTCCGCTGACAGGCGTTTCCCGCTTCCCAACCAGTATAACAGCATTTCTTTTTGTGAACAATATCTTAATATGGCAGAAAAACCTTTATTTACCTGCCCGATTTTGCTATAATCAGGGGAGGTAATGTCCAAAACCAAGGAGGTTTCATTGCATGAATTATGGCAAAAAGAGTGTAAAACAGAAAAAGAAAGCACTCCAGTCCACATCTTCGAAGCTCGGACGCAAATGCCTGCTCACCTTTTCCAAGGTGCTGCTTTTATGCGTCATTGCAATCGGAATTATCGGCATCTGCGCCGGACTGGGGGTTTTCAAGGGGATTATAGATTCTGCACCTACCATCACACTGGAGGATGCAACTCCCACCCGATACTCTTCCTTTATTTATGACAGCAAGGGAAACCAGATGGCGAAGCTGATCGCCGAGGACTCCAACCGTGTCCCCGTTACGATGGATCAGATTCCCACCGATCTGGCAAACGCCTTTGTCGCCATCGAGGATGAGCGTTTTTACCAGCACAACGGTATCGACATCATGGGGATTCTCCGTGCCGGCGTAACCGCCGTAAAGACCGGCTTCAAACGGCAGGAGGGTGCCAGCACCATCACCCAGCAGCTGATCAAAAATACCGTTCTGACGACCTGGACTCAGGAAAAGACGCTGGGCGAACGAATCAAGCGAAAAGTCCAGGAGCAGTATCTTGCGATTCAGCTGGAAAAAGATACCAACGACAAATCCAAGATCCTGGAACAATACATGAACACGATCAACCTGGGCCAGAACACGCTGGGCGTACAGGCTGCCTCCAAGCGTTATTTCAACAAAAACGTCTGGGAGTTAAGCCTTTCCGAATGCGCAACCATCGCCGGAATCACCCAGAACCCGTCCAAGTATAATCCGCTGACCCATCCTGACAAAAACCAGGATCGCCGTGAAAAGGTGCTGACCAACATGCTTGAGCAGGGCTATATCACACAGGCGCAGTACGACGAGGCGGAATCGGATACTGACAGCTTATACCGCAGAATCCAGACCGCCAACCTCGAAGTCGGCGGAGATTCTTCCGTAGACTCTTACTATGCGGATGCAGTCAAAGAAGCCGTAACCGAAGACCTGATCGCAGCCGGCTATACCGAAACCCAGGCTTACGTCATGGTTTATTCCGGCGGTCTGAGCATTTTCTCCGCCATGGATCCCGATATTCAGGCGATCTGTGACTCCGTTGCTTCTGACGAATCCCTCTATCCGGACGGCACGCGCTGGCTGCTAAGCTACCAGCTGACCTACCGCGATCCTGATTCTGAGGAGGAAGGCGGCATCGTCAACATCAGCTCGGAAAAGTACAAATCCTATTATCAGGAAAACGGCGACAAAAACTTCAACCTCCTGTACAGCTCTCAGGAAGAGGCGAATGAAGCGATCGAGGCTTATAAGGCTGCTACGATTCCCGACAGTGCGGAAATTATCGGCGAATCCATCACCCTGACGCCCCAGCCCCAGATTTCCTTAACGATTGAGGATCAGTCCACGGGCTATGTCGTTGCCATGATCGGCGGCCGCGGCACCAAGGAAGGAAACCTGACTCTGAACCGCTCCACCGATGCGGTCCGTCAGCCGGGTTCCACCTTTAAGATCGTCTCCACCTACGCGCCCGCGCTGGACAGCGCCGGCATGACTCTCGCGGATGTCGAGGTCGACGGTCCCTTCAACTATGACAATGGCAGACCGGTATCCAACTGGTATTCCAGCGGCTACCGCGGCATCTGTTCCCTGCGGGATGGTATCCGGGACTCCTTAAATATCGTTACGGTAAAGGTCCTGACGCAAATCACTCCCCGTCTTGGCTATGAATATTTACAGAAATTCGGCTTTACCACGCTGGTAGACGGCGTAGAGAAAAACGGCAAGATTTTCTCCGACGTCCAGCAGGCCCTCGCCCTTGGAGGTATCACATATGGTGTAAAAAACATCGAATTAAACGCCTCCTATGCCACCATCGCAAACGGCGGGCAGTATATCAGACCCAAGCTGTATACGATTGTAAAAGATCACGACGGCAACGTTATTTTGGATAACACCAGCACCGAGGGTACGCAGGTCATCAAGCCCTCCACCGCATTCCTCTTAACGAGCGCAATGCAGGATGTTGTCACCTCCGGTACCGGTACTGCTGTCAACTTCGGCGGCATGTCCATCGCCGGTAAAACCGGTACGACGTCCGATTATAACGATATCTGGTTCTCCGGCTACACACCGTACTACACCTGTACGACCTGGACAGGTTATGACAACAACACAAAGCTGCGCAAGGGCGAAGAACGAAGCCTTGCAAAGAAGCTCTGGAAAGCAGTCATGAGTCAGGTGCATGAAGGTCTGGAAAACAAATCCTTCTCCCAGCCTGCCGATATCGTCGCTCAGACTGTCTGCGCGCAGTCTGGCAAGCTGCCGACCGCACTCTGCGGTGAAACCTTAAAGACAGAATATTTTGCTGTAGATACGGTTCCGACCGAAACCTGTGACGTACACTATCAGGGTAGTGTCTGCGCCTACAGCGGTCTTCCCGCAGCAGATGCCTGCCCCTTTGCAACGGAGGGTACTCTGGAAATGCTTCCGGAAAACGAACGTATCCTGACCGGTCAGGTGACCTCCGAGGATTCCCAGAGGGTCTGCGAGCACAGCTCTGTCTTCATGGCAACCCCCGGTGCAGATCAGATCATCGAGCAGGAACGGCTCGAGCTTCAGCTGCGCAGCAACTCTGCACAGTACGAAGCTCTGCTCGTAAGCCTGCAGCAGCAGCTCCAGACCGCAGTAGAGGACAAGGCGATTGCAGATCAAGAACTTGCAGCGGCTGCCGATGACAATGCAAAAGCGGCTGCACAGAGCGCTGTCGATGAGGCACAGCACCGAATCGACAGCCTCAACGCACAGATCAATCAGTTAAATGCCGCACAAACCTCTGTCCAGACACAGTCTGCCGCAGCTGCACCGTCTTCCGACGGCAGCGCAGCCGACAATGTCCCTGTCGATGATGGAAATGCAAACTAACGCGCTTACAGCGCATATCTGGAACTAAAAATAGCATCTATTTCCTATCGAGCAAAAAGCTCCTGTTGGAAACCACACTTGCTTTCGTGGTATGATTCCAACAGGAGCTCTTTTTTACTTATTTTTATTCATGACAATAGAATGCTCACAGAGCGTGCATTCTATTGTTTCCCGCTGTTCTTCTGTGCCAATTCCCTTGCGGTCTGCGGATCGATGACGATCTCCACAAACCGCCGCAGGACGGTGGCAGCTTCCGCCCTGGGCGACTTTTCCATCTATTATGCTTCTTCCGGCACTGCACCGAAAACTGCGCTCAGGTATAAAAATCCAGTGTATCCCTCCTGATTCAGCAGCGTCTGCACCGCATAGCCAGCCGGAACTACTACTCTCCAACGCTTTCCAAGATACCGAAAACGCACAACAACCGTCAGATCATTTCGTTTGCTCAGTTCCTCCATCGTGCTACGGTCAAAGCTCATCCAGTTCTTTCCGTCTATTTCCACAACTGCTCCGGGCGCTGCATTTTTGATCTGGCTGCGCACCGCTTTCTGGAATTCGGCATAGCCGGAGCTTTTCTGTACTGTCGTCTGCTCTTCCGAACCGGAAGCACCCGGATTAGAAACGGCGCTGTTTTTCATTTCTTCCTTTATGATCCGTTTCAGCACTGCGGACAGATTCACACCGCCGCCGCGCGGAACGATCACCGACCAGGTTCCATCCGGCCGCTGAAGGACCTGTGCTTTTCCTCCGGAAATGGATTCCAGCTCGTACCCTTCTGCAATCTGAATCGTAATCCCAAGCTCCTGATTTTCCTGCGCGACATCATACTCCCCGTATTTGGAGGTTCCGTTTACCGAAAAGCTGCCGCCCTCCGAATTGTTCCACCGGATCATATACCGGATCGTAGCATAAATCTTTTCATTCAGCTCCCCGATTGTTTCATCCTCCGGATCGTTCCCATACAGCCCATTGTCATAACTGTTCCAGATAAAATCTTCATTCTTTGCGACCAGCTCTCCCACCACGATATCCGGCAGACTGTTCAGAATATCCTCCTGCGAAGCGCCCGGGGCTGCATTCACATAAATCGCGTTCGCCTCTCCGCCGGCTTTCGCTTTCTCAAGGATCAACGTTCCCTTCTGGCTTCCGGCATCCCAGCAATTGATGCCCACGGCAAAAAAGTTTCTTTCTGCTGTCGATACCGTCCCTTTTACGATGACAGTCGTGCCGGCCCCTGCAATAATAGCGGGATACACGTATTCATAGCCCTCCGGTGCTTCGTAGAACGTTCCACCGGTCACATTTCCATCGACGGTAACCGTTGCGTTTTCTTGCGCAAACACGCCAGGGCCGACCTTCGTCTCTGCATCTCCTTTCACGCTTACCGATGCGTTTCCAACCGCTACAATGCCACTTAATGTTCCGCTTACGGAACCGCCTACCGTTACGTCAGCCTCTCCCCTTGCAACGACCGCTTCTATCCCGGAGACATCGCCTCCGACTTTTATCGTGCCGGTTTCTCCATCAATGCCGACTGAGTTTTCACCGGTTGCAGTCACATCACCTTTTACATGAACCGTGCTGTCTCCGCATGCCGAAGCTCCTGTCATGTATTCCCCGGAAACTTTCACATTTCCGGCTGTCGCTTTCGACCCGCTTTCTGCAATCACGCCGGTCGATTCTTTTCCGCCAACCTCCGTATCCCCGACCGTCAGCTTGCTGCCGTTTGACGCCAGAACACCTGTCTGGCGGTTCAAATCCGTTGCTGTTACCGTTCCGTTTACCGTCACAGTCCCTTTTTTTGCAACGACCGTATTGATTCCGTTTCCTGTCACATTTCCGTTTACGGTTAACGTAGCACCGTCTGAAACCAGACCGTCCGAAACGTTTCCGTTCACCGTCAGGTCAGCGCCCTCGACTGCCACCGCTCCCGGCGACATCACGCCTCCCTGCATCTCTCCGCTTACATCTCCCTCTACGACCTTCACCTTGCCGCCGCCTGCAGAAGCAGGCTGCGCATACACCGTCATCGGCATAACCGAAGCAGCCGTAAGCGCTGCTGTGAGCATCCAGGCAAGATAATGTTTTCGTTTCATTCTCCTTCCTCCCTTCCAATATGGGCAAACCGTAATAATGCACAAATTTTATCGTCTCTATAAAAATATTATATTTGATTTTTTCACTTTCTGCAATATAATGTAAAATATGACGTGTATTTTGTTCTAAATAACGGTTCTGAAGGAGGATGCTTTATGCAAATTCAGGAGCTTGCCGACTACACCGCACAAATACTGTTGGATTATTACGAAAACAGGATTCAGCCTTTTCTGGATGCCTGCGATGAGGACGTTCTCTGGATCGGCCCTGCTGTCGGACAGGTGATCCGCACGAAAAAAGCGCTCGTCGCAGCCTTTGCAGCCGAAAAACACGAACTGCGTTTTGCCGTCCACAACCTGACAGCGACTTTACTTCCGACCGGAAGCAGTCATGTTATGAATATCCTTCTTTCCTTTCTCGTCGATACCTTCTGGCCGGATGGAAGCTCCGGCCGCGTCTATCAACGGATCGTCTTTACCTGGGTATTCCACAATAACACGCCCTACATCCGTCTGTGCCATATTTCGAACGCGATTGCCTATGACAAACGGGACCGTATTTATCCGGTTCACTACGAAGAAACCTACCGGGATCAACTGGTTCTTGCCGGAGAAACCCGCTCTGACAGGCTCCGCTTCCGCGGCACACAAAAGACGCTGATCTATTTGAACTGGAGCTCCATCCTATATGCGGAAACCCACGGACGCCATACGATCCTCCATACCACCGACCAGGTCTATGAATCCGTCGAACGCCTCTCCGCCCTCGCGGAACGCTACGGTGCGTTCTTTATCCGTTGCCACGAAAGCTACCTCATCAATCCCTCCTTCGTCCAGAAAATCAGCCGCTTTCAGGTGCAGATGACCGACGGGCGGATCATCCCGATCCCGGAGAAAAAATATACCGCAGTGAGGGATCTTCTGCTGCCCCACCAACCTTTTTCCAGCCCTACTTCACAACACCCTTTTTCAAAATGATGTTGGCATACTGGGCTTTTTCCCCGGTCGCTACCACGCAGTACGCCTTTTTGGCGCGCTCGTAATAGGCAAACCGCTCGATCTTATGCACCTCTGTGTCCGGCTCATAATAGTTCAGGAGAGCCTTATAAGCCTCCCAGATCACCGGTACAACCGTATCTCCCGGCACGACCTCCATCAGGACGAAATGCTCGGGATCGTACTGATCCAGCGGAAACAACGGCAAAATCGCCGCCAAAAGCTCTGCCGTACCGATTCCATCCGCACGGATCACCCGTTGTCCGATGCTGCTGGACGGAAAGTTCGCATCCGCCAGCACGATCTCGTCTCCGTGTCCCATTTCATCAAGAACTTTTAACAGCTCCGGTGAAATCAGTGGTGAAATTCCCTTCAACATATCGAATATCCCCTTAAACTTATTCTGCAGCAGCGCGCCTGCCACGCCGTATTTTCGCCGCACACGCTGTCATCACACCAGGCTGCAGCGCCATACCTCCACGCCGCTGTCCTGGAATACCTCTCTCAGACGCTTCTGCACCTGTTCCACGGTCACGCCTTTTTTCAGGATGACCTGTAAAAAGCCTCCGCCGCCTGCACCGCAGATCATCTTTCCGTCGATCAGATCCTCCACGGAGCTAAAGATCATATCAATACAGGTATTGGTGCAGCCGCCATCCAGCCGCTTGGAAAGCTCCCAGTGCTGGTTCAGGAGCTGTGCAAAGCCGTCTACATTTCCCTTTTCCAGCTCAAAGCGCATCAAAACCGCTATCCGCTGGATCTCATAAAGCACCTCCACCGTATCCGGGTTACCGCTCACATAGCGGCTTACAATATCGCGCAGCAGGTTTCTTGCAAGCCTGCGCTGTCCGGAATAAATCAGGCAGAATCGTTCGTTTAACTCCTGCAGTGTCTCTGTGCTGATGCTGCAGGGACTGCAGCCGATTTCCTGTACAATCGCTGCATCGCTGGTCACCATTTTGATTCCGGGCGCAAGTCCGCCCACCTGATCCTGCCAGCCGCCGCCCGTGGACATAATCTGCTCCATGCACAGGACCCGGTTGTACAGCTCCTCCTGGGACAGCTTCTTTCCGAGCATCTGATAAATCGCCTTGACGCATGCGCCCGCAAGAATCGAGGACGTACCGAGGCCGCTGCCTCTCGGGATATGAATCACCTGTGTGGACAAATAGAGCCCGCTGCCGAGATTTTTTGTCACCTCTTCGACAGAAATCTGCTCCCGGTACGGAATGATGCCGCAGGCGATCAGCGCCGCCTTATGCAGGGCAAAGGGATCGTAAGGATTGCTGGAATCCTGCAGCTGACTGATTTCAGAAAATGCCTGCTCTGCACCGCTGTCCGCGCTGGCCAGCACGATCTGATTGCCCGGAATCTTTTTCACAACTGCCTCGACAGGATTCTGTCCATCCAGCTTCACCGCCGCATTCAGCACCGTTCCGCCGTGCTCCATGCAATATGGAGGCGTATCGCTCCAGCCGCCGCCCCAGTTGACGCGCACGGGCAGGCGTACCACCACTTCCTCCTGCTCCATTTTTGCCGTCGGATCGTAGGAAAGCCCTGCCACCGCCCCGACAAGAATCGCGTTTCGGATCGTATCCAGGCACAGGTCAAGATACTTATCCTGCTTCGTCAGACAGGATAGCGCATAATAAACCCGGATTTTCCGGGAAAATTCAAACAGCTCCTGTTCGTCCAGCTTTTCCGCCAGACCGCAAAGCTGCCGGATTACACGCGCATTGATCTCCCCGTTGAACACCTTCACCGCCTCATGGAGATTATCCTTTTTGTCGATGGCCTCCAACAGGGATTCGATTTTTACCTTATCCTCCAGCTTATCCTGCCAGGGCAGAATCGCCGTCACATCCGCCTGGTTGAAGCTGTCTTTTAAAGAAATCCCGTCTTCCAGTGTTGGAAAACCGTCTTCATATGCACGCAGTGTCGCAGATACTGCTTCCTGAATCGTATTTCGAATCGGATAAACTGCCGCCGTCCACAACGGTTCGCCGATCTTTTTTCCAAATAATGCCGCTTCCTTCGGATTGTCGCAAACGCCGTACATCCGGACAACAAACCTGCCGTCCTGCAGCTTTAGCCCATGCAGTACCGTATCCGCCGGAACGCTCTGTCCGTCCAGCGTCACGCCGGAGATCACGCAGCGCTCCCCGACAACCGTACCATGATGCAAATAGCTGTCCTCGATATAGCTTCCCGCGCCAACGTCTGCACGCAGACTGATATAGCTGTTTCCAGCCCCATAGCTTTTTTCCTGACTGTTGGTGTTGATCCGCGCCTGCCAGCCCAGATGCGTAAATTGCTCCATCCCCTCCGTCATCAGATGCAGCAGCTCCCGGGTCGTCCCAAAATGGATAAATGCCGCCGGTGACATCCGGATCAGCTTCATCTGATAGGGATGCAGCGCCGCCCAGATTTTTTCCCGGCAGGCTCTCAGCTCCGGTGTAAACTCACCCTCGGGCGTCTCCTGATAATACTGCTCCAGGGTGGAATCCGACGCCAGTGGATACAGAAAGTCCGCATAAAACGAAAGCCGCGCCTGTTCGTTGACACAGGCGGCAAACTTTTCCTCTGTGTCGATCAGACTGTAAAAGGCATTGAGCAGGTCTACGCTCATCATAACCGCGCCGGTGTCGATATCCACATGCCCGTGCTCGTCCATCGCACCCATTTCGTGCAGCTGCTCTACGGTCTTTTTATGTAAAAATCCGCCGACATTTCCTTCCCTGTCCCGTCTGTATACACCGTGGTTTTTGCCGATTTCTGCAGGCTCCTTGATCGACAGCGCCGCTGCGCCTTTTCCGTAAAAATCGATCTGCAGCGGGTTAAACAGCAGCAGCACATCCCCGGAGCAGACAAGCATTCCGGCGTTCATCCGCGCCGCAACGCCGCACATGGCAATCATAAATTCGTCGAACAGCGTCGATCTGCGACCGTTTGGAAGAATCCGCGGCACGGGGGAAAAGAGCTTGCCGCAGGCGGAATACTGGGGCACGCGCTTACTGTCCCCGCCGGAATGGATGACCAGAATACGCTTGCCGTCAAAGGCGTGGCAAGCTGCTTCGCCGGGCTGCGCAGACGCTAACTGCCTGCTCTCTGCTGCGCCGTCACCCTGCACTGCACCATGCGGCACAGCAACCGGACTCTGCTTACCCGCCGCATGCTCCCGGATATACCACAGCACATTTAAAGTCGCGCCGCCGCTTCCGACGCGCTTGCCGTCCGGATCGGGCAGCACCGCATAGTGCGTCTTTTCCGGGAGCATCTGATGCTTTAATCGGTAGGAAATCTGCGCACGATATGCCTGAGCCTGGGCCTCGTTCGAAGCCGTCAGCACCACATAATCCCACAACGGCAGGTTCGGGTTGTGCAGAATTTCCTCATACTGTTTCGTACAGTCCCGATAAGACTGCTGTAAAAATAACGTCTGATAAGACAATCAAATACACATCCTCTCTTGTATTTCATGGCTGCAGATACCAAAATCCAGCTCCTTCTGCAGACCTCTCACTACTGGTAGGATAGCATATTCCGGGCGCTATTTCCACTGAAAAACGGCAATTCCGACAGCCGCTACAGCAAGTCCGATCGCCTTTCTCCACTCCCACGCTGCTTTTTCAACGCCGAATAGCCCAAACAGCTCCACAAGGTATGCCGCCGCGATCTGCGCCACCACGATAAACAGAACCGCCCTTGCAGGTCCAAGCATCGCCATCGCCTTAATCACTGTCCAGGTAATCCCGGCGCCGAGTACGCCGCCAAGCAGCAGATACTTCGGCTCGCTCCTAAACACGGCAAACAGATTCGACCGGTCCGCTGCAAGCCAAACTGCCAGGCACGACAGCAGCGCCGTCGCCTGCACAAACACATTCGCAGACCAGATGCTCGACGCTTTTGTGACCTGTGTATTGAAAATGCCCTGCACGCTCATCAGAACCCCGGATAAAACTGCAATCAAAAATCCAACCATCCTGCAAGCCTCCTTCTTCCGTCCGCCCTGACAGCGTCCGGTATGAAATACAGTATGCGTTATGGTTGGATTTTTATACACGTTCTTATTCTTCTTCGCTCTCGGCGTAATCGATTTGGGTCTCCGTAGGCACTTCGATATATTCTTCTTCCACGTACTGCGTGCCGGTTACCTGTGTCATGATTTTTTCCGAAAGGTCTTTTAAAACGTCCGAAACGTTTTCTCCCTCCCAGATTTTCGTCTCCGCGATCTCCATCTGTACCCAGAAGTTCGCAGTCGCCATCAGCTTCGGCACCGGAACCGTCTGGCTGTATTCCTGCCAGAACGCTGCCATCTCCTCCGTCTGCTGCGCTGCGCTCTTTTTGGCAGGCACAAGGGTACTGCGGTCAAACAGCTTATCCGCGCTGTCCGTGCAAAGCCATGCTGCGAAATTATCCGCCTCGTCCTGATGCTTACCGTAGCCGTTTACAACAATGCTTCCGGTCACGGAAATACCGCGGGAGCAAACCGTTTCACTGATATCCGGCAGGGACGCTACGCCGTATTCCCACGCAAAGCTTCCGTCTGCCTTCGCCTGCACAACCCGATCCAGAATATCGGTGGTCGCGATCGTATAAACCAGCTTTCCATCCAAAAAATCCTGCACAACCTGGTCGTAGCTCGAAGTCGCCGCATCGATCGAGAAAAACTGACTCAGCTTCTGGTACGCCGCAAGCCCGTAAACCGCATCCTGATTATAGATGTTGATCCGGGACGAATCATCCCCGCAGCTTCCGCCAACGGTGATATAATTTCCTGCAAAGAAATAATTATAGAAAAAATCAGATACATCCCATCGGAAAACCGATTCTACCGTTTCCGGCGCGTTGTACTCATCCGCAAAATTCCGGATATCTTCAATCGTTTTCGGAATCAGGGACACCTCGTCCGTTTCCAGCTCTGCCGCCGCCTGCTCCAGATACGTCTGGTTGTATACAAGCGCACTGGTTTCAAAATACAGCGGATAAGCAACCGCATGTCCCTGATAGGTCACAGCGTCCAGTGCAGTCTGCGGAAAATTTTCGGTATTCAGGACAGCATTCTGATCCTTCACATTTACCGCCAGCCCGGCAAGGTACGCTTTTTCCAGTCCGTCATTGCTGATCAGGTAAACATCCGGCATCGATTCCTCTGCGATGGAAGCGTCGTTTACTGCCTCGAGATATTCCAGACCGCTTTTCAAAACCGGAACAACACGCACGCCGATCGCATCCTGATATTCAAGCGCCATCGCGGAAAGATAATCCTCCAGTTTTTCCTCGGTATACCATACCGTCAGCGTCGGTTTGGACGACAAAATACCGTCCGTAGAAACGCCTGCCTTATCCATGGCAGAGACGCCCGCATAAATCAAAGCTCCCGCAGCACAGACACCGCAGACCGCCCCGATCAGTTTTGGGTAAAAAGACATGTTCCTCTCCATTTCTTTCTTTTTTGCCGCGCTGCCGTTTCCCGGCAGCTACGCGTTTTGCTCCTGAAACGTTTTCAGGCATGAATCCAGAATTTCGATCATTTCATCCACATCTGCGTCGGTGATGACAAGAGGCGGAACGAAGCGGATAATATTGATTCCCGCATTGATCAGAATCAGACCGTTTTCCAGCGCTGCGTTGATCACAGGCGCAACCGGACGGTCAAAGACAAGTCCCTGCATCAGTCCCATGCCTCTTCTGTCCGTGATAAAATCATATTTTGCTGCCAGGCTGTCCAGCTTTTCTTCCAGATAAGCCGACACCTCCCGCACATGCTCCAGAATGTTGTTTTCCTCAAACAGATCCAGCACCTTTGCCACAGCTGCACATGCCAGCGGGTTGCCGCCATAGGTCGTGCCGTGGTCGCCTGCCGTAAGTGAATGCTGTCCGACCTTTTCCGTCATTAAAAATGCACCTACCGGGACACCGCAGCCAAGGGCTTTTGCCGTCGTCATGATATCCGGCTTTACGCCGTATTTCTGCCACGCATACCAATAGCCGGTTCGTCCCATGCCGCACTGGATTTCATCCAGAATCAGCAGGATATCCTTTTCATCGCACAGCGCGCGCACTTTTTTCAGAAAGTCCTCCTGTACCGGATAAATTCCGCCTTCTCCCTGCACGGTTTCCAGCAAAATTGCGCACGTCTTGTCATTTACGCATGCCAGCACGCTGTCAAAATCGTTGAGATCGGCAAACCGGATATTGCCGATTCCGGGCTCAAATGCCTCTCTATAATGCGGATTGCCGGTTACCGACAGTGCTCCCATCGTCCGACCGTGGAACGAATGGTTCATGGCAATGATCTCATGATCTGTCGTGCCGTCTTTTAAATAAGCATATTTCCGCGCCGCCTTGATCGCGCCCTCAATTGCCTCCGCACCGCTGTTGGTGAAGAACACGCGGTCCATCCGGGAAACCTTTTTCAGATGTCTTGCCGCTTCCACCGCAGGAACATTGTAATAATAATTCGAGGTGTGGATGACCTTGTCGATCTGCGCCTTCAGCGCATCATTGTACTCGGCATTATGATAGCCGAGGGCAAACACCGCAATACCAGCCACAAAATCCAGATACCGTTTTCCTTCTATATCATATAAAGATACGCCGTCGCCGCGATCCAGAACGACCTGATACCGATTATAGGTATGCAGAAGATCCTGCTCGGCTTCGTCGATATACTGCTGCATCAATTCACCCATGTTTCCTCCATTCCGCAGGCACTTTGTGCCGAAGGTGCTTTGCACTGCTTTAAACCTACTCATCGTCTCCGACAATCGCCGTTCCGATCCCATGATCTGTAAAAATTTCCAAAAGCAGACAGTGGGGGATTCTGCCGTCCAGAATATGTACCCGGTTGACGCCGCCTTTGACCGCCGCCGTACAGTTGTTTAACTTCGGCAGCATGCCGCCGCCGATCTCACCGCTGCTGACAAGCGCTTCCGCGTCGCTTGCTGTAATGCGGGAGATGAAAGAGGATTTATCAGAAAAGTCCTTGTACAGACCTTCTACGTCCGTCAGGAACACGAGCTTGTCCGCGCCGACCGCCCTTGCGATCGCGCATGCTGCGTCATCTGCGTTGATATTATAGGTCTCGCAATTTTCATCCATGCCCACCGGAGCTACGATCGGAAGGTAATCGCGGTCGATCAGATCATATAAAATCTTGGGATTTACTTTGGTCACATCGCCGACAAAGCCGATATCCTTCCCATCGGAATATTTCTTTTCCACCTGCAGAAGACCGCCGTCCTTGCCGCTGATGCCAGCTGCGGGTACGCCAAGCTCCTGTACCATGGCAACCAGATTTTTGTTGACGCGCCCCAGCACCATTTCCGCGATTTCCATCGTTTCAGCGTCCGTCACGCGCAATCCGTTGACAAAAACAGGCTCCTTGCCGGCTTTTGCCACCCATTTGCTGATGGCCTTGCCGCCGCCGTGTACGATGATCGGCTTAAAACCTACCAGCTTTAACAGCGTCACGTCCTTGATGACGTTTTTCTGCAGCTCTTCATTGCTCATGGCGCTGCCGCCGTATTTTACCACGATAATTTTCCGGTTGAATTTCTGGATATAGGGGAGCGCTTCAATCAGCACCTCCGCTTTTTTCATGATCTGTTCCATTTCCGGTTTTTCCACTTTTTCCTCCCATTTCTGCGCACGTTTCCTTTTGCGGCGCTGTGAGACTGTTTTATCGTTCTAACGCCGGTTCGCGTCAGCTGCGGTAGTCCGCGTTAATCTTGACATAATCGTAGGTTAAGTCACAGCCCCAGGCTGTCGCTTCCGCCTCGCCCATCTTCATATCCACAAGCGCAGTCACCTCGGAGCAGGACAGGATCCGGGTCGCTTCTTCCTCGCTGTAATCTGCCGCCATACCATCCTTGAAGATCAGGATCTTTCCGGCGCTGCTTTCCAGATACAGTTCTATCGCCTCGGGATCGAATTTTGCCCCGGAATAGCCCAGCGCACACAGAATCCGTCCCCAGTTCGCATCGTGTCCAAACAAGGCTGCCTTTGTCAGGCTGGAGGTGATGACCGATTTTGCCAGGGTCTTTGCATCTTCCTTATTATCCGCATGAATGACCTTTACCTCGAACAGCGCGGTTGCGCCCTCGCCGTCGCCTGCGATCTTCTTCGCCAGCGTCTCATTGACATAATGAAGCGCTTCCACAAACGTATCGTAGTCCGCGCCCTTTTCCGTGATTTCATGGTTTCCCGCCTGGCCGTTTGCCAGCACAAGCAGCGTATCGTTCGTCGAGGTATCGCCGTCTACGGAAACCATGTTGAAGGTATCCTGCACGTCAGCGCTCAGTGCTTCCTGCAGAAGCTTTTTGGAGATATTCACATCCGTTGTCACAAATGCGAGCATTGTGCACATATTCGGATGAATCATGCCGGAGCCTTTGCACATGCCGCCGATGGTTACTTCTTTTCCACCAATCGTCACCTTTACTGCAACCTGCTTGTTGCGGGTATCCGTTGTCATAATCGCCTTTGCCGCATCGGTTCCTGCTTCTTCTCCGGGCTTGATCGCCTTTGCCAGCATACGCACACCTTCGGTCATTTTTTCCATCGGAAGCTGCATACCGATGACGCCGGTCGAACAAATCAGGACGCTCTGAGGAGAAATCTCCAGCGCATCTGCTGCCGCTCCTGCCGTCTCCCTGCAATATTCATAGCCGAGCTTTCCGGTACATGCATTTGCGATACCGGAGTTTACAACGATCGCCTGAGCTTCCCACTCGCTCTCTACGACTTCCTTATCCCATAAAACAGGAGCAGCTTTTACTACATTCGTCGTAAACACGCCCGCTGCGCGACACGGCGTTTTGGAATACACCATTGCCATATCTTTTCTGTTCTGATACTTGATCCCGGCCTCTACGCCGGCTGCCATAAATCCCTTTGCCGCGGTTACGCCGCCTGTAATGATCTCCATATGTTCCTCCTGCCTTTCTTTTTATGTCAGATTGAGCAGTATCTTTTGCCCGCTCAAGCGTTGAAATTTTCGATATTTTTCTGATTTAAAACAAAATCGTAATAGTTTAAATCTTCGCGCTTCGTCCAGCCGATCTGCTTCCAGAAGGCGTTGCCGATATCATTTTTCGTAAACGCGATCAGGGACACCTTATTGATGCCCTCATGCTGCAGCGCATTCATACAGTGCACCACCATCGCCCTGCCGATCCCGTGCATCCGGTAATCCTCATGCACACAGACGTGATACAGACAGCCCCTGCGCCCGTCATGCCCGCACAAAATCGCGCCGACCACTCTGCCGTCCATCTCAGCGACTACGCTGATTCCGGGATTTCGCTTCAAAAACCGCTCCACCCCTTCTCTGGAATCGTCGATCGTCCGGATCGAAAACCCGTGAATCGTCATCCAAAGGGCGTATACCTGATCATAATCCTCTATTTGCATGCTGCGCACTGTAACCATTGTTATTTATCCTTTCCTGCCGGGGCCAACATAAGGCAAAAGCGCCTCGCCCCAGCTTTTTATCAGCCGTTCAGGCGACCATGCCGCATTCGCCGGCGACGTGGAGGGAAGCTTCCCCGCTTCCCGCTGACATGCCTTCTCACAATACCTGTGATATAACTCCCATGACTTTGCGCCGTTGCAAAACACCGCCTCAATCCTGGAATCCTGCAAAAGCCCGGCCACATCGTTTGCTGCCACATCCCGGATGGAGCTGTCCGAAGACCCTACAATCCGACAGGAAGCGATCACATCCCACACAGCAATCCCATTTGCCAGCAAAAAAGCCTTTTTCTCCTCCACCGACACCGGAACCTCCGCCTGACACACCCCCGCTAAAACCTTCCAAAACCGGTTCTGCGGATGCCCGTAATAAAAATGATTCTCCCTCGACTTCACCGACGGCAGACTTCCTAAAATCAACACCCTGGAATGCCCGTCCACAACCGGCGAAAAAGGATGCACCACCAACTCCTGCCCAACAGCCATCCAAAACACCTCAATCCTTCAAAGCCACTAAATTTCTCTAACCTTGAATTTTACAAACAACTCCACGGAAAATCAAGACTTTTTTGCCCCAACAGGGCGAAGTCGCCTACGGCGACCAGCCCACACAAACTCAGCCCTACCTCCCGGGCCGCTGTTGCCGCAGGCAACCAGGCCTCACCGCCGAAGTAGGCGCAGTCGGCGCAGCCGACCAGCCCCCAACAAACTCAGCCCTATCTCACAGGCCGCTGTTGCCGCAGGCAACCAGGCCTCACCGCGAAGACTGATTGCCAGCCCCGGCTGCCGACTGCAATTGCGTCCCCTTGATTTGCAAGCGAAACTTTTGCAAAAACGCACAGGCTTCCGGCACCGAACGTCCGACTGTCCGAAGCAGGCATGCACAACCGCCAAAGCAGCCAAAAACCTACCACCATGCCTGCAAGTTTCGGACGTGAGGTGCGCCCTTAGGAAGCCGACGCGCTTTTGCATAAAAGTTTCAGCGCGCAAATCCCGGGGACGCAATGCAGTCGGCTGCCGGGGCGGTCAAAGTCTGCCGGGAATCCACCATCCCTTACGGGAACATCGGCACAAGATCCAGGCCCTCGGACTCCTCCAGTCCAAACATCAGATTCATATTCTGCACTGCCTGTCCTGCCGCGCCCTTCACCAGATTATCCATGGCACCCATCATAATCACACGCTTCGTCCGCGGATCGACCTTAACGTTCACATCCACAAAATTGCTGCCCTCTACCCACTTCGTTTCCGGGCACACACCCTCCGGCAGCACGCGCACAAACTTCTCATCCTGATAATATTTGTCATAGGCTGCCCGAATCATTGCAGTATCCGGCAGTCCAAGACTACCGTCCGGCTTTTTCACTTCTTTTAAGGAAGCATAAGCCGTCACCAGAATTCCACGGTTCATCGGAACCAGATGCGGGGTAAAGTTCAGCACAACCGAACAGCCTGCCGTATAGGACAGCTGCTCCTCAATCTCCGGCGTGTGGCGATGGCTCGCAACGCCGTATGCCTTGATATTTTCATTCACCTCACAGTACAGGTTTGCAACCTTTGCACTGCGCCCTGCCCCGGAGGTACCGCTCTTTGCATCAATAATCAGCGTATCCATATCGATCAGTCCCTCTGCTGCCAGCGGAAAGATCGAAGTAATGGAGCAGGTGGGATAACAGCCCGGATTTGCTACCAGACGAGCCTGTTTGATCGCCTCACGGTTTCTTTCACACAGACCGTAAACCGCTTCCGGAATAAACTGCGGAGATTTATGTTCGATTCCATACCACTTTTCATAAGTAGCAACGTCCTTGATCCGAAAATCCGCACTCAGATCGATCACCTTTGTATTGGAAAGGATTTCCTCATCCAGAACTCCTGCCAGGAAGCCCTGGGGCGTCGCGGTAAAGATCACATCGACCTCTTTTGCCAGCTGCTTTAAATTATCATCCTTACAAACATCCTCTACAATCTGAAACATATTCTGATAAACAGACGCATATTTCTGATCCACATAGCTTCTGGACCCGTACCATTTGATTTCTACATCTTTATGCCCGTATAAAAGACGGACCAGCTCCCCGCCGGCATATCCGGTCGCTCCGATAATTCCAACCTGAATCATTTTCTTTTCCTCCTTAACATTGCATAATCATACTGCATTCATGTATAATATTCAAGTATTTTTGGAATATATTCCATTTTTTCTGAATAAAATATTTATAATTTGCATAAATTTACACTTGCATTCCTTCGCATCCGGGTGTATAGTAATTTCAGTCAGTCGGGAACGGATGCTTCCATCCTTATCTTGACACAGCTTGAAAGAAAAATCAAACACAGCATATGGAGGAGTAATTATCATGAAAGAAAAAGTTATTTTAGCGTATTCCGGCGGTCTGGATACCACAGCCATCATTCCGTGGCTGAAAGAGAATTTCGACTACGAAGTTATCTGCGTCTGCATCGACTGCGGACAGGAAGAAGAGCTGGACGGTCTGGAAGAAAGAGCAATCTCCTGCGGTGCTTCCAAATTATATATCCTCGATGTAAATGACGAACTGTGCGACGAATACATCGTTCCCTGCGTACAGGCACATGCTGTTTACGAAAACAAATACCTGCTGGGCACATCTATGGCGCGTCCGCTGATCGCAAAGAAGCTGGTTGAGGTTGCCCGCAAAGAGGGCGCTACCGCAATCTGCCACGGCGCTACCGGCAAGGGCAACGACCAGATCCGTTTCGAGCTCGGCATCAAAGCCCTGGCTCCTGATTTAAAGATCATTGCTGCATGGAGAAACGATAAGTGGACCATGGATTCCCGGGAATCCGAAATCGAATACTGCCAGGCTCACGGCATTCACCTTCCTTTCTCTGCAGATTCCAGCTACAGCCGCGACCGTAACATCTGGCACATCAGCCATGAAGGTCTGGAGCTGGAGGATCCCGCAAACGAGCCCAACTACGGACATCTGCTTGTTTTAGGCTGCACTCCCGAGGAAGCTCCCGACGAGGCAGAATATGTTACCATGACGTTTGAAAAAGGCGTTCCGAAGAGCGTAAACGGTGTAGAGATGAAGGTTTCCGACATCATCCGCACTCTGAACAAGCTGGGCGCAAAGCACGGCATCGGCATCGTCGATATCGTAGAGAACCGTGTTGTCGGCATGAAATCCCGCGGCGTTTATGAGACCCCCGGCGGAACGATCCTGATGGAGGCACATCAGCAGCTGGAAGAGCTGATCCTCGACCGCGATACCTATGCAGAAAAGATCGATATGGGCAACAAGATGGCTCAGATTGTATACGAAGGCAAATGGTTCACTCCTCTGCGCGAGGCAGTTCAGGCATTCGTAGAAAAGACTCAGGAATATGTAACCGGCGAAGTAAAATTCAAGCTCTACAAGGGCAATATCATCAAAGCCGGTACAACTTCTCCTTACTCTCTCTACAATGAAAGCCTTGCTTCCTTCACAACCGGCGATCTGTATGACCACCACGATGCAGAAGGCTTCATCAACCTGTTCGGACTTTCCAGCAAGGTTCGTGCAATGAAGATGCAGGAAGTAGAAAAGAACAACAACTAATCACCATACGCTAATAAAGGGCTTCCGTGCTTTTGGCACGGAATCCCTTTTTTTGTTACAGTTCACTCGTATCTTTTTTTGCCCCGGCTTCTTGCAATCTTTTTTTCGATCTCCTATAATAAATCCTATAATAAATACGAAGTGATTTAATTTTTAAAAATACAGGGAGTTTTTGAATGGATGTTTTACTGATTTTGGCAATTTATCTGCTGATTGTAAATCTTGCAGGATTTGCTGCAATGGGAATTGATAAAAACCGCGCACGCCGCAAGGCATGGCGCATTCCGGAATCGACGCTGTTTCTGCTCGCCATCATCGGCGGCAGCATCGGAAGCATCGCCGGGATGTATACATTCCATCACAAGACACTGCATCCACAGTTCGTCTGGGGAATGCCCGCTATTTTAATCCTACAGATTGCTGCGGTTTTGTACATCCTGTTCGGTCCTGTTTCCATTTCCCTCTTATAACAGGCCGGCGCTTACAGGCATCCTGTAAAACGCAGCTAAAAAATTTACAGTTCACTCGCACCATTCGCAAAATCACATCTTTGAATGCTATTTACAAAAGATCAGGAGGTATCATTATGCACTTGGCAATCTGTGATGACCATATGGCGGATCGAAAACAAATGGAACGCCTTCTCGGACGGGAATCTGACCGCCGCCTGAATACAACCGGTGTCCTGTATGTGGACTCTTTCGGCAGTAAGGAATCTATCCTCGTAACGCCTATGATCTATGATGCAATTTTTATGGATATGACAGAAGACGGCTGCGATGCGATCGAGCTTTCCCACATGCTTCGGGCCGATGGCACAGATGTCCCCATCGTTTTTTGCTGCGATAAGGTAGACTACCGCAAATCGAAAAATCTTCCCGATAATGCGCTTTTTCTGGACAAGCCTATTGTCGTTTCCGAGCTTACCGAAACCATCGACCATCTGCTGTCCATTAAAAACAGCAAGGTAAAAAAACTCGAATTCCGCAACCAGACCGACACCATTTACCTGACGGAGGACCAAATTTCCTACGCTTGGCCGAAAAACAACCGTCAAGTCTGCATTCACACTGCCGACGGCAGAGACTACACAACCGATATGTCCCTTGCTTCGTTTTGCGGCACTTTAAACAAATATGATAACTTTGTCCTGCTTGCCAGTAATACGGTGCTCAACATGCGGCATATCCGATCCATCTCCATGCTTAAGGTAACGATGCAGGACAGCAAATCCTTCCGCCTGGGCTTTGGAGAAGCGAAGATTCTGCGTAAATCGGTAGATGCCTGTATGAAAAAACCAGCACAGGGAGAAAAGGCGTAGCAAACAAAAGAAACGGCCTCAGATGACAAAAAGGCGAACAAATCAGCTGAGGCCGTACCTCTATTCTTCTAAAGATCTCATTCATTCCCTTTTTCCATCGGGCTGTAGCGCATCCGCACACGGATTCCCTGACTGTAATTGCCAAAGCCGCTGCCAAAGAGCGTCATGCCGCCCACATGGGCAGCATCCTCCTGTACGGCAAATTTTAACCGGATCTGGCTTTTATAATCGAGCTGCAGCTGAGTTGTGGAAACGTCTGAAATTTTCATTCCATCAATATATGTCCCGTTCTGATCGATAACAAGCATTTTTAACAGTCCGTACTGATTCCATCCGGAAAACCACCAGTTGGGTGTAAACAGCCCGTGCCTGTCCCCAAAGTCTCCCGGAGATGTCCACACTCCAACCGGCGTGTCATTTAATAAAAAGGTAATATCAGAGGGCCAGTCGTTGTTAAAGCCCGGTGCCTCACTGGAAATCTCCATGGTGAAGGTAAGCTCGTCTATCTTTTGTCCTGCCGGAAGGATATTCGGGACCAGATATTCCACATAGCCTTTCGAAAGCCATAAAATTCCAGCTTCCGCGCGATCCGGATGGGCAAAATAGCGGGGATCGTCCACTTCACCGATCATCTTTTTCGTCGTGGAAATGCCGCAGGTGGGAAATACCTGATAGTCCGAATACTGCCCCACCGGGATTTCTGCCCGGAAAATACTGCCTTCGTCTGTCTCCTCCTGCGTCCCGATCTCCACCAGGATTCGGGTTTCCAAAACGCTGCACACCTTCTGGTTTCCATGTCCGACACTGTCCTGGGTCACACGGATCAGCCCGGCCTCCTCCAGCTTTCGGATATGGCTGGTCAGCGCGCCGTTGGTGATCTGCAGCCTGGCTGCGATCTCATTCATATTCATTTCTTTTTCTTTTAACAGCAGTAAAATGATGTTCACCCGGATATCCGAGCCAAGCACCTTGAACAGCTCCACGCCCTCTTCCAAATTTCTGATATGCAGCATCCGATTTTCCCCTTTTTCCTGGTTTATCCAGCTACGATGTCCTACTTTTCCTGACTGCGATACCCGGCTTCTTCCGCCCGCGCTCCTGTCACGGTCGATCCATGCTGCCACAACGTCAGCCATCCGCAGGGTCTACTTTTCCCAGTGGCGATACGGACAGCGATTCTTTTTCACCGCAGCCCGCAGCTCCACATAACAGCCGCATGCCAGACAGGTACCGGCTTCCAGATAGTCGCACGCCTTACATAGTTCCAGCCGTTTTTCATACACCTGCTGCGCCGTTTTTACATCCGGATCGAGCTGCACGATATAGCGGTGCAGCTGTTTCATATAAGCTTCTTCGTCAAGATCCCGCAGCAGACATTTCAAGCAAGGCTTCTTCTGTGTGTCCATTTTCAGGAAATCCGCAGGCAGATGACGCTGCACGCAGGAATTTCCAGACTCAGGGTACCGTCCTTTTCCGCCACACCCTCAAAGGATTCTTCCTTCACAGCATCCGGCTCCTCGAACGTGTTATGCGCATTCATTGCGCCGGTCAGGATCTTTGCAGAAACAGTACGGTTCTTCTTTTCCGTCAGCGCGATTTCCACAGGATAGCTCTGCTCTGCGGACAGATTCGCCAATGTAACCGTGATCGTGCCATCTTTCTGCACGGATACGGATTCCTGCAGCGCCGGAATGGAAAATTCGCCGTTTTGGATCGTGTCGACGCCGGTTAAGTCGCTGTGCAAAAGCTCTGCATCCTGATGATATTTATACATATGGAAAATATGATACGTAGGCGTCAGAATCATCTTTTCGCCTTCTGTCAAAATCACGGACTGCAGCACATTGATAAGCTGCGCAATGCACGCCATCTTCACGCGGTCACAATGCTTGTTGAAAATATTGAGCGTCACGGCAGCTACAAGCGCATCCCGCATCGTGTTCTGCTGATACAAAAATCCAGGATTGGTTCCCGGCTCTACTTCGTGCCAGTTGCCCCATTCGTCCACTATCAGACCGATTTTTTTCTCCGGATCGTACTGATCCAGAATCGCGCCGTGCTTTTTGATCAGATCATCCATGTGAAGCGCCTTGCCAAGTGCCTGATACCAGCCGTCAGTTGTAAACTCCGTTGCGGAACCCTTGTTCATCCAGCTTTCCCCGGGAACCGTATAATAATGCATGGACAGATCATCCATAAATCCATGGGCATCCTCGGGCGCAGGACTTGCAAAGCAGGTTTCCAACACCTTCTTCGTCCAGTTGTCATCCCCTGCGTTCGGGCCGCCACAGATTTTCTGAATCGGGGCGCTGTCCTGATAATGGCGCACATAGGTCTGATATCTGCGGTACAGGTTTCCATAATATTCCGGTGTCATGTTTCCGCCGCAACCCCAGTTTTCGTTGCCGACGCCAAAATAGTCCACCTTCCACGCCTTCTCGTGTCCGTTTTTCTTCCGCAGATCTGCCATTGGAGAAACGCCTTCAAAGGTCATATATTCTACCCATTCGGACATTTCCTGTACGGTTCCGCTTCCGACGTTGCCGTTGACATAGGTTTTGCAGCCCAGCTGGCGGCACAGCTCAAAAAATTCGTGCGTACCGAAGCTGTTGTCCTCGACAACACCGCCCCAGTGCGTGTTAATCATCTTTTTGCGGTTTTCTTTCGGCCCGATACCGTCTTTCCAGTGATACTCGTCCGCAAAGCATCCGCCCGGCCAGCGCAACACCGGAATCTGCATCTCTTTCAGCGCTTCCACAACATCCGTCCGCATGCCGTTGACATTGGGAATCCCGGAATCCTCCTTTACATACAGCCCCTCGTAAATACATCTGCCAAGATGTTCGGAAAAATGTCCATAAATTTCCGGATTGATGTGTCCTTCTGTTTTGTTCTCGTTGATAACCAGCTTTGCCATGTTGTTCCTCCTGTTCTAGTGTTTCTCCTGTCCATAATAGGCGTTTGCGCCGTGTTTTCTGTAATAATGCTTATCCTGAAGCTCCTGGGGTGCCGGCTTTACCTGCGGATTGATCGATTCTGTCCGGTATGCCATTTTTGCAACCTCTTCCAGCACGACCGCATTGTGTACCGCTTCTCTGGCATCCTTTCCCCAGGTAAAGGGACCGTGGTTTTTGCACAGAACTGCCGGAACTGCCATCGGATCTTTTCCCATCCGGACAAATTCCTCCACGATCAGCCTGCCGGTATTCTGCTCATAGGCTTCTGCAATCTCCTCCGGTGTCAGACAGCGCACGCACGGAATTTCCCCATACATGTAATCCGCATGCGTCGTTCCATAGCATGGAATCCCACGTCCTGCCTGAGCCCAGCTGGTCGCATAGGAGGAATGGGTATGTACGATTCCGCCGATCTTCGGAAACGCCCGGTACAGCTCCAGATGCGTTGCCGTATCCGAGGACGGGCGGTAGCTTCCTTCTATTTTATTACCGTCCAGATCCATCACAACCATATCCTCCGGTGTCAGCTGATCATACTCCACACCGCTTGGCTTAATGACAAACAGCCCGCTTTCTCTGTCGATTCCGCTGACGTTGCCCCAGGTAAAGGTCACCAGACCATACCGGGGCAAATCCATGTTCGCTTCATATACTGCTTTTTTGAGTTCTTCCAGCATCGTTTTCTCCCTGTTTTCTGCCGCTATTTTGCGGCATCTGCAATTTGCAGCATTGCACCTGTATCTTTTCAGAACGCCTGTACCGCAGCTTTTTCCGCTGCAAGGCATGCCTGATACTGCTTCGTATACGTCTCAAAGCCTGCGACATCCGCTAGATCCGGCTCCATGGTCTCTGACTTTCTCTCAGCAAATATCCGACTGTCCAGATAATCCCCAAGGCTCTGTCCGTCTTTTTTGGAAAGCATGTATGCCGCCAGAAGCGCCATGCCCCAGGCGCCGCCCTCTCCCGCCGTCTCCATCACGGAAATCGGCGCGTTCATGGCTGCCGCCAGAATACTCTGTCCGACGCCCTTTGTTTTAAACAGTCCGCCGTGTCCGGTGATGGAATCGATTTTCACGTCCTCTTCTTTTAATAAAATGTCCAGACCGATCTTTAACGTCGCCAGTGACGCATATAAATGCGACCGCATAAAGTTCGCAAGTCCCAAATGACTGTCTGGTCTGCGCAAAAACATCGGACGGCCCTCTTCCAGACCGGTCACCGGTTCCCCGGAATAATAATTGCAGGCGATCATGCCGCCGCAATCCTTATCGCCCTCCATCGCCTTTTGATAAAGTGTGGAAAAAAGTTTATTTTTATCTGCTTTAATGCCAAAACATTCTGCAAACTCCGCAAACAGCCCGACCCATGCGTTCAGATCTGACGTGCAGTTGTTACAATGCACCATCGCAACGGGATCACCCGCAGGCGTTGTCACCATATCAATTTCCCGGTGCATGGCAGAAAGCGGCTTTTCCAGAACAATCATCGCAAACACGCTCGTCCCTGCGGACACATTGCCGGTGCGCTTTTCCACGCTCTTTGTCGCGGTCATTCCGGTTCCGGCGTCTCCCTCCGGCGGACACAGGGGAACCCCCGGCTGCAGACACCCGGAACGATCCAGAAGTCTTGCGCCCTCTTTCGTCAGCGTGCCTGCCATTTCTCCGGCACGCAGCACCTTCGGTAATATTTCCCGCAGCTTCCAGGGAAATCCTTTGTCCGCCACGAGCGCATCAAATTTCTGCATCATTTCTGCATCATAATCGCCGGTTGCAGAGTCGATGGGGAACATCCCGGATGCCTCTCCGATTCCGACAACGCGCTGTCCGGTCAGCTTCCAGTGGATGTAACCGGCGAGGGTGCTTAAATAGTCGATTTTTTCCACATGCTCCTCGCCCTTTAAAATCGCCTGATACAGATGTGCGATGCTCCACCGCTGCGGAATGTTGAAGGCAAAGCATTCCGACAGCACAGCAGCCGCTTCCTCCGTCATCGTGTTGCGCCATGTCCTAAACGGCACTAACAGCTTTTCCTCCCGGTCAAATGCCATATATCCGTGCATCATTCCGGAAAATCCGATGGCTCCCAGGCGGGTCAGCTGGATCTGATAGGTGCTTTTCACATCTTCCGCAAGTTTGTCGTAGCTGTCCTGCAGCCCTTCCCAAATCTCCTCCAGACGGTAGGTCCAGACACCGTTTTCCAGACGATTCTCCCATTCATGGTCGCCCGCTGCAATGGGATTATGGTTTTCGTCGATCAGCACCGCCTTGATCCGGGTCGAACCGAATTCGATCCCCAATACCCCGCGTCCCTCCTGAATACAGGAAATGATTTTTTCTCGTTTCGTCACATCCGCATCCGTTACTGAAAACTTATAAAAAGTTATAAACTTCTATGTTTCATTCCTACTTCAACGAGTATGCTTTTGACGATATAAATATCTATCTACTCACAAGTTCTTGTACTCTCCATAGGCGTAAATTCCGGACTAACGTATCCGTACATATTTGCATTAACGTTTCAGTCTTAGCTTGCAAATTGTTCTCCATAAGCCTTGAGATTTATAGATGCCTGGAAATCTCTGTCAATCCTATTCCCACACTCACATCTATAAACTCTGTCAGATAATTTCAAATCTTTTTTGATGTTTCCACAACAGCTGCAAAGCTTTGAGGATGGATAAAACCGATCCGCCACAATAAGCTGGATCCCTTTATCACTGCATTTGTTTTCAAGCTGTTTTCTAAACCCAAAAAATCCCTGTTCCTGAACTGCTTTGGATAAATGTCTATTTTTCATCATTCCTCTGACATTCAAATCTTCAATACATATAAATCTTGGCTTTCGATTTACGATCTCCGATATGGTCTGATTCAAATAGTTTTTACGGATGTTTGTTAATCTGTGATTTCGTTTTAATAAAAGTTTTTCCTTTTTGATTACATTATTTGTTTTACAGTAACTTTCTCCTTTCTTATTTTTCTCGTAAGAACGAGAGATACTACGCTGTAATCTGCGTTTTTGTTTTTCTAATTTCTTTACTTTCTGACTCTTATTGATGTTCTTATACTTAACAGCATCAGAGCAGACAGCTAAGTCTTTGATTCCTAAGTCTATGCCGACTCCATCCTCATTCAGCGTTTCCCTGCAATCAGGAAATTCCACACATACACTGATCCACCAGTTCACCCCATCAAAGGATATTCTCGGATTCCTATATTTAGCATCTGTCGGAATACGTCCATGTTCTGCAAGTCTTACCCAATTCCTTTTTTGCTTATTTGCCTTCCTGCTGGAAGAAAAGCCTTCAAATTTAACGTGGGTATTACTGAATTGTATCTTAACGTTGTCCTGATAGAACTTCGGCATGGATCTCTTTCTGGACTTGAATCTTGGGAATTTTTGCAAACCCTTGAAAAAGTTCTGATACGCAGTACAGGCATCTTTAATTGCCTGCTTGGTTACATTGTTAGAAATATTCAATAACCATGCGTATTCCTCAGAATGTCTAAGCCTTGTAAATTCTTTTCTGAGTTCTGAATCCGAAATGAATTTGCCGCCTTTTTCATAAGTTTCTTTTTCCCTGGCCAAAGCCCAGTTATAAGCAAATCTTGAAGCACCTGCGTACTGAAACAGCTTAGTTTTCTGTACATTGTTTGGGATCAACATTACTTTTATGGCTTTTACCATCGGTCTCCTCCTGCATCAATTCTCGGATAAATTTCTTCGCTTTGTTCGCTCGTTTTCCTTGTAATTTGCAGCTGAATACTGTGATTATTTGAACCAGATCTTCAACAAATTCCTGCCGTTCAGATTTTTCAGTATTATCCATCTGTCATTCTAAATTTGTTTATGGCTGGAAACGCGACAATATCCAATTGTAATGCGGTTTTTAGGCTTTACATTTATTACCTGGTTGAGTTGCTCATCAGAATAATATTTACTCAAAGTATCAACTTCTTTCAATAATATTCTGCTCTAATATCTCAGAAAACTCAACATCTACTTATATGATTTTATAATTTATATTTAACTGTTGATAACCTCCTTATTCCGGGAATTTCTATTCCGATTTTCTGCCATTTTTGTATGTTTTCGATAATTTTATAGTAAAAGATCGCAATTTAATTGTCAATCTGTTCTTTAGGATTTTATAGAATATTTTATTTTTTTATGAACCACAACCTTTTCATTTTCAACTGCGCCTTTTTCCTGTTCCAGCTGCCTCGTTTTGCGTACAACCGGAAAAACACCGATCCTTCCAGTGATGAATAAAAAACAATAAAAAACAAAAAAAGCGGCCGCACATTACCGCACAGCCGCCTTTCATTTCTCTTCTTTTCGTATTTCCTGTCCGTCAGATCGTCACGATAACGCCGCCGTCATTGGCATACATGCTGCTGACGCCCGCAGTATCCATAATCACAACATCCTTTACAGAAACCTTGGAGGTCACCATCCGCTTCACGCTTTCTGCACGCTCCGGGCAATTACAATGGGTGATCATCAGGGTCTTTTCCTCCGGTCTTGCCACATTGCGCACCACTGCGTCTGCCATCTTCTGCAGACCCTTACGGATGCCGATTCCCTGCCCGATCTGCTCGATCCTGCCGTCCATCGTGCCTGCCATAACGGGCTTGATGCTCAGAGTAGATGCAACCAGTGCCTTGATACCGCTGAGTCTGCCGTTTTTACGCAGAGTTTCCAGATTATCCAGGACAAAATACGTATTCATCTCACTGCGGAACGCTTCCAGACGGCTTACCACCTCTTCAAAGGGAAGTCCCTGTTCCTCCAGGGAAGCTGCCAGCAGCGCAAGCTGTGTCTCTCCGCAGGAAGCCGAACAGGAATCCATGACGTAAATCTGTTTGGACTCGTCCTCTTCCAGATACATCTGCCTTCCGACCATGGCACTGTTATAGCTTCCGCTCAAATTGCCGGACAGCGTTACCACATAAATATGCTCTGCCTCCGATTCAAACGCCTGCCGATAGCTCTCCGGCGACGGACAGGAGGAACGCGGGCACTGGGGACATGAGGCAACCTGCTCCAGAAATTCCTTCTGATTAAAATGCTCATCGTCCATAATCCGGTAATCGCCGACCTCCAGACCAAGCGGTACGATTTCAAAATGCGGATCCTTCTTATATTTCTCCGGCAGCTCACAACAGCTGTCCACAACGATTTTATAACTCATGTTTTCCTCCATACCGCAGGCGCTTTGCGCCTGCCGCACCACGGCTTCTCGTATATTCTCAAAACCAATCCATGTAGTTTTCATTACTACATATGATAACACGTTCTGACTGTTCCTGTAAAGGGTATTTCCAAAAAACCCCATCTCTGATATACTGATACCACAGTTCACTCGTGGATTTTTGAAGGAAGATTTCGTGCTCGCACGAAAATCTGACTGAAAAAAGCTACGAAGGGAGCGCCGCTTCATGAGCAAAAGGAGCTGCGCAGCAGCGGGAAGCGTCGCAGACGCGTTTTTGCGAATGGCGCGGGTGAACTGTTTCACAACCGACCGGCACGCATATCACAAAAACCGCGCAGCAGCACAAAGCGTCGCAGACGCGTTTTTGCGAATGGCGCGGGTGAACTGTTTCACAACTGACCGGCACGCATATCACAAAAAACCGCGCAGCAGCACAAAGCGCCCGCGGAATGGAGGATTGATTATATGACCGCTTTTCAGATTCTTGAAATGAAGCATTTTATGGCGAAGCTTTTGACAGAGGATTGCTTTGACTCTTTTCTGCTGGAGAAGGCTTCGGTTTCCTGCGCCGTTTCCTATGAAATCGACGGGCGCGTCAATCCCGAATTTTATCAGGACGATGAAACGCCGGACGCCGGCTACCTGTTTCTGCCCTGGAAATTCATCCGTCCGGTTCTGTTTCAGATGATCCGCGGCAAACACACGCCTCTTTCCTTCAAATTCGTCCTGCATCTCATGCCCCAGTATGTCCCCGGCGTCATGAAGGGCGCAGATCCGTCTTTAAAACCGGAACAGGTTCAGGCGCTGGTCCTGACCATAAAATATGACGGCTCCGCCATCCGCCTGACGACCGGAACCGCCTTTTCTTCCTTTGTCTTCGATAAAACACTGGACGCGCAGTGGGACAAAACCATGCGCCAGTTTCTTTCCCGCAAGGAAATCGCCTGCAGGGAATAATACTTTTATCTTTTCATTTTAGGTTTAAAAACAAGGCTCGCCAGATATCCGAAAATCAGCGCCGCCGCAGTTCCGGCAGCCCCTGCCTGAAAGCCTCCCGTAAACAATCCGAGAAATCCGTCTTGTTCCACCGCTTCTTTTACGCCCTTCATCAACGTATGCCCAAAGCCAAGCAGCGGCACGCTCGCCCCTGCCCCGGCAAAATCGACAAAGGGCTGATACCAGCCAAGTGCGCTCAGCACTGCGCCCGAGCAGACCAAAAGCACCATAATCCGCCCCGGCATCAGCTTCGTCTTTTCCATCAAAATCTGCACCAGCGCGCAAATCAGACCACCTACCCAGAATGCATTCAAATAGTCCATCGCCCACACGCCCCTTTCCTTTTCCCGGCAGTTTCTTTCCAAAAAGCACCGCCGTTTTTGTCAGGATGCGCAGCAGATTCCTGTTTTATACACTCTGAATAATGTCTTGCACGCTTTTTAGACCGTCACTCTGCGTCCACCGTCACCAAAACATCCCCGTACAGCACACCGTCATAATAATCCAGCAGCAGCTTCACCACACCGTCATACGCTTTCATGCCTTCTTCCACTCCGTTTAATTTCAGAGAAGCCGTTGTCGCCGCGTTGGAAACCTTTTTCGCTGTTTTGGTACTGACAACCGCCTTTTTCTCGACAGTCTGCCATGCTTCCTGGGTCAAAAACATGTTATCCGCATAAACCTGTGCAGAAATCTGCGGATGCTTCGCGTATTCTTTCCGGCTCTTTTGAATGCTCTCACGAAATTCTTTTTCCACATAATTGAGTACGCCCATATAGCCGCTGTAGCGGAAAAATGCATCGTCTGAGTTGATACAGGCAAGATATCCGATCAGATTCGCCTCATCCTCCTGCATAAAGCCCTTTAAATGTGCAAATTCATGACAGATCACTGAGGGCTTATTTACAATATACATCGTTCCGTTGTAGTTTGCTTCCATGGAAAATGGGAAATAGTACCCCATCCTATAGGTCTGACTGAGCAGCTCCGAAAAATAAATCTCCTTCGGCTGCGGATAATAGCCCTGCAGGCGTCCATAATCTGTGCCGACCTGCTGCATCGCCTCTACAGCCGCCTGATTCGTGTCTCCCTTATAAATCAGATAGCCGTCTGCATCCCGCTCCATCTGCTCTGCAAGCTCGTTGGCATTGACCACAATATAATCCCGCAGCACAGCAAGCTCTGCCTTGGAGTAGTTCTCACTGCGCACCTGCTCCATATACCGATCCTCAAACGCCGAAGAATGATACAGCAAAAAACAATTACAGGTCATAACCCAGACGAGTGCCAGAAAAATCCAGGAAAATGCGCAGGAAAAGCTGTGAAACAATTTTTTGCTCCACGCTTTTTTTACAGTCAAACGCAAAAATCCTACAGCTGCAAACGCTGTCAGGAACAAAATCCCCAGCACGATCATGCTCTCTCCGACGCTGAACGGAAAAACCGACATCACCCGCGTGGAAATGCTGCTCCATACCGGAAAAACCGATTCCGCATAAAAATCGCAGAAGCTGCTGCTTTTCCACGCCAACACATTTAACGCCAACGCTGCCAGAAACAAAATGCCCCATACCTTTTTTTTCAACTGATCATCCCCTAATCGTCAACCTGTCCTTGTACCTTCCTACTATCCAGTATATCCGGTTGCCGCCGATAAGAAGCTGAACGATTTGTAAACGATTATGAACATTTTGTGACAAAAAAGAATCGGTTGTTCACCGATTCTTCTCTCTTTTTCACAGTACTTTTTTATCATTTCATTTTTTATTTGTGCTATTTGTTGTTTTCTCTCTGCATCATGAAGTTCGGATACAGCAAATGTTCTACTTCCGCAAAAATCTGATACATTCCATCCGCATGGTCTGCCAGCCTGCGAAGTCCCTCCAGCGCCGGATTATTCCGTCCTGCCAGATCATCCAGCGAACATTCCAGTGCATTTGCAATCTTCAGAATACTGATAAAGGATGGTCTGCCGATTTTTCCTGCCATCAGATGCTTTACGGTTTCATAAGGAAGATCCGCTTTATCCGCCAGCGTCTTCATCGACCAGTTCCGGCGGATCATCTGATACCCGATATTTTCAATCAGCTGATCTGTGACCTGTGCATAATACCCATTCTCCTCTAGCGTATGCTTCTGTTCCATAAAAAATCCCCCCGGCTGACAGCCAAAAAACAAAGCCCTAAACGAGCTGCTACAATAGAATGCACGCTCTGCGAGCATTTTATTGTCATGAATAAAACAAGAAAAAGCCAGAAAAGATATCGTCTTCTCTGACTTTCCCGCAATACCAGGGGCAGTAGGAATCGAACCCACATCGACGGTTTTGGAGACCGCTGTTCTACCTTTGAACTATGCCCCTATCGAACTGACAAGTGATATTATAGCACGATACTTTCTAATTTTGCAAGCCTTTTTTTTTACTTTTTTATACAAATCTCTTTTTTCTCCGTTCTCTGCGCTTTTCCATCGAAAGGGGTGCAAATATCGTTTTTCTCCCAATAAATCCGATGATCCTTGTCATATAAATTCCGGTGATGCTTCCTGCCGTATCGATCGCCACGTCCCGAAGCGCCGGCGAGCGTCCTGCCACAAACATCTGATGGTACTCATCCAGACCGGCAAACCCGGCACAGAACAATCCGGCAGCGAGCACGAGCCAAAAGCCCCGCAGCCGATAAACATATAAGGGCAGGGAAAGTGTCAGTCCCAACAAAAAATATTCGCTAAAATGTGCCATCTTCCTTACGAGAAAATGAATCTCATCTACATACACTCCCACCTGCGCAGTATCCAGATTGCCGGAGGTCAGCTTTCCCAGCAGGAGCACCACCTTTTCACTGACCAGCATACTCAGCTGTCCGGATTCGTCCGCCGTCTGGGCGGAAAAGGAAAAGATCATATACATCACGCACAGCGCCGGTACAAAGGATAAGGGCTTTAATAAAAAACGAAACATCTTCTTTATGGTCAACCAGAAATATTTCATGTTCACTCCATTCTGCAGATCACAGACAGCTTATCGTATCCTTTAGGGAGCCTTTGCTCCGAGCTTACCGCCTGTCCTTTTTGTGCCTGCCTTTTGTCCGTTTAATATAGTCTATATTTCCATTTCTTGCAAGAAAGAAACCCTTAATTTTTTATGAACAGCTCAAACGGTAGGAGTGAACTGTAACAGAAAAACCTAATTTGTGAAGTTTTTTCAAATTAAGTGTTGACTTCTGTCCGATTATGCTGTATCATATCATTTGTCCGGTTGAGAAATACGGCACATCGGGGTGTGGCTCAGGTGGTAGAGCGCTTCGTTAGGGACGAAGAGGCCGCAAGTTCAAGTCTTGTCACTCCGATTAAAAGAACCTTGAGAGATCAAGGTTCTTTTTTTCATGCCAATAGAATGTTCGCATGGCGTGCCATTCTATTATTCATGGCAATAGAATGCTCACATTGGGTGCATTCTATTGTATTTCCCTGAAATCCTCAAAACATTCTGATTCAAAAAGCATCCGCAGAAATCAGCGACCCTGACAGCCTGTCGCCGCTGATTTCTGCGGATGCTTCTTTTTTCCATCTCTCTGCCTCTTCATCCAACCAGGCCGCACCGGACCGTCACACGCTTTCTTCCTCCATAGGTACAGGTAAACAACGTCAGATCCCAGTCACCGGACAGCATCTCGTCTACTGCATAGGGATTTAAGGTTTCTACCTTTTCTACCTCATATTCGTATACATCGCCCGAAACCGCTGTAAACTTCACCGTTGCACCCTCCGGCAAAAGTCCGATATTGCCAAAATGCCGTTTATAATTATGGGCGGCAATAATCAGGGAATTTTCCTCTGCACTTCCAGTGTAGCGGCAGGGTGCTTTTTTCAAGGACGGATAGCTCCAGGGATCCGCCACCGGCAGCGTAAGCTGCAGGGACGGAATTTCCAGCTCGCCAATCCAGCAAAGCCCGTCTGCCTCCACAAAAGTCATCCCGCTGTTCTCATCCACAGGAAGCGCCTCCGACTCCTGCTCCACAGCAGTCAGCTCTTCTTCATAGGCCTCTAAGGACGCCTCCACCGCAGCTTCGGCACGGCTGCTATCCCAGATATTATACGCGGAGATCCCCACTGCTCCTGCTGCCAGAAGGATCCCAAGCCCCATCAGAGCCTTGGAACAGTCTTTTTTTTTTCGACCGATCCACCATCCAAGAAACAGCAATCCTGCTCCTACTGTGGAAAGTGCCAGGATCGGCCAGCGCAGCTGTCCTGTCTGAGGCAGCTTCTCCGGTATTTTCTGCTCCGAAGTGATTCCCGGTGTAACGATGGTCTCTGTCTTTTTCGGCGGCTTTTTCACCTCCGGCGTAGAGGGTTCCTCGGATTCTTCCGGCGGATACACCGGATCCGGAATCCTTTCGGCCTTCGGATTCACCGACATGTCATATAACAGCTGGGCGTTCAGATTCGTCGGGATCGAAACCAGAGACGGATCGGTTCTGTATTTCTGCATCTGACCCGGAACCAGCAGATACAGACCGGTCTGCAGCCCTGTCCAGCTGATCTTTCCGTTTGCATCTGTTCTTTTCGTATCCCCGGAAATGTGATTTGCTCTCTGATACTCCAAAAGCGCTGCCGAAGCATCCTTAGACTGCTGTGCCGTCAGATTTTTCAGCTGCACGCCGCAGCCCTCAAAGCCGCCTGTCAGCTCCAGCACCGTATATCCTCCCCGATCCACCATTGCTGCAACCTGATACAGGGTAAACTCTGCATTTGCAACGGGCTCGTCCCGCATGGTGTCAAAGAGAATTTCGATGGAGCCCTTTTTGTCCGTATCCACGTCCTGCATCAAATTGGACGAGCTGCTCTGACTCTGCTGTGCACAGACGTCCTGCTTCCAGCCGCTGCAAAGGGATAATACCATGGCCAGCGCAAGCAGCCAGCCCTTTATCCCTTGTCTGATCCGGATTTTTCTTCCTTTCATTTTCTTCCTCACTTTCTGCTGCAGCTGCAGCCTACCTTTCTCCTGCCGGATACGCTCCTGCACCCCACCGACAATGAAGTTTCCTGTTCTCTATCTATCGTAATCTATCGTACCCTCTCCCCATGGATCAAAAGACGATGGGAATTGACTCCATAGGGCGTACAGGTAACCAGTGTGACCTGATCCTTGTCGGACTCTGCTGTCAAACCGTTTAACTCCTCCGGAAGCACCACCTCTGTCTGGGTCACTTCATAAACCAGCACACGATCCAGCACCGTGATCTGAAAGGTATCTCCCACCTCCAGCTGATCCAGATCGGTAAAAAGCTTTGCCGAGGGAAGCCCCCGATGACCAAACAGAATCGCATGAGTTGTTTCGCCTCCAACCGGCAGGGAGGTTCCCTCCAGATGACCGACCCCAGATTCCAACGCCTCCTCCGATACTCCGTGATAAATGGGAAGCTTCAGCTTTATTTTTTCGATTTCCAGATATCCCATCACACCGCTGTCCTCTGCCAAAAGCAGCTCATCGTAGGATTTTCCGTCGATCAAAAGTGCCTCCTTTTCCGCCTCTCCCAGCATATCGAAGCTGATGCCAAGCTCTGCCAGCTTTTGATTATACCGGTCAGCTTCTGCCAGCAGGGCAGCCCGCCTTTTTTGCTCCATCTGCGCCTGTGCTTCCTGATAGGCTGCGATCTGCCTGCGCTGTTTTGCCTGTTCCATCCAGTTGCTGACGGAGGGATATAACAGGACACCCAGCCCTGCCAGACCAAGAAGGATGGCAAGGACTGTCAAAATTTTTCGTTTCATGCACTTCTCCCTTCCGCTTTACCAAAAACAAAAGATCAGGCTTCCCGCCAGACGCTTTGCCGGCGACAGCTCCTTTGATACAGCTTCTGCAAGCTTTTCATAGCAATCCAGTACAAACTGACACTCTTTTTTCGTCAGCCCCTGATCACTATAGCATGCCTTCAGCACGATATTTGCCAGCTTCTGCGCTGTCTTCTCCGAAAATACCGGATATTTCTTTCCAAGCTGCTTTGCAAAGCGCTCCTCCTGACAGCTGCATACACTTTTTTTGTTGAATTTCTGCAGAGCGGCAAAGCTTCGATAAATCCTTTGGATCTGCTCTCCCAGCGTTTCTCCCTTTCTGCCTCTTTTCCGCCGTTTACAGAGGATATGCCTCCGGATGACTGCTGCGATCCCACAGGCAGCTATCGTCAAAGCCACCGCCGCCAGTGCTTTTTTCACCACCCGGAATATTCTGCTGCCGATCCCGGGGGTCTCAGCCTCTGGCGTGTCCTCCTGATAAAAGGCTTCCCCTGGGGTGTCCGGGCTGTCTGCTTCCTTCTCCTTCTGGCCCGAGGCTCCATCGCTTTCTGTTACCAGGGCGGCAAAGCCCGGTGTCGCCTCCACTACGGTCCATCCGATTCCTTCCCGGTAGACCTCTGCCCAGGCATGGGCGTTGTCATCCTCCAAAACAGCCTGATAGCTGCCGTCCTCCTGTCCCTTAAAGAGACTTGCCGGCGCTGCATAGCCCACCACATACCGTGCCGGCATCCCGCAGGCACGCAGCAGCATGGTGGCCGCCGCTGCAAAATGAACTGAATTTCCTTTTTTGGATTCCTTTAAAAACCATTCTACAAAGTCCTTCCCCTCGGGCACAGCCTCCGGTTCCCGGACAAATTCATAATTTCCTGCCAGCTCAGAAACCACTGCGGTTTTGATCTTTTCCCAGTTTTTTTCTGCTTCCTTTGGATCTGCACTTTCCTTTGTTTCCGGCTCCAGGTCAAATTTCTCCTGCAAATAACTGAGATTTTCCGGCAGGCTGCTGCAATGTGCCTGCACATAGGCGGCATAGGCGCTTTCCGCCTGATCCAGAGTGCTTTCCTGCTGCTTTGTTTCGTTCCAGTCCTCTAAGACCTCCTCCAGCTGCTTTCTGGGATAACAGGAAAAAATATCCTGCTGAACACTCTGACCTGCCAGTGCGCCGTCGCCTCCCAGCACCTGATAATAATCGTTTAAAAATGCTCCATAGGGAACATAGGTATAATTCGGATTTGCCGCCAGATTCTCCACCTGCAGGGTCACAGCAGAGGAAGCTGCATTTGCCGAAAGCTCCGGCTTTGCATCGTCTCCCTCTCCGGTAAACACCACGTTTTCCGCATAATAGGTTCGCAGAAAGGGCAGATTTTCCACCCCAAGGGATACATTTCCATCCAGCTTCCACAAGGATGCTGCCTGCACAAAGCTCTCCCCGTCTGCCTCCTCAAAGGCTGTCCCGGTGTAATCCGTGCCGATAAAGCCCTTTAAATACACGGTCTCTGAGGGCTTTTCCGAAACTGTAACCTTCAGGGCCTGTACCTTTCCAAAATAAAAACCATCCTGATCTGTCAGTGTGCCATTCGATACCCCTCCGCCGACTCCCTCAACGGAAAGCTTCAGCCTCCCCCCGGAAACCGCCGGAAGCAGCTGCCAGACTGCCTGCAGCACACCGTTTTGTGTCTTCATCCCTGCCTCCTGTGCCTGGAGCAGGGTATTGGTCAGGGGCCGCACCAGCACAAACGCCAACAGCGACAGCACTACAGCCTGCAAAAGCAGCCAGACATTGACACTGCTTTTCATCTGCTCTGTCATCTGCCTTGCTTGACGGGCACTGTCCTGATCTCTTTGATCCGCCCGACTGACGGCGGCGGCACTGAGCATTCCAAGGGTTCCCAACAGGATCAGGAAAAAGCTGAAAAAGGAGGGTGTCCCTCCGGCGATTCCGATTCCTGCCAGCACCGGAAATTCTCCCGCCAGAACCACTGCCGGATTGGTCCGGTAACAGATCCCGGCAGATAACAGCCCCGCCAGCAAAAACAGGATAAACCCGAAAAATACCGTCATCTGCATCGCAGATGCTGACACCTGATACAGGGCAAGGGTACCGTCATAGGCCTCATTTAACCGGCTGCGTACTCCGTTTACAGCAGACATATACCCGGCGATCACATCCTTTTGCAGCAGCAGCAGGAAAAGGCTTACGACGATCAGGGTTCCCAAAATTGCAAGGAGCCGATACACCCCTTCCAGGGGCAGTCTGGAAAACCCGATCCAGAACAGCACCGAGGCAATCAGAAGCATCCAAAAAACAGGGACCAAATATCGGATTCCAAAGCCACTGAGAAATGCGCTGCAAAGACCACCGGTGAGGCAAAGCAGACAGATCAGCATACCAGCCAGCCGCCACAGCTTTTTGACCAGCATACCGCCGAGTTCTTCTTCCTGTAGAATCCGACAGGTAATCCTGCCTACCGCTTCTTTATCCAGCTGTCCCGGCTCCTGCCCTTTCTTCATTACCTCTCACCTGCCTGACTGTTCCTTCTGCATCTATTTTCCAGAGCTGCCCGCCGGCTACCGGCTCTGTTACACCGCTGCCTCTGCCCTTTTCCAAAAGATCCTCTGCCGGATACTTATTTTTCCCGGCAGATTGCTTTTGGCTCTGCTTTCCATTCTGCTCCAGCTCTTCCTTTGTGGCGGTAAGACAAAGCCGTTTGAGAAAGACCCACAGCTCCTGGGCTCTGGAAATCTGCATTCTGCACAGCTGCTCCTGCTCCTGCCAGAATACCTCATATTCCTGTTCTGCCGCCAAAAGCCTCCAGCAAAAATCCGCTGTCTGCTCCAGCAGCCGTTCCAATTTACAATGATCCCACTTTTCCTGAGGCGGATGATACAGATCCACCTGCAGCAAAAGCACCTCCCGCTTTGGCAGGCTGAATTCCCGCACCAGCATTTCTCCGGTCTTTGCAGTCAGCTTCCAATGCACTCTCTGCAGCGGATCTCCATCCCGATAGGCACGAACCTCGAATACCTCCGATCCATCGTCCCCGCCCTTTTTTTGGGAATGCTGATCCGAATCCCCGCCGGAGGCGAGCTGTGCCGGAGGGATCCATTCCTCCGCCTGATGTACCAGAGGCACGGACAACACCTGCACTTTTTTATCTGTGATCAAAAGCTTCTTTGACCATAACCGAAGCCAGTCCCGCACGGATGCCGACTGGATCCAAAACTCGTAGACACCGGAATACTTCACCGGGATGCAAAATTCCAGCACACCGGTCCTTTTTCCACCTGCCATTCCCATGCTTTCCACGGTGCCCGTGCTGTTATCCAGAAGATCCCGCCAGCCGACGGTAACCGCCACACAGGAGGCAGGAAGCAGGGAAGCATTTTTCAACTTTACCCGAAGGACGATGGGCTCTTTTTTCCCCACCGTCTCTTCTGCAGGCTCCGGCACAATCTCTACCTTTCCAGCCAGGATCTGAACCAGAATCCACATGGAAAGCGCCAACAGCAGTTCAAAGCCCAGCAAAAACGGAGCAAAGCCCTCGGGAGCAGCTACGCCCCAGATAGCAGTCAGAACGACCGCTCCTATATAAATTGCTTTTTCCTTCAAGGCTTCACCCTTTCTCCGGAGCAGGCGCCGGGGTCTCCTTTAAGATCCGCTCCAGCACGGCTGCTGCACGGACTCTATCCATTCCGGAGCTTGATACAGGCTGTACCCTGTGGGCCGCAACATCCTGAAATTCTGCCGCAACATCCGCCGGAATCACAAAGCTGCGGCCTTTCCGATAGGCTCTCGCCTGAGCCATTTTCAAAAGCGCCAAAGAGCCTCTGGGACTCAGCCCAAGCTCCAGTGCGTCATTGTTTCTGGTGGCCTGAGCCAGACGCACGATATAGTCATATACCTGATCGTGTACAAACACTTCTTCGACTTCTTTTTTCATTTCCATCAGCTCCTGACTGCTGATGACGGGACGTACATCTTCCAGCCCGTTTCCGCTCCGGCGGCTTTTTAAAATATCCATTTCCTCTGCGGCATCGGGATATCCGATCCCAAAGCAGATCAGGAACCGGTCCAGCTGGGATTGGGGCAGCAGCTGGGTTCCGGCAGAACCGACAGGGTTCTGAGTAGCAATGACCAGAAAGGGAGACGGTACCGGTCTGGTCACGCCGTCTACGGTTACGCTGCCCTCCTCCATTACCTCCAGAAGCGCCGCCTGGGTCTTGGGGGAGGTACGGTTGATCTCATCCGCCAGAAGAATATTGCACATGGCTGCGCCGGGACGGTAAAAGAAGCCATCCTTTTCCCTGTTATATACGGTAAAGCCTGTAATATCGGCCGGTAAAACATCCGGTGTAAACTGCACTCTGTTCTGAGCCACATTCATTGCCTTGGCAAAGGCCAGCGCCAGGGTTGTTTTTCCCACTCCCGGGACATCCTCCACCAGCACATGTCCGCCGGCAAGAATGGCTGTCATGAGCTTTTCCACGCACTCTGTTTTTCCGATAAATGCTTTTTTTACTTCTTCAATTACTTTTTGCGCCTTGTTTTGTTGCATGACCGACTGCTCCTTTTGCCTTTCTTTCGTTTTTCCCGGACATCTCCGTAGCTTCTTTGCCGTTTCACTATCAACAGGAAAATGGAGCCCTCCACTCCTGCCACGATCAGCAGGGATACAACCAGCCACGGCCATACATCCACGATCCGCTTCGTGATGGTCTGGGACTGTACTTCATGCACTGCATTCTGTTCTGCCAGCTCCTCCGGCGGGATGTACTCGGTCCGCTCGCCACGAACCAGCAGCCGGTGGGTGTTGATGGCATAGGGCGTGCAGGTAACAAGGGTACAGTAATCCTTTCCTTCCACGATCCCGATGTCCTGGGTTTCCTCCGGAAGCACAACCTTGATCTGGTCTACCTTGTAAGCAAGCACCTCATCCAATACATGGAGATAGAACACATCGCCCTCCTCCAGCTTGTCCAGATCCGTGAACAAAACCGCACTGGGCAGTCCACGATGACCGGTCAGCACGGAATGGGTGCTCGTACCACCGATAGGATAGGAGGACTCCGCCAGATGGCCGACGCCCTTCTGCAACACATCTTCGTTGGTTCCACTATATATGGGAAGATATACGTCAATTTTCGGAATTTCGATAAAGCCAATGCTCTCGCCCACATCCACCAGATCGAGGTAGCTGATTCCATCCTCTCCCTGCATGGCACTGGCTTCCACTGCTGCATTGAGCTGTTCATTATATTTACGGACCGCTTCCTTGGCAGCGTCAATCTGTTCCTGATCCATCTCTGCAACCTGCTCATCATAGGCGACGATCGCCTGACTTGCATGGGACTGGGCGATCAGGTTGCTGACGAAGGGATACAGAGTCAGACACAGGCCCGAAAAAAACAATATCGCGATAAACCATGCTCTTTTTTTATCCATGACAGTAACCTCCGGACATTTTATAAGGAAAGGCACAGATCAAAGGCCTGCGGCAGCCGCCGCTTTTGCATTTTCTCTGCGCCGTTTTTTCGTGGACATCCAAGGGCACGGGAGAGCGCCCGGATGTCCTTTTCAGGAAGGGAATGGGAAAACACAACACGGAAAAGAAAATCCCAAATTTTTCTTTCCCGATTACCGCAGCCGCAGCCGGTTTCTAAGACCGACGGCGATCACCGCAGTATCGCTCCGTTCAGGGGGAAAGGGGGTTCTGAAGGAGCGATGCACAGGGCGGGACGTGACCCCCGTCCTGTGCCGGTATCTGTTCTCGCGCACACGAAACGCGATACAGACCCGTTGCTGATAAAATTGCAGCTGTACTTCACAACAGCTTCGCAGTATCCATAGAAGAGATAACAAAAGAGTTATCTGTCTGAATTACTCTGCTTTTTTCTTCTTGCTGGTGATCAGCAGGATCACTGCTGCTGCCATCATGGCAATACCAGCGAAGGTGAATACGAAGGTACCGATGCCACCGGTGGTGGGAAGGGTGAAGCCTTTGTAGTTCTTAACGGTTACCACGAATTTACCGTTAGTTGTTCCAACTCCAGCTCCTGTACCATAAATAGTTGTTGTTGTTGTCTCTGTGGTTACTGTTTCATTCACAGAATCTGTCGTAATCTTTTTCGTTGTTTCTTTAGTAAATGTGGCTGTAAGGTTTAATACTGCTTTGTAGGGCTCTTTTAACAGGTTATAACCAGCCTTTGTTTGTGTCTCAACCAGATAGTAGGTTGCGTTATCAAGACCCTCAAAGGACAATTTACCGTCTACACCAGTCGTTTTGGAACCAATTTTTACAGCATTGCCCGCAGTTTTCAGCCATGCTTCTGTAACTTTAGCAGGAGCTGCAGGAAGGCTTACTCCATCCTTTACACGATACAAATCAAATGTAACACCATCCAGTGGAGTATTAGGAGTAGTAGCTTCGCCATCTAACTTGAGAACATCAATTCCAAAGGTAAATACATTGACAACATCCTTAATGTAATCGACTATCGGATCCTTTCCATCATTCGGGTTACTGGGATCCCCTGTCGGATAAATTGCATTGGAATAATCTAATGTAATATTATTCGGGTTACCAGCTTCTGTCATCGCTGCATTATTATCTAAGGTTGCTTCGAAATAAATGTAAATGGACTGTCCTTTATAGGCTTCAACAGAGGAAGTGATTGTTCCATCTGTGCCCACGGTGTTAAATTCGATTTCCCAGGTTTTACCAGATACAGTAGGTGTGATTCCTGTTAAAATCGGAGCTGTGCCTGTGTAATCTGTTGCTTTCGTATTATAAATCTTAAAGCTGCCATCTTTATATGTCAAATTTTTCATTGTATCTGTCAGCTTAAAGGTTTTTAACTTTGCAACATTGGAAGGCACGTCAACTCTGATTAAGTAAGGAACCACAGCGCCTACTCTATAATCTGCGTCAGCTTCCCAATCTTTACTTTTCCGATCCATTACAAATTTTTCTGTGTCGGGCTTTTCGTTTGTAATGGTAACGATTGCACTATGCGTTCCTCCTACATTGGATGTTGTTCCGATTCCACCTACGTTTGCATCTTCTTCCCAGGTAACTTTTCCGTCAGTATCAATCGTAAACTGATATTTCTTTGTGCCATCCATAATGTAACCATTGGGTGCGCTAACCTCGATAAAGCGGTATGTTCCGGCTGTCAGATCTTTTACGTTGATCTGACCATTGCTGTCTGTTTTAAATTTTGTTGCATCTGTCGGTGCCACACCAGTATAAGTCCATTTAGCACTAGTACTAGAATCATCATATTTTAAATAATCCCATTTTGCAGTAGTAGCCTCTTTATCTTTCATCTGCAGGATAAATTCTGCACCTTCCAGAGATACTGCCGCCTTAGTTCCTTCTTTTCCCTGCTTAACAAGTGTTACTCCACCGTAAGTAGTCTTGTTTTTGGGGAATACATGCACATCATAAATCCAGTCATTTCCCTCTACGTTTGTCATAGGCAGGGATACAAGGAAATCGTCAGTTTTCCCTGTTACGTTTGCAGGAGCATTGGTTTCGCTAACGTAATATAAGCCTTGGGTAACCTTGGGCCCATCAAAGGTGATTACTCCATTAACTGTTTCTTTTGAAATTTTGCCACTGAATGGAGTTGTACTTCCTTTTTTCTTTAATTCAGCTGCATCACCTTTCCCGGTAAGTTCAAAATCCTCTACCTTTGGCAATACAGCTCCATCCTCGCCATAATAATCAGCTAAATCAGCTACTTTCCAGATTGTAAATTGTACACCTGATAACGGTTTTGCACCATTCTCACCAGTCGGAACATTGTTTACATCCGTTGCACTACCCGTTCCATCTGGTTTCAAATTTCCATTATATTCATACTTATGAATTGTTAAAGAAACATCCTTCCTCGTATCAATCGTCGGCATTTTGGTCGTTGTGGCAGTCGAACCGCCTTCAGCCGCAAATGCCGTCATTGTCATCATCGACAATGTCATCGCCAGGGTCAGGAGCCCTGTCAGAAGCTTTTTCATTCTCTTCATTGTTGCATTCTCCTTTTTTGTCCGGCTGTCCTTTTGTGTTTGGGACAGCCGAAATATTTTTTACTTCTCCTGCTTTGTACGTTTGGCTCCGTACTTTGTTTTTAAGGTTTTCTCCTTATGCAGCTGCCGGACATAAGCCCCTGCTCCAACAGCCTGTGTTTCATACCTTTGGGGGTACTATCTCTTTTTACGAAGCTTATCGTCCCCCTTTCTGCATTGCAGCGTGAAGTATGTACCCATAAGGATTGCCTGCGCCATCAGCGCAATGCCTCCCATAGTAACCAATCCAAACCCGGATCCTCCTGTTGCAGGAAGGATCAGCTGCTTTGTGTTGTAGATGGTGAGAGGAATTACATTGTCTCCCTCTATAGTTATTGGAGTTATTGACTCCCAGTGGTCATCTTTTTCCTTCTCCATCTTCCATTTCACCTGATTCGATTCATTAATCTCAATTAAGATCGAATCACCCAACAGGTTGTAGCCCTCTGCAGCCTTTGTTTCTATCAGTCTGTAGGTTCCCTGACCGAGTTTTGTAAAGGTGGCAATGCCGTCAACCGTTGTTTGCGGACTACCACCGACTGGTTCAAACCACTCTCCAGCCGGATTCTGCTTCTCCAGCTTAAACACTACTCCGGAAAGCGATTCTTCCGTTGTGTTTCTACCTATTTTCGTAATTTTCAGGTTCAGCTCTTCCAAATAGGTATTGGTCACTGTCATATTCGCCGTCGGCTGCTTGCCATCGGCAGTTGCAAAAGCTGGATCTGCAAGTTCAATGCCTGTTTTTGTCGGATCTGTTGTGGAACCTGTTGCTGTGCCTGTCGCAGTATTCATGGAATAGGCTACTCGATAGGTTTTTCCTTCCACAGTAGTGTATGTCCCGTCGGAATCAATCACCGTTCCCGTTCCATTGGCATCCACTTCCATAACCCGATAGATCCACGGGACTTTAGGTTCTGCTGTGCTGTCATATTGCTCCAGATCCTTAAAGGAATAAGACCAGCCGTCATAGGTGCGCTTAACTTCAACCCATTGTTTACCTGTGATATTGCCGGAATAGTCAACTGGAAGCCACTGGCTTTGTGCATCATTTCCCGACTTTCTCTGCAGCTGCAGGTAAATACTGCCCGGAAGCTGTTCCAGATCCTTAATCTCCGTGCCATTTGTCTTTACCCATTTTTTGGTTACAGCTATGTTACCGGTCGGTTTGTTATTGTTTTGAAATACTACAACAGGATTTTCCGCTGTTTTTGCTGTAATGGTTCCGTTTACGGATCCCTTCTCTGCATTAAAGGATGTATCATCGTTAAAGGTTGTTCCATCGTTACTGATCAGAACCTTCTTCAGGGAAGAACCATCTGTCAGTTCTACTTCTGTAATCTCATAATCTGTTCCAAGGGGAATTCCCGAAATCGAATAGGATTCTCCCTGCTTTAAGGTACAGGTTGTTGTAATAGAATCTTCTTTTTCCAGTGACATTCCTGCAACATTTGTAAATTTAATCTTGAAGGTATAGGTTCCTTTCAGGTCATCCGAACCATCCGCCTTCTCTTTTCGGATCGTAAGGGAACCAACCTTGACTTTATTTACAAATACCGCCTTTAATTTTGTAACATTGTTTTCATCATCCGGTTTGCTGTAGGAACGGAACACGATGGCGTCTTGAATAATTCCATTCGCGTCTTTCGCAAATTGCGTTACAGTATATCCGGTGTTTTGAGTTCCATCCTCCTTATATACCTCTTTTCTGCCATCCTTGATCTGCGTTCCGGATTCGTTGGAAACCGATTGCCCTGGTGTAATCGTTACCGTGTCTCCTTTTTCGGTAACCTTGCCTACTGCATGTCCGTTTTCATATAAGCTCCATTTTGTTTCAAATGCAGGGGAACTGATCTCCTCCTTCACGGAAATATAGCTGCCGCGACGGAACTGATTTCGAAAAGTTGCCGTCTGACCATTCGCCAGTACAAAGGTTCCATCTTCTTCAATCACGCCGGTATCCGTACTGGAAGAATCGCTCAGGGAATAGACTGCACCCTTTGGATTCTCCAGTTTTCCAGATGTAGCAGAGTCATAATCCGGAATGACGTTCTGATCCACCTCAAATCCGGTATACTTCGTTACCTGCACGCCGGAACGGAATACAAAGTCGTCCAGATATATGTCTCTGGAATAGCTGTAATTAAATTTGATACATTTTATCTGGTTATAATCAAAATCAGCTGCTCCTTTTAATTTGCTTAAGTTAACCGTCAGAGTATTCCATTCTTTTCCCTTAAGGGTTGTGTTTCCGTATAATTTTCCGGATAACAAGCCTCCGATCTTCTTCTCACTTGCATCCTCCAGCTCCAGATAAATACATTTCGCTGTTGGGGTGTCTGCATAATCATAATATAGCTTGAACTCCAGATACTTATTCGCCGTTGACGCATTCAAGGTTCCGCCTGGTTGATATGGAATGATACCGTATCGCTTTTCTTTATTCTCTCCGCCCGCATCGTCTAATGGCGCAAACCAGTGTGCAACACCGCTTTGACCATTCTTATCCTTCTGTAGTTCAAATGTAATATCCGAGTTATCAGGTTTTGATACTGATGAACCGCTGTCAAAGTTGTTAAATGTCACTTTTTTTACCGTTGTTTCACTATCTGCGGCTTTCTTTGGTCCATAATGTGTCGCCTGATTTTGGATCGTAAAGGGGAATACGGCGGCATTCTCAAAGGAATCTTTAAACAGCTTATTTACCTTATTTGTATCTACCTGTTTTTCTACTGCAAACTCGTTATCATTCGGGAAGTTGAAGGCAATCATCATATTAGATTCCCACATACCGCGTTCCATATAAAACATGGTAAGAGTATGCTCGGCTTCGTTGCTGCCCGTCAATTCGAATTTTGTTGTTTTTTTGCCACCTTCTTCTGTTCCTTCTTTTCCTGCATCTCCTCCTGCCGCACTGGCCTTTACGCTGCTTACTGTTGCCTTCTTTTCTGCCTGTTTACCAGAAAAATCCAGCGTTCCTGTCACCTTTCCATGGGCTCCGCCAACATCCAGTGCCAGTTTTCCATCAATAAATACCCATACATCATCATCTCCGGAAAATGCAAAGATAATCGGCACATCATTCGCGTCATTTCCCAAAACCATTCCATCCTCTGTCAGACGGAATTTAATCTCTAATTTTGTACCAAATCCAAAATTGTATTTTGCTGCGTTCGTTCCGCCAACGGTTTCATTAAACGGGAAAAATCCATTCGTCCCCGTTTCACTTCCATCAGACCTAACATTCTTCGCCCAGTTCTTTGCTCCTGTATTCTTCAGGTAATATTTTGGGGTGGATAAATCTTTTTGCATCGCAAGTGTCGTTTGGCTACTGTCAAACCACCAATAGTCTACTCCATGAGTATCCTTTTTCTTTTTAAACGGGAATGATACATTATGATAGACCTCACCCAAGACCGCATTTTTGCTGTTCTTTCCCAGTAAAAATGCCTCATCAAAATGGGGCTCTGCACATTCCCCACCTGCAGTCTTCAATACACCATTCGTCAGTGTAGAGCTTACAAGCCCCTGTGCTGCACATGCATATTTATCCTTTTTTTCATCACTCGTCGCGTCAATAGAAGAGTTGTTTGTGGAAAAAAATTCTAGATTGTTATCACTTCCATATAAGTTCAGTGTGTTATTGATGAAACTAAACGGACAATTCCAAAAACTTGGCTGAAAATGACCCGTATAAATTGGAATGGAAACCTTATTCTCTTTATAGTAATCACTTAATGCCTGATCAAACTGCCGGAATGTGACCCAGTAGCGATCAGACACCTTATGATCACCCGGATAGGAATCCCGATTATTACCGTTCAATTCATAATCCGTGTAATAGTCATAGAAGGTAGAATCCACATACAGGGTATCCGAATCCGCCGAAGAAGTATTTTTCTGAATATCAACAACCTCGGTTTTCTTATATTTCTCTGCATCCCGAATCGTATATACTTCAGCCCAGTAACCGTCTCTATATTTCTGCTCGTATACCGCAGTATCACCGGCATCCGCATAGAAACAGGGTTTTCCTCCATACACATTCGTATCTGGAATCGTCAGAACATCCGTTCTTCCGGCATACACCTTTTCCTCACCATTAGAATCACTTAATGGAACATCGGAGAAAATAATTTTATCAATTCCCTCTTCTTCCGGAATCCGCACATACCACACATCGTTCCAAGTCTGTCCATCCTTTTCGTGGGACTTTGCTTTTATCATCGCTCCGTACCGGACTTTACTAGAATCCTTTGCCTTTGAGTTCCATGCACGATAATAAACCTTCGCATCGTCACTTGCCGGAATAGAATTTGTTCCATTATATGTAGGTCCATCCGGCGTATTCAGCTTTGAATAGGTTGCATCAAAATAGATCTTATTTCCGTATCCATATTCGCCTGTGACATTTGCTATGTTGTCGTCCGTCACCTGAAGCAAATTACAGTCCAGATCTGTCCAGAAGAAATGATAGGTATTGCCCTTCGGATCCTTTACTGTGAAAACATTCTGCTGGGTTGTATCTTCCGTAAACTTATAGCTATATAAGCTGTTTTTAAACTGCGGATCCGGTATCAGCTCCTGCGCACCCCCTGTTCCAATCTGCAGGGTTACCTTCTGACTTCCCTCTTTTGCGTCTACCGGAAAATGCTGATTATCAAAATAGAGGGTTTTGTCTTTCAGACTCTCGTTACCCGGTGTTGTGCCCCAGCCGCTTATAGTAGTTGTCGTTGTACCATCGTCGTTCTGCAGCTCGGTAGCTCCATACAGCAAGGTATCCACAGAACCTGATTTATAGGTTACAGGAACTACGCCAGTGCCTGCCTTGGTACTGTCTTCCCCGAAATAGTAAATCTCTCCCAGCCGTTTTCCAGATTCATCTATAAACTTCACATAGGGCTTTGTTTCAATTTCTTCCTTTTTCAGTTCTACTGTATAGAGATTCGGAAAACCATCAACGCTATTCATCTTAACTGATTTCGTTGCTTCTGCTGTTTCCGTAGAGAAGCTGCTGCCTGACGAATAGACTACCTTTACCGGGTCTGTAACCTCACCCGTAAAGTCATAGAAATATAAAGGCATCTTGTTCGCAATTTCTGCAGTGATATCTTTGAGGGCATAGACTTTTCGATTTTCAATCGTACCTGGTGCTGTACCATTACCTTTAAACACCTTTCCGCCAGCTTGTGAAAAAACCACACCTACATCTGTCAATGCCGTTCTGTAGTAATCTTGACCATTAATCGGCCCCCAATCATTTACATAGACAAATGCAAATCGTTCACTTTTTTTGTCAATTTCCCACCTCCAATAGGATTTGCCATAAACCTCGACTTTTTCTCCAGTGATAAATTTTCCATTATCATTCTCTCTAAAAAGATATATCGGATCTTTTTCAGTCCAATTTGGTCCTTCAACCAAATTCATGTCTGTGGTATCAAGATATACATATTTAGAATCCAGTCCTCCTGCTGCCTTTCTGAGTCCAACCTTCGCCACACGGCTGGCTTTTCTCATTTCGCCGCCCATGTCGTACAGGCTTCCGTCCTGCTGGATTTCTTCTGTTGTTTCCTTTCCGGCAGCTTCCTTGGAAGGAGCTGTATCTTTGCCGGCATCCTCTGTGCCGGTTTCTGTTGTTTCGGTCTGTTTGGTCTCTTCCTCCGTCTGCTTGCTTTCCGATGCAGTTTCTCTATTGTTTTCTTCTGTAGTTTCCTTTTTGGATCCTTCTGTGGCGGACTGTGTTTCCCGCTCCAGGGTTTCTACGGTTTTCGCCTCAACCGTTTCGCTCAGCACCTCCAGGTGAAAAAAACGGGTCTCGCACCTCGCTTCCTGCTCCCAGGCAGCTTCTGCTGCCGGATCGCTGTCCGGAGTGTTTCCTTCGGAGCCTGCTGCGTCGTTTTCTGTTTCCGGTGCAGAGGGCACATTGTTTTCCGTTTCATAGCTTGTCTCTGTGCCAGTGCCAGTCTCTGTTTCTGGTTTGGGATCTGCTTTGGTCTCGGTTTCTACTGTGGTATGTGTTTCTGCAGCAGTCTCTGTCTGGGATTTGTTTTCTGTTTCAGACTCGTTTTCCGTCTGTGTTTCCGTCTCGGTCTGCGTCTCGGTTTCCGTTTCCGTCTCAGTCTCTGTTTCGGTCTGCGTCTCGGTTTCTGTTTCCGCTTCGATTCTTTCGATGGTCATCTGATAGCAGGGTGCTGCCAGACTGTTCCAGTCAATTTCGATGACATCTGTTTGGATGGCTGCATCAAAGGAGGTGCCCAGGAAAAACTGCACATGGTCATATGCCTGATCCAGGGTGTACTGATAAATATCCTCGCCTTTCGTAGACGCAATCATCCGAACCGGCTCTGCAGAAAGCTCCTGTCTGCCGCCCTCCTGCTCTGTCCAGGCATAAAGGGATACGCCAGACTTTAAGAACTCCGGATCCTCTTTGATCTTCGATGCATCGAAATAAATTATATAATGAAGGTTTACCCAGCTGCCTGTGGATTCTTCTCCGTCTACCTCCTCCAGTACAAAGCAGGGATCCTGGAAGTCCCATTCCGTATAAACCGGTGTGGTCGCTTCCGTATAATCCCATCCGTCTGTCCCGGCCATAAAGGCGATATATTCATAAGGTCTGTCCAGACAGTATTCGTAAATTCCATTCCCCTTATCAGAGGGCTTCATCTCAACAGGTGCGTCCTCTGCACTGCTTTCTTCCGAATCATATGCATAGACGCTGACGCCGTTTTTACAGAACTCACTGTACTGACTTCCATCAAAATATACGGTATACAGTCCGTAAAAGCTGCCTGCCCCGGTCAGGTCTTCTCCCTGAAGCCGGTAGCAGGGTGCCTGTAAGGACCAGTCTATCGTAAGCTCCCCTGTGGTGTTTTTGTTTTCTTTTTTCTGTCCTTGGCAAAATACTACATGCTCATATTTCCGGGTCAGACCCAGCTGCCAGATCTCCTGCTGTCCCTCTGTCTTTTCCAGCTTCACCGGCTCTGCAGCTTCTGCCTCTGCTGCATCGTCATAAGCGTATGCATAGATCCCTTTGGATGCCAGCGCCTCTGCTGCGCTGCTTCCTGAAAGATCCAGGTATACGGCATATGGAGTTTCTTCCTTCGCTTTGACTCTGTTTCCTTCTGCAAACATGCCAGTTCCCGATACCATTTCCAGTATCAAAAGTAAGCTCAGAAAAAAGCTGACAGATCTTTTTATTTTTTTCCGTTTCTCTGGTGATATTGCCGCTTTCCACATACCGATTTTCCTTTCCCCCTGTTTTGTTCCTTCTGTTTCACAATGGTTTTTATACCTTAATTTCAATTTAACTAAATTATAGATTTTTTTCTGTGCAAAGGCAATAGCATCGGCATATTGAATATTACAGATTTATATTAAAAATTTAAGAACTTTTCACAAATATCGTTATTAAGAATATATGCATTTTTTTTACCGCATATATTTTTGTATTTCATTCATTTCCTATCATCCTAATATGTTAAAGATAACATTTCTAGTATCCCATCTCATATTTTTTATATTGTTTTCAGGACTTTTGTGCATTTTGCTGTGCCTGTATTTCCTGCCGCCGGCCGTCTGCGTAACTGTGCTGCATGATGCAGCTGTTGGTGCTCCGGTTTTTCTGACAAAGAACGGACGCGGCAGATATGCAATTCTCGATATGCAGAATTTTGAAAAGACACAGACAACCATCCGGCTGATGAATGAACTTGCAAAAGGCCGGTCAGAGAATCTTTCCCTGACCGGCCTTGTCTTAACTGTATATCATAGTCTCGTGCATTACTTTTGATGGCTTATAATCCATCGCAATATATCCTCCGCACCTGTTTTGCCCGATGCCAAATCCAGGATAGCGTCACTCAGCTCCTTCTGCGTATAGGAAAGCTCATAACCATTTAATGCCAAGAACACTAACATTACATGTGTACCTAATCTTTTGTTTCCATCAACCATAGGATGGTTCTTTACAATTCCAAAGCAAAGCTGTGCTGCTTTTGCCTGTACACTTGGATATAATTCTTCGTCTCCAAATGACTGAAATGGATTAGCCAGTGCTGAATCCAACATCCCACCATCACGAATGCCATTACTACCGCCAGTAGCTTCAATCAGTCGCTCATGAAGTAAAATGACCTGCTCTTTGCTCAATCTTATCATTTGGCAAGCACCTCGTAAGCCTTCATATTCTGCTTCATAAGACGTTCTGATATAGCAAATACATCCTCTGTAGATGCTATTTTTTCCTGCTCCGCTTTGCTAAAGTCAATCACAAGATATCTTGGTACATTGTTTTTAAGGATAACTGCTGTGCCATGTTCATCAACAACTCTGGCAACCTTTGAAAAATTCTGATTAGCTTCTGTGATAGAAATCATTGTATTTGTATCAACTGTCATAATATGCACCTCACTTTCGCTTATATTATATGCATATTATAGGATAAATACAACCTATTTTTATAGCTATTTCATAAACTTTTGAGAATAATCATTCCACGCCCTTTGGTGCAAAGGGATCCTCATAGATTGCATACACACCCGGGCGGCAGAGCTGTCCGGAGCCGTTGACCGCGGAGCGCACGCCGTCGATGGCCGGGTCGGAATAGGTGCAGAACCATTTTTCCATCCTACTCTTTAATTGGGTTACCAGTTTTTTATATTCCGGTAAACCGTACAGATTCTTCTCTTCTCCCGGATCGTCCACGAGGTAATACAGCTCATGTTTTCCATAGGGATACCGGTGCACATATTTCCATTCTTTCGTCCGGATCATGCGGACAGGCCCGTATTCGTCGAAGATCACAACCTCGTCGCGGTGCTCCCTCTGCTCGCCTTTTAAAAGCTCTGTAAAGCTTCTTCCGGGAAGTCCCGTAGGCTGCTTGTCGGAAAGTCCCGTCAGCTTAAGGATCGTCGGGAGCAGATCGCAGGCGCTTATCATTTCGCTGCAGACGGTATTGGCAGGAATGTGCCCCGGCCAGGAAATCAGAAACGGCACCTTAACTGCGGAATCATACATATTCATCGGGAATGTCCCGTTGCCCTTGCCCCAGACTCCATGCTGTCCCATGCTCATTCCATTGTCCGCTGTAAAGAGGATCACGGTATTGTCTGCCAGCCCCTGCTCTTCTACTGCATCCAGCAGTCTGCCGATCTGTTCATCCATCGCGCTGATCGCCGCAAAATAGCCCCGTAGATTTTCTTCCCTCTTACCGGTTCCATATACCGCGCCGGTGCGCAGATCGGGATGATCCGGCACGTTGGGAATGCTGGGAAACGTGCAGCCATCATAGTAATCGATCCACTTTGCAGGATGGTGCTCCTTTTCCCAGGGAGAATGGGGTGCAGTATAGTGGACAGACAGATAAAACGGGTCGTCCCCTTCGCCCAGCTCTTTTAAATATTCCAGTGCACGATCCGTGATCAGATCTGTCACATATTCCCCATGATGCACGGTGATTTCTCCATGGTCCACCATGTCCGGGTGGTAATAGCAGCAGCCGCCCATGCCGATGGTGTACCACTCCTGAAAGCCCTGCTGCGGTTCGATGCTGTTGCCCAGGTGCCATTTTCCGGAGAGTGCGCAGTGATAGCCGTTCTGCGCCAGAATGTCTGTGTAGGTGGGCTGTCCTTCCAGATAGGAAATCGGCTTCCGTTCCTGCTTATAGCCCTCGAAATAAGGATTTTCCTTTCCCTGGGCGGCAAATTTCTCGCCGTCTAAGTTTCCGCTTCTGAGCCAATCCTGTACGCCGTGAGCGGAAGGCATTTTCCCGGTCAGAATGGATGCCCTCGCCGGAGAGCATACCGGCGAGGCACAGAAGAAGCTGTCAAACCGCATTCCCTGTTCTGCAATTCTGTCCAGGTTGGGCGTATAAAGCTCCGGTGTCCCGGCGCAGTGCATCGCCCAGGGACCCTGATCGTCTGCCAGAATCATGATAATATTCGGTTTTTTCTCTGTTTTTTCCATATTATTACATTTTCCTTTAATAATCCCAGAACTTTCATTATTTCTGAATCATCATCGCCAATTTCATTGCCATTATCATTGCCATTGGCGATGATAATATTATCTCCTTCTGTTCAGATTTGTAAACTTTCAGCATATTTGAACTGAATAATATCCCTCGGTACCGTTTCAACATATGCCTGCTCTTTATGCATAAAGTTTATTATTTCATTCTTACTCATCTTTCCAAGTTTCTCTATTACTACATCCAAAATATCTTTCTCTTCATCTGATAATTCGGGAAAAGTTTGTTGCCCACTCAGAGAAAAATGATAAGCATATGTCTCACCCATATCTACTTCTTCACAAGGAACACCTTTTAAGTCAATTATGGAATTGTGTCCCACCGGAACAGCTCCCATTGGAAGTGCTTGATATACTAAGCCCGTAATTGCAAAACCTCTTCTTTTATAAGATAATGCATCTGCATACCATATAAGTTTCATTAACTTTACCTTATAAAGACTTGTCACTTTGATTGATGATGCAAAATATCTAATTACCTCAACAACTTTATCCAATGATAAATCTGTGTTTCCATGAAACATTTGATTTCCCTGAAACTTTGCATAGCTCGCTTCAATTGCTTTTCTGAGATAGGCATCTCGATCTTCCTCGTATAAAGAGGTTGCTGCCGCTAAATATTTTTGATAAGACTCTGCTGATAGATTTGCTTTCGCTCCGTTTAAAAGAGACAAAAACCATTCTGGATCCTGATCTATTTTCTTAAGAATGGTATCATGTGCCTTATCCTGCACTTGGTGGCTTTCGTATCTTGTAATAGTTTTACCACCCCAACCTAGTAATAAGCATAAATCGCTTTGGCTTATACCATACTTTGCTCTAATTTCTCCTATTTGTGCTGATGTTAAAAGCCCTTCTTTTTTTCTATATGCATCCTTTAATCTGATGTCGTTGTCCTGCATCTGCTGCTCATCCATGTAGAGTTCTTTTGTTAATTCGCAGAAGAAATACGATGCCTCATAATTTACTGTGCTATTCTTAAACGTAGCCTGATCCATAATAAGAACGGTTTTCACTACATGTTCTTCCATACAGCATGGGCAGATTCTCTTTTCACTTTTAATGATCTTCATGTCCATGAAAACACCTCCTATTTTTTCTTATAAGGGAACATTTCTGGAGTAAATGCCTTCTCTGCAAAATGAAATGACATTACAAAAGTAGTTGTATTTCCATACAATCCCAACAGCTCAACCCTTATCTTAATATATACATCTTCTGTCCCGTTATAGACCTTTCCAAACTCACGCATCTCGCTTCTTTTCGGAAATCTTGTATCCTTTACTGTCCGCATATAGTCTTCCACTGATAGCGTTAATAATTCTCGTTTTAATGCATCTACAGGATTTTCGTCCGGAAATAGCCTATTTACAGTGTATTGATTTGTATATTTCTCGTCACGTTTTTCATCAACAACACGTTTAACCTGAAAATCTATCTGCGCACCATTATTTAATGAAAATTTTAAATCTTGAATATACGCTTTTACTTCTAACTCACTTTCAATTCGAGCTTTTGTTTCTTCAGCCAACGCATTCCCTCCAAGGTATCAATTGATACCCATATAATATGTCCATTATTCTATTTTGTCAACTGTTTATACCACCATATTCAAGGATACATTCTTCTATTTTCCTTATGACATCATTCCACGCCCTTTGGTGCAAAGGGATCCTCATAGATTGCATACACACCCGGGCGACAGAGCTGTCCGGAGCCGTTGACAGCGGAGCGCACGCCGTCGATCGCCGGATCGGAAAAACGCTCTCCGCATACTTCTTGACAGAACAAGCCGCCTTTTTTATACTTATAGCACTTGTAAAAACGTTACTGTTCACCCACGCCATTCGCAATACAATAGAATGCACGCTCCGCGAACATTCTATTGTCATGAATCACGCCTTGCGGCAGAACGGAGGATACTGTGACAGACAAAAAGCTGATTTCATCTTTACAGGGGCTGCGGGCAGTTGCATTTCTGAGCGTGGTCCTGTCCCATTGCGGCGCACCGTGGCTGGGGCCGTGGGCAATTTCCGTATTTGTGGCGCTATCCGGTTTTCTGATGACCTGCAACTATTACGACCGCCCGCGCACAGCACCGGGACTGCGGTCTGCCATGACCTTTTCCCTGCAAAAAATACGCAAGTTATATCCGCTGCACCTTATTATGATGGTTGCTGCCCTTCTCCTTGTGCTGAAGGGTCTTTGGGCGCAGCCCTCTGCCCGCGGGGTGCTGTCCTGTGCAGCAGAGCTTGGGGTAAGCATTTTCCTGCTGCAAACATGGATCCCCTCCAGCCGTTTCTGGTTCTGCTTAAACGGAGTCGCGTGGTATCTTTCGGTGCAGGCTTTTCTGTATGCTATTTTTCCCGGTCTGCTCGCCCTGCTGAAAAAAGTCGATACTCGCAGGCTGCGCTGCATCGCTGCCGCGATTTTCTGCGCACAATTCCTTTTCTCCCTTGCAATCTGGAAGGCCGGACTCAGTGGAAAGTCCATATTTTACCTGACCTATCTGTGTCCTCTTTTCCGGGCAGGAGATTTTGCCATCAGCTGCTGTATGGGCTGCCTTTACCACAGCCGCAAGGAGGAGCGCATACCGCACGGTGCCTTTTCCCTTCTGGAGCTGGCAGCTGTGCTGTTTTCGGGCGGTTGCTTTTTCATCGCTGCCAGACAGGTAGGAGCTTTGGGCGCGGTAGCCTTCCGGTACAACGTGCTGTTCACCCCCTCTGCGGTGCTGCTGGTCTGGCTGCTCGCCGTGGGCAAGGGAGTGATTTCCCGGCTGCTTTCCGCAAAGCCGTTTTTGTGGCTGGCCGGGCTGTCGCCTTACGGCTTTCTGATTCATCAGGTACTGATCCGGTATATGGAGTTGGCTGCAAACAAGCTTGGTCTTACGGCACATCCTGTGGTCTGGACCCTGACCGTATTTTTGCTCACACTTTGCCTGAGCAGCTTTTACAAGGCGTTGGAGCACCGGGTGCGGAAGCGTCATGCCAAAGCTGCCGCGCGGTAAAGGGGATCCGTTTATCCGAAATTTGCAGCGAAACTTAGCAAAACTTAAATTTGTTGTTTTTTCTCTTTTCACAAAGAAAAAGCACTGTCAAACCCAAAATCCTATGGCTTTCAGTGCCTTTTTTACATATTTTTCTATTATAGTTCTCTCACATGCTTATATAAGTGAAACTTAGCGAAACTTAAATTATGCCCAATACGGAACATATTTTTTATATCTTGGTGCTGTATCCGGGTCCATTACTTTAATATATTCACCTTCAATTCATATTTCTCACAAAAAGACAGTTATTTGGGCAAACTCTCTGAAACACACAGCGCCCCATACCCCACCCGCTCATTCGGATAGTCCGTCTCGCCCCGCAGCTTCTTCGCGCCTTTTCGCAGATATGCCTTTAGTTTCTCCCCGTACAGATACGGATCATTTCCCTTTTCAATTCCCGTTGCTGTCAAGTAGTTGCTACAAATTTTTTTAGCTTTTTTATCCTCATTTTTCCTTGAAGCTTTGTGGGCTGGTGTTACATTGTTGTCACATTTTCCATAGGCTGCTACTACATTATTGCTTCATCTGCGGACGGATGCTGTAAGATTGTTGTTACACTATTGGAGATACTGCCATCACTTTTATTGAATTTCCAATAAATATTGATGGCTTTCTCATTACTTATTTCTATCTTTTCTATAAATGCATCCGCCATTTCTTTTGTAAGAGCCCCAAAACCGGCATATTGCAGAAGACTCCCATAATCCCTTGTATCTGCATATAACAAATCATTACAGGTATCTGACTGCTTCTCCAGCTTCTTCTTCCACATCTGCTTTTCGGAAATCTGCTGATCCAACTGTCTGCGATATTCCATATACTGCTCCTTGGTATATGTACCCGCATGATATTCCTCCAATAGACCAGCCTTGCTTTCTGTCAGTTCTGTTATCTCTGCTTCTACACCCATTATTTCTTTATCTGTTTTCCTGATGATTGTGCGTTGTTCCTCTGCAACTTCCTTTCTGACACTCGCCAAGTCTGCCAGTTTTGTTATCTGCACCTTAATTTCTTCCAGTACAATTTTCTCTAATAACTCATTACTAACGCTGCCAGAGAGACATTCATTATTACTATTCAGCTTTTGATTCGAACAATAATAATACAGTCTGTCGCCTGCCAGTTTCATAATCCTTAGTCTGCGATGGCAATATCCGCAATACATCTTTCCTTTCAGTGCATATTGAACAGGCTTCCTTACCACTGCTTTTTTGCAGAAAAACCTTTCCTGCACCTTATCAAACACTTCTTTGCTAATAATAGCGGAATGATGGTTTTCAAATACTTTCCATTCTTCCCTCGGTTTTAATATTGCCCGGCTTCCGCCCACTTGCGCCTGAACAGATTTATTATAAACCATACTGCCAAGATAACTCTCATTTGTCAGTATTGCTCTTACGGTTCCCGGCTGCCAGTATTTATGTTCCTGTTGCAGTTCCTTTCGATTCTGTTTCTTTCTTTGATTTTTGTATTCCAGCGGTGTAGGCACCTTCTCATCATTCAATGTTCTGCAAATCTGCGTCAAATTCTGCCCTGACAAAGACAGTTCAAAAATATGTCTGATCACTTCGGCTTCTTCTGGTACAATCAGTAATTCATTCCGGTTACCCTCATTCTTCGCATATCCAAAAGGTGTATTTCCTGTTGCATATTTGCCTTGATTTTTCTTTGCCATTACAGAGCTTCTCACTTTTTCTGAAACATCCTTACAGTAAAAGTCTGCCAGCAGACTTTGAAAACCGATATCAATATCAGCCGTTTTCCCGATATAATCCTTACTGTCATAATGTTCCGCAATAGAGATAAAACGAATACCCATAAATGGGAAAATCTGCTCCATGTAAGTACCTAATTCAATGTAATCCCTTGAGAACCGTGACAGGTCTTTCACAATGACACATTTGATTTCATTCTGCTTTATTTTTTCAAGCATAGTCTGCATCCCCGGCCTGTTCATTGTTGTTCCTGAGACTCCATCATCATAAAATTCGCAATATTCATAACAGGAAAGCTCCGGATGCTCTAAAATATATCTCTTTATCAACAGTCTCTGATTTGTAATACTGTTACTTTCCACCTTAATGTCATCATCCTCCATGGAAAGACGGTAGTATCCTGCAATTATATTCTTAGGCATCACATTCACCTCTGGCTTCATTTTTAAACCGGAACTGGATATCTATCACTCCATCCGATGAAACAGTAATCTTCTCTATCAAAGACTCTATTAGCTGAATATTTAGTTTTTTACATCCTTGTGCTTTTTGCAGAGAACGTAAAAACTTATTCTGTTCCTCTGCCTTTATTTCACTTTTTCTTATTTTCCGCTTTAATTCCTCCATTCTTTTCTCGCAGAAATTTTCATACTCAGATCTGTTTTCCCGAAAAGAAGAATACTCCTGATTGCTTACACAGCCCTCTTTATACTGCATATACAAAGCTGCGGCCTGTGCACTGAGTTTCTGTTTTTCCTGCATGATTTTATTTTGTTCTTCAAGATAAGCCGCTTTCATTTTTTCACATTCTAAATTGTTCATAGCAGTCAGAGCCTTGGAAGAAAGATTCTGTTCTTTCAAAATCTGTTTCATCTGCTCTAAACAACAACGTTCAATCTGTTCTTCTTTTATGTAATTTTTAGAACATCTCCTCCCATCAATATAATAAGCTCTCCGGCAATAATACGAATAACTCTTTTTTCCATTCACTCTGCTCTGATAATATGTTGCGTGCATCTTACCACCGCAGTTCCCACAATAAAGAATATGACGGAAAATATTTTCATCGTCCGTTACAGCACCCTTTCCGGTTTTTCTCTTATCAGCAGGTTCCTTCGCCATTCTTTTCAACCCAGCATTTACCCTATCAAACAATTCCTGCTCTATGATTGGTTCATGGCTGTTTTCTACTGTAATCCATTCATTTTCCCCGGTATGGCAGTTTCCTTTCTGTCCCTCCTGTAATCGTGATTTTCTCTTGCACTGCACAAGTTTACCCATGTATACCGGATTAGATAACACACCCCTGATAACGCCGGGATTCCACTGATGAAGTATCTCACCATTTTTCCAATATGTATGACCGTATTTATTGTAATCACTGATTCTATGCACTTTCTTCCGATAAAGGCATGATGACATTTCGCCATAAGAAATGCCTGACGCATAGCCTTCAAAAAGATAACGTACAATCCCTGCATTTTCAGGATGAATTACCAGCTTCCTTATTCCGTTTATTTCCTCCGCAGTATACCCATAAGGTGCTGTGCTCCCGATATATGCGCCTCTCTCAGCGGCAATTTTTCTTGCAACCATTACTCTTTTTGATATATCTTTTGCATACATATCATTTACAAGATTCTTAATGTTCATTGCCAGTTTTTTTTCCGAAACATTTTCAGACATGGAATCAAACCCATCTGTAACTGCAATAAACCTAACCCCTAAAAACGGTAATATTTTTTCTATATAATTTCCCGTTTCTAAATAATCCCTGCCAAATCTCGATAAATCCTTTACAATAATGCAATTTACGTTATGATTTCTTACATCATCCATCAGCCTGTCAAATCCTGCTCTCTCAAAGGAAGTGCCTGAAATCCCCCTATCTATATAGATATCATAGATTTCAAATTTCTGCTTCTTTTTAGGATTATTGTTTTGGGTGGTTATATATTGACGGATAATTTCTATCTGATTTTCTATGGATTCGGATTTTCTGTCATCATGATCTACTGATAATCGGCTGTATATTCCAACAGAATACTTTACAATGAGTACTTCCATAGCTTCTGTTTCCACTGGCATTTCCAAGTATCTTTTCTTCGTTCTCGCCATTTTATATCACCTCCTGCATAGAAGTTTTTTCGTGACACATCTGGCTCATAACAGCTAATTTATCCATTTCATTAGAAAATCGAAACTCTATCTCTAATCTTTTGTCCTCATGAACATATATCTTACGGACTGTTGTTACCAGCAGTTCCCTGTCCAGTTCCTGAAGTTCCAGTGTTTCCTTAATCTTTTCAAGCTGTGATTTTGCAGCAACACCATTCTGGAACATGTCTTTTATGATTTTCTTTTGTGCAGCTATGGCATTTTCCAGCTCACTGCATTTTCTCTCATATAAATTGTGAAATTCGTCAAATTCCTTTTTATCAATCAGCCCTTCCTTTAAATCAGCAAACAGACTGCTCTTTAACCCATAATATCTGTTATATTCTGTTTGGAGCGTTGCTATCTGTGAATCATATTCAACGACCTGTTCGTAATTGACATTCATCTGTTCTAAATACTCAGCAACTTCTGAATAGGATGCCATTAATTCAAGGTATTTCTTAATCTCCTTAAATACAATCCTTTTTAACGTCTCTTCCTCTATACTGTGCCTGCTGCATCCCATGGACTTGTTTTTAGTCTGACAGATATAAAATACTTTCTTTTTACCTTTATAGGAATTTACTCTTTTTATCATGGGCGCTTTACAATCTGCGCATATCAAAACACCGCTGAACAAATTAGCCGTATCTGTGTTACTTGAAGCCCTCCCATCATATTTCAATAAATCTTGAACCGTTAAAAATTCAACTTCTGATATAATGGCCTTATGGGTATTTTTTACATAGATCCATTCTTCCTGTGGTTTATCAATTCTCTTTTTTACCTTATAATTTACTTTCTCTTGTTTTCCCTGCACCATGGTTCCGATATATACCGGATTCACTAAAATGCGTTTCACAGATGCTGCCGCCCATTTTGCAGTAGAGGAGCCTTCAAATCCTGTATAATACTTCATTCCAAGAGACTTTTTATATTCCATAGGTGATAAGATGCCTGTGGCATTCAGCTTTTCTGCGATTGCTCCCAGACTCATTCCCGCTATCTTCCATGCAAAAATTTTCCTTACAATATCTGCAGCATATTCGTCAACAACTAAGCTGTTCTTATCTTCCGGATTCTTCTTATAACCATAAACAGTAAATGCACTGATACATTTTCCTTCCATGCGCTTTACTTTCTGCTGTGCCTTGACCTTCATGGATATATCTCTGCAATAACTGTCATTTACAAAATTTTTAATTGGCAATATCAGACTGCTGTCTGTTTTGTCTGCATACAGACTATCAAAACCATCCGTAACCGCAATAAAGCGCACATTTAAAGCCGGGAAGGTCTTTTGTATAAACCGCCCGGCTTCTATATAATCTCGCCCAAATCTTGACAAATCTTTTACTAACACACAGTTCACTTTTCCGGCACGAACATCTGCCATCATTCTCTGAAATTCCGGTCTTTCAAAATTCGCCCCCGAATAGCCATCATCAATGTAAATATCATAAATCTGCAAATCTTCATGGCTTTGAACGTATGCTCTTAAAATGTCTCTTTGACTGCTGATACTGTTGCTCTCTGTCTTTTTACTGCCGTCCACATCTGCATCATCTCTAGACAGACGCAGATACAGACCAGTATCATAAATATTCTTGTTATTCATTTGCATCACTCCTGACCTTATATTCGCTAATAAGAAGTCACACAAATACCGCACTAAAGTCAGGAATCCGCTTTTCAATCCTGTCCTTAGATTAACATAACTTTCTTTATTTGTCGAATCTTTTTTAATATTTCAACTCTGCAATTTGCTTCAGATAATGTTTTAGCGCATCTGTTGCAGAATAATCGTCTCTGCTGAAATGCACCCTGACCACATAGCCCTCATTCAAGTGCGTTGACAAATCTCCATTCTTGCCTGCTGCAAATTCTTTCAACTTGTTCTCTACGGGATGAGTTTTGTCAATAGTGACCGTATCAATATCCAATAAATCTCCCTTTTTCACTTCCATAATATCTGTTTTTTGGATATCTTCACTCTGAACATCTCTCATATCCTGCAATTTTCCCATGGAACTGCCATATCCCTCCGTTTCTTTCATCCTATGCAAAATATGGATTGTCCTATGACCTGAAATCTCTCCAAAGCATCCTTTCCGTATCACTTATATTCTTTTTTACAACTGCTACACTGGCCAGTACAAAGAAAATCACTGTAATATCCATCATCATACTAATCACTATCAATACTACTGTCATTCTGAATCCCTCCACAAAATCACTGGCAGCGCCGGATACTTCACCCGAATCACCGCCAGTGCTTATACATCATTTATTTCATTCCCTGTCTCGCATATCTTCCCCTACTCTCGTAATCGCAACACTGGCTAACAAGAACATAACAGCAAGGGTGCCTGCTGCAGCACCCACAACGATCAACACGATTTTCATTCTTCTTCCCACTCCTTATCCATAAAATAACTGTCTGCTTTCTTCCTTATAATAAAGTCTGCCACATCCATAAGTCTGTCCGTGACCGGCATGGTCGGCAGGGTATTCAGAATTTCTGCCCGGTATCTGCCACGCAGGGATGCCCTGCTGTCTAAGATGGAAAATACCGCCGTGTCCTTTTCCCGGCGGATGCCGCGCCCGAACCACTGCCTTAGCTTAATCAGCATTTCCGGGATAATGATGTCCCTGCGGTATAAATCAAAGTCCTCATATTGGTTTCTCTGGTATTCCATGACCGGATCAGGCACAGGAAACGGCAGTTTTACCACGATCAGGCTGGAAAGGATATCCCCTGCAAGGTCAATTCCCTCTCCGGCACTGTCACTGGCAAACAACACTCCGTTTCCGCTCCTGCGGAAGCTACTTATCACATCCAATCTGCCTCTGCCCATAAGAAACAGCGGATAATCGGAAAGCTGCTCCTTCAGACCATAGAACACCCTTTCCATGAGCCAATAGGATGTAAAAAGGATCAGGGTATGTCCATGAGTGGCAGACACTATCTGCACTATTTCCTCCATGATCGCCTGTATGTATCTGTCATCCCGGATATTCGGAAACGGCATACGCTCTGGTATATAGAGCAGACCGTTACTCTGAAAATCAAAGGGTGAGGGCTTGCTGGTTTCCATGATTCTTGATAAAGCTGCAAAGGAAAGCCCTGTCATTCTCTTGAAGTGACTGAAATCACCCCGGACTGACATTGTGCCGGATGTGATAATAACCGGTATCGGTCTGCTCCAGATATCATGGAATAAAATCTGTTCCAGTTCCATTGGAACCGCACACAGGGCAAGCCTGCCGTTCTCTCTCTTTTCCATCCAGCAGATTGAATTTCCGCTGTTTAGAAATACGGTCAGCTTGTCCGTCAGCTCCTGGCAACGATTTTTCAGACCTTGCAACCGCATTTTCTGTCCGCTGTTTTCCTGATAGGATAAGGGAAGCTGCTCTAAAGCCTTTGCCATGTGCCTTATGTAAATTTTTTCCATGGAACCTATCACTATTTCAATCCTGCTTCCCTCTCTGGTATGATTTCCCGCTAAATCTCCCGCCAGTCTGTCAAATATCTGTCTGTTATATTCCGCAAGCTGACTCCGTAACACAGTAAGTTCATCCATGGCTGCGGTTCTTCTGTTCGCTTCACTCAAAGTCACGATAAGTTCCGCATCCTGCTCGCCCCAGACTGTGCTATACATCTGTCTTGCGGCATCTATCAGCTTGTGGGACTCATCAAACACCATTGCCCCATATCCCGGAAAAAGAGGTTTTCTGCCCTGCTTCTGTCCAATCAGATCGGCAAGGATATAATTGTGATTCGTAATCTGAAAATCAAAACTATCCGTCATACACTTTTTCTTAAAATTCATAAATCTACATAAAAGCGAATAAGGACATGACTTATTACAGCGAAACACGTTGATTCTACCTTTTACATAGGGTGTCAGCACGGTATCATCCAGATCAATCCTATCAAATTCCTGTTCCCCAAGCTTTGCCAGTTCCAGTATCAGCTCGGCATCCGTTTCTCTCTGCAAATTTTTTATGGATGTCTCATATATCTTCAATCTGGAGTCACAGACATAATGCCGTTTTCCTTTCCGCACCACAAAAGATAATGGTTTGTCAATTACATGGTGTTCTAAAAGGATCCCGGATATCTGCGGTATGTATTCCTCTGTCAATGCTTTCTGCAGGGCTATGGTGGATGTTGATATGACTGCCGGAATCTTCTTATCTGAATAAATGTTATGTACCGTCAGTGCAAGGATATATGCGTGAGTTTTTCCTGTCCCCACTTCCGCCTCACATAAAGCCAGTTTGTTTTCCTGCAATGCCCGGAGCATTTCAAGAGAAAGTTCTTTCTGTTTTACCCTCAGATTCATTCCATGTTTCGGTAAAATCTCATCAAATAAATAAATTAATAATTCTTCTGCACTCTTTGCCATCGTTACGCCTCCTAAAATTTCTTAGTGCCATAAAGCAGCACAGGAATAGGCTGGAAGGTATCGGTTTGGCTTTTTACTAACAAAAATGAGCTTCCATCCAGCCCATGATTTCTACTGCTTTATAAAAAGGTGCATCAGCCATCCTGCCGGTAAGCAGGCATCATAAAAGCCGCCCACATTCTTTCTCAAACGTGGGTGTGCATTTTCCCGTCACTTATGCGGGCCACTGGCGTGGAAGTATCATTATCTCCGACCGGAATCATCGCATCCTGCCCCACCACGGGCAGTAAAGCCACAGGTAGTTCCCGCTCAGGATAGTGCGGTTCTTTTCACACTGATCCGTCATGGCGTACCCTGACTTGTGCTTTCCGGCTCTCCGACCGGTCGGATGTGTGCCTGATGCACAGATATGAAGTTGTCAAAGTGCAGTAAAAGGGGAATATTTTTGAACAAAAGAAAACCCCTTCACCTAATTCGCCGCTAGGTAAAGGGGTCTGCCGAAAAAATTTTCATTTTATTTTAATATGGTAACGATAATTAGGAATTATTGGGTGGATAATTTGGTGGTATCTGTTGGATTTAGATTGGCGAATTAAGGAATGGATAATCAAAGGTTATCTGTCAAATACGATTAGGAAATATTGCGAATAATAATAAGAAATTATTCATTATGCTCAGTTTAGATAAGTGCTGTGCTGAGCATAAGATAATTTTGAATTGCTATCACTTAAAGCGATTTGCTGTATTGAAAAGGAAGGTATGAAAGCACTATGAAACAGATAGGCGAAGTTTTTTCCAAATTGGAAATAGCAGCATCTGCTGATTTTCTGAAAACAATTGTTCCATCGGAACCTCTGAGAACTGAAGAAAACTCATTCGAAGCAACAAATCAAAATTTTGATGAATCTTTCAAAGGTTCTTTAATGCGGCATGGCATATACAATAATTGTGGTTTTACAAATGTAAATTTTGAAGGAACGATTGGAAATAATTCTATTTTTAAAAATTCTAAATTTGAAGACTGCAAATTTGTGAATGCAAATTTTATGTATTCTGATTTTTCCAATAGTAGTTTATTAATCAATTCTAGTTCATGTAGATATGATTTTTCTGATTTTACTGGTACAAACATTTTCCAAAGTAACATAGACGGAACTTCCTTTAGAGAATGCTATTTTCGAAACGGTACATTGGAAACTTGTGAAATTAAACAATGTGATTTTGCAAATTCGACCTTTAGTAATTGTTTTATTAAAGATATAGATTTATCCGTAACTACATTAGATTTTGCCGAGATTACAGATACTAAATTTCAAGATGTTACTTTACCCTTTTTTGGGATATTGAATCTAGTAAATGGATTTGAACAAATAGTTCATCAGGAAACAGTTTCTTTTAAGCCGGCAAGTTCTGATTATATGGTAAAGGGGGAAAAATATATTGAGGATATTCGATTACTTAAACCCGTTTTTTATTATGAAAGAAATTTTTTGGCTCTTGCAAACATATATGCTTATGATGGTGAAATAGAAAACACATATTATACCATATTAAATGGTTTAACATACGCATGTAGGAACAAAGATTTCAGCCTGATACGACATCTTTGTAAATATGCCTCCGTCAATAAATACTTTAATTTGGAACAACTAAAATCATTCTATGATCTTCTGGAAAATAACGTTAATGTCCAACAATTACAATATGTTGAATATCGTAACTACATTAATGAACTTTCTATCGCAAAAAGTTTACTTATTGATAGTCCTTTTAATAGAGATATTATCGAAATAAATTTAAAAACAAAATTTGATTATACTGATGTGGATAAATTAACAGAGACATTTAATATTATAAATAGTACACTTGAACAATATGCGCCCGACTCAAATAATTGTATAACTGTTAGGCACAATTCTCCAATAAATCTTACGATTTTAGTATCAGATAATATATATACATTAATTCTAGTCTTTATGGCACTTGAAGTAGTTTTTAATAGGTCTTGTAACGGAATAGAAAAAATACAAAATATTATTAAGAACCGACGGGAAATTAAATTGCAAAAATTGGAAATGGAGATTAAAAAAATAGAGATTGAAAAAATGAAAGCCGAACAAAAGCGACAACAAGACACTCACCACATACTGCTTCCAAGTGATTTTGAAAATATCTCTTATATTGTTAAAACAATCAACGATTTGCCAAAGGAACTTCGGAACTGCAAATAAGAGAATAGAGAATAAGGCACAGTAAAAATATACAGACATTTACTGTGCCTTTGAGTGGTTAGCGACCACCACCGCCGCCGCCAGACATTGCAGTCGAGCAGTTATCATATGCATCCTCCATATGATATTCGGCAGCTAATTCTGCAGTATCTTCATCAAAGACTGCAAGAATGGTACCTTCTTGTAACATAGCATTACACCTCCTTTTTCTTTGAATCTGTTAAATATCCTCGTTGATACATTTTTAAAAACAAAATAGTCAAATCTTCAAGGATATAAACATTTGGCTCAGACTTTGTCAAATAATCTATCGCATCTGATATTGTATGCGCTGTTTTGAAAAAATCAATAATAAATATCAAATGCTTATTTCCTATCATATAATGATGTGTTTTCCAATTATAGATAATATATACTTTTTTCTTTGCGTCAAAGCCATAAACCAATGTATCTGGAATACAAACCTTTGTCTTAAAATCTATTGAAACTGCATTAGTTACAGGAATAGCACTATTCATCTGTGCCTTCCACTTCAAAGTATGTCTTGCCGTCTCACTAAGCCTGTAAAAAATATGTGGTTTTATAAAAGAGTCTATTGGCATCCATGGATAAAGCATTTCACGCATGTATTGATCTCGCTCCATAAACAATTGTTTTTCTAAATTGGGTTCTCTATCCCATTGTAAAGTATTGCCTAGAAAGTCTCGTAATTGGCAAGGATAATAAATTTCTTTTATTTCATATTTATCCGGGCAACGAAATACATGGCTACTAATATCTAGATTAAACACATTGAGATTAAATGATACAAGAGGATATTTTTTGCACAAATAATGTAAATAATCATAGGTTTTCTTCCGATCATAAGAATTTTCACTAGGAAATCCAATAATCATAGGAAAATGGATGGAAATTCCCGCACTAGAATATGTAGCACATATTTTTTCTACTATATCGAAAGAAAAATCTTCATCAAACTTATTCATTGATTTGAGAACATTAAGCGATGCCGACTCCAATCCCAGTCTCAATTCCTTTAAACCCGATTTCTGAAGAAGTTCAATCAGGTTTTGATCCAAAAGTGATTTTTCTATACGACACCGAGCCTGCCATATAATTTTAATTTTATTTTGTATAAAAAAATCTGCTATATATTTTAGTTTATGTGGATGAATTGCTTCATCTATAAACCATATATATTTGATCTCTTTTTCTTTATGCAAATGTTCTATAAGATAATTTAATGATGTTTCAAGTGCATTCTCTGTAGAATCATCATTATTAAAATGATATTTCTTGTTAATTCCACAAAATGTACATTTGTTCCAATAACACATATTGTAGGGTTGCAAATGCACATTAGCTAAGTCACTTATAGAATGCTGAGTTTGAAAAATCGGCACATAATTTTTCCTATTAGCCTTATAGGAAGTCATATGTATTTCATCATCACTCTTATATATTAAATTTGGAACCGTTGAAAGCTCCTCATTATTTTCTAGTGCGCTAAGCAATTTTCCTTCTGTTTCATCGTAGTATTCCAATATAATTGAATCAACCATTTTAAATAAGTAATCATTTTGAGTTAGATATGATTCCAATTTGTTTAATGAGTAATACTCCGATGAATGTCGAGAAATAGAAATATGCACATTAGGAAACTCTTTTTTTATTAAGCGACATATTGCCATGTTATAGAATGTAGGTGCACCATCTATAAAAACAACAGGGGCTAGTGCTTCTCTAATTTGAGGCAAGACATATTGCTTGACAAAATGTAGATAGGGATTCTTTTGTTCATCTAAGCAGTCATAATATATTTGTGAAGCAGAGTAATTATTTATTTCAAAACCATTTTGAATCGTAAGCCGATGAGGCTTAAAAACATATTCCGAATAAATGTTACAAACAATACTAAATGTTTCCAAATAGCGAAAAAAATCTTTTGCAGATATGTCAGAATTACAAACTGATTTTTTGGCGATTTCAACTTGCTTAATAAAAGTATCTATATCCGATATAATAGCAATATATTTAGGCGATACAGGAACTATTTTATCAATAATTAATTTGATTTTCTTAGAATCAAAAATATAAGACCAAAATAAATTGGAAGCATCCAACTCCCTTCCATTCAGAGTTAAAACGGTAGTTGATAAGCCATTTGGTATAGGACTATAAAATTCATGAAATAACCCACCCACGGATAAAATTCGTATATAATTCATAATATTTCTCCATTAAAAATACAGCAAATCGCTTTAAGTGATAGCAATTCAAAATTATCTTATGCTCAGCACAGCACTTATCTAAACTGAGCATAATGAATAATTTCTTATTATTATTCGCAATATTTCCTAATCGTATTTGACAGATAACCTTTGATTATCCATTCCTTAATTCGCCAATCTAAATCCAACAGATACCACCAAATTATCCACCCAATAATTCCTAATTATCGTTACCATATTAAAAAATGAACCTAGATTATTCACGGCTGATCCGTGAATAATCTAGGTTCATTTTAAAGTGATGTCTCCATACAACATACTCTAAGACATCAAAAGTGGCAGAATCCAAGTAAAATCAATGGATTCTGCCACTATACTTTTCTTTAAGTGTCAAAGACGGGATTATAGCATAGCAAAAAGTAAAAAGCAAACATATATTCCAAAAATATGTTCGATTTTTAACTTGACAGAAGAATGCACGTTCGATATAATACAAGCAGAAAGAACAAATGTTCCCGAACAGATTTTCTTATGTGAGGTGTGTTATGAGAGTACAGAAGAGTGTATATCATATGACGGACAGAGAGTTAAGATTATATAAGAGACAGTTAAGAAGGAGGATGCAGATACAGCGCAGGATCCTTACCATGATTGCTACGGTCTGTGTGATTATTTTCTGTGCGGTATCCTATCAGGGAATCCGTTCTCTGGCAAGCTCCGGGGAAGAACAGTTAAAGTTCAAATACTATACTCAGGTGACGCTAGCTTACGGAGAGACCTTATGGGATTTGTCCGAGGATTATATTGATTATGAAGAGTATAAGGATAAGAAGGAATATATAGATGAGGTACAGAGCATCAACCATCTGGCGGAAGAGGACAGCATCCGCGCCGGACAGACGTTGATCGTACCTTATTATTCTTATGAGTTTGTGAAGTGATAAGAAAGAGTATGATAAATGGAAAGTTAGTTAAATACATTGGCAAAATCCACGAACTCCCGGAGCATGCGATACACATGTCTCGATGTAAGGTCTCCGGATGTGAATTTTCTACGAAAAGTGATGAGTAGTTCTCGTCATGACGAGGCCGCCTACAGTCGACATCCATGTCGACAATCGGCTGACGCGGACATCGTGTCCGCTTTCCCCCTG
>CDZS01051707.1_pt1 | contig 141223 bp, 131 predicted proteins | sample 557751 | NCBI WGS metagenome assembly CDZS01 (sample SAMEA3182113, study PRJEB8094) | gut metagenome | biome: human; feature: gut; material: Stool; isolation source: human stools | place: Canada | collected 2013-05-07 | reverse complement strand
GAAAAGCCGCCTGCCCTCTATGACCTGACTACTCTGCAAAGAGATGCCAACCGCCTGCTTGGATTTACAGCCCAGCAGACCCTGGACTATCTGCAAAGCCTGTATGAAAAGAAGCTCTGCACCTATCCCCGTACTGACAGCCGCTATCTGACCGGTGATATGGCAGACAGCCTGCCGGTGCTGGTGAATCTGGTTGCCAATGCTATGCCGTTTCGCAAAGGGATCGCCATTACCTGTGATCCGCAGACGGTCATCAACGATAAGAAAGTAACCGACCACCACGCAGTAATTCCCACCCGAAATCTCAAGGATGCAGACCTTTCTGCCCTTCCTGCGGGAGAAAAAGCAGTGCTGGAGCTGGTGGCCCTGCGTCTGCTGTGCGCCGTGGCCCAGCCCCATATCTATTCGGAAACCGTTGTGATTGCAGCGTGTGCCGGTGGGGAATTTACCACCAAAGAAAAAACGGTGAGGCACCCCGGATGGAAAGCACTGGAGGACGCTTACCGTGCCAAAACGAAGGATGCAGAGCCGAAAAAAGAGGGTGCAGAGAAAGCCGTGCCAGAGCTGACTGAAGGACAGACCCTTTCGGTTTCTGCGGCAATCGTCAAAGAAGGCAAAAGCAGTCCGCCCCAGCACTTTACGGAGGACACCCTGTTGTCCGCGATGGAGACTGCCGGAAAAGAGGATATGCCGGAGGATGCCGAGCGAAAAGGTCTGGGGACACCGGCCACCCGTGCCAGTATTTTGGAAAAGCTGGTATCTGCCGGTTTTCTGGAACGAAAAAAGAGCAGGAAAACGGTGCAGCTTCTCCCTTCCCACGATGCAGTTTCCCTGATTACCGTTCTGCCGGAACAGCTGCAATCTCCGCTTTTGACTGCCGAGTGGGAGTACCGCCTGGGCGAGATCGAGCGCGGGCAGCTTGCCCCGGAGGAGTTTTTGGACGGGATCAGCACCATGCTGAAAGACCTGGTGGGGACTTATCAGGTCATCAAGGGAACGGAGTACCTGTTCACTCCGCCTCGTGAGGTGGTGGGCAAATGCCCTCGCTGCGGCGGGGAGGTTGCAGAACTGCAAAAAGGCTTCTTCTGTCAGAATGATTCTTGCAGATTTGCAATCTGGAAAAATAACAAATGGTGGGCTGCCAAGAAAAAACAGCCGACCAAGGCTGTGGTGTCTGCACTGCTTAACGATGGCCGTGTCCGTGTGACGGGGCTATATTCGGAGAAAACCGGCAAGACCTACGATGCCACTGTGGTTTTGGAGGACGATGGACAGTACGCCAACTTCAAGCTGGAATTTGACCAGCGGAAAGGAGGCAGCCGATGAAGCTCTCTTTAGTGGAACGGGAAACCATTCTTCTCTATAATCAGGCAGAACCAATGGCTGAGATCTATACCCATGATCCCCGTCTGATGGAGAAGCTGGATCTGCTGGCAAAAAAGCACCCCGACCAGATCACCCGAAAGGACGCCCATAACTTTACCGTCCCCAAGCGGTGTGTATCAGTCCGGGAGCCATATAGCGCAGAACGCCGCAAAGCCGCCAGTGAGCGTGCGAAAGCTGCCGGATACCAGCCCCCTGTGAGAAAGTCCAGCAGTTAAAGGCACATGACAGAGAATGTATTTGAAGCGGTCAAGCAGTCGATCAGCACCAGAGAAGCGGCAGAGTTTTACGGGATAAAAGTCAGTCGAACTGGCATGGCCTGCTGTCCCTTTCACGATGATAAGAACCCCAGCATGAAGGTAGACCAGCGGTTCCACTGTTTTGGCTGTGGTGCAGATGGGGATGTGATCGACTTTACCGCAAAGCTCTTTAACCGCTACCCAAAAGAAGCGGCAGAGAAACTGGCACAGGACTTTGGCCTGATCTATGACAGTCAGGCCCCGCCCCGCAGGAGATATGTCCGGCAAAAAACCGAGGCACAGAAGTTTCGGGAGGATCGACAGCGCTGTTACCGCGTACTGTCCGATTATTACCATCTGCTGAAAAAATGGGAAGCCGACCGTTCTCCCAGGACACCGGAGGAAGAACCGCACCCCCGCTTTGTGGAAGCAATCCAGAAGAAACCCTATGTAGAATACCTGCTGGACCTTTTCCTTTATGAAAGTGAAGAAGAACAAAAGGCATGGATTGCAGAACACACAGCAGAAATCACACACTTGGAAAGGAGATTGAAAATCATGGCTGAGAATAAACCCACCAACCGAGAACGGCTAAGGGAAATCACAGATGGCATCGAGCAGGGTATCAAAGAACTGTTTGAAAGCGAAAAGTATATGCGTTATCTGTCCGTCATGTCCCGCTTCCACCGCTATTCGGTAAACAACACCATGCTCATCTATATGCAGAAGCCGGACGCCACATTGGTAGCCGGATACAATAAGTGGAAAGACCAGTTTGAGCGTCATGTAAAAAAGGGCGAGCATGGCATTACCATCATCGCTCCCACACCGTATAAGAAGAAAATCGAGGAGCAGAAGCTGGACCCAGATACCAAGGCTCCGATTCTGGATAAAGACGGAAAGATCGTCACAGAGGAAAAAGAAATTGAGATTCCCATGTTCCGCCCGGTCAAGGTCTTTGATGTGAGCCAGACCGACGGGAAACCTTTGCCGGAGCTTGCTTCCTCCCTTTCCGGCAATGTGCCAAATTATGAGGCATTCATGGAGGCCCTGCGCCGCAGCGCACCGGTGCCGATTACTTTTGAAGCAATGGCCGCTGATACGGACGGCTATTTTTCTGCTGATCATCAGAAAATTGCCATTCGCCAGGGCATGAGTGAGGTGCAGACGGTTTCGGCCACAGTACATGAGATTGCCCACAGCAAGCTCCATGACCCTAAAAAATATGAAATGCTACCGTCATGGAAGGTTGTGCTGGAGAGTGAAGGTGGAACCAAGCATGATTTCAAGCTGGATTTTGCCACAGAAAGAGAAGCTGAACAGTTTGCTTCTGATATGGATTGGCGCTATGTGGACGAAAATCAGTTTGAATGGCGTCTTGCAGTTGAGGAAGATCCAACCACAGAAAAACAGGCAATCAAAAATCGCCACACGGAGGAAGTGGAGGCTGAAAGCATCTCCTACGCAGTCTGCAAATATTTTGGCATCGAGACAGGAGAAAACAGCTTTGGCTATATTGCCAGTTGGAGTCAAGGCAAGGAGCTGAAAGAACTGAGAGCCAGTTTGGAGACCATCAACAAAACCTCCGGCACTTTGATCTCCGACATTGAGCGCCACTATAAGGAAATCTGCAAAGAGCGCGGAATCGACCCTCATGCAAAGGCAGAGCCGGAAACCGCCCCGATAGAGCAGCCAGCAGATGCCATTAAGGTATCTGATAGGCTGCCGACCGGCGATCTGACCTACTATGTAGCAGAGTGCATGGAATTTCCAAACCTCGGAGAATACCACGATAATCTGTCTTTGGAGGAGGCGGTCCGCATCTATCAGGAAATTCCGGCAGAGCGAATGAACGGGGTCAAAGGGATTGGCTTTGAGCTGAAAGACGGAAGCGACTATGAAGGACCGTTTCCGATTTTGACCGGGCAGACCATTGACCTGGACACTATTCAGGCAATCGACTATTACCGTGACAATCCGCTGGTACAGAAAGCGGTAAAGGAACTGGCTGCGGCCATACCGGAAATGGAGGTACTGGGGGCGGATGCCAACCAGCAGGAGGCTTTGTTTCTGATCAACGATACTACCTATCTTCATATCCAACCTTGTGACAGCGGATGGGACTACACTCTTTACGATGCTACGTCCATGAAAGAGCTGGATGGTGGTCAGCTGGATATGCCGGAGCTTTCCCGCATGAAGGCAGTTCTCCAGATTTGTGATGACAACGATCTGGACAGAGACTCTGTAAAATACGCACCGTTGTCCATGATCGAGACTTTGCAGGAAGCTGCCTACCAGCAGATGCAGGCAGAGGCCAGTCAGATGACTGCTTCTTCCCAGCTGCCGGAGGCACAGGGGCAGGCGCTGGATGAATACCCCATGCCGGATGAGCAGGTCTCCACACCGGATATGCAGGAATACGGTTACTCTTATGACGGGATGCTCCCTGTTACAAGAGAACGGGCGCTGGAACTGGATGCCGCCGGTTTGACCGTCTATGTGCTGCATGAGGACAATACGGAGAGCATGGTGTTTGATCCGCAGGAAATCATGAATCATGGCGGTCTTTTCGGTGTGGACCATGAGGAATGGGAGAAAAGCCCTCAGTTCCACGAAAAGGTCATGGAGCGTCAGGAACATCAGCAGGAACGAGAACAGGCATTTCTCTCCCAGAATAGAGATTGCTTTGCCATCTATCAGGTAAGCCGTGACGATCCGCAGAATGTGCGCTTTATGAATCTGGACTGGTTAAAGTCCCATGGCATTTCCATAGACCGCAGCAATTATGACCTAATCTACACCGCTCCGCTGAGTGAGTCTGGCACGGTACCGGAGCAGCTGGAAAAACTATATGAGCAGTTTAATCTGCAAAAACCGGCGGATTTTCACAGTCCTTCTATGAGTGTCAGTGACATCGTTGCGATCAAGCAGGACGGTAAGGTATCCTGTCATTACTGTGACAGCGTTGGTTTTACCCAGATCCCCGGATTCTTGCCGCAAAATCCGCTGAAAAATGCGGAGATGGCCGTGGAGGACGATTACGGCATGATCGACGGTATCATCAACAATGGCGCAAAAGAGCCTACGGTGGCAGAGCTGGAACAGCAGGCCCGAAGCGGTCAGCCCATTTCCCTGATGGACTTGACTGACGCCATTCATCGGAAGGAACGGGAAAAGAAAAAGTCCGTCATGGAGCAGCTGAAAAGCCAGCCCAAAGCAGAACACAAAAAGACAGCGCAAAAAAAGAGCGCAGAAAGGGAGATTTGATATGGGAAACTTTACTTTTGAGGAAATGAACCTGATGTGCATTTACAATACCGGCAGCCGCACCGGGCTGATCGACAGCCTGCGTGAAATGCGCGGCGAGCTTTCGCCGGAGGAAACGGAACTGAGGGAGCTAACCGACAGCGCCCTTACGAAGCTCTGTGCGATGACCGATGAGGACTTTGACCAGCTGGAGCTGTACCCGGATTTTGACCAGTAAACACCATAACCGCAGGGATGGGGTGGCAATTTGCCACCCCACCTTTTACCCCAAAACTGAAAGGAGGACAGAATACCATGCCAACCAAAGCTGAACTATATGCACAGATGGCGGACAAGGTGGCAACACAGCTCACGGGGAGCTGGCAGGAATGGGCAGAGTTTCTCACCACTGCTTCTCGCCTTTACAAGTACCCGTTCCATGAGCAGCTGATGATCTACGCCCAGCGACCGGACGCTACCGCCTGTGCAGAGTACGATTTGTGGAATGAAAAGATGGGCCGATATGTAAGGCGCGGTTCCAAGGGAATCGCTCTGGTGGATGATTCCGGGGACAGACCTCGCCTGCGTTATGTCTTTGACATTTCAGACACCGGAACCCGTGAACATTCCCGCACTCCCTGGCTGTGGCAGCTGGAGGAGCGCCATCTGGATTCCGTGCAGGCCATGCTGGAGCGCACCTATGATGTTTCCGGTGATGACCTTGCAGGACAGCTTACCGAGGTAGCCGGAAAACTGGCTGAGGAATACTGGACGGAGCATCAGCAGGACTTCTTCTATATCGTTGACGGTTCCTTTTTGGAAGAATATGATGAGTATAACATCGGAGTGCAGTTCAAGGCAGCCGCCACCGTCAGCATCACTTACGCTTTGATGTCCCGCTGCGGACTGGAGCCGGAACGCTACTTCGACCACGAAGATTTCATGGCGATCTTTGATTTCAACACCCCGTCCACCATCGGGGCGCTGGGAACAGCGGTCAGCCAGATCAACCAACAGGTGCTGCGGCAGATCGGCGTCACCGTCCGAAATGCAGAGCGCGAAGCCAACCAAGAAAGGAGCAAACAAGATGAACAATCCCATGACCTATATCCAGAACGGAGACTATCTGATTCCCGACCTGAAGCTGAGCCAGCAGCCGGAGAAACCTCTGGGCAAGTACGGCAGGATGAGGAAAACCTACCTGAAGGAACACCATCCCATCCTCTACAACCAGATGTTGCTGAGCGAGAAGCTGTACCCGCACCTTCTGGAGATCGACGAGACCGCCCAGAACAGACTGGAGCAGATGATACCCCAGCTGGCGAAGGAAGCAGGAGCCACCGAGGAACTGAAAGCCAGCGATCCCATGAAGTGGGTGGGGCTGATGAACACCTGCAAAGCCCAGGCAGAGGAAATCCTGATGGCGGAGCTTATCAACAGCTGACCCTAAACCTGTTCCTCTCCGAAGCGGAACAGATCCAATCCATAGATGAAGCAGAGAATGTAGCGCATACATCCTCTGCTTTTTCTTTTACCCAAAACGACATTGACCATGTGCTGCGTTTGGGCGGCAATACAGACCGCCAGAGGGAGTGTGTGGTTGCAGCCTTTGAAAAGCAGAAAACCACCGCTGAGATTGCCGAGATACTGAAAACGCTGTACCACGGCGGCAACGGCCTTGGTAGTGTGAGCGCATGGTATGCTGAGGATGGTATCCATCTTTCCCACGGGAAGTCTGTCCGTTATGACAGGTCTGCTCAGGTTGTTTCCTGGGAGAGCGCCGCAGAGCGTATCGGGGAGCTTTTGGAGAGCGGCCAGTTTGCCTCCAATGTGGAACTTGCAGAAGCGGCAGGCTATGAACGCTCCCTCCTTGCCACAAAGTTCTGGAACCTATATCACGATCTCAGTGAGGACGCCAGAGAAGCCGGATATTTGTCCTGCCTGTCAGAGATCAAAGGCAATGGGTTCCCGGAGGAGACCCACCGCCTGACGGAGCAGTTGAATGACCCGGCTTTCCGCCAGACACTCAAGGAAGAATACGCCGCCTTCTGGACTGCCTATCAGCAGGACCGTGACCTGTTGCGCTTTCATTACCATAGGCCAAGGGAAATCTGGGAGAACCTGAAAGACCTTGACCTGCCCCGCAGGACTTTTTCTTCGGACCTTTCCCAAGTGCCAACCGTCCAGCATTTCATTACAGAGGATGAGATCGACACCGCCATGACCGGCGGCAGCAGTTTTGCCGGAGGAAAAGGCCGTATCTATGCGTTCTTCATGGAAAACCATACGGATAAGGAAAAAGTGAGATTCCTTAAAGACGAGTATGGCATTGGCGGACGCTCTCATGCCCTGTCCGGCGCAACACACAGCGGCGAAGATCACGATGGGAAAGGACTGCACTATAAAAAGCAGGACTGCCCGGATGTTCACTTGAACTGGGAAAAGGTTTCCAAGCGCATTACCTCACTTGTCCAGAAAGGCCGCTATCTTACCGAACAGGAACAGGCGCAGTATGACAAGATCCAGGCTGAAAAGGATCTGGCAGAAGAAGATGCCATTCAAGCCCAGCAGCCGGAGATAGAGGAAGAAACGCCAAAGCCTACCCTTCGGGAGCAGTTTGAGCAGTATAAGCCTGTGGTGACTGCCGCCATATCTGAGGATGTGGCATATCGAAATGCCTGCGGTCATTCCGACCGTGAAAATGCTGTCATCGAGGGCAATGCCGCTGTGCGCCGTGCGGTTCTTGGCTCTAAGGATATGGAGCTGATCCGCCTTTATTCGGATGTGCCGGAGTTCCGCCAGCGCCTGCACCGGGAAGTGATCGACGAAACCTATCCAAAGCTCCATGAGCTTCTGCGCCCTCTTTCTCAGGAAGATATTGATACTGCCCTTTGTGCATGGAACGGCAATATCGAGAGTAAACACGCTGTCGTCCGTTATATGAAAGACCATGCAAGAGAGAAGGATACCGCTGCATGGCTGGCTCAGGAATACGGTGGCAGCAACAGCCCGTTCGTTGTCCGTGCCGGAAGCCCGGAGGAAACACAGCTGCCCTGGCCGAAGGTACAGCGCAGGCTTGCCCAGCTGATTCAGGAGGACCGGTTCTATACCGAAGAAGAACAGGATCGTTTTGACAATATCGACCCTATCGCCATCCGGGAAGCCCTGGAGGAAAGAGGGATCGTCAACGGACAGGTGGCAGACCCGGAAAAACTGGACAATGACCCGTTTATCCAACAGGTGATGTCGGATGCCGAGCAGATCGCAGCTGCCGAGACAGAACAGACTTCCGAGGTTTCCATTTCCGATGAGGAATATGATGCAGTTCGCCGCCCGACTCCGCAAAGGACTTCCTATGACCCTGCCGCCCCGGTCTATGCTGTGGGCGATACCGTGTATATCGAGAATGACGCCTATCAGATCACCGAGCTGCGGGAGGACACCGTGCAGCTTCTGCCCACCGGCATGGTATATCCCATCTACCGGGCAGAGCGCAAAGAACAGTTCGAGCAGCTGATTCGGGCAGACCGCCGCAATGCTTACTATACCGAGTTTCTTCCTATTGACCCGGACAAGGCAGATCAGGACCTGCGGGATGTATTGACCCATGGACTTATGGATGAAGCAGATAAAAAACAGGTTTCCACGCTGCTGCAATCCGGCAGGAGCAACAGCGAGATCGCTTATTGGCTGAGCAGAGCCTATTCTGGTGAGATCGAGACGCTGAATCTGGAGACCGGCGATACTGCCGATTACCGTACCACGGCACAGGGCATGGAGCTGGAAGTCCTGGACGCAGAGGAAAAGCGTCTGGCTGTGCTGTATTTTCGCTGGGATGAGGTTGCGCCTTTGCTGCGCGGGATGTATGCCCGTCAGCTGGATGGCTTTGGACAGGAACGCCCCGAACCGGCTGTCGAATCCCCGACCTTCCATTCCGAGACTGTGGCCGTCTATCCGGGCGATAAGAACAATCTACCTTATGATGTGGTGGTGGAACGGTTGCATATTGAGGAGCCGGAGCCGCCAGCCCCTGTAACAGAGCCGGAGAAAACCTTTGAGGAAGTGCTGGATGAACACCCGGTTTCCATTCAGGTCAACGGCCAGTGGCAGACCTTCCCCAATGCCAAAGCTGCCGAGGAAGCCTCCTATGAGGAATACAAGGACAACCTGCGCCGCAATGCACAGAACTTCCGCATTACCGATGAGCATTTGGGTGAAGGCGGTCCGAAAGCCAAGTTCCAGGCAAATATCAATGCCATTCGTTTGCTGAAAGAGCTGGAAGCTGCCGGACAGCAGGCAAGCCCGGAACAGCAGGAAGTCCTATCCCGCTATGTGGGCTGGGGCGGTCTTTCTGATGCCTTTGACCCGGAGAAACCGGCATGGGCTTCCGAGTATGCCCAGCTGAAAGAGCTGCTGACCCCGGAGGAATATGTCGCCGCCAGAAGCTCCACCCTCAACGCCCATTACACCAGCCCTACGGTCATTCAGGCCATCTATGAAGCGGTGGGCCGTATGGGATTTGAGACCGGAAATATTTTGGAGCCATCTATGGGTGTGGGCAATTTCTTCGGTATGCTGCCGGAGGAAATGAGAAACAGCCGTCTGTACGGCGTGGAGCTGGACCCGGTTTCCGGGCGCATCGCAAAGCAGCTCTATCCCAAGGCGGACATCACAGTAGGCGGCTTTGAGACCACCGACAGGCGGGATTTCTTTGACCTTGCCATCGGCAATGTACCTTTCGGTCAGTATCAGGTCAATGACAAAGCCTACAACAAGCTGAATTTCAGTATTCACAACTACTTTTTCGCCAAAGCACTGGACCAGGTGCGTCCCGGCGGAGTGGTAGCTTTTGTAACCTCCCGCTATACTATGGACGCCAAGGATTCCACCGTGCGCCGCTATCTTGCCCAGCGTGCTGAGCTGCTGGGAGCGATCCGTCTGCCGAATGACGCGTTCAAAAAGAATGCCGGTGCCGAGGTGGTATCGGACATCATCTTCCTCCAAAAGCGGGACCGCCCGCTGGACATCGTGCCGGAATGGACCCAGATCGGACAAACGGAGGATGGGTTTGCCATCAACCGGTATTTTATCGACCACCCAGAAATGGTGCTGGGCAGACAGGAGCCGGTAAGCACCGCTCATGGTATGGATTACACCGTGAACCCTATCGAGGGACTGGAGCTTTCCGATCAGCTGCATGATGCGGTGAAGTACATTCATGGCACTTATCAGGAGGCAGAACTGCCGGAGCTGGGCGAGGGCGAAACCATTGACACCTCCATTCCTGCTGACCCAAATGTGAAGAACTATTCCTATGCCATTGTAGACGGACAGGTGTACTACCGGGAAAACAGCCGCATGGTGCGCCCTGACCTCAACGCCACCGCCGAAGCCCGCGTGAAAGGTCTTGTGGGACTGCGTGATTGTGTGCAGGAACTGATCGACCTTCAGATGGATGCAGCGGTTCCAGACAGCACCATTCGGGAGAAGCAGGCGGAACTGAACCGGCTCTATGACAGCTTTTCTGCCAAATACGGTCTCATCAACGACCGTGCAAACCGGCTGGCTTATGCAGATGATTCTTCCTATTACCTGCTCTGTGCGCTGGAAGTCATCGACGAGGACGGAAAGCTGGAACGCAAGGCGGATATGTTCACCAAACGGACCATCAAGCCCCATCAGGCGGTGGCTGTGGTGGATACGGCAAGCGAAGCACTGGCGGTGTCTATCTCGGAAAAAGCCTGCGTGGATATGGGCTATATGAGCCAGCTTACCGGAAAAACCAAAGAAGAACTGGCCGGAGAACTGCAAGGCGTGATCTTTCGTGTACCGGGAAAGTTGGAGCAGGACGGATCGCCCCATTATGTGACTGCTGATGAATACCTTTCCGGCAATGTACGCCGCAAACTGCGCCAGGCGCAGCGGGCGGCACAGCAGGACCAGGTTTATGCAGTCAATGTGGAAGCCCTTACCGCCGCCCAGCCCAAAGACCTGGATGCGTCGGAGATCGAGGTGCGTCTGGGCGCTACCTGGATCGACAAAGAGTACATCCAGCAGTTTATGTACGAGACCTTCAACACCCCGTTTTATCTCCAGCGCAGTATCGAGGTCAACTATTCCTCCTTTACTGCTGAATGGCAGATCAAGGGGAAATCTTCCGTATCCTACAACGATGTAGCAGCTTACACCACCTATGGAACCAGCCGTGCCAATGCCTACAAGATTTTGGAGGACAGCCTGAACCTGCGGGATGTCCGTATCTATGACACCATAGAGGACGCAGACGGAAAAGAGCGCCGCGTGCTGAACGCCAAGGAGACCACCCTGGCTGCACAAAAACAGCAGGCTATCCGGGAAGCCTTTAAGGACTGGATCTGGAGAGATCCGGAGCGCCGCCAGACTCTGGTGCGCCAGTACAACGAAGAAATGAACGCTACCCGTCCCCGCGAGTATGATGGCAGCCATATCACTTTTGGCGGCATGAACCCGGCCATTACCCTGCGGGAACACCAGAAAAGCGCTATCGCCCATGTGCTGTATGGAGGAAATACCCTGTTGGCACATGAAGTAGGCGCAGGCAAAACTTTTGAGATGGTAGCTGCTGCGATGGAAGCCAAACGCCTGGGCTTGTGCCAGAAATCTCTCTTTGTGGTTCCCAACCACCTGACCGAGCAGTGGGCGTCGGAGTTTCTGCGCCTCTATCCTTCTGCCAACATCTTAGTCACCACCAAAAAGGACTTTGAGACCCATAACCGCAAAAAGTTCTGCGCCCGTATTGCGACCGGTGACTACGACGCCATCATCATGGGACACAGCCAGTTTGAGCGTATCCCCATCAGCCGGGAGCGTCAGGAACGGCTTCTCTATGAGCAGATCGACGAGATCACCGAGGGCATCGCAGAGGTGCAGGCCAGCGGCGGCGAGCGTTTTACCGTCAAGCAGCTGGAGCGTACCAGAAAGTCTCTGGAAGCCAGACTGGAAAAGCTGCAAGCCGAGGGGCGAAAAGACGATGTAGTAACCTTCGAGCAGCTGGGGGTGGACCGTTTGTTTGTGGACGAGGCCCACAACTACAAGAACCTGTTTCTATACACAAAAATGCGAAATGTGGCTGGTCTTTCCACATCGGACGCGCAGAAATCCTCCGATATGTTTGCCAAGTGCCGCTATATGGACGAGATCACCGGAAATCGTGGTGTGATCTTTGCCACCGGCACCCCGGTCAGCAACTCCATGACCGAGCTTTACACCATGCAGCGTTATCTTCAATATGAACGCCTGCAAGAGCTGAACATGACCCACTTCGACTGCTGGGCTTCCCGATTTGGGGAGACCGTCACAGCATTGGAGCTGGCACCGGAGGGAACCGGCTACCGGGCAAGAACGAGATTCAGCAAGTTCTTTAACCTGCCGGAGCTGATGAACCTGTTCAAAGAAGTGGCTGACATTAAGACTGCCGACCAGCTGAATCTGCCTACCCCGGAAGTGGAATACCACAACATCGTGGCGCAGCCTACCGAACATCAGCAGGAAATGGTCAAGGCCCTTTCGGAGCGCGCATCGCTGGTACACAGCGGAACCGTTGACCCGTCCCAGGACAATATGCTCAAGATTACCTCGGATGGCCGTAAACTGGGGCTGGACCAGAGGATCGTCAACCAGATGCTGCCGGACGAACCCGGAACAAAGGTCAATCAATGCGTAGAGAACATCATGCAGATCTGGCGGGATGGCGAGGCTGATAAATTAACCCAGCTGGTGTTCTGTGATATTTCTACCCCGCAGGCAAAAGCTCCTGCAAGCAAGGCGGCGAAAACGCTGGATAATCCACTGCTTCACGCACTGGAAGGCGCTGTACCTCTGCCGGAGCAGGAACCGGCCTTTACGGTGTATGACGATATTCGTCAGAAACTCATTGCTCAGGGAATGCCTGCCGACCAGATCGCTTTTATCCATGAGGCCAATACCGAGGTGCGGAAAAAGGAGCTGTTCTCCAAAGTCCGTACCGGTCAGGTGCGTGTGCTTATGGGCAGCACCGCCAAGATGGGCGCAGGCACCAATGTGCAGGACCGTCTGGTGGCACTTCATGATCTGGACTGTCCGTGGAGACCGGGAGACCTTGCCCAGAGAAAGGGCCGTATCGAGCGCCAGGGCAACCAGAATCCTCTTGTTTATGTGTACCGCTATGTGACCGAAGGAACCTTTGACGCATACCTCTGGCAGACCGTGGAGAATAAGCAGAAATTCATCAGCCAGATCATGACTTCTAAATCGCCGGTGCGCTCCTGCGATGATGTGGATGAAACGGCGCTTTCCTTTGCCGAGATCAAGGCTCTGTGCGCCGGAGACCCCCGTATCAAAGAGCGTATGGATCTGGATGTGGAGGTATCCCGCCTGAAGCTGATGAAAGCCGACCACCAGAGTAAGCAGTACCGCTTGGAGGATCAGCTGCTCAAATACTTCCCGGAGGAGATTGAAAAGCACAAAGGTTTTATCAAAGGCTTTGAATCTGACCTGGAGGTTTTGGCAGCTCACCCGCACCCGGAGGACGGCTTTGCCGGTATGGAGATTCGTGGAGATCTGCTGACCGATAAGGAGAACGCCGGTGCTGCCCTTTTGGATGCCTGCAAGGAGGTCAAAACCTCCGATCCGGTGCAGATCGGCAGCTACCGGGGCTATGCCATGTCTGTGGAATTTTCCGCTTGGAAACAGGAATATACGCTCCTGCTAAAAGGACAGATGACCCACCGGGCAACCCTTGGTACAGACCCTCGCGGAAATCTTACCCGTATCGACAATGCCCTCGCCCAGATGCCTCAGCGTCTAGAGGCGGCAAAGGCCCAGCTGGATAACCTCTATCAGCAGCAGGCTGCGGCAAAGGAGGAAGTCGGAAAGCCATTCCTTTATGAAGAAGAACTGAGAAGCAAAAACGCCCGTCTGGTGGAGCTGGATACTTTGCTCAACATCGACGGAAAGGGACAGGCACACGCCGAGGCTGTTGTTGCCAAAAGCACACGGCCTTCGGTGCTGGATCATCTGAAACGCCCGGTGCCGCCCCGCAGTACAGACAAGAAACCAAAACAGCATGAGGAGGTGCGATAACATGAATACCAACGATCTGAATACGGCTCTTTATGAAAAGATGGCTGCTGAGCAGGAAAAATACAGGGACTGGCTGAAAAGCCGCCCCCCGGAAGAAATCCTGCACCACACCTATGAATATACTGTCCGTGAGGACATCGTGATGGCAATGGAGGAACTGGAGTTGACCGATGCCCAGGCCCAGGCGCTTTTGGATTCCCCCTCGCCGCTGGCTGATGTGTACCGTTATTTTGAAAAGCTGGAGACCGGCTACATGGATGTGATCCGGGACAGCATTGAAAACCGTGCCGACGATGTGTGCAGAGCTAAAGAGGAACTGCGAACAACACCGATCTATCCCCATTCAGCTGCCTATGCGAGAGAACATGGGGAGCTGGAGCAGTACCGAGCTTCCAACAATGTAAATCGCCAATGCAAGGAATCTATTGAAGCGGCGGTGCGGGAGCACTTCGACGGAATGTATCTCAGCCACGATGCGGCAAAGGGTGTGATCGAGACCTATGGCATGGAGCGTGTGTCCATGGTTCTGTCTAACACGGTCCAGCTTCAGGACTGGGATGGGCGTTACTCCCGACGCAACAAAGAATGGGCCAAGACCATTCCTAACGATAATACCGAAACCGTCCGTTGTGGTTATGCCTTAAACAGCCACCCTGCTGTGCTGGATGGCTTTATTGATCTGGTGCGAGAAGAACAGCAGCGCAGCCGTACTCAGGGAGAAAAGATACAACCGTCCCGCCCCTCTGTACGGGATAAGCTCAAGCAGGAACTGCCTGCCCATAAGCCTGCCGCCCCGAAGAAACAGGGACCGGAGAGATAACCATGGCAAAGCGTAAGCGGGATATGCAATTAAACTTTAGAGTTTCAGCGGAGGAGCTTGCTGTGATTGAGCAAAAAATGTCTCAGTTTGGAACCTCCAACCGTGAAGCCTATCTAAGAAAAATGGCGCTGGATGGGTATGTAGTCAAGCTGGAGCTGCCGGAGCTGAAGGAGCTTGTTTCCCTGATGCGCCGAAACAGCAACAACTTAAACCAGCTGACCCGTAAAGTGCATGAGACTGGGCGGGTTTATGATGCTGACTTGGAGGATATATCCCAGCGGCAGGAACAGTTATGGGAGGGCGTAGAGGAAATCCTTACCCAGCTTTCCGAACTTTTATAACAGGGATAGATACTCCATTTGCGGAGGGAGGAACGGCATTACTTCGCTGCTCCTCTCTCCGCTTTTTCTTTTTATCGGTATCCTTGTCTTTTGCCTGCCCATGCCGGATAATATGATTAGAAAAGATACCAAGAACGCTGCAAGGAGGAAATGACATGAAGATTTTGAAAGGGCTTTTGATGATTATAACTGCACCGGTCATTTTGGTGCTGACGCTTTTTGTCTGGCTCTGCACGGGGCTGATCTACATATCCGGTCTGGTGCTTGGTCTGCTCAGCACTGTAATTGCTCTGCTTGGCGTGGCTGTGCTTATTACCTATTCCCCGCAAAATGGTGTGATTTTGCTGGTTATGGCATTTTTGATTAGCCCTATGGGGCTGCCGTTGGCTGCAATCTGGCTGATGGGTAAGGTGCAGAGTTTGAAATTTGCCATTCAGGATTGGGTTTATGGATAAAAAATACGCAAAGCCACAAAATGCCAAACACCGTCTGTTAAATTTGGAAAGAGAAACTATATATCCACGACTTTACTTTTGAACTAATATTGAATATAATATTAGTACGAAAGGAAGTGACATGATGGGACAATTTGAACAGCTGGATCAGATGCTAACAGCACAAGAAGGAATGCTGCGAACATCACAGGTCGTATCCTCTGGAATTTCAAAGCCGGTATTTTATGATTATGTGCGTTCACGAGATTTGGATAGAGTTGCACATGGGATTTATCTGTCCAAAGATTCCTGGGTGGATGCCATGTATCTGCTTCATTTGCGATTTGAACAAGCAGTATTTTCACATGAAACAGCTTTATTTTTTCACGATCTGACAGACCGTGAACCAATAGAATATACAGTTACGGTCAAAACTGGATGCAATCCAAGCAAAATGAAAGCAGAAGGCATTCAAGTTTTTACGATTAAAGCAGACTTACATGATGTAGGACTTACAACAGCGAAAACTCCGTTCGGGCATACTGTGCCGGTTTATGATATGGAGCGAACGATCTGTGATTTGCTCAGAAGCCGTAGCAGAATTGAAATTCAGACCTTTCAGGGAGCACTGAAAGCGTATGCCCGTAGAAAAGATAAGAACCTGCGAGCTTTAATGCAATATGCCGGGATGTTCAAGGTGGAAAAAATTTTACGACAGTATTTGGAGGTACTTTTATGATAAAAACAGCAAGGCAGCTTAAAGATTTAATACGAAACCTTTCCAGAGAAAAATCCGCAGATGCTCAGATTTTAATGAGGAACTACATGATGGAGCGTTTTTTGGAGCGTATTTCTCTTTCTGAGTATCGTGATAAGTTTATCTTAAAGGGTGGTATGTTGGTAGCGGCTATGGTTGGATTGGATGCCCGCTCTACGATGGATTTGGATGCAACCATAAAAGGAGCTAATGTTAATGTGGAGGATATTGAGAATCTAATTTCATCAATCGTAACTGTTCCGATTGATGATGGTGTTAAATTTCAGCTGAAAAGTATTTCGGAGATTATGGATGAAGCAGAGTATCCGGGGATTCGTGTCAGCATGAGTACAACATTCGATGGTGTAGTGACCCCTTTGAAAATTGATATTTCTACGGGAGATGCAATCACTCCAAGAGAGGTTCGGTATTCATTCAAACTTATGCTGGAAGATCGCTCCATTGATATTTGGGCTTATAATTTAGAAACTGTGCTGGCAGAAAAACTGGAAACCATTATTACCAGAACCACAACCAATACCCGCATGAGAGATTTCTACGATATTTACATTTTAGAACAGCTGCATGGAACCACGCTGAACCCGAAAATTTTACATGATGCGCTTCTGGCAACTGCTCATAAACGGGGATCGGAGAAGTATCTTAACCAGGCTGAAGAAGTTTTTGACGAAGTGGAAAATGATTCGGTTATGCAAAAACTTTGGGAGGCATACCGTAAAAAGTTTTCTTATGCTTCTGATTTGGAATGGGATGTGATTATGAAAGCAATTCGCAGGTTATATGTTCTTTGCGAGAAGGGCATCAGCTTATGAAAAAGCATGGACACTATTGTAAAGTTTGTGGTGAATACAAAGCCAACGAAAAATTTTCAGGCAAAGGTCATGCATCCCACATTTGTAAATCCTGTGCTTCGCTACCAGCAGAAAAGCAGGCTGAACTGATGACACTGAATCGTCTTTTGAATCTTCCATGGAGGCTATCGAAAGAGCAGTTGTCCTGGCTGAAAAATCGACTAAAGGATAGGCGGCCTGATGTCCGTGCATTGGCGCAAGAGCAATATGAAATGAGATTTCCACCAAGACACTTAGAAGATGATGAGTTCAATTTTTTCGATGAAGAAAGTTTTATAGAATAGTGAAAGCGGTCTGCTATGGCAGGCCGTTTTCTTTTCGGGAAGGAGGTCTGACCTATGGCAACCACGAGAATCATGCCGCTTCATGTCGGCAAGGGCCGCACAGAAAGTCGGGCGATCAGTGACATCATCGACTATGTGGCCAATCCCCAAAAAACAGATAACGGCAGGCTCATTACCGGCTATGCGTGTGACAGTCGGACTGCGGATGCAGAGTTCCTTCTGGCAAAGCGACAGTACCTTGCCGCGACCGGACGAGTGCGAGGTGCGGACGATGTGATTGCCTATCATGTGCGCCAGTCTTTCTGCCCCGGTGAGATCACTCCGGAAGAAGCCAACCGGCTGGGCGTAGAATTTGCCAAGCGCTTTACCAAGGGTAATCATGCCTTTGTGGTCTGCACTCACATAGACAAGTCGCACATTCACAATCACATTATCTGGTCATCGGTCAGCTTAGAATATGACCGGAAATTCCGAAACTTTTGGGGCAGCACCAAGGCAGTCCGACAGTTAAGTGACACCATCTGCGTCGAAAACGGACTGTCCATTGTGGAGAATCCGAAACCTCACGGAAAGAGCTATAACAAGTGGCTGGGCGATCAGGCAAAGCCCTCTCACCGAGAGCTGCTGCGTGTAGCGATTGACAACGCATTATCACAAAGTCCTACTGACTTTGAGGCGTTGCTGAAGCTGCTGCAAGAGTCCGGCTGTGAAGTATCAAAACGCGGGAAATCATATCGCTTGAAGCTCCCCGGTTGGGAGAAAGCCGCCCGTATGGACAGCCTGGGCGAAGGATATGGATTAGATGATTTGCAGGCGGTTCTCTCCGGGAAGAAAGCACATACCCCACGAAAGAAAGTGGTCGCACAGGCAGAGCCGCCGAAGGTCAATCTGCTGGTGGACATTCAGGCAAAATTGCAGGCAGGAAAAGGTGCTGGCTATGCTCGATGGGCTAAGGTTTTCAATCTGAAACAAATGGCACAGACCATGAATTACCTGTCAGAGAATAACCTGTTGGAGTATGCGATTTTAGAAGAAAAGGCTGCGGCTGCCACGGCACATCACAATGAGCTTTCGGCGCAGATCAAAGCGGCTGAAAAGCGCATGGCAGAGATTGCTGTTCTGCGTACTCACATTGTAAATTATGCCAAGACCCGTGAGGTCTATGTGGCATACCGCAAGGCCGGCTACTCTAAGAAATTCCGGGAAGAACATGAGGAAGAAATTCTGCTCCACCAGGCTGCCAAGAATGCCTTTGATGAAATGGGAGTCAAGAAGCTGCCTAAGGTCAAAGAGTTGCAGACGGAGTATGCGAAATTGCTGGAAGAAAAGAAAAAGACCTATGCCAAGTACCGGCGTTCTCGTGAGGAAATGCGGGAGCTTTTAACTGCAAAGGCCAATGTGGATCGGGTGCTGAAAATGGAGGTAGAACAGGATGTTGAAAAAGAAAAAGACCACGGCCAGCGATAAGCTGGTCCTGGTCAAAAGCGTTCGCAGAACGCGCAGCCACAGAATGAAATTCTGTGTTCAAAGGGGCTTGGGGGCACTGCCCTCAACAAGCAGTTTGTGGCGAAATGGATAGCCACAAGCATTGCTTGCCACAATATGCTGCGCATAAAATAAAAAAACTAATGATGGGACGCTTACTGCCTCCTATCATTAGTTTTCTGTGTTTAAGCGATTTATAAAACCAATCAGCATAATCAAATCGTCATCTGACATCTTTCTCATTCCGTCCAAAGCCTTCTTGATAAGCTGAGGGTTATTTTCCTGTGCATCAAAAAATTGAAGCGGTGTGATTTCAAAATACTCACAGATGTTGAGAAACTGCTTCATAGACGACATAGAACGCCCGGAAGAAATCGCCTGAATATAGCTTCTGTTCTGCCCTAACTCCATGCTCATCTGATATTCTGAAACGCCTTTTTTCAATCGTAATTCTGTGATTCGATTGCGGATAAATTCTTCGTCCATACGCTCACCTCTCTGCTCTTTTAGCATAGCAGAAAGCAATTCTTGATACTTCGTATGTGTTGTGTTATAATTTTGTAATATAACCTTTATACGCATTATTATTTGCGTTATTTTTGCTTTATATGCGTAATCAAGGCAGTTATCAAGGGTGATTTGTATGAATCAGTATGCCTGTGCCATTACCGGCCACAGACCAACAAGATTTTGCTTTGGATATAATGAGGAAGATCCTCTATGCCAAAAGCTGAAAGAATGTCTCCTGGAGCAGTTTCGCATACTCCATGACGAGAAATTTGTCCGTACTTTTTTTGTCGGCGGTGCTCTTGGTGTAGATATGTGGGCTGGAGAACAGCTGCTGACATTGAGAGCACAAACAGGATACGAGGATATTAAAATTATCGTTGTAGTTCCCTTCATCGGCTATGACTCTAAATGGCCGGATCAGAGTAAACATAGATTGAAAAAGCTGATCCAAAACTCAAACGATTCTATTGTTATTTCACATTCTGCGGATGTTTCCAGTTATAAAAAAAGAAATTATTATATGGTCGATCATGCAGAGTACATCATCGGTGTGTTTGATAATCAGAAAAAGCTGCGCTCAGGTACAGCACAGACAGTCAACTATGCCTTGCATCAGGGAAAAGTAATCACTCTGATCCATCCAGACACTATGGAGATAACAGCCCCTGCGCCTTAACAAATTCACAAAAATTTTTCATTAGCATTTCCAACAAAATATTTTCATTGAAGGGGTGCTGTGATATAATAAGATATAAAACTACGCTCAGAACAAATGGTGCCGCTATGAACAAATATATTGGACAGCAATTTGCTGCTTTAAGATACGAAAAAAATATTTTGGTTGTTGAAGAAACTACATCTGCTGGTGGATGCGGCTCCTTCAACGCGGCTTCTTCATGTCCTGCGTCAGCCTGTCTTTATGACAGTGCGGCGTGGGGCTTTTTTATTGCCTGAAAGGAGTATGAGAACATGAGTCTGAAATATACCTGCCCCAGCTGTGGAACCCCATTGGGTTATGAGGGATTGTGTTGGAAATGTAAGTGCGAGCAAGAACGGCAAGCTGCTCTGGCCTGGATGCCGGAACAAATTGTCGAAAAACAAAGAAACTTGATACAGAACATCCAGAGGCTGGCTGATATGGAGGACCCAGAGTTCGCCGACTTTTGGCAGCTGCTTGGCTACCATGATGCCATCACCCCGGAGATTCAGCGAGTGGCACTGGCCGCAGAGGTGTTCTGGCCCTGTGAGATCTATTATCATGCTCCCGCCGATGTGCGGGATGGTCTGATCCATGCGCTGTTGTCCGCAGAATATTCCAGCGCGGCCTCCAACCTGATGAGTTGCCTTGCTATGCAAGGAGATGACAAGGCAATGGAGACTCTGCTGGAGCTGGAGCGAAATCCCCGGCCCTGGCGTAAGGGTCTCTATGTAGATCCATCCAGCTATGCGCAGATCGGAGGCTGGACCTTCGACAAGGAGGGCCAGAGAATCCGACTGGGCTTCGATACCTGCTATCCTATGGTCAAGGGAACCACTGGCGAGAAATCTCCCGTCCGCATTGGCCGAGCACGGGAGGACACCTGTCCCCACTGCGGCGGGCGGATGGTGGATATTTTGGTGCTGGATGGCCGGGATGAGCGGCTCCGGTTCCTGGGGCTGGATGGTATCCTGACTGCCACCTGCTGCCCCAGCTGCGTGGGATTCCTCAAAGGCCCCGCCTTCAACCGGTTCGCTCTGGATGGCGGCGTGGAGGTCTTTCCCTCCGAACTCTTTGACGGCGCGGAGAAGACGGATTGCTATGTCAGTCCCGAGGAGTACAAGGCCCTCACGGAAAATCCCTTTGTGCTGGGCGAAGCGCCTGTGTCCCTGTTTTACGGTGCGGCCTGTCAGGATGTGAATACCATCGGCGGCTTTGGCAACTGGGTGCAGGATGCAGAATATGCCACTTGTCCCCACTGTGGGAAGCCTATGAAGTATCTGGCACAGATCCAGTGGGATACGGTGTTTGACTGTGCGGAGGGCACGCTCTATGTGGAGTTCTGCTCGGACTGCCAGATCGTGTCCATGCAGCACCAGCAGACCTGAAAAAGTCGCACAGTATGAAAAGAGAAATACCAGCAGGTATTTGCGTAAGGAGGCGTCCACTATGTGCGAGCACTGCCGAAACATTCAAACATGGAGAAAATTTGACGCCCCAAAGGACTATCTGGCCTGTATTGCTTACATTCAGCAGTTGGTGTCGGAGGGGGAATTTGAACTGATGCAAGAGGAATCCACCTGCCCACTGGAGAAGGTAAAGACAGAGGATGGCTGGGCAGACGAAATTATGGCTCACATGATTAGGTGCAAGCACTGCGGCCAGATCTTCACCTGTGTGGTCAACACCTGGCGAGGCAGCAGACACTTCAAAAAAGGCAAAGGATGACACGGAAAAGGCGGTGAAATGATGAATCAGGCAGAAAAAGCAGAGCTGCTGGAGCAGCTTGAGGAGTGGAATGATGCGGACGAGTTCTCACGATGTATTGAGGCCATCGAGGCTATCCCGGAGCAGGAGCGAGATTATTTGCTAACCGTCAAGTTGAGTCGGGCTTACAGCAATCTGGCGGTCCTGGGAGATCATGGAGAGCACGGAACCGACAGTGAAGTGGACGGAAATCTCATCCAGCACGCCATCCGACTGCTGGAGTCCGTTCGCACCCAGGGAGAAAACGACCCTTACTGGAACTCCCGGATGGGCTATTCCTGCCTGATGGCATACAGCTCCGCAACCATCGCCTATGAATACGCAAAACGCTGGCTGTCCCTGGTCCCGGATGACCCAGCCGCCCAAAAACTGGTTCGGGACTGCGAGGAATATCTGGAGGAGGAAAAAGCTCTGGAGCTGGATTTAAAAGAGCGGGAGGAAATCATCCGAAAGGAAACTCCCGATGATGTAAAAAAGGGGGGGTATCTGTAAATGAACAGCGAACAGATCACAGCATTTTTACAAGAGCATTGGTACATTGCCTCGGTGCTCATCGGGGCCGTGATTTTGTTTGGAGCGATCCGCAACTGGAACTGGCTCTGCGACCCCACTGGTACGCGGGATGCCCATCGACACAGCAGAGGATACCGGCGTGTGGTTTTCTTTCTGCTGGGTGTCCTCTTGATTGTGGTGAGTATCTGGGGATTTGTGCTGAAATTGAAATAAGAGGTATATCTATGAAACTGAATTGTAAACGCATTGATTTTACATATACACCCGGTGAGGAAATCTTCAACTTTCCCGAGGAATCGGGACTACCCTTTATCTTCGATGTAGAGGAAGAACTGACCGGCGATCCTGCTGTCATGGATGCGGTGGGAGAAATGCTGGATGAGGCGGAGAAATTGGCGGAGAAGGCCAAAGCCGCCATCAAAGCGGCGCTGGCAGACGAGGACAGCCGCTACCATAGCGTTGTGACATTTTTCATGGAGTTCCATCGGGACGATGTAGGCCCGGATATTGTGGCGGAACTTTTTCCGGGAACCGACCCAGCCAAACTGTCCTTTGCTGAGATGGTTGACTTTTTGAAGCTCAAGCGGTTCGGCAGTCTGGTGGATAGCGAGATGAACCAGCAAGTTTTCATTCTGGATCTGTCCTTTAACCCGGAGATTACCGACGAACTGATGGTAATCTACTTTGATTTGAACAAGGAGATTTTCTGTATCACACATGAGAGCTGAGCGTGACTGACATACACGAGGAAAGGAGCAATCCCTATGAAAGCATTTGACCCCAATTACAAGCTGCTGGACGAGATGTATCAGGACGATTACTATCCTGCTTTTCTGGTGGACAAGGTAAAGGACGAGCTTCAGAAGGTCATCGCCCTGCTGGAGAGTGGCGAAACCGACACCGAAGTGGTGCAGGAAACGCTGGACGAGGCGGTCTGCGGCATCAATGATCTCCAGGAGGAGTTTGACGAGAACGACAGCGAGATCGAAACGGTGGCGCGGGAATGTATTGCGGCAACCGTGGCCTACATTCTGGAGTGGTTTGGCATCCCCATTGACACCGAGGAGGCTATCCGGGAACGGGACTGGTGAGCCCTATGGCAGAAAAAGAACTGGCCCTTTGTGATGAGTGCGGAAGCCTGTTTTTCAAAGGCTCCTCACAGATGATGGGGCTGTGCCCGGAATGTGCCCATGTTCTCTATGGCTACCCGAATTGTGACCATCATTTCCAGAATGGCCGATGTGTGAACTGCTACTGGGACGGCTCTAAGAGCGCGTATATCAAAAAACAGAACCAACAGGAGGAAACTGATATGCCTACAACTGAATGGCTGAACAAATACGAAGCAATCAAGGATAAATTGACCTGTAAAGATGACTTGGAGGCCCATTTCACAGAGAAAGTGATTGGGAACATGGCGGTGGATGTGCTAGACATCGGCACCGTCCATTTCCCCACCGGGCAGATTTTCGCCTGTGATCCGCTGGTGGAACTGGAGGACACTCTGCCGTTCCTTCAAACGATCCCCGCCGGAACTTATCCCGTAAAAATCTGCGTGGTGCCCAGCGAACAATACGGCGACCGCTATGCCTGCGTCAAGGTGGAGGTTTCTCAGGAAAAGCCTGTCCGCTATGAGCTGGGCATGGTGGGCAACGAGGATCTGGACGAGGAACTGGGAGAGGACGAGTATTTTGGCTTTGGCGTAGACGCCGGGATGGGCTGTGTCGCGGACATCCAGACCCAGGCGACCTTCAAGGCATACTGGGCCAAGCGTTTAGAAGAAGACCCGGACATCGACCCCTACAACGACCTGTTCTGCGATCTTCTGGAAGAAAACGCCAAAGCCTACCCCAAATATCAGGGGGACTGCGGCGACTGGCTCAACTGGACAGTGCCGGGCACGGACTGCAACCTGCCCATCTTTGCCTCCGGCTGGGGGGATGGTTACTATCCTGTCTACTTCGGGTATGACGCCAAGGGCAAAATCTGCGCCGTGTATGTGCGGTTCATTGACATTGAAGCCAGTTATCGAGAGCAGGATTAAAAATGTGACAGAACAAAGGAGAGCGCCATGAAAGACCTTTGCCAATACGGAAACCGGCCGGAGGACGAATGGGAAATCTTGCCCTGGATACCTGACCCGCGCCCGCCCTTCAAAATTTGGGCGAAGCCGGAGCAGATCGCGCCATTCTTTCTCATTCCCCACCACCCCTATGCGATCTCCCTTCTGCTGAAAATCAGTGACGGATTCCGGACAGAGGAATTCCGACGGCTGGGACTGATCGGCAGCAGCGAGGATTGGGAGCGGCTTGTCCGGGGCGTGATCCAGGAGTTCGAGGAAAACAACAGCGGCGTGGATCTGTTTCACTTCGACTCCGACGAAGATGTGTTCTGCGTGTACTCCCAATACATCGACGATTTGATGATGCTGGCCAAAATGATCCGAGCAGCCTGTGCCGATGAAAAAGCGATGCGGACTTATCTTGGCAAGATCGAGTATATCAAGCTCTTTTGGGAGGGCGCGCCGGAGGGAGAACCGTCGGTGATCCTCTATGAAGTGGATACAAAAAATGAGCGGCTGGCTCTCCGCTCCATTGACATCTTTATGGACGGTCACACCCGCAACATACCTGACCTTTACGAAGACGCTATCGAGATCACGCCGATCCCCACCGTAGATGAACTGAACGCCCATGTCTGGGGCGAGGAATTCCACGCCTGCGTTATAGAGAAAGCGGAATTTGAGGCCATCTGGGAAAGCCGATTTTATAGCGGAGCGTTTTGAAAAGCGAGGAATGACAATGGTTGAGATCAATCGCGTCTGGCTCAATGTGGATACAGACACCAACAAAATCACACTATTCGGCCGCCCCCGTGTATCCATCCGTGTGGATGAGTACATTTGGAGTTTGATCGAAGAACATATCGTGAAGCCCCATAAGCTCATGCGCAGCGAAAAGCATAGGTATCTGCTGAAAATTTCTTTTCACCGATTTGATCCGGTGCGGCACCGATATTATCCGCTTTCCCCGTATAATGGGCCGCTTCTGGAAGGCGTCAAGCCGGACAGCGCAAACGGATGGTATCCCCGTGAGAATTTTGCAGACACTGAGTATCGCACCACCTGGTTCTCTCCTGATAAAATCTGGACAAACTGCGGCAACAAAGTTCTGGATGTCAATGTTGACGCTGCCAATGTAAGCGAGAGCATCACCCCCAGAGAATACGCAGACTTGCTGTTCGATGGGATTGGTGCTGCACTGGTGTTTAACTTCAAAAGGCTCAAGCGCGAGGAGTTTGATGAGCTGAAACCCAGGATCGACTGGAGCATGGTAGAGAGCTTTCCCTTTCCAGCAGCCTTTGAGGAGCAGCAGTACATTGGGGACGAGGGCAAAATTCATGTGTATTCCTGGGATGGCCGGCAGGAAACGGACCTTGTAGGCCCCTATTCCGTGCGGGAGTTGTATCTGGAGCATTTCGGAAAATAGTTGGGAGGAATCTGATGAAACAGACAGATATTTATACTGAGGCTCTGATCTGTCTGCGGTCGATTTTACAGACAGACCACCCGGAATTCAAAAACTGGATCGGCTGGCTGGAGCGGGACATTCAGGACTGGAACCAGCAGCGGGAGGTTGCCCACCATCTTCGGGCATACGGAGGTATGGGCTCGTTCAACGACCTGCCCAGTATGCGTGGAAATCACGACTATATTTTCGGCTTTCTCAAGTCCGTGTGCTATGCCTTCGGCCATCTTTATGGCAAACGGGAAGGCATTTCTCCGGAGGCATTGATGGAGGAGTGCCTGCACGATGTAGAGCAGGCAGCCTATCACCCCCATAAGGCACTGAACCAAGCCATTGCCCAGCACTTGATGCAGGGCGATTTGCAGGAGAATCTGGATAGGCTGTAGGAGGACTTGCTATGAACGAAAAACTGTCCCGTCCCCAATTCAATCAAATGGACACCACCGAGAAGCAGACACTGATGGAAAGCCTGGCTGCTCGTTATAATATGACCTTTCTTGATCTACATACTTTTGACCGCTGGGGCCAGAGCAGCACCACCGGCATATTCGAAAAAGATGGCCGGAAGTTTGTCTTTGTTCCCGGCGATACCGTCACCCTGGGCTGGGAGCAGTTTGCCGTGGGACTGAATCAGGAGAGCCGGGAGGAATTGGAGTATCTGTTCCGGGAATGGGAAATGGAACCGCAGAACCCGGAGGAGATGATCCGGGAAAGCATGGCTCCCGTCCGGCAAGCGGCCATTGGCCCCATGCTGGTGGGCCGGGAGCTGGAGGAACTCTGCTGGGAGTCAGTCAAGATGGACGATCCCAGGCTGACCGCCCACCCTGACTGGCTGAAGGAGTTCCGTGACTTTGCCTGGAGTGACAGCAGCAGTCTTACCTTGCACCAGTCGGCCCGCATAGAACGGACGGAAGATGGATTTCAGACCTGGATCTATAACCGCACAGACTACGATGAACTTCTTACCGGGCTGGAAAAGCAGGGGCTTTCGCTGCCCACAGCAGATGAGTGGGCCTACCTGTGCGGCGGTGGTTGCCAAACCTTGTTCCCCTGGGGAGATGGGTTAGACTACTCCATGCGTCTGCACTGGTTTGAGAACATGGATGAGGATGAGAACCGGCCCTATGACATGGAGGAGCCCAACTTCTTCGGCCTGTCCATCGCCTACGATCCCTATATGCGGGAAGTGGTGCAGGCTGATAGGCTTACCACCTGCGGCGGTGACGGCGGATGCAATATCTGCGGTGGGCTGGGCCCATTTCTCGGTTTCCTACCCTGTTCGCCCCACTGTAAGCCAGAAGTGCAGGAGGACAATGAACTAAACGGAGATTATGACTTTTATCGGCCTATCATTCGGTTGGAGAACTATGATTGACAATAGAAGCTTGATACGAAATAAAGAAAGAGAGGTGCCGACATGGGAGCATGGGGCATAAAAGCATTAGAGCGTGACGAAGGGTTGGATGTACTGGACATCCTCAAAAATGAATATGTACCGGAGCATCCGGTAATGGATCTGGGCGAGATGATCGAACTGATGAAAGAGGAAGTCATGCTGGGATCTGACTTCTCACAAATCGACTTCCTCTTTGACAATACTGCGATGGCTCTGGCGGAGCTGTATTTCCAATGGAAGGATAACAGCAAACTGGACTACGATCATGAAGAAGCTATATGGGATAAAGTCACCGGTTTCACAGCATCCAAAGAAGCCCTTGCTTTCCTGCTGCGGCAGCTCACCGACATCAAAAACGAGGTGCCGGACGAGGACGGCATCCGTGAGATTGTGGATCTTTGGAAGAACGAGGACAGCGGTGAGATCGCTCCTGCGTGGTTGGAACACTTGAATCAGCTCATTGATCGACTGGATTCAGAACAGGAGGCACGACAAATGTATATCAAAAAATACTGGGGCAACTTTATTGGCGGTTCCGATGACAGTCTGAACCTTGTGGCATTTTTGGAAGACCAGAAGAAAGAGGAGATCCCCCTCAGCGAGATATTTGCCAAGATTGGGCTGGACAAACAAAACTGGGACTTCCGCCAGACCGTGGAGTATCTGGAGTTTACACACTCCGATGGCGTGGAGATGGACTTCCACTTCGCCATTGATGTGGTCACTGATCTGGCCGCCATCCTACTGGAGTGCAGCGTCAGCGGCAGTGTAAACCTTCAGGATCTGGACGAGTACAACACCCCCGTCTGCCGTATCCGCATCACTGCTACGCCAGAGGAGCATGACGCAATGAACAAGTCCCTGGCGGATTTTGCCCAGAACCCGCTGGAATACGACATCAGCGAGATGATGGGTGAGGATGAGATCACAGATATGGCTTATCAGGTGGAGATGCTGCGGAAAGAGCTGTACGAAGCCTCCGGCCGTAATCGGAACTACCATGTAAAGGCGGAAGATGTAAAACATCTGCTCCCTGACTGGGAGGGCGCCGATGGCTGTATCGCCACCAACCGCATCACGGTGGAGGGCTACAAGGTTGGCTACTGCTACCGGGAGGAGCCGGACGGCGGCTGGGACAGCGGCTGGCGCTTCACCGCCGGTGACGAGAGCGAGGCGTACATGGACGACCCCAACAATGCTGGGATCTACAAGCTGAATACGATCTGCAACGACGACCCCGACATCATTCCTCTGCTGCATACACCCGCTCCCTGCGCCTTTGAGCGGGATGAGAATGGCGTGTTTCAGCAGATCAAAGACTGGAAGCCGGATGAGGACGAGGAGGACTTGGATATGGACATTTTGAAGCAGTGCCAGAAGTGGCATGAGGAGAGCAAACAACATAAAATTATTGATGCGCTGGAGGCCATCCCCGCCGAGGAGCGTACCCCTGAGATGGACAGCGAGTTGGCCCGCGCCTATAACAATCTGGCAGACCCACATAAGCCAACTTGCAAAGAAATGCTCAAAAAGGCCCTCGCTCTGCTAAAGCCCCATGAGGAATACTTCGAGGACGACTATTACTGGAACTTCCGCATGGGTTACTCTTACTTTTATCTGGATCAGGAGGGCCGGGCTCTGCGATATTTTGAAAAGGCATTGGAAGTCCGCCCTGGTGACGATGACACCAAAGAGTTTATCGAACGGTGCAAGAAGGGTATTTCTCTGCCGCAGTTCTGGGAGTGCTTCCGGGAGCGGACAGAGGACTGGTGGGAAACCTTTGCCGAGATGGAAGCAGAATTGCGCCAGATGATGGATGAGGACAAAGATCACACCCGCGGTGCCGAACTCGTGGCCCAAATGGAGGAAACCCTGAATCTGGTCTTTGATGAGATCTCTTTCGAGATGGGCTTCAACGGCAAAAAGCATGAGCTGATCCTCACCCCGGAGGGCGACAAGGTCAAGCTGTTTGAGCTGGTCTACTTCCAGAAGCACGCCCCCAAGGAGGTGCTGGAGCACTGGAACATCCTGGTGGGCCGTCAGCCCCTCCAGAACATCGGCCTGCGCACCGAGGACGGCTGGGACATCTCCGGGGATGATGTGCAGATCTGGCTGGAGGAGCAGGGTGAAAACAGCTTCGCCATCTCCGCCTACTGTGAAAAGCTGCTGCCTATGCTCCGGGATGAGGAAGGCCGGGCCTGGTGGATGCTCACCACCCTCACCGACCAAGTGCTGGGCGAGATCTCCCACATGAGATACATAGACAGCTTTGATGTGCTGGAGGAACCCAAGGCAGAGCCGTCCTTCCTCCTGTCCCAGCTGCCCGACAAACTGCGGGAGCAGGGCCTGGAGCTCTCCACCGACCCGGAAGCCTATCTGGAGAGCTACCTTGGTTACAAAATGGAACCCAAACAGGACCCGGACGCCGATTGGCGGCTGGATGTAATGGCCGGTTCCACCTGCTGTGTGCCGCTCATCAACGGCTATCTGAATGCCGACAATGATTTTATGGACGATCTCCATGCCGACGGCGCGGTGGCGGGCTTCTTCTGCTATCCCCTGGATACCCTGCGGGAGGAGGAAGGCAGTCAGAAAATTTTCGACTTCCGGGACAAACTGGAGGAAGTGCTCACCGGCGGGGATGGTTCGGAAGTGCTCACTCTCACCGGCGGGGCTACCGGCCTCTACTGTGGCTATGTGGACTTCATCGCCTGGGACATCCAAGAGGCGCTGAACATGGCGAAAGAGTTCTTTGAAGGCACGGACATCCCATGGGCCATCTTCCACACCTTCCGCCGTGAAGCCGGTTCTGTACCCCTAAAGCAACAAGATGATGGGACAGAAACTGAGAATCAGGATGACGAGTTGGACGAAACGCTGACGGGCATGGACTATATTCCTTACACCCAACAGAACGCCGAAGCATTCTTCGCTCAGCTGGAGCAGTGGAACGACGAAGACGAGTACACCCGCTGTATCCAGGCACTGAATGCCATCCCGGAGAACTGGAGGAACTACCGCACCGCCTACGCCCTGGCCCGTGCACTGGAGAACTACGCCATCATCGGGGACCATGACGAAGGTACTTTGAAATCCAAGGGAGACAAAGCCCTTCTGAGGGCCATTGAGGTGCTGGAGTCCGTCCGGGAGGAAGGCCAGGACAAGGCGGAGTGGAATATGCGGATGGCCTATGGCTATCAGTATCTCTACGGCCAGGAGGAAAAGGCCATTCCCTACGCTCAGCGGTGGGCAGAGTTGGACCCGGAGGATGAAAATGCCCCGGCAGTAATTCGGGAGTGTAAGGCGGAGATTCGGAAACGCCAGCGCAGCCGGAAGAAGAAGGCCAAATTCGTGCCCGGTGATACTCCATTTGAGGGCTTCGACCTCACCAACTTCTGGGATGATAATTGGTATGCACTGAAAGAATATGTCAGTGATCCGCCTTCCGATGAGCTGATTGCCAGCGTGGAGGAGGAACTGGGCTACAAGCTGCCCGCTGCCTACATCTGGCTGATGAAGCAGCACAACGGCGGCATTCCGGTGAACACCTGCTATCCCTGCGATGAGCCGACCTGTTGGGCAGAAGACCATGTGGCCATCACCGGCATTTTCGGCATCGGGCGGGAAAAGAGCTGCTCCCTCTGCGGAGAGCTGGGAAGCCAGTTTATGATCGATGAGTGGGAGTATCCTGCCATCGGCGTGGCCATCTGCGACTGTCCCAGCGCCGGACACGATATGATCTTCCTGGACTACCGGGTTTGTGGCCCCCAGGGAGAGCCTGCGGTAGTCCATGTGGATCAGGAAAACGACTACAAGATTACCCATCTGGCAGACAGCTTTGAGGAATTTGTCCGCGGACTGGAGCATGAATCCCTCTATGATCCGGATGAAGATGTAGAGGATCTTGAGGATGACGCCGACGAGGAGAAAACTGACCGTAAGGGCTCCTTTGCCGGGTCTGTGCTCCTCTCCAAAGCGGAATGGGACAAGGAGCAGTTGATCCGGAATCTACGGGAAGAATGGGGCATCGTAGATGAGGAGCCGGATGAGGGCGACGAAGATGATGAGAACAGCGATGACGCTGTGGTAATGCGGGTCGGCGGCATGATGCTGATCGTGACACTCTTCCACGGTCACATCCCGGACAATGAAGCGGAGATCAACGCCGAAAACAACTATATGTGGCCAGAGGCCGTAGAGGTGGCCAAAGCGCACAAGGCCCATATCGTGGTGGCTGTATTGGGCGAGGAGGAAAAACTGCTGGAACGGGGTAAGCTGTTCACTAAGGCGATGGCAGTGTGCTGCAAGCAGAAATATGCCACCGGTGTCTACACCAGCGGCGTGGTATTTGAGCCTCGTTTCTATGAGGGCCTTGCCGATATGCTCAAAGAGGACGAACTGCCCATCTTCAACTGGGTTTGGTTCGGCCTGTACCGGAGCGAGGGGGGCCTAAACGGCTACACCTACGGCATGGATGTGTTTGGCAAGGAGGAAATGGAGGTGTTGAACACCGACGCTGAGCCGGAGGAACTGCGGGACTTTTTGGCCAGCCTTGCCTCCTATGTGCTGGCGTGTGATGTGACACTGCAAGACGGCGAGACCATCGGTTTTTCTGCGGACGATAAGCACACCATCACCCGCAGCCCCGGCGTCTCCCTGCCGGAGGAACAGATGACCCTGAAGATCGGTTACGAGCCTATAAAGGGAGATCCGGAGGATGACAGCTGCGACCACTCAGACAATGATGACACGCAGGATGAGGAAGAATTCAGTAATCCCGAAGTCTACACCGAGGAGGAGATGGAAGCCGTCGAGGGGCACATTGAGCAGTATTTCGGCAAGTTCGAGAATGTGTTCCATGAGCTGGTTTCTCCCGACATCCATGTGGACATCTGCGTGGTGCCGCCCTCTGAGGAGCGGGACTACTGCACCCTGGTCACCATGGGCATGGGCGCTCACCGGATGAATGTGCCGGAGGAACTGGCGGAATATAAGCTGGAGCGGGCGGAGCTGGCCATTGCCCTGCCTGCGGACTGGAAGCTGGATCAGGAGTCCATGAAAGACGAAAAGTGGTACTGGCCCATCCGCCTGCTGAAATCCTTGGCCCGCCTTCCCATTGCCAGCGATACCTGGCTGGGCTTCGGCCATACCATGGACAATGAGGAGGATTTTGCAAAGGACACAAAGCTGTGCGCCGCCATTCTGACTGGTCCCCAGGATACCGAAGATGGCAGCGAGGTCTGCATCCTGCCGAGTGGCGAGGAGGTCAACTTCTATCAGGTGATTCCTCTCTACCGGGATGAATTGGAATATAAGCTGGCCCATGACGCGGACGCCCTGCTGGGCAAAATGAACGGCATCAGCTTTGTGGTGGAGCCTGATCGTCAGGATGCTATCACCCGTGGCACCCTTTCCAATGATGATTTTGACGGTGAGATGGACGATGCCTCCTATCATATCGAGAGCATTGAGGAGAAGGAACTGCCAATTGACCCCATCAACGCTTATAACCACATGGCCATCTACCTGCGCTGGTGCATGGAGCACGACCTGATGGGCGAGGACTTCCTGAAAGAACACGGCGAAGTGGTCAAACAGGTCAAAGCCGACCCTGCCAGCGTAGACCTGAGGGCATTCATCCAAGATGAGCTGGACGGCTGCCTGTTCTCTGTGCTGTTCAATCATCAAGGTCGCGCCTTTGCCGGCTATTACTACGGAGAGGGCGACAGCCCCTACTATTCTGCCGATGTTGACGACAACGCCCTCCGCTTCTTCGGCCCGGAGCGGTATCACTCTGATGAGTTCCAGGATGAAGCCTACCTGTTCATCCCCTTTGACGAGGACTACTATCAGGCTATGGCAGAGGTGATCGGGGAACGGTTTGAAAACTGGCAGGGACAGGACTTCGACGAGGACACGCTGGAGCCTTCCGAGGTTGCTCAGGCCATCATGGAGTATCTGGACTGCGAGTGTACCTATTTCCCATCCATGGCAGATGATGACCCCATCATGTCGGCATACAGCTACGCCCAGCGGCTGGGGGTACGGGAGGGCTTTGTTCCTGTGCTTATCCAGGCGGATGATGAAACGCTGTTGGAGTGTCTGGTAATGAACGCCGATTCGGAGCATGATGCGGACTTCTATGAATTTGACCTCAAAACCGTAACGGAGTACCGGAAGAAGGTGCTCTCCGCTCCCATCAAGGACGGAAAGGCGATTTTGGAAGAATTGACTGGCCAGCGCAAGGAAGAAGCCGAGGACGATGATCTGGACTGGGATGAGGAAGTCCTGGGCGAGATGGAGGGCGGAGAACCCAACGACCGCTTCGCAAACTATTGGAACGATGATACCGGAATGACATATCCGCTCATTCTGGCTAAAATTCCGGTAAAGAACCCCTGGGAGATCTTCGCCTACCTGCCCTTTGGAAATTGGAATGAGTGTCCCGACACACCGGACCTGATGGCAGTGGCGAAATATTGGTTCGAGCAACATGGTGCCATTCCTGCCGCCATGAGCCACGATGAATTGGAGTTTGAACTTCCAACTCCAATCTCCAAGGAAAGAGCTATGGAGGTGGCTGTGGAGCAATATGGCTTCTGCCCAGATCTGGATCAGAATGAGGATGGAAGCATTGGCTCCTTGGCAGATGTCCTGTGGCAGTCCACCGTCTGGTATTTCTGGTGGGATTGATGGGAGGTGCGACCAATGACAGAATATCAGAAAACCTATATCGAACTAAAAAAACAGTTTGTTGCGACCAATGAAGGTCCAGACAATGTCCGCGCTCTATATACCTTCAAGGAAGAACTTGAGCAGAGTGAGGATCAGCAGGCCAAGGAAGTGCTGGTGGATGTATATGACCTGCTGGACTTTAAGAAGGACGCCTACGAACTGCTCTGCCAAATCGGAAATCGTTCCGATAAAAAGACCCTCAAGCGGCTGGGCACGCTGAAGGACTATGCGGAAAACTGGGGCAATCATTATGCTCTCCCCAAGCCCAAAACGCCGGAGGAAAAGCAGAAAGAGAAGGAACGGCAGGCCCAGCTGGGCCTGCCCGCCTTCCGGTATCACCCAAACCCTCTGGAAACTGGGGCTTTTGAGGAATCCGCAGACGGCGTTGTCTGCGACTGCTGTGGCAAGACGACCCATATTTTCTATACAGCCCCCTTTTACGCCGTGGAGGATATTGCATATCTGTGCCCAGAGTGCATCGCCAACGGCGAAGCAGCCCGGAAATATGACGGTAGTTTTCAAGATGATTTCTCTGTGGATGATGGTGTAGACGATCCGGAGAAGCTGGACGAGCTGATCCACCGCACCCCCGGCTACTCCGGCTGGCAGCAGGAATACTGGCGCGCCCACTGCGGCGACTACTGCGCCTACCTGGGCCATGTGGGTGCCAGAGAACTGCGGGCCCTGGGTGTGCTGGAGGAGGTACTGGACGATCCGATGTGGGACGATGAGCAAAAAGAAATGATCCGGGAATCTGTCAATGGCGGGCATCTGCAATGCTATCTGTTCCAGTGCCTCCACTGCGGAAAACACCTGGTCTGGATGGATTTTGATTGAAAAGGAGACATTACTATGGGACTTGACATCTACGCCGGGACGCTGACCCGGTACTATTCTCACAACTGGAAAACTGTTGTGCAGCAGTGGGCGGAGGAAAACGGATACTCTTTCAACCGCATCACCCCGGACGGGGAACCTGCTGATAACGAGGAAGAAATGTCCCCGGCTGAGGTCCAGGCGGCGGTGGAGAACTGGCGGGATCAGATCTTGAGCGCCATTTCTCAGCCGGGCCAGCCCCCCTACGCTCCCTGGCTTGAAGATAATGAGAAACCTTATTACACCGACAAGCCGGATTGGGATGCCTTCGGCGCTATGCTGCTGGTGGCCGCCTGTCGTACATACGAGGAACCGGTGCCTTCCACCGTGGAGAAGGACTGGATCTTCGGGGAGCATCCTCTGGTCGCCCGCCTTGCATCAGATGAGGAGCGGGTGTGGTCCCTGTTTCGTGGGGCTACCTGGTGGCTCCCTCTTTCTGACAGCTTTCTGTTCCAAGGGTCCTTGCCTACCGATGACACCGCCGCTATCGCCACCTTGGGCGGACTGCGGAAGGAGCTGGAAAAGCTGAACCAGCTGGCGTGGCAGGCCGATGAGGACACTATCCTTGGCTGGGCAGACACGGAGGGATACCCGGTAGACGGAACCGTAGACTCAGATGGACAGTACAGCAAGGCAGACATCCCGGAACACACCCAGTATGACACTCAATCCCTTGCCAAGTTTGCCTTCTCCATGTTCTGGCGGGCCATGCGGTTTGCCGAGGAACAGCAGGTGCCTATCCTGCTTGACTATTAAAGAGAATTCGTCAGGGGGTGGAGACCGTGGAACAAAAACGGCCGGCAGATATAATTCAGGAACTTCTGGACTACCTGTGGAACGGCCTGGGCCTGGAGGAAAAGGGCTGGAAGCGTCTGAAAAAGGGCGACTTCAAAAAGAAAATGAAAAACGGGCTGACCTATCAGATCTGGTTTGACCGGAGCCGCTACAACTACATAGACTACGAAATCGGCCATGGGAATGTGGAGGTGGGCTTCAGCTGTATCATAAAGCAGGGAGATGACTACCTCTACTCTTTCAGAATTGAACCCACAACAGGCGGTTCATTCTTTCGGATGCTGACAGAGGACCTGCGGCTGAACACCGGGCTGCTGGACACCTTTCTGCCCCTGGTCAAAGCCAACTACCTCGACTTCATCGACCGCTTCGAGGCAGACCCCGTGGAGGCATTACAGCCGGTCTGCGCCCCCTTCACCGAGGCGGAGGACTACAGCTGGTTCATCTATGTGCGGGAGCAGATGGTGGAACGGTACGGAACGGCGGAGCAGATGGAGGAGTACCGCCGTCAGGCGGAATTGCGCGGAACGCCTGGACACAAGGCAAAGAACTGGATGGGTTCGATGTTGTTCCACCTCTCCCACGCCAATGATGTGGATCAAGCCTGGGCCTCAAGCCGCACCAGAGAGGAACTGGACCAGGTGGTGGAACCCTTTGTGCAGGCCAAGCGGCAGACAGGACAGTGGACACAGGAGGATGAGGCGGGCTATCAGCTCTACCGGCAGGAAACAGATCCGAAGAAGCGCACCTTTCGGGTATGGTATCTCATCGCCAACCCCCGCGGCCTGCCGAAAGAGTTTGTCCAGAAAGAGCTGGAGTTTCGGTGGAAACTGTTCCCAGAAAAGAAGGAGGAACCCAAATGAGCAATAAAGCTTTCCAGCAAAATCTGGACGACAAAAAAGGCCCCCAGCCCGGAGGTCCCTATCTCATTCAGATGCTGTTCAAAGAGCCGGTAGAAATGCCGGATAAAGAAAAAATGACTGCCATAATGGAGAAGCACATCGGATCAACAGAGTGCTTCTGTTATGATAAGAAAATGGCCGGCTTTGCCGCCCTGGATCATGTCGCGGAATTTCAGGACGGCAAGTGCCCGGTACAGCTGATGGTGATGAAATGCGACAAGTTCAAGGGCAAAGGCTTTGATGCCTTTCTGATGAGCCAGATGTGGGACTGCCAGGAGGACCGTGACCGGATCTTCCGGGAGTGCAAATATCAGGTGGTGGCCACCGATATGCTGACTGCGGCGCTTCCAGCGCTGGAGCGTGCCAACCTGGATGCCGACTTTCTGGAGGCTCTGGCAGAGCTGTACCCCACCTGTGAGGCGTTCTATTTCCAGAACTGCGGCAAGCTGTTTCTGGCAGAGGATGTGCGCTCCCATCAGATTGAGGGGCCGGATCGGTTCATCCGCTTTGGCGTCAATGTCCGTTTCTTCAACATCGAGGGCACGGAGGATATGCTCATCGACACGGTGGGCATGAGCACCCTGTTTTTGCCGGATCTCCAGTACCACTTCCACGGCATGGACCCCAACTGGGTGGTAAACCACGCCTATAATGCAGCGTCCTATATTCTGGAGCATGATAACCCCATTGAGGATGGGGAAACCATAGACGGCGTGGCGGATGGCCAGATGTGCCGGGAGATCCAGTGGAAGTGCCAATATGAAGATGCCTTGATCCAGCCGCCCAGAGGGGTGCTGGACATCAACATGGGAAACTATGCTTCGGGAGGACGCTGAATGAATGGCGTTGTGCTCCTGGTAGGCGGACTTCTGCTTGTGGCGGTGATCAAGCTGATTATAGATCGAAATTGGATCGGCCTGCTTCTCTGTGCTGTCGCCCTGCTTCTGGTCTTTGGGGCTGGACACCATACAAAATAGGCCATTTTAAGAATCGAGGAGGTGAAGTATGCAGAATTCAACAAATATGCGGATACTGGAATTACTCCGGTTTCTCTATGAGCGGACCGATGAAAACCATCCCGCCACAGTATCTGACATCATTGCCCATCTGAATGGAAAAGGAATTCAGGCAGTGCGGCAGACTGTTTACGCAGATACCAATGCGCTGATCGATGCGGGGATTGATATTGTGGTGGTTAAGAGTACCCAAAACCAATATTTTATGGGAAACCGCCTGTTTGAGTATCCAGAACTGAAAATGCTGACAGACGCAGTAGCATCCTCGAAGATCATTTCTGCCAAGAAGTCTGAGGAGCTGGTGCAGAAATTATGCCGTCTGACCAGTCTACATCAGGCAAAGCAGCTTCAAAAATTTGCTGCTTTATCCAGCCGTGTCAAACCGCATAATGAAAAGGTTTACTACATCATTGACAATATCCAAACAGCGATTGGAAACCATCAGCAAATTCGGTTCCAATACTATGAATATACTCAAGAAAAAAAGAAAATCTTAAAGCATGATGGATATTATTATGTCGTAAATCCTTATGCGCTTGAATGGAAAAATGACCATTACTATTTGATTGGATTTTCTCTGAAGCATCAGAAAATTGCTCACTTCCGTGTAGATCGGCTAACAAGTGTAGAAAATCTGGAAACTTACTTTATGCCGATAGAGGGATTTGATGTAGCCTCCTATACAAATAAAATGGTTGATATGTTTACATCGGAGTCATCGAAGGAAGTAACCCTTCTATGTGAAAACGAATTGATGAGAGTAATCATAGATCATTATGGAGAAGATGCTGCTGTTGATAGGTATGATGATACACACTTCACAGCCAAAATTGAAGTGAACCCCAGTGGAACTTTTTATGGCTGGATATTCAAATTCAAAGGGAAAATAAAAATTCTCTCTCCCAAAGAGTGCATTACGGAAATGCAGCAAATCGCTCAGGAATTTATATAGCGCAAAAGAGGTGTTATTGATTTTTAACACCTCTTTTCAAATGAAATTTTTATCCTTGAAGTGAACAGATGTTCGATATACAATATAAGCAAGATGTTCGCAGTTCGTCGAACAAATGAGAGGTGAATGCTGTGGGCAATATAACTTTTGGATCATTTATAGCCGAGAAACGCAAGGCGCACAAATTCAATTTACGCGATACAGCCAAGCATTTGAATATTGCTTACGGTTATCTGTGTGATATTGAGCAAAGCCGCCGTCCTGCACCCAATGGAGATTTTGTGGAACGCATCTCTGCCTTTCTGAATTTGGATAAATCAGAACATGAGTTGCTTTTGGATCTGGCTGCAAAATCACGCAATACAGTATCTGCTGATTTGCCAGACTATATCATGGAAAAAGATATTGTTCGGGCAGCCTTGCGTGTGGCAAAAGAAGTAGATGCTACCGATGAAGAATGGCAGACATTTATGAAAATGCTAAAGGAGCGTAAACGATAGGGGGGAGAGCTTTGTCAATTCCACAAATCCGTACAGAAGCAATCGAGGCAGTAGGGCGAAAAATCCTGATGGAATATGATCCCTCTCTGCTATCCGGGCAACCATATCCTGTGCCAATCGAAACCATTATCGAGACAAAGTTTGACCTAATCCTGGAGTTTCATACACTAAGCAAAAACCCCAAGATATTAGGGGAAACCATTTTCGATGACGGTGCTGTTGTCTTATATGACCAGATACAGAGACAGTATCGAATGATTGCAGTAAGAGCCGGTACAATCTTAATTGATGAACGGCTTTGTGATCCGTCAAAATTAGGGCGGCTCCGTTTTACCTGTGCCCATGAGCTGGCTCATTGGGTACTACATAAGAAGTTGTACTCTGGTACTGGAGATGTTGCTGCTTATAACGGAAATGTTTCTTCCGACGAAAGTCATGGCATAATTGAGCGTCAGGCGGATACTCTGGCTTCTGCTCTGCTGATGCCTTTACCGCAGATCAAAAAATGTTTTTACCGGCTTAAAATAGGCCGGACAGATGAACAGCTCATTGCTGAAATGGCAAATATTTTTGAGGTTTCCAAGCAAGCAATGCAGATTCGTCTAAAATCCAGAAACCTGATATAACCAAATGGGGGAATAGAGAGAGGCACTGCCCTCTCTCACGCTCCTCTGCTATGCTATTTTGTACCTAATATGTTCGCAATATTGCGAACAAGGAGGGATGTTCTATGAGAAAAGAAAGCACAACAATCCAAAAATGTAACAGCAGGCTAACAGCTTTGGGGCTTAACAGCGACGCTGCGTTTCATAGAAGTAAGCTGATTCTAAAGATTTACCGTGATGTAGTCTGGGTTCTGAGTGAACGGGCAGAAGAATTACAAGAAACTGCTTGGATTATGGGAGAACAAGATATAGAGTCTGGCCTCTGCTATCTTGAAAATTTTGCACCAGATATTGAACTGCAAGCCTTTGAAGAAAAAGTTTGCTGCCTTGTTCAAAATCAAATGCTAGTCAATATTATTGACCGTGCACTCCTTCGTCTGAAACGGTATCCGGATCGAGGAGAACTTTACTATGAAATTTTGACTAAGCAATTTATCTATCGGTTCAACAGTACAGAGAAAGAATTGCTGGAAGAACTAAATATAGAGCGCAGTGTCTTTTATGACCGAAAACGAGAAGCCATCTATTTATTTTCTGTTTGCTTGTTTGGATATTCTATTCCAGAAGTCCTGGAGGAGCTGCCCCGACTAAATCCCGACTAAATCCCGACAAATCCCCGACCTAATCCCTACTCCCTTCCGACTTCCGACCTGCTATACTTGTTATAGTGGCAGGAATGCGCTAAATTGAATACTTTTCTACATAAGGCCCGGCATTAACCGGGCTTTTTTCATTCCTGCTGCAATATGGCGGCAGGAACATGGCTGGAGGTGAAAACACTTCCGGCCTTTTTCTTTGCCCGGTATTAGGAGGCCGGTATGCGCTGGGAGGCGTACATAGCAAAATATCCATGACACCGTTCAAATTCGCTGACTACCAAGAATTTGAACGGAGGAAAGGATATGACGAGAGTATTCATTTGGAAAAATAACAGCCCACAGGAATGGGAGGAAATCAGTTTTTCAGCGTTCAGTAAGGCACGCCGCAATGGTTGCTTTACTGGGCGCTTTTTTGTTGAAACAGTCAAAATGTTCCGTGATGAAGATGACCGCATTATCATGGAATGTTCTCGCAAAGATTTTGAAAAATACCAACAGGAGGACCGCCACAGCCGCTATCTCCAGGAACATGAGAAAAGTCGCTCTATATTCCCGGCTTCTCATGTGGGAGATCGTGACGGCACAGAGGAAGGTTATCAGGATACAGATTTGTTTGTGGATGAATCTGTTGATACTGCGGAACAAGCTATTCAGAATTTACTTCTTGAGGATTTACACCAAGCTCTATTGAAACTGAGTCCAGCAGAACGAGATTTTATATTGTCCTATTATGAAATGAAAATACCAAATGCAACTTGTTTAGCCCAACGATATGGTATTACTCGGCAAGCCGCAGATAAGCGATTGAAAAAAATTGAAGAAAAAATAAAAAAGTTGGTTGCGATTTTCTAAAAAAGTGGCAGTAGCAAGTGAGAGGGAAATCCTTTCACTTGCACCTTGACAACCTCATATACGAATCATTAAGTTTGATCCTCTTTGGGCGTAATAGCCGCTACATCAGCGGTATATTTTCTGAGAGCTGCCACTCGCATAACAGGCCAACCCATTTTTGCTGTATAGATGAGTTTTCGGTTTATCAGAAATATATCAGGCTGGAATACATCGGATGGCATCCGGTCATGGCATAACAAGGAGGAAAGCTCTCTTACAGCCATAGTCCGAGCGTGATAATAACCGTCGCAGGCCATGGGTAAGACCAAACGAAGTGGAGGTGAAACTCCTGAGAAGCAGGCCAGCCACCTGCGGCTTAATGATTACCCAAATCCCTGGGGTGTCGTGGACAAGTAAGGGATAAAACAGGCGCTAAATTGAAGGAGACTCTGTAATTTGCAGAGCCTCCTTCTTACATAATCAAATCTCAAAACATAGGAGGATGAACATGAAAGAAGATTGGATTTATAAGCGTGGGGATTTATATTATGCCAATTTGAACCCTTATTTTGGATCAGAGCAAGGCGGCACCCGTCCTGTCCTGGTTCTTCAAAACAATGTGGGGAATTTTTTCTGCCCCACTTTGATCGTAGCTCCACTCACCAGTAAATGGATTAAGAAAAAGGAGCTGCCCACACACTATGCACTGGAGAGCGTTCCAGAGCTTGGACTGAAATCTGTTGTTCTGCTGGAGCAAATTAAAACGATTGATAAAAGGCGTGTTTTATCGTACATTGGGCGCGTATCTCGCGAAGAAATGAGAGCGATTGATGATGCTCTGCAAGTTAGTTTAGATATTCATATTCCGGAGGAAATGGAGGCTCCGTAAGGCCACTTACCGGATAAAGGAGGCGTTTTTATGTTTGAAGCAAGAATTGCGGAATTGAACCGCTTTAATGAACAAAATCCTGTCAGCTATGACAAAAGAACCTATACGGTCGATGAGATTCAGGACATTCTGGGTATCAGTCGTCCCACAGCATATAATCTGGTAAAACAGGGTGTATTCCACAGCGTCAGAGTCGGCGGTCATATCCGCATTTCCAAAAAGAGCTTTGATGACTGGCTGGATCACGCAGATGAATGATTTGTCAAGGATGCCGATCTCCAAATCGACATCCTTAACTTTTTTTCTGCTTTCTCTTACAATGAGGCCATAGCAAGAAAAACTTTATAGAGGAGGCAAAAGCCATGCAAAAACAAAGAGTAAAGACCAGTATGTCTGTACCAGAGATGGGCAAAATGCTTGGGCTTGGTAAAGTAGAATCCTACTGGTTGGTTAAAAAGAACTATTTCAAAACAATTCAAGTGGCCGGACGAATGAGAGTTATGCTGGATAGCTTTGAAGATTGGTATGCCGGCCAGTTCCACTATAAAAAAGTGGATGGTACACCGCCCGGAGAGAAATGGAGGCATACTACGATGTCAGTTCCGGAAATGGCGGATCTTTTGGGGCTGAAATCTGGCACAGCTTATGACCTTGTTAAAAGGGGCTATTTTGAGACGACCTTGATTGATCGAAGAATTCGTATCATTACCAGCAGTTTTGAAGCCTGGTATCAAAAGCAAACTCATTATGTGAAAATCTCAGAAAGGAGCAATGAAAATGGCATCTATCGTGAAGCGTAAAAGCAAATATTCTGTGGTGTATGATTACACAGATGAAAACGGAAAACGCAGACAGCGTTGGGAAACCTTCAGCACAAATGCAGAAGCAAAAAAACGAAAAAAGCAAATTGAGTATGAGCAGGACTCTGGAACCTTCTTTATTCCTACGGCAAAGACCCTGAACGATCTGCTCGATGAATATATGTCCATCTATGGTGTAAATACCTGGGCAATGTCAACATATGAAAGCCGCCGTGGTCTGGCGAGAAACTACATAACTCCTATTATCGGAGATATGTTACTATCCGACATCACTCCAAGGATGATGGATAAGTATTACCGCGATCTGCTCTCTGTGAAAACGGTAAGCGTCAACAACCGCAAACCCACAAGTGAATATCTGACCCCGCATACAGTAAGAGAAATTCACAAGCTACTTCGCAGTGCCTTTAATCAGGCGGTGCGTTGGGAACTAATCAGCCGTAACCCTGTCCTGAATGCGACACTTCCCAAAGAAGAACATAAAGAACGGGATATATGGACTGCCGAAACGCTGAGCAAGGCTATGGAAGTCTGTGATGATCCTATCCTCTCCCTTGCCTTAAATCTGGCGTTCTCCTGCTCTTTACGCATTGGTGAAATGCTGGGCCTTACCTGGGACTGCATTGATATTGCACCACAGAGCATAGAAAATGGTTCAGCTTATATATTCGTCAACAAAGAGCTGCAACGGGTTACACGAGGTGCATTGGACGATTTGAGCGACAAAGGTGTTATTAAGAAGTTTCCACCTTGCATAGCCAGTACCCATACTGCTCTGGTCCTGAAAGAGCCTAAAACCAAAACCAGTATTCGCCGTGTGTACCTGCCGAAAACAGTTGCCTATATGCTGGTAGAAAGAAAAAAAGAAATTGATGAGCTGATGGATCTGTTTGGAGATGAATACATCGACAATAACCTGGTCTTTTGCTCCAGCAATGGCCGTCCGATGGAAAGCCAGGTGATTAACCGTGCTTTCAATAAACTTATCAAAGAAAACGGACTGCCTCATGTTGTATTCCATTCTCTCCGTCACTCCAGTATCACCTACAAGCTGAAACTCAATGGCGGCGATATGAAATCCGTCCAGGGCGACTCTGGTCATGCTCAGGTAAAAATGGTTGCAGATGTCTACTCTCACATCATCGACGAGGATCGCTGCATAAACGCTCAGCGATTGGAGGAAGCATTTTACTCATCCAAGACTCCTGACCCTGTTGAAGATACAGAGCCTAAAACTGCGGATACTGCCGTCACTGAAAGTGATGAAAGTGATGCAGCGAAGATACTGGAACTGCTTAAAAATCCCGAAACTGCCGCACTGCTCAAGCAGCTGGCAAAAGCTTTATAAAGTCCCTCCCTCAGAAGAACGCCTCTCACTTTGTGAGAGGTTTTCTTCGTTTGAACCACTTTGCACAGTGACCAAACACTTTTTTTGTTAGCAAGGTTCTGAAAGCATTTTTGAGCGATGTTAGCAAATTCGCGATTTTGTTTGCAACTTCCTCTAATTTCTGCTAACAAATGTTTGCAAGTTCCTTTGGTAAAAATCGAACCTCTGACTTACCGCCTTTCTTAGCAAAAGGCCAAATCTCGTTAGCAAATGTTAGCAAACCAAGGTTTTTTGCAAAAAAGCCACAAAAGCCGCAGAAATAAGAAAAGCCGAAAACCCTGATAAATCAAAGGTTTTCGGCGTGTTTGCTGGCGTCCCTGGCGGGATTCGAACCCACGGCCTTTCGCTTAGGAGGCGAACGCTCTATCCTGCTGAGCTACAGAGACTTATATTAAATTGAGACTGGCAACGATCACTTTTCCCCGTAAGGCAGCTGGTAGAGCACAACCTTAGGAGGCGACCGCTCTATCCAACTGAGCTACAGACGCGGATGATAAAAAATATTTTACCCTTTTGTCAGTGGATTTGTCAATGCCTGATTTGCTGGGAGCGGGGTGGAGAAAAGCGCTTGTATTCACCGCCGCCGTCCGTTATAATGGGACGCAAGAGCGGCTCTGACCGCAGACGGCGGACAGAACCAGTGAGAAATATTGAGAAAAGGACGGTAAACCTATGGACGGAAAGACGATCCTCCCGCGCAGCGAGGTGCCTGAGGAGTTCACCTGGAATTTAAGCGACATATTTGCGAGCGATGATAAGTGGAACGAGGAGCTCGAAGCGCTCAAGGCCTATCCCGAGCGCATGGACGCCTACGCCGGCAAGCTCGGCGAGAGCGCGAAGACGCTGCTCGACTGGTTCACGCTCAGCGATGAGATCACGGTGCGCGTTTCGAAGTTCGTGCAGTACGCGAGCTGCCGCAGCGACCAGGATGTGGGCAACTCGTTCTATCAGGGCATGCGCAGCAAGGCGTTTTCCACGGCGGTCGCGCTGAACAGCGCGGGCTCTTTTGAAGCGAGCGAGATCATGGCCATCCCTGACGAAACGCTTGCGCGCTTCTACGCCGAGGAGCCGAAGCTCGAGACCTATCGCCGCAACATTGACAAGCTGCGCCGCCGCAAGGCGCACATCCTTTCGCCCGAGTGCGAAAAGATCCTCGCCGCCGCGGGCGAGATCAGCGAAAGCCCTGACCGCACGTTCAGCATGTTCCACAATGCTGACATGCGTTATCCCGACGTGACCGACGCAAAGGGCGAGGTCCACACGCTGACGGACGGCACGTTCGTCCCCATGCTGATGAGCGCCGACCGCACGCTGCGCGAAAACGCCTTCAAGGCCTACTACAAGCGCGCGGGCGAGTTCCGCAACACCTACGCCTCCACGCTGGACGCGCAGTTCAAGCAGCTCAAGTTCTTCGCCGACGCGCGCCGCTATAATTCCACGCTCGAGGCGTCCCTTGACGTGACCGAGGTGCCGGTCGAGGTCTACACGAATCTCATCGACGCGGTGCACGGCAACCTCGGCAAGATGTACCGCTATGTCGAGCTGCGCAAGAAGATCTTAGGCGTTGACGAGCTGCACATGTACGATGTCTACACGCCCATCGTCGCGGACGCGGACGTTGAAATCTCCTTTGAAGAGGCCAAGAAGACCGCGCTCGAAGCACTCGCGGTGCTCGGCAAGGACTATACGGACGTGCTTGAGGAGGCCTTTAGCAACCGCTGGCTCGACGTGTACGAGAACACCGGCAAGCGAGGCGGTGCCTACTGCACCGGCAACGGCTGGCCCCACCCCTACGTGCTGCTCAACCACAAGGATAACCTCGACAGCATGTTCACCCTCGTCCACGAGATGGGCCACGCCATGCATACGTGGCACTCCTGCAAATACCAGCCGGTGAATACGGCGGAGTATGTCATCTTCGTCGCCGAGGTCGCCTCGACCTGCAACGAGATCCTCCTGATGCGCCACCTGCTCGGCAAGACCGACGACCGCAAGCAGCGCGCGTATCTCATCAACCACTTCCTCGACCAGTTCAAGGGTACACTGTACCGCCAGACGATGTTCGCCGAGTTCGAGCTCCAAATGGGCAAGATGGCCGAGAGCGGCGAGGCGCTGACCGCCGACGCGCTGAGCGCGAAGTATTTAGCGCTCAACAAGCTCTACTTCGGCGATACGATGATCTCCGACGACGAGATCGCGCTTGAGTGGACACGCATCCCGCACTTCTACTACAATTACTATGTCTTCCAGTACGCGACGAGTTTCTCCGCCGCCGTCGCCATCGCCAACCGCATTCTGCGCGAGGGCGAGAGCGCCGTCAAGGACTACAAGAAGTTCCTCTCCGGCGGCTGCTCGAAAGAGCCGGTCGAGCTGCTGCGCGACATGGGCGTCGACATGCGCACGAGCGCGCCCGTCAACGACGCGCTGTCGCTGTTCGGCGAGCTGATCGACGAGCTGAGTGCATTGCTGGGCTGACGCCTTCAAATCAGTGGTGAACCACTGATTTGAGCAGGTTTCGCGTCGCTTTGCGCCTCGGTTGCCCGTTAAAACGGGCGATTCGACTTTGCACCGTTGCGGCACTACGATTGGCGCGCCCTTGCAGGCGTGCCAATCGTGCCGCTTCCTCGAACCCAGCTCGCTGTTTCCGCCACTGGCGGCGCTTCGCTGGTTTCCACTATGCGCGGGGTGCTTTCCGCCACGCACCGGTTGCGGCGGAAAACGATCAAGAACATTTGTGCCTGCGGGTACTTGGGCAACCGTTAGCAGCTTTGCTGCTTTACGGATGCCCATACCCCTTGCGGGTAAAAACTGTGCGAGGTTGCCTGCCCGAGAGGACAGGCAACCTCTTTTTCCAATTTTTCTGCAAAAGAGACAAAAAAAGTTTCAAAAAATCTTGCAAATGACGAAGCGGCAGAATATACTATTACAGTTAAAGACTTACGATTTGATATCCCTGCCCAGCGGCAGGAAGGAGAGATCACCTATGCAGAATGAAAAACTTCGCAATGTAGCCATCATCGCCCACGTCGACCACGGCAAGACCACCCTCGTCGACGAAATGCTCAAGCAGGGCGGCGTGTACCGCGAAAATCAGGAGGTCGTCGACCGCGTCATGGACTCGAACGACCTCGAGCGTGAGCGCGGCATCACGATCCTCGCCAAAAACACCGCCATCCGCTACGGCGACACCAAGATCAACATTGTCGATACCCCGGGCCACGCCGACTTCGGCGGAGAGGTCGAGCGTATCCTCAAGATGGTCAACGGCGTCATCCTGCTCGTCGACGCCGCTGAGGGCCCCATGCCGCAGACGCGCTTCGTCCTCTCCCGCGCGCTGGAGCTGGGTCACCGCGTCATCGTCGTCGTCAACAAGATCGACCGCCCCGACCAGCGCATCCACGAGGTCGTGGACGAGGTGCTCGAGCTTTTGATGGACCTCGATGCGACGCCCGAGCAGCTCGACTCCCCGATGCTGTTCTGCTCGGGGCGCAACGGCACGGCGTCCTATTCGCCCGACGTCGTCGGCACGGACTTAAAGCCCCTGTTTGACACGATCCTTGAGTATATCCCCGCGCCGGAGGCCGATGTGGACGCGCCGTTCCAGATGCTCGTCTCCGCCATTGACTACAACGAGTATGTCGGACGCATGGCCATCGGCCGCATCGAGCGCGGCACGCTCAAGCAGAACCAGGAGATCATGGTCTGCAACTATCACGACCCCGACGCCGCGCCGAAGAAGGCCAAGGCCGTCTCCATGTACGAATTTGAGGGCCTTGCCAAGAACCCCGTCACCGAGTCCACCGCGGGCAACATCATCTGCCTGTCCGGCATCGGAGACATCACGATCGGCGATACGATCTGCGCGCCCGAGTGCGTCGAGCCGCTCCCGTTCGTCAAGATCTCGGCGCCCACGATGGAGATGACGTTCTCCATCAACGACTCTCCCTACGCCGGACGTGAGGGTAAGTTCGTCACCTCGCGCCAGCTGCGCGACCGTCTCTTCCGCGAAACGCTCAAGGACGTTTCGCTCCGCGTCACCGAGCTCGAGGGCTCGACGGACGCGTTCAACGTCGCGGGCCGCGGCGAAATGTCGCTGTCCATCCTCATCGAGACCATGCGCCGCGAAGGCTATGAGTTCCAGGTCTCGCCCCCGCGCGTCCTGTATCAGATGATCGACGGCAAGAAGTGCGAGCCCATCGAACGCCTTGTGTGCGACGTGCCGCAGGAGTATGTCGGCGCAGTCATCGAAAAGCTCGGCTCCCGCAAGGGCGACCTCGCCGAGATGACGCCGATCGGCAGCCGCATGAAGCTCGAATTCCTGATCCCCGCGCGCGGCCTGTTCGGTTACCGCAACGAGTTCCTCACCGACACCAAGGGCGAGGGCATCATGGCGAGCGTGTTTGATTCCTACGCACCCTACAAGGGCGAGCTTGCCCGCCGCAATACCGGCTCTCTCGTCGCGTCCGAGACCGGCACCTCTATCACCTATGGCCTCTTCAACGCGCAGGAGCGCGGCGTGCTGTTCATCGGCGCGGGCGTCGACGTGTACGAGGGTATGGTCGTCGGTCAATCCCCCAAGCAGGAGGACATCACGGTCAACGTGTGCAAGAAGAAGCAGCTGACGAACATGCGCGCTTCTGGCTCGGACGACGCGCTGCGCCTTGTCCCGCCCAAGCAGATGAGCCTGGAGCAGTGCCTCGAGTTCCTCGCCGACGACGAGCTGCTTGAGGTCACGCCCAAGAACCTGCGCATCCGCAAGACGATCCTCAACAAAGAGCTGCGCATGAAGGCCACCCACGGCAACAAAAAGGTTTTGCAGTAATGCAGATAGAGAAGCGACGGCTGAAAAAGCCGTCGCTTTTTGATTTTCTGCACGAAAGTGCGGGGGGAGGGCAGCGCCGATGGCGCTGCACGGGGCAAAGGGGGAGATCCTCTTTCAAAAGAGAACCTCCCCCTTTGGACCCCCCAAGAGAAAGGCAGGGGGCGTTTCGACTTCGCCCCCTGCACCCCCTAACGACCAAAAGGGAGGGGCGTAGCCCATCCTTTTTGGATTATCCTCCCTGTGGTACTTCCGGTAAGAACTGCGCCTGCTTCGGATGATGCCGTCTCGATAATGCCTGCCGAAGCGGCATTGCTTCGCTCGCCGCATAAAATAAAACGACCGCAGTGGCGGTCGTTTTATTTTAATTCCTGTTCGAGATCGTGGAAGTATTCGGGGCAGAAAAATTCATCGACGGTGATATTCAGGCCGTCGCAGAGCTTTTTGACCGTTGCGACGGTCGTCGTGTGGTTTCGGCCGCTCGTAATGTTATTAAGCGTGGATTGCGTGACGCCGCTGAGGATGCTCAAGCGGTTGATCGTGATACTTCGTTCTTCGCACAGCGCCAAAATGCGCCGCCGCACGGCTTCACCCACTGTCATCACGACCACCCCGCTTTCTTTTCATAAAGAATATCGTTTTCCTCTTGAAAAGATTAACTCTTTTGGGTTAAAATAACCGAAAAGGGTTAAGGAGGTGTCTGTAATGACTGACTATCAGAAAATGTACACCACGCTATTCAACGCAGTGACCGATGCACTCGAAAAAATGGAAGTGCAAAACTACGGTGATGCAAAAGAACTGCTTATCTCCGCTCAACAAAAGACAGAAGAGATCTATATCACAGCACAGAACTAAAATAGAAGCAATTCTGAACGCGGCGAGCGCAGCAATGCCGCGCCGTCAGAAGCAACAGCGGGGAAGATAATCCAAAAAGGAGGGGCAAGGCCCCTCCCTTTTGGTCGTTAGGGGTGCAGGGGCGAGATCGAAACGCCCCTGCCGTTCTCTTGGGGGATCAAAAGGGGGTATTCTCTCACGTGAGAGAATACCCCCTTTTACCGCACTCCCCTGCGCAGCGCAGGGAATTCCTCGCCGCTCTGCGAGCGACATTATTCTTTATTCGGTTCGGGATCGCCCGCCAGCGAATTGAGATACAGATACAGCCCCATCAGCTCACGGAAGCCCGCGAGGACTTCGTCCTTGAGCTCTGGCGTGAACAGCACGCCTTCGGGATTGTCGTCATAGCCGACGGCGATATTTTTCGCGTTGTACCACGGGTTCAGGAGCTTGCCGACGTCGCCCTTCGGGCGCTTGAACTGCTCGCCGGAGAGCGTGAAGCGGGATTTATTCAGCTTGCGCACGAGCTTTTCAAGCCTTTTGGGGTCGGTCTCGATGCGGCGGCGGAGCTTGGCCATCGTGGCGGGGGAGGCGTCCCAGTAGCCGCAGCCGTAGCTGAAGTAATTCGGTGCGATCTCGAAATACAGCGCGGGGACGCCCTCGAAGCGCTCGTGCGGGCGCTCGATCGTGAACCACAGGTGGTCCTTATATGGGCCGCGGCCAAAGAGACGGCGAGCGTCGCGGTAGATGCGGCAGACGTGCAGCTTGAGCGACTGCTTGGGATATGCCGCGGCGATCGCGTCAAAAATTTCGCTGCCGAGCTCGCGCATCGGCCGGTCAACGAGCGCGAGGAACTGCTCCTTTCGCGGCAGGAACCACTCGCGGTTGTTGTTGAATTTGATGCCCCAGAGGAACTCGACGGCCTCGGGCGTAAAACCTTGAAACATGATCCACCTCAAAGAAAAATTTGCAACGATGGCAGTATACCACCGAAAACGCGAAAAAAACAAGAGGGATCTCGCACCAGATCCCTCTTGTCTCAGAGGAGCACCGTCCTGTTTTTACCCAAAAACAGGAACAGAAAAAAGCAAAGTTACTTCGTGGCGTGGTCGACCGAGTACATGTGCTCGATGAGGTCGAGCACCTTGTTGGAGTAGCCGATCTCGTTGTCGTACCAGCTCACGACCTTGACGAACGTATCCGTCAGGGCGATACCGGCCTTGGCGTCGAAGATGGACGTGCGCGTATCGCCGAGGAAGTCGGAGGAAACGACCTGCTCGTCGGTGTAGCCGAGGATGCCCTTGAGCTCGCCCTCGCTGGCCTTCTTCATGGCCGCGCAGATCTCATCGTAGGTGGCGGGCTTTTCAAGGTTGACGGTCAGGTCGACGACGGAGACATCCAGCGTGGGAACGCGCATGGACATACCGGTCAGCTTGCCGTTGAGCGAGGGGATGACTTTGCCGACGGCCTTGGCGGCGCCGGTGGAGGAGGGGATGATGTTGCCCGTGGCCGCGCGGCCGCCGCGCCAGTCCTTCAGGGACGGGCCGTCCACGGTCTTCTGCGTGGCGGTGACGGAGTGCACGGTGGTCATCAGGCCATCCTTGATGCCGAAGCAGTCGTTCAGGACCTTGGCGATGGGGGCCAGGCAGTTCGTGGTGCACGAGGCGTTGGAGACGAACTGCATGTCGCTCGTGTAGGAATCGAGGTTGACGCCGCAGACGAACATCGGCGTGTCATCCTTGGACGGGGCGGACATGACGACCTTCTTCGCGCCGGCGTCGATGTGCGCCTGCGCCTTTTCCTTCGTCAGGAACAGGCCCGTGGATTCGACGACGTACTCCGCGCCGATCTTACCCCAGGGCAGGTCCGCGGGGTTGCGCTCGGCGAAGACGGGGATCTCGCGGCCGTTGACCACGATGCCGTAGTCGTTGCTCTTCACATCGGCGGCGAATCTGCCGTGCATAGTATCGTATTTCAACATGTAGGCCAGATAATCGGCGGGGCAGAGGTCATTGATGCCCACGATCTCGATCTCAGGATGGTTCAGGCTTGCGCGAAAGACCATACGGCCAATGCGGCCAAAGCCGTTAATACCGACCTTAATACTCATAAAACTTACTTCCTTCCTGCTTATCGGAATATATCGAATGTTTGGTACATTTAGCTATTATATAGCAGTAGTTTCGTTTTGCAAGTCCTTTTTTGCAAAAACTCTATTTTTTTCATAATTTCCACAAATTCCTTGCTTTTTGACCGAAATTTTGCTACCCTCATACTACAACGCTGTACAACAAAACGTTCTAAGTGCGAGCTTATCGCGAAAACACCAATTCTTTCCGCGCAAACTCCGCCTCCCTGCGGTGAATGCTACCGGTAGGAGAACTTTTATTAGGAGACGCTATGCGGGATTATACTGAAGAAGAACTGAAAATGCTGTCGGATGTGCTGCCGAATATTGCATTGCAGCTGCGCACCTCACTTTCGACGATCTACACGGCGGTCGACCGCCTGGCACCGCAGGAGACGCGGGAGAAGGACCCGAAGACTGACCGCACCGCCGCGGCATTTTACCAGAGCTATTACCAGCTCTACCGCGTCATCAGCAATCTGACCGACGCGGGGAACCTGTTTGAGCGCAAGCGTTTCGAGCTCTACGATGACGACATTGTCGGCGTCTGCCGCAGTGTGTGCGCTGAGGTGGACTTCCTTTTTGCGCAGTGCGGCGTGGAGCTCGACTTTCTCGCCGACCGCGACAGCCGCATCATCGCCCTCGATGCCGAGGCCATCCGCAAGCTGCTGCTGAATCTCCTCTCCAACGCGCTTAAATTTACGCCCAAGGGCGGCAGTGTCCGCGTGCGCGTGAAAACGGAGGGGAGATTTGTCAAGATCACTGTGGCGGACACGGGAAAGGGCATGGACAGCGACACGCTGGCCCATTTGTTCGACCGCTTTATGGACGGCGGGCAGGACCCCATGCCGCCGCGCGGCTTGGGACTGGGCCTTCCCATCTGCCAGCGCATCGCGCAGGGCCATGGGGGCATGATCGTCGCGCAGTCGGAAGAGGGAAAGGGCTCGCTCTTTACCGTCTCGCTCCCTGCGGTAAAGGCCGGGCGCGTACAGCTCAAGGACCGCGGCAGCGACTACGCCGGCGGCTTCAACCGCACGCTCGTGGAGATGTCCGACGCGCTTTCGAGCGAGGCATTTCTGCAAAAGTATCTGGATTAAGGGACACAGATGAAGAAAAAAGTTTTGATCGCCATGAGCGGCGGCGTGGATTCCTCCGCCGCCGCGCTTTTGCTGCAAAAGCAGGGCTACGAGTGCGCGGGCGCGACGCTGTCGCTCTGCGGCAACGAGACGGACGGCGCGAAGCGCATTGCCGACGGTCTCGGTATGCCGTTTTACATCTTCGACGAGCACGAGCTTTTTGCGCGCGAGGTGATGGATCACTTCGTCAGTGAGTACCGCGCGGGCCGCACGCCGAATCCGTGCATCGACTGCAACCGCTGCCTCAAATTCGGTGCATTTTTGAACCGCACGCTGGAGATGGGCTTTGACTACATCGCGACGGGGCACTATGCCCGCGTCGGCTATGACGAAGCGAGCGGACGTTACCGGCTGCTTCGCGGCGAGAGCCGTACCAAGGATCAGAGCTATGTGCTCTATCAGCTCACGCAGGAGCAGCTCTCGCACCTGCTGCTGCCGGTCGGCAGCTTTGAAAAGCCGGAAATTCGCGAACAGGCGGAGGAGGCGGGCCTTGAAAACGCCCATCAGGCCGATTCACAGGACATCTGCTTCATCCCCGATGGGGACTATGTGCGCTTTCTGCACGACTACGGCGGCGTCACGCCGCAGCCCGGCGACTTTGTCGACGAAACGGGCCGCGTGCTCGGCCGCCACCGCGGTTTGGAGTGCTACACGGCGGGTCAGCGCAAGGGCCTCGGCGTGAGCGCGGACCGCCCGCTCTATGTGATATCCAAAAATGCCGAAAATAATACCGTGCTGCTCGGCGACAACGAGGAACTGTTTTCCACAGCGCTGCTCGCCTCGCGCGTGAACTGGATCGCGGGGGAGACGCCTGCGGAAAAAGTCTATTGCACCGCCAAAACGCGCTACAGCCAGAAAGAGTGCGACGCCGTCGTTACACCGCTGGAAGGAGGCTGCGCGCACGTCGAGCTCCTCACGCCCCAGCGCGCCGTCACGGCAGGACAGGCCGTCGTCTTCTATGATGGCGAAGAGGTTCTCGGCGGCGGCACGATCGAAAAGGCGTTATAAAAGTGAGAAAAGGCTCCGCGAAAGCGGAGCCTTTTGGCATATTATCGTTCGCTGACATGCGCCTCGCTGCCGAAGATCATGTCGTCCACGTCGCCATGACGGATGTTGTCTTTTTCCTTCATTGTACCATTCCTTTCAGCTTTTCTCTCACCCGGCTATTATATGCGCGAGCAAACGAAAAGTTGTACGAAAAAGGACAGCAGAGGATAAAAAAGCGTCTCGCAGATTTTTACGCGCAAGAGGGACATTGTATCTGCAAGATCAAAAAGCGTCGCAGACTTTCGCGTCCGCAGACGCGAAATATATTTCGATCATAAATCGCCGCGACATGTGCGTGGCGATTTATTCTTCTCGCTCTGCGCGTGTCGCAGCCGCCCTGCGGGCGGCAAGGCACGAAGCGGAGTGTGATCCCCCTCAAAAAAGCGGCAAAAGTCGCTTTTTTGAAGTCAATATCGCCTGTTTAGAATTTCCACCACGTCCGCCAGCGCGCCGTCCTTGCAGTGGCAGACGATGTGCGCACCCCATTCCTTGACCTCGGGGATGGCGTTTTCGGGCGCGAAGCCGATCTCAGAGACCTCGAGCATCGGAATGTCGTTGTTGTGGTCGCCGATGCAGTAGATGTCCTTGCGCGCAACGCCGAGGAGCTTGGCAAGCTTTAAGATCATGCCGCCCTTCGTCGCGCCGCGGCGCGTCAGCTCAAGCAGGTGATCGCTCGAAAAGATGAGCTCGTAGCGTTTTCCCCACTCCTGAGAGACGATAAAATCGCGCACCTGCTCCAAAAGCGGCTTTTCCTCTTCAAAGAGCAGCTTGATGATCGGCAGGTCCACCTCGCGGAAGTCCTTGACCTCCTCGGTCTTCGCGCGCGTCAGGTGCTCGTGGTTGCGCGTGTAGTCGTTCGGGTGCAGGACGTGGATGCGGCGGTCATCGTGATAAATTTCAAAGCACAGGCCGGGGAAGCGCGCGAGCAGCGCGTCGACGTGGTCGTAGATGTCCGCGTCTAAAAACGCGGTCTCCACATAGCAGTCCTTGTTGAAGTCATAGATGGCCGCGCCGTTGGCGATGACGCAGGGGGCGTTGCAGGGCAGATCCTTGGCGTAGCGGGCAAAGGCGGGCAGCGCGCGGCCGGTGGAGATCGAAAAATAGCCGCCGTTTTGAATGAAATACTCAACTGCCTCGCGGTTGCGCGCGCTCATCGGCGGGATGTCCTCACCGCGCTCGAGCGCGCCCTGCGTGTAGACGAGCGTGTTGTCAAAGTCGCTGGCGAGCAGCACCTTGTTGAATTTCAGCATGATGGATCCTCTCTTCTTTTCTCGTTGTTTTTCGGCAAAAGTATACCACGGCGCGGGAGAAATGAAAAGGGATGTTTTGCGTAAAGATATCAGCCGATGATGCCGAATTTTCCTTTGATAAAATGACGGTAGTCGGGCTGCTTTTCGGCATTTTCGTATTCATGTTTCATGGTTTGCCATATCCAGGCGCGGAACGGATCGCCGGTCTGCGCATAGTGCAGAATGCGCAGCAGCCCCTCCCGCTCTGCGCGGAGAATGGCCTCATAGGCATCGGGGACGAACTCGCACGAGACGACTGCTACCGCCTCTTCGGACGTGACCGCGAACGGCACGTCGGAAACAGGGGCGGTATTTGCCGGTTCCGCGCCGTAGATATAGCCGGAGACGCCGGCATAGGTCTCCTCCAGTGCGTTGGGGTAGTATTCCTCCAGCCGCTGCACGCCGTCTAAGTCGAAGCCGTAAGGCCCCCATTTTTCCCACCGGCCCGTGTGGACAAAGCCGGTGTCGCGGCAGTATTTTTCAACGGCATTGCTCAGATAGACCAGCACATTTTCCCGTTTCTTCGAAAAATAGACGAGCGGGTGGCCATGGTTGGAGACGTGCGGCGTGAGGACGGTGAGACCGCCGGTGGGGGAGGCATGGTACAGCATGGAAGCAATTCCTTTCCGCCTTTTGGCAAAACCGACGCGAAACAACTGTGCTTCGCGGCGGTTCTATTTCTTGTTTACGCTTCGCTCTTCGGCGCGGGATTTTCGCCGCCCTGACCGCCACTTCTGCGGCGGCCTCTGCCGCCGCGGTGGCTGCGGCGGCGAGGCTTGTTCTCGCCGCCCTCAATCGCGCCCTCGGCTTTCGGCGGGCGGGGCGGACGCGGGGCTTTCGGCGCGTCGGGAGTTTCGCTGTTCGGCTTGCTCTGGCGCGGGGCGCGGCGCTCGCCGTTCTTGTCGGGATTGCGGGGCGGACGTTCGCTGCTCGGCTTATCGCCGCGCGCGGGGCGTTCGCTTCGCTTTTCGGCGGGCTTGTCGCCACCCTTTTGGGGCGTGTTTTCACTCTTCGGCGCGGCGGCTCTCTCGCTGCCTTCACCGCTGCCCTTGCCGCGGCCTCTGCCGCCGCGATGACCGCGGCCGCCGCGGCGGGAACGGCGCTTTTCTTTCTCCTCCTCGTCAGAGGCGGGTGCGTCCTTCTTTGCGGCGGGGGCCGTCCACTGTTCGGGCGGCACGATGGGCTTGGCAGACGAGAAGAAGTTCAGCGTCAGCTGCGGCTCCTCCGGCGGTTCCTGATAGCGCTCGGGAAGCGTCGTGGGGAGCTCGATGCCGTCGCGCGAGCCCTTGCCGTTGCGCAGCACATGAATTTCGCAGGTGCGGTAGCGCTTGGGGCTTTCATTCTGCCCGTCGAGGCGCACGAGCACCTGCTCGCGCAGAATGTCGACCGAGCTCACGTTGCCAAGGCCGTCGGGCGTTGCGACAAACGAATCCTGCTTCGGGCAGCGGCGCGCCGCGTCCTCGTAGGCGTTCTGCTCGTATTTGAGGCAGCACATGAGCCTACCGCATGTGCCGGAGATCTTCGTCGGGTTCAGGCTCAGATTCTGCGTCTTGGCCATCTTGATCGAAACAGGGACGAAGTCGTCCAAAAACTGCGAGCAGCAGAAAGGCCGGCCGCAGATGCCGAGGCCGCCGAGCATCTTCGCCTCGTCGCGCACGCCGATCTGCCGCAGCTCGATGCGGGCACGGAACACACCGGCTAAGTCGCGCACGAGCTCGCGGAAGTCCACGCGCCCATCGGACGTGAAGAAAAAGATGATCTTGCTGCCGTCGAAGTTGCTCTCCACGCGCACGAGCTTCATGTCGAGCCCTCGCTCGGCGATCTTCTTCTGGCAGACCTCGAAGGCGTTCTTTTCGCGCGTTTTGTTGTAGGCGTAGGTGCGGTCATCGTTCTCCGTCGCCACGCGCACGAGCGGGCGCAGCGGTTGGACGACGGAATCGTCCTCCACCTCATGGTTGCCCGAGACGCACTGGGCGTACTCGAGCCCCTGCGCGGTCTCGACGATGACGAACTGGTTGGGTTCGACCGTGATGCCGTGCGGGTCAAAATAATATTCCTTGCATCCGCCGCGGAAGCGGACTCCGATCACTTCTGTCAAAGGGTTTCCTCCAATTCAACGGCGAAGCCGCCCAGCGTGGGCCCGACGCCGACGTTATAGGTGCATTTATTGCGGTAGTCCTGCAATAAATCTATTGTGCCGAGTAATTTGGCTTTTGTCAAGCGCGAAGCCAGTGACCGCGCGATGCGAAGATCCCTCTCCGGTACGCTCACGCCGTACTGCCCCAGCAGGGCGGACGAGAGCAGAAGCCGCGTTCCCTCGAAAAGCGAGGACAGGTCGTCGCGCGTGGCCTTCTGCGTTTCGAGCTTTGCGAGGAATGCCGCGCGGGACGCGCGTGACCCCTCGGCGATGAGCCGCGCGAGCTCGAGCGCGCGCTCGTCAGGCGCGCCGCCCTCTTCGACGGTGGGGGAGAGCTTGACCTCCACGCAGCGCGAGCGGATGGTCTGGAGCAGAACCGCCGGATTTTCCGCGCAGAAGAAGAACGCTGCGTAAGCGGGCCCCTCCTCCACAAGCTTCAAAAGCACGTTCTGGTCCTTTTCCGTCAGGATGGTGCAGTCCTCGAAAATGTAGACCTTGCGCGCGCCCTCGTTCGGGCGGATGAACGCGTCGGCGCGCATCGCGCGCACCGTGTCGATCGAGAGCTCCTTGTGCTCTGCGTCGCGCACGAACGTGACGTCGGGGTGGATGTCCTGCATCACCTTGCGGCAGGCAGGGCAGGCGAGGCAGGGCTTGCTTTCCGCTGTGCACTCCATCGCCGCGGCGGCATAGCGCGCAGCGCTCACGCGGTTGCCGCTGCCGCTGAAAATGAGTGCGTGCGACAGTGCGCCGCGCTTTGCCGCGGCGCGAAGACGCGCCGCCGTATCGGTTTTTGCAAAATCCAAAAGCTCCATTGCCCGCTCCATGCTCTGTACTCTGCGCGCATTTTCAGCGCAAATTTTAAAATAGTATATCGCAAAAGTGCGGCGCTTGCAAGAAAATCCGCGCCCCGCGACGGAAAAACAGAACGATTTTGCGCCAAATTGCGTTTTGCGGGAGAAAAAATGCGGAAAGTCGACAAAAATTTCACAACTTGTTATTGAAAGTCGGGGATTTTCTGTCTATAATAATATGGCTTGATAATGATCACACAGCGATACATTTTTAATGGAGGAAAACCAATGAGCAAAAAGTATGTCTACCTGTTCTCGGAAGGCAACGCTACCATGCGTGAGCTTCTGGGCGGCAAGGGCGCGAACCTGGCCGAGATGACCAACATCGGTCTGCCCGTGCCCCAGGGCTTCACCATCACGACCGAAGCCTGCACCCAGTATTACGAGGACGGCCGCAAGATCAACGACGAGATCATGGCAGAGATCATGGAATACGTCGCGAAGATGGAAGAGATGAACGGCAAGAAGTTCGGCGATCTGAAGAACCCCCTGCTCGTCTCCGTCCGTTCCGGCGCGCGCGCTTCCATGCCCGGCATGATGGATACCATCCTGAACCTCGGTCTCAACGACGACGTCGTCGCCGCCATGATCGCGGGCAACCCCGACCCCAACTTCGAGCGTTTCGTTTACGACTCCTATCGCCGCTTCATCCAGATGTTCTCCGACGTCGTTATGGAAGTTGGCAAGAAGTACTTTGAGCAGCTCATCGACGCGATGAAGGAAAAGCGCGGCGTCAAGCTCGACATTGAGCTCACCGCAGCCGACCTCAAGGAACTCGCCGAGCAGTTCAAGGCCGAGTACAAGCAGCAGATCGGCGAGGACTTCCCCTCCGACCCCAAGACCCAGCTGTACGAAGCCATCCGCGCCGTGTTCCGCTCCTGGGACAACCCGCGCGCGAACGTCTATCGCCGCGACAACGACATCCCCTATTCCTGGGGCACTGCCGTCAACGTCATGCCGATGGTCTTCGGCAACCTGAACGACAACTCCGGTACCGGCGTCGCCTTCACCCGTGACCCCGCCACCGGCGAGAAGAAGCTTATGGGCGAGTTCCTGACCAACGCTCAGGGCGAGGACGTCGTCGCCGGCGTCCGCACCCCGATGCCCATCTCCCAGATGGAAGAGAAGTTCCCCCAGGCTTACGCCGACTTCGTCAAGGTCTGCGACCTGCTCGAGGATCACTACCGCGACATGCAGGACATGGAGTTCACCGTCGAGAACGGCAAGCTCTATATGCTCCAGTGCCGCAGCGGCAAGCGCACCGCGCAGGCTGCTCTCAAGATCGCCTGTGACCTCGTGGACGAGGGCATGATCGACGAGAAGAAGGCCGTCTCCATGATCGACCCGCGCAACCTCGACACCCTGCTCCATCCCCAGTTCGATGCGGCTGTCCTCAAGAAGGCTCCCGCCATCGCCAAGGCTCTGCCCGCCTCCCCCGGCGCCGCCTGCGGCAAGATCGTCTTCTCCGCTGAGGATGCCAAAGAGTGGAAGGAGCGCGGCGAGAAGGTCGTTCTCGTCCGTCTCGAGACCTCTCCGGAGGATATCGAGGGCATGAAGGCCTCCCAGGGCATCCTGACCGTCCGCGGCGGTATGACCTCCCACGCGGCTGTCGTCGCGCGCGGCATGGGCAAGTGCTGCGTCTCCGGCTGCGGCGAGATCAACATGGACGAGGAGAACAAGAAGTTCGAGCTCGCCGGCAAGACCTATCACGAGGGTGACTTCATCTCCATCGATGGTTCCACCGGTAACATCTACGACGGCATCATCCCCACGGTCGACGCCACCATCGGCGGCGAGTTCGGCCGCGTCATGGCTTGGGCCGACAAGTATCGCCGTCTGGGCGTCCGCACGAACGCCGATAACCCACACGACACCGAGCAGGCCGTGAAGTTCGGCGCTGAGGGCATCGGCCTCTGCCGCACCGAGCACATGTTCTTCGAGGCTGACCGTATTCCCGCCATCCGCGAGATGATCTGCTCCGACACCGTCGAGCAGCGCGAGAAGGCGCTCGCTAAGCTCGAGCCGATGCAGCAGGGCGACTTTGAAGCCATGTATATCGCGCTCGAGGGCCGTCCGATGACCGTTCGTTTCCTCGATCCTCCGCTGCACGAGTTCGTTCCCACCGAGGAAGCTGACATCGAGCAGCTCGCCAAGGACATGGGCAAGAGCGTTCAGGACATCAAGAACATCATCGCCTCCCTGCACGAGTTCAACCCCATGATGGGTCACCGCGGCTGCCGTCTGGCCGTTACGTTCCCCGAGATCGCTGCCATGCAGACCCGTGCGGTCATCAAGGCTGCGCTGAACGTCAACGCCGCGCATCCCGACTGGAATATCATTCCCGAGATCATGATCCCGCTCGTCGGCGAGGTCAAGGAGCTCAAGTACGTCAAGGACGTCGTCGTCGAGGTCGCTGACAAGCTGATCGCCGAGGCCGGCAGCTCTATGAAGTACAAGGTCGGCACCATGATCGAGATCCCGCGCGCCGCTCTGACCGCGGACGAGATCGCCAAGGAAGCGGACTTCTTCTCCTTCGGCACGAACGACCTGACCCAGATGACCTTCGGCTTCAGCCGTGACGATGCCGGCAAGTTCCTCGGCGCGTACTACGACAAGAAGATCTACGAGAGCGATCCGTTCGCCCGTCTCGATCAGACCGGCGTCGGCAAGCTCGTCTCCATGGCCGCCAAGATGGGCCGCGAGACCAACCCGCACATCCACCTCGGCATCTGCGGTGAGCACGGCGGCGATCCCACGTCCGTCGAGTTCTGCCACAAGGTCGGCCTGGACTATGTCTCCTGCAGCCCGTTCCGTGTCCCCATCGCCCGCCTCGCCGCCGCGCAGGCTGCCATCAAGGACATGCAGTAAGCAAATCGCTTTCGGCATAGGCTTTTATTGAATCAAACAAGCGCCCGGCCATTCGGCTGGGCGCTTGTACTTTATAAAAAGATGTGGTAGGATGAGGACCAATCAGATGTTGGATGGGAAAGGGGAGAGTGCATGGAGATCAGACCCTTGGCCAGGGAGATATATGCGGGCAAAACATTTACGGCTTGCTACCGCACGAATGGCTATTATGAGATCCGCCCGTCTGAAACGGGCTTTCAGATGGACTATGTGCCCTTTGCGGAGCCGACTGAGAGATCGTTCGACGATGTGTTCTTCGGCGAATGGCTCGAAGACCCAATCGCCTTCGGCGCGTTCGAGGGCGACAAGCTGATCGGATATGTCGAAGGCTCGATAGAGGGCTGGAACAACCGTTTTCGGCTCAGCAACATCTGCGTGCTGGACTTTTCCGAGCGCAGCAGGGGCGTCGGCACGGCGCTGATGAAGACCATAGAGCAAGCGGCGGAGAATACCGGGGCGCGCATGCTGATTTTAGAGACGCAGTCGTGCAATGAAAACGCCATCGCGTTTTACAAAAAGAACGGTTTTACGATCGTCGGCTTCGACCTGTACGCCTACTCCAACGACGATCCCGAGCGGCACGAGGTGCGGATCGAAATGGGGAAGAAGCTGCACTGAGCGCCGGTTTTGCATCTTAAAAGCATTTTTCAAAGGAGAACACAGCCATGCTGTTACTGCTTCAGATCATTTTATGTTGTCTTCTGTATCTCGCGCTGGTCAAATGCGCGGTGCGAGACAGCGGGCGCAACTGCCTCTATTTTTACCCGGACGCGTATCTCAACGAGGCGCAGAAGCGCGGCATCGCCGACAAGACTGAGGAGCTGCGCAAGGGCAAGCGCTTTATGACGTTCTTCTGCCTTGTGATCTTTGCCGTGCTGGTCGCGATCATCGCAGGATGGAACGGCGTGAAGGACTTCCATACCGCCTGCTTTGAAGCCTACCTTTTCCTCGTGGTGATGAACTGGTTCGACGGCCTCGTCATCGACCTGCTGTGGGTCGGCCACAGCAAGATCTGGCGTATCGAGGGCATGGAGGGCGTTCCCTACGTGAAGCCGTGGCGGGCGGTCGTCAACAAGCGCAGCGCGGCCATGATGCTGTACCTGCTTGTCGCGGCCGCGATCGGCGGGATCGTTGTGCTGATCGGCAAAATTTGACAGCGGAAGAAAAAAGGTTCCCAAGCCAATGGCTTGGGAACCTTTTTCGCATCGCCGCGCGATGCAGAGGATCAAAGGAGAGGTTCATAAAGAAGTTTGGAAGAGATCATTTCAGATACGGCTGCGGATCTCCGCACCCATGGCCTTGCAGCCGACGAGTTGGCAGTTTTCCTGCATGATGTCGCCGCAGCGGAAGCCCGAGCGCAGCGTTTTATCCACCGCGCGCTCGATGGCGTCGGCCTCGGCGGCCATGTCGAAGCTGTAGCGCAGCATCATTGCGGCGGCCAGGATCGTGCCGATGGGGTTCGCCTTGTCCTGTCCCGCAATGTCGGGCGCGGAGCCGTGGATGGGCTCGTAGAGTCCGTTCGTGCCGTCGCCCATGCTGGAGGACGGGATCATGCCGATCGAGCCCGTGATCTGGCTCGCCTCGTCGGAGAGGATGTCGCCGAAGAGGTTTTCGGTTACGATGACGTCGAACTGGCTCGGGTCGCGCACGAGCTGCATCGCCGCATTGTCGACATACATGTGGCGAAGCTCGACATCGGGGTAGTCCTTCGCGACCTCTGTGACCGTCTTGCGCCAGAGACGCGAGGTGTCGAGCACGTTGGCCTTGTCGATGGAGGTGACGCGCTTGCGGCGCTTGCGCGCGGTCTCGAACGCGACGCGCGCGACACGCTTGATCTCATGCTCAGAGTAGGCCATGATGTCGGTGGCCTTCTGCTCGCCGTTCGCCTCTTCCGTGCGGTGCTCGCCGAAGTACACGCCGCCGATGAGTTCGCGCACGACGATGAAGTCGATGCCGTTTGCCGCGATGTCAGCGCGCAGCGGGCAGGCGGCGGAGAGCTCGGAGAACATCTTCGCAGGGCGCACGTTCGTGTAGAGGCCCATGCCCTCGCGCAGCTTGAGCAGACCGCGCTCGGGACGGTTGGCGGCGGGCTGATTGTCCCACTTCGGGCCGCCGACCGCACCGAGCAGCACGCTGTCCGCGCCGCGGCAGGTCTGAAGGCTCGAATCCGGCAGCGGCACGCCGAATTTGTCAATGGCGTTGCCGCCCATCGGCGCGTCGACGTAGGTGAAGGTGTGGCCAAACTTCGCGGCCACGGCGTCTAAAATGCCCATGGCCTCGGTGACGATCTCGGGGCCGATGCCGTCGCCCTTGATGATGGCAATGGTCTTGTTCATTTCGCCGCCTCCTTTGCCTTGAGCGAGGCCATCAGGCCGCCGCGCGCGATCATGTCCTTGATAAACGGCGGGAAGGGCTCGGCCTGATATGTCGTGCCCTTTGTCACGTCTGTGATGACGCCGGTGTCGAAGTCGACCGTCACCTCGTCGCCGTTTTCGATCTCCGCGCTCGCGGCGGGACACTCCAAAATGGCGAGGCCGATGTTGATGGCGTTGCGGTAGAAGATACGGGCGAAATTCGCCGCGATGACGCAGGAGATGCCGCTCGCTTTGATGGCGACGGGCGCGTGCTCGCGCGACGAGCCGCAACCGAAGTTTACGCCCGCGACCATGATGTCGCCGTCCTTGACGCGGTGGATGAAGTCCTTGTCGATGTCCTCCATGCAGTGGGAGGCGAGCTCCTTGTGGCTCTGGGTGTTCAGATAGCGCGCGGGGATGATGACGTCCGTATCGACGTGATCCCCATACTTATGGACAATGCCGTGTGCATTCATTTGTTCATGACCTCCTCCGGATGAGAAATGTGGCCGGTAATACCAGACGCCGCGGCGACAGCCGGAGAGGCGAGGTAGACCTCGCTGTCGACGTGGCCCATGCGGCCGACAAAGTTGCGGTTGGTGGTGGAAACGCAGCGCTCGCCGGCGGCGAGGATGCCCATGTAGCCGCCGAGGCACGGCCCGCACGTGGGCGTGGAGACGATGCAGCCAGCGTCGAGGAAAATGTCGGTGTAGCCCTCGTGCATGCAGGCGCGGTAAACTTCCTGCGTGGCGGGGATGATGATGCCGCGGACGTTCGGGGCCAGGTGATGGCCCTTCAGGATCGCGGCGGCAGCGGCCATGTCGGGGAGCTGGCCGTTCGTGCACGAGCCGATGACGATCTGGTCGATGGCGATGTCGCTGCCCTCGTGCGCGCTGTGCGCATTTTCGGGCAGGTGCGGCCAGGCGACCGTACAGTCGACCTTGCCGAGGTCGATGTCGATGACGCGCTCATATTCTGAGTCGGGATCGGCCTCGAACGCTGTCCAGGGGCGGTCCACGCGGCCCTCAACATAGGCGCGCGTCACGTCGTCGACGGGGAAGATGCCGTTCTTGCCGCCCGCCTCGATTGCCATGTTGCAGATCGTCAGGCGGTCGTAGATGGTGAGATTTTTGACGCCCTCGCTGGAAAATTCGATGGACTGGTAGCGCGCGCCGTCCACACCGATCATGCCGATGAGCGTCAGGATGACGTCCTTGCCGGAGACGAACGGGCGGAGCTTGCCGGTGAGATTCACCTTGATGGCGGACGGGACCTTGAACCACGTCTCGCCCGCGGCCATGGCCGCACCCATGTCGGTCGAGCCGACGCCGGTGGAGAATGCGCCGAGCGCGCCGTAGGTGCAGGTGTGCGAGTCTGCGCCGATGACTGCCTCGCCCGGGGCGACGAGTCCCTGCTCGGGCAGCAGCGCATGCTCAATGCCCATCGTGCCGACGTCGTAAAAATGGTCGATGTCGAAGCGGCGGGCGAAGGTGCGGCACTGCTTGCACTGCGTGGCGGACTTGATGTCCTTGTTCGGCGCGAAGTGGTCCATCACCATCGCAATGCGGCTCTTGTCGAAGACTTTTTCAAAGCCCGCGGATTCAAATTCGTTGATGGCCACGGGGGTCGTGATGTCGTTGCCGAGGACGAGGTCGAGCTTTGCCTGGATGAGCTGGCCCGCGCGCACGCTCTCAAGTCCTGCGTGCTTGGCGAGAATTTTCTGCGTCATTGTCATGCCCATGTCGCGTTTCTCCTTTCAGTTGCCGGATTCCATGATCTTGTTGATGCCGTTGACGTAGGCGCGGATCGACGATTCGATGATATCGGTCGAGAGACCCGAGCCGGTGTACGACCGCCCGTCGGGGCCGGAGACCTTGACCACGGCCTCGCCGATGGCGTCCTCGCCGTCCGTGACGGCGTTCAGGCTGAAGCTCTCGAGCTTCACGTCCATTTGGAGCATGCGGTTGATGGCCTTGAACGAGGCGTCCAGCGGGCCCGTGCCGATGGCGACGTCTTCGATCTGCTCGTCGCCGCGCTGGAGCTTGATGCACGAGATGTTCGGCACGCCGTGGCCCGTGTTGACCACATGACTCACGAGTTGGCAGCTGCCCTGCACCGCGGCCTGGCGGTGGAGCACGAGCGCCTCAATGTCGCTGCTCGTGATGTTCTTTTTCTTGTCGGCGAGATCCTTGAAGCGGGTGAACACGCTTTCAAGCTCCTCGTCGCTCAATTCGTAGCCCATGGATTCGAGCTTTTCACGCAGCGCGTGCTTGCCGGAGTGCTTGCCGAGCACCATCGTGTTCTGCGGGATGCCGACGTCGGTGGAGTTCATGATCTCGTACGTTCTTGCATTGGCAATGACGCCGTGCTGATGGATGCCCGACTCGTGCGCGAAGGCGTTCGCGCCGACGATGGCCTTGCTCGGCGGGATGGGCACGCCCGTGATGTTGCTCAGCAGCTTGCTCGAGCGGTAGATCTGCTTGGTGTTCACGCCGGTCTCGGCGTCGTAGAAGTCCTTTCTCGTGCGCAGCGCCATGACGATCTCTTCAAGGCTCGCGTTGCCCGCGCGCTCGCCGATGCCGTTGACCGTGCATTCGACCTGCGTCGCGCCCGCGCGGACGCATTCGAGCGAATTCGCGACCGCCATGCCGAGGTCGTTGTGGCAGTGGACGGAGATGTCGACATGCTCGACGCCCTCGATGTTTTTGCGCAGGTACGTGATGAGGTCATACATCTCCTGCGGCGTGGAGTAGCCGACGGTGTCGGGCACATTCAGCGTCGTCGCGCCCGCGGCGACGGCAGTGGAGTAGCAATGGGCCAGAAATGCCCAGTCGGAGCGGGAGGCGTCCTCGGCGGAAAACTCGATGTCATCGCAATAGCTCTTGGCGTAGGCGACCATCTCGCGGATGCGGGCGATGACCTGCTCGCGCGTCATCTTGAGCTTGTACTCCATGTGGATGTCGCTCGTCGCAAGGAAGACATGGATGCGGGGGTGGTTCGCTTCCTTCACGGCGTCCCACGCCGCGTCGATATCGCCCTTGGCGCAGCGCGCGAGCGAGGCGACCGTGCAGTTCGTCACCGCGGCGGCGATGGCCTGCACGCTCTTGTGGTCCATCGGAGACGCGATGGCGAAGCCTGCCTCGATCACGTCGACGCCCAGCTTTTCAAGCTGGCGGGCCATTTCGATCTTTTCCGTCAGATTCATGCTGCAGCCGGGGGACTGCTCGCCGTCTCTCAGGGTCGTGTCAAAAATTTTAATGCGTTTCATGGTGTGTTCCTCCTGCTCTTTTTTCTCTCGCATAGCAACAAAAAAAGCCTCCGTCTCTTCCCTTGAAGAGACGAAAGCTCAAAACTTCCGCGGTACCACTCTTGTTGGCATAAAATATGCCCGCTTTCTGCATCGGCTTGAAAATCAAGCGAATGCGCCTCGTTGGTAACGGTGAGGAGATCCGGCTGCGCCTAAACGAAAATCGTCTCAGCGGAGCTACTCAGGGGCCAGTGACATCATCCCGCTCTGCATTGCCTCGCAGCGACCGGCAACTCTCTGAAGCGTCTGTGGGACGAATTTTTCCCCGTCACGGTATTTGTGAACTATGAGATTTAATGATGCTACTATAATCGCCCGCCCCCGCTTTGTCAAGCAGGGAAAAAGAAATTTGCGCTTTTGACAAAAAAACGCGCGGCGGAAAAACATATTTTGCGCACGTTGAACGGAGAAAAAGGCAAAAAAGCAAGAGAAAAAGGGAACGCGCGAGCATTCCCTTTTTTGATAGCTTGTTGCCTCAGCCACCAAAGATCAGGCTGCCGAGCCCCGTGGAGGTCAAAAACAGAATGAGCATGACGACAGGGACGACATACTTCATCATCACGCTGTAGAGCTTGGCGCGGCCGAAGTGTTCGCCGTTTTTCTCGACCTCGGCGATGATCCACTTTGGACCCACAACCCAGCCGACCAAAATGCTCGTGAGCAGGCTGATAAACGGCATGAGGAAGCTGTTGCTGATGTAGTCCATCACGTCGAGCAGCTGCGCGGTCGAGCCGTTGGGCAGCGGAAGCTCAAAGTAGAGCACATTGTAGCCCATGCAGATGAGCACAGCCGTCACGAGCGAATAGACGCCCACGGCGGCGCACATCTCCTTGCGCGACTTGTGGAAAATCTCCATGCAGTTGGCGACAAGCGTCTCCATGACGGACACGCAGCTCGTCAGCGCGGCGAAGCCGAGCGCGAGGAAGAACACCGCGCCCACGACGCGGCCCACGCCGCCCATCGCGGCGAAGACCTTCGGCAGGCTGATGAACGTCAGGCTCGGGCCGCTGGCCATGCCGTCGGTGCCGAGGAAGACATAGACGGCGGGGATGATCATCAATCCTGCGAGGAACGCGACGCCCGTGTCGAAAATTTCGATCTGGTTGTTGGCCTTGTTGAGGTCGACGTCGTCCTTGACGTAGCTGCCGTAGGTGATCATGATGCCCATGCTGACACTGAGCGAGAAGAAGAGCTGACTCATCGCGTCGAGCGCGATGTTCAAAAAGCGCTGGACGGTCAGGCCTGTGAAGTCGGGCTTAATGTAGACGAGCAATCCTTCGATACCCGTGCGCGTCATGCCGCTCTTGTCGGTGTAAGAGAGCGTGAGCGAGAAGATGGCGATGCCGATGATGAGAAGGAGCAGACCCGGCATGATGTAGCGGGAGTATTTTTCAATGCCCTTTTCAACGCCGCAGTACACGACCCACGCCGTCAGCGCCAAAAAGATCAGCATGAAGACGATGGGCGAGACGGGGGAGGTGATGAACGAGGTGAAGAACCCGTCCTGCGCGGCGGCGTCGCCGCTTGAGACGAGGTAGAGGGTAAAATACTTCGTGATCCAGCCGCCGATGACGGAGTAATACGTCATGATGAGCGTGGGGACGAGGAAGGTGAGGTAGCCCAAGAACTTCCACTTTTTGTTGAGCGTTGCAAAGGCATTGAGGGCGTTCTGCTTCGTGCGGCGGCCAATGGCTACGTCAGTCGTCAGCAGGGTGAAGCCGAATGTCAGCACCAGCACCAGATAGACGAGCAGGAACAGTCCGCCGCCGTCCTTGGCGCAGAGATAGGGGAAGCGCCAGATATTGCCGACGCCCACTGCGCTGCCCGCCGCGGCCAGCACAAAGCCGAGCGAGCCGCTGAAACTACTGCTTTTTTTCATGTTCGATTCTCTCTTTTTTTCATGTAAATGGAATGACTAATGCCCCATTATAGCAGAAGAAACCGAATTGGCAAGGGGAGAGACGCTAAAAATGCAGGAATTCTTGCGAAAATGTGAAAAAATATCTCACCAGCGGCTTGCTAATGAGATATTTTATTCATAACAGGATTAGATTTTGTCATGGCCGGCGGCTTCGTCGGTGAAGACGGCCTCGAATTCCTCAGCGCTCATCGTCTCGTGCGCAAGCAGGAATTCCGCCACGGCGATGAGGTGCTTCTGATCGCGCGAGAGGATGTCCTCGCAGCGCTCGTAGGCCGCGTCGATGATGGACTTGACCTCCTCGTCGATCTGTGCGGCGACCTGCTCGGAATACGGCTTGGCCTGCGCCATCGAGCGGCCGATGAAAATTTCATCGTGGCCGGATTCGAACGAGATCGAGCCGAGCCTGTCGCTCATGCCGTACACCGTGACCATCTTGCGCGCGATCTGCGAGGCGCGCTGGATGTCGTTCGACGCGCCGGTCGAAATGTCGCCGAGCATCAGCTTTTCCGCCACGCGCCCGCCAAGCAGCGAGACGATCTGCTCTTCCATATAGCGCTTGGACTGGTACGAGCGGTCTTCCGTGGGCAGCGAGATCGTCATGCCGCCCGCGCCGCCACGCGGGACGATCGTGATCTGGTGCACAGGGTCGTGCGTCGGCAGCGCGTGCATCACGATGGCGTGACCGGCCTCGTGATAGGCGGTCAGCTTGCGCTCGTGCTCGCTGACGACGCGGCTCTTCTTCTCGGGACCTGCGATGACCTTGATCTCCGCCTCGGAGAAATCAGCCATCGTGATGAGCTTGCTGCCGCGGCGCGCGGCGAGCAGCGCCGCCTCGTTCGAGAGGTTCTCGAGGTCCGCGCCCGTGAAGCCGGGCGTTCCCTTGGCGACGGTGGAGAGGTCCACATCCTCGGCAAGGGGCTTATTCTTGACATGGATCTTCAGGATCTCCTCGCGGCCGCGGATGTCGGGAAGCCCCACGTAGACCTGACGGTCGAAGCGGCCCGGGCGCAGCAGCGCGGGGTCGAGGATGTCGGCGCGGTTCGTCGCCGCCATGACGACGACGCCCTGATTTGTACCGAAGCCGTCCATTTCGACGAGCAGCTGGTTGAGCGTCTGCTCGCGCTCGTCGTGGCCGCCGCCGAGGCCCGTGCCGCGCTGACGGCCCACGGCGTCGATCTCGTCGATGAAGATGATCGCGGGGGCAACTTTCTTCGCCTGTTCGAAGAGGTCACGCACGCGGCTCGCGCCGACGCCGACATACATCTCGACAAAGTCAGAGCCGGAGATCGACAAAAACTGCACGCCCGCCTCGCCCGCGACGGCGCGGGCCAGCAGCGTCTTGCCCGTGCCCGGAGGGCCGACGAGCAGCACGCCCTTGGGGATGCGCGCGCCGAGGTCGATGAACTTGCCCGGCGCCTTCAAAAAGTCAACGATCTCCTGCAATTCCTCTTTTTCCTCATCCGCACCGGCGACGTCAGAGAATGTTGTGGGGCGCTTGTTGTCTCCGCCGGTCTTGAACGACGCCGTGCCGAACTTCGCCATGCGGTCGCCGCCGCCTCCGCCCGCGGAGCGGACGGAGAGGAAGTACCAGATGGCGAAAATGCCGAGCACCGCTAAAATATAAGGCGCGAACATCGCGACATAGTTGATCGAGTGGTCGGCAGTGAAGTCGTAGTCCTCGATGATGCCGTCGGCCTTCTGCTGCTCGATGAGCTCGCCTAAGTCGTCATAGAAGAGCGTCACGCTGAAAAGGTCCTTTTTGAGCTCCGTTTTGCCGTCGATGGGCTCGCGCAGCTTCATGCGCAGCGTGGTGTCCGTCACCGTGAAGGCCGAGACCTGCTCGGATTCGAACAGCTCGCGTACCTCGGCATACGACGGTTCGGCCTCCACCGGCTTGTTCATAAAGCCGTAGACGCCGACGAGCACCAGCAGCACCAGCAGATACGGCAAAAGATTGGGACGCTTGGTCTGTTGAGTCAATGGGATATCCTCCTTGCACTGCAAAGATAAAAGCCTCGCAGAGTTTCTGCCCGCAAGGGGCACGCGACATCCGTAGAGCAGCAGAGCTGCTAACGGCTGTCCAGACGCCCGCAGGCGTGAAAAAATGTGAGATCGTTATTTCCGACGACAAGTGCGTCGGAAATAACACCGCTCGCTCCGCAAACGTGCGAGCGATAGCGAGTGCGCTGCAGCGGAGTGCAGCCTTCTCAAAAAACAGCGTTTGCTGTTTTTTGAATCAGTTGGCGTAAACCTCGGGCTTGAGCACGCCGATGTACGGCATATTGCGGTACTTCTGCGCGTAGTCGAGGCCGTAGCCGACGACGAATTCGTCGGGCACTTCGAAGCCTGCGAGGTCCGCAACGACGGGCTTGGTGCGGCGGGCGGGCTTGTCGAGCAGCGTCACGACCGTCACGCTGGAAGCGCCCTTGGTCATAAAGTAATTCTTGAGGAAGTAGAGCGTGTTGCCAGAGTCGAGAATGTCCTCGATGACGACGATATCGCGGCCTGTGATGTCCTGCTGGAGATCGCGCGTGATCTGCACGACGCCGGACGAGGTCGTCGCGTTCTGATAGGACGAGACGGCGATGAATTCAATGTCGCTCTTGAGCTGGCAGGCGCGCACGATGTCGGCCATGAAGATAAAAGAACCCTTCAGCACGCCGAGAAACAGGGGATTTTTGTCCTTGAGGCGCTCGTAGAGCTCGTCGCCCATCTCCTGCACGCGCGTTTTGAGCTGCTCCTCGGAATACAGTACCTTCAGGATATCCTGATCCATATTGCTCTTAGCCATAGCTTTTTTCTCCACTTTCTTTTTATTCGTATTTGTTGTATCTGATGCGGCGTTCCGCCGCAGGTCGCACAAATTGACGTTATCTGGGAATGATGCGCACGAAGCACGCTGCGTCTCCGCCTTCCGGCAGGAAAGTAACGTCCGTCCCCAGCCGCCACACTGCGGCGAGTTGGCCACCCACGTAAAGGGCGGGGAGCGCGTCGCGCTCGGTGAGGGAGAGCTTTCGGTCGACGCACAGCCGCTTGACGCTGCGCGCGCCGTTCGCGCCTTGAAGCATTAAGCGCGCGTTCAGGTCGCACGGGGCGACGGTGATGATCTCACCGTCTTCCGGCACACGGAGCGAAATGCCCTCGCCGTCGGGCTTATGCAGCAGCGTCAGCTCAAAATTGCCCCATGGGAGGGGAACGTTTTCCACAAGCGCCGCCTTTGGCAGCGCGGCGGGGGAGAACGCCATCGTCAGCGCGCCGTCCGCGATGCGGACAGTCGCGCCCTGCGGCAGCGTATAGCGCCGCTCGGCGCTGCCGCCTCTCTGCGCAAGGGCGCAGATCGCGTCGAGCTGCTTGCGCCCGATGTCCTTGCGCCCGAGGCCGAGCGCGTCGGCCAAGTGCAGCAGGATACGTGGCTGCACGACTTCATCGGCGGCAAGAAAGCAGTCCAGCGACAGCGAAATACCGCCGTCCTGCGCTTTTGCATGGGAAAGTGCGGCTTCCGCCGCCTGCTCAAGTGCATCGTCGAGCACGGTCAATGAACGCGCCGTTGTGGCGATATGCTGAGGCGCGCGGGGATTGAGCTTCCTGAGCCGCGGCAGAATTTCAAGCCGCAGGTAGTTCCGTGCGGCGGCGTTCGGGTCCGCGTTCGTATGGTCTTCGACATGCGGGATGTTGTGAGCGCGCGCATAGGTGATAAGCTCGTCACGCGTCTGCTCCAAAAACGGGCGGACAATGTCGCCCTGCTTGGGCCGCATACCACACAGGCCGCGCAGATCCGTCCCGCGGACGAGGTTTAAGAGCACCGTTTCCGCATTGTCATCTAAGTGGTGCGCCAGCGCGATCTGCGCGCCGAGCGACTTTGCCGTTTTACGGAGAAAGGCGTAGCGCAGGTCGCGCCCAGCCTCCTCCTCGGTTTTGCCGGTTGCGCGCGCGTGGGCACGCACGTCACCGGTGCCCAGATAGAATGGAATGTCCTCTTTTTCGCACCACGCGCGGACGAAGTCTTCGTCACGCGCAGCCTCTTCGCCACGAAGCTGGTGGTTGAAGTGCGCACAGGAGACGTCATACCCCTCCCCGCGCAGAAAATGCAGTAAACACATCGAGTCCAAACCACCGGACACGGCGGCGAGCACGGGCCGGTTCTTGTCGAGATAGCGCGCGCAGAGTGCTTCCGCGCGCGGCAGCTCAGTCCTCTTCATGCCGGTAGTCGAGCGACGAGAACGTCGTATACTGCGGCGACCAGGCGAGCTCGACCTTGCCCGTTTCACCGTGGCGGTTCTTGGCGATGATGCACTCGGCGATGTTGCGCTTTTCCGAGTCCTCGTTGTAATAATCGTCGCGGTACAGGAACATGACGATATCCGCGTCCTGCTCGATAGCGCCCGATTCACGAAGGTCGGAGAGCATGGGGCGCTTATCCTCGCGCTTTTCGTTCGCACGCGAGAGCTGGGAGAGGCACAGCACGGGGACTTGCAGTTCCTTTGCCATGATCTTGAGCATACGGGAAATATCGCTGACCACCTGCTGGCGGCTCTCGCCGCTGTAGCCCTTCGTGCCGGAGGACGCCATCAATTGCAAGTAGTCGATGACTACCAAACCTAAATTGTCGATACGGCGGCACTTGGCGTTCATGTCCGCAACGGTGAGCAGCGGATTGTCGTCAATGAGAATGTCAAGCCCCGAGAGGACCGACGCGGCGTTTGCGATGTTGACCCAATCCTGCTCGCGCAGATTGCCCGTCACAAGGCGCTGGTTCTCGACCGTCGCCTGATTCGATAAGATACGCGTCACGAGCTGCTCGCGCGACATTTCGAGCGAAAACACGGCCACGGCCTGCCCGCTCGAGCGCGCGACGTTCAGCGCAAGGTTGAGCGCCATACTCGTTTTACCCATACCGGGACGCGCGGCCAGCAGCACAAGGTCCGATTTGTTGAGGCCATTCATTTTGTCGTCCAGTACGCCAAAGCCCGTGGGAAGCCCCGGCAGCGTCTTGCCGCCGTTGGCGCTCAGCTCGCTCAAATGGTCCAGAACGCCCTGCAAAACAACCCCGATGCTCGCCATGCTCTGCGCGCTGCGCCCGCGGCGCACGGCGTAAATTTTCTGCTCCGCCGCGTCGAGCACGCTGGACGCGCCGCCTGTGCCGTCCTGCACCATGGTGGAAATTTCCCCCGCCACGGTATAGAGCGCGCGCAGCAGCGCCTTGTCGCGTACGATGCCGACGTATTCCATCACGTTTGCGCTCGTGGGCGTCACGTCCATCAGTTGGGCGAGGTACGGGCGCGTCGTGCTTTCCTCATAGGTGCCGTTTTTCTCCATCTCGCCCGCGACGGTCACGCCGTCGATGGGCTTGGAGTAGACGAACATGGAGTAGATCGTCTCGAAGATCTCGCGGTTCTGCTTTAAGTAAAAATCATCGGGACGGAGCTGCTCCATCACGTCCTTGACGCAGTTTGCGTCGATGAGCATCGAGCCGAGCACCGACTGCTCGGCCTCGAGCGAATGAGGCATCTGCCGGTAGAAGATATCTTCCACGAGAAGACCTCCTTATTGCGTAATCTTGCGCCTTACTCCTCGCTCACACTGACGGAGAACTTGGCACTCACTTCATAGCCGAGCTTGGCCTTGACTTCGTAGGTGCCGAAGGCCTTGATGGGCTCGTCGAGCACGATCTTCTGCTTGGGCACGTCGAGCTGGAACTGGCTCGCAAGGCCCTCGGAAATTTCCTTGCTCGTGATGGCACCGAAGAGCTTGCCCTCCTTGCCGCCCTTGGCCGTGAGCTTGACGGTCACGTTCTTGAGCTTGCCGCCCATTTCGACGGCGGCTTGACGGTTCGCGGCCTCCTCGGCGCGGCGGGCCTTTTCCTTCAGGTTCATGGTGTTGATGGCGTCGGCCGTGGCGAGCACGGCGAGCTTGCGGGGCAGCAGGAAGTTTCTTGCGTAGCCCTCGGCTGCGTCGATGAGCTGACCTTTCTTGCCCTGACCTCTCACGTCCTGCGTTAAAATGACTTTCATATCTGTTTCCTCCTTGTGGGGTGATTTACGTTGTGGGGAAGAGCGTCACTCTTCCATATATTCGTCGATGGCGTTGAGCAGACGCGCCCGCACCTCGTCGACGGTGGCGTCGTTTACCTGGCCGCCCGCGGTGGTCGAATTGCCGCCGCCGCCGAGCTTTTCCATGATGAACTGCACGTTGATCTCGCCAAGCGAGCGCGCGGACAGGTTCACGCCCGTGCCGTGCTTATAGAGCACGACCGAGGCATGGATGCCGGAGAGCGTCAAAAGCTCGTCGGCCGCCTTGGCGGCGGTCACGCGGTCGATCTCCTTTTCAACGGCGGCCACGGCGATGTCGCCGTGCACGAGCTCTGCGTGGCGAATGATCTCATAGCGCTCGATCATGCCGGCAAGGTCGCTCTGGAAGAGTCGCTGTACGTCCGACGTGTCCGCGCCCGCGCGGCGCAGGAACGCGGCGGCTTCAAACGTGCGCCCGCCGGTGCGCATCGTGAAGTTCTTCGTGTCGAGCACGATGCCCGCAAGCAGCGCCTCGGACTCTGCGCGAAGAAGATCGGTCGGGTCGGCGAGGTATTGCAAAAGCTCCGTCACGAGCTCGGACGCGCTCGAGGCGTAGGGCTCGTGGAAGTTGAGCGCGGCGGATTCGATATAATTCGCGGCTCTTCTGTGGTGGTCGATGACCGCCACGCGGTTGCACGCGTCGAGCAGCTGCTCGGATTCGACAAGGTCGGGACGGTTTGTGTCCACCACGACGAGCAGCGCGCCCGGCTGGGCGGAGATGAACGCGTCGTTGCCGGAGATAAAGGCGTCCTTGTATTCCGGAAGAGCCGCAAGCTTACTGAGCAGCGGCTTTGCGACGTTGTCCTCCATGTCGATGACGATCTGCGCCTTTTTGCCGCGCTTGCGCGCGATGCAGCAGATGCCGGCCGCTGCGCCGACCACATCCATATCCGCGTGCGCGTGGCCCATGACGAAGATCTGGCCCGCGTCGGAAATGAGCTCGCCGAGGGCGTTGGCCATCACGCGGGATTTGACCTTCGTGCGCTTTTCGGGGGACTTGGCCTTGCCGCCGTAGAATTCAAAGTCAAGGCGGTTGCGCACGACGACCTGGTCGCCGCCGCGCGAGAGCGCCATTTCGATCGAGAGCATGGCATTCTGATAGAGCGTTTCGTAGTCATCCACATCCTTGCCCACGCCGATCGAGAGCGTTGCGGCGACGCCGTCCTCAGTGACGACGCTTCGCACCGCGTCGAGCACGGAGAATTTACCCTCAAGCAGCTTTTGATACTCCTGCTCGGTCGTGACGAGCACGTAGCGGTTACGATCGAATTTGCGCAGCAGGCTGTGCGAATCCTTGAGCCATGTGCTGATCTTTTCGTCGATGGCGGCGAGCACCGCGCTGCGCGACGCCTCGCTGCCGGCCTTCATCAGCTCTTCGTAGTTGTCGATCACGATGATCGAGACGATGGGGCGGCGGCTCTCGTTCTCCTCGCGCAGCGAGTCCTGCTCGGTCACGTCCGTCCAGTACGTTGTGGCAAGAAGGCTCTGTCCGCCGCGGCGGGAGGAGGGATGGCTCAGATTGCCGAACACGCGGAAGTGGCGCCCGCCCATCATCACCGTGTCCGGGCATTCGCTCTTGCCCTCGAGCAGCCAGTGCGTCGGAAAATCGGGGAGAATGTCGTCGATGCGGTTGTCGAAGATATCCTCGCGCACGCCGGTGAGCTGCATGAAGCTGTCGTTGCTCCATAGGATCTCCTGCGTGTCGGGGCGGAAGACCATCATCGCGAACGGGGCCGAGAGCATCGAGGCCTTGTCGGCGGTGGTCATGTCGTCGGTCACGTCGTCGATATACTGGCGGATGCCCTCGCGGCGCTTCTGCGCCGTGTGGCGGAAGTACCACCAGAGAAACGCCATCGCCGCAGCCTCGCAGATCGCGAGCGGGATGCTCACGCGCACCGTGACGGCGGCAAAGAGAAAGCCGACAAGAAAGTAGAGCCGGAAGCTGGGGTCTACCAGTTTGCTGATCTTTTTGTTCCGCATAAAGAAGCTGCCCTCCCGTTATGATCGACATTACTGCGGCAAACCGCGGGAATAATCCATTTCATTATAACACGGCGGGGCGGGCGGATACAATATCAATATTTTATTTTTCGGCGTCGACAAAAAATGTGGTATACTTTTGGTGGAAAACGTGCTATACTATCCCGTAATAGCGGATGGCCGCGCTGGAAAAATGCGCGCAAGAGCCTCCGCGGCAACAGGTTTTGACCGCATTTTCGCGGTTCTCATAGAAAGTCCATAGGGATCCAAAAGGCGCCGCAGGTGCGATCGCTTCGTGAAGCAGGGCGAAGTGAGAGCACGGACGTCTCCAATGCTTTGCGCTTTTTGGTCCGGACGCACATGACAAAATCAAAACAAATCTATCGTTATTCTATTGTGAAACGAATCAAAAGGAGTTGATCCAGCATTGGCTGAACAGTTAAAAATCATCCCTCTCGGCGGTCTCAATGAGATCGGCAAGAATATGACCGTTTACGAATACGGCGGCGAGATCATCGTGGTCGACTGCGGCATGGCCTTCCCCGGCGACGACATGTACGGTATCGACTGCGTCATCCCCGACGTGAGCTATCTTGTCAAGCACAAGAACCGCATCCGCGGCATGTTCATCACCCACGGGCACGAGGACCACATCGGCGCCGTGCCCTACATCCTCAAAAAGGTGAATATTCCCATCTACTGCACGCGCCTGACCGCGGGCCTCATCCGCTTAAAGCTCGAAGAGCACGGCCTTCTCAAATCGACGAAGATCGTTACGGTGGAAAGCGGCATGACCGTCAAGGCCGGCAAGTTCAGCGTGGAGTTCATCCACGTGAACCACTCCATCGCGGACTCTGTCGCGTTCGCCATCCACACAGGCCTTGGCACCGTTGTCCACACGGGCGACTTCAAGATCGACTCGACGCCCATCGACGGCGAGGTCATCGACCTTGCCCGCTTCGGCGAGCTTGGCAAGCAGGGCGTTTTGGCGCTGCTCGCGGATTCGACGAACGTTGAGCGCCCGGGCTACACGATGAGTGAGCGCACGGTGGGCCGGACCTTTAACCGCCTGTTCCAGGGCTGCAAGCAGCGCATCATCGTCACGACGTTCGCCTCGAACGTCCACCGCATTCAGCAGATCATGGACGCCGCGGCGGAGTGCGGGCGCAAGGTCGCCGTCACGGGCCGCAGCATGGAAAATGTGACAAAGGTCGCCATGGATTTAGGCTACATGAAGCCGCCGAAAAACACCGTGGTCGACATCAACAAGATCAAGTCGATGCCGCTTGAAAAGCAGGTCATCGTCACCACCGGCTCGCAGGGCGAGGAGATGTCCGCCCTGTACCGCATGGCGTTCTCCCAGCACAAGCAGATCGAGGTCGGCCCCGGCGACCGCGTCATTATCTCGGCGAGCGCCATCCCCGGCAACGAGAACACCGTCTCGCGTGTCATCAACGAGCTCTTCCGCAAGGGCGTTGAGGTCATCTACGACCGCGCGGATATGCTGCACGTTTCGGGCCATGCGTGCCAGGAGGAACTCAAGATCATCCACGCGCTGACAAAGCCCAAGTATTTCATCCCCGTGCACGGCGAGCAGCGCATGCTCCAGCTGCACAAGGATCTCGCTCTCCAGATGGGCATGGACCGCAAGAACATCGTCATCTGCGACAATGGCGACGCCGTCGAGATCGGCGCGCGCTCGATGAAGTGCGTGCCCGGCTACGCGCCCGCGGGCGAGGTGTTTGTCGACGGCTACGGCGTCGGCGACGTCGGCGCGGTCGTGCTGCGCGACCGCAAGCATCTGGCGGAGGACGGCATGGTCGTCGTCGTGCTGCCCATCTCCGCGCAGAACGGCGACCTTCTGGCCGAGCCGGAGATCATCACGCGCGGCTTTATCTACGTCAAGGATTCCGAGGAGCTGCTGCAGGACCTCAGAAACCTCACGATGTCCACGGCGGAGGCCTACCGCGGCAAGCGCGGGCGCGACCTGAACGAACTCAAGGGCGCGATCCGCAGCGCGGTGAGCAACTATCTTTTTAAGGCTACGAAGAGAAGCCCGATGGTTTTACCGGTTATCACGAGACTTTAAATGGAAGGCGTGGCTTTTGCCACGCCTTCCATTTAATTTTGAAAATGCACTCCGCTTCGTGCCTCGCCGCCCGCAGGGCGGCTGCGACACGCGCGGAGCGAGAAGCGTTTTTTCTGACGCGCATGTCGTCAGAAAAAACGGATTTGAATTGCTTGCGCGTCTGCGGACGCGAAAGTCTGCGACGCGTTGGAAGAGGCGGGAAATGCAAATTTTGCATTTCCCGCCTCTTTTTCTATTGACAAGCTGTGCGCGGTGTGATAATTTATCGGTAGACGATATATCGGTTACCGTTATAACGGAGGACGAAAGGAGAGACGCGGCATGGGAACGACGGCACTGACCGAAGCGGTCTTTTATATCCTGCTCTCGCTCGACGCGCCGCTGCACGGCTACGGCATCATGCAGAACGTAGAGCATTTGAGCGGCGGGCGCGTGCGCCTTGCCGCGGGCACGCTCTACGGCGCTCTCGCGACGCTGACCGAGCGCGGCTGGATCGTGTCGCTCGGCGACGAGAGCGAGGGACGCAAAAAAGAGTATCAGATCACGCCCACGGGGCGCGAGGCCGTGCGCGCAGAGCTGCGCAGACTGCACGAGCTGACGCAGAACGGCGACAAGCTGACAAGCGAATGGAACTGAGAGGAGGATAACGATGGAAAAGGACACAAAGCGGGTCTGGCACCTTCCTTATTGCTTTTTGGAACCGGGGGAACTGGAGCGCAAATTTGCACGTCTGGCGGCGCAGGGATGGCTGCTGGAAAAATGTACCTACGGCACTTACACCTACCGCCGCGGTGCGCCGAACGAGTACGAATACCGCGTGCAGTACATCTACGAATCGCGTGACGGCCAGCGTGCCGACTATGTGAAAACGCTCGCGGACATGGGCGTCGAGAAGGTCGGCGATATGGGTTCATTCCTTGTACTGCGCAAGAGAGCGGACGGTGCGCCGTTTACGCTCTATTCTGACCTCGATGCGCAGATCATGGACGCGCGGCGACTGATGCGGATAAAGATCATTCTGGCGGTCGCGTTTGCGCTGCTAGCGGCGGACTGGTTCTATAACACGTGGGTCTGGTATGATCTGGCTGTCAGCTTTGACGCGATGTATGCCGACCTAAGAGAGACCTATCACCAGCCAAGTTTTTTATCGCTGCGGCTATGGGGAAAGCACATCATCTGGTATGCGGTGCTGGGCGTGCTGGGCACCGCCGCGGCGGTAAGGACCGCAATGCAGGCTGCCCGTGTGGGGAAAACGTATGGAGAATTGAAGCGGAAACGCCTGATCGAAGAGTGAAAGGAGAATCGCCATGGTCAAGGACAAGAAGGTGCTGCCGCATTTGTCGAGCTATGCCATTGATCCCGAGCGGATCGAGGAGCAGGCGAACCGGATGGCAAAAGAGGGCTGGCTTCTTGAAAAATTCGGCTCGCTGTTTTCCACCTACCGCCGCGGGAAAGCAGGCGAATACGAGTACCGCGTGCAGGTGAAGGAAGCGGGCATGGACCGCCTTACCTATGTAGCGGAGCTTGCGGAATTTGGTATCGAGGAGGTCGGAGGCGTGGGCGACCTGCTCGTTCTGCGCAAAAAGGCGGACGGTGCACCCTTCGAGCTGTACTCAGACCTCGATTCGCGCATTGCCCAGCAGAAAAAAGCCGTGCGCTACCTGCGCGCGGGTCTGATCATGAGCTTTTTCTGGGGGAGCAGTATGCTGATGAATGTTCTGACAACGCTGATGAATGCAAACGTGATCGGACGGTACGCGGGCGTGGCTGCGATAAACTTTAGTACAGCGAAGGTGCTGATGCTTGTGGCGGCCTCTCTTCTTCTGCTTGTCTGCATCGTGGGTTTTGTCGACTGCCCGCGCGGCCTGCACCGCGCGAAAAAGAAAATCGCGGCGCTCGAAGCCGAGCGCGTGATTCAGGAGTGAAAGGAGAACAGAAATGGCAGAGACGATGACGAAGAAGTGGAACAGAGCACCGCTTGCCCCCGAGCGGGTGGAGGAGATGGAGCGCTATCTCAACGAGATGTCCCACGAGGGCTGGCAGTGCTGCGAGATCGTGCGCGATGAGCTGCGCTTTGTGCGCGGGGAGCAGGACGAATACACCTACCGCGTACAATACTTTTACGAATCGCGCGACGGCGAAAAGGACGACTATCTGCGCACGCTCGGCGAGATGGGCGCGGCGCTGGTGGGCGAGTACGGCGAGGTGCTGATCCTGCGCAAAAAGACGGCGGACGGCGCGTTCGAGCTGTATTCCGACCTTGACTCCAAGATCGCGGCGCTGGAAAAGCGGCGCTCACACGCAAGAAACATGATGCTCGGCGCGCTGGTGCTGGTGCTGCTGAGAGGGAACTATGCGTACAAGGCGATCTCGCAGTACGGTTTTTCAAACTGGCTGGACACGCAGCTTGATTCACCTGTATATATGGTGCTGACTATTCTGATCGTGGCGGGACTGTTGGCGGGCGGTATTGCCAGCATGATTTCCGTGCGGCGCGAGGGGAAAAAGATCAAAGAGCTGAAGCGCAGACGCATGATCGAGGAATAAGCCCCGCTTGCAAATCCCGTCTATCCGTTGTAGAATAGCCCTGCTATCAAACAGACAAGCGGGAGGAAAGCCGACATGATCCAGGATATCGAGCCGAAGCATCTTTACAACGAGTGGAAAAAGAACGCCGTGCCGAAGAAGAGCAGCGCCGTGGTGCAGTTCCGCGGGCAGGACCTTTTGTGCCGCATCGACGACAACGGCCTCAAGTTCCCGTCGCGCTCGCAGTTTACCGAGCCCGACGAGGCGTTCACCTATCTTTTTGAGCTCGACGGGCGGGAATACTACCTGCTCTTTGACGAAAACGAGCGTGCGCTCGACGGCTACTCCTACCGCAACATCGGCCTTTTCCGCACGGAAAAGCCCAAGGAGCTCGCCTATGCGGCGGTCAGCGCGTGGCACCTTTGCTCATGGTACCGCGACGCGCGCTACTGCGGCCGCTGCGGGGAAAAGCTCGTCCACGACGTGAACGAGCGCATGATGCGCTGTCCCAAGTGCGGCAACATGATCTTCCCGCGCATCAACCCGTCGGTCATCGTGGCCGTGACGCACGGGGACTACCTGCTTTTGACCAAGTACGCCAACCGTCCCGGCGCGCAGCGCACGGCGCTTGTCGCGGGCTTCACCGAGTTTGCCGAGAGCTTTGAGCAGACCGTACACCGCGAGGTGATGGAGGAGGTCGGGCTCAAGGTCAAGGACCTGCGCTACTATCGCTGTCAGCCCTGGGGCATCAGCGGCAACATCATGATGGGCTACTGGTGCAGACTCGACGGCGACGACGATACGATCCATCTCGACAACTTTGAACTGGCGGACGGCGCGTGGGTCAGCAGAAAGGAATTGCAGGAGACCTTCGTCAACAACGGTATCGCCCTGACGGCGGAGATGATCTCCGAATTCGCCGCGGGACGGGACCCGTACAGCTTGGAGAAAAACAAGTGAAAAAGGAAAAGCGGCTGTCTCTGTCGAGACAGCCGCTTTTTTCATATGAAACCGATCGACAGCAGGCGCATATTGTCCCATTGACAAAGCTCGCGGAGTTCTCCGCCCTCGTACTCGTACAGCGTGCACGGATCCCACCAGTTGACATTGAGCTTAACAAAAGCAAAGTAGCGCTGACCATTCACAACGATGATTTGAAAATCGAAGATCGCATGGTCGATCTGGTCGGCGGCAGCGTGCATCATGGCGATCATCGTCTCGTTGGGTTCAACGACATTGCCGACAGAATCATAGAGCGTGGTGGCGACAAGTGTGTTGACCCTGTGCGAGCGAAGCGCGGAGGTGTCAAAGTCTGCGTAGTCTGCGGTGTAAAAGACGCAGGCGTCGGGCGTAAAAGCATCGCAGGCGCGGCTTTTTCCGCTTGCATAGACCGTTTCGTAGGCATAGGCGGAGTCCTGCTCGCCGGCTGGTTTCAGCGCGACGTGCAGGAGCGGCTCAGCGGGCTCGCTTCGGACGAAGAGAAGCAGCGCAAGACACAGTGCGAAGCTGAGCAGTGCGGCAAGTATGCGTTTCATCGTAAGCCTCCTTGCACTCCGGCGCTCAGAAGAGCGCGGGAACATAGTCCACCGCGTCGGTGATGCCGCTTGCCTGACCGGAGAGCGACAGCTCGAAGCGATAGACCGGCTGGTAGAAGCGCTTGGAATCGGAGAGGTAATCGAGCGTACAGGAGCGCACCTCGATGTGTTGGACGCTCTGCGCGAACCACGCGCCCTCGAAGCTCTTGCCCGATTGCAGCGCGGCGAGCGCCTGCGCGGGGGAGAGAATAGGCTCTTCGCGCACGGGCGCGAGCGTGGTGATGCGGTTTTCGAGCTGCGAGAGCGTCGATTGACCGTCGCCTTGTATTCTCAGATCACAAGTGAGCGTGCCGTGGAGAAAGCCGTCCTCTATAGGGAGAAGGTCGGCGGAGAACACCGCGCGGTAAGAGGTCTCGCCATACGGCGAGAGCGTGAACGCAGCGTCGGCGGGGATGGAAAAGCCAAACTTGTCGAGCTCTTCGCGCAGCATGTCCTCTGTGACACCAGACGCGGGCGCATCGAAAACGGGCGTGTGATCGCGCCCAAAGCTGTATTCCCACGTGCCGTCGTGCAGGGTGACGTCGAGGAAGTCGCCGGAAGAGTGGTTGGCGTAGATCACAAGGTCATCGTAGTAGTACGCATCCGGAAATTCGACGCCGTGCGCGGCGGCAAATTCCGCGGCGAAGCGGTCGGCACCCGCGTTGTCGAGCGCCTGCGAGCGATAGACCCAGGCGGTCTTGCTGTCTTCGTCGAGCGCAAAGTCGACCGACCAGCGGACGCCGCTCAGGTCCGCCGTTGTGAAGGCGGCGTCGCGCAGGTTGCCGTAGGGCTGCGCGGCGTAGGAAATGAAAATGGCGGATAGTGCGAGCGCGAACGCGGCGGGCAGCGCGCAGTAGCGCGGCCACGTCCTGTTCTTTTGATGCAGCGCGAGCACAAACATCGCCGCGCACCAGCCGAGCATCGCGCCGAGCGTGTTGGTAAAGAGGTCGTCCACGTCGCACATGCCGCGCCCGGTGAAAAATTGCGACAGCTCAATGAGGAGCGAAACGCCAAAGCCCGCGCCGAGGGCTGCATACCACTTGCGAAACGGCTTAGCGAGCAGCGGCAGCAGAAATCCCAGCGGGACGAAGAGCGCGATGTTGAGCAGCACATTGAGCCAAATTTGCAGCGTGAAGCGCTGGTACGCTTCGCGCCAGGCAAGGAAAAGCTGCAAATTGCACTGCCGCGCGGCGAATTCGTTCGGCTCGCTGCGCAGCAGCGTGACGAAGACCGTGACCGCCGCCCAGCCGACAAGCAGCAGCGCGCAGACCGCCTTTCCCCACGGGAAGCGGCGGCCCTGCCTGCGGCAGACGGCGTAGCAAACGGCCAGAATAAGACCGCAGACGAGCGCGGCGGGCACGGCAAAGCGCATGCCGCGCTGCAAAAGATAAAAAAGATAGGAAACAAAGTCGTGCATGAGCTCCCTCCCGATTTGATTTCTCAGTTGGTTTCACCGTTCGCGGTTTTGTCCTCTTCGATGCGCTCGCGCACGTCCGCGCGGAAGGTGAGCCACGCATCTTCGTTTTCCACATAGTATTTGGGGCAGATCTTGCCCGTTACGTCGTAGTGGCGGATGACGTCCGCGTCGGGGTCGAGGTCGAAGGTCTCGCAGAGCCACGCGACGAGCGCTTCAAGGCTCTCCGTCGTCGCGTCGTTAAACTCGCCCGTCTCATCGGCGTGGCAGACCTCGATGGACACGGTGTAGTCGTTCGCGGTGTTCGAGCAGTAGGCGATCTCCGTCAGCGGCACGCACTGCAAAATTTCACCCTCCAGCCCGACGACAAAATGCGCGCTCGCGTAGGTCTCGTGCGTCAGCGCGAGATTGGCGAAAAAGCTGCGGTTCGCCGCGGCGGTCGAGCCGGGGTTGCCGACATAGTGCACCACCACGCCGGAAATTTCCCTGAGCGGCGTGCCGGGACGAGAGTATTCGTTTGTCGGAATGTAGTCGACCGTGACAAAGTCCGGCACGCTGACATTCGAACCGGGGAGACCTCGGTGGGCGAGCGCATAGCGCAGCTTCACGCCGCCGAGAACGAGCAAAACGAGCGCGAGCAGGACGAGAAATGCTTTCTTGTTCCCGGTGCGGCGGCGCCTGCGCCGCCGCTTTGTTTTTTCTGCCATGTCAGTTCACACTTTCCTCGGTGGAAGCGTCCTCTGTGGCGGGGAGGGTGTGAATGCCGTCGTCGCTGGGCGGCGTTACGGTGTTGGATTTCAGCTCGGGCAGCAGCTCACTGAGTACTTGCAGGGTGTTGGGCGTTGAGTTATTCACATTGGGGCCGAGCGAATATACCTCCGGGCGGCCTTTTTCATTGGTGGACTCATAGTACAGCTCGGGCGAGAAGTGGGTGGGGGAATCGTACAGGTATTCCTGCACGGCGAAGATGTCGCTGCCGCCGTTATCGGAATCCTGAACGTCCTGCATCAGCGCGGCATAGATCTGCTCGGCCTGCGCGGCGGTGAGGGCATAGTCCTTTCCACCGGAGTTATCATCGTAATAGTAGCAATAGCTGTCGAGGAAACGCGGCGTGTCGCCGAGGTGCTCGTAGCCGTAGCCGAGGACGCGGCAAAGCACGGACTCTCTGCACGTATAGAGCGCGTTCACGCGCGCCGTGGCGGACGAGGGCACGGTGAGGTCGCCTCTCCGCAGATAGACCCAATAGGAGCGCGAGAGCTGCGAGCCGTCCTTGAGGTAGTAGGTCAGGCGCAGGGAGAAGGGCTCCATGTCGTCATAATCGCTCTGGGAGGTGGGTAACGTATCCGCGTCCCATGCTTCCGCGATGCGCGCCAGCTCCTTCCGATTTTAACGATCGCGCGGTGCGCCGCGGTGAGGCGGCGGATGGTGTCGGCATCGTCGGTCGTGACGTTTGTCATGCCGGAGAAGGTGTAGAAGGCGGATTCGATCTCGCTCTCGTCCGGCACGTGCTTTTCATAGCCCGTGAGGTCGAAGCTCATTGCAACGCCGAGCAGCACAAGAGCGAGCGAAACGATGACCGCGCCCTTTGCGCCCGCGCGGAAGACGCGGAAGCTCTTTCTGATGAGCATCTCGGCGACAAAGTAGCCCACAAGCCCCGCCGCCACCATGCAGAGGATCGTGCCGGGCAGGGAATCGTTGCCGCTCGAGCGGTACTGGCCGAAGAGAAAATAGTAGAGGAACTGCCCGAGGGCAACGGCGGTGCAGAACGCCACGCCGTACTTGAAGATGGGCGTCGCCCACGGGAAGGCGACCGTCGAGCCGGTCATCTCGCTCTTGCGCGTGCGGTAGAGGAGCAGCGCGATGAGGGCGATGACAAGCCCCGCGAGCGCGTAGGCGGCGAGGATCATGAAAGAGCGGTGCTCGAGCGCGTAGGCAGTCACATAGTACGAGTCACTCTCGCAGGTCTCGATCGAGGCGATGCTCACCTCGGTGTACATATAGAGGGGCGGGGAGAGGAAACCGAGCGCAACGTCGGTGTGCCCACTGTAGCCGTAGAGGAAATTGCCCGCAAAGTTGCGCAGCAGATATTCGATTCCCGGGACGAGGATATTGCCGACGAAATAGAAGACGGGCGCGGCGAGGATCTGCCCCGTCATCATCATGCACAGCACGGCGAAGGAGTAGAAAAAGACGGCTTCGAGCATGGCGCTGCCCATGGCCGCGCCAGTGACGCCCCAAAAGCTTAAGTGCAGCGGGGCGGAGACCGCCGCGCCGAGCAGAAACGTGACGAGAATGGTGGAAAGCTGGCAGAACAGTCCCGTGAGGTAGGCGGTCAGAAAGATGGTCTCGCGCCGCACGGGGAGCGCGTGGAAGCCGTTCGTCGCGCGGCTCTGCGTCAGGTGCGAGAAGGCGAGCATCGCAAAGAAAAGGCCGAAGAAGAAGGAAATGAAGATGCCGCCGCGCACGCCGGTATTGAGCAGCAGGCGGGATGCATCCGCTGCGCTGTAACCGAGCTGATAGGCGGAAAGCTCTGAAAAGAGCATGACCGGCACGAGGAAAAGCCACAAGGCGGTGTAGCCGAGCCAGAGCGGCCAGGTGTGCTTGAGCTGGCTGCGGAATAAAGTCTTATCAAAGAACGATGTCGCGGATCGCATAGTCCTCACCTCCCAGTTCATAGATGAAAATTTCTTCAAGTGACAGCGGCACCGCGTCGATAAAGATCGGGTGCAGCGCGGCGAGCTGCTGTTCCAGTTCCTCTGCGCTGCCGCGGCAGATGAGCGTGTGGACGCGCCCGGTCTGCGCGTGGTGCAGCACCTTGATCTCCTGCGGCAGGGCGGGCAACTCCGCGCCCTCGAAGGCGAGCTGGAGCTTGACGGTATAGTCCTGCAATTCACTCAGCGAATGCTCAAGCAGGAGCTTGCCGCGGCTCATCACGCCTACGTGGTCGCACACGTCCTCCAATTCGCGCAGGTTGTGCGACGAGACAAGCACTGTCGTGCCGCGCTCGGCAACGTCCTGCAAAATGAGGCTCCACACCTGACGGCGCATCACGGGGTCGAGGCCGTCCACCGGCTCGTCGAGGATGAGATAGTCGGGCATCGTGCACAGCGCGAGCCAGAAGGCCGCCTGCTTCTGCTGGCCCTTGCTCATGCGGCGCAGCGGCCGCTTTTCATCGAGCGCGAAGACCTCGCGGAGCTTTTCAAAGCGTTCCTGATCGAACTTCGGGTACAGCCCGCGGTAAAAGCGCATCATATCGCGCAGCCCCGCCTGCATAAAGTAGAACCAGTCGTCGGGAATGGAGGCGATGCGCGCCTTCACGCCCACGTTTTCCCAGACGGGCTGGCCGTCAAAGGTCACGCTGCCGCTGTCCTGATGATAAACGCCCGTCAAGTGGCGCAGCAGCGTCGTCTTGCCCGCGCCGTTTGGCCCGACAAGGCCGTAGACCGCGCCGCGCGGTACGCTCAGATCCGCGCCGTCGAGCGCGGCAAAGCCGTCAAAGGTCTTTTTAAGACCGCGTACTTCGATCATTTCGCTTCTCCCTCCCTGCACAATGCTTGAATGTCTTCTTCGCTCACGCCCATGGCGCGCAGCTCCTGCAAAAGCTCTCGGAGCTGATGCTCAAGCGATAAGCGGCGCGCGTCGTCCTGCGCGCGGTAGGTGTGCACGGCAAAGCAGCCCTTGCCGGGCACGGAGCAGCAGTAGCCGCTCGTTTCCAGCTCGTTGTAGGCGCGCTGGATGGTATTGGGGTTGATGGCAAGCTGCGTTGCCAACGCGCGCACCGAGGGGAGCTTATCCCCGTCGGCGATCGCGCCGGAAACGATCAGCCGCCGCAGTTCGTCGCACACCTGCTCGTAGATCGGGCGCGCGTCGCGGTAATTTAAGGTGATCATGGCATTCCTCCTGCATTCATCGGCTGCACAGCACGGCGAGCAGCAAAATGCCGAGCAGCAGTACAACAAGAACCGGGATCAGAAATATCAAGTGGAACATAGGCGCCTCCTGCTGTGTTAAGTGTGTTAGTACAGTTAGGATAGCATGGCGGACACCGGCTGTCAAGCGGGGAATGCAAAAATTTTCCGCCGTTTTGCTGTGCAAATCACTAAATGCAGGTAAAGAATGTATTAAAATTTATGCAGAATGTATGATTTGCCATGCGCGCACGACAAAAAACGACACTTGCCCCGTTGACAGCGGGCGGCCGATTTGGTATTCTCTGAGATATGAAAGAAATTCATCAAACGTTTTACGGAATGTGATTTTTGGGAAGGAGAAGTGTATGGAACAGTTTATGAAGATCAACACTGCGGTCAACGGCTTCGTCTGGGGGCCGGTGATGCTGGCGCTGCTGGTCGGCACGGGCATCTACCTGAGCATCGCTGTGGGCTTTATCCAGTTCACCAAGATCGGCTACTGGTGGAAAAACACCATCGGAAAGATCTTTAAGAAGGGCGAGGCCGGCGACGGCGAGATCACGCCGCTGCAGGCCGTGTCCACGGCCCTTGCCTCCACCGTCGGCACGGGCAACATCGCGGGCGTCACGGGCGCGATCATTTTAGGCGGCCCCGGCGCGGTGTTCTGGATGTGGCTCTCGGCACTGTTTGGCATGGTGACGAAGTTCTCTGAGGTCACACTCGCCGTCAAATACCGCGAGCGCAACGAAAAGGGCGACTGGTGCGGCGGACCCATGTACTACATCAAAAACGGCCTTGGCCCCAAGTGGAAGTGGCTCGGCACCGTGTTCGCCGTGCTCGGCGCCATCGCGGCGTTCGGCATCGGCAACATCGCGCAGGTCAACTCCATCGCGGACTCCGTCAAGTCCGTCGCCATCGCGTTCAACGAGGACGCGGCGAATAAGGAGATGCTCATCTGCCTGATCACCGGCATCTGTGTCGCTATCTTCGTGGCGCTGGTGCTGCTCGGCGGCGTCAAGCGCATCGGCCAGGTCACGGAAAAGCTCGTGCCCGGCATGGCCGTCATTTACATCGTCTGTGCGCTCATCGTTGTGTTTGCGAATTTGAGCGCCGTTCCCGGCGTGTTCGCTTCCATCTTCAAGGGAGCTTTTAACCCCGCTGCCGTCACCGGCGGCGCGGCGGGCATGTCCATCAAGCTCGCCATGACCAAGGGCGTCGGACGCGGCGTTTTCTCCAATGAGGCGGGCCTCGGCTCCGCGCCGATCGCGCACGCCGCCACGTCGGAAAAGAACCCCGTCAAGCAGGGCCTTTACGGCATCTTTGAGGTCTTCATGGACACCATCGTCATCTGCACGCTGACGGCTCTCGTCGTGCTCTGCTCCGGCGCTGCCGCCGGCAGCTACGGCAACGAGGACCTTGCGGGCGTTCCCACGGCGGTCGCGGGCTTTGCCACAGTCTTCGGCGACAAGGCGGGCTCTCTGATTCTTGCGGTCGGCCTGCTGCTGTTTGCAACGTCTACCATCCTCGGCTGGGCGCTTTACGGCACGCGCTGCGCGGAGTTCCTGTTTGGCAGCAAGATCATCCGCCCCTATCAGATCGTCTTCTGTCTGGTCGTGGTGGCCGGCGCGGTCGCGGACTTGAAGCTCGTGTGGGATATCTCCGACACGCTCAACGGCCTCATGTCCATCCCGAACCTCATCGCGCTGCTGCTGCTGAGCCCCGTGGTGATTAAACTGACGCGGGAGCACTTTGCAGGACTGAGAAAATAATCGAAAAACGGCATGCCGCTTTTTGAGTGAGAACGAAACAGCAGTATATTTGCCGCCGTGCGCGGCGACAAATATGCTGCGTTGAAAAAGCCTCGCAGAGTTTCACGTCCGCAGACGTGAAAGCTGTAAAATCTGTTTTCTGCCGCGACATGCGCGCCCTCCAGAGTGGCTTCTCTTGCCCGCTACGGGGCAATTCACCTTCTGGCAGAAAACACTTTACGCGGAGCGAGCGTCGAATTGTCCGCTATAAGCGGACAATTGAGGCGCAAAGCGCAGCGAATCCTTTTCGAAAAAGTGGCTTTGCCACTTTTTCGACGGTCTCAAAGAGACGGCCTTGGCTGTCTCTTTTTTCTTCTGTTTTGCCGCGAGGGACGGGAAAATGCAAAAAAGCGGTATCATTTCACGGGTTTTGCTTTACAATAGGAAAAAGCTGTGCTATCATAATTCAGCACGCTTATCGTGCGCATTCCCGCACTTAGGACGTGGAGGATTCACCGACCCGCTGCTCAGTGTTGGGAGAATTTAAGAAAGGTGGATATCACACTATGATGCTCAAAGACCAGAAGACGGCTATCATCGAAGCCAACCGCACCCACGAAGGCGACACCGGTTCTCCGGAAGTCCAGGTCGCTATCCTCACCGAGCGCATCGCTCAGCTCACCGAGCACCTCAAGCAGCACCCGCAGGACAACCACTCCCGCCGCGGCCTGTACAAGATGATCGGTAAGCGCCGCAGCCTGCTCGATTATCTCATGAAGAAGGACATCGAGCGCTATCGTACCCTGATCGCCAAGCTGGGTATCCGTAAGTAAGTTTGAAAACAGGGTGGTGTGCATGCGCACCACCCTTCTTTCACACTTTCGCCCTTGGCACTTTCCCCGCGCGTATGAGAGCCTGCTATGCTTTAGCAGTTGAAAAAGCGGCGGCGTGACCGACGTTTTTTCAAGTGCTAAACGGTCGGCTCCCATACGGAATTTTACAAAAAAGGAGATCGACAAATGTCTACCATCATCACCCACAGACAGTTCCCCAACTACCACAAGTACGAGATGGAGCTCGCTGGCCGTCCCCTCACGCTTGAGGTCGGCAAGCTTGCTGAACTCGCCAACGCCGCCGTCATGGTCGGCTACGGCGACACCCGCGTGCTCGTCTGCGCCACGGCTTCCGCCCGCCCGCGCGACGGCATCGACTTCTTCCCCCTCTCCGTTGACTTTGAGGAGAAGCTCTACTCCGTCGGCCGCATCCCCGGTTCTTTCAACCGCCGCGAGGGCCGTCCCGGCGAAAAGGGCATCCTGACCAGCCGCGTCATCGACCGCCCCATCCGCCCGCTCTTCCCCTCCGACTTCCGCAACGACGTCTCCATCATGGCGACGGTCATGAGCGTCGACCATGACTGCTCTCCCGAAATCGCGGCTCTGATCGGTACCTCCGCCGCGCTCGCCATCTCCGATATCCCCTGGAACGGCCCTGTCGGCGCGCTCAAGGTCGGCCTTGTGAACGGCGAACTCGTGCTCAACCCCAACTCCGAGCAGCGCAAGGTCAGCGATCTTGACGTCACGGTCGTCTCGACCGGCAAGAAGGTCGTCATGATCGAGGCCGGTGCGAACGAAGTCGACAACGACACCATGTACAAGGCCATCGAGCTTGCCCACAACGAGAACCAGAAGCAGGTCGAGCTCATCAACCGCATGGTCGCCGAGATCGGCAAGCCCAAGTTCGACTACCCGCACGCGAGCTTCAACCAGGAGTTGTTCGACAAGATCGTCGAAAACTTCATGGACGAGGCCAAGGCCGCGATGGATACCGACGACAAGAACGTCCGCGAGGCCCGCTGGAACGAGATGATCGAGCACTGGCACGAGAAGTTCCTCGAGGAGTATCCCGATATGGATCAGTTCCTCGATGAGATCACCTACAAGTTCCAGAAGAAGATCGTCAAGGCATGGCTGCTCGAAGGCCACCGCGTCGACGGCCGCCAGAAGAACGAGATCCGTCCTCTCGCTGCCGAAGTCGGTGTCCTGCCCCGCGTCCACGGCTCGGGCCTGTTCACCCGCGGCCAGACGCAGGTGCTCTCCGTTTGTACGCTTGACACGCTTTCCGCCGCCCAGAAGCTCGACACCATCTGGGAAGAGACCGAAAAGCGCTATATGCACCACTATAACTTCCCCGGCTACTCCGTCGGCGAGGCCAAGCCCTCCCGCAGCCCCGGCCGCCGCGAGATCGGCCATGGCGCTCTCGCTGAGCGCGCGCTGCTGCCGGTCATCCCGTCCGTCGACGAGTTCCCGTATGCCATTCGCGTCGTGAGCGAGGTCGTCTCCTCCAACGGCTCGACCTCTCAGGGCTCCATCTGCGGCTCCACGCTCGCACTGATGGACGCAGGCGTTCCCATCAAGGCGCCCGTCGCCGGTATCTCCTGCGGCCTTATTCAGGACGGCGACGACTTCACCACGTTCATCGACATTCAGGGCGTTGAGGACTTCCACGGCGAAATGGACTTCAAGGTTGCCGGTACCAAGAAGGGCATCACCGCCATCCAGATGGACCTCAAGAACGACGGCCTGACGATGGCCATCATCAAGAACGCCCTTGAGATCACCTATGACGCGCGCGTGCAGATCCTCGACCAGATCATGCTGCCCTGCATCTCCGAGCCGCGCGCCGAGGTCAGCCAGTATGCGCCCAAGATGATCACCATGCACATCGACCCCGAGCGCATCCGCGAGGTCATCGGTAAGGGCGGCAGCGTCATCCAGAAGATCGTTGCCGATACCGGCGCCAAGGTCGACATCGACGACGACGGCACCATCCACATCGCCTCCGCCAACGCCGCCGCGTGCGACGCTGCGAAGAAGTGCATCGACGATATCGTCTTCGTGCCCGAGGTCGGCAAGCTCTACTATGGCCGCGTCGTGCGCCTGATGCAGTTCGGCGCGTTCGTCGAGATCGCCCCGGGCAAGGACGGCCTCGTCCACATCTCCAAGCTCGACCGCAAGCGCGTCGAGAAGGTCGAGGATGTCGTCACCGTCGGCGATATGATCTGGGTCAAGTTCATGGAGATCGACGAAAAGGGCCGCTGGAACCTCTCCCGCAAGGACGCCCTCATCGAGATCGAAGCCCAGCAGGCCGCCGCAAAGGCCGCCGAGCAGCAGTGAGCGGTTTCTCCCAAAAGCAAACAGAAAGCAGCGCCGAAAGGCGCTGCTTTTTTGCGCTTATTTACGCGGCCAATCAAGATTGGAAGGCAGACCAAGGATGTAGTCGGCGCTGACGTGATAGTGTTCACAGAATTTTACAAGATACGCGATAGGCGGCGTATTATGTCCGGTTTCATATCGTGCAATTTGCACCTGATGATAGCCGAGAGCAGCGGCGAGCTGCCGCTGTGTTTCATCGTGATCTATTCGAATGTCAATCATGCGTTGTATCATGCCATAAGCTCCTTTTCTTGACAGCTTATAGCAGATGTGTTATCTTTATACCGAGTGATAGCACTTTTGCTATCAAAAATGAGAGGAGAAAATGAAATGGCAGAAAAACTGATCAAATGTCCCGTTTGCGGTGCGAAAATGGCCGCAAAGGCAAAAAGTTGTCCGAGCTGCGGTGCAAAGAACAAAAAGCCAATTTACAAAAAGTGGTGGTTTTGGGTCATCGCGGTATTTCTGGTAATTGGAATCGTTGGGAGCATGAGCGGCGGTTCCGATGAGCAGGCACCAGATGCGTCGGGGAATCAAAAGCAGGGAGAAACGGTGAGTGATGCGGCAAATGACCAGAAAGAGGAGATCACTTACACGGCTTATAATGTAACGGAGCTGTTCGACGCGCTGAACAACAATGCACTCAACGCTCAGCAGGCCTATAAGGACCAGTATGTGGAGATCACCGGCTATCTGGGAACAATCGACAGCTCAGGAAAGTATATCGGTGTTGGTGCAAAATCTGATGACTATAACTATTTTCTTGATGAAGTCTTATGTTATATCAAAAATGATGATCAGCTTAATCAGATCGCGGCAATGAGCAAGGACGACAGCATCACGCTACGAGGAAAAATCACAAACGTCGGCGAAGTGATGGGTTATACCCTTGATATTGACAGCATTGGCTAAATCGTCGGAAGAAATAAACGGGGGCGCGGCATGGCCGCGCCCCTTTGCAAATTCCATGCGGCTATGCTGAAGCGGAAGAGAAAATAAATTTCGCGGCATATTTACAGGCTGTGGGGGAATTTGGTATAATATGGCATCCGACAGGATACAAAAGACAAAAACGTGATTTTCTTCCCTGAAAGGAGAAGTGCTGTAATGCGTGATTATATCATTATGACCGATAGCTGCTGCGATCTGAGCCAGCAGGAGGTCGAAGAGCTCGACCTGACCGTTCTGCCCCTCTCATTTACCATCGAGGGCAAAACGCTTTTGAATACCCCTGACCACGCGGACATGTCGCCCGAGGAATTTTTCGCCAAGATCGCCGCGGGCGCGGACTGCACGACCGCCGCGGTCAACGTCGGCCAGTTCACCGACGCGATGGAAAAGGTCTTGCAGGAGGGCAAGGACATCCTCTGCGTCTGCTTTTCGAGCGCGCTGTCCACAACGTATCAGTCCGCCTGCATCGCGGCGGAAGACCTGCGCGAAAAGTACCCCGAGGCGAAGATCTTAGTCATCGACTCGCTGTCCGCCTCGCGCGGGCAGGGCATGCTGCTCTATCGCGCCGTGCGCGAGCGCCGCGAGAAGAATTTGACCATCGACGAGCTGGATGCCTACGTCCGCTCCATCATCCAGAGCCAGTGCCACTGGTTCATCGTCGACGATCTGAACCACTTAAAGCGCGGCGGCCGCGTGAGCTCCACGGCGGCGCTGGTCGGCACGATGCTCGGCATCAAGCCCGTCATGCACACGGACAGCGAGGGCCGCTTGACCCCCGTGAGCAAGGCCCGCGGCACGAAGGCGGCGCTGCGCGCGCTTGTCGACAAGGTTGGCGAGATCGGCGTCGAGCCAGAGAAAAACCAGCCCATGCTCATCTGCCACGCCAATTGCCCGGAGTCCGTCGAGTACGTCAAGGGGCTACTCAAGGAGCGCTTCGGCGTGACGGACGTGCGCGATGAGTTCATCGGCCCCGTCATCGGCGCGCACACCGGCTGCGGTACGTTGGGCCTGTTCTTTGTGGGGACTGAGCGATGAAGTGGCTGGAATTACACCTTGACACGCAGCCCGCGGGCATCGAACCCACGACGGAGCTTTTGAGCGAGTACGGCATCGACAGCCTGATGATCGACGAGGAGGGCGACTTCAAGGACTTCCTCGAAAATAACCACCAGTACTGGGACTATGTCGACGACGAGCTGATGGAGCAGATGCACGGCAAGAGCCGCATCACGTTCTATTTGGAGGACAGCGCGGAGGGCTACAACACCCTCGCGCAGTTCCGCATCGGCCTGTCGGCCTTCAAAAAGCAGCATCCCGAGTACGCGCCGCTGATCCTCAGCATGGAAAATGTTGAAGACGCGGACTGGGAGAACAACTGGAAGCAGTTCTACAAGCCCATGGAGATCGGCGAGCGGCTGCTCGTCGTGCCGGAATGGGAGCAGGCGCAGGAGGACGGGCGCGTCAAGCTTGTCTTAAATCCCGGATTGACGTTCGGCACCGGCAGCCACGCCACGACGCGGCTGTGCTTACAGGCATTGGAGCAGCATATCCACAGCGGGGAAAAGGTTTTAGACCTCGGCTGCGGCAGCGGCATTTTATCCATCGCCGCGCTGCTGCTCGGCGCGAAGGACGCCTTTGCCTGCGATATCGATGACAAGTGCGTCGGCGTCGCGTATGAAAATGCCGCGCTCAACGGCGTCGGCAAGGAGCATTACACCGTCCGCGCAGGCGATGTGCTCAGCGACAAAAGGCTCCAGAAGGAGTTCGGCGGCGACTATGACGTCATCGTTGCGAACATCGTCGCGGACGTCATCATCGCGCTCGCCCCGCAGGTGGGGAAGCTCCTCAAAAAGGGCGGCATTTTCCTCTGCTCCGGCATCATCGATGATCGTGCCGATGAGGTGCGCGAGAAGCTCGTCGAAGCGGGCTGGACGATCGAAGAAACTCGCAGCAGCGAGGGGTGGTTTTCTTATCTTTGCAGATAAGAGGAGGCTTTTCACGCTGCGCGTGGATGGGGAATAGCAGTGCCGATGGCACTGCACAGATAAAGGGGGCCATTCTCTCACGTGAGAGAATGGCCCCCTTACACCCCCAAGAGAACGCAAGGGGCTCTGCCCCTTGACCCCGCCATTGCAAGCTTGGGGCTTGAAGAGCTGAGGTGCTTGCCGAATCGGGTGCCTGCCAAGTGGTGCTGCTAAACGATTTGGGTTGCTCCTATTACCCGCTGCCGCTCTGCCTGCGATTCGGCAGTCTAACGCAATTTCCGGCTACTTCAGATTTGTGCAAACCTGCTTTTGCCTGCCGAGGCAGCATTGCTGTGCTCGCCGCGGGTTAGTTGGCGGATTCCATGTAGATTTCTTCGGCTTTCTGCTGAGCGGTGGTGAGCAGGTCTTTTGCGCTGCCAAGGTTTTGCTTTTCCATTTGTTCCAGTGCGTCGGTGATGGCGTTGAACAGCAGATGGTACATCTTTTCATAGTTCATAGTATAGTCCTCCTATCGCAATACAAGTGTAATACTTTTATATTACACATATTTGGACGAAAATGCAATACACTTGTCATATGAAATGTATTGCAGGTGAGACTATGGCTTTTAAAATTCCAAGCGTACCGCCGACGACCAACAAATCGGTGCGTTTTCCAAATGATATGCTCGAAGAGATCGAGAACGCGATCCGCGGCAAGGACTGCACATTCTCGGCATTCGTCGTCGCAGCTGTCCGAGCTGCACTTGACGACTTAAAAGAACAAGAAAACGACCGCTGATGCGGTCATTTCTTTGTATGCGGCGAGCGCAGCAATGCCGCGCCCGCAGGCAGTCTGCCGCCGTGCTGCCGTCACACGCGCCTCACGATAGTAAGGCGCGTGTGCAACTGGTAACGACTCGCAGGGACTCATGGCGAAGCCATGTACACCGCACCCGATTGCGCAGCGCGTGCAGCTCTTCAAGCCCAAAACTGCCAATGTGCGGGGTCGAGGGGGAAGGCCTCTCGTCCTTTCTCTCGGGGGTTGTAAAGGGGGATACTCTCTTTCGAGAAAGAGAGTATCCCCCTTTTACGCACTCCCGCACGGTACGGGAATCATCCTCCTGCAGCGGTGCAGGGAAATATTTTTACGCCTCCGGCGTAAGAACGCCCTTCTCTGTAACCAGCATCGTGCAGCGCATATCATGCTCCTCGACCGGCACCTCGGGCGACATCAGCTGCTCGCGGCAGATGAGCACCGTCGGGCAGTGGAGTTGCGGCAGCAGGCGGTCATAGTACCCGCCGCCCTGGCCGAGACGGCGGCCCTTGCGGTCGAACGACAAGCAGGGCACGACGGCGAAGTCGATGTCCGCCGCGGTGACAAGCGCGCAGTTCTTCTTCGGCTCTAAAATGCCGTAGGCGCCCGCCTCCAGGTCGTCCATCGAGCGCACAACGCACAGATCGATGGCGTGCTCGGCGGCGCAGCGGGGCAGGATCAGCGTCTTGCCCGCGGCGATGGTCTCGTTCATAAAGAGCGAGGTGTCGATCTCCTTTTCGGTGCCGGCAAAGGCGAAGACGATCTTTGCGCTCTTGTACTCGTCGAGTGCGAGCAGGTGGCGGCAGATGGCCTCGGAGCTCTCGGCCTTGTAGGCGGGGTCGAGCGTGCGCTCCTTCTTGCGGATAAAGGTTCTCAGTGCTTTTTTCTCTTCGATCACAGACATGGGAAGGACCCTCCTGATGCTTTCAAAATTTGACAGCAATATCGTAGCAAAAAGCACGGCAAAAGGCAAGCTGCCGAAGAAAGTAAAATAATATCCCGCCGCGCTTGTCAAAAGAAATTGACAGCAATTTTTAATTTTGTTATCCTAATCATGAATAGGAACGCGGATGACCGCGTCGATCAGAGGAGGAATTTTTACCATGGCTATGCTGCTCAAGGGAGCCGAGGTCGCCAAGGCGCTGACCGAGGAGCTCCATGCAAAGACGGAAGAACTGAAGAAAAACGGCGTAGAGCCCTGCCTCGCCATCCTGCGCGTCGGTGCACGCGAGGATGACCTGGCCTACGAGCGCGGTGCGCTCAAGCGCTGCGAGAAGGTCGGCGTTGCCGTCCGTCAGGTCGTCCTGCCTGAGGATGTGACGCAGGAGGTGCTGATGGAGAACATCCACGCGCTGGGCGCGGACGAGAAGGTCCACGGTGTGCTGATGTTCCGCCCGCTGCCGGGGCACCTTGACGACGAGGCGGCCCGCGCGGCGCTCGACCCGAAAAAGGATATGGACGGCATCACCGACGGTTCCATGACCGCCGCGTACGCCGGCACCAAGGGCGGTTATCCCCCCTGCACCGCCGCGGCCTGCGTGGCGCTGCTCAAGCACTACAACATCCCCATCAAAGGTAAGCGCGTCGTCGTCATCGGCCGCAGCCTTGTCATCGGCAAGCCGGTCTCTCTGCTGCTGCTCGCCGAGCATGCGACCGTGACCATCTGCCACAGCCGCAGCGAGAACCTGCCCGACATCTGCCGCGAGGCCGATATCCTCGTCGTCGCCGCCGGTAAGGCCGGTATGGTCGGCGCAGAAAGCGTGCGCGCCGGTCAGGTCGTGCTGGATGTCGGCATCCACGTCGGCGCGGACGGCAACCTCTGCGGCGACACCCGCTTTGCCGAAGTTGAGCCGGTCGTCGAGGCCATCACCCCGGTCCCCGGCGGCGTCGGCACCGTGACGAGCACGATCCTCGCAAGCCATGTCGTCGAGGCGGCGGAGCGCGCGGCGAACAAGTAATTTTCGCCATTCGACCGGAATAGAAGGGAAAGGAAGCAAGCGGACAAGAGAACAGGAGGAAACTCATGGGACTTTACGATTCCGTTGACCGCGGCAAGCCAAAGCCCAAGCGTTTGACCGGCCCCATCGCGCTCTGCTGCGCGCTGTTTCTGCTCTTTGGCGGTCTGACATACTGGGCCTGTCACTACCAGTTCCGCTTCCACGCGTTTATTTCCGACTTAACGGACAGCACGTGCGATGCGCGAAGCACAGAGACGTTTCGCGTCACAGTGCACGGAAGCGAAACGGACGTATCGATCGACGATCTCAGTGACCTTTTATACCTTATCGACAAGGCTGGCGCGGGCCGCACCGCCGCTGCGCCGGAGGAGATGCCCTACGCCGTGATCGACTACGGCGACGGCTCGACGCTTGAGATCTGGAAGGTCGAGCTCGTGAATCCGTCCAACGACTGGACGGAGGGGCCGTTTTTCCGCTACACGGACGCGAAGGGGAAGTCGTATGGCTACGACACGGACCAGATTCGCTGGAAAAGCGTTGTCCGACTCTTAGGAGAGTGAAGAAAAGGAGCACCCGCAGGGGTGCTCCTTTTTTTGCGCGCTCTCCAGCGTGGCAGCGCTGCTGGGGTTGCGCGCCCACAGGGCGCGGGGATTTTGCAGCCCGAAAGGGCTGCTTCTGTCCCTGCACCGTGCAGGGGGCGAGTCAAAGGGGCCATTCTCTTTCGCAAAAGAGAATGGCCCCTTTGGAACCCCAAGAGAAAGGCTTAGATTGGCAGTCTCGAGCTCGAATGACTTTTGTGCCTCCGGAGTGGAAGTGCCTGTGTGGCGGCATTGCTTCGCTCGCCGCCAATGGTTCTGCAAGACGATTTGCCTCTGCTCCTATCATCCGCTGCCGCTCTGCCTATCTTGTAGGAGTGCAGCCTAATTTCCGTTTACCGCCAGTCTCCACAATGCGGCGAGCGCAGCAATGCCGCTATTTCGCAAGCAGTCTGCCGCCATGCTACCGTCACTCACGCCTCACGATAGTAAGGCGCGGTTGATAGTTGTAACGATTCGCGGGGATTCATGGCGAAGCCATGTACACCGCACCCGCACTGCGTAGCGTGTGCAGTCCTTCAAGCTGCAAACTGCCAATGTGCGGGGTCAAGGGGCAAGGCCCCTTGCGTTCTCTTGGGGGTTTAAGGGGGATATTCTCTCATGTGAGAGAATATCCCCCTTATCCCGTGCAGCGCCTACGGCGCTGCCTTCCCCGCGGCACCAGTGCCGTAAATCCCTCGCACCTGTGCGAACAAGAGGGAGTCTTTCTTTGAAAAAGAAAATCTCCCTCTTGACAATATCGATATTCGATAATATACTCTCCTCAAGAATATCGAATATCGATAAAAGGAGGTCGACAATGGCGCGGGAGAAATTCAGCACGCTGACCGAGCAGATGTTTTACATCCTCCTGTGTCTGCGCGAGGAGTGCTGCGGCATGGACGTGATGGCGCGCGTGAACGAGTTGACGGGCGGGCGCGTGGCCGTTGGCCCGGGGACGCTCTACAACCTGCTCGAGCAGTTTCTGGCGGCGGGGTATATCGTCGAAACGCGCGCGGAGGGGCGGCGGCGCAGCTATCAGCTCACAGCGGAGGGAAAAACGCTGCTGCAAAACGAGGTGGAGCGCCTGCAAGCACAGGTGCGGGACTACGAGAAGCTATTTGAGAGATAACGCCCTATCGTGGGCGGCGAGAAATGAGAGAAAGCGAGGTTTTTCTGATGCGCAACACCAAACGGGAGCTGAATCCCTATTCTTTTTACGACACCGAGGGCCTTGCGCGCCACTTTGAGCGCATGGCGGCGGAGGGCTGGGCGCCCGATCGCGTGGGCCTTTTCATCCGCTACCGCCGCATTAAGCCGCAGAAGCTGCGCTTCGCCGTGGCGTTCTACCCCGACAGCGATGACACGCCGGAGGGGGAGGATGTGTTCATCGACTACTGTGAACAAGCGGGCTGGCAGCACGCTGTGGGTGCGGGAGCGCTGACATTCTGGGGGGGCAATGTGGATGGCGAGGGCGGCAGCCACTCCGGACGCTCGCGCCACGTGTTCTGCACGGCAGATGAAAACGCCGTCGAGATCGACACCGACCCTGTTTTACAGGTGGACGCGACGCACCGCGGGCTCAAGCCCTACTGCCACTGGCTGGTGGCGTTTTCGATTCTGCTGATCACGCAGCTGGATACCATTGCCGATGGACTGCGGCGGGATCCGTTCTCGGGAATTGCTTCCGGCGCGAGTCTCGTAATGCTCGGGCTTTGGATGATCCTCATTGTGATCTGCCTGTCGCAGTGCATCGGCTACTACCGCTGGTATGGCAAGGCAAAGCAGATTGCGGCGAAAGAGGGGCGATTCCTCAGGCCGAAGTCGCGTCCCTGGCTTCAGACACTATGGAGATTGATCCTGCTTCTGACGATTTTCAGTGCGGTTGTTGTCATCTTGATGGGGAATGACACCAGCGGACAGGCGAGGCTCTACTATGTCACGCTGCTGATCGTTTGCGGCCCGATCGCCGCGGCGTTTTTTGCGTATTCCTCCATGGAGCGCGCGGGTGCAAAACGCGGCGAACGCTGCGTGATCACGGCCCTCGTGATGGTGCTGACTGTGGCGGCTGTGGCAGGATTGAGCTACACGATGAAGCAGAACGGCCTATTTGAAGACGGAAACGCCAACGCGGAGTGGTACAGCGAAAACGGCGCTCATTTTACGATCTATCACGATCCGCTGCTGCTTTATCTCTCTGACCTTGGCGTGGAGGACGGGGGAGCGCGCTGGTCTTGCCGGAGCTGGGAGGTCTCCTCACCCCTTGGCGCGCAGCGCAGCGGCAGGCAGGAGGACGCCCTTTGCTATCCAGACCCGAATGAACCGAGACAGTACCACGGGGTCACAACGAACATGTGCTATGTGGTCAGTGATGTGTATGCCGAATCGCTGTTTGCCCCCTGTCTTGCCGCGCAGCTTGACTATCAGAAAAGATACTCATGGTCGGACGCTGTCTATCGCGAGGTCGACGCTAAGCCGTGGGGCGCGGAACGAGCATGGCGGCTCTGCGATGAAAAAGACGGGCAGTACTGGGACTACTGGCTCATTACGCGCGGGACGCGCATAGTGGAGTTTGTCTCAAATGATCTGGAAATGACCGACGCGCGCATGGCCATCGTCGGCGAAAAGCTGCTGAATGCAGACATAAAATAACACAAAATAACGCAAAAAAGGAGCATCCTTTCGGATGCTCCTTTTTCAATACGGTAGAAGCAGCAATTACTGCTTGTCGTACAGGTCGATGAGCTTGGTGAGGTGCTCGTAACGCTCCTTGGCCGCGTCCTCGTTGCGGGTGAAGAGACCCTCCGCACGCTCGGGGAACTCGCGGGTCAGGCGGCTGTAGCGCGCCTCGTTCATCAGGAATTCACGGTAACCGCCGGCAGGAGCCTTGGAGTCGAGCGTGAACTTCTTGTCAGCCGCAGGATTGAAGCGGAACAGGTTCCAGTAGCCGCACTCGACAGCCTTCTTCATTTCCTTCTGGCAGTTGATCATGCCGCCCTTGATGGAGTGCATCTCGCAGGGGCTATAGCCGATGATCAGGGACGGGCCGTTGTAAGCCTCAGCCTCGGTGATGGCCTTGATGGTCTGGGCCGGGTTGGCGCCCATGGCGACCTGAGCGACGTAGATGTAGCCGTAGCTCATTGCAATCTCGGAGAGGCTCTTCTTCTTGGTCTCCTTACCGGCAGCCGCGAACTGAGCGACCTGACCGATGTTGGAAGCCTTGGAAGCCTGACCGCCGGTGTTGGAGTAGACCTCGGTATCGAAGACAAAGACGTTGACGTTCTTGTTCTGAGCAAGGACGTGGTCGACGCCGCCGAAGCCGATATCGTAAGCCCAACCGTCGCCGCCGAAGATCCACACGGACTTCTTGGAGAGGTAATCCTTCTTGTCGAGGATGTCGCAGGCCAGCTTGCAGGCATCGCAGTCGCAGAACTTCTCGCCCTTGGCCTTGAGCTCGGCGGCGTGCTCAGCGAACTTGGGCACAGCGGCCAGCTCGTCGACGGTGGCGATGTTCGCCTGCAGGGCCGCGACGTATTCCTTCGTGGCCTCGGCATTGGCGTTGCCGTCGTCCTTGGTGTCGAGCCACTTCTGAGCGGCTTCCTTCAGTGCGGGCTGTGCCCACTCGATGGCAAGGAGCTGCTCGGTCTTGGCCATCAGATCCTCGCGGATCTTCTCCTGGCCGACATACATACCGAAGCCGTGCTCGGCGTTGTCCTCGAACAGGGAGTTGCACCATGCCGGGCCGTGGCCGTTCTTATCCGTGCAGTACGGAGAGGTAGCGCCGGGGCCGCCCCAGATGGACGAGCAGCCGGTGGCGTTGGAGATGTACATACGGTCGCCGAAGAGCTGAGTGACGAGACGGGCATAGCTGGTCTCGGCGCAGCCTGCGCAGGAGCCGGAGAACTCGAGCATGGGCTGCTTGAACTGGCTGCCCTTGACGGTGAGATCCTGCATATCCTTCTTGTCGGAGACCTTGGAGACGCAGTAGTTGAACACATCCTGCTCAGGCAGCTCGGACTCCTGACCAACCATCGTCAGAGCGCCGACCGGGCACTGACCGACGCAAACGCCGCAGCCCATACAGTCGAGCGGAGAGATGGCCATCGTGTACTTGTAAACGCCCTTGCCCTTGCCGGCCTTGATGTCGACGATCTTGGCATTGGCAGGAGCATTCTTGGCCTCTTCCTCGGTGAGAGCGAAGGGACGGATGGTGGCGTGCGGGCAGACGTAAGCGCAGTTGTTGCACTGAATGCACTTCGTCTCGTCCCACGTGGGAACGGAAACGGCAACGCCGCGCTTTTCATAAGCGGCAGCGCCGAGCTCCCACTGGCCGTCCACATGAGGCATGAAGGCGGAAACGGGCAGGCTGTCGCCGTCCATCTTGTCCACGGGATCGAGGATGTTCTTGACCTGCTCGACGAGCTCGGCCTTGCCCTCGTAGGAGACGGCCTCGTCAGCGTCGACAGCGTTCGCCCAATCGGCGGGAACGTCGATCTTGGTGTAGGCGGTGGCGCCGAGGTCGATGGCCTTGTGGTTCATATCGACGACGTCCTGGCCCTTCTTCAGGTAGGAGTGCGTCGCGGCGTCCTTCATGTACTGGATGGCCTGCTCTTCGGGCATGACCTTCGCCAGGGAGAAGAACGCGGACTGGAGGATGGTGTTGTTGCGCTTGCCCATGCCGATCTTGATGGCAAGGTCGATGGCGTTGATGGTGTAGAGCTGGATGTTGTTCTTGGCGATGTAGCGCTTGGCATCCGCCTTGAGGTGGTGGTTCAGCTCATCGAAGTCCCACTGGCAGTTGATCATGAACACGCCGCCGGGCTTGACGTCGTTGACCATCTTGAAGCCCTTGGTGATGTAGCTGGGGTTGTGGCAGGCGACGAAGTCGGCCTTGTTGATGTAGTAGGGGCTGCGGATGGGCTTGTCGCCGAAGCGCAGGTGGGAGATCGTCACGCCGCCGGTCTTCTTGGAGTCATACTGGAAGTAGGCCTGGACGTACTTGTCGGTGTGGTCGCCGATGATCTTGATGGAGTTCTTGTTCGCGCCGACGGTACCGTCGCCGCCGAGACCCCAGAACTTGCACTCGATGGTGCCCTCGGCTGCGGTGTTCGGGCAGTTCTTGTCTTCGGGCAGGGAGAGGTTCGTTACGTCATCGACGATGCCGATGGTGAACTGACGCTTGGGCTCCGCCTTGGCAAGCTCGGTGTAAACAGCGAACACGGAAGCGGGCGGGGTGTCCTTGGAGCCGAGACCGTAACGGCCGCCGATGACGGTCTTGTCGGTGATGCCGGCGTTGGCCAGCGCGGTGACGACGTCGAGATAGAGGGGCTCGCCCTGTGCGCCGGGCTCCTTGGTGCGGTCGAGGACCGCGATCTTCTTGGCGGTGGCGGGGATGGCCTCGATCAGGCGCTCAGCCTTGAACGGGCGGTACAGACGGACCTTGATGAGACCGACCTTCTCGCCGTGGGCGTTGAGGTAGTCGATGACTTCCTCGGCCACGTCGCAGATGGAGCCCATCGCGATGATGACGCGGTCAGCGTCGGGCGCGCCGTAGTAGTTGAAGAGCTTGTAGTCGGTGCCGAGCTTCTCGTTGATCTTGCCCATGTACTTTTCCACGACTTCGGGGAGAGCGTCGTAGTACTGGTTGCAGGCCTCGCGGTGCTGGAAGAACGTATCACCGTTCTCATGGGAGCCGCGCATGGCGGGATGCTCGGGGTTGAGGGCGTGCTCGCGGAACGCTTTGACAGCGTCCATGTCGCACATGTCGGCGAGATCCTTGTAATCCCACACGGCGATCTTCTGGATCTCGTGGGAGGTGCGGAAACCGTCGAAGAAGTTGATGAACGGGACCTTGCCGGAAAGCGCGGCCAGGTGTGCCACGGGGGAGAGATCCATCACTTCCTGCACGTTGCCCTCGCACAGCATGGCGAAACCGGTCTGGCGGCAGGCCATGACGTCGGAGTGATCGCCGAAGATGTTCAGCGCGTGGGTCGAGACAGTACGGGCGGAGACGTGGAACACGCAGGGGAGTTGCTCAGCCGCGATCTTGTACATGTTCGGGATCATCAGCAGCAGGCCCTGAGAGGCCGTGTAGGTGGTGGTCAGAGCACCGGCGCCGAGGGAACCGTGCACTGCGCCGGCAGCACCGGCTTCGGACTGCATCTCGACGACCTTGACCTGGCTGCCGAAGATGTTTTTCAGGCCATTTGCAGACCACTGGTCGACCAGGTCGGCCATCGGGGAGGACGGCGTAATGGGATAAATTGCCGCAACTTCACTGAAAGCATAGCTTACGTGAGCCGCAGCATTATTGCCGTCCATGGATTTCATTTTTCTTGCCATAAATGAACCTCCTATTTATTTCACCGTCAAAAAACGGTTCTTCTGCGCGTGAACGCAAAATTCAACGGTGACACTATAGCACACTTTTTTCGCTATGTAAACGCCTTGTTCCCGCAAAAACATTCACTATTTTGCAACAATAGGTTCAATTCCTTTTATTTTTCGAGAACTTTTGCGAGGATTTATTGATTTTGTGCAAAATGTGCAAAAATGCGCGGAGGGGGATTTGCCTGATGCAAAAAATGTGCTATACTAATTGCAAACTGTACGATTCGATGCGAAAGAGGGAGGAAAACAGTATGGTCACAGCGGTGCGCTCGCTCGGCCTTCAGGGCATCTCGGGCTACGAGGTCACGGTGGAATGCTTTTTATCCGGGGGCCTGCCTGCGTTTGACATCGTCGGCCTTGGCGACACGGCCGTCAAAGAATCGCGCGAGCGCGTGCGCGCGGCGGTGAAGAACTGCGGCGTCAAGTTCCCCGTCTCCCGCATCACGGTGAACCTCGCCCCCGCGGGTCGGAAAAAGGAGGGCACGCTCTATGACCTGCCCATCCTGCTCGGCATCCTTGCCAGTGCAGAGGAAATCAAGCCCCCCGCGAAGGACGCGGCCTTTGTCGGCGAGCTGTCGCTGACCGGCACGCTGCGCGCGGTGAACGGCGTTTTGCCGATGGCGATGGCCGCGGCGCGCGCGGGCGTCAAGACGCTCTATGTCCCCGCGGCGAATGCCGCCGAGGCGACGCTTGCCGACGGCGTGACTGTTTACGGCGTACCGGACGTTGTGTCGCTCGTGCAGCATTTGAAGGGTGAAAAGAAGCTCTCGCCCCAGCCGAAGTGGCAGGCGGAGCAGACGAGCGAGACCGGCCCCGACTTTTCCGACGTCATGGGACAGGAAAATGTCAAGCGCGCGCTGGAGATCGCCGCTGCGGGCGGACACAATATCCTGCTCATCGGCTCGCCCGGCGCGGGCAAATCCATGCTGGCGCGGCGGCTTTCGTCGATCCTGCCCGACATGACGCGAAAGGAAGCACTTGAAGCGACCGAGATCTGGTCAGTCGCGGGATTGACCGACAGCTCGCACCCGATGCTGCTGCACCGCCCGTTCCGCGCCCCGCACCACACGCTCTCCGCTTCCGCGATGACCGGCGGTGGGCAGACGCCCAAGCCCGGCGAAATTTCGCTCGCGCACCACGGCGTGCTTTTTTTAGATGAGCTCCCCGAATTCCACCGCGACGTGCTCGAAGTGCTGCGCGCGCCCATCGAGGACGGCGAGGTCACCATCACCCGCGCCGCGGGCAGCATCACGCTGCCGAGCCGCTTTATGCTCGTCGGCGCGATGAACCCCTGCCGCTGCGGCTGGTACGGCCACCCCTCGGGGCGCTGCCACTGCACCAAGCAGCAGGTGGAAAAATACGTCGAAAAGATCTCCGGCCCGATGCTCGACCGCATGGACTTACATGTCAACGTGCCGAGCGTCGAGTTCGAAGCCATGCGCCGGCGCGAAAAGGCGGAGTCCTCCGCCGACGTCAAAGCGCGCGTGAACGCCGCGCGCGACGTCCAGAAGCAGCGCTTTTCCGGCACGAACATCACCTGCAACGCGCAGATGACGCCCGCGATGGTGGGCGAGTTCTGCACGCTGGACGCCGCGGGCGAAAAGCTGCTCAAAGGCGCGTTCGAGCGCCTCGGCCTCACGGCCCGAAGCCACGATAGATTACTGCGCGTTGCGCGCACGATCGCCGACCTCGACGGCAGCGAGAAGATCGAGGCGCATCATCTGGCCGAGGCCATCCAGTACCGCAACACGGATATTTTACAGGGGTGAATGAGATGAAAAGGTATGACTACATCCAGTTTGGCGCGCTTTCCATTTTGAGCCATATCGCCCAAGGGGCGGCTTTTATCCTGTTGTTCGCGGCGTTCGGCGGCACGGGGTCGACCTCGTCCTTTACGTTTGCCACGCCCGTCGGGCTCGCACTCGGCGTCGCCTATGTGGCGGCGCTTTCATTCCTGTTCGGCTGGGGCCTGCGGCCGGACCGGGGCATCAACAAAAATTGCTGCTGGAATGCGGCGATCGTGCTCTATGTGCTGAATCTTGCCTCGCTTCTTGTGATGCCTGTCCCGTTCGGCTCGGGGAGCATCCTTGCGATGATCTGGGAGCTGCCGATGGCGCCCGCCATGGTCGGGATCAACGGGGTGAGCGGAGAGGGCACGATGTTCAGCTATGCGCTCTTTGCCCTGCTGGCCGCCGTTGAGCCGCTGTGCTTTACACTGGGGCTCACCCGCAAAGGGAAAAAGCCTGCCAAATCCGAAACCAACGAAAATTCAGCCGTATCTTCCGCCGGCGCGGGGGCGGCCATAATAAATGAGGAGAACAACACCAATGCATGAAATGATCCTGTGCAAGCTCGGCGAGGTCGTGCTCAAGGGCCTGAACCGCCGCAGCTTCGAAGATAAGCTGATGTCGAACGTCAACCGCCGCGTGTCGAAATGCGGCAATTTCCGCGTCTACTCCAAGCAGAGCACCATCTATGTCGAGCCCAAGGACGACGAGTGCGACATCGAGGCCGCGTTTGAGAGCTGCAAGAAGGTCTTCGGCATCATCGCCGTTTCGAAGGCGCTGCCGTGCGAAAAGGACATCCAGAAGATCATCGCCGCGGCGAAGGAGTACCTTGCGTGCGACATGCGCACGGCGAGGAGCTTCAAGGTCGAGAGCAAGCGCGCTGACAAGACATTCCCCTTGACGTCGATCCAGATTTCCCAGCAGGTCGGCGGCGCGCTGCATCAGGCGTTCCCGACGTGCGAGGTCAACGTCCACGACCCCGAGCTCGTCGTGCATATCGAAATTCGCGACGATGCGGCCTATGTCCACGGCCCCGCGGAAGAGGGCGCGGGAGGCCTGCCCATCGGCATGGGCGGCGTGGCGGTCAGCCTGCTCTCCGGCGGCATCGACTCGCCCGTCTCGTCCTACATGATCGCCAAGCGCGGCGTCAAGCTCGAAATGGTGCACTTCTTCTCCCCACCGTACACGTCCGATGAGGCGAAGGAGAAGGTGCTTTCCCTTGCCAAGCTCTTAGTCCCCTGGTGCGGGCGGCTGACGGTGCAGATCGTGCCGTTTACCGAAATTCAGGAGGAAATTCGCAGAAACTGCCCCGAGGAATTCTTCACGCTCATCATGCGCCGCTTTATGATGCGCATCTCCCAGCGCGTGGCCGATCAGGTCAAGGCCAAGGCGCTCGTCACGGGCGAGAACCTCGGTCAGGTCGCGTCTCAGACGATGGAGGCCCTGCGCGTGACCGAGGATGTCGTCGATCTTCCCGTCCTGCGCCCGCTCATCGGCATGGATAAGGAAGAGATCGTGCGTTTGTCCCGTAAGATCGGCACGTTCGATACGTCGATCTTACCCTATGAGGACTGCTGCACGGTATTCACCCCGCGCCATCCGCGCACGAAGCCGAACCTCGACGAGGTCTGCGAGGCCGAGGCTGTCCTTGATATCGAGGGCCTTATCGACCGCGCGATGACAAACCGTGAATTTGTGCGCATCAAGTTCTGAAAGGAAGTCTTATTATGGCGGAAAAAACAGTCGAACAGCGCTGCTATGAAGCGCTCAAGGCGCGCGGCGTGACCTTCGCCGCGGCAGAGAGCTGCACCGGCGGCCTCATTGCCAAGCGCATCACGGATGTGCCGGGCGCGTCGGGCGTGTTCATGGGCGGCATCGTGAGCTATACGAATATCGTTAAGCACCGCGTGCTCGGCGTTCCGGCGGACATGCTGGAAGAGTACGGCGCGGTGTCCGCGCCCGTCGCCCGCGCAATGGCCGAGGGCGCACGCAAGGCGACGACGGCGGACTGCGCCGTCAGCGTCACGGGCGTCGCTGGACCCGACCGCGACGAGCGGGGAAATCCCGTCGGCACGGTGTTTATCGGATTTTCCTCTGCCGAGGAGACGATCGCCGAGCGCTTTGACTTCGGCGCGAAGTCCCGCGCAGAGATTCGCGAGGAAGCCGCGGACGAAGCCTTCAAACTGCTGGAAGAGAAGCTGAAGGAATGATTGGCTGTTGGTAAAAGAAGGCTCCGGTCTGCTTTGGCAGACCGGAGCCTTCTCCCAGTATATATGTGTTCAATCCATCAGATCGACGATCTCGCCGCCGTCGTAGACGTGGACGGTATCCCAGTAGCGGATGCCGTTCGCGGTCATCGTGCCCGCGCCGACCTCAATGCTCGTTCCCTGCGGGAGCCAGTCGGTGCACGTCGCGTTGCCGCCGGAGAGGATGAGCTGGGGAATGACCGTGTCTCCCCACTGGTTCACTTCAAATGAGCCGCCGCGGAACACTGCATTTTCAACGCCGTCGAGGTACTGCACCGTTCCGCTGCCGCCCGCGATGCAGAGATCGCCGGAGAGCACGAGCGTATCCGTTTCCAGACTGCCCGAGCGGACGAAGAGCGCGGGCGCGCCGCTGTATGAACGCTCGTTTAAAAAAATAGCGCCGCTGCTGAACGAGACACCGTCGAGGATCAGGCCGGGAAGGTATGGGAGGTTGCCGCCACCGACACCGATCCCTGCGCCGTCGATGCGCAGCGTGCCGCTGCCGCAGATGACGACCGTGCCGAAGCCAGTGAAGCAGGCGACGTCAGACACGCCGCCGTCAGCCCAGCAGTCGCCGCTGATCTCAAGCAGCAAAATACCGCCGGGAATGTTGGGGGAGATGTTGGGAATGTAACTGTCCTGCGCGGTCAGGTGCGCGCAGTGGTAGCGCTCGCCATTCCAGACGACGAGACCCGCGCCATAGTCGAACGTCGCGCTGCCGCCGGTCATGTCAGCGACGGAAATGCCGTTGTCGCCGTCCTGCAGGGCAAGGTCCTGATACTCCCCGTCGTACCACACGCTGTAGGAGGTCGCGTACCCGTCGCCCGCGTTCTGCGCGAGCGGGAGGGATTTATCCTCCGCGAGGACACTCGCCTCGCCGAGATCATAGTAGAGAAGGCAGCTTTCGGGCAGCGACGTTTCCTGCATATCGCCGGCAGGGTTTTGCTCAGATGTGTCCGGCGGCGTCGTTTCGCCGCAGGCGGTCAGGAGAAACGCGAGGGAGAGAACAAGAAAAAGCGCTTTTTTCATATGGGACCCTCCTAAATAAAATATGTCGGTCAGAATTCAAGTGCGATCTGCGCATCGTCGACTTTGGAAACATCCAGCCCGAATTCGCTTGGCAGGTAGCGCGGGCAGACGTTTTCGCCCGTCGTGATGACGGACGCGGCAAGGCGCGTGCCGATCTCGCAGGATTCCATCATCGTTTTGCCGTAGGTCTGGCCGATGACCGCGCCGGCAAAAAACGCGTCGCCCGCGCCGGTCGTGTCCTTGACGTCGACCTTTTTCGCGGGGCAGTAGCCGTCCTCGCCGTCGAGCGTCGCGAACACCGCACCCTGCGCGCCCATTGTGACGACCATGCGGCGAATCTGCGCGCCGCGAATTTTGTCGCGCAGGATGGGGAGCATTTCGTCGGGCGAGAGGCCGTCGTAATTTTCCGAAAACAGGATGCCCGCCTCCTGCTGGTTGCAGATGAAGCAGTGCACCGAGCGCAAAAAGTCGCGCCGCTCGATGGCGATGCTCATGTTGGACACGACCGCGTAGACGGGCTTACGGTGCTTTTCCGCCAGCGCGAACGTGCGCTTGACGATGTCCTTTTCCATGTCGATCTCGAGCAGAATGCTGTCGGCCTGCGAAAAAATTTCATCGCCCTGCTCGTCGAGAATGTCGGCAATGGGACTCAGGTCAGGGCGCTTGGAGATCGACGCGGTCACATCGCCCGTGTTGTCGAAGATCGCAAGCCAGGTTCCCATGCCGTCGGGCGTTGTGCGGATGTAGCGCGTGTCGACCTTGTGGCTCTGGAGCTTTTTGACAACGTCCGCGCCCGCGCTCGTGTCGTCGACAAGGCTCACGAATGTCGGCCGCAGCTCGACGTTCGCGATGTCCTCGACGATGTTGCGGCTCACGCCGCCATGCACCTGCACGACGCGGCCCGCGTTGCGCCCGCCGGGGATGTAGGAAGAGAGGGGATAGCCCTTGATATCGACAAACACCGCGCCCATCACGACAATACTCATGGAAACGTCCTCCGAAGTTAAGTGTTATACTCAGTATACCATGCTTTTTAGGGATTGCAAAGCGGAGAATATAAGGGGGAACGGGGCGAACCGACCGGTTCGCCCCGTTCCTATGAGAGAAAAGAGAGTGGAGAGCAAGTTAATCCTTGATGCGCGCCTTCTGCGCCTCGACATTGCGGATGGCGAAGAGCGTGCCGACCGTCAGCACGACGCCGATGGCGAGGCAGACGATCCAGTTCTGGATAAAGCCCGCGAGCACAAAGCACACAAAGCTCAGGCACGCGACGGTGATGGCATAGGGCAGCTGCGTGGCGACGTGGTTGACATGCTCCACCTGCGCACCGGCGGAGGACATGATGGTCGTGTCGGAGATGGGGGAGCAGTGGTCGCCGCACACGGCGCCCGCGCAGCAGGCGGAAATACCGATGTAGAGCAGCGCGCTGTCGCTGGGGAAGATAGCCGTGACAATGGGGATCAGGATGCCGAACGTGCCCCAGGACGTGCCGGAGGCAAAGGCCAGCACGCACGCGACAAGGAAGATGACGGCGGGCAGCATATTGTAAAGGCCCTCAGAGGCAGCGTACATCAAATCGTGCACATAGTCTGCGGCACCCAGCGCGTTGAGCGTGGTCTTGAGGGAGACGGCCAGTGTCAGGATGATGATCGGGGAGATCATGGCCTGGAAGCCCTTGGGGATGCAGCCCATAGCCTCGCGGAAGCCGACGACGCGGCGGGCGACGAGGTAGATGACCGTGAGCACCAGCGCGATGATGCCGCCCCAGGGGAGGCCGACGAACGCGTCCGTGTTGCCGAACGCACCGATGAAGTCGCCGGCGTAATCGGTGCAGCCGGACGTGTCAGCGCCGAAGAAGCCGCCGACGTAGAGCATGCCGATGGTGCAGAGGATGATGAGCATAATGACGGGAATGACAAGGTCGATGACGCGGCCCTTGGGGTTGGCGTTCTCCTCGGTGCTGCCGGCGCTGCCGGAGAGGTCACCCGTATTGCGGGCGCGCTCTTCAAACCCGCGCATCGGGCCGTAGTCGAACTTGAGCAGCGTGAGCGTGATGATGAAGACGAATGTCAGAAGGGAATAGAAGTTATAGGGAATGGCTCGGATGAAGAGCTGGATGCCGGAAATGCCGGTGTCGAGGTCTTCGGCCGTGGAGGACACGGCGGCCGCCCAGGACGAGATCGGCGCGATCATGCACACGGGAGCGGCAGTGGCGTCGATGAGGTAGGCGAGCTTGGGACGAGAGATCTGGTGGCGGTCGGTCACCGGACGCATGACTGAGCCCACGGTCAGGCAGTTAAAGTAGTCGTCGATGAAAATGAGGATGCCGAGGATGAACGTTGCAAGCTGCGCGCCCACGCGGGTGTGGATGTTCTTTTCCGCCCAGCGGCCAAAGGCCGCGCTGCCGCCTGCTAAGTTGACGAGCGCCACGATGATGCCGAGCAAGACGAGGAAGAGAAAGATGCCCGCGTTGTCCGCGATCGCAGCGATGATGCCATCGTTGACGATCATGTCGATCGTGGCGACGGGGGCGAAGTCGCAGGCGAAGAGCGCGCCGATCACGACGCCGATAAAGAGAGACGAGTACGCCTCCTTGGTGATCAGCGCCAGCGTGATGGCGATGATGGGGGGCACGAGCGCCCAGAAGGTTCCGACGAATTGCATGATGTTTCTCCTTTCCTGTGCCGCAAACACAGAGCAAAAAAATTAAGCCATGATTTCCATCATGACTTAACACAAAAACATCAAACAACCGATGTGAAACACATCAAAGCTCCTGATCGCGTCGATCATGACAGCACTCCGTCCTTCCGGACGACAGTCCGCCGGGTATTTCCCGACGACCCAAGTATCGACAAAACAGGGATTTTATCGACCCTTCGGCGGCGTCCCCTTTCGCACCCCACGGTCTCCTGCCGTTTTGTCGGGGGCTACTCATGTCAGCCGCGCCTCTATCAAGACTTATGAAATTGTTTGCAGTATACACCTTTTTTCGATTCTGTCAAGCAAGAAAAGCATGCTTTGCCGAAAAATGGCTAAAAATTATACGCATGAGCGTAAAACGGAAAAATTTCGGAGCGATTTTTGTGGAAAACGGAGAGAGCTTACGCCCCGCAGTAGGCGAGCTTGAGCAGGCGGCAGAAAAGCTCGCTCCACGTGAGGTGCGGTATGCTCTCGCCTGCGAGCAGCGGAAGCGATGCGACCGGTGTGCCGTTTGCGTCGAAAATGTCGAGCGTGCCGAGCGGCTCGCCCTCCTCGACGGGCGCATCAATGCTCTCAGGCAGCGAGACGGCCTGCGTCAGGCCGTTTGCGCGGCTCTTTTCGAGAAGCAGGGCGTTTTCACTCGTCAGAACGCTCTGCACCGTCTTCTGCGTGCCGAGCGTCACGGGCACGGCGGGCAGCGGCGATTCGGGAGTGACGGTGACGAGCGAATACGCCGCAAAGCCGTAATTCAAAAGTGCCTTGGCGTCGGTAAAGCGCTTGTCGCTCGTGCTGCCGCCCAGGATGACCGCGATGAGCTCCATGCCGTCCTTCTCCGCGGTCGCGCTGATGCAGTATTTGGCCGAATCGGTCGAGCCGGTCTTGAGTCCTGTCGCGCCGGGATAAAAGCGCACGAGCTTGTTGGTGTTGACGAGCATGGATGCCCCGCCGCGCAGCGAGTCCATCCAGATCGTCGTAAAGCGGCGGATGTCGGGGTGGTGCCAAATGAGCTCGCGCGACATGAGCGCGATGTCGTAGGCTGAGGTGACATGCCCGTCCGCGGGCAGGCCCGTGCAGTTGACAAAGTGCGTGTCGTTCATGCCGAGCTCTTTGGCTCGCTCGTTCATGCGCGCGACAAACGCTTCCTCGCTGCCTGCCAAGTGCTCGCCGAGCGCGACGGCCGCGTCGTTGCCGGAGACGACGCACACGGCCTTGATGAGGTCTTCGACGCGCATCTGCTCGCCCTCTTTGAGCCAGATCTGGCTGCCGCCCATCGATGCGGCGTGCGCGCTGCCTGTGACGGTATCGTCATACGAGAGTGCACCGGAGTCGATGGCCTCCATCGTGAGCAGCAGTGTCATCACCTTCGTCACGCTCGCGGGCTCGCGCGGCGTGTGTTCATCCTTGGCAAAGAGCACCATGCCGGTCTGCTTTTCCATCAAGAGAGCGGAGGGGGCGTCGAGCGTGAGCTCGTCGGCGCGCACGGGCACGCACAAAAGCAGCGCGAACAGCAGGATCATCGGGAACATTCGTTTCATGGCGGAGCTCCTTTCTTCGTTTGGCAAAGAATATGAAAGGATTTGCGACAACATGAATATTTCGCCTTGAAATGACACGAAGAATATGATATACTCCATCTGTTCGCAGGGTTGGTATATCGGTATTACAGCGGCTTCCCAAGCCGTTAAGGCGGGTTCGACTCCCGTACCCTGCTCCAAAAAAGGGAGACACACCGTGTGGTGTGTCTCCCTTTTTTGGAACCTGTAGGACATTAAAAAGCACAGGGGCAAGTGAATTGCCCCTGTGCAAATGCTTTTGCGCAGCAAAAGCATTTTACGGCGCAAAAGCGCCGGAGCCTCGACGCGGCGGAGCGCGTCTCGGCTTGATTCAAATTATTTAACGGCGGAAGTGAATTCCGCCTATAACAATTCTCCGCTGCGCTGCGAATTGACGCGCGACTTCGCGCGAGGAACCCATGGAGCATTAAAATGCTTGGGCGAAGTAAATTCGCCCTGCGCAAATGCTTTTGCGCAGCAAAAGCATTTTACGGCGCAAAAGCGCCGAGGGAACGGTGTGGGTAGGAGTGCCTGCGCCGATTGGGAGTGCGCGGCGCTCTTGCCGCGGAGCGGCAATGCGCGATGGAGTGCGGGACTGATGACGATGGATGCTGCGTCGATTGAGACTGCGGGGCGCTCTTGCCCTGTCGGGCAATTCGCGATGGGGGTGCAGTCCTAATGATGATGAATGCTGCGCCGATTGATAGCGCGGGGCAAAACACGATGATTATTTTTCGGCAGAGGTATCGTCTTTGGGCGACGAGGGTTTGCCTTCGGCGGTCAGGATGCAGATGAGGACGAAGGCGGCGTAGAGGATGGCACAGACGATATCCGGATTGTGGAGATGGTCAAAAAGGAACGAATGGGATACGATGCGGGTGAAAAATGCACCGCCTACGATCACGATGAGAAAGTGCTTCAGAATGTGCAGAAAACGTCTGTAAAATGTTGCTTCTTCCGTCGACATATACGGGTTCAGGGTCTCTTTCCAATTCATAGTGTTCTCTCCTTATTATCTCTCTTTAAGTAGGGGAAAATGCTCGCTTTTAGTATACGAAGCGCTTGACTGCCGGTCAAGCGGCGTGAGCGTAGAGGATGGCGCGGATGCGGCAGGGGGATTTGCTAAAAGAAAAGAGATAAAATTCCGATAATTCTGATGATGGCTGCGCAGCCGAAGGCCAGCAGCAGGGCTTGCAGAATGAAGCGGAGACAACGGCGGAAGGTGAGCGGTTCTTCCGCGGAAAGATGGGGATCCGTGATTTTGCCTGGCAGGTTACTCATGGGCTGTCTCCTTATCATCTCTCTTTAGTAAGGAAAATGCTCGCTTTTAGTATACGAAATGTTTAAATGGGGGTCAAGAGGGCGGAGGAGAATGCGCCTATCTCTGCTGCACCCTCTAAAATACAAGTCGCAGAAAAAGAGAAAAAGTTTCCACGATCAGAGGAAAGCTGCGGAAAAATCTTTACAGGCGAAAAAATTTGCGTTATCTTAATACAAGATCAAGAGCGCCGCCGAACAGGGAAAGCCCGGTTCGGCGGCTTTTTATGTTTGTGTGTCAGGAGGAGGAAAGAAAAATGATCGGTGTGATCGTCAATGTGCTGGCAGTGGCGCTGGGCGGCGTTTTGGGAACGGTGTTCAGCAAGAAGCTCTCCACCCGCTTTACCACAGAGCTTAACAAGGTGTTCGGCGTGTGCGCCATCGGCATGGGCATCAGCTCAGTGCCGCTGATGCAGAACATGCCCGCGGTGATCCTGGCCGTCGTGGCGGGCACGGCGCTCGGCCTTGCGTGTCATCTGGGCGAGTGGATCAGCCGCGGCGGCGAACTGATGGAAAAGCCCATCGGCAAGCTCCTCGGCGAGAGAAACGGGGACGACGAGGACGACCTTCCGCGCGAGGAATACCTCTCGCTTCTGGTGACGGGCATCGTGCTCTTCTGCTCGAGCGGCACGGGCATTTACGGCTGCCTTGACGCGGGCATGACGGGAAACGCGACGGTGCTTTTGAGCAAGTCGATTTTGGACTTTTTCACGGCGATGGTCTTTGCCTGCAACTTGGGCGCGGTGACATCGCTCGTGGCGGCGCCGCAGGCGGCGGTGTTTTTTGCGCTGTTTTTCGCCGCCAAGGCGATCTATCCGCTCACGACGCCGACGATGATCGGCGACTTCAAGGCCTGCGGCGGCTTTCTGCTCATCGCAACGGGCTGCCGTATCGCCAAGATGCAGGACTTCCCCGTGGCGGACATGATCCCGGCGATGGTGCTCGTGATGCCGCTGAGCGCCCTATGGACAAATTACATCGCGCCGCTTCTCTGGGCGCATGGAAAAAAGCACCGCTGCCAAAAAAGACGGCGGTGCTTGCATTTTTGCGTTATGTAAATTATAATGAGACAGATCATTGACAACAGACGGAGGCAAACACATGAAAAAGGTCGCATTGGTCACCGGCTCGTCCCGCGGCATCGGCCGCGCGGTCGCGGCGGAGCTCGCGCGGGACGGCTATGCCGTGTGCATCAATTACTATGAACGAAAGGACAAGGCCGACGAGCTTGTCGCGCTGCTGCGCGCCGAAGGCCGCGAGGCCATCGCCGTGCAGGCGGACGTGTCAAAGCGCAGCGAGGTGAACGCCATGGTCGCGCAGTGCGAGCGCGAGCTCGGTAAGATCACGCTGCTCGTGAACAACGCAGGCGTCGCCGGTCAGGCGCTCTTTCAGGATGTGACGGACGAGATGTGGGAGCGCTACTTCGGCGTGAACTTAAACGGCGCGCGCAACACCATTCAGGCGGTGCTGCCGAACATGCTGCACGAAAAGAGCGGCTGCATCGTGAACATTTCGTCGATCTGGGGCCAGCACGGCGCGTCGTGCGAGGTGACGTATTCCTGCACAAAGCACGCGCTCATCGGCCTGACGCGCTCGCTCGCGATGGAGCTGGCGCCGAGCGGCATCCGCGTCAACTGCGTTGCCCCCGGCGTCATCGAGACCGATATGGTCAAGGTACTGGGCGAGGAAACGCTCAAGGACCTTGCCGAGCAGACGCCGCTCGGCCGCCTTGGCAAGCCCGAGGACATCGCCGCGGCGGTCGCGTATCTCGCGTCTGACAAGGCGTCGTTCGTCACGGGCCAGGTGCTTGCGGTGGACGGGGCGTTCGTGCTCTGAGTCAGCGCCCTGTGCTGCCAAAGCCCCCCTCGCCGCGCACGGTCTCGGGAAGGGTGTCGACCTGCTCAAATTCCATCGGCAGAAACGGCAGCAGCACGAGCTGGGCGACGCGGTCACCGTGGCGCACGGTGCGCTCTTCGTTGCTGTCGTTGTGCAGGGCGACGAAGCATTCGCCGCGGTAGTCACTGTCGATGACGCCGAGGCAGTTTGCCGGACGGAGGCCTTGCTTGGAAGCTAAGCCGCTTCTGGCGACAACTGCGCCGAACGTGCCCTCCGGCAGGGCGAAGGAAAGACCAGTCGGCAGCATAGCCGTCGCGTGCGGCGGGATGATGAGCTCTTTGTCGCCGTCCAGGCAGGCGTAAAGGTCATAGCCGGCGGCGAAAGCGGAGCCGCGCGTGGGGAGCTTTGCGCCCTCGCGCAGCAGCTTGATCGAAACGTTGGACATGGGGGAAAACCTCCTTTTTTTGCATGCGAAACATTATAAAGCCTGTGCAAAAGAAAAGCAAGCGCGGTGCAAAAAGGGAGCATCTGGCACAAGAATAAGAATTTTCCCTTGCCAAACGGGGGAAGTTCTGCTATTATACTATGATGTAATGTTTCCGCCTGATGCAGGCGCTTACAAAACGACAACCTTTTTTGGAGGCTCGGATAGATGGCAAAAAACAACGATAAGCGGGCAGAACGCATGGCCAGAAGCAATCGCAACGTCAATCGTGCGATCACGGTGCTCATGGCCGGTGTCATTGCTGAATTTTATCTTTTGATGGTGAACAACTACTATGTCAAAGGCGGCGTCGGTCAGGTGCTCACGATGATGACTGTGCTTCAGGTCATCGATTACATCGGCTGTGCGCTGTTCGGCGCGGGCCTTGTCGTCTGGCTGATGCGCAAAAAGTGGACGCGCTTCGCGCCCGCCGCGCCGTGGCTCTTATGCATCGGCTTTTTCTTCGCCGTGTCGTCGATCCTGATGCTCAAGGTCTACCCGCAGGGCACGACGATGATGTGCGTGATCGTGCCGGTCGTGATGCTCATCGGCATCGTGTTCCTGCTCTATCCGCGTGAGTTTTCCGTGCAGGCCGTGGGCCTGACGGCGTCGCTGATGGCGATGTACCTCATCCACCGCGGCAGCGGGAGCGACACGTGGGGCGGCATTGTCACCGGATGCAGCATCCTCGCGATCTGCGTGGTCGCGGTGCTTGGTGTCGCTGTTTTCAAGGCGGGCAAGAACGACGGCAAGCTTAAAAAGCTCGGCAATCTTCGTATCGTGTCGCAGGACGGCGACTACAAGCTCATTTATGCTGTGCTCGCCGTGTGTGCGCTGGCCATCGTGGCGGCGCTCGCCGTCAGCAGCATCGCCTACTACGGCCTCTGGGTGCTGGCGATCGGCACATTCCTCCTCGCGGTGTACTACACGGTGAAAATGATGTAAAGAAATCAAAAGGAAGGCGAGTCCATTTGGACTCGCCTTCCTTTTTTGCTTTTTATATGTCGCGACGTCCTTCTAAAGCCCGCATCAGCGTCGCGTCGTCGGCAAATTCGAGGTGGCCGCCGACGGGGATGCCGTAGGCAAGGCGCGTGACGCGCACGTCGAACGGCCGCAGCAGGCGGGCAAGGTACATCGCCGTCGCCTCACCCTCAGTGTCGGGGTTCGTGGCCATGATGACCTCTTCGATGTTCCCCTGCGCCACGCGGTCGAGAAGGGACTTGATCTCCAGATCGTCAGGCCCCACATGGTTCATCGGCGAGATGACGCCGTGCAGCACGTGGTAGCGGCCGTTGTATTCGCGCGCGCGCTCGATGGCGACGACGTCGCGCGGGTCGGCGACGACGCAGATGACATGCTCATCACGCTTCGGCGACGAGCAGATGGGGCAGAGGCCACCGTCCGTCAGATTGCGGCAGACGGGGCAGAACGTGACGGTGCGCTTGGCGTCGACGATGGCATCGGCAAAGGCCTTGGCTTCCTCTTCGGGCAGGCTTAGCACGAAAAACGCGAGCCGCTGTGCGCTCTTGCTGCCGATGCCGGGCAGGCGCGCGAACTGCTCAACGAGCTTTTCGAGCGCCGCGGGAAAGTATTCCATGGACTTAACCTCTCAGCTCTTTGATCTTGGCGGGGATATCCGCGGCCTTGTAGACGGCGGAGCCCGCGACGAGCACGTTTGCGCCCGCCTCAATGCAGGTTTTGCACGTCACGGCGTCGACGCCGCCGTCGACCTCGAGCTCGCAGTCAAGGTTTCTCTCGTCGATGTAGCGGCGGATGGCGGAAACTTTCGGCATCATATCGGCCATGAACTTCTGCCCGCCAAAGCCGGGCTCGACGGTCATCACGAGCACGATGTCGCACTTGTCAAGAAACGGCAGCACGGCCTCAGCGCGGGTGTTGGGCTTCAAGACGACGCCGGCCTTTTTGCCCTTGGCGTGAATTTTGTCGAGCGCGAGGTGGATCTTCTCCGGCGTGTCGGCCTCGACATGACAGGTAACGAGGTCCGCGCCCGCGTCGCAGAACTGGTCGACATAGCGCTCGGGCTGCACGATCATCAGGTGCACGTCGATGGGCAGCGCCGTGCGCTTGCGGATGGACTGGAGCACAGGGATACCGATGCTGATATTGGGGACGAAGCAGCCGTCCATCACGTCAAAGTGGACGTAGTCGGCGGTGGCAATGGCCTCGACGCCGGCGCCGAGCTCGGCAAAGTCGGCGGAGAGGATGGACGGTGCGATCTTGACGGACATGATAAGAATCCTCCTGCGAAAATTTTCTTATTCTTTATTGTAGCAAAGCGCAGGAACAAAAGCAATGCAAAAAAATGTAAAAGACACTTGACATTTCACTCGCGCAGTGCTATCCTCACAGATGTAAAGCGAACTTGACTTTGAAAAACGGAGAGAAGCGATGAAAAACCACATTGAAGAGAGAAGAAAGGCGCGCGGCATGACGCAGCAGCAGTTGGCGACGGAACTCGGCGTCTCGCGCCAGACGATCATTTCGCTCGAGAACGGGAAGTACAACCCGTCCATCCTACTGGCGCACAGCATCGCGCGGCTCTTTGGCGAGCGGATCGAGGACATTTTCGTTTTTGAGGAGGAAGAGGCATGAAATCGAAGTTTATGAAGGGCATGAACTTGCAGGAGCAGAAAAAGTGCGGCATTCTGGTGACCGTCATCGGGTTTGTGATGTTCGCCATCGGATTTCTGCTCGGTGATGCGCACATGGGCGATTTTTACAGCGGCCTTGGCTGCGGCCTCTTCGCCTGCGGCGCGGTGCGGCTGCTGCGCGTGCACCGCCTGAGCCGCGACCCGGAAAAGGCCGCGGATTATGACGCGATGCTCAAGGATGAGCGCACGGTGTATGTTGCGAATAAGGCGCGCAGCATGACGTTTTTCATCTGCGTCTATGCCCAGCTCGCGGCGGGACTGCTGGCGCTTTTAGTGTTCAAGCAGCCAATCATCGGGCAGGTGTTGTGTCTTGTGACCTGCGCGCAGTCGCTTATTTTTTGTGGGACTTATTGGTACTACAATAAGAAGTATTGAAGGCAGCGCGGGGGGGCTGCTTCTGTCCCCACAGCGTGTGGGGACGCGGCAAAGGGGGATATTCTCTTTCTCGGAAAGAGAATATCCCCCTTACACCCCCAAGAGAAAGGACGAGGGGAGTCCCCCTCGACCCCCGACATTGCAGGTCTGGGGCTTGAAGAGCTGCGCAGCCTGCGGAATCGGGTGCGGTGTACATGGCTTCGCCATGAATCCCTGCGATTCGACACATCCAGCAACCGCGCCTTACTATCGTGAGGCGCGAGTGACGGTAGAACGGCGGCAGACTGCCTGCGGAATGCGGCATTGCTTCGCTCGCCGCATTGAGGAGTGCCACGGTAGACGGAAATTAAGTTGTACTCCTACAAGATGGGCAGAGCGGCAGCGGATAATAGAAGAAAGTCAAATCGTATAGCAACACCCAACGCGGCAACGCCGCGCGCAGGCAGTTGCATTCCGAAGGCATAAAGGTTATTCAACCCCGAGACTGCCAATCTAAACCTTTCTCTTGGGGGATTTAAAGGGGGATATTCTCTTTCGTGAAAGAGAATATCCCCCTTTGCCCCGTGCAGCGCCGTAGGCGCTGCGATTTTGATCATGTGCAAGAAAAATTGCAAACTTGTAAACCTTTATGAAATTTATAGGTTGACAATAGGCGGGCGTCATGTTATGATGAGCCCAGTTTTTTTGAGAAAAGGGAGGATCACCATGAAAAACATCAAAACAAGAGACCTGATCTACTGCGCGCTGTTCGCCGCGCTGACGGCTATCGGCGCGTTCCTGCACTTCCAGCTTTTCCAGGCGACGATCACGCTGCAGTTCTTCTTCACGGCGATGGCAGGATTGCTTCTGGGCGCGAAGCTCGGCGCGCTGTCGCAGCTTCTCTACGTGGTACTCGGCCTTGTCGGCGTGCCTATTTTCGCGGCTGGCGGAGGCTTTGGCTACATCTTTAACCCCACGTTCGGTTTCCTGCTGGGCCTGATCCCCACGGCGTGGGTCATCGGCAAGATCGCGGAAAAGGACCGCTCTGTGCCGCGTCTTTTGCTCGCGTGCTTTGCAGGCCTTGCGGTGCTGTACCTCGTGGGTCTTCCCTATATCGCGCTGATCGTCAACGTCTACAAGGGCGGCAACGTGAGCGGGATGACGCTCGCCACGGCCTACATGCTGCCCTATCTTCCCGGCGACTGCCTCAAGATCGTCGTGAGTGTGATCCTCGCGCCTCGCATCCTGAAGGCCATGGAACGCAATTCATAAAAAATTCATCAAAATGTTGCATTTGCAACTTCTATAAAGCCGGTAAAGTGTGGTAGACTAACGCCAGTGAAAGGCAAGCAAAACAATTCACATTTCAAGATAAACTTTATGGAGGTAGCAATTATGAAAAAGTGGCTTTGCAAGGTTTGCGGTTATATCTATGAAGGCCCCGAGGCTCCTGCGGAGTGCCCCGTGTGCCACGCCAAGAGCAACATGTTCGAAGAGGTCAAGGGTGAGCTCAAGCTCGCTGCCGAGCACGAGTTCGGCGTTTACGGCAAGACCGTGAAGAACAACCCTGACATCTCCGAAGAGGACAAGAAGTATATCTTTGACCAGCTGATGGCCAACTTCAACGGCGAGTGCAGCGAAGTCGGTATGTACCTCTGCATGGCGCGCGTTGCGCACCGCGAGGGCTATCCCGAGATCGGCCTGTACTGGGAGAAGGCCGCCTATGAAGAGGCAGAGCACGCCGCGAAGTTCGCCGAGATGCTCGGCTCCGACCTCGAGCCCAACATGAAGGCGACCACGAAGGACAACCTCAAGTGGCGCGTCGACTGCGAGTTCGGCGCCACGAGCGGCAAGTTTGACCTCGCCCTGTGCGCGAAGAAGAACGGCCTCGACGCCATCCACGACACCGTCCACGAGATGGCCCGCGACGAGGCCCGCCACGGCCGCGCCCTCAAGGGTTTACTTGAAAGATATTTCAAGTAAACCAGGGTTCCCATCAAAGCCCAGCGAAGCGGGTTTGATGGGAGAAGGACGAGCAGCGAAATAACTGAGCTTTGGCATTTATGCCGAAGCGAAGGATATGTAGCTTGTGAGGACGCGCTGGAGCGCTACTTCAAGTAAGATAAAACCCTTAAAAATCAAGCGATTTTCGAGAGGAAGCTGAGAAATCAGCTTCCTCTTTTTTGCGTTCCGCGGGAAGTGTGGTGTGCAACTCTATGTGCAAAACACTTTTTGGGGGATGGCACAAAACCGGCAGATGTGCAGCTGTGAAAAGTGCAACCTTGCCAGTAGGATATGCCTTTGACTGTCTGTGCTCTGAAAAGCTGGAATGCTGCGGCATGCGCGCGCATAGAGATAACGGACGAAGGGGGATGAAGATGTGAAAAAGATATGGCCCGCAGTGTTTTGCTTACTTTTTTTGTGCTCCTGCGGCAAGGAGATCGGCCGCGCGGAGGCGATGCAGGAGCAGTACAAAAATTTGGCGTCCTACGAAACGGACGTGCGCGTCAGTGTGCCGCGCGAGGACGAGACACTTGTTTATGCCCTGCACCTGAGCGCGCAGGGCGACGCCGTGCGCGCGACCGTCAGCGAGCCGGAGGAGCTCACGGGCGTCGGCGCGGTGCTTGAGGGCGACAAGCTGGCGCTGACGTTCGACGATTTGGTGCTGGACGTGGGGACGCTCTCGCCGCGCGTTTCGGCGCTTTCCTGCGTGCCGCTCGTGCTGCAAAACTTCCCGAAGGTGTATCTCGACAGCTCGGGCGCGGAGACGATCGGAGACGTCGACGCGCTGCGTGCCGATTTTTCGCTGACGCTCAGCGGCGAAACGCTCGCCTGCTCGCTCTGGCTCGACGCCTCCGGCGCGCCGGTGTACGCCGAGATCGCGGAAAATGACAAAATTATTGCCGCGGCGGAGTTTACGAATTTTATTTTTGGTGATATACTATCGCCGGACGCGGTGCAATAGCGCGCGTCGAAACTGAAAGCAAAAGGGTGGAAGCGTCTATGGAAAGCACGCTCAAGAGGACCTGGGCGGAGATCGACCTTGACCATCTGACCCATAATTTCGAGGTCATCCGCCGCCACGTCGGAGACAAGGTGAAGCTGCTCGGCGTCGTCAAGGCCGACGGCTACGGCCACGGCGCGGTGGAGATCGCCAAGCGGCTCGAGCAGCTCGGCGCGGGATACCTCGCCGTGTCGAACATCGACGAATGCGAGGAGCTGCGCGACAGCGGCGTAACGCTGCCGATCTTAATGCTGGGCTTCACGCCCGCGGATCAGACGGCGCGCATTTTGCAGCTTCATATGACGCAGGCAGTGCAGAGCTACGATATCGCAAAGGAATTTTCCGACCGCGCGGTCGCGCTGGGCGGGAAGATGACCGTACACATCAAGCTCGATACCGGCATGGGCCGCCTCGGCTTTTCGTGCGACGAGGTGCACTTTGACGAGAGCCTGCGCGAGATCCTGCGCGTGCTCTCGTTGCCCGGACTTGAGGTCGAGGGCGTGTTCACGCACTTCAGCGTGTCGGACGAGGACACGGAGGAGAGCGTCGAATTTACGAAATTGCAGCATGAGCGCTTTGCGCGCATGATCGAAAAGGTGGAAACGCAGAGCGGCTTCCGCTTCAAGCTCCACCACTGCTGCAACGCCGGCGGCATTGCGAGCTATCCTGAGTGGGCATGGGACATGGTGCGCTGCGGCATCATCCTCTACGGCTCCGGCGACTTGGCCGAAAAGATGGGCATGCAGCCCGTCATGTCGCTCAAAACGCGCGTGGCGACGATCAAGGACTTCGCCGCGGGCGAGCCCATCAGCTATGGGCGCACATACTTTACGCAGCGGCCCAGCCGCATCGCGGTCCTGCCCATCGGCTACGCCGACGGCCTGCACCGCGCGCTCTCGAATCAGATCGAAGTGCTCACGCCCTATGGCCGCGCCAAGCAGGTCGGGCGCATCTGCATGGATATGTGCATGATCGACGTGACCGACCTCCCGCAGGTGAAGTCCGGCGACGAGGTCGAGATCTTCGGCGAGCACATCCTCTGCGCGGACGATGCTGCGCTCTGCGATACCATCCCCTATGAGCTGATGTGCGCGGTCAGCAAGCGTGTGCCGCGCGTTTACCGCTTGAACGGCGTACCCGTCGACAAGAATTTGCAGCCGCTTTAAAAAAAGCACGCGGCATCTGTCCTCAGCATACGATGGACTGGGGGCAGAAAGACGGGGAAAGTTGCGAGCCCCCGTATAAATTCCGCCCCCGCGTGGGAGAATGAAATTGGCCCCTGACAAAGGCAAGGGTACTTTCTTCCGCTCGGAGTGTGAATAGCTAAGTGGATATCAATGTGAAACGCGGCGATATTTATTACGCCGATCTCTCGCCCGTGGTCGGAAGCGAACAGGGCGGCGTGCGTCCGGTGCTCATCGTGCAGAACGACACCGGTAACCGCTACAGCCCCACGGTGATCGCGGCGGCCATCACCTCGCAGACGAACAAGGCGAAGCTGCCGACGCATATCGCGCTCTCCGCGCCGGACTACGGCCTGCCGCGCGACAGCGTGGTGCTGCTCGAGCAGATCCGCACGCTCGACAAGCGGCGCCTGCGCGAGCGCATGGGGCGCGTGGACGGCGAGCTGATGGAGCGCATCGACGCAGCCATCGCCGTGAGCTTCGGCCTGCAAAACACACAGTTGGTCTAACCCCTCCGGCGCGTACGGAAAGAGTGCGCGCCGGGGAGAAAATGAGGAATACAGCATGAAAAAGAGAAACAACGCCTTTGCCCGTCTGGTGGGACTGCTTTTGGTGAGCGCAACGGTGCTGACGCTGACCGTCGCCGCGACCGGCGGCGCGGGCACAAGCAGCGACCCGCTTGTGACGCTGAGCTACTTAAACGAAAAATTCCTGCCGCAGATCCTCTCCGAGGTGGACAAGAAGACCGCCTCGCGCGAACAGACGCTCTCGAGTAAGCTCACCGAGCAGGTGAAGAGCGAGACGCAGGCCTTCGAGCAGAAGTACGGTGCGTCGAGCGGTAATACTTCCGGCGGCACGGCGGCGAGTTTTACGGTCGTGACGCTGAATCAGGGGCAAATTCTGTACATGGGCGTCGGCTGCGAGGCGATGCTGCGCACGGGTAGCGGCGTGTGCGTGGCGGCGAGCACCCCGGGGCTCATCGACGAGACGTCGGGCACGGCGCTTGCAGGCGGCCTTGCCTTGCAGCAGAACCACCTTTACATGGCAACAGTCGACAGCCGCGGCGTGCAGGCGGGCGCGAACAGCACAAAGCTGCTCGTGCGTGGCAATTACAGCGTGCAGTAAAATCCCTACATAAAGAAAAGAGCTTGTGCATAGAAATAGCACAGGCTCTTTATTTTGTGCCGACAGGAGGGGAGAGCGGTGGGGGACTGGAAAGCATTGCCGCGCGGCTCGTTTTTCCGCTCAGCGCGGCTCGACTGCGCGCTCTCACTGTTATCCGGCGCGATGGTGCGCGAGGAGAAGCACGGGAAGCTGCTGGCGCTGCCGTACAGCGAGAACGCGCCGTTCCCGCTGGCGGAGCTCTTCTGCCTTGCCCGCATCGGGACGGTCGGCGGGAGAAAGTGCGTCATCTACCGCGTGGATGAGAAAAATTCGCCCATCCTGTGAAAAAATGCAAATTATGTCTACCATCCCGAAAAAAAGTATGCTATACTCTCTCTGACTAAGATGAGAAAAGAGGTTCTGCACGATGAAATGCCCCTATTGCGGATACAAAGAGAGCAAGGTCATTGATTCCCGCCCTGCCGAAGAGGGCAGCAGCATCCGCCGCCGGCGCGAGTGCCTCTCGTGCGCCAAGCGCTTCACCACCTATGAAACGGTGGAGAGCCTGCCGATGGTCGTCATCAAAAAGGACGGCAGCCGCCAGAGCTTTGACAAGCGCAAGGTCTTGAACGGCATGATCCGCGCGTGCGAAAAGCGCCCCGTTCCCTTTGAGGTGCTCGAGCAGAAGGCGGACGAGATCGAGCAGACGCTGCAGAACTCTCTCGAGCGCGAGGTCAGCACCGAGTATATCGGCGAGCTCGTTATGGACAAGCTGCGCGCCGTGGACGAGGTGGCCTACGTGCGCTTTGCCTCGGTCTACCGCCAGTTCAAGGACATCGACACATTTATGAAGGAGCTCAACAAGCTGCTTGAAAGCAAGTAAAAGCGCTATAGAATGTTGGGGATAGAAATCTCCTGCATTTCAGACAACACGCGAAGCTGGGACTGAAGCTCGGCGACACATGCGCGGAATTCCGCTTCGTCCTGCTCAAAGGCAAAGCTGTCTGCGCGGGCAAGCAGGGATTCGACCTCGTTGAGCTCGTCGTGCTGCAAAATGATGTGGAAATACGTCGCGTGCGCGTCCCAGCTTTCGTGAAGCGTGGAGAGATCATCGCGCACGCTGTCCCAGTCCTCCGCCTGTGCGGTGTTTTGAAGCTTGTCGAGTTCTGCGCACCAGTGCGTAACTAAGCCGTCGGAGACGGCGGCGTTCAAGAGCGCCGCGCCAAAGAGCGCGAGCAACAGGCAGAACGGGATCCAGAAAAATCGCTTCATTTGGCACTGTCCTTTCCGATGCACAGAATTTTACCCGCGCCGTCGAGCGAGAGCAGAAAAATCTCCGACGGCGCGCGGTAGCCCTGCGCACGCACGGTTTTCTCAAGCCATGCGGCGTCCAGACCCGCGAGCGAGAGGTTTTCGCCCAGCACCCGCCCATCGTTGATAAAGATGTGCGGGAGGAAGGTGTCGTCCTTGACAGGTTTCCCGAGCTGCTTCGGCGTTGCGGGCTGCTCGTCGGGATAGAGCAGGACTGAGAGCTGCCCGTCGGTTTCGAGCACCGCGTATTTGACGCTTGTGAGGTCCGTCACGCCCTGAGAGCGGAGTTCCTCGATGAGCTCGTCGAGCGTGAAGCGGTTGTGGCGCATTGCGTCCTGCTGCACCTTGCCGTCTAAAATGAGCGCCGTCGGGCTGCCGCAGATCAGCCGCCGCAGGCGGATGGAGCGCACGCTCCCCCACGAGAGCAGCATCGAGAGCGACAAGAGCGTCACGATCGGGATGACGCCGTTTAAAAGCGGGATGCCGAAATCCTGCATCGGCACGGCGGCAAGGTCCGAAATGAGCAGCGTGAGCACGAGCTCGATGGGCTCGAGCTCGCCGATCTGCCGCTTGCCGAGAAGGCGCAGCCCGACCATGATGAGAAAATAGAGCACGATCGTGCGGATAAAAGCAGTAGCCATAGTCATCCTCCCTTTTTGGGAGTTTGCCCTGCGGAGGGGCGAAATAACCGCTTTCATCCGGAGAAGTCCGGTTTGAAATATATTAAAAAAACGCAGAAGTGAAAGGAGCTATGGAGTTTCTCCATCATAAGCGCCAGCGCCCGCCTTTGGCGGGACGACGAGGTGGGAAGAGGATCGATATTTCGGCGGATGCTTCCCCGTGCCCGTGGGCGCGCACACAGCCGACAAACATGCGGGCGACCGCAGAACAAAGGGGCTGTGACCACGGGAAAAGCGACAAATGACTGCGCATTTGTCCTTTTGAAGAAGCGGCTTTGCGCCGCAAAGGGGTATTTTTGCCCATTTTTCAAAAATCATCAAAAGGAGAATGTTATCATATGTGCGGAATCGTTGGATTCATTGGTCAGGAACAGGCGGCCCCCATCCTGCTGGACGGGCTCGCGCATCTGGAATACCGCGGGTATGACTCCGCGGGCGTGGCCGTCATCTCGGCGCAGGGAAAGTTGCAGGTCGAAAAAGCGGTGGGCCGGCTCAAGGTCCTCAGCGAGCAGATCCACGGCGGCGCGGATCTCGAGGGCTGCATCGGCCTTGGTCACACCCGCTGGGCGACGCACGGCGCGCCGAACATCATCAACTCTCACCCCCACGTGAGCGAAAACGGCAAGTTTGCCGTCATCCACAACGGCATCATCGAAAACTACGTCGAGATCAAGGAATTTCTGATCGGTCAGGGCATCACCTTCAAGTCCGAGACTGATACCGAGGTCGTGGCGCAGCTGCTTGAATTCTACTACAACGAGTGCCACGACTTTTTGGAGGCTGTGGGCCGCGTGCTGCGCCGCATCGAGGGCGCTTACGCCCTCGGTATGCTCTGCGCCGACTGCCCGGACCGCATCATCGCCGCGCGCAAGGACGCGCCGCTGCTGCTCGGCTACGGCAAGGGCTGCAATTTCCTCGCTTCCGATGTGACGGCCATCATCAAGCACACGCGCGACGTCGCCTACATGGAAGACGGCGAGGTCGCCGTGCTGACGCGCGAGGGCATCGAGGTCTACGACGCGCTGGAGCAGAAGGTCGAAAAGAAGCACTTTACCATCGACTGGGAGGTCTCCGCCGCGGAAAAGGGCGGCTACCAGCACTTCATGCTCAAGGAGATCATGGAGCAGCCCGAGGCGCTGCGCCGCGCGATCTCCCCGCGCATCAAGGACGGCAGGGTCATCTTCGACGATCTCAAGCTCCCTGTCGAGAAAATGCGCGAATTTACCCGCATTTTCATTGTGGCCTGCGGCTCTTCGTACCATGTCGGCATGATCGGCAAGTACAATCTTGAGCATCTGCTGCGCCGCAATGTCGAGGTCGTGCTCGCGTCCGAATTCCGCTACAGCGACCCCATCGTGGACGATAAGTCGCTCGTCATCGTGATCTCCCAGTCGGGCGAAACGCTCGATACCATGGCTGCGCTGCGCGAGGCGAAAAAGCGCGGCGGCTACATCCTCTCCATCGTCAACGTGGTCGGCTCGTCCATCGCGCGTGAGTCGGATGACGTGCTCTACACCTGGGCGGGCCCCGAGATCGCCGTCGCGACGACGAAGGCCTACTCCACGCAACTCGCAGTGCTCGACATGATCGGCCTTGCGTTTGGCGAGGTGCTCGGCACGGTGAAAAAGGAGGAGTACAACGAGGCGGTCGCAGAGCTTCAAAAGCTGCCGGAGAAGATGGAGCAGTTCCTCGCGAGCGAGAGCTGCGAGGCCATCCCCAAGTACGCTTCCCAGTATTTCAACCACAATTCTGTCTTCTTCATCGGCCGCAACCTCGACTATGCGCTCGGACTTGAGGGCTCGCTCAAGCTCAAGGAGATCAGCTACATCCACTCCGAGGCCTACGCCTCCGGCGAGCTCAAGCACGGCACGATCTCGCTCATCGAGGACGGCACGCTCGTTATCGCGCTCGGCACCTACGCCCCGCTTTTCGACAAGGCCATGAGCAACGTGGTCGAGGTCAAGGCCCGCGGCGCGGACGTCCTCGCGCTTGCGACCGAGAGCCACCGCGGCGAAATGGCAAAGACTGTCGAAAACGTCATCACCATCCCCGATACGGCGCAAATGCTGCTGCCGTCGCTCGGCGTTGTGCCGCTGCAGCTGTTGGCGTATTATATCGCGCTCCAGCGCGGGTGTGATATTGATAAGCCGAGAAATCTTGCGAAATCTGTCACTGTTGAATAAAAAGGGAGCACCCGAAAGGGTGCTTCTTTTTTTGCGCCCGCAGGGTGCACTCTATTATCCCCCACACCGTGTGGGGGACGCGGGAAAGGGGGATATTCTCTTTCTCGAAAGAGAATATCCCCCTTACACCCCCAAGAGAAAGGACGAGGGGAGTTCCCCTCGACCCCCAACATTGAGGGATTGCAGCTTGAATGACTGCGCGCGCTGCGCAGTGAGGGTGCGGTGTACATGGCTTCGCCATGAATCCCTGCGATTCGGCACCGATTGCAACCGCGCCTTACTATCGTGAGGCGCGAGTGACGCTACCTCGGCGGCAGACTGCGTGCGAAATAGCGGCATTGCTTCGCTCGCCGCATTGTGGAGACTGGCAGTAGACGGGAATTACTGCGCACTTCTACAAGGTAGGCAGAGCGGCAGCGGATAATAGGAGCAAGCCAAATCGTCTTGCAATGCTAACGCGGCTCCGCCGCGCGCAGGCACCCGATTCGGCAAGCGCTGCATCTCTTCGAGCTGCTCGCTTGCAATGGCGGGGTCAAGGGGCAGAGCCCCTTGCGTTCTCTTGGGGGTCTAAGGGGGCCATTCTCTCACGTGAGAGAATGGCCCCCTTTATTCGCCCCCCCCTGCGCTGCGCAGGGAAATATTCACCCCGCCAGTGCGGCGTTCACCGCATCGACAGAAAATTCCGTCCACGCGAGATCGTCTTTGGCGGCTTGCTCGTCAAGAAACGCGCTGTACGCAGCTTCATCAATGCTCTCGCCATTCAGCGTGTAAACGGCATTTCCATCACTGCCTTCGGACATGGAGGCGAAGTCCTCATAGACCAGTACGCCATTTTCAAAGCAGGCGCGGGATGCGCCGTTGTCGAAGGCACCGTTTGACCATTCGAACGTGCCGTCGGCCTTCGGCGACAAAAAGCCGCGGTAGACAATCTGGTTGGCGTAAACCGCGCCATCGTAGCAGGTGAGGATGACGTATTCCTCCTCGCCACTGAAATCGATGTTCAGCACCAGCTCGTCTGCGCCGTCGCCGTCCAGGTCGAGCAGGGCGAAACGGGTGATCGTCCAGTCCATGTCCGAGCCGTCGACACCCTTGGTGGCGTAGACGGCGGGCGCGTGGAACGAGGCGGTCGTCGCCTCGACACCGGCGTTGATGAGATTCGCTGTCACGGTGACGTCGCCGGTGAAGAAGTCTTCATACAGGCTGCCCGCCTGCGCGTCAGGCGGGGTGTCGTTTGCGTCCGCCTCCTTCTGCCCGCAGGCGGTCAGGAGCAGCGCGAGGGTCAGCGCGGCAGTGAGGCCGCACTGAAGATGTTTTTTCATATGGAATTCTCCTTTCCGATGTTTGCCGCACAGTCTGCGGCGATATGGATGGTAACATGACTTTAGACGAAAGTCGTTACAAAAAGGTTGCAGTTTGGAGACAAAAAGAAACAAAAAAGAGCGCCTGCGCGCTCTTTTTATTTTAGAACAAAAGGGTGACTCCATGCGTCAGCAGCGTGATGATGCAGCCCGCGATGACAACGCCGAGGAAGATGACCGGCACGGCGCGCTTTAGGCGCATGTTGAGTACGGCGGCGATCAGCGCGCCCGTCCACGCGCCGGTGCCCGGCAGCGGGATGGCGACGAAGATCAAAAGCCCCCACGTCTGGTAGCGGAGCACGTCGGCGCTTTTCGCCTCGGCGCGCGCTTCGAGGTGCGAGATGAAGCCCTCAAGCTTTGGAATATGTATGCGCACCCATTTGAACAGCGGGCGGACAAATAAAATGATGAACGGCACGGGGATCATGTTGCCGACGAGCGACGCAATGAACGCCACGGGGATCGGCAGCCCCATCGCAACGCCCGCAGGCAGGCCGCCGCGCAGTTCCACGACGGGGAGCATTGAGATGAGCATGGTGAGCAGCGTTTCGCCGAGCGGGGTTTCGTGCAGCCAGAGAGAAAGAGAGTCGAGCATGATGCGCCTTTCTGAAAATGCAAGCGGTATAATACCTCATTTTAAATAAAATGATAGCACGAAACGCTTCGCCGCGCAAGGGCCGCGGGATTAAGGTTCTATAAAGGTGCAGGGCCCCGGAATTTCCGGAGCCCTGCACTCTTGAGTACGATCAGCGGTTGTTCTTGTTCTGGTTGTTCTGATTCTGGCTGCCGTTCTGGTTCTGATTCTGATTGGTGTTTTCCTGGTTCTGGTTCTTGTTCTGATTATTGCGCTCCTTCATGTGCTCGCCTCCTTCCTCTTTTCTTGCTTGCAGACATAGTGTTGACGAGCAAAAGTAAAAATATACCGCGGATTTTTCACTTTTTCGGGCAAATTGCTGTTGACAAACCGGAAAATAGAGCATATACTACTTAAGCAAAACAAAGAAGAGCGGTGCATTCGTTCTCACCCCCAGCAAAGCGAAGGGGTCAATCATGGAAAACAAGGCCTTCGGGCTTTTTTGTGTCATGGTACGGGTGCAGAATGTTCTGTGCTCGTTTTTTGTTTGCCAAATTCTTTATGAAAAACGGAGGTGCTTCGGTATTAGCAGCAACGTGCATCAGATCAACGAAGAGATCCGGGACAGCGAGATCCGTCTCATCAGTGCGACCGGCGAGCAGCTCGGCATCATGTCTGCCGCGCAGGCGCAGCACATCGCCGACGAGCAGGGGCTTGACTTAGTCAAGATCTCGCCGCAGGCCAAGCCGCCTGTGTGCAAGCTCATGGACTACGGCAAGTTCCGCTTTGAACAGGGCAAGCGCGAAAAGGAAGCCAGAAAGAACCAGCATGTCGTCGAGATCAAGGAAGTGCGCATGTCCCCCGGTATCGACGTGGGCGATTTTAACACCAAGCTCAAAAACGCCCAGAAATTCATTGCCGACGGCAACCGTGTCAAGGTCTCTGTCCGCTTCCGCGGCCGCGAGATGGCACACACGGACATCGGCCGCGATCTTCTTGTGCGCTTTGCAGAGTCCGTCGCCGAGGTCGCCAACCTGGATAAAGAGCCGAAAATGGAAGGCCGCAGCATGTCGATCTTCCTTTCCCCCAAGGCGGGAAAGTAACTTTGAGCGCCACTACAAATACGAAAAGGAGAAACTACTATGCCCAAGCTGAAAACCCACAGCGGTTCCAAAAAGAGATTCAATCTGACCAAGTCCGGTAAGGTCAAGGTCGCCAAGGCTTTCAAGAGCCACATCCTGACCAAGAAGCCCACCAAGCGTACGCGTCGTCTGCGTCAGGGCGGCTATGCTGACAAGACCACTGCCAGCACGATCCGCAAGATGATCCCCTACAAATAATTTACAACGATACGCTTTAAGGAGGCTTATACAATATGGCACGTGTTAAAGGCGCGATGATGACGCGCAAGAGAAGAAACAAGACCCTCAAGCTCGCCAAGGGCTACTGGGGCAACAAATCCCGTCACTTCAAGATGGCCAACGAGCAGGTCATGAAGTCCCTGACCTACGCTTACGTCGGCCGCCGCCTGAAGAAGAGAGACTTCCGCTCCCTGTGGATCACCCGTATCTCCGCAGCCTGCAAGCTCAACGGCATGAACTACTCCACGTTTATGCACGGCCTGAAGACCGCCGGCATCGAGATCAACCGCAAGATGCTCAGCGAGATGGCCATCAACGATCCCGTCGCTTTCACCAAGCTCGTCGAGATCGCGAAGAACGCCTGATTTTATTCGCTAAAAAACACCGCTGCATGAGCAGCGGTGTTTTTTTATTTTCTGCACAAAATGTAGAAAAGATCATAACGACGGAAAGAGGAAGAAACGCATGAGAAAAACGCTCAAACGAAACCTGTCGTATGACGACAGGAACCACCTTTACTATGTCTCGCTCTACTACGACGGCGAAAACGGCAGGCGCGTGCGCCGCACGCGCACTTATCCCACGATGGAGCAGGCCGAGCAGGTCATTGCCGAGTATCGCCGCGCGCAGCTGCTCGGCGGCAGGAGCGCGCCGGGGGACGTTTTTATGGAGGACTGGCTGCGCTACTGGATGGATGAGCTCATCAAGCCGAACTGCGAGGAAACGACGTGCCACGGCTACGAGAATATTTTAAATACCCATATGATCCCCTCTCTCGGCAGACTCTGCGTGCAGGACTTAACGCCCGTGCGCGTGCAGCAGTATTACGGCGAGCTGCGGAAAAAGGGCCTTGCCAACAACACGATCCGCAAGCACCACGTGCTGCTGCACGCGGCGCTCGGCGCGGCGGTAAGGCAGGGCATCGTGGGGGCGAATGTGACCTGCCTTGTCACGCCGCCCGCGCGCGAAGCACCGCACCACCGCTTTTACGATTCCAAACAGCTGTGCGCGCTTTTTCGCGCGAGCGAAGGCACGCCGCTCGAGGTGGCCGTCAAGCTCGCGGGCTGCCTCGGATTGCGGCGCAGCGAGATCTGCGGTCTTAAATGGCGCAATGTCGACCTAAAGCGCGGCGTTCTGACGGTTTGCGAGGTGCGCACTGCCGTGAGCGGCAGGGCGCTTGAAAAAGCGCCGAAGTCCTACGCCTCCGAGCGGCGGCTGGCCTTTGGCGGCAATGAGGACCTTGAATCGCTGCTCAAGCGGCTGCACCGCGACTGGGAAAGGCGGCGGGAGCAGGACCCTAAATATAACCCAGAGGGCTACGTCGCCGTCAACGAGGCGGGAAAGCCTTATCAGCCGGACGTTCTGTGCCAGCGCATCGCGCAGTTCATCGCCGTGCAGGGCCTCCCGCCGATCTCACTCCACGGGCTGCGCCACAGCTTTGCGAGCGTCGCCAATAGCCAGAATGTGCCGATGTTCAGCATCTCCAAAGCGCTCGGGCACAGCTCAACATCCGTGACGAGCGCGGTGTATATGCACCTTTTCGACGACGCGGTGGGAGACGTCGTCTCGCAGGTGGCGAGCGCCATCACGGGAAAAGAGCAGTGAGCGTCAGGGAAACAGAAACGGCAGCGCGGGCAGGGCAAGGAGCAGCGACAGCAGCGCTTGCAGCACCTTTCCCTTGAGATAATACCGCGCGGAGAGGGGAGTGGCCGCGAGCACGCTGAGCGTCTGGCAGTGGACGCTCAGTCCGCCCCAGCCGAGCAGCGCCGCACAGGAAAGAAAACCCGCGCGTGAGCAGGGAAGCGCCAGCACGCCGCTCGTGAGCTCTAAAAATCCGAGCAGCAGCGCGCAGGGGAGCGATGAGGCGAAGGCCTCCGGCAGAAAGTGCAGCAACAGCCGCGCAAGCACCGTGAAAAACACGACGAACGCGCTCACATTGAGGCATCCCGTCAGCGCGTTCTGCACCGCCGTGGGGAAGGCTGTGGAAAAGCGCTGCGCTTTCGCGCTTTTGTGCGGATATGTTCCATGCGGCGCCGGCGGCAGCGCGCGGCAGATGAGAAGCCCGGCGCAGAGCGCCGCGGCGACGTGGATGAGGTACAGCGCCGCGCCCGCGCGGCTGGACGAAAACACGCCCGCGCCGCACACGCCGAGCAGGAACCCCGGTCCCGCGTTGTTGCAGAAGGCGAGCAGCCGCTCGCCCTCTTCCTGCGAGAGCGCGCCGTTTTCCACAAGCTCGGCAGCTGTCCGCGCGCCGACAGGGTATCCGCCGCAGAGGCCCAGCGCCAGCGCCGCCGCGCCCGCACCCGAAAGACCGAACAGCGGCCGCATCAGCAGCGACAAAAGCGCAGAGAGCAGCTCCGACGCGCCGCAGGCGATGAGCAGCGACGAGAGCACGAAAAACGGAAACAGCGACGGGATAAGCGTCTGCGCGCAGAGCAGCATCGCGTCCTGCGCCGCCTGTGCGCTGACCTCCGGCAACAGCAGCAGTGCGGAAAAGCAGCACAGCACCGCCAGAAGCGGCAAACGGTCTCTTATTTTCATGCCATCACCTGACCTTCCAGACGAGTCTATGCGCGGGGCAAGCCGAACTTGCCCGCCTGGGACAGGCAAATCCGCGCGAAAGGGCGCATAGGCTTTGCCCAAAGGGGAGATGGACGATGGAACGAAACGAACGGCCGCAGCGCATGCTGGCGCGCATGGCAGAGCTCTTTGACCTGCCGGCGGACATCGTGGCGGGGCTGTGCCATGTGGAGATGCTGGGCGACCGGCAGCTCTTTCTGGAGGGACACAGCGGGATCTTATCCTACGGAACAGAGCAGATCGACGTGGGGGCGGGCTCGCTCATCCTGCGCGTGCGCGGGCAGAATTTGACGCTGCGCAGCATGACCGACAGCGAGGTGCGCATCTTCGGCAAGATCGACGCCGTGGAATATGTGAGATGAGGGAGCTATGCTGAAAAAAGCCGTCAAGCTGCTGCGCGGCAGCGTATGCGTGCGCGCAAAGAGCGCGTACCCCGAGCGGATGCTGAACCTCTGCTCCGCGCGGGGCATCGAATTCTGGGACGTCAGGTGGATCGACGATACGGCGCTGTCGTTCTGCGTGGCACGCGGCGACCTGCGCGCGCTGCGCCGTGCCGCCGAGGGCTGCGGGGCGGAGGTATCTATCGAGCGCACGGCGGGCACGCCGTTTTTCTTCGCGCGCCTGCGCCGACGCCACGCGCTGTTCGCCGGCGGCATTCTGTGTGCGGCGCTGCTGCTCGTCAACTCGCTTTTCATCTGGGATTTTGAGGTCACGGGCAACGAGACCGTCCCGACTGAGACGATTTTGCATGCCCTGCGCGAGCACGGCGTCCACCGCGGAACGTTTATCTACTCGTTCCGCTCACAGGATATCTGCAACCGCGTTTTGCCGGAGCTCAAGGACCTCTGCTGGGTGGCGGTCAACGTGCGCGGCTGCAAGGCCTATGTGCAGGTGCGCGAGCGCGTGCGCGCGCCCGAGCGGGTAAACGAGAGCGAGCCGACGAACGTCATCGCGGCAAAGCCGGGCCTTATCACCAAGGTCCGCGCGCTGGATGGGGAGAAAAGAGTCCTGCCCGGCACGAGCGTGCAGCAAGGGCAGCTTTTGATCGCGGGCGTGGTGGATACCGGCGGCACGGAAAAACCGAGCGTGACGACGCGCTTTCTTGCCGGTAAGGGCGAAGTCTGGGCACGGACATGGTACGACCTCACCGTCCGCGTGCCGCTCACGTATGAAAAGAAGGTTTACACCGGAAAAGAAAAGCGCAGCCATACCTTGATTTGGGGCGAGAATCGGTTGAAAATTGGTGCAAAAGGGAGTAGCATTTGCAATGTTGATTGTGATAAAATAAAGAATCAAACACAATGGACGCTTTTTGGCCTTTTTGCCCTGCCCGTCACATGGGAGACGGAAACGCTGCTGCCCTACGAATTAGAAATAGCGGCGCGTTCCCGCGCCGACGCGGAGGCGCAGGGAAAAGACGTGCTCGAAACGTATCTTGCCGCCCTTTTGGGGGAGACTGGCAGCGTGACGCAGCGGCGCTTTTCGACCGCTGTGGAGGGCGATACCCTCGTCGTCACGCTCTCTGCCGAGTGCGAGGAGCAGATCGGAAAAGAGGTGCCCATTGCCGTCAGTGAAGGATAACACCGTCAGCCGCGACCGGCCGGCGTCAACATTTTTTCAGGAGGAAACACAGCATGGAACAGCGCATCAGCATCGAACGCATGGAGCAGGCGGTCAATTTGTTCGGCTCATTCGATGAGAACGTGCGGCTGATCGAATCGAAATTTAAGGTCACCATCTCGAACCGCGAGGGCGAACTGCGCGTGAACGGCGAGGTCGAGGACACGATGCTTGCCGTGAAGGCGCTCAATGCACTGCTCACGATCTCAAACCGCGGCGAGCCCATCACCGAGCAGAACGTGCGCTACGTGATCTCGCTCGTGCGCGCGGGGCAGGAGGACCGCATCAGCGAGCTGACGCAGGACGTCATCTGCATCAGCTCCAAGGGCCGCCCCATCAAGCCCAAGACCATCGGACAGAAGAAATATATCGAGTCCGTTTTGAAAAACACCATCACCATCGGCGTCGGCCCCGCAGGTACGGGCAAAACGTACCTCGCCGTCGCCGCGGCGGTCGCGGCGTTCCGCGAGCGCAAGGTGAACCGTATCATCCTGACGCGCCCTGCGGTCGAGGCGGGCGAGCGCCTCGGCTTCCTGCCGGGCGATCTGCAGAGCAAGGTCGACCCGTACCTGCGCCCGCTGTACGACGCGCTCTTCGACATGCTCGGCGCGGAGACGTACCAGAAATATTTAGAGCGCGGCAATATCGAGGTCGCGCCGCTCGCCTATATGCGCGGCCGCACGCTGGACGACAGCTTTATCATTTTGGACGAGGCGCAGAATACGTCCTGCGAGCAGATGAAAATGTTTTTGACGCGCATGGGCTTTAATTCAAAAATGGTCATCACCGGCGACGTGACGCAGATCGACCTGCCGGCGGACAAGATGAGCGGACTCAAGCAGGCTGTGCGCGTGCTCAAGGATGTCGAGGGCATCGGCATCTGCGAGCTCACGGACCAGGACGTGGTGCGCCATGTGATGGTCCAGCGCATCATCAAGGCCTACGCGGACTATGAGGCCGCGCGAAACGAAAAGAGGAAAAAGTGATGGCAAAGAGACATTATATTCCCATCACGTCGGACGTGCCCGGCGTGAGCGACAGCAAATGCGCCTTCATCCGCAAGGTCATCCGCACGGCGCTCGCCGCCGAGGGTGTGGACTTTCCCTGTGAGATCGACGTGCGGCTGACGGACGATGAGACCATCCACGAGATCAACCGCGAAATGCGCGAGGTCGATCGCGCGACGGACGTTTTGAGCTTCCCGATGTTCGAGCTTACCCCCGGCGAGCTGCCGGGTGAGGAGGACGCCGACCCCGGAACGGGCCTCGTCCCGCTCGGCGATATGGTCATCTCGCTCGAGCACGTCGCCGCGCAGGCGAAGGAATACGGCCACTCCAACCGCCGCGAGCTGGCGTACCTCGTGACGCACTCGGTGCTTCACCTTCTGGGCTACGACCATCTGGACGAAGGGCCGATGAAAGCGCAGATGCGGGAACATGAAGAGGCAATTATGAAATTGCTCGAACTCGAGCGGTGAGATTCCGCACAGGTGCGGAGAAAAATGCCGCCTGTGGGCGGCAGGAGCACACCCCCCATTTTCTTTCCCGAGAAAGAAAACGGGCGGTGTGACCGTCCAAAAGAAAGGCGTTTAGATTGGCAGTCTCAGGTTTGAATAAGCCTTTTGCCTCCGGAATGGGAATGCCTGCGCGCGGCAAAGCCGCGTTTAGCATTGCGATACGACTTGCCTCTGCTTCTATCATCCGCTGCCGCTCTGCTGATCTTGTAGGAGTGCTGACTAATATCCGTCTACCGCGGCACTCCTCAATGCGGCGAGCGCAGCAATGCCGCATTCGGCAAGCAGTCTGCCACCAAGCAATCGTCACTCGCGCCTCACGATAGTAAGGCGCGGTTGCGAGACGTAACGACTCGCAGAAGATCCATGGCGAAGCCATGTACACCGCACCCGATTCCGCAGGCTACGCAGCTCTTCGAGCTACAAACTGCCAATGTGCGGGGTCAAGGGGGAAGCCCCCTTGCCTTTCTCTGGGGGTTCCAAAGGGGGTATTCTCTTTGGAAAGAGAATACCCCCTTTG